>JADEYI010000002.1_pt1 | contig 595070 bp, 1005 predicted proteins | sample 8542331 | NCBI WGS metagenome assembly JADEYI01 (sample SAMN16510988, study PRJNA670497) | mine drainage metagenome | isolation source: biofilm near Copperflume 1 | place: Germany: Marsberg coppermine Kilianstollen | collected 2018-02
GGAGCCTACCCCCTTACCCACCCCGTCTCCCACCCCCAGGTTCGCCCTGTGATGCTTACTTGGAAGCATTGCTGTATGTCATGTCTTGCAATTGAGCTTGCAGGTCAAGAACACCGGCCGCAGGTGATAGCTGTGGGCATTGCGTCGCACCGAGTGCGCTGTGTTTGTATTGTCCACCACCTTGAAGACCTGCAGCCAAGAGCCTGGTGTCCAGGAGAGATAGGATGACTGCATCCTGCAGAAAAAAGCAGTCAAGAGCTGTATCTAGGCTGAGACTTGTATGTGCTGTGCTGCAGCCCCACTCCGGAGCCCACCTACGCTCCAGTTGAGACCCCATCTCCCACCCCCGTGCCCACTGTCACCCAGGCAAGCCCCACCTCACCCGGTCTCACGCAGTACATATCTGCTGCAGACTTCCTGTACCTGCTCTGTACAGACTCTAGAGAGATGGTAAACGTGCAGACACAGCTTGCTTCCCAGCAGATGCCCATGTAGTTTTGTATCTGCTCCAGGCATGCACAGGGGTGAATGAAGAGTCAATGCATGATGGCATTAGACGAATGACAATATCCTGAGTTCAAATCCGAAACTGGGTGCAGGTGATCTGCCCGCCCGCGCCCGCGCCGGTGAAGGAGGACAAGCCCCTGAAGATGGACAAGCCCGACAAGTTTTACGGCGGCCGCCGTCTGGCCGGCATGGAGGGTGACAAAATGCCCATGGACAAAATGCCCAAGGAGGAGATGAAGCTCAAGGATGTGCCCGCGCCTCCTCCGTGCTACACCATCCAGGTGGGAATCTTCTCATGTATTTCTCTGGTCATTCCTTTCTTTGGTCATTTTTCTCATGCCTGTGCTTGAAGCATCTGTAAGGCTGACAGCAGCAGGTTACACCGGGTTGCTCCCCATTGCTCAACAAGATGATGGCATGCCTAGACTGGATAGGCCAACTACTGTATATGGACGTGTGCATTTTACAGCTACGTGTATACAGCGAATGAGCAGGCGAGACACACAGGCAGCACTGTGCATGCTCTGCTTGGCAGCTACAAACGGCCCAGGCCAAGAAATATGACTGATTGAGAAGCAAATGGCTCTGTGTTGATCTGACGCTACATGTTGCTTTCTGCAGGTGCCGGTGACCCCCACACCCACCCCTTCACCCACCCCTTCGCCCACCCCATCACCCACCCCGTCACCCACCCCCTCCCCTACCCCTTCACCCACCCCCATGCCCACTGAGGTCCCCAAGGTGTGTGCACCCTGAATTTCCAGACTCCCACAAATTGTAGCAACGCCCAGGGCAGCCTGCTGCATATCACCTCCAATTCAAGGAATGAAAACACAGTAGCAGGGGGATAAGATGCTGCAGGGTTGCCGGTCTGTTTTGCTGATTGAGCAGCTGTCTAAATGTTGCTCCTCCTGCTGAATGTCCTGTTCAGTATATGATGCAGCCCAAGGGCCTTGCAGTGCAGAGCTGTGGCTCCTCTTGAGCAGGTCTCACTAGGGGCGCAGTGTTCTGCACATGGAGTCCTGCGACAGGGCGAATGTGAAAAGGTGGGGTGAATCACTGAGAGGGGTGATGTCTGGTGCAGGTTGAGGTCAAGGAGGTGAAGGCCATGCCCGAGAAGATGGACAAGCCTGACAAGATGTACAAGCCTTGAACAGTCCCTCAGCGGCAAGTGAGCAGCACTGATATTTCTATCAATCCTCCACATAACATGCGGCACTCCCTTTGCAATAAAATATATGCCCAGGTTGCTCCCACGCACACAGGCAGGCTGCACATTATTGTGTTAGGGAGGACTGGTGTAATTGTTTAGGAGCAGTCTACAGGGAGTGTCTTGTGAAGTATGTTACCTGCAAGAACTCAATTATTACAGCTTTGGCAGAATTGCAGTGAGCACTGCTGTCACTGGGTTTGTTTAATTGAACCATTTGCTGGGTCGGCAGCTTTGGTTAGACTTTTGATTCGACTGGTGAAGGATTTGGCAGGTCTTAATTGATTACCGAAGTACAGTAGAGTGTGTGCTGATGCACAGCAGAGTGACTTCCTCCACCCTCCTGGTTCACATTCTATGTATTTGCGCCTGACTGGCTTCAGGGATTTTTTGGTTCAGTGCACAGTGTGGATTCATGATTAATTTCGGTGTGTTGAGAGTCACTGATTTATTAAAACCATTCCCCCAACCATGTTAGGTGAAGTATATGAGGTATGACTAGGGTAGCAACTTACAGGGAAACATTTTGGTCTGCATTCTGACTGGGTTGAGGCTGGTGGGAGTCCGGCTTTCAAAGGACTTGAAAGGTGGACATTTGCTGACCAACTCCTTTCCAAGGGTTGCTACAATGGGTTGTCCGACGCTGTGTGAAGCCAACCACTGTAATGGCTTCACTCGATTCTTCTCTTTTGAAGCGTTCAATGGCGAAGTTGTGATGTCCACTGGCTGGCACTGTGTGTGTGGACCGGCTTACCGTGCATGCATGCATGCACTTTTGGCCCAAATAAATCGACTCATCTTGGACAGCTCACGTAGAGTTTCTGCGTACTCAGCTTTCGGAGAAAGTCTTTACAAGGCCCCACGCTAGCCGCTAGGAACAAAGCCCACACTGTATCTATGGTGCACAAGAGTGCCGATTGGATACAACAGGACTACCTAGAATTGCAAGAGCAATTCAAAATCTCCGCTGAACCCCAAACTACCTGTCTGAAGAGGCTGTTCTAACTAGCGCGGTGCGTCTGGCTTGTTCTACACATCTGCTGTTGATCAACAGGCAGGAAGGCAACATAGCAGAATACTGTGCAATATAAAAAGCATGTGCACGCTCTACAGGTGTCACAGATGTTCACGGCAGGAATATCGTATACTCAGCTGACACAAAACGCAACAACAGAAAACAACCGAGCAGACGTGCCGGGAAAGCATTCCTAAGCAGTGCGCAGTCATGACGGACACATACACAGTCCCTGGCAGGCAATAGAATCTACTTTCAATACCAAAGTGCTGCATGCCTGCGTCTACGCCAGCCACAACCGCCACCTCACATGACCTTCTTTAACTGTTCCAGCGCCGCACAGCACACAAATCCCACGAGCAACAGCTCCCTTTACCACCAGGAGGATGTCCTGATCAGCTCGTCTCCGGCACTTGAGCTCCTTTTAATATGCTGCTACAGCGCATCCAGTGCTCAAGAGATCAAGGTATGGGATTGTGCAGCATGTTCACATCCGGCAAGCTAAAGCGAGGGGTCAGCGCTGCTCTGAGCTTATTAGGCGCGGCGCCAAAACAAGCGTTCTGAATCGGCCACGCCTAATAAGGACGCATTGCTCGAATAGGCGACCGTAATGGTCCAAGCCAAAACAGGCCGTGGCGCCAGGGGCGATCATGGTTGGCAGCGCCAAAACAGGATTTTGGTGCGGCGCCAAGTGACGCGGTCAGTCCCCGGCCAAAACAGGACTCTGCGGTGCTACAAGGGGCGATGCCCTCTGTGCCCTCTCACACAGTCATAGCTCCCGGCCCAAATAGGGCTTAGAACAAGCAGTCGTGATGGTCAAGGCACAGCACGCTGGACAGCGTGCTTGTCAGCGCGAGGAGGCCGCGCAGGAAGTTGAGGTCCTTGGCGCCCTGGCTGGGGAAGCTGTGCGCAAAGTCCACGAGCCGGATTGACACGTTGGCATCCGCTGCGCTCGCAGCATCCCCCTCGTAGATCATAAGCACCGAGCTGCTGTAGAACTGGAAGTCCCGCTGCATCTGCGCGGCACACATAGAAACAGCCTTGAGCCTTCGAAAGCAGCTGGCTGATCTTGATGTTGAGCACCTGGGGCAGAAAGTGGAAAATTTGCGAAGGTTGTTCTCCCCGGGTCAGCAGAGAGCAGAGCATGCATGCGCGGAGCCGACCAGCACAGAACAATCTTCTCGAGCAGCCAGCACTTCTTGGGACCTGGGGGCAACTGGTGGGAGCCGCATGCAATACTAATCTTTCCTGGACCTCCATGTATGATGGACAGAGCAATCTCCACAAGGCTTCCCAAACCTCTGCTTCGGTGTTCCCATGATGACTTCCCCGCTTCTGGGGCTGTCAAGGTGGGATTCTCCATCGTGTGCTTTGTATGGCGTTGCATCACTTACATTGCTCCGCCATGGCTGGAGTGATGGGTGGGGACAGGGGGGTGCACCTGGAACCAGGCTGCGAGCTGCTGCAGCTGCGCAAAGGCGCCGTTGGGCCCACCATAGACATCGGCCGGGCGCAGGCCGGCCTCGTTGTTGGCGAATCGCAGCAGCGCCTTGTTGACCGCCTCCGGCTGCAGCGCCTTGCACCAGCGCTTGCTAGCGCGCCAGTAGCCCCGCTGGCAGGCCCGGTACACCTGGCGCCATCACTCACCCCTTAGTAATGATGCTGGAGTCACCAACCACTGCATCAACTGGCTCTGAAGTAAATAACGAGTTGATAGGTCCCCTGACTGGCAAGGCAAGGAAAGCTTGGGGCCCTGTGTGAAGAAGACTTTGCCCCAAAGCCGCATGCATGCTGAAAAGAGCAGAACCCTTCGAGGAGGACAAGCTGCAGCCCACCTGCATGCCGCAGACTTTGAAGCCGAAGGTGGCCTGCGTGGTCTGCTCGTCCTTTATCTGGCAGCGCTGGATGTAGGAGGGGTCCGCGTTGGGGTACCACGTCTGGTAGCCCACCTGCAACCCAGCCACATGCGCTCACTGGGCCACACTCAAATCCTTGAACACTCCTCTCCCACCGAAAACATTCTCGGGCGCTTTCCATGGCTGCCCACTTGAGAAACTGACTTTTCTTCCTGCCCAACTGAGGCACACATCAATTGAAACCTTGTGCAACTTGGACCCTGTCATATAACCTGAAGAAATACAAGATCTAACCTTGATGTCTATGATGCTGGGCCGCCGGTAGTGCTGCGCCACATCCTCAAGCTCCACTAGCATGCGCCCTCCAGCCATCACCACTCCATCTGCAGAACCCAATGTGACATTTTCAACACTCCATGTTCCCCGACCAACCACGCAGGCTCAAGCCTCTGAGAAGCTTCGGTAAAACACACGCCAGCAAGCACGATGCTTGAATGAAGTTTGAAAGAACAGTCTGAACAGGTGTGCAAAACAAAGGTGCAACACAAATATTGCATGCGGGAGCGTCACACACTGAGGTGGCCCAAGGGCAACCACGCGAAACGCAGCGCCTGACTGAGACGACTGCAATGCACTTCTGCCATCAGAGCCGCAGGTCAAGCAAAGTAAAAGGCACAGCGGGCGGGGCACACGGTAATCGGGTATGACCGAGAGCAGCACGGCGTTGCGTATGCAGAATGGGACCTGCCCCCAGCTGTACTCCTCCTCCTCTGTGCTGCGCCCGCTGCTGGACGCCTCCTCGCATGCACTGTGCCCATCCTCGCTGCCTGAACATCCCACAGCCATTGTGACCCCCCTGCTTTGCCTGTGACATGTACTTTGGCTCCTCAGGAAGCTTCTGGCCAGCAGATGGGTCCCAGAACAGTTGCCAGGGATGAAGTTTGACAGAATGCATGTGCCGCAAATCAGGGGCACTTTTGACAGTCCAGCGGCAAGCTGCTACAAGCAAAGTGGCTTTCACAGACTGAGGGCTGTGCCAGAGCCGGACCTGAGGCGCTCCGCCTCTCTGCACACGCTTCCTTCTCCGCTCGGATTGTCTCGTAGAACTCGTGCTCCCTCCGCCCACGGGGCCCACCCTGAATTGGCACGTTGGAGAGAGATCACGTTCTGCTCTTTGTAGGCTTACGCCCTTGCGCTGCCAAGATAAAAACGTGATCAGCAATTAAAACTTGGAGGAATCAGCTTGACCAATGTCTCTAGCGATCAGCAGCTGCACTGTCTTTGCAAGACAGTCACATGCATAAAGTTGCCAGTCAGCGAAAGGGGCAAGTGCTTGGTTCGTGGATCCAGGCGAGGGTGAGTGAACTCATTATGTTCACCTGCAGTGGCTTATAGAAGTGCCCAGAGTCGTCAACGAGAGATCCAGCTTTGCCCTCTGCATGAATACAATTACCCAACATATGTCAGCAGGAAACACCAAAGGGGCCCTGGCCTCTACTTCAATTTCAGTGTATGAATATGTATGAGAAATTAGAATTGCTGATTAGTGCTTGAGTGAGTGTCCCACCTTCGAACAGATGTCCTGCTACCTGCACAACAGACCAAGCAGCATATTCAGACCAAAGGCCGAGCCCCTTCCTTCAGAACGAACACTTTTAGAAGATACCCTATGAGTATTTTCGTTTTGAGATGCGTCCCCAACAGCACATTCGTACGAACGAAGTTGCTCTTGGCTACTGCAGCACCTCTGACAGGACCAGTCTACCCAGGTTTCAACGCCCGATTAACGTGTCGGCTTGGGACCCACCTGGTGCTTGCAAGGTCTTAGTTGCGAGAGTTTGTTGCTCTCGACATTCCCCTTCGTCATCAACGAGAAGCAGACCATACCAGACGAGAAAAAGCGTCCGCTGTGTACCGTCGTGACCACGCACGCCTTCAAGCTACACTTGGGCAAACTAGTCTTGCGCAATAAAATTATGAAATGACCCGAAGATCCCGAATGGCAGATATTGCGAGGAAGATCCTGTGAGCAAAAGTGAAGAATCCTTTTTGGGGTAGAATCATTTGTTCTCAGCTTAACAAACAGGAACGCCTGCGAACAGTACGCATGAAAAGGGCGATAACCTATGCAAATTTACAAAATCTCGCTGGGAAGTGAAGTTCTTCGCTGTGAGGGCATTAGGGTCGGGTTGGAACTCTTCTCCTGCTCGTTATCAACTCCTTTTCAATCTGCATTTGATGCACAGGCTCTCGTAAAGCGATCGCTAGGATCGCTGTCCAGCGAAAGGTCGGACTCCTTGTCAGAAGTATTCTAGAGAACTCGTCCAATCAGGTCTAAAAGGATTCTCCCAGATAATGCAGGCGATCTGAAGCATAAAAGCTGTACAGAATAGTGTAACAGGTAATGTCACGAGTAGTGCACCGTTCACTCGCAAAACTAGTACTATCCTTGGATGCTGATGCTAGCTCCCTGGTTCCGATTTCTGCTTGATTTGCAACCCAAGCTATCATCAATGTACCATACTCGGGAGTACTACATACAAACTTACTCGCCCTCATCGTCTATACTGCTCTGGCCTTTTACTGGTGTCCAACCCTGTGCACTTGACCTGCAGGAGGCCTCTATCCATGATCTTCTTACGTTGCAGCAGCATGAGAGCATGACTCCTGGCCACTTCTCCAGATGCCGAGCTTTGGCTTTGCTCCATAGCTGCCAAAAATGAAGGGGCGCAGCAATTCAGGAGCCTGCAGCGCGGCCCTCCTGTGCATCCTATCTGCCTTGACAGGTACACCCTTGTAATATCCGCAAAAGGGTGACACTGACAGCCAGCCCCCATTTCCTCATACCCACGTTCTTGTATATGTCTCGATTGCACCAAGTTTTCTTTGCAGGCCCGCATGTGTTGGTTGAGCTCCCTTGCTCGACTACAGAAACAGTTTCTTACAAGCACCACCTTCAACCAGATGTGTGAAATGATCTGAATGCGCAGGTCATTCAGCTGCCGCTGAGGGGGGCACAGCGCTCACATTGCAGCAGACGGACCCCTACCATGCAGCGGGAGATGCAGCTTCAGGGAACTCCACGCAACAGAGCGGCGCCCTCAGCACCGACCAGCAGCTGGCAGCCTCGCTGGCACAGGTGCGTTCCTGCATCTTCCACTGCAGTGCACAAAGCATAGCGTCAAAGCCCACTGTCATCTCTCTGCAGCAGTCTGAAGCCCTGCTTCTGTTTGGAAGGTGGTCTAGCGATGGCAGGGCTGTTGCAGGCGGAAGGCCCACTGTCTTAGGGTCCGTTCCTGTCATAGAGTGAGTTCATCCCATTCTGTGCAGGTGCTCGCGACAGCGCTGCAGCACTCCAACGCAACAGCCGGCACGCTGCTCAGCCTGCCGCAGCAGAGCGTAGTTGACAACCCCACCGAGCCGCAGGCTAACTTGACGCTCCCTACATCGGAACAACAGAAGCCGGAGATTGACCCCCTTCCGGCATTGGACGCTGTTGCTGCCGCAGGGGTAGGCCAGCAGCAGTTGCCAGAACAGGCAGCTGCCGCCGGGGGGACCGGAGGGACCAGGGGAAGTGGGATATTATTGCCTGCCCAGGCACTGGACGTATACCCGGGGGCGCTCGATGGCGCGGCGGCCGCGCGGCTGGCGGCGGCCACCGCTGGGGATCCGGCGGCAGCCGGGGGGGAGCCTGCGAAGGACCCCGAGGGGACCGAGGGGGAAGTCATCGCGCAGCACGCGCACACGCAGTCGGAGTTACTCATCCAGACCGACGCCGACGGTGCCGTGACGGCCGCAGCCGCCATCTCGCAGACGACAGTCGGAAACGTCACGACGGGCGCGGAACTCGTGAAGTTCGAGCGGGGGAATGACACGGCGACACTCGGCGTCGTACGGCTGCTGCCGGCGCAGATGCAGCTGCCGTACCCGATGCCCAGGAATGCCACCGAGGCCGAGCTGCGAAATGTGTCCAGCCTGCTCAGGGACAGGTCGGCCGGCGGGGCGGCCAAGACGGGGAATCGCACCGGGCACATTTCGCGGAAGAAAGCTGGGAAGGAGGAGGGCAAAAAGGGGCAGCCGGCCGGGGCTGTTGGGGGCGCCAGCGGCGGCTGCCATAAGAACCAGAACGCACCCTGCAAGTTCTTCCTCCTGGTACAGTCCTCTGCAAACCCTTCAATGGTGTGAATTGCTCGTTGGGCATTCAGAACACTAACAGTCTTGCCAAGAGAAGCCTCGATGAATCCTGGACAATTGTTTAGCAGGCATCAATGCGTCTCAACTGCCTGTCCAGGCTACCCTCCCAGCACTAATCAGGACCATGGATTTTTGGATTGCACCTGAGATTTACTACGTAATCATCTTTGATCTGCAGGATGTGTCTGAGATAGCGGTGGAGCTTGGGTTCCCGTCGTGCTCAGTGGACCAGTTTGTGGCTGACCCTGAGAGCGGCATGACGCTGCCAAACCCGGCCATCGTGCCCAATTTCTCGCAACCGGTGCCGCCGGAGGGCCACGAGTGGATCTACCCCTACACCACCCAACCGCACTACCTCAGCCAGAATGCGGGGCCATGGTGCGTCCCCTCTTGCAGGACCCTTGTTTCATCGATTGATAAGAAGAAAGTTGAGGAATTGATCAGGGCATGCGAGCCAGCTCTTCTGCAATGCCGCAGTCCATGCTCCCTTCTCACTGGTGTCCTTGGCCAAGTCTGTGCAGCCACTTGCTGACCAACAAGTGGCACAATACCTCCAATTATGCACACCCTTCCCAAGAGCTCCGGCGGGATCAGCCGCTGCTGCAAAGTATGAGTCAGGCAGCGCAGTTTCTGCCTTTTCTGACATGAGCAGCTTGTGTAAGTGGTGATGAAGGGCTATTAATCAAATTCGTGATTTTTGATCCCTTGTCCACGCTCACAAAAGTCCCTCTCTGAATACCTGGAGGCCCAGTGAACACCTCATGGTAATTATTCTCTATTGTCCTGTTGGGTGGTTTTTTGGGGGAATGCTATGACCCGTCATCACCTTCAGTGTATGCAGAGTGGACATCTGTTTATCAATATTGGAAAATGACATGTGCTGGTGCATGCATGCAGGTATGTGTACCACACGCTGCGCAACAGCGTGAACAGCGTGCGCACGATAGCGGAGGCGGACGTTGTGTACGTCTACGACTACTGCTACATCATGTGGGCGCTCGGAGACCACCACGTGCGCGACCACTGGTGGCTGCGCGAAAACTACAACCCCACCCGCTCAGCCGGCCAATACCTCCTCTCCTCCTACAGGTGCTTCCTCAAAATTTTAAACCTAAAATTCTGACGCCGCTCGAGTTACGACTGAATGCTTGCTGGTGGAATATCACATGAGTCACGCAGAGGGTATGGGTTGTCTAGGCTACGGCCCAGCTACGGTGCCTGCAAGCCTGCCTCCTTTGGACGTCTCAGTCCCCTACCCCTTGACGGGGGAAAGAAGGGATCTTGGCTGCACCACTTGTCGTGAATTCTGCAGTAGAGTGTGATTCAGTATTGCAGTATTAAGTATTGCATTCGGGCGCGTCATTTAAGTGGCGCGCTCTTATAATCTGATCAGACACAAACAACAAAACTTTCATTATTGTACGTGCCTGTTACATGCGCATTTTCCGCCTGCAGCACCAAGCTTGGAGTCATGTGGTCCCTGAGCGGATGCAGTCATGCAGTCATGAGTTGGCGGCTGACGGCGTTTCGATGAATCACTGCGCAGGGCAATCATGGGCCTGCCGCGGTGGCGGCGCACGGGTGGGCGGGACTTTGTGTTCTACCACTCGCACCCGGGCTTCGAGTGGGACGACCTGGCTGTCACGACCGCGTACCAGGATATGATGTGCGTTGACTTCCAATGGGCCACTGTGCTGGCAGTGGAGCAGGGGCAGCGATGGCGTTGCCCCTCCTACAGCCCCAGGTGCTTGCACTTTTGCCCACTTGAAAAAATGAAGAAAAAAGGGTCTGGCCGCTGCCGGATTTGAACCGGCTACTTCCGCTCCTCTTCGGGTGGCGGCAACACCCGGGCGCCTTGTCAACAAGGACAAGTTTATCGAGAGTTGAGGCTGAACAGTCACTTGATGTCAGGAAGACAGCTTCTGTCGTTGCATGTTTACCAAGTGCCATCCTCCAGACAAGATCATAGAGGCAGATGCAGAGGCTGCCAATTGGTTGTTCCTTGCATGACCACAAGCTATGATTGAGCCAGAGAGCTTTTGCAATGGCAGACCCTCTTTTCAAGCAGCTTATTGATGCCTGCTGGCTCTCAGAGATTTAGTAAACCTTTGTTGAAAGATGGAAGCAGACATGCGCATTACATTGAGGTTTTTGCGCAAGTTGCATGGACTGAATGAGAGAGTTGTGCATGGCAGGTCGACCATAGTGGTGCCCTACAGCTCCACAGAGAGCATCAACACCATTCCCCTGCGGCCAGACGGCGAGAAAGAGAGCCTGCTCTTCTTCAGGTGACCCACCACGCTTTTTACCATGCACAAATTTTACTTTCTACCCTTCAGAGTGCAATTTGATGAAAAGTTGGTCTGGCATGCAGCAGCCACAGCCTTGCTGTTCTGTTCTCTTCTGTTCAAGCCAAGTTTCTCGATGTCAAAGCAGGCCCGTTGCTGAACTCCCCCATGTAGATTTCGATTCAAAAATCGAAATCAATATCAAAATCAAAATCAAAATCAATTCAATTCAAAATGTTGCATTGGCGCTGCAGGGGGAAGTGCGACCCAGCCATTCCCAGCAACACGGGGAAGCTGATGAGGAGTCACGTGGTGCGGCACATGCGCGAGGGCATCGCGCAGGGGGACCAGCCGCCGCCCATAGCCGGGACCGCCCCGGAGATCAACGTCTGTTGCCACGGGCGCGAGGCCGGCGACGAGGTTCGCTTGCCATTCCTCCTGTCTCGGCTGTGTGCCTTCCTGTCTCATCACAACCATCCCCTACTATCCGGCTGGGATTACACCTTCATGCATTGTGACCATGGGCAGATGAATCGTGCGCTGGCAGTATGCAGGAAGGCACTCAGGCTCAATTTGAGCAGAAAACCAAGGCAGCAGCCACCAATGCTTTGTGCAATGCTGTGTGCATTGCACACAAGTCTCATCCAGCACTCATCTTGCATTGGAAGTTTGGGCTACTCTGACGCATGCATGTGGGGGTGCCATCTCGCAGGTGAAGTGCACGGAGCGCGAGTTTGAGCAGAACGTCTTCGCGACCCAGAAGCACCGCTCGGTGTTAGAAAGCATGGCCAACAGCGCGTTCTGCCTGATTCTCCCGGGCAACAGTCAGTCCAGTCAGCGGCTGACAGAGGCCTTTCTGGCTGGCTGCATCCCTGTCTTCATTGGGCCGCCCTGGCACTCCCTGCCCCTCACCCAGAAGGTACGCCCCTGCAGCCCCGCTGCTATTTGCTGTTGCCTGGCTCTGTGACTTGTCAGTGGTACTTATCTTTTACTACCAATTCTCACTGCTTCTAGCTCTTCCTGGGTTTGTGTTGAGTGCGGAGAATGTGGGCTGACATTGCACTTTGTGGGTGCTTTTAGATGAAGGGAGGCTGTGATACTTGTAGAAATTCAGATACTGTATGCATCACCTTATCATATTTGCCTCTACAACATTTTCATGCAGGCTGATACTAAGCAGTTGGCAGGTATTTATGTCAGTGCCACGAGGCTGATGGCTGCGTTCCTGGTGTGCTGCGTGCCAGGTGGACTATGCCAAGGCGGCCCTGTTCCTGAACATTTCCAGCCAGCCCTCAGAGGCGCTGCCCTGGTGGTCGCACCCCGAACTCAAAATGCACAAGGGGCTCGATCCCCGCACCCAGGCAAGACTCACCCCCTCCTCAATTACAGTATACTTCAACATCACATCTTGACCCCGGCAATGGCTGTCTGCCCTTGGAATACTTGCCATCCAAGTCATGCAAGACTGCAACTCAGTCACTAGGGTCAGCTAGGTCCATTGTTCTGTTGATGGCTGCTGACCACTGAAAATTGCTATGTGAACGCCCAAATGCCAGGTCAAGGTCTAGTGAATGGACAAAGTGTCCATCTGCAGTCGGATACGATCCCATACTCTGCACTTCTATTCCAGCTGATGCGCTCTTACTGAGGTCTCGTTGTGCAATCTGACACAGGCTGAGGACAGGTTCAGTCCTGCCTGGTGGTTTGCGGATATCCCGGCCACTTCCATCATCCCTCTGCGAAGAGTGGACGCCGTGCTGCCCTACCTGCGACAGGTGCTGTTTGCAAATTTCCATTCAAAATTAGCATTTCTTTAGCCTTAGGACAGTATGGTCAGGACATCATGCATGGGAGACCTGTGGCGCTCTTCTGCATGCATGGGGCACATGGATTGCAAGCTGTGCACTGCCGCCCTCAAATGGGCAGCGAACATGCTTTTGCATGCGCTGCAATCCCTGCACCGCAGTTGTCGGACCGCTGCCAGTCATGCACAGAGCAGCATTACTTTGCTGGCCTGCAGCCAAACTCTTGCTTCATCAGCACTTGCTTGAGCACAGGGGACGGTATAAAATAGAGCAGCGGGAGACAGGAAAATGAATATTTGCAAATGTTTGAGAGGCTGGGTGGCCTGATTGCAGATGCCGAACGAGTGGATGGAGGCCAAGCGAAGGGCGGTCATGAAGTACCGGAGCCTCTTCATCTACACCACATCAGCTCAGACACATGAGCCGTCAGCTTCTGATGCAATTGTAGACCTGATGTGCTCCTACGCAAAGTTGGGCACCTTCCAGGGCAGCGACCGCCACTGAACGCCGCTGCTCTTTCTACCTTTAAACTTCGAATTCAAATCCAAGTCTCTTACCGATTCTCTTCTATGTTGAAAGGATCTTGTTGTCTGCAGCGTTTGGGGCCGTGTGCCCTCTTGTTGAAATGTGTGCCACCAGTGTTTGTACAGCTTGTCAGAATGAGTCGCGTGCCCTGATAAGCCCCGGCAATCTATCAGAGTGGGGCAGACGGTTGACAGACATCAGCATGGCATGCATGCCTGAAGAGCACTTGTGTGAGCACCTGAGTGTCTCTTGCTGATTAGCAGCTCAGTACCAAGTGTGCAGAAAGACTCTTTCTGAGAAGCGGTAGTGCTTCTGTGGCTGGACACATTGAGCGGAGGAAATGTTGGCTTCTGGGAGCAAAATTTCCTTCTTAGCAACACCACCAGCAGGGTATATCCCCTGTGAAGTGCAGCCATGCAATACATGTGCTTAATTGGCAAAATGTGTGCTGTAAAGTCATCCTGGCAGAACTGCATGAATGTGCAATAGTCCTCTTGCAGAGACTATAGCATTATTATTATTATTATTATTATTATTATTACATGCTTTTCCTGCCAAGAGGCTAGGTGCGTCCTCCAGACAAGCTGCAGTTAAAGGCTGCCACAATCCTACCCTTGTTGGACTCGCCAGATCCAAGCAAGACCCAATCAACCGTGGGCAAGGTGCTCAGTATTTGTACCGGCCCCCGCCAGCCGGGGACTATAGTATGCAAGCACATATTCTGATTACATCAGCATCCGGCCAAATGCAGCCATTGTTAAGGTTTTTAACTTCAAGTTGCTGCCGAGCCAGTGCACTTCACGGACCGGCAATGTCAAATCTTGCAACAAACATAGAAACGCTACAAAATCAATTCATAAAGGCTGGGATATACGAGTTCTACATGTCGAGCAAAGCCCTGCCCTGCATGTGCACGATTTCTAAATATAACCACGCAAGTGCCACAATGGTACCACTTGGACACCGCCTCGTCAAAATGCTGTCGAGGCTCAAACAAGACTCTATTAGTCAAATCTCACCGTCTTTCCTGGCACCAATTGGCACCAGTTGCAACCAATGATCAAAGATGTGCTGCCATCAATATATGGACAGCACACAATAAAAATGCACACGCATCAGAAGTAAGTGATATAGTGCTAGAACTAGCCACCGTACATGGCTCCCAGAAAAAAAAAATTTTCCAGGCAAGGTCACAGGGCCCTGTTGCTGCAAAGCTTTTCCCCAGCCAACAACTGGTCTAAACAACAGTCTAGCTAGGCCTGCATAAAATGCAAAGGCATTAAATGACGTAAAAATCCTTGAGAATAGCTTTGACGGTCTCCGCCACCGGTGGCATGAATTTCCTGGCAAAATATAAGCAGCCCTCATAAGGTACCATGCGCTGAGGAAAATTGAGGGGATCTTTTGACATCTGACATGCATCCTCCCTCGAAGCTGCGTCGCCCAGCATCCCTTTGCTGCTGAGTGCAACCTGCGGCCTGCATTGCCCACAACCACACATCAACCAGCTTGCAAATTTCGTTCCATATTGGTTCACTGTCATTGCTGCATTTACTGTCACGTGTGTGTGTGCATGCATGCACTGCAAATTAACACACTCTAATGAAATTGCCTGCAGAGTGGGCGGGGTGTAAGGCCTGCAGGGCAAATTTTCACCAGATGCACTGTGTCAAGTTTGCTAGTCCTAGAAATGGACAGGCATCCATTTTTTTTGAGTCCCCTGAATTGAAAGCGGTGTCACCCTCTGGGACACTTTGTGGTCTCATGCATGGGAGGTTACTGATCTGTAATAAGCGGTGAAGTGCCATGCATTAATCTTGGCATGAGGAACTGGCGCTCACCGTTCAACGGCCCGGCAGCCCTTTGTGCGGCGGTGGTCGGCCCAAAAATCGATGGTCCATTTGGGGGACGAGTTGCGCAGCTCTGCGACTGTCTCTTCGGTGACCTCCTCTTCCTTGAAGCCTCCTGCCTGCGTTGCTACAGCCATTGCCAGATCCCCGTCTGCCTGCTCGGCCAGGCTCTCATTCCTCTCTGCCAGCCAGTAGCTCAGCGCCGTGCCAACGTATGACTCGTCTGAGGTGCATTCCAGCGTCCTCCTGCGCATAGTACGCGTGACAAATCATGACTAATCACCCCAATTGTATTTCAGCTTACGGAATGTCCTGCGTTGACACGGCATGTCATCTTTAAAGCACCATTGCTTGCACAGAGCAAAGCACCTTTGTAGTGCTCAATCTGTCCTTTAGTTCATGCAAACCTGTGATCGATTGAGCAGGGTAGCACTCCTGACAAAATGAAGACACCATGACCAAATTTGGAATTATTGGACTGGGCGGGCTAATCTGAAACTGCCAACACAGTAAGAGGAATATCTGGCAAGACAAGGGAATGCAGATGCATTTTGAGGCCTCACTTTTCTTCTCCGAAGAAGCAGTGCTTGTCGAACATTTTGATGACGTAGTCATCCTTGCCGATGATCTCAGCGTGCTCTCTGTTGAGCGTCACCCACTGCCAGTGCCGCCTCGCATGCTTGTGCAGCATTGGATACTCTGCAATCATGTCCAGCGAGAACCTGAAGGCCTTGCTGCTCCAAGTCTCTGACTCTTCCTGCACCCCCACATGACACTATACAGATCAGACAGTGCTCTGTATGTCCGAGCACCACTTCTTACCAGAATGCGCTTACTCTGCTACCTACATTCTACCTACTAGTACTATCATCAATACTGACATAATGAGATCTTTCCTCAAACAGAAGGAGTCCCAGCCCCAGAAAGCACAAGAATAGACCACTAAGCACCACTCCAAGGCTGATCCCAGGAGAGCAGTCCGTCACCTCAAAGAAGAAGGATCATGTAAGAGAATCCGACCTGGTCAAAGTCTTGGATGCGGCTCTTGTTGTGCGCGAGAAGCTGCGTGTAGGTGAAGAGCGGCGGCCGCACGGGCACAGTGGCCGGGCAGACCATCTGGAAACGCTGGTTCAAGGGGTCTTTCAAGGCCTCTATCATGGCTTTGCGCGTGGCCACCGTCAGGCTGTGATGCCCCCAAGCCGTCTGCATGCAAGAGAAAAATCAGAGCCGGCCTCCTTTGTGGTGAGCGACACAGCTTCTATGAAGGCCCAATGTTTCCACAAGATTGCACTACAAGAGATTTAGTCAGTTGATTTGAGCGCTCACTCGAACAGGATCTGGGACGTCTCTGCCGTAGAAGATGCTGCCCTTGGGCCATCCCATGTGGCCTGCAGCATGAAACAGGACAGTCAGTACTTTGTAGCACCAAGAGAAGACGATTAGACTCCCTGCCAGCACATAAACATGCTGCGCTGTGTGCATTGCTTACATGACGACAGAGAGACAAGGATGCTGCAGACACCTGTGATGCATGCAGACCAGAAGGGAATTGTGCAATGCATGTGCACTTATGCTGAGGAAGTACACAGACCTGGGCTGGTGTGGAGGTAGATTGTGAAGAAGTCTTGCTGGTCATACACGCTGTGAATCTCATCCCCTGTCTTTCGCTGGGCGTCGTAGCAGGCGAAAGCCTCTGGGTTGCAGAAAATTTCTGAGCGTGTCTTTTCTGCCAGTGCTCCAATCCATGCAGTCCAGACTTCCTCATGTGGCATGGCTCCCGGCGCAAGAAACAACAAAGCCACCTGTAACCACCACAGCCATGTCAAGTGATTGGTTGACTTATAGTGACATTGATTCATGCGACTGACACGCATCAAATGGCAAAGCACACCTATGAGCAACACCAGTAAGGCCGTATTCGATGCAGTCAGAGATTCATGATGCAATCCGAGATGACTTGTTGACGAGAGAATAACTCCCCATATAAATACCATCATATGGCTTCACAGAAAGTGGTATACCTTTGGGAGCACTTGCTGCAGGATACTGACACAGCTGGGCTCCAGCATCTTTCGGCGGATGCCTGATAGCGCCAACCCTCCATCTGATTGGCTGATGCTGTTCCTGTTTTCCCTTTGTATCGTCCCACGGAACTCTAGCGCTGCATGGCCAGCACACAAGACAAATGTGGCATTTGTTGCGAAGGATATTGAGCAATAAGTTGTGAGCTGGGATTGCGAAATTTGGAAGCATCCTGAGTGTGCACTGTCGTCGGCAAGCAACCACAACGCACAGATCTATAAGTAAATCTTCCCACTGGGGCTTTGCCAGAAACACTCGGAGGTTGGCAAGCAGTCCCACCTGAAGTTCTGCTGCATTCAGCTAGAGGCTGCGACAGTAGAAGAGAACATAGCAAGACCCATGTACCGCCTGCAAGCGATGGTGGTACACTCGAAGTCAGCACAGAGGTTTTCCCAGAAGACGCCAATGTCTGCTTTAACTTGTTTATCTCATTTCATGCACCATACTAATAACGTGGCATACTGCATGATGCACTGGACATGATCATCGGCACTGCTTGTTGCAGGTTGAGGAAAACCACCGCAGGCGCGCCAAAGGTGTCCGGAATATTGAGTACCTGAGAAGCCACCGGTTTGCATCATTGATATTGGAATATATGTTGATAAGCTCTCCACGTGCCCTCACAGGCGCGATCAAGCCAGCTCGATAGGACGTAGAACGTCAAACTCGCGAAGTTCGGGCATTGTGGGCAGTACTCTGCTCTCTCCTGGCAACATCGACAGATACTTGGAGGTCTTGACAACAGTAATCGAGACAGAATACTCTTCTATAGTACTTAAACTTTGAAGAAACCTGGTGTAGTCCGAGCGATCACCAGTCCAGGTCCCGGTCAGCAAGTACGATTCCGTATGACCACTTGGGTGGTGGTGTGACTCATCCTGGCATCCTGGGCTGATCCAGGGTCTGCAATCGCTGAAGGAAGGGCAAAGCCATTGAAATGTGCTCCTTTTTGGTCTTGTCAGGGACTATTCAATCATATCCTCCAGCTCCATTTGCAGCTGCCAGAGGCCGTCCGCCCGCGGCGCTTGCATGCAGAATCACTGAGTGGCACCAGTGACTGATATATCATGAGAAGCTGGAGCCAGCAGCCCTGCAAAGCTTGGCGCCCTTTTGCAAGCAAGTGCCTGACAATACTACCCATCTGGCCCCTATAAGGGTAGGACTGCCACAGTGTGAATGCCACATGCACCACTAGCAGAAATGCAAACAGGCAGTGAGATCACTTTTATTGATGCTTTACTCAGTAGTAATGCGATACAGTGTACAATCCTCTTACCAATGTCACAGGCTGTGCAATCTTGGCCAAGCAAAGGTCCTGGAAGCTCAGGAATCTGCGGTATCAGAGACTCTGATTCAGGCATGAAATCTGTAAGAAGGAAGGAAGGAAGATTACATTTGGCTGGCATGATGGCGTGCTGCAGGCCTGGGTCAACCCCAAAGAGATTAACCCCAAAGGGATTAACCCGAGCATTTCGGAAGTCACAACGCGATGCGCGTCCAAATTCTACGTCATCAAAAACTTCCATTGAATTTGCGGTCTGCAGATCTCATAGAGATTGCAGACCCATATCAGTAGGCCTAAAATACTTCAAGCCATGAAACCCGTGCGTGGCAGCAAGGGTAAAGCTGCGTGCGTTCGCCTTGAGCTCTCAGGAAACGGATCCAACTTGTGATTGTTCGAAGGTGACACGAGGAATTGATATAAGCTTATGAGTTATTTTCTTGGCGTCTCTGTGGACATCAGTGCCCACTGGGGGTAAAGGCCACGGACTGATCGGAACACTGATCTAGTGGTCTTATAATACTCTCATTTGAGCAGAATTCTGACTATTAGGTACTGCAAGAAATGCTGTTGATCTCGCTTGATCGCTGACATCGGTCTATGAGCGGTGGGAGAAGGCAAATGCACGCCTCTGTCCTCCAGTTGCTTGCACCTCTCTTGCTCATAACTGCGACTTGCTGTAATGGAAATGGAGGAGGCATGCAGGACATGGTGTCAGCAGCATTGCAGTACCTCAACAGCGGGGGTGCTCCCCTCCCTGGCTCACCACCAGTGCAGGCACCTGCCCCAGCTAGATCCCTGTCGCGTGCGCCTATCCCTGCGCCTGCTGTCAGAAACATCACTGGGACGAGTTCGCTGCTGCAATCCGAGCCCTCCTCTGACCGCACCAGGGTCTCTTTGCCCGTCTGTAGCGACTTCTCCAATCTGCGAGAGCTGCCAGGTACGCTGACTGACCTACATTGGCATTGTTTGTGTCATTGGATGAAGTACCTTCACATGGCAGGAATCTGTGTTGCTGGCAACTGTGCATGTCCTAGATGCAATGTATCTGCCTGATCAGCCGACTGCACTGCTCATTTGCAGCAATTGAGCTGGTTCCGATGAGCTATTTTGATAGAGAATGCAGCACGGCTGCTATCTTGTTGCATGGCCAGCGTTTTGACTTCTGTGCATGACGCTGATGCAGGCAAGTGGGTGAACCACCCTGACCCGGACTACATGGGCGAGTACGAGATGACCTCGGACTGCCCAGACTGGACGCAGGACTACGACTGCCGCAAGCCTGACCCCCAGGCCACGGTCCCCGCGGACTTCATCAAAGGCCAGTACAGGTAAGTGCAGCCCTCAGCGGCGTGCACACCGCATTTTGTGAGCACGCTCACGCTGTGTGACTCCAACACAGGCTGTGTTACACAGCGCTCTGTCCTTGGAAAGCATTACAACTCAGCAGGGAAGCGAGTGCAAGTGAACAAAATTTGCTCTGTGCGCTGCTTAGATGTACATTGTTACGAAGGGAATCTGGTGCGGTGGATCCGTGCATTGTGAACATTCCTGCCACCTCGAGAGATAGTGACACCCTGATGTTTGCAAGAGTTCTGCAGTGACATCTATATGTGTATTGGTTTCCACGCTTTTGTTGTGTGGGGTTTTTGCACCGAAGTGGCTGCAGCAGCTGAGCTCTGCGCACCTCACATGGACCTTCTTCACAGCTCCACCAGTGACCAGATACCTAGTTTTGATGCTGGGTGTTTCACATTGATGCTCATGTTTCGGCAGGCCTCTAGCAAATACTACCACAGAACTCCCGCGGATATGGTAATGTGAACCCTGCCCGGTCCAAAAAAATTTGTCGTTGTGCTAAGAAGTGTGTGCATGGCGTGACGCGCAGGCAGATATTCCAGCCGGATGCGTGCCAGCTGCGGCCGACTGACCCGGACGACCTGGCGGCGCGCATGGCGGGCCGGCGGCTGATAATGCTGGGGGACAGCCTCATGCGGCTGCACTTCTTCTCGCTGGGCTGTCTGCTGCGCTCGCATGTGGCCAGCGGCCGCGGCGTGACCTGGGACCGCTCAGACATCAAGTGGAAGGGTGACTACACCGCCAAGCTGGACGGCAGAGAGATCCAGGTGCAGCTTCCTCATCAGCTGCAGTGGTGCATCTGCCTGGTCATCAGCTTCCTCGTGGGAAGCTGTGCGATCCATGTGCAGGCAGTGGTTGCTCTCAGCCTGTCCCTATTCAACTTATTGTTAAATTGCGCTGGTAGGCAAACTCTCATCTCTGGGTCTCTTCAGTCCTCTAAGCCCAGCCAGCGCAAGGGGAAATATGACATTCTGGGTTGAGGAGAAAGCCCAATGAATTTTGTCTTCAGAGCTACTGGGGCATTCGCAGGTGGTGAAGCAGTTTGTGGGCGAGTTCCGGCTGACGAACGGGGCCCAGGTGTACGTGCGCGACTTTGGCGTGTACAACCAGACGCTGTTCGACGACCTCCTGTCCGATTTTGCGCCGCTGCGAAGCGATGACGTGCTGTTGCTCAATTGGGGGGCCTGGTACCCCCGCTTTGCGTGGGGGTCTAGTGAGGTGGGGGCCCCTCTTACACATGTCTCTGCTTTCCATGGATGCTAGCACTGACCACCACCTGTAAAATCACCCGTCTTTAGACGATCAGTTCTCTTGGCTAAATCGTCATGCAGGCAATGATGTCCCATCAGAGAGGTCAGGCTGGCGCACTTTAAGGATTTAAGGTGAGGAGAGGCATGGGAGGCAAAGGGTGCAGAAGAATCAATATTTTTTTAACCCGATGCGAAAATGCGCGCGCAGGTGAATTGGAAGATGTGGCAGGAGCATATGCGGCAGCTGTTTATGGAGCGACTAGCTGTGCTGCCGGTGCAGATCATCTGGAAGGCGCATGCAGCCATCCACTTTGGAGGCGCCACCGGTGCCGAAGTCGGGTGCGCACTCTTTCCATAAACCTGTCCCTTCTTTGCAGTAGCACCCAGTGGCTAGCCTCTCGGGGGGCTCTGTGCGAAACGTCCATCATACTGCCGCAATGCCAAGTGTCTGACCTCACAAAGACCTCCATGCGACACCCTCTTTGCGCTCAGTCTTCACAGCAACCTTTGAGCCAGATCCGCTAGGAGAGTGAGGCAGTGTGTTTGCAAAGATGCTAGGAAGCTTCCTCAGGGCAGATGCCAATAAGCGTATGTCACACGAGTGCGCAGATTTGAGAACGGATTGCAAGGCGGGCCGTGGCGTTACCAGTGCTACTCGGCATTGAAGGGGGAGTTCTGGTACGACGAGTTTGTGAGGGACCTGCTGTCGGGGTCCTGCAAGGCGGCGGGCTGCTACCGAGTCAAAATTCTGCCCATCTTTGACATGACCCTGTCGAGGCCCAACTCCCACCACGGCTCGATGGGCCGTGGCGTGTCAGACGGCAAGGTGCCTCAGCTGCCCTCCCAAATATTCACTGGGTATCTCATGCGGCAACATTATAGCAGACAGTGCATGGTGACGGGTTGAGAAATTTCCAGTCTCCAGTTTCCAGTGTGCTGTACCAGATGGACATGAGGAGACAGCATCCTTGATCTCACAGCAGCTGCAGGCTTGGATCTCTATTCATGTGTCTATTTATCTGCATGAGCTACATGTGTTTGCACGTGCCCAGCTTGCTTCAGGTAGATCAGCTTGCAATCACGGTGGTCACACAAGCAATGATGAAATTTGAGATCAGGGTGTATCTGTTCAGGCCGACTGCCGCCACTGGTGCAACAACGTGGTGGACCACTGGAGCCACCTCCTGTACAGTATGCTCTGCCCGCCCTCATGATTGCCGCTTGCCAGCCCGTAGGCTATGCCGCCACCCTGGCAGCAGCCGCCTGAGAGTGAAAGAGCATGCCAGGTCCCCATTGTGTGCTCCAGCACCATCCCAATCTGCGACAGAATGGTTGAGGTTGATAAAGCTTGGATTCGGGCGAGGTGCAACCTTGGTCGCTCAATGGAGCATGGGGGAGCCACAAAGAGGCCGCGCATCCTGAGACACAGCAGTCCCTCAATAATGCCTGGGCTCTGCCGGAAACCTGCCAAGTGCTAGGAGCCCCTGATTGAATGCTTACAAGATTTTTACAATAATAAGCAGTATAAGGTTGCGAGCTAGTGCAGTCACACCCAAATGCATGCAGTCTGCAGAGCACGGGCGTTCTTGAAATTGATATAGCGATTTAATTGACAGGGTTAGGTACCGGTAGTTGGTACTCATAATAGCTAGGAATAAGGCAGCTACTCAATAGACAGGACAATCGACAGTTAACCTGCTTGCAATTGCCCAAGATGGATAGAATTGCATTGGGGACTCTCACTTAGACTTGAAGATGTTTTGCTTGCAGCCCACAGCTGAATATCGGCCGAAAGTGGCGCGAGCTCTAGTGATTGATCCAGCCTCATATCATCTCAGCTAGCATCCTTGTAACGTGAACGTGATAATATTCAAGATTTTGTAAGTGCACAGCAGCCCATAACATATCAGGTTGGGTTCAAGCTGAACGAAAAAGAGTGTGACTCCATGGGTTCGATGTGGCATGGGAACGGCAGCTTCCTCCAGCTTCCCACCTTGCTCTTTGTCCAGACCGCATCAAACATCGTGCAAGCTCTGTACTGTAGTCTGCAAAGTCGTCCCTCATACTTGCTTCATGCAGATGCTGGACGACACCTCGAGCACACTTCTACAGGATACTTTAACTGGGCTACCTTGCCAGCTTAAGTTTTCTGCTGAAAAGTGAGTGATCCCTGATCCTTGCCAAACATGGGAAATGGATCCATTTGTTGTGGAGATCTTGATGAAATTGGGTACTGCATGAACCGCTTAGCATTTGCCGAAATTTTCAAGTGATCTGACACACGATCTCCCACTGCTGAAGGAAGAGCGTCATTGTGTTGCCCGCAGAGGCAGATATCTCGTGGCCAGTACAAAATTGCTGCGTGAAGAGGAGGTTTTGGACTCCGAAGCCTATCTGAACACTATCCTACCAAGCTGGAAGAAGAGGATCTGCCGCGGCTGCTTTGCTGCGCACAGCTCACGCCTGTCCATCAAATGTGCGTTGTCCCAAACATCAATGCATCAGCTCTAGTGATACACGTTTGATGGGACACGGTTGATGGGCATGTGGAAGTATTGAACCTGAATTTCATGCATACACTTCTCTGCAGCCATGTCCCACCAACACGGTTCGCACTGCACAGACCTGCAACGTCAACTTCTGATTCACATTTGCCAGGTTTCTTGACGTGACTGTGCTGAGGTGCAGGCCAGTGCAACCAGGCCTGGTACTGCTCAGAGGCCTGCAGGGAGAGCCATGCTCGCACAGGCACAGCCGGGGCCCAGTGCCCCATCCCACACATGCTGGTGTGCCCGGTGCTGAGCTTCTTTGGCGGGTCCAAGTGTGATGCTGACATGGAGTCCGTCCTGCACATGTGCCTGGACGTGCTGGCCCTGCAACACCTCGAGAACCAGTCTCAACTTGCAGGTACTGAATCTCCTGACATTTGCCTAATACATTGTGGCACTCTCTATATTGATCTATCTATATCATTGCGATGGTGGGATATTTCTGCACTCTACTGAGACATGCATGGACCTTGCAAGCAATATGTTCTTAGCACCCATTACTTGCGCGATTGCAGCCTGTGGCAAGGGGTCTGAACATGCAATCTAATTGCATGACCAGGTGTGCAGCGGCTGGCAGCGCTGGGCCACGCGGACTTCCTGCTGCTGCAAGACCACTCTGGCGACTTCAACAAGGAGGATCGGCGTGACTGGATGAAGGCGCTGACGTTTCTGGAGGGTGCTCTGCGCAAGGCTGCCTGGCCGGGAGAGTGCCCACGGCCTCAAGACCTGCTCCACATCGTGGGCCGCATCGCCGCCAACAACTTTGGGTGTCTCTCTCTCTAAAAAGCCCAGAAATTGACACGCCGACTAGAGGACTGATCTGGATGTGCCCCCTTGCACAAAATATGTGACTAGATGCACCGCATGGAAGTTCTATCGGCTCATGTCGTGGCTCACCAATTTTGGGATCAGCTTGAAATTAAACGAAGTGCATGGTAAGCTACTCAAGGAATTAAGGGCTGACTGGGGGAAATGCATGCAGGATCTACAGGACAAGGGGAGGCAACGTTGCTGCTGGCAGGCAGGGAGTGGCCGCCCAAAAGGCATCCCTTGCCGGCTCGCCGGAGGCTGAGCAGACACCGGAGGCCCAAACTCCTGCTGACAGCGGCTGCTCTGCCCTGCCACATCCCAGCAGCATCAGTGTTCCAAAGCTGCCTGCGTGGCCTCTTGCGCAGCCTGTTGCTGCCCAGGACTCGTGTGACCAGGACCTGTCATCCTCTCAGTCATTCAACACCAACACAGGGAAGGAGCATGCGCATGCCAGCAATGGCACCATGGGATCGAGTCAAGCCAGGCAGCTTGATTGCGAGCACGACGGCTGTGAAGCCCTGGTTCAGAGCTTGAGCATCAGCGAAGGCCCTGACAGAATGGATGACGAGCAGAGCGGCACAGCTGCACAGACGGCACAGGAGGGCTCAGACGCTGGAACGGGCAGCGCAGCAGGCACTCATGGTGATCGACATTCCCACAAAGACCTGGAACCTGCCTCTGAGCACCCAGATCAGCAGAAACTTTCATCGAGAGAGGCAGCAGTGCCGTCCAGAATGCTTGACCAGGCAGCAGCGGAGGGAGACAGACAGACTGAAGAGCAAGGCACACAAGACACTGCAAGCGCAGATGATCCAGTTGTAAGTGCAGCGGCAAACGGCACATCGCACGATCTGAGGGATAGAGCCACAGCATCGGAGGAGCTGATAGGACGGGAGCTGTATGTCAGAGCGTCCCTGCTCAACCACTCCTGCCGCCCAAACTGCGTGGTCGTTCGGAGCATGACCAGCGGGTCAGTGCGTGCCCTCAGAGACATCGAGGTCAGCCCACCTGCCAACTTTGTTGCTACAGATGTGTTCGTCTTCTGTCCTCCTCATGAGCAGCATTTTCTGATCAGCAGTTTCTTTCTCATGTGGTAAAAAGCAGTTCCAGTCATGCTGGCCAGCCTTCCTTGGCATTGCTGGCTCGTAGCAACCAATGCTGATATTCTGCAGCATAGGGGAGCCGTTTGGTGACGAGGTGGCGGGTGACTATGTTACAGATCTGGCAGTGACAAGATGCGTGCAATGCTTGCATGATAACAGTGATGGCTTGGTGGTCCAGGAAGGGGAAGAACTGACCATCAGCTACATTGACCTCGGCCTGCCGCCTTCAGCCCGAGGCGACGAGCTGCGGAAAAACTTCTTCTTCGAGTGCACATGTGACAGGTGACTCCCTGCGCAACGTCTTTATGGGACAAGGATGGTTGCTGAAAGACTCATTTTTACGCTTCTTGCTGAGTCAGGTTTGGATATAAATCTTCCTTTTTTGCCACGGCATGGCCTGACAAAGACTTGCTCAAGGCTGCATGAGAGGAGCCGTGATGATGATATTCTTTCTTGCTTTTGAAGGTGCTTGAATGAAAGGGCGGAGGGCGCCACCAAATGCACGTATGAGCGCAGCAAAATCAGAGGGCCGGCCCAGGGCTGCGCTCCAAGGCGCCGGGGCAGGAAAGCAAGGATCAGCCGATGAAGTTATTTCATTGTCATGCGCTTGACACTGCCGGTGCTGAAGGTTGCATGCCATTTGGACGTGAAGTACTTGAGCATCATTTGGCCAGAGGAAGCTGTATAATCTCAATAATAGATACATCTTCCTATTCCCTCAGTGTTATTGGCAATAAAATATGAGGTCTTTACATTTCCCGGAGCGTTCAGCAGATACTGTAGCTTTCATAGTATGTACAATTGAGTCTACAGCATTTCTGATTCATTCTTTGGACGCTTACCACTTGTCACTGCATGGGTCCTGTGAAAACTACTCGCACATATATATATATACAAAATCCCCACATCCCGTGCTTCCTAGATTCAAAACACTTGCACATGCATCCAAAACAAGAAGCAGTAACAAGCACATAGTCATAATGCAGACATGCTGGGTTTCGTACCCAGCTGACACGCATGAAGATTGCCTAAGTCCTGGCCATTGCCATGCACAGGCATCTCTGGCCGCCTGCTCAAAATTGCGCCTGAACAAGCTCCTTGACATCCTCAGGCTTTCCCTGTCCCCCCAGCCGCGCCTTAACAGGCAACGTATCGTAATGCGGAGAAAACTGCCTGCGCGCGTCTAGAAGGGGATCTCGTCGTCGTCAGGGCGCGCGCCGAGGCCGGACTTGATGAGCTGGTCGGGGACCCAGGGCGGGGTGTCGCGCGAGTCGAGCCAGAGCACTGAGTCGCCGTCTTTGGCCTTGAAGTCGGGCGCTTTGGGGTTGCGCTTATTGAAGCGGTTATCCCAGTAGCCGCCCGGGTTGGCGAAGAAGTCCGCCCACTTCTGCGACGCCGGGTCCATCGCCTGCGCGCGCATGTATATCTCACCTTCTGCTTTCCGAAAAATTGGATCTTTCCACAGAAACCCGCAAGAATACAAGCACTACTGAATTTAATGATCAAGGGCAGACAAGCAGACCATACATGCAAATGCAGGACGGCGTCAGCGCATTGAGAGGAGGGTTAAGAGACGCAAAGGATGCAGCAGCAAAGCAGAATCAGCTGTTCTTCTGCTCCAAGCCACTGCATGGTGAGCTAGGCCGGCACAACACCATCAGTCTGTTTTGCCGATGATCCATCATAGCCTTGAAGCACAGCCGCCAGGCGGACGAGGCAGTGCAGGCCTAAGAACACACATGCAGCTATCCACTGCATGCAGAGCCACACGCACAAGTGTGCCAGGTAGGGAGGCGCACCGAGCCGGGAGGCGGCATCTCGCCAAAGAAGGGCTGCGGGCTGCCACCGGCAAAGTCGTCCTGGACAGGCGTTGGCGGCGTCTGAGGCTGAGGCTGCTGCTGCTGCGGCGGCGGCGGCGCTGGGGTCCATGCCTCGGGCGGTGGGGAGCTCTGGTACCCCTGCCATCACACCCCACGTCATGCTGGAAATTTCCTCAAGACTGCTGTTCCTCTCTTCGCCTGTAACCTTTTGTCGTCTATCCAGCTAGCATTTGAGAAGTACTGAAGGCAGCTAATCATGCGCCTGCTGCAAGTTTTTCTCAAAATACTGGGAGCACTAACACTGTTTTACTTTGGAATAGGTAGCTCCTTATTCAGGAACTTGGACAGAAGTAGGTGTTGCTTCTCAGAGGGGGCAAGGCGTGCAAGGGCAGACCATGGTGTATGGCCGCACGCGGTTGACCTGGTCCGCCACAATCTTGAATGACTTCCTCGTCTGCCCCTCCCTGTCTGTCCATGTCTCAGTCTTCAGCCGCCCCACCACCTGCGACAATAGCAGTTCAGAGAAAGCAAAGCATCCTTGCAACATTGATCAACATGCTATGATTCGTGCCGGTGGATGTTGAAGAGGGGTAGAGAGCGACGACACTGGGCCGGCCACATGACTTGAGAAGAGAGATGAGGAAAACTTAAATAAGCACCTGGATCTGAGAGCCCTTGCTGAACTGCTCGGCCGCCTGCTCTGCCAGCTTATTCCACACCTCCAGGTTGAACCTGTCATAATAATGTGTATGTCAGTCTTGCACGCCCATGATTGCAGGCCAGCCAAGATTCTCACAGAAAAGCAGAAACCATTTGCATGCCCAAAGTGATGTTTCTTGTGCTAGAGCTCCCCACCATTCAGTCTCCTTCTTTGCGTTCTTGACAGCGACCGTGGAGGAGGCCACAGACATCCCATTGCGCAGCCTGCGCAAGTCGAAGGGCTGCCCCAAGTTACCCAGAATGCCCACCGAGTTGACCAGCCTGGGGTCGAAATCCACCTGCAAGGAGGTATTTCTCAAGTCAACCGAGCACTGATCAGCATCCTTTCTTCCTCAACATGCAACAGACTTTCCATTCTGGAGAGGCAGGGGTTTGTTATCTGTTCTGTGCTTGTGCCAGCAGATGGCAGGAAGGTTCACCTCTCTGATCTCAACATCGCGCCCAAAGCTAGAGGCGGATTGTGACCCAACACCGACATCCTCGTCCAGCACGGCACTGGGGGCAGACGTGCTTGCAGATATGTGAGCCAATCGCTGTTGGAGCAACCTATCCGTGCACAAGCATTCCTTTTCACTTGGCATGTTTCCTTTAAAGCAACGCAGTGGTCGGAGGCCACCAAGCACAAAGGGAAAGCATAAGATGCAAAGATTTAATCGCACCTCGGAGACATGAATGTCCGCTGGTGAGCCGGGCCGATCACCCGAACATTGCCAGATCTTGCAGTTTGTGCAGCACAGACTCCTGATGACGCAAGGCCCCTTGCAAAAGTCACCATCTTATGCAACATGCAAGGATCCACCGAAACCTGTGTTGAACACATGCAAATGTCATTTGATCGCTGTATAGACCCATACTAAGTGTTGACATCACATCTTCAAGGGATCCTAACAGCAGCACTGATGCTGCCGGCATGTTCCTCAAGCCGGTCACCCATAGCTCAAAATACTTGAATTGTACCGAAGGCAAAAAAAGTCTATGTCTGCAGAGAAAGCAGGAGCTCAGCAGGACAGCAACCTTGAAGTGAGTCTTCCGAATTGCGCTCCTTATCAGCCACGATCTCGCCGTCACCGGACGCACATCCAAAACAGCTGAAATATCTCGTGTCACAGGAGTATGTCTGCACTGTCGATGTCGTGAGCAGCAAAGAACAAAGATGGGCCAGCGGTTGCCAAGTTTGGTGCGGATCAGGAGGAAGCTGCCACCCTCGATGACCTGCCAATCACACATCACTAGTAACCCCATGCGTCTGTCATCCTCTGATCTAGCCCTTGCTAATAGTGCGGGAGTAGTGCACATACCGTGACCGAGTGCGAGGCAAAATCAACCACCATGCAGCGTCCTTGCATGATCGTGGCGCTGTTGGGCGTCGTGTTGCTGCACAGTTCCGTGAATGTCTTGAGCTGTAGTGTGGTCGAGTTCGCCGAGTCCGGTCTTGCCGCGCATGTGGGAGGCCTGTGGGGCGCCCTGCCGGCACTGTATGGATCAAATGGCAGTATATACATCGACAACGAGAAGTTTCCTTATAAATGCACCGAGGACGGAGGTTGGCACGACTTTTTCAAGACAGAGCCCGGTTTTCTAAAGCCGTGGACGCCCGAAGTAGCCAAGACGGAGAGCTGCGCATACTACACCTATGGAGACATGGGCCAGGAGTCGAAGGCGATCGGCATATCGCACGTCCAGGCTCGCTTTGAGCCAGGCATCGTGACAAAGGCATGCACCTCAAACGCCGACTTGAGATCCGTCCAATCCTGACTTCAGTATATGCTTTAAATTTGCGTTCCTGCGTTTGTAATCGCGATGTGAATCTTGGTTCACCGTTACGACTTGGTGGAACACTGACGGTGTGGTGTCGCAGACCTGGAGGTTCCAGCCTGATGTACAGAGGGAAGTCGATGCAGCTTTGGCCGTGCTTGACGGTTACGCAAAGCCCACCATCGCATTTCATGGTAAGCACTTTTTGTTGCCGTTAGATTTCTGCATCGAGGCCACCTCGAGGGCCGCCACTCTTGCACTGTATGCACGCACAGCGCAGAACCCGCTTTCAGTAAAACACGTCCAAGTCTAGGTCACAAATCGATGATCATTGTGGGTGATGCAGTGCGAGGAGGCGACAAACCAACTGAGGATGTCATTGTGGTGAGCTGCTCAACACGCTATCACGATGGACTGATCGAATCTGACAAGCAATTGAGCTTCTGCCTACAAAATTCTGCTCCATGAGAGTGTAGAATTGCAATAACGTGGTTTAAATCTTTCACAGGGAAGGAGGACCACTGGACCAACTGACCTCGTGAATACCTTCATGGACAACTTTGTCAGCGTCCGGGTACGTGCCTTCATGCCACCTAACACCCACACAGTTTACGGAAATATATACAAGCATGCTGTGAGCGTTATCGCTTCTCTTGCTCATACGGTTCGTCGGAAATATTGGATGCTTCTGAACGCCGCTGTTTCAGCGGCATTGAGCTGTTGAAGACCCCTCATGTGAAAATAGACGAGTTGCAAGAAGAGAGCAAGTTGCCAGTGCGCAAGGTAGAACACACAGTAGCTCTTAGGACAAAATGTCAACTCCAGCATCTGCAGTGACAAGGCCGAGGATCTTCATGCACAGCTACCTGATGGCACCTTCCTGACGGCAACATCTCCTTTGCAAGGGCAATCTTACTGCAGGAGAGCAGACTTTGACCGTATGAATATGTGTGTGTCACAGGGAGGGACCTGCGTGCTGATTGGAGATGATCAGAACGCCATAGCAGAGATGGAGAAGCTGGTGTACCAGAACATAGGGTGCACGGTGGCACACCCCTCCAAATATTACCGCCCCCAAGGCCACCACCAGGCCACCTTCAACAGCTTGCCATTGCAGGTTTGCGGCTGCCCCTCCCAGTCCCTGCTTCAGGCTCTCTGTCTCTTTGCGACCACTGCCAGCTGGATAAACTTGCTAGGAAGTGGTGCTGTGATCTGAACATCTGCCAAGAGGCACTCCTTGCCCCCTGCTCAACTGAGAGCAGCACAGGCTCTTCCCTAGCGGCAGCTCCTGTGCCTGCTTGCGGGCTTGTGCAAGAAATTCCTGGTCAGCAGCCACAGATCATTCCCCTTCCTCCTGCACCCAGCTGGCTGCAATCTTTTGCGCATAACCCCGCATTGTGATGAAGACCCTTGCATGCCGATCCTGAAAGGGGATCAGGCGGCAGAACATGTTCATCTCATGGCTGCTGGAAGAGGTTTCCCCTGGTATTCAATCCAGTGCCACCCAGCTCCTTTGCACACAGAGGCCTCATCCGTGCATTGCATGGTCTGCAGGACCGTTGCAGGGAGTCGATCCAGCTGCTGAAGGATCTGGAGATGATGGCGCATGCGGACTACTTTGTGGGGTCGTCCACCAGCGGCATCCCCCACATCATCGCCACTCTGCGCATGACCGTCTACACCAAGTCGCAGGTGCGCACCTGCCGCATCAACAGGAGCTGCACCGCATTTCAAAAATCTCTAGCATCAGCAATCAGCGTGCAGCAACTTTGCGTACTAGCCCCTCAGCAGCTGTGCGTGCCAATGCCATCATAAAATCCCCAAAGTTCACCTGATCCACATGACTTTTCTGACATCGCCGTTCTTTAGGATCTAGGGGCTGGCAATGAAACGCATCCTTCCTGACCAATACCTGTTGACGCAGAGCAGAACTCAGCTCTGGTGAATTGTTCTGTCCCGCAGGTTCATGACGAGCCGCATGTAGCTGTGTGAGCCTATCAGAGGTCATTCAAATGTTCCTCTCAGCAGAAGCGCTTTATGGGGTGGGTCTGACAGGTATTTTTGTCGCGGGGCGCAGGTGACGTTTGCTGACGTGGGATACCACGACATGGGGGCGCGCATCCGGCGGCACTTTGGGATCGGCGGCTTTGAGAACGTCACCATTGACGGTGTAGGCAAGGCCGCCCAGCGGAAACACAGGCAGCGTAGGATGCTCCAAGCACCTCTCTGACTCAAAGTCAAGTCTGAGTGCCCACTAGACCGAGCCAGGATTGTCTTTTTGGCATACCTGATGCATAACATGTGATAGGCTGCCCCACCTAGAGGCCAGACTGGCCTGAGGATCCAGTGAATGAGAAAGTCTGTTCCCGGGCCTTGGTTTCCAGACCCCAGGTTGGTTGCAATGTGTCTGGTGCAAGAAGGACAGCAGCAGCGTTTAGCTGCTTTAGTGCAGGCTTTGTCTGGGATGAGATTGTGTGTGTGTGCGTGTGTGTGTGTGTGTGAGAGAGAGCGAGAGAGAGAGGTCAATGCTCAAGGGCCGGTCGATATGGGGGCCAGTTATGATGGGCATTGGTGATGAATTTGCAGGGTGGTCTCCCCAAGATTTGAAAGGAATGAGAGATACATTCCTTTGGTTTGAAAGCGCACTAGGAAGCTGCACAATTATAACTTGGTTCATAGGACAGCTTTCTTCAAATAGATGTGGAGAGTGCGTTTGATGCCCTCAGCCTCGGGGTGAAGCTGAGGAGCATGTCCTGCCTCGCAGCTCATAGACATGACCTTTCCAAGTGATCTCCCCCCTGAAAACCCGACACTGCCCTGGACAGAACCAGGCAGGCAACCTCTAGACAAGGTGATCCTAGGCTGATGATAAGGAGAAGGTGAATCAAGTGGTACATCTTTATTTAGTTTGGTTGTGTTAACAGCAATATTCTTTCGGACCAACTGTTTGGGAATTCACTCAGAAAAGCACAGTCTACCAGTTTTGAGGAAGCGGCAAAATGCACTGCTGTGTGTAGGATGCCCTCCCAGTGATGTTGCAAGTAGGTGAATATGAGGAGCATGATCACGATTGTCTTCAAATGGAGACCTGTGCCTGATCATGTAGGAGTGATCTCACCTATGGGCTGCATGGCTAGCTTTGGGGGTTTTGTGCATGCATATGTATCGCGGCCATTGGCGTGTGAGAAGGCGTGCCATAACCTTGTCATTGCTAGTGCATTGGATTGACCGAGGAAACAGAGGAGGCCACAGACTGGCTGTGTGCTTGAAGTATTTTGATATATAGATACCATATATTTTACTTTTTGGATAACCTTGATTACAGCGTGACCCATGAGAGGTCCTGTAATAGCATCCCAGATATGTCCTTCCCATGGCAGACACTTAGCCAATGTGACTACCATGCCAAAAATACAACGGACAGCATTGCACTGTTGCGAAATATTGCAGAGCAGGAGCATGTCACAAGATCTCATAATTTCGTAGTTTTTTGTTTTTTTGATTTTGATGCATGCTGTTCCTGCCAGAGGCAAGGGGCGTCTGCAATGAAATTCATGCCCCAAAATAATATGAGGGACAGCCTTCTCAGAGTATGTGGCTGCCAACGACCTCCCCAATGGCGTGCACCAGCGCCCCAGGCTCAAACAAGCAATTTCCATTCGCATCCCTGATTGACTGCACCTCCACCACTTGCCTGTAACGCATGCACCGACCATCCAGTCAATCGGTCCTCATCATGTCAAAGAAGCAGATGCCCTTCACACACGCAAAAGTGCTGATGCCACCAACCTTGCACTAAGCATGACAATGTGAAGAAGGTGTGTCAGGAGTACTACAAAGCAATACAGAATCCTCGGGAACATTGCTCAGCATTGACAGCACTAGATTGTCTGCCGAGTCCTCCAGGTATTGCATGAGGCTTGATTTGCGGGAAGGAATGTGTTTTCCAGAAGGAGAATCGGTAGTCGGGGCGCCCACCTGATGCCTATAACCTCAAGGGCGGGAGTGTCTAGATCAATGGCTCCCCCGGCCGGCACAAGCAGCGCCGTCACATATGCGCTGGGCGGCAGATCCAGCGGTTCACCCGCCTGCATTTCATCACAGCGCAAAATCACATCCCCATTTTCAACAACAGTCCCTGGAGTTGTCACCAAAAGGCCCGGGTCTGATTATTGTTTGGTGTGTGAGAACCAGACAATGCTGGCCGGCAGACAGATCGCACTGGGTGACCAATGTTTCCGCATGACATGCAAATTAAGGAAATGCCCAGAGGACGGTTCACTTGGATGCACGAATCCAATCTCAATCAGCACAAATTGGATAGGGGGTTGCAAATGTGGGAGGAGTGCTTATTGCAAATATTATTGATATGAAAATTGTTGAAATCCTCTGTACTCCTCGTTATTGCTCCAGACAGCCTTGAGAGACTGCTTGTGCGCTTGGTGATGCCACTTGGGCTAGTTAGAACTGCGTACATGTGGTCATTTAGAGCTCCTGTGCCGGGAATCATTGCATTGTTGCTGCGTGCTGTTCACTTGCGTGGCAGGCCTTCCTCTCATGTCCTGGCGCTCGCGCTGCCTTAATGTCAGCATACCCTTTTCTCTAAATCGAGGGGTGCACATGTCAAGTGGGCATAAATGGGGCGGGATTGAGGGGGGCGGCGTGCCTTGGTGTGGCGTCTGTTGAGGGCGTCGCAGACAGCGGAGACGCTGTCGGCGGCGCTCATGGGTCCGCCGCGGCTGCTACTGGCCGACGTCTCGCGGTCGTGGCTGCCGTTCAGCAGAAATATCTTGGGCACGCTCTGCGCCGCTATGCGCTCCCCCACTCCCTGTTCAGAGCACCCACTGTGTCTGTGAACACCATGGGTGCTGCACTGCACAGCAGTGGTGGACACCTAATCTCTGGGGTAGCTGCAATGCACACCTGGAAAAGCACCTCCCTGAAGATCAATCTCACAGGGGCCGCATCCTGCCTCGCAGGCAAAGCAGCGCTTAACACTAGATGAATTGCTGAAACGGGCCCATGTTGTGTGCCACAGTTCACTGCAGCATTGAAGTTTCAAAGTGCAGTCTGCAGTCCCCGCCAGCTGAAGTGTGTGCCGGACTTGAGCAGTCCAAAAGGGTCAAGATGTGCAGGGGTGCTGCGTGCCTTGAGGATGAGGGAGGGACAGATGGAGGTGTAGAGGGAGCCCATGCCGTAGATGATGGCGTCGGCGGTGTCCAGCGCGGTTAGTAACCGGGGGTTGGGCGGAGGGAACACCTCGTGCTCGCGCATGGTCCCCTCTGCGCTCAGGTAGAAGATACGCCGGATGGGCGCAGCCAGCGGGGGGCCCCTTCCGTGCTTGTCCACCCTTATCGGCCCGGGGGACTCTGCCAAGCACTTTGCTTGTCAGCTGCATTCTTGCTTACATCTTCACTCTACAAGTCCCTGCAGCCGAAGCCACATCCCACTCATCGACACTGCATTTTTCTACCCTTGTCCACCCTTATTGGCCCCGGGGACTCTGCCACAGCCACAACAGGATGAGCACCCTTGCAGCAGGTGCCACTACAACCCATCCTGATCACTGTCTATCCTGGAGTCACAATTGCTGTGTGACCGTGAGCGCATCCTCTTCAAAAGAACAGCATCAAGGCGTGCTCAGGTTGAGGGTGGGAGACACTACAAAGAATTCTGGTGAAGTTTGCATGATTCCCTGCAGAGCGGGGATATAGGCATAGGCAACCAATTGCGGTGCATTAGCTTGGCTCCACTAGCTCTGCCAGCCAGATCAAATGACTTCTACAGATTGAATAATTTCACTCAAGGGGTCCACTCGTTTTCACCTGGGGCTGCGGGGTGGCTGATCTCGTTCTGGCCGCGGATGACGGCGGAGTTGGCCAGCTCAGCGCCCAGAGTGATGCGCTCCTCCGTGCAGATGGCCGGCAGCACCAGAGACCCCTCCGGGATGCGCGCCACGCGGCTGAACAGAAATATTGCCGCCTCCAACGAGCGGAAGAATAGCCGCGCCCCCGCGAAGAAAAAGTTGCCTGCGCATGCATGCACGCCCGGTCAGAATGCCTGACGTTCTAAAGCGCTACTGCATGCTCCGTTGCAGGGTTGGGTTGAACCCATTCTCACAGGGAAATAGCTTACAATGAAGAGTTTCTAGTTGGAATTAGCGCGCTAAGACTCCAAGACAGGCAGCAGCTTCATTTGCTGCTCCAGGGTTCAAAATGAGCACTCCATTGCTTGTATGCAATTGTTCCTGGCCCACCAGGCCAGCACAAGAATCTGTTAAACGCTGCCTAATGCTGCCTCGTGTGCATGGGGCTGCCTCCGGATTGAACGAGCAGAGCTCCCATCCGGTCATGCCATGACAACCAGACATGGGTTTTGCCCCTGCCTGCGAGCCCCATGAATGTCCCAGCTGATGCAGAAGGTAGAAACGTGCTTCACCCTCACAAAGAAGCTGGCAGAGAAAGGGCAGATCAACGCTGCAAGGATTGATCAGCGGGGTGGGGCGGCGCACCGACAGAGCCGTTGCGGAAGTTGAAGCGCTCGGTGGAGTGGCGCAGGATCTGGGTGTGGAAGTAGACAAGGAAGGCGCGGATGGTGTGCTTGTAGGGCTCGGAGACCCCCCGCCACAACGCATGGTCCCCCTCCACCACCTCATACCTGTAGTGTGCACCACATGGGGAATTAACATCGATCCGATGGAGCTTAGTAATTGTGGTTTTGATGCAAGGCAGTCCCCTCAACATTGCTTTGAAAATCACCCTGCACCGCCGGGGATGCGGGGGCTGCACTGCCCACTACGGATATGGCAGGGCAGGGCGTCACAGCAGCCCTATGTAACTTAACTGTAATCACTTATTCCCTCTCCCGAGTAATCAGTTGCCAGTTGACCTCTAGTGGGGCACCCAATACAAGATGCATAGCAGGGTTTTCTTGAACAAAAGCCTGGGCGGGCAAAGAAAGTTAAATGGACTGCCAGTGACTAAGGGTGTAGTCAGCATGCAGCGCTATAGCCGTACCAGTCGGCCTTGGCGGCCTCCGCGCTCTCCCCCGACAGCCGGTGCGCCAGCAGGACGCGCACCGCCAACGCCTGTGCAGACATGGTCACATTAGTCATTTGCTTGGCGTCCCAGAAAAAGTAAATTAGGTGTTTGACGTTCATTCCTATGTGCATATCAGCGACACTGCCATGAGGATGACATGCAGAAAAAGGACAGAACCTGCCATGTACAGGTATGCATGGTGTCCTCCTGGGATTTGTGTCAAATGCAAGACTCTGGCTCGGCACAAAGAAAGCCAGCGACCCTTGATGTGGCGAGCCCAAGCGCACTGGCCTCATGTATCTTGTTGCACGATGGCTGGACAGCTGCAGAGCAGCATTCCTCCTCATGCATGCCAACATCAGCGCGCCTCAGCACTTGTAAGTAAACACTGTCAGGGGAGACAGTATTCGGGTCCTGCCGATCATGTACCTCGGAGTCGGAGTTGTCAGCTAGCCGCAGGCAGCGCGAGCGGATGTCTCCGACTGCCGGTCCTCCCAGCACCCTCACAATCTCCGCCGTGCTGCCACCATCGTCAGACACGGGCAGCACATGCGTCACCCTGGTCGTCAGCTGCCTCAGATGCCCTGCACCACTGGTCAAAGATCTGAAACAGCCTCTCCATGTTAACAAATTTCGTGATAATGAACAAAATGATTGTGATATGTGAATACAGGGACATTGTGCATGGGGTGCGAGGCATGCCTGCTACGCTGTTGAAGGCTGTACCACCGCTGAAGACCACCAGGGATGGGCCTTCATCTGAGGCCTTTAGCGAGGTCTGGCTAGTAAGGATGTCGATGCTGGACGCCTGTGGGCCTAGCATGGGGATTGAGGGCGAACCGTTCGACAGCTCCCTCATCTGACCACCTGTTGGCCAGAAAGGCGACTTGCTTGGCACACCTTCATCCAGAGCATGTAAGACTTCCAGTTGCTTTTCAAATACCGAAAGCCAGCTTCTTGCATACCTCCATCTGCACGACAGTGCAGTCCTAGCGTGTGATGCTCTCTCCTGAAGCAGTGGGGTCTATGCCGCTTGCGAACTACAAGCGGCTGAACACAGTGTACATTGGCACCACAGCACCATGAAATGGGGTATTCTGAGCACCATACTGTCCTGTTCATCCGCGTGCGCACAGCATGACTGCCTGAGGGGGAACAGATCAGTGACCGATTGACTTACAACTGGCTCACTTCTGCAGCCAGGGTACAAGGTTTCTGGCACTAGAAGCTTTCTAAAATCTTTCCAAGAGTGAACAAAGGGCTCTCCTCGAGGCTTTCATGCATTTCAGAGGTTGCGCCGGCACGTGGAGGCATGCCGCGGTGATACGCTTTCCACGAGGTGGGGAGACAGCTTCCCCGTCGATGACACCAAAGCTTCTTTCGCATTCATTTTCTCAAAATGGTGTCTTCTGCAGGCCGTACCTGTATCGTGTGATTATTGTCAGTGATAGCATAATTGAAAGATTTAATCAAGGATGTTTGCCCGATTCTCCAGCAACAAGTGGTGAGCTTCTTGCAGCTTCCTGTCGTAGCTTTCTTGTGTCTGTCATTTTGTACGTCGATTCACATTGCTTTGTAAGATAACAGAGAAAATTCTGCTCATTCACATGTTTGTTGTGCAGTAAAACACAATGCAAGCTGTGCGTGGGTCGCATCAAGCTGATGCGCAACAAGAAGCAGATAATGGTACGTTGCTCTTGCGAGCTCTGTCTGACACTTTTATCGAACCTTGTATATTGCAGCAGAAACATGTTTCAGTATCTGGATAATGCTGTCCATGTTTTCGGCCAATACGCTTCCACTAGAAAAGCATCAGGGCACCAACACAATCTGCTGAAGTCCTCAGCTCCCTCTCTCCTTTTCCGTTCTAAGCCATTGTCCATCTCGTACGATCGTGGCTGATACCTTGTTGGCAAAGCGACTTTGTACATGCCTGGTCATGCAGGTGAAGAACATGCGCAAGGAGGTTGCAGATCTGCTGCGCACAAACAAGCAGGAGAACGCACGCATCCGCGTGGAGGCTGTCATTCGGGAGAATCTGATGCTTCAGGCCTATGAAGTGCTGGAGCTGTTCCTCGAGCTGTTGGCAGTGCGAGTGCAGCTGGTCGAGAAGTGCAAGGATGTCCCTCCTGACATGATTGAAGCCCTGTCTTCTCTGGTCTATGCTGCTCAGCGCGTGCAGGTACCCCATCAGAATTGCTTTCTGCTGGCCATTTTCAGAACGTGGCATGCACATGAGTTCTGCCAAGCCGTACCACACATTGCTCATGTTAGAAATGGCTCGAGCATAGAAGCAGTGATCATGCAGTTGAATGCATGTTGTGTGGTAACAGGACTTCCAGGAGCTGATCGTCATCAGGGCACAGCTTGCTGGCAAGTTTGGGAAAGAGTTTGCGGCAGAGTCAAGCTCAGATCTCACATGCCGCAAGTGGCATGTCAATGAGAACCTCATCAGGTATGCCAGCTTTCACCATGCATGGATCACTGCCACCCAGAAATTTCTTGCTATCAGCATGATATGCATGTACATATTTCCCTGCTGACTAATTTACATGTATTGACATTGAAATTTTCAATGCATGTGATTCCCCTTCTTTGCTTCACCATTCTGATGCGCAGAGGCATGCATATTGGTTTCACAGTCTGTTTGTATAAGACAAGGGAATGAATTGGTTTCTGCTACTGGCCAGGTGTTTGTCCATTGAAGCACCGGCGCCAGAGGACAAGCTGGCCACGCTCTCAGACATCGCCCAGGAGTACGGCGTCGAGTGGGACGCTCACACTGCCGCCAAGGACATGCTGCCATCGGGCCCCCCGCCCCCACCAAACCCCTCTGGCGCATGGGGAGCTGGCGCCGGTGGGGGGCCGCCCCCCGGCGGCTTCCCATCGCAGGGGCCCTCAGGCGGAGCGCCAAACAGGTTCCCAGGTGTGCTGCGCCCCTGCATGCGCAGGCTTCCTTCCGCAAACAGCTCTGTCAAAACTCAGCTTTGTCCTCACACATTCATCAAAAATATGGTCTTCAGGAGATGGTTGGCTTCATATTTTCAGCTCAAGATTTTTCTTTAAAACCCTGGGTAAATATTGCATGCTCAAAGATTGTCTGCGTCACCATTTGGATTACCAGCACGTCAAAGTTTGAGCGTCCATGCTTCAGTGCCCTCTGGCTCCGCACCCTCATCCATGCTCCATGGGCGTGGCTTATTGGAAACTTTAATTGAAATAGGGCATGCAGTGATTAATGTGTTGTGCTCCGGGTGTACAGAGATCCCGGTGGGGGCGCCGCGTGTGCTGCCGGGGAGCCTGGCGGCGGGCAAGGCGCTGCCCACGGACGTGCAGGCGCTGGCCAAGGAGGAGTGGGCCGATGCCATGGCCGCTGCCCAAGCCGCCGCGGAGCATGCGCGCCGCGCGCAGGAGGCCAGCAACGCCGCCGAACGCTTCGCCCGCGCCGGCGCTCCTCCCCAGGTGGGCTGCGAAGGCTACGGAATATGCTCAGGGTGATCAGCCTGAATAATGCGATGTGCAGATTTGCTGAGTAATGTTGCAGGTCTGTGCTGTGGTGACTCCCATGCGAAGTGCTCCATGCCATGCATAATCTGTGGCTCGTGTTGTGTAATGGGGTTAAATCATGGGGCGGCTGTCCCAGCAGGTGAACGATGTGTCGCAGGCCAATGGTGCCCCTGCTGCGCCCCACAGTGAAGCATTCCCGAAGCCCGATCCAGGCACCCTTGATTCTGCCGTCAATGACCTGAACCTCGGGGTGAGCCGACATGCATCATCCCTTGTCCGCATTGCATTGCATTCTATCAGCTCCTGGGTGTGTCTGAGACGCTCAAAGACTCCGCTGATAGTCCTTTGCATGTACCATGCCTCTCATAGAAGGCATCGCCCCCGTGCAGGCGCCAACTCCTCCTGGCACAGATGAGGGCGCACCGGATGCTCCAGGCGGCTACTACAAGCGCAGCGACTCGGCCATCCAGCGCGCGTACGATGCGGCCCCAGGACCCCCCTCCAAGCAGGACTACCAGGCGCAAGGACCCCCCTCGGCGCCCCCCGCTCCCCCCACCAGCCTACCCCCCAACCTGCCCTCCCCGCCCGCCAAGGGTGCGAAACCCCCATCTAGAAACATGGTATTTGTTGCTGTGTACCTGCTACTTTCTGGTCGTGCACCTTTGCTCAACTTCCCTGTACCCTGACTCTGTTTTCCTTGTTGCTTTAAGAGCATTTGGTGTGACCAGCATTGGGGTCCCAGCAGTGAGCATGCAGTGTGCTGCAAAGATCCGAAGCAAGCCGCGCTTGCAAGAGGCACTTCGGTAACTATCTGAAAGGAAGGTTGCTCTTGTGCAGGATCAACAAGCACTTCAAGTCCTGGCCCACCCCCTGCCGCACCCAAGCCCAGCAATGGCATTGATGCAGACCTGCAGAAGAGATTTGAGGCCCTGAAGCGCAGCTAGCCTTTACCACTCTGATGCTACTCTTCAAATCCAGCTGCATCAGTGCGCGACTGCACCAGTGTTATTGGCGGATTATGAAGGTCGGCACACATGAGTTTTGCAACGGCCTGGGCGAGAGGAAAGGTTTCAAATTGTATGCTTGGGTGAAAATTGAGCACATTAGAGTAAAAGTCCAGGAGAGAATGCAATGTAACTTGTACAAGATCTAGGTCTGTGTCGCAGAGACAAAAACTACATTTAGGATGTGCCGATCATCTATGATACTGTATGCGTATTCGAGATTTTTTGTTTGCTGCACTATGGGCCCATGCTCCTAGCCCAAATACCATGATACACCAGCGAGAGCCCAATGTCGCGTTGATTTGGTGTAAACAGCATGCGTAGTCAAATCAAAGGCCCTGTGTCACCCACCTAGCCGTTGCCAGACTAAAGGCTGGACATCCGCTTAGTCATCAATTGAGAAGCACGCCGAACGCCTTAGTTGCCTTGTGCCAGATCTACAGCATTTTCCTCAACCAGCACGGCACTTTCACACAAGCCAAACGCAGTGTTCCGCTCAGCGTTAAAACGCTTACTTGCTGCTGGCTACAGCTGAGGCCTCGGCGGCTTTGCGGGGAGTACAGGGCCCTCCTGTGAAGCCGCCAATGCTTCTGAAATTTCCGGGGTGTACTCCCGCACATCTCCTTTAGTCATGCGGACCCTGTACCTCAGCAGCAAGTCCACCAGCCTGGGAAGCAAGTCATCGTCCATGTCACCCTTCTTCCATGCTGGCATGTAGATCAGATTGCTCTCCTCGCCTGGGACCGCCTGCAAGCATGCAAGGCACACTCGTGGACAAGACAGCATGATGCACGCGCAGATCAGGCTCTAGACTTTCCTCCAGCAAGAGGTTTCCACAGGCGCATGCGCACAGACGCATGCGCACAGAAGTAACAATCGGGGTCTGCAGCTGCGTGCAGGGATCACAATCATGCAATCCTGTCGTAGATCAGGACAGCTGCAAAACATACAGCACACAATTGAACATGATAGATGAATGGTGTAATGCATGCCTGGCTAAGTCTTCATAGAAACACACAGTAAATCACACGAAGTGTTTCTGCATGCACATCAGGAAAAGGTCAGCTGACCTTGAACACATCGCCGTCAACCAGCACGACCTGATCTAGCTTCTTGAACCACTTTCCCAGAGGCTTCACAGTGTCCCAGGGCTTGCCGCCCTCGCTCACGTCCCTCTCTTGGCAGTATGTCCTCGTCAGCAGGAACTTGCTGCTCTTGAAGATCGGGACCTGGGCAAGTCAGAAACATCGTACTGCATTTTATTAGGATGTCAATATGTACTCCCTCTGGACTGCTCAATAGCTCTGAAGCAGTGTGCACAGGGTGGCCAGGCTGCTCATGAAGACACACATGGAAAGATTGGGCATTAAAAGGTTTCTCTTTTGGGCCTCAATTCTTCAGGCTTAGGCAGCCCGCAAAAACACATTTTACTTCCTGCTGGAGTGTTTAGCTTTCTAGAACCCTCACCTGACCGATGTGGTCATCCAGCTTAGGCAGGATTGCTGTTACCGTCCTGCATACAGTGTGCACACGTGCCCTTTGTCATCTCATGAGGCAGCATGCTTAGTTCACCTGTATTCTCAAGCCCCTGACGCTAGTACAGGCTTAAGTTAAATTTGCCTTTGTTCAGAGCCTGCCTTTGAGACAATGCGTGATGAGGAGGCGCAAACCACGCAAAGCATAGTACATATCACACCTGGGCGCTGCAGATGTGTAAAGGCCAAGGTTGAAGTGTTCCTGCAGAGATAAAGTGGATCCTTCAGCTGCACGTGCAACTCTAAGTTTTTTTCGCCATCGTTCACTTAATATTACCCACCGTTAGGCGTGCTATCGCTTTTAATCCTGGCCGCATAGTCAAGACGCCAGCGCTGCCTGGCATGCTTTTTCTGTCGAGGAGAGTTCCTGCAAATTTTGTTCAGGTCATCACGAGTTCACAACAGACCGACACATCGTTGCGCTCGTTTGCTTTTGCATGTTCCAAGCGAGGCTACACCGTTGATGTCGAAGAGAACGATTGGCTTTTCCGTGTCGTCATCAAGGTTGGACTTGGCTCGTCCTCCCAACTTCAGTCCTGCACAAGGTGTAAACGAAGACACAGGTTGTTCTACTCGATGAGCTCTAATAAACGTTTTCTATTGGATGGACTCTGCAAAGAACCAAGCAAAGAGTTTGGCAAGAAGCAACATCTTGCGAACCTCCAAATGCTGATGTGATGTCCTCTACACAGCCGTGTCGAGGAACACCCCAGCCTGTCTTCGGTGATTCATGGGCTTTCATGCTTGATCTCTGGTCAATGGAACACTCCTTGATATGGATTTACCGCATCGTAAGTCCCTGCATGGCTTGGTGAAGGCATGCATTGTCATCCCTCGGGAATCTCTCGTCACGTGGATCCGCGTTTCTTGGAATGTTCGCTCAGAATGTAAATGAAACATGGAGTTCCCCATTGGTAGATGGGGGTGACGGAGGTCAACGGGCAGGGTAATGGACTCAATGTACACGTTACATCACAGTATCCACAGAATATAAATCCAGATCGATCAGAGCCGAGGCCTAGGCACACAACAGGCATGAAAGGCACTGGCAGTGGAAAGACACCGTGTGACAGGCGGCAAAAGGACTCTACAGGTCTCATTTAAAAGAGATGACAAGCAATTAGTCAAACACACAGTTCTGAAATGCTACAAATTCTAGAATTTCTAAATCTAGACATGCAATACCGTATGACAGTGACAGTTTGGTTTTGCCGGTGGCAAAAGTAGACGGGCCGGAACGTACATGTCTGAATATTCTCAGCAGGCATAAAGATGGAGTTCCCCATTCTCAGCAGGCATAAAGACAGACCAACATGTGCATATATATTATATATATAGAGACAACAGCCCACCACAGGGTGGAGGCGCCCCTCATATTTCATGAACAGCGTATACACATATGGACAGCATTAGCACGCAGAGCGGCGGCGGTGCTGGCACGCGGTCGGGACTTCAAAGAAACAAACAGTTTGATCGCTGCAGCCTGCTGAGTCTGATTGAGTCTATACAAAGGCAAGATTCCAAAGCACTCCTCTCGCATATCTGGCTGCCATGCTCACCCCCTACATGCATCATGCACACCGGCAGCCATGAACAGCTGGCTTGCTCTGTTATTGCAAAAGGGGGGGGAGCAGCGCACAGGTTGTCTGCCGGCGTCGATGGGGTTTTGAGGGGCACCTGCAAAAGGCAATGCATGCTCAGCCGGTAGCGCTGTACATTCCAACATGGCCGCAGACTGCCAAAGAATCAGCGGGATGATCTTGCTATCACTGCACCCCTTCAAATCCTGCCATGCTATGCTATCGCAAAACCCGATTGGCACCAGTCTTCAAGCAAAGCGCCCAACCTACGCCTTGTGACTTGCCAACTTCCCAGACCAAGGCCCTACAATGTTGCCATCGTGTGCTCTTGCAACCGAGGGATGGGACACATGCTTGCTGATGTCGCTACGATCGGCCCAGGACCAGGCAGTCTTTCGAGGCACTTGCAAACAACAACGCATGTTCTCATCGACGGACCAACACAGCGGACCAACACAGCCCCCTTCAGATCCCTCACCTTCTCTTCGCTGTCTGCTGTTCCCACGCTGTCAAATTCTCCAAACCCGCGCTTTGTCTGCTCTCAGCTCTTTTGTTGTGCTGCGCATCCGCAGGCTGCACTCCGTCATCTCCAGAATCTCCACCGGATCTCCCACTTCTCACGGTTTCCTTCCGGATTACCATCACGATCTTTTTTACCCCCTTCACCTCTGAGTTTCTCATGTTACACTTGATGTCAACAGCGTCCTTCGGGACCGCTTTCGTAGAGGCGCCGAGGCGCGGCCGAGCTGCCACGCGTCGCAATCCTTTGTTTTTGGCGAATCCAGCACTAATCGTTCCCTAGTTGACCTCCGTAATTAGAGGAGAGCCTATACTGACGCAATCCTGTTACAGATCAGACACATGCAGACAAGCAGGACACAAAAGGCAAACAACATCACAGTGACAAATGGATAAGTATGCCTGGCTCGGTCTGAAGAGGAACACACAGTGAATCAGGGCAAGGCAAAGAACAGGAGAGCAGGCAGACACCAAACACTACCTGCAAGAAGGAGTGGAAAGGCGATCAGCCATGTAGGAAGGCAATCCCATGAGCAAATGCAGCACTCCGAGCCAGGAGCAGATGCTGGTGATGGAAGAGATGTCCTGTCATGCGGCCCCTTGAGGCCTAGGAGTGAAATAATTGGATGGTGCTGCAATCGCTTCAGCGGGCTGCGCTTGCGAGAGGCAGCCTTCATTGACAGCATATCTGAAAGCAACATTCCTCTTGTGCAGAGTCCAGTAAACTCAGTCCAGAAGCACTCCAACTCCCAGCCCACCCCGCCCGCTGTAGCCTAGGCCAGCAGAGGCATTGATGATGACCTGCAGAAGACATTTGAGGCCTTGAAGAGCAGCTGGCCTCTTGCCATCCTGACATGAGTTTGGTGCGTGGCTGCATGAGTGGGCGGTGGCTGCAGTGGTATGTGTGCATTAGAGCAAACTTTAGCTTTCCTTGAATCTGTCGGGCAGACTAAACTTGAAGTTGATGGCTAGGTCCTCAGGGAGGCATTGCAAGAATAGTATAGGACATAATTTGCAAAGTAGCCGTCGGATGCAAGCATCATCTATACAAAGATTTTGTTTTCTAGACAATGGCTCCTGGCTCCTTCTCAGCAACTGCATGTCATGCTGTCGAGTTACTCTCAAGTGCAACAGCGCGCATGGTCAAATTGACGGATGTGTCGCTCCCCAAGACGTTGCGGCTGCGCCAGTCGCAACAGCATGCAGCAGCTCATCCAAAACTGCATTCCCACCCTGGTCATCCTCTGAGAATCGGATATGGGACGCCGAGCGCCGCGAACGCCTCGAGCCAGATTTTCTGACAGCATGCTCCTCTACCAGCTCTCCACTTTCGCACGAGCCAAAGGCGGTGTCCCGCTCCCGCACTTTCCTGGACTTTTTTGGCTTATCCCTCTGCGCAGCAACAGTCCAAAGGGAGGCATCACTTAGGCAGTTGCATTTTTATCACAGACATGAAAGGCAATACACTTGAACATGTCTTCAAGGTGCTGACATCAGCAGACACAAACATGCAGGCTCCCCTCACAACATTGCCAGGCTCCCTATCGAGACCTTTGAGAAGAGAGCGCACTCGCTTGAAGGCTGCCCTTAATCAGAGGAAGGCTCCCTGTGAAGACAGGAAAAAGAGGGCGCACCTTTCGCTCTTCCACCTCGGGTGACCGTGAGCGCTTGTGCTGCCTGCTGTGGTGGCGTTTGCGCCCCCTGCCATCCTTCTCCCCTGCCTTCTGCTTGCCTGCATGCTTTGCCTCCTTGGCTTCTCCTCTGTTGTCTTCCTCCTCATTTACCCTGCACCAGGCCCAACATGATTCACCACAAGCTGTGTCATCTGCCAGACAAGTTGGCATTGAGCATGCAGCCCCCGCTCTAAGTTGGCAGCAAAATGCATCATTGCAAGAGGGTTGAAGAGACTCTACCTTGACTCGACAATTCCCTTTATAATTGACCGGTGCAGCACAGTTGCAAGGGGCAAGATGAGTACATCCGCGCACCTGTCACGGCCCCGTCTTCGCCGCTTGCGCCGGTGCGCGTCGTCGCCGGCTGCTTCCGCGCCGGCGTGGCCCGGATGCTCGGCCGGCGGCTCTGGCTCTGGCCGGCGCCGTTTGGCGGTCGCAACTGTTTCAATGGTAGGCTCGGGCGTGGGTGACGGTTGCGGCGTTGGACCAATCCGATCTGTCAGCACTGCATCCAACCTGGCCAAGCAGACGAGCAAAGCCGCCCTCAGCCATGAGCACGTGGATGTCAATGACAGGCTTCCTCTTGGACCATCATGCATGCAGCAGACCCAAATTTTGCAAGGTGCCTTGATGGCAAAAAGGAGTGCCTAAGATCTCTTCAAAGGGATGCATGCACTCCAAGGCACACACAAGGGGCTGTGGGGTAAGATAACAATGGCCACCTCCGCATGCAAAACAATCAGGTGACCGGTTCAGGCCTCACCTGACAACGCGCTGGAGCAGGGACTCTCCTTCATCGGCTGTGGCCGTCAGCTGCTGGTAGGCAAAGTCAAAAGCGCTCCTCACCTGCACGCACCCAAAAAAAATCGAACACTGCAGTCACACCTGCACAACGACACCAGCACTGCCACAAGTGACACCCCATGTTATACACCAATGCTTTCGCAACCAGGCCAGAAAGCATCAAATCGGGCTAATGAGTCACGAGAAGGGGCGCGCACCTTTTGTATATTGTAGCTGCCCTTGCCGAGGTCATTGGAGGGATCTTTGGGGTCCTCCACAGCCAGCATCCAGGGCCGCTCCACCTGCAGCATCCCCCGGTCGCGCTTCCCAAAAAAACATCCGCCCTTCCTGCGCTTGCAGCAGGACCCAAAGGATCACTTGACAGCCTCAGAGAGACCTGCATGCAGGCTCAGGGACTTGTACTATCAATTGCATGTCTGCCCCAGGTGAAAGCCTGCGTTGCCGTGAAGAATCGAGCAGTGGGACTGAATCATATAGCCTGCCAATATTGGAAGGCGATGCCAGCTACTACTTGGAACTGACACATTGTCAGTTTCACAGCAGCAACTAATTGAATTCCTGGACTTGGAAGTACCCGTCGTAGTCTGTACTGCACTGAATGATAAGCACTGACACTGTATGAATCTAATATACAGGGAAATTAACAAACCCCACATGAAGAGAGGCCGTGCCTGCAGGAGACGCCGACATCAAGTGTGTTGAGGGATCGGCCGAAGAGGCGCAGAAAGTCCAGCAGGAGCACTCCCAGATTGGCCTCCAAGTCAAGGTCCCCCCCTGGGCCCCCCCGCGAGGGGTGCAGCAGCAGAAACCCCGCCACCATCACCAGCAGCGCATACGAGCCAATTCCCCCTTGATACACCTGGCGCTCCAAATTACAACCCTCAGCTTTTTCTGCTCACCATGCCAGCTTTGTTGGAGCACCTTGCTCAAGCCTCCTGTCTCTGACATGCTGTGACAGTGACGAAATGTCCCACGATTGCATTACGCAAGAGACAGCATTCCTCTCTGGATCTTCTGGCTTCATCAGAGAACCAATTATCACAATACAACACACCGATTCACTACCATAAATGATCATTCAGCTCCAATGCGTCACGGCGACTCATAAGACATGAGAGCTGCAAGACATGAGAGTTGCAGATGTGTCAAAGCCTCACCTCGTTGAGTTCCCTCTGATGCAGGAAGACCTTGAGGATGACCACGAGGGGCCGCATGGGAGGCAGCCGCTGCATGAGACCCTTGACAAAGTCCGCGGCCTCGGGGCCATTCGCAGCGTTAAAGCTGATGTCAAAGTTGATGCCCGACTCTATGTCCTCAAACTTGATAATCGGCACCTTCGCCTTGGCTATGATCTGCACACCAGCCCAGGAACTTTTAATTTCCAAGAATGAGGCGCAGTCCAAGGCCTCTAATACACTTGAAAGCCAAGCAAAACATGGTACGGCTGTGGGATGCAAGGAGCCGAGGCACAGTAGCTTGCTGAGAAAGCTTGCAGAGACTGGCAGAGATGAAGATGCTGACCTGGATGTTCTTCGCCATGTTCTTTCTGACCAGGCTGTTGGCCACGGCCTTGAGCGCTGATCGGATGTCTCCACATTGCGAGTCCATGACCACAATGTCCATGTCACTTGATGGCAGGTAGAGCCCTGCATAGTTCAGCAGGGTCAGGCCCGCGAGAGAGTCCTGTACACTTGGAAGAGAAGAGCAGAATCTGCTGGCAAGCGCATCCCTGCAAATGACTCACTGACTGAACTCTTGGATGCCCACTACTCTACCAAGGGGTGTGGGTAGAGTTGATCGCACCTGTGACGAAGGAGCCAAACACCTGCACAGAGGCGGAGGGCCAGATGCTCTGCACAGCATCTGTCACGCGCGCAAGCGCGGCCTGCCTTGATGCCAGTTCCCTGCTGCTGGGCGCCAGGAAGCGACAGAACTCCACGAGCTCTGCACAGTGCAGCACACAGGCTCTCACACACTCAGCAGAACAAACAGCTCCAACACAGCATGACTGAGTACACCGCTCTCCAGACGTATATACAGAAACAGTCAAGATTAATAGAGCAGCGCACCATTGTGCAGCCTGACAGAGGGGCTCCTGATGCGGTGGGAGGCCCTTGTCCATGGCAGCTCTGAGCGGCCAGAGGTGGATGGCTCTTCTGCTGCCCTGGGAGAGCCTTCTGGCCGGCTAGCCTCCACCTCCACGGCAGCCTCGTCGTCAAAGCCGATAAACTCATCTTGGAGCTCCCCTGCAGGCTCTTCTGGAACTTCCACTAGCTGCTTATATGATTCCTGAAGCCAAAAGTGATCCTTTGTGCAAAGCCATTGCTGTTCCATCCATGCTCACCAGGTTATATCAATTGTAGTAAAAGTCTGAAGCAGAAAGGACCCTGTAAGCTTGAAGGATCATAGGAGGATCACTGCCGCCCCAAGAAGCAGTCATTTAAGTCAAGGGCGCACCAACGCTGGAGATGCAGGAGCCTTTGCAAGAGGTGTCCCTGTTGATAGCAAGTAATCTGCGACGCTTCTTGTTTCGAGAATGCCAGAGCCCAATGCCGCCAAGGTACTATACCGATATTGGATTCCTTCCATTATTTCTAAAAGCTAAGTGATTCAGCACTGCTTTGTCTAAACAATTGAGATCACATGAAAGTAGCTTTCCAAAAAGAATTCATCGTCTTTCATGCGTACCGTGAGATTTAATTGAGCATTCAGCTGACCACCTGGCATGATTCATAAGGCTGGTCTCGATGAGGTAATGACGTCATCGCTGTCTGAACTTCAATGAACCACCCTCCGGAGTGCTGCTGCTCATCGGATCTCCACGTGGTAAGTTGGGTGCGGACCGGCTAATATTTTGCTGCAAAAATACATCTGACTTGACGCTGCGGCCGCACGCACGCGCGTCGAGGAGTCCCCGTTACCAGGTCCGTGGGAACCTGGCATCGATCTGTGCCTAGGAACGGCGTTTGATGGCGTGATCTGCACCTACAACCATGTGCATTGCTTCAATAGTTTCTCAGCATTCCCAGATGCTATGTTGAACGTTCTTATATAATCAAACCCAATGGATTTCTAAGAGGTGCGCCCAACATCGGTGAGTAAGCAGGCCCATCGCCCTGCTAATCTTCAGCAGTTTGGCATGAATGAGCCCAACAATAGGGTTTGTTGTGCAGACAATAGGACTGGAGTGGAGTAGAAAGACCGTCAGGATGCAAAGCACAAGAGGAGCGGCAGTTGTTCTGCTAGCTCTGCTCCTGATCCAGGCTGCCAGCGGTAGGGTCCCTTCGCAGCCTACAGTTCGCGCTAACTTTGCTGTGGCTTGACACTGCACAAATACTACGTTGCGAATGAGCCACAGTGTGGTCACGATGCATGCGGCGAAGTCGGGACACTCAGGGCAGTGCGCGATAGTTTAGACACTCTCCATCGGAGCTTTGCTGTGCTAGATACCGTTGCCTTTCAGCGCCGTGATGACCCTCCTGCGTGTGTCGAGGCTAGGAACTAGGTGCAATCGGAAAGGTGTGTCGATCTAGCGACCAACAGGGTTTCGTGAGGCCATCCCTCAGTGCCCAACAAGCAGGTGGTGCATTATCAGACTCCTCAATGTAGGTACTCCTGCGCTGACCAACTTATGATGTGGTCGTGCAGCGCGTGACCTGCAGCAAGTGGCGCTTCCCAGCGCGTTCCCAGGCGCCGACACCGGCGACGAGACCGCGGCACCCACCACCCCCGCAGCAACAACCCCCTCGCCCACCTCGACATCGCCTTCGACCTCGCCAGCGGCGTCCTCGCCGGCAGCCGCGACTTCGCCGTCCCCGGCAGCCGCCAAGGCGCCGGCCCCGGCGCCCGCCAAGGCTCCGGCGCCGGCGCCCGCGGCGGCGACACCGGCCCCCGCTCCGGCCCCGACAGCTGGCGCGCCGTCAACCGGCGCGCCCGCCCCGGGCCCAGCCACCGGTGCCGCCCCCGCGCCCGGCCCGGCCGCCGCCACTGCCGGCGCCCCAGCTCCGGCCGGCGCCGCCATCGCCACCGGAGGAGGTCAGTTGCTCTTTCAAAACTGCAGCATTGCCTTTCTTTCCTTAATTGCCTTCTCAGGAAGTGGAATCAAGCCCTTCAGCCCTTCCAATATGTCTGGCCCACCATCTTCAAAACACAGTGCCCCTGACATACTGCCAAATGAAGCGCGTGAAGCACTGTAAGGCCTGACAGAGGATGGACATGCAGAACGGTCTCCTGTGAATTGAAAGTGCATCTCATCGGCTGCACAAGGGACCACAATTGTCAGAGTGCCTGCCGTTTTCAGGAAATGTCCCCTGACAAGATTGCCGGCTGGTGTGTGCAGGCGACAGCGGCAACACAACGGTGATCTACATCCAGCAGGCGGGCAACGTGCAGATGACGTCATCGCCCAGCGACCCCAACTCGGGCACCATGTTCATGAACAACGCGCTGGACACCACGCTGTATGACCAGGACTACCCCATCCGCAAGCTGGGCAAGACCTCCACCACCAACTTCATCAACGCTGGCTCGCCCTCCAACGGCACCGGCGCCGCGCAGTGGTTCGCGCCCGCCCCACAGGCGCGTTCCCTCCTTTTTACTGGCAATCCCAAGCTGCCCAATGATTAAGGGGTGTTGAATCTCACCCTCTGGCAACAGATTCAGGGTCACCCTCACTCCGTACCAGCAAGCCAGATGTGCGTGTTCACTGTCAAAGTTCCCACTGCTTTGCAAGGTGTGAGGATTCCACAGCCAAACTCCACAGCATGCTTCTGTGTGACCAGCAACCCTCAGCTGCCCAATAATGAGGGTGTTGAACACCACTGTCCGCCAAGATAATTGTAATCCTTTGGCCTTGAGAAAGTAGAGTAACGGGCCTCTAGTTGGGGCTATCTATTACAGCATGCATAGCAGGTAGCAAAAGGCAAGCCTGGCTCAAGAGTTTTTAAGAGAAAGAATTCTCGGCCAATGCTGTTTGCGGGCTGCACTGGTGAACATAAAGCACAGAGCACCACCTGTAATTGCGTGTGATGGCTCAGGAATCTCTTGTGAATTTTGGGAGATCGGGTTGCGTCATTGTCTGGCAGCCTTCCTGCTCTGAAGCTTGTTGCTCTGGGCAAGAGCAGGGGCGTTTATCTACCGTAAATTTCTATTGCACTACCACATTTGGGAAGGCGCGTGAGCATGTGCCGGCATGTGCGCGCAGGCGGTGCTGCTGGGCTTCAACACGACGTACAACGTGTACCTGCTGCTGACGCTGTCCGCGCCGGTCTACAACTTCACGACCAACACGCTCGCGTTCAACTACCTGCTGCAGAACCCGGGCGCGGCCAAGGGCAACACGGCGACCAACGGTTACGTCGCCAATTACTACATCAACGCCACCGACTCTGGCGTGCTCCCCGTGACCAGCATCAATTCGCAGCTCACGCTGTTCACCCCTTCTTTGTTCTACACAATCCCCTGCTCCACCACCGACACCCCGGTGCCTATCGGCAGCTGCACAACCTCCAGGAAGGGTGCATGCGCGAACGGGGCCCAGGGTGTGTGGAAGGAGGGGACTTTCTGCGCCTGAGCGACCGCGATCCGGCCTGGCAGCCGTGTCGGCTGCTGCTGGAAAACATGGGCGCCAACTCTTTGCGCTTGTTGTTGTGGGGGATATGGCATGCCGTGAGGACTGATCTCCCCTTTGGAGCTCTCTCTTGGCGCACAGACAGTGCCGGCTGTAGAATTGCGGTGGCTGTGCTGTGCGTGCTGAGAGCCTCCCCGGCTCGCAGCCGTGTTGCTGCGGGCGGTGACTAAGCAGCAGCGGTGACTCAGCGGCAATTGTGACTAATCGGCGCTGCAGGGCAGGGCTGAGAGGCAGGGCAGCTGCTTGGTAGTGTTGTGTTATAGAAGTAATAGCATACCGAGAAAACAGTGCATATAGAGTAAATAAAGGGACTGGTCAATTCTTTCTTCTGTCTTCTTTCTTCGGAGGCATTGCCAGACCTGTGCAAGGAACTGCGTTGTCTGCCAAGGGTGTTTTTTGGCCTACAGGGTCCAGCAGGCCAGTAGAAGCAATGCTAGGGAAACGAATGCCATGCACCCTCCATAGTTTGGTCCCCCAAAAGACAGTCTTGCTGGCTGACGGAATTGAAGAGCGTACATAGTTTTGACTCCTCAGGGCGTCTCAGGTTTCGTGGCTTTGGGGGAAGTTCCAGAGCCATGCGAGAGCATCTGTTAGGCATATTTGTGACAGTACAGAAGTCAGCCATGCACAAACAGAAAGTCCAAACCACAGATGGACATTGCAAGATGGTCACCTTGTTTGCATCAATATTGGGCTGGGATTCTATCAAATTGTGCACATTTTAAGCTTAAGTCTATGCAGCTCTGCAAATCTGGTTGGGAAATAAAGTGAGCACATCCTGTTCTGACCAAGCTGTTAATGTGCGCCCTTACTGTGGCAGAACACAATATATATTTCGTTGTCGGGCCCAGTGCTGTGGCTGACTGTGCTGGGATACATTTATATAGATTGCAGCTCCCGTCCTTGGTACAGTGTAAACGCTGGATAAATCTGCATGGCTTGTGGAGTTACTTCCCTTGACCACCATGGTCAAATGTCACTTTCAGTCTTGGGCCATCATGGCGAGAGCATGTTTCCACGTCACATATGCCTCCTGGCATGCACCGCATCTGGCATTGCCAAACGACCTCCTTGCATGGACCCAGCTAGTACAAATCATCTGCAGTCATCGCCAATAGCTCAAGCAAAGCTTCCCAAGTCTGCATGTTCATGTCATAATGTATTAATGGGCACAACATCAATATCGTGGGGATCATTTGAACAGTTCTTGAACCAAGCAAAGCATGCCTTGCCTGGACTGGCACATACTTGCAATTTCCCTCACGATTTCCACCGGCCACTCAGAATACAGTGGATAACCCGTCTTTTCGTATTGGCCGCTATACAAATATACAAGCTGGCACGTGGCACATGTATTTGAGGGCCTCTGCGGCACATCTTGCCGTCATGATTGCACATTTTTGACATTGATGAGATATCATATCTGTCATTTGACCCCAGTTACTGCTTATCAGAATACTCATTTTGCCACCTGCAAATGCGTTTGATCAAAGCCGCATCAGAGCCAGCTTGAACTCAAAAGCCATCTCAACTCAGACACACCTGTCGAGGAATGGTTTCCACAAACATGTAATCCTACGCCTCTAATGAAGCTCTGTTCTGAGCCCTGAGACTAATGCTCTCTTGCAGCCCCATGGAACCCAATCAATGTGGAAAAGAAAACTCATACTTCACTTCTTGCGCTCTGGGCAATCCTGCTCACTCATCCAATGTGCTCCTTTGATCTCCAATTCATCCTCCTATCCGAGGATAAATAGATGCAGGATGCACAGTGCACAATTTCTTTCCTGCACTGAGCGCGATCTTATAGGATGATACAATAAAATTCCCGAGTCCAACACCACCAAATGTACGGCTGACAGCTACATCCCATATCCTCTCCAACAACAACAGATATAAGGGCTAACAAAAACAGAGCCTTGTGCGAGCATTGGCGGGCAATTAACTGCCAAAGGGCTTGCAGAAGGATGAAGCCCAGAAATGCCAAGAACTCTGAATCTTGTCATAGCCGCATGCATGCAGGCTGCTAGATCTGGCCTTTGCAGTGTGCACTGCATGCGTATACCTATGAATTTTATATGAAGGCGGAATAGTACTTTCGTGTCACCTAGACCCTGGCAAGAGATGCCAATAAACCAGCTACATGTAAAAATCCGAACTTGAGCGCTGGCGCATCAAATGATGACCAGCGATTGCAGCAGCTTTTTCACTACAGGTGCAGTGTTTTGTTTGAATTTGCGCGAAAAGAAGGCGCAGTTGCGGTACACCGGCGAGTCTGAGTATGCCGGGGGTTCGCGCAACGCGGCATCTTTTCTGCACTCGGCCTCTATTTCCCCTCGTGGCAGCTCAAGCAGCGCAGCTTGAAAAACAGGCCTGCGGACAAGCACACCATGAATTCATAAGCCATGCAGCCCTAAGCCATGCGCCATAAGCCATCCCCTGCTATGCTCGTAGAGCGCCAAATTCTGCGACCACAGCTGAGTGTGTCTGGATGTCCGGCTTTAAGCAGGCATCCCACGCTCACTACCATCGATTCACCCAGCATACTTAGGACCTTCCCAAGTGACTCGTGCCCTTCCACAATGTTCAGGGGGCTCTCACCTCTCCACGGCATGGCACTCGCCGTGGCGGATGTGGTACTGGGGTACCCGGGAGGTGTCAAGCGTGGATCCCCGGATCTGGATAAGTAATTCTGTGTTGATCTGATCCGGGGGAACCCCATCGCCGTCGTGGACAGGCGCCATCGCCAGGTCATTCGTGTACTGCCACGCCAGGTCATCCTCCAGCTTCCAGCTCAGCAGCGTCCCAAAATACTGCTCGTCCGGTATGCACCATGTCCTGCGCCTGCGCATGGGAACCCAGGCACTCACTGCTTGCGCAGACCAGATATGCAATTCTTCGCATGACATCAGCAAAACACCGCTGCTGTGCATGCGTGGGGCTTTGCTCTTTGTCCCTTCAGGAGTGGACGTGTCAGAGTGCATCAGCTCAGAGCTGAGGCCTCCGGATAGCGGGGATCACGTGGTAAATCCCCTGCACTGTTCCGAAAGCAAGGGGGGAACGGCTAGCAATTCGGTGGCTTATCCCTTCCGCCAGTGAACGAGTGCGGGTGCTACATGCGTCCCCAACACATGAGGACAGCAGAGGTGCTGTGGGTGTGTGAGGCTCTACTGACCACAATTCCATCGGTGGGAGATGCTGGGAGCACACATGCAAGACCAAAGGCGCCCACCTTTCAAGGTACTCGTCCTGAAAGCAGTGCTTCTCGTAGAGGTCGTTCACAAATGTGTCATCGACGACTAACTGCGCATGCTCCCGGATGAGCGTCACCCACTGGCTGTGGGATTTGGTGTGATGGCGCAGCTCCGGCCACTCCTCATGCATTGATAGCGGCCACTTGAAGGCCGCCTTCTCCACAGTCTCCCACTTCTGCGCACCAGGCAGCACACGAATTCAAACCTGACACCCACCCCACTACAACAAAGTAGCGCTGAAAATATCAGTATGGTGGTTGCACCTGGTGACGCCCACAAAAGCACACCAGGTGCAAGGGCACGGACACTTTGCATCCATGCAGACTGACTTGGTGGTCACAAGGGCCTCTGCAGTGAGTGCACGCAGGATGCATGCCCCTCTGATTCTCCCATGCCTTGATTTGCCCGTTCTGGAGGCAGGATGGCCATGCGCTAGGGAGCAGAGCACAGGGGAGAAGAGATGGGCACCTCATTGGGTTCTCCAACGCGGCTCATGTTCTGCGCGAGCAGCTGCTGGTGGGTGAAGAGAGCCGGCCGCACAGGGATGCTGTATTCACACACTAGCTGAAAACGCTGGTTGTAGGGGTCCTGCAGAGCTGCCCTCATCAGCAGGCGCTCGGCTTTGACCAGCGAATGCCCTCCCCACATTGTCTGCAGCACCAAGGACATCGGTCAATGCTCGGTCAAGTCCCTAAGAGGAATTGAGATCTTGCCAGTTGGGTGCAGCGCTGCAGAGGGTGCGCTGGAGTATACCTCGATCCTGTCATCAACGATCCTTCCATCGAAGATGCTTCCACTTTCGTAGCCTTCAAAATGCGGTTTCGTGTGCACAACAATGCTGAAGTATGTCTGCTTATCATACACGCTCTTTGGGGGCGAGCTACGCTCTAGCATGTCTCTGTAACACCTCTCAACTCTGCTGTCACACAGAACGCTGTAAGGCACGAGGCCTGCGAGACTTCCTATCCATTCGGTCCAGACTTCCTCGTGAGGAAGATCGCCACGGACCAGAAACATCAGCGCCACCTGTACGGCGCAGTACAGTTGGTCGTCAGGCTTTAGTCAGGCACAGAAGAGATCAACTAACCCAATTGTCAACTTTCTGTTGAAATTCCATTCAAAATATCACCTTTGATATGTGCGGCTTGAGCAATGGCATGCAAATGTGTTCATCTAGTCTTCTGGGATTGAGCGTGTTGCTCGGTCGTAGTTCAGGCCCAGTCGACCCATCACCCGAGCTGAAGGATCTTCCCTGGGAATTGGGGACGCAAAAAGTCAGTAGTAGACAAGTGAAAGCTCTTAAAGAGCATCCACCCAGCATCGCGTGAGCGCTTTTTCCTGATCTGCGATCCGTGAACCATTGACTAATACTTAGGATTGAGGGCCAGATTGTGCGGGATCAAGTAATTGTCGATCAAAGAGTAAGCAAGCACATCTCTATGGTTTTCCCAAGGGTTTCGGTCCTGTGCGGAGAAGAAGGGAGAAAGGAGCCATTGTGTGAACTTCAGGGGGAGTAACTAAGTCGGTCACATGATATGACGTAAGGGTTACTACAGGGGTGAGGTGCATGGCAGTCCAAAGGCCGTGGATGGGGATCGCCAAATTGGGATGTCCCAATGTAATGTCTCTGTCTTGGAGTGATGCCTGCTGGGCCAGGCTGGCGTGAATGGGGTTCTCCAGATAATGGTGTCTCCACTTTCGCTACCCAGCTGCAGAGCCTGTGGGTCCTGAGCCGTGCGCAAGCTAATGATTTACTTTAAAATTTTTGAATTTGAAAAGGATACTGTACAGCATTCAGCTCACTCACAGTATAAAAGTGTACTTTGATATGATTGCTGACAATCTGGACACCGTTAAGACATTTACTGTGAACCAAATTTGGCTCAAGCGCCACCACTTGGTGCCACGAATTCGTTGGCTGTGATATGAATTCGCGATGGCCTAGTCAATCTTGGGCCTGCTTCTCAGCACATGCATAGCTGCAAAGTCTTCCATCTATCCCCGTGCAGGACACACACACACGTCAGGAGAAGCCCCTGGAGGCTTGCAAAAGGACTTGGCCACGCATCTTTAAGAAGTCTGCTGCATGTGAATGTAATCATCAATGATTGCAAACATCACATGCTAGAATTGAAAATATCTGCAGCTGACAGCATTCCCTGTGCCGCATAATATTCAAAGCGCGCTGTTCGCTGAGCGCGGGCAGTAATGAATTTTACCTTCGTGATCGTCCTGTGTTGCCTCACTCTAGCAACTTGCTAGAGTTTGAAACTCACAAGCCCTCCGAACAATGAAGCGGACAGATTGCACAAAAAACCAGGCATGGCCAGCAATAAAATACTTCGACAGAAAAGACACTGATGAGGCAGGTGTCTGCTGACACCAGGATGCGGAGAATGGCTTCTCTCATCATGATGGCTGTGTTAAGACGACCGTGATCTCTGTCAAACAGGAAAGCAAAGACCATACCACCATTTTCCTCCCAGATGTGATAAATCTCCACTCTCAGGCGCTCCTGATGCTTCCTGTCCTGCCACAATCTCACTGCCCTTTCTAACCAGTCTCTGAGGTCTGCAGGGAAGCGCCCTTTGTCGGCCTTATGCCAGGCCTCCACCAGCTGACTCATTGTGCACTTTTCTGGCTCGGGAATCTCTGCATGAGTAAAAGTCAGTCTGTAAGACATCCTGTGGATCATTGCAAGGCTTTTCTGAGCCCGTCGACTTCCATATAATTTATCAGTTTCAAACAGATGCAGCCCAGATGATTGTCTCACCCAAATCATGAGACCTTGCCGCTTCTAGCGCTGCACGTATTTTGACGTTTCATGATGTTGCCTCGATGCACATTTGCTCATACAGAGTGTTGAAATCACTCATCAGATCGTACTGGCCATCCTTTTCCTGTCTCCTCAGAGGCCAACTTGAAGTGAACCCCAGATCTGCGTGAAGCAACGCTCTTTCATTCCCTGCCCTGGGTTGATTTGACAGAGAAAGAGCTTGTGACAGAAAGGCGGTGCTTCCTTTGTCTCAGGGCCTGTAGCACCGCCTGAGAGCTTTCTTTCATCCAAAGGTGTAATCATCCTTCAAACCTTTCAGAAATCAAATTCTGAGTATGCTCTGACTCAGTCGGACGCTATTATCTTCATGTCTATGGAGCGCCTTCACGTCTAAATTCAGCTATGCTCCGCTCACTGGGCGTATATAAGGCTTGCAGTCGCGATGACAACCGAACTTGCTCATCTGTGATGGCCCAACTCCCCACTCTGGCACCACAACGAACGAGGCTTCATGACCAGGATACGTCGGGGAAGACGTTTTCATTTACATCGGAACACTTCGAACTCCTCTGTCTTTCTGAAATAGTTTGTAAGAAATGTTGACGAATCAGCTAATCCTCTCAAGTGAGGAATAAGCAAAACTAGCGTCACGTGCAAGATTCTCTCACACTCTCACATCGACCGGCACTCATTCGTTTCTTCTCGAAATGGCAAATCATTCAAGTCTTTGGGAACATATAGTGTCAAAATTCGCGTGCTGAATGAGCACTTTTTCTTAGGCAGTGTTAGAAGACATTATTCATCATTGCTGTCAGGGCAAAGCATCGATGTAGCTGGCAGCAAGAGCCTTTTGGTCTTTAGTATTCCCATGGCCGCAGGCCTTCTCTATCGCCTCCTCGGTGTATTTTAAAACCGCCTCTGGCGGCGGCACCGCTGAAATCTTCACCAGTTTGCCTTGCCGCTCATAGTGCTCCACCACTGGCATTGTGCACTCCAGGAACCTGCAAGCTCACACCCAGGCACCCCAAGTCAGGAAGTCATTGGCAGAGCAACTTCATAACCACTTTATGTTGACATCTTCCACCTCATAAGGAAAATGCAAACAGTAATTTCATCTCTGTAGTGCTGCAAGACACTCAAGTCCTGGCATGCATGCCGGCACCTCATGCATACAGTGCTGCAGGAGATTCCAGCACAAAATAATAAATGCACCAGAGGTCCTAGGTCCGGGGCTTTGTTGTCGTTTAGATCGTGCGCAAGGGATTGTGCAAGCGGCAGGAGAGCATCACGTTTTGAAGCGTTTGCGGATGGTCTCCTCATTGTCGTCGGCCCGTCCGCTGGTCTTCGCGCGCTTCAGCAGCCGCTCCAACATCACATCCTGCGCAGCAGGGACCGAAGGATGATTGCTCAAGTCTGCAAAAGATCACGCGCATGTGCATGCATGCACTGCAGCCGAGAAATGAGCATTCCTGGGCAGGATATCAAGGCAGTGGCCTTGAAGTCCTGACAGACCTGCCCAGACCTTCCCGAAGCTCTGCAGATGCGGATGCTTGTCCCTTCTTGAGAGAAGGGACAAGCAATTTAATGTGATATCTGGGGTGCATGAGCATGCGGGACAGGTGTCAAGGCCTCTTGGGCAATTTAACCACCCCAGCAGCCAAAAGACGGGGTGTGCCAGGCAGGACGCACCTCTGGGGAGTCATAGAAGATGACCAGCTGCGGGGGCTTGACTTCGCGCTCAAAGTTTTCCGCCTGCTTGATCTCCCGGGGGAAGCCATCGATGAGGAAGGTGTCAGAGCTGCTCTTTTCCATGGCCTCCCGTAGCAGCTTGACAGTGATTGGTGTGGGCACCAGGTTGCCCTCCTTCATGATGCCCTCTATCTCCTTGCCCAAATCCGTCCCCTTCTTCACCTGCCAGCCGCGGCAGAGCAGCACAGCCTTAGTTAAGGAGCAGAAAAGACAACACGACCCTGTAAGATCATCAAAATATGGTCGACAGAAGCAAGCTACATTTACTTCTGACATGAAGCTCACTTGATGACCGAGGGACAGAGGTGACACTTTGCTGTGTCTGGCAGGGTGCATGGAGATCGGTTGTCTGGCAATGCAAAGAGAAAGTACAGCAGAACGGTGAAGCTTCTCGCACCTCTTCTCTCAGCAGGTCCCCAGCAGACAGATGCACAAAGCCATACTTCTCTACAATCATCTCGCATTGCGTCCCCTTTCCAGACCCTGTAGTCACATCATTAACGCACATACTCAGACAGAGTGCGCCATGTGCAGGCTGCATGGCTTCATATGCCTGAGCCAGAGGCTCCTGTTGATAACACAGGGAGTTTGCTGCCTGCCGAAGTTGAAGCTTGCCTGGTCCGCCGAGGACAAAAACAATGCAGGCCTTGGAGAGTGCAGGGCTGATCGTCGTGGTCCCGTTGGGCTCAGCTCCTGTGCCCGTTGCTTTAGTGCCGGATGCATCATCAACATCCTTCGCTGTCGTGCCAAGCACAGTCTTTGCTGTGGTGCCTGGCTGAGCCCCAACATCCTTTCCTGTGGTGTCTGGCTTTCTTCCTGCGGCCTTAGTTATGGTGTCAGCTGTTGCCTTTGCTGTCGTGCCTGGCTCCACCCACGCTGGAGTAGGCTCTGTTGGCAAGTGCCTGCCTTCATGCTGGGCCGCCTCCTGCTGTTTCTCCTCGTACAACGTGGTCTCAGCCTCGTCCTAAAGCCATGCAGAAAAAGTCAAAGACAAGAACCTTGTGTTGCTGCTGAGCGATGTCACATTCGCCTGCTGACTTGAGATGCAGCAACTCTCATGTTTTTATATGGAAGGTCCTCATTTCCAAGCAGATCAAACGTTGAGAATTCTGGGCGAAGATGGCGGTACCTTTGGCTTTGATCTGCAGGCGCCCATGGTAGCTAAAGAGGATGGCCTTCTACTTTCACGGTTGACCAGTCGTCAAAATACATCCGCAAGATCAAAGAGGGCACCGAAATGAGGAGATGGCTCACATAGCGAAGTTTTCAAGCGCAGCTTCAATGTAACTGCCCAGAGGAATCTTCGCAGCTACCGCGTCAGCGGAAGCTAAATGGCCCCAAATGCCCTGGAGATAAACCTCAGCAGATGGTCAGCACATTCATTCACTATCAATCTCAAACTTTCGCTCATCGTCAACTTGGAGACAGTCAGGTACGTCATAAGACCTCAGCAGTGTTGTAATGTTGCATTTGACAGGCTACCTTTGTACTGATGATATGCACCCCTGAGTCTTGGCGCTTAGTAAAGTGCGGTTGCCTACGGATTGCAGAGAGGAACGGATTCAAACGAGATTCCACAATCTCTCACAGCACATCTGCGCCATGGAGAAGGCGCGTCTCGAACGATCTCACCCGAATCTAACCGTTGCCGTACCATACTTGTCGTCTTCATTACCTGTCCCTTACTCCACTCGATATAGTGGATCATTACGACTGGATGTTACTCGCATTGCGCGATTGCGCTCGGTTGTTCTCCTTCTTCTCCATCACCTGCACAATATCAAGGTTGCCACAGGTGTGCTGATGTACACTGCCAATGTGTGTACCATCAAACTTTGCTCCAGAACGCTTGCGTTATGTACGTTCGTCCTTGCAGATCATGAAAATGGCCGGTGATGCCCTGGGTGGCCACAAGGACGAGGGAGATCAGGGCTACAACAACCAGGGCTATCAGCAGGGCAGGCCAGAGGGGATCCCTGTGGGGGGAGGAGGATACGAAGGCGGCCAGCAGGGATATGGCGGCAACCAATTCGAGGGCCAGTACGAGGTGCTCTTCCTGATTTTCTTCTCTCAATGGTGGAAATATACAATCCGTTGTGGTCAGAACCAGCGTTTCAAGCACCAGGAATGTCACCCTTGCCCCCGCGGGAGATGCTATGATAGCTATAGCACTCTTTGAAAAACCCGACTTTCAGGCTAGCAATCAAGGTGTGCTTATTCATATGGTCCTCAAATTAAACGTGAGCCCTCCTGCAGCAATGAGAGCAAGCATGAGAGCAAGGCAAGAAACTCTGTGATCTGGGGGTGCAGGGGCACCGGCCCGAGGGCGGCGGAGGATACGGCGGTGGCCAGGGCTACGGCATTCGGCCAGAGGGGTACCGTCCCGGCGAGTATGGGGGCCAGGAGGGGGGCAGCGGGCCGATAGGCTTCAATCCGCAGGACGGAGGTGGAGGCGGGGGGTACCGCCCCCAGGAGAGTGGGGGGTACCGCCCCCAGGAGCAGGTAGGAGGCTATGAAAACCGCCACCACGAGGTGGCTATTCCCCATGCATTCACATTTATCCTTATCACATATTTTGCACATATTGCCTTCACCTTGCACTGTAGACCTTGGTGGCACCCAAAACTAATGCCTGGGGGATCCCTGTGTGCATGCTCATCTGCATCCCTGCTCTTGGAGCCCTGTTACATTTACACTGCAGCAAGGCACGCACAGCTTGCAGCAAGGCTTCTGGTTACATACTGGAAATGTCAATGTCCTGTACTCGTGCTGCTCTGCAGGGATCTGGTGGTGAACAGGACCAGGATGATGGGGGCTTTGACTGGTCAAGTCTGGGCCGCCTGGTGTCCAGCTACCAGGGAGCCGCCCAGCAGTCCAACGGCAATCCATCCTTCGGCTCATTCCAGAACATGTGAGCCTCGGCCCTGCCATGTGTAGAAGTACTGTGTATAGCTGTCTCCTTGCTGACAGACGTGCCAGTACAGCCGTATGGATAGTAAGTGCCTCATTTTGACTGGCAAAAGGCAATGGCTCTGGATGTACAGGTATGATTGGTGTCAGCTGGGGCTCTTGGCACAAGCCCCATTACGATGGTGCTCGGCTGCCAGGTGTAGATGCTGTGTATTCTGATATTGTGAGTCTTGAGCACAAGCATGTCTGCTGATGTGGGGTGGACGCAGGGTCAACGAGCAAGGCGCTGGGCAGCACCTCAATGGTGGCATGGTGAGAGCACTTCTTTCGACGTACTAGGAACCATTGGCTGTTTAAAATTTGCTTCCGCCTGACACTTGCAACCACAAGTACCCCCTAACATTCGATACACAGCCTGACATGTCCTTTCCCAGAGAGGGCCTCACAACGCTCCAGTTGTGAGTTGTGCTGTGTGGCGCTGCAGATGGACAAGCTGTCGGGCATGTTCCAGTCCCACACGGGGCAGCAATTTGGGGGATCCAGCATGCAGAGCCAGATGATGGCCAAGTTTGTGTCCTCCAAGCTGGGCTACGACGTGCCTCCGCAGATGCTGGAGAAGATGTATGTCCCCTGTCCTCCACCTCCAAAGGGGCCCACGCACTTTATACTTTTCCAAATATAATTTGGAACAATGCAATTGTGAACATTTGTGTGTGCACGTTACTGCTCAAACAGTGCCCTGGGAATAGAAAACATTGCTTCTGCCTGCATTGCTGCCTGTCCTGACAGCATCTTTATGCAATTTCAGCACAGCTGCATTAATGTTCTGTGATACTGATATTGATGCTGGACTATCGTGGTGCAGGATGGCCTGGAAGCAGGCAGGACATTTCTGAACAAGCTCCTTCTACAACTAAAGGACTGTACAAAGAGCTATTCAAGCAGGGGCCATTCATTCGTCGGCAAATGATTTACTCGAGTGGCCTGTAAACCAAGCTACGATTTCTGCATACTCTTAAGCAGGCTTTCAAGACCAGGGCTGGAATAACCCCTGCAAGTCATGCATGCATGGAATAGAAAAATATTTCACCCCAGAAAATTGCACTGAGGTGAATTACACGTTTATATAGCATGTGTCAACTGAGTTTAGCTCCTTGTGATGTGAAAAGATAAATTGGTCCTTGAGAAGGTCTTGTGACTTGATCTTCATGCACAGTAACGCATGTAGTCGTTTTGAGGTGACGATATGTCAATATATATATCGATTTTTATGGCTTTGGTCAATGAAAGCATGAGCTTAAGGTTGCTCAATACAATATGCATATGTGTGGGATTCTAAGCATGGTGGTTTTATGTAAATTCGCTTAAAACACTACTTATTGAGACTTTAAAGACCAGAATGCAGTATCCAAACGATGACGGATGTCTGCTTATACTGCACTGATTACCACCTGACTGAAATGCAATTGCAAGTTCTGGAACAGAAGTTGTCACAGCTCATCCTTTGATGCTTTCTCCCCCTCAGCTCCCTCTTCTAATCTGACATCCTCGTGGCTATCCACCTCCACTTCCTGATCAAGCTGCTCCTCAGCCGGCTGTGACTGATCAGGGTCTGACTTTATCTTGTCATCAGCTGCCGCCGTGTCATTGGCGGGTGCGGCTGGCTTGGGCGGCTTGGGCTGCTTCTTGTTCTTGAGCTTGGTGAAGATCTTGCGCACATCATCCAGCTTGGCGTCCACGTCAGCAGACTTGAGCACCGGGTCCTCATGGGCCTTCAGCTTCTTCTGCCTCTTCAGATCCTTGTTCAGCCAGCTCTCATACGCATCAGCCTGTGGCAGACATGCATCCTGTCAACATTAGCACTGCTGCAGCATGGTGAAAGTTGTCCTTTCCTGCTGCAGGTCTTCAGTTCTGCATCTGGCGCTGGCACCAGGAAAGTTCTCTTGCTGTGAACTACAATGAAGCGACTCGATGAACTTGCGAGCCCATTTTGCATGGGCTGGGGAACTATTCACCTCAGCATCTTTCTGCTCTACCTGAGTGACAGCCGGGTAGCCGTTATCAAGAGAATACCCAAAAGATTGGCGCTACAGGGCCAGAGGATATTGTTGCTCCTTGCAAGGCAGACATTTCTCACATCTCTGCGCGTGCTCTGCCATGATAGGAGCTGTAATACTCCCTCTCTAAGCCGGCAGGTGGTGATCAGGGCGCACCGCATCGAGGAGTGCCTGGATGTCAGTGGCGTTCATCCAGGGGCGCTGGCTGCGCCACAGGTTGGCCGCCTTGCGCCACATGTCCAGCATGCCCTGTGCTGCCGCCACCGCGCCCGGCCGCGCCTCCACCTCGGCCGCCCGGAAGGCCATCGGGTCCCCCGACGCCCTCAGATCCCCCAGCTTCTTCCTGTGCGCAAGCAGATTTCTGGGTATTTATTCATGGCCTGCCAGTTGAATTTAAAGAAAGAGACATGCACACATCACATTGTAGCTGACCTGATCTGCACGTCCAGCATGCTGAATGCTAGCCGCAACCCCCGCTCCTGATATGAATCAAGCAAATAAGTGAAGGCAGGGGGGTCAGATGTCCAGGCAGCTGCGGCTGCAAGTGCATTGCAATATGTGCCACAATGATCACCTTGACACAAGCAATTTAAAAGGTTCCAGGGCCATCTTGAAGCAGCAGCGCATGCAAGCGCACCTGAAGACGGGCGCCTTTTCGGCCTCGCCGTCGGTGTAGAGCCAGTCCTCCACTTCCATCAGCGCCTTTCTGAACGCCTCCCGCTGCTTCTCAATCGTCACCTGCCGCCAGCCAACCGAGCCAAAGCAGTCAGTAATTGGCAGAGTCAGATCCCACCACGCTTGACAAAACGCAAATGCTTTGCACATATCATACCTCTTGCAATGCTCCAACACACACATGCCTTTGCATGTCCTGTGGGACAAGGCAGGCAAGAAATGGCCGTCCCATTGATCGGGGTGACAGAGAAAGCAAGGACTGCCTCTTGACCAAATGAATTCTGAAGACACAGACAAGAACATGCGCTGGTCACACCTGCTCTATGCTGGGCTCGTCGAGGGTAGAGCCGGTGGCTATGATGTAGGACTCGAGGTCGTTTTTGGCGGCGGCCGCGTCGCGCTTCTCGCCGTCCTTGGCCGCCAGTTGTGCCATCAGCTTTTTGCCCTCCTGCACGCCACATCAGCCACCCCCGCCACATCAGCCACTTCAGAGGCCTAGATATCCCACCAGACAAGGATGTATCCCTTGCACTTCACTCTCAAGGTGCGGCATTTCAATGTCATGAGAGTGCCGATGACTATCATGCACGCCCTGCGAGTGCCCTGGGCTGGGTTTCAAGCTAGCAATGAGAAAAGTTCAGCGCTAGGCAATCTGCATGCACACATCTACTTCTTGCAATTTCTTCTCCCGGCAACATGGCGCATGAAAGGCCGGCGTACCTTGATCTGCTCCGGGGTCATCTTGGGCATGGAAAAGCCCGGCCCGCTGAGCATGAGCGGCAGGCGCAGCGTCTTCTTGCGCGTCTTAGTCACCTCCTCGTACTCAATCTTCTCAGCCACCGTCTCATTTGCCGCCGCCGCGGAGCCCTTACCCGCCCCCACCTCTGCCGCCTGCATGCCAAAACACCCTCACCTTAGACTTTCTTTTTATTATTGGAGACATCACCTTGTCAGGTTTTCCCTTAGCACTTACAGGGCCACCTAGCTGGCCAAAACAATGAGCACCTGTAAGGGCTTGTAGCTCTGTAAGGGAGATGACAGCGTTCGATACCCTGGATGATGACTCCTGACCCTTGGGGTGGGTGTATAGCGAGAGGAGCTTCAGGGGTCATCATCCAGGGAATCAAATCCTGCTATCTCCCTGACAGAGCTACACGCCCTCACGTGTGTTACAATGATCAGGCAGCTACATCTTCACAGAAAATGGTCGGTGCCGACAGATCACGTCTTTTGCTCTGAGTTCAACCTTATGAACGACCAGATATGTCCACGCACCTCTGCCTCTGCAGCGTCCCCAGCAGCCGCTGCATCCTCCTGCTCCTTGCCTGCGGCGGCCGCCTTGTCCGCGCCATCCTTTGCGCCCGGTGCGCTCTCATTGCCCGCCTTCTTCAGTGGCACCTGCAAGCATGCCATGCACACCACTGATCGCGTCAGAACAAATATCTTGGGTACAGTGTGCAAGTACCAAATTCCCTCTGAATTGCCTTATGGCATTGCCCACCAGCTCTTCGGCATCCATCATATGCTCCCGAGCTGTCATATGATCTGTTCACAAGCTGCCCTTAGGCACTATCCTTTGAAAACTCTAGCGCTATATACCTGTCACCCCCCATGCTAAAATGGCTGGACATGGAAGGCGTGATGAGTAATGATGCTGTCATTCAACGAGATGGAAAGTAAATGTGAGGCACCTTGACGGTGTACTCCTCCATGACGTCCAAGACTGCCTCTGCCTTGTCAATGTGGATGAGGCCAGAGGCGTCAGCATGCACGTGCAGGTTCAGCTTGGCCGGCTCGCTGTGCTTGGCGCTCACATCCTTGATACCTGCTCGTCACAGCCGCATTGGATCAGGCCTTTGCAGTAGGGCTTGACCTCCCAGATTGCCTCCCCACTAGTGCACCCTCAGGAGTGTGTACCGCGACACAACTCCCTAAAAACTTTCAAAGCTTCCGGGCCTGCTGTAACGTGCCAGTGGTTCCTTTTGTTTGTCTTGCTCTCCAATGCACCCTCAGGATGGGCCCAGGAGGGGCAGAAATTCCATTGATTCCTGGCTTAGCACTGGGCCAGCAACAAGCATTGAGTGCTCTGGAGGGGATGCAGCAGTCGACTACTCGTCACAGAAGTCTGACGTCACAAAAGTCACAAAAAAAACGGGAAAATGCGGACGCACCGGTGACGTCGTACTGCGAAAGCACAGGCGAGGGGATGCCGGAGGGCAGGGGGTAGCTGGAGTTGTAGGAGAGGGTGAACGAGAGGGGGTCCACGGCCTGCTCTGGCAGGTGCACCACGCGCCTGGCCGGGATGCGCTTCATGAAGGGCAGCAGTGACTTGGGCTTGTACTCGGTCTCCTCCAGGTTGCTTGCGCCGCCCTCTCTCTCCAGCTGATAATAACACACGGCACCCATGTCAGGAATGCCTTTGGAGCAGGTCTTTCTGGCCAAGCACACAAAAATGGTAGTTTCAGGGCTGACAGTGACACACGGCACCCATGTCAGGAATGCCTGTGTAGCTCCTTACCATACAATTACACAGATGTGATAATTTCAGGCGAGCAAAGAGCAGCAACAATCAGGGAGGCCGAGTACAAGCAAGCACATCTTGACCCCCACTGCTAGGTGAACAGAACACAGCAAACTAGACATCCTGCATGCACAGCATTCGCGATCAAATTGTGCGACCATGCTCAAGGGTGAGTGGGTGGGTGTATGTGCGGGTGTGCGGACCTGGTATTGGATGGGGTAGGTGGCACCATCGGCCATGCCAAATTTGCGCAGGCGGAAGGTGGTCGAAAGGTTGGCCGCAAACAGTCCCGCGCCCAGCACCACCGCCTCGTCAGCATCCAAGTGCCTGGGAGCAACATCGGAGAAGTTCAAGTACCCACTCAGCAGCTCAATTCACAGTTCACTGGTCGCCAAACAGATGCAGCCATAGGGCTGGCTTGCATCTGTCACATCGCACCACGGAGTGCACACAAGACCAATGCTGACATAAGACCAATGCTGAAAAAGCAGACTCGGGCACACGTTGTGCCATCAATAAAACAGGGCACACGTTGTGCCATGAATATTGCAAGCGAGGACCTGGAGGGCAGCTTCAGCACGCGAGCTTGAAGAGATGCAGACAAGCCACCCAACCCCAACACAGAGCAGCGCAGGCGCAGCCTCAGCACCACTCACACCCCAGCACAGGCTTCTCACCTGCCCATGCGCTGCTCAGGTGCACTTGGACAATTTTCTACATCGTCAGTTGTGTTGATAAGCCTGGCTATTTATCAGGATATAAACGCGCAGCATGTTTGTTGAAACAGCACTTTAGCTGCCTGTACATACGTCACAGTGGCTGTGCCTGACAATGCCAAGGAAGCTTGAGCATCAGAACCGAAGGACTCTACAAGTCTTGTCAATCTGCATAGATACAAGCTAGTGCAGAATTGCCATTGCAGATGAGGAGCAGCTGAGACTATGCAGTAGTATAGGTCCTGTCTTGGGTGAAAAAATTATTGACATCACTTGGAAGAGACAGGTGCACACAAGTAGGATGGATGCTACCATATAACACCACTGCCCCCCATCGGCAAAGGCACCTACGCGATGAAGGCTACTGGGGAGCGCCATGCTCTAAAGCAGGGAGTCACGAGACAATCCTAACAATCTGCAATTGCTACAGAAGGGGTGACCAGGCCACACTGCAAAATGCAGCAGCCCAGGCAGGAAACTGCGAGCGGGGTGACTCACTTGTCGAGGGCGCGGCCGCCGAGCGCGCGGGAGAGCGCGGTTTGCACGGCCGGGACGCGGGAACCCCCGCCCAGCAGCTCCACCGCCTGCAGGTCCCCCACTGCCAGCCCGCTGCGCTCCATCAGCGCCTCCAGCGGCGCGGCCGCGCGCGTGAAGAAATCCCCCGCCAGCCCCTCAAACTGCTCCCTGCGATTTGGGGTTCCACTCATCAGGCATAGGAGATGTGGGCTGAGTGCCAAAGGTCACCTTTGGTGGCACTGGTTGGGTGCAAAAGGTGACAGTTGGTCGTGTACGATGCCTGTGGCGGTGACTCGTCAACTTCACCAGCACGCATGCCCTGCTGCCTGTCCTTGCCGCGCTTGTAATGATGGCCTCAAGGCCAGGTGAAATCACAGTGCAAGGGACTGTGCAAAGGTGCATGCAGCAGAATGCATGCTATCGGCACAGTCCTTGGCACTGAATATATGGGAGGTCTTTTAGTTAAAAATGAGAGACTTGTTGTCGGTCTATGGCCTGACCTGGTGATGCGTGACCTGAAGTCGATGCCGTTGTGCAGCTCCTCCACGCTGATGGGCGCCTCTGAGTTGGCGCTCAGGATCTCCTTGGTCCGCTTCACCTGCAGCAGCGCATGTTCAACCCTCTTATCTCACCGCCTGTCTGCACGCGCCAGTCGCGAGTGAAAGTGCAACACAGCTACCATCGTCGCAAAAATGAGCAGAGTTATTGATAGTGACATGTCCCGCATGCATCGCAGACGAGGGCATTCCATAGTGGCACGTCGCCGTGCTCAGGCCTGATCACAATGCGTGATCTGCTAGAAAGGAGAGAGCACTTCATGGCGTTTACGTGAAGGTATGCTTAGCGCTTGCTGGAGCTGCTCCTGCTTTGCTCTTAGAATCTGCCTCTTGCAATGCATTAAGCGCCGCAATGTGCATTTTTTTTTGGAAATCCTTCTGCTCAGCAGACGTCACAAGAGGCTGTCACACCTGGCGTTTGAGCTTGGCAACAGCCTTGGGGAATTGGCGGATGTCTACGCCGTGCTTGGCCTGGAACTCGTCGGCGAAGTGGTCCAGCAGCAGCAGGTCCAGCTTCTCTGCCCCCAGGGCCTCGTCCCATGCCACGTCCTTCACCTCAAACTGGCTGCACCACAGCCCACAGCCCCACTGTCAGCCACCTGCTGCCTTGGCATAAGCGGGTGCAAATCTGATGCTGAAGAAAACAGCCGGCCCCGAGAGCGATAACGGGTCACCCACATATGATTGTTGGACCCGATCCACGCCAGACTGTGTGTTGCACTCTGATCAGTCTTGGCTGTTGAGGAACATCATCCACCCTCACAAGCGCCTTTGGTTTTCCATTCCTGGTACTAGAATTGCCTTTGATTACAAAGCACTTCAGATAGACAAGTACGCAGAACCCATTCATACACGAGGTTTGCAGTCGATATGGTTTTTGATTCAAATTCAAATGCGCCAGTCCTTGAGAAGCACGGAAGTACCTGTGGGTCTTGGGCTTGCCAAACTCCTTGACAGTGAAGGAGGAGAACTTGACGAGGGCCGCCTCAGTGGAGGTGGCACCCATGTCATACAGCACCACCCACTCCGTCTTGTTTGTGAAGTCGCGCTCAATCCCATACTGCAGCGCTGCCGCTGCGTGGCTGTTTATGAGCGCCAGCACATTTAGCCCTGCACCGCCACCAGCGTTAGGTAATGGAGCTCGTCATGAGCGGCGGCATGACAAGATGGACATCACGTCATCTTGTGATGCTTTTGTTTTCATGGCTGGCGGTAAGAGCGTCAGAATGTGCATTTCTGAATTTGACAGGACTTCATCAGGGTGTGAAGTTCTCAAGACAAGTGGACGATGGACATCAGTCATGCAAAAGTGGCATCTTAATGCAGTGTTGAATTATCATGGGCATGCCTGCAAGCTGGGCGGCATCGATGAGGCCCTGCCGCTGCGCAGGGCCAAAGAATGGCGGAACAACAATGACACAGTCGACCACTGGAGCGCCCTCACTGGCAGCCGATGTGATCCTCTGAGCATAGTGCAGGATGCTCGCCTGTCACACCAAAGCAGTAGACATCATCAGAATGTTGTCTTGTACTCTTTGACCAGCAGCAACAGGCATGGCATGATCCTGGTGTGCACCTCTCCATGCAACCAGACTTGCTCATGCAATTTCCGCTTGGCAGATCAGAACTGGTGTCCTGCTGCTACCTTCATTTGCAAGCACATGTGCACAAGAGATCTTTGAAAATCCCTGGTCAGATGCCGAGGTGTCCTTTTGATTACCCAGTGAGTACCTAGCTGCTGCAGGATATATGGAGGGGTGCGCTCACCACAAGGGCCTCAGCAGAGAGCAGCTCGCCGGTGTGTGTCTTGAGGGACACAGTCTTGCGCTGCTCGTCCTCCACAATCGTGTAGGGCAAGTGGTTATCAGCCAGCAGAGACCCAATCGCCTCGCTCGCCGCAAGCTTCCCCACCAAATCCCTCGTCCTGCATAACAAAGTAACACCGTCATTCGCCAGCCTACTCTCACACGCTTTGCCCAAATTCACAAACCATACCTCAAGATATGCATGCTGTGTCTTATGAGATCAAGCGCTTGCTCCAAATATGAAAGCAGCCAAACGGTGGCCCCTAGGAGGGCCACTCAATGCCCTGCAGGAGCATGCCGCAGAAGCTCTGCAAAGAGCTGGTGCTGGAGTTGTGCAAGCAGGATGTCGGATACAGGGCTGAGCTGCACCTGGCATACACGCGGTCTGGGTATCGCACTGACAGCGCGGCGGCCTCCTCTCCCAGCAGCCGGTCCCCATCCACAAACGCCACCTACAGGCAACCATGCTTGAGCTCACAAAGTCCAGTTCATCATTCCCCCTTTGTGGCAGTGCACATCCTGAGCCGACTTGCTCGTCTAATGGGTTTGAGTGGTCGTGTGGAAGTTGGAGCAGACACAATGTCACTTCAGGTGCGATTTGGCTGGATAAGAATGTCTGGAGAATGTCTGGGGGCATATACAGGATGGTTCCTTGGTACCTGGGCGGAGGTGCGTCGCTTGCTCATCTCGTTTGGCACGATACTGATGGGTGTGCGGCCAGGCTTGACCACAGACACCTTGATGAACTCTCCACCAAAGTCCACCGCCATCAGTGGTCCCGCGCACACAGCAGTGATCTGCGCCAAGCCCCAACGACTAAGCCTTTGACCGGATCCCTCAAAGCAACTCCACAATAGACTAGGTGTTCATCTCCCAGTAAATTTCCCGGATCTGCCTGTGCTTGCAACCGCTGGCTAGCCCGGTGAGGCTTCAAGCGAAAGGGCCAGGAAGTACCTGTAGGATGCACAACACAAGAGCCACCCAATCCCTTCTCCTTCTCCCAGGAGCTGCCTGGATCCTCCTTTCCATCTCTTCAAATGAATAGGACCCTTTCTGCTTTAATACTAGGCCTCTATACCTCGCTCTTTGCCTTTGATCAACTGCGTTTAGAACAGGCGTTCTTTACGCCGCACAAGGCAGTTTGAATTGATCCTTTGAAGTTCAACAGCATTAATAGCTGTGCATTAAGACATCCTCATTCCGAGCCTCGAAAAGTGGACTCCAAACATATTGCGCATGTGCTCATCAACCAGATCAGGAACGTGAGTTTTCCAGGTTTTCGATCTTATCTCTGCACTGCTTCAGGATTATGCACCTGTATTGTAATTTGTTGCGCTGCTTTTAAGGTGAGTCCTCAGCAGCTAAAGCATCAACATGCTCCTGCACCAGCGTGGATGCTGCGATTTCATTGGTCAGTGGGGCCGCAGCTCCCGCCAAATTGAGGGGTCCACAACTTCACCTAGCTGAGCAATTGAGAGGAACTTTGTTGACGCTGTCATGTAAGACTGTTACACCATGGCGTTCGTGGTGCGTGATCTAGAAAAAGGGGACTTCAGTAAAGGTAGGCATATCTGAACCCATGATCATAGCCCAAACTTCCTGTTGCAGTTAGCAGGCATGCTTCGTAGCCTTAGGACGACATCGCCACTGAAGAATGGATTGCAGGTTTTCCAGACATCCTCAGCCAGCTGACGACCGTTGGGGAGGTCTCACAGGAGGCATTTACGGGTATGCATTGTTGGGTTTCGATGCCTCCAGATCCTGCAGAGAAATATTCAATATCGTGATAAGGAAGTATTGGTTTGCTGCAGCTCGATTTGAGGAGATCGACTCTTCCCCAGACTACAAAATCGTGGTCATCGAGGGTGGGGGTTTGCTATCTCCAAGGTTTGCTGCATGTCCTCGTGTGCAGGCCTGTTGTGCCTTGACACTGACAGTTGCTTCTTGTGCAGATCCTGAGAAGGGAAAAATCATCGCCACGGCCTCCCTTCTGATAGAGCGAAAGTTCATCCGCAGCTGTGGCAAGGTGGGCACCCGTGGAGAGTTGCAGTATAGGACATGCATTTGCTGTGATTGCAGCAGCATAGAGACTGCATGATAGAGGCATTTACACATCGCTCCTGTGCCCTGCAGGCAGGGCACATAGAGGATGTTGTTGTGGATCAGACTTACAGAGGGAAGCGCTTGGGGCAGAGGTGAGAGAAATAGCAGATTGTCAAGTGCGGTCTGACTTGTAGGCACTTCCTTGATTTCTTTCCAGGTCTTAATCACAGGATAAGAGCATTGACGCAACTGCTCCATCCTGGCTGCTGACGCAGGGTGATTGAGGCGCTGCTGGTGGCTGCCAGAGAGGCTGGCTGCTACAAAGTAATTCTGGATTGTGCAGAGGAAAACGCTGCATTCTATGAGAAGTGTGGCCTTACAATCAAGGAAATCCAGATGGTGCGTTTATTTTTTTTTGTTATCTTCTCTGGCGGCTTGATGCACGTTGGCTGTGGACATCTGTAATCACATTATGGATTGGCTTGGCATCCGCAGGTGAAGTACTTTTGACGCATGCCGCCACCAGGACACACAGTGACATACTTTCAATTGCTTTCGAATGGAGAGCAAGCGTTGCACAACACGCCTTCTGGTGTGGTTCTGGTGAGCTTGCCAGTGCTTCATGATACATTTCCTTTGATATTGGTGACACGTCATTTTGTTTACAAGGACTAGTACTTCAAGAAATCGAAAAAAAATCAAGTATGATTGGGGATGCTCTGTGGTGCAGAATCAGCCAATTTGCAGTAGCAGACATCCTACCAGACACCGGCATGCAAAAGAATTGGAAGTATAAATATTGTATTCTGTGCAACAAGAACAGACAGGATCTGAACGCTGCACAATAATAGCCTGAGGTGGCTGGGACCATGGATCTATTGAAAGTGTCAGGCGGTCAGAATCAGTGATGTTTCACGTGTTCCAAAGTGAGTCAGTCTATTTTGGAGCAGCTTACTGAGTGCTGCTAGTAGCACTGAAGCTGAAGCTCTTGTGAGCCGAAAGCATGCAATTTTTGCATCCGATGCAAAGTAAGCGAAAATGAGCCAGTCTGCCAATAGGGCCACTGCTGTCTAGCTGGGGCGCCTCGGCCGGCTGCCTGGCTGGCAGTCAAAGTTGGACTTAGGCATTTGCAGGGCACCCGGTAAGTGGGAGGGTGGCTCATTTCCGGCACCGCAGTTTCTATGGTGCTGGTTTCAGCTGTACATGTAGTTCGGACCCGGGCCCTACCAGGCACTAGCTATTCACGTGCAGCGCAATTGTAAAACACAGATCGTGATGCCTTGCGTGCGCATGCTTAGGACCATCTGGCTTCTAGACCTTTCATGCGTCACAAATTCTCAAAGTGAAAGCTGGCTGTCTTGAGCCAGTTCAATTTGGCCAATTTATGACTCACCGGTTACGAAAGAGTGGGGCCAACTCTGAGGAATTTGGCGAGGAGATCAGCCGGTCGTGCAACGTTTCGGGGAGGTCTGAGCGTGTGGAGACGGGCGGGAAGCTATAAAAACAGCCTGTCCCAGGTACGTTCGGATGATGATGCAGGATGGTGAAGAACGCGCAAGGCTGCTGGACCGATAGCTCAGATCGGCCCTGCCGTGCAGGATGTGGGACTGTATTAGGCGTCTAGGAGATGTGCTACCCCTTTATAGTGGTTGGATTGAGAACAAAGGGCGCCGTTCAGGCCTGTTACCAGGGAGTGAGGGTTTTTCGGGTGTGGTTTGTGCAACAAGTGCGCGAGGTCAGAAAAGAAAAAGGACTGGGTGGCACCAGTGTCAGCAAGCTGTACTTTTAGCAAAGCAAAAGTCCTGTCGGCTGCGTGATCACAGCATGCGCGAAAACCTGCCCCTGATTTTTTGCCTGCAAGCAGGTTAGACCCCAACGCTCAGGGAGCACCAAAATGGACGGCAAGAGAAAGATGCGAGCGAGCGCGAATGGTTCTTATAACGACTACATGGAAGATTTTGACGACCAGGTGCGATTAAACGCCCCCATCTTGGCCGCCCCCGTTCTCATCATGTCCCAGTCAAACCCATCCAAAGCCCAGCGTGTCAGGGAGGGCAAGGCACGATCGCATCTTGAAGTTCAAACTGCCGCACAGCGAAGCCTTCCTGGTCCCTCTATGGCGTTTGCTGAAGAAGCCCTTTGTGTGCAGGTGTATGTCCCACAGAGAGCATCCACCAGGAGGAGGCCAGGTGTTGACTTCACCAAGCTCACGGTGCGTCTCTCACCTTGGCATATCATCTCTTCCAGGGTGCTCGTCCAGGGTGCTGCCATGATGATCATGATCGTTCCTGTGCAACCATAGCCCTTAGGGAAGGAGGGTTTTAGGTGTTTGCCGGTGCGGCTGCCGTCTGGCCCCTACAGTGCTTAGCCAGTTGTCTTGGCAACATATTAGTAGCTAAGAATGGTGTCATGTGCACAGCTGGCTTCCTTGAAGCGGTATCGGCACATTTTCAAGCTGGGAGACGTGCCAGGTGGCACAAAGGAGGACCTCATCCCGGGCATCCAGCGCCATTTTGCTCAGCAGGTGCGTTGCAAACCCCCCTCAAGCAGCGCCGATGCAAGCGCGCAGCTGCTTGCTTGCCAGAGCACTGCAGGCGCTGCTTTGGCCCCCTGCAAGCTGTTTCAAGGAAATTGGCATGCTGAGGTGTAGTTGTCCGGCCAGCTGATTGCCTCTTGGGCAAAAAAAGGTTAGGCATTCGTTGTGCGCATGGAAGGACGCCTGCCAGACATCACTAAGAAGACTAATTGCTGTGCATGGACAGGTTGTGGACGAGCAGGACATCCTCATAGCCTTTGCTAGCACAGTGAGGCGGCAGAGCTTGGAATACAACGGCATCCCAATGGTCAAAAAGCCGCGCAACGGCCTGAAGGGTGTGGCAAAGGTTGTCCGGTGAAGCGAGCATTTCCTGGCTTGACGTGCTCACCGCTGCCTTTCAGAATCTGCCCACATCCTGCTGTGGGTGGGAGTGTGGTGTCTCTGCTGAGGCAGTGGTCTAGGAAGAATGCTGCACAGCTGACTGTTGTATGCAGCCCCTTGAATATCTTGAAAGGTGACAACGGGTGCCACAGTGTGGAGAAGATTATGCAATTCTTGTCTTGATTAATTTTACTGATGAGCAACTTGGCGACACAGTCAAGTCATAGCAGGCCAACTTCTCAACGTAGGGAATGTAGTACAGGCAGGCCAGGATAGTCTTTTTTGCGCTTTCCACGGTAGAAAAGGTGTGCGGGAACATGAGAGTGAGGGTGTCAGCATTGGCTCAAAGCGCAGAGCTTTTGTCACGTTTGCCTGCACAAGCTTCGTTTTTCTGCTGCTTGATGCGTGCGCCAGTCCCGATCATGCCTGACCTGTTGCCTGTGACCTGACTCATGTTTAATGGGTTCTGCATATGGGAACTGTTGAGCAATGAATGGCTGCCTTGACTGGGGTTCAAGCTGGTAGGTATGCTCATGCGTGGGCTGGCTGCCACCGGAGGCCCCTCAAAGAGCAGGGTTGTGCGACATCATGATGATTGCCTTTGTGATATCGGCATTATTTGGCAGATAGGATTGCTTGGAAAACGAAAGCTGTGTCGAGATGAAGTGAGGAGCCCATTGGTAATATGAGACAGATCTGCATTGAGGCACTGCACGGTGCGCGGGCATGCCGTGCCCGCGGCGCAGCCCGTCTGCTCATGAGCTACTAAGGCTTAGTAATCAGCTCGAGCTGAGGGAGCCGGTCTGAATTGTTGCATGCATAGCGTGAGCTGCTACCATGAGAAGCTGCTTGCTGGATGAAGAAAAAAAGAAACCTGACCAGATATTTCTCAGGAGCTTCAACTTGACTCAAGTGACGGAAATGCACCGTGACCTCCGCAGCTATAAGCCCTGAGATTATCCCTCGGGGGGTCCCTGCCAAATCTGGTCCGCTCACAGCTGCCGGCTCCTCCGCTTGTCTACAAATTCTTGGACGGGGTCCAGATTCAAATGTGCCTGTATGCACACCTGTAATGCCCATAAATTGAAGTGCATCGGAGAGTACGAACTGCACCTGTTCAGTCGTAAGGATAAACAGCAGGAATGCTCGAGGTCCTGCCCGCGCAAAAGAGTTTGATGGAGGCGTCCTCGGTGAGTTTCCTTTGCCTTGGAGAATATTACACTATCACACTAAGCATTGATATTGCAACATATCAGTGAAAGTACATATGCCGCTTTTTTATCTTTAAAATCGGTGTTCTTTTCCTGGGATGCCAGCTCAAGATGGACTGCAGATGCTCCTTGTCAGTCCAGCAAAACTGAAACATCTGAACGGATTGATAATCCTGTAATTCTAGGGAAATTTACTGTGACATATGTGGAAAAGGGTGAAGGCAGGGCTGGTGCTTTTGTACATATTCAGCTATCAAGCAGAACCGGCAAGCCCAGCTGCTGATTGTTGAAGTGGTGCAGGCCGCCTTCGTGAGCATTGAGCCGTGATTTGAGTAGAACGTCCAGATCGCCTGCAGACGTTCTTACCAGCATTTAAAATTTCACAACCATGCTGGAGGCACTCAGACGTGACTGCAAAGAGCTGGATCAGCGGACGCCAGCCGTGACAGAGGATCGCCCTGATGGCAACAAGCCACAACTTAAAGGCAAAAAACGCAAAGCAAACGTTAGCGGAAAGGCCGGAGATGGCGCTGAGCATCACCAGGGCAAGCACACAAAAGTGGCAGAGCCAGAGAGGACACATGTGCAAGCTCCCGACACTCCTGACAGAGCTGTTGATGTTCCAATCGATCTGCATCCGCACACTACCATTCTTGCAGACCAGATGTACCCTGGTAAGCGCCATGCTGTAGCACTTACGCTTGTAAATCAAAGCACAACGCAGCTCTCTTTCTTGATTTCCTCCTGCTCTCCTGCTTCCCAGTGCCATGCACGCTGCCATCAACAATGCTGAGAGGACTGTATGCAATCTTTATTTTTGCAGGTGGCCTGCAGTCAAACATCCCAATCCACATCAGCCCTCCCAGTGTGGCCTTCCTGCGCAGCCTGTGCGGGGTGACAACCAAGATCGCCTCTCACAGCAAAGTCTCCATCCTTGGGCTCAAGCTGCCCACTGGCGAGGCCGGCGTGCTGAAAATGGACTTCTTGGGAGGTGACATGCCCACGCGGGCCGATGTGCTGGCTGCCCAGCCGAGCAGGAGCGGCGGCAAGCGGCGGAAGAATGGTGGCGCGGGCGACAAGCGGAAGCGTGCAAAGCTGGTCAAACCCCTGCCTCTGGCGTGGGGAGCAGAGGCAGCAGGCGACGGGGGCAGCTCTGCTGACGAAGGTCTGTCCTATGGCTGTTGGCACCTCTTCAATCTGCTGTTGATGCTGCTGCTTGCACAGAAGAAATGACCGCGCAAAGACTGTGTCGAAGGGAACTTTGGTGGGCATAGATTCTTGCAACTATTTTGTGTCGCTCTACCTGGATTGCAAACCTTGACTACTCTTCGTGGCAGCGTCCTCAAACTTCAACATGGAAAAGTCATTCCAGCAGGTTATTTATTGCTTATGTCATGTCCAGGTGGTGTCGACGTGCCAGTCGTCCTGGTACTGTCGCTGGCAGTGTTCAGCGGGCCAGTGCCGGCGACCCCTGTCCCTGTCGAGGCGCAGCCGGCCGCAGGCCAAAAAGCTCCCACGCATGAGGACAAGGACGGTGCTCCGCAGCCCGGCAAGGTCTGCACCCCGCCACAGCTGCCCAAAGGTTCATCCGATGAATCAGCAGCTGGCGTCAGGGACGAGGCCCCTGCTGTGGATGCGGGCCTCCCCCTGGACCCCCCGGCGCCGCCATGCCCAAGCACCAGAGAGGCCCGGCGTGCCTCGGCACCGGCCGTCTTGCCGTCGGTGTGCCTGCCAGCCAGCAGGCCAGCCAAGCAGGAGGCTGGCACGCCCAAGCATGCAGAGGCTCAGGACATCAGTGATCCCGTGAACCTCCCCCACAATGAGCCGCAGACCGAGAAGCCACCGACTGACAAGGAGGCAGCGCAAGTGGGAGAAGGCACTCCAGAGGGAGAGTCGGCCGAGGCGCAGACACCGGTCACCGCGCCCGACCTGGCGATGCTGTGCAAGGAGCCGGCACCGGAGGAACCTGCGACGCCTACCGGGCAGGCCTGCGCTGGCCCAGCCAGCGTGTCACAGTCGCCGCTTGCAGTGCCCACAAACTCCTCCCCGGCTCGGCGCCGCGGCCGGCAGCCGGACAGCGTGGCAGATCAGGAGCCGCCACGCAAGGGCCAGCGGGCGTCCGCGAGCGCCGAGACGCAGAGCTTCGATGCAGACAGCCTGCTGCAGACTGCTTCCTGCACAGCTGCTCCAGAGCTCCCCAAGGCCAACGCTGCAGCGGCAGAGGCCGGCGGCAGCAGCACCTGCTGCAGCAGCAAGAACAGCCGCCCCCAGAAGAAGAGTGCACCGCAGGAGGGGCATGGCACAAATATCACTGCACCCAGCAGCCGCAAGTTGCAGCAGCTGCAGGAATCTATGTCCAAGGTCTTGCCGGTGAACAACAGCGCAGCAGTGCCGCATCAGCGGCAGCACGGCAAAGGCAAAGGAGCTGTGTCAGGGGAGGCCGATGCTCAGGGCCACAACCTGCACAGCCAGGCCAGCATGTGGCTTGACACGCCCCTGAACGGAGGTGACTCAGAGGGCCAGGACACGCCGTTCGCCCACGAGCAGTGCTACCCTCAGAAGCCCCAGCAAGGCCCGCCGCCGTCCTCTGCCGCAGCTGAGCACGATGCGTTCGGCCCCCTGCTGGGAACCATCTTTGGTGCGGACGTGGGAGCGGACCCCATGGCCATAGACGATGAAGACATGGCGCTGTTTGACACCGATCTGGCCAACGCCTGGCACCACGAACCCGCTGACACGAGGTGGGTACAAGCCTCTAGCATCTTTACAAGTTAAATCTGCTTTCCTGTTGCTTTGTGTACTATGACTCCTAAGATTAGAGACACCCTCAGAAGCTTTACCAAGATCAGAAGAGTTGATAGGGACAGCGGAGACAGCAGGCGGATGGGAGGCCGGTGCAGCATTCCATGCCTGCCTGGCAGCCCTCTCAGGCTGCTGGCACCTGTCCCGCAAGCTTTGATACACACCAATGCAAAATCTTATTGCCATGATAGCTCACCCATGTGGGTGTGGGTGTATGGAAGGGTCAACAATGGGGAGGCGAGGAGGGTGTCCTTTGGGCAGCAGCTGGGCAGCCAGAATCTGCCCGCGGGCAGCCAGGGCCAGAACCGCCGCCACAGCATCCCCTCTCCGTGGGGCTCTGCCGCGACACCGCAGCTGTTCCTCACCCCATCCGCCCGCCACGTCCGGTGGGTGCCCACATGCTGCGTTCTTCCCATGCAATATGGAAATTTTTAATGTACATTTCTGAGGTTGCGGCAGGCGGCAGGTTCTCTACCTATGCATGCGTGGAAAATTCGGATTCCATACAATCCACATGCTTTGACTGTGCAGGTTGCTCAATCTGTCAACAGTGCAACAGTGCAGATGGCAATTTTTAGCTGAATTTGGAATGCTGAAGGCAGCTTCAGATGGCCTGACAGTCAGACACACCATGGGTGTAATTGCTCCACTGTTTTGACACATCTTGTGCTCACAGGCAAGCGGATGTATTTCAAGGTATCTCACCCGAGGGGTTCCCGCCGTTGGATGGACGGCTGGAAGGGCATGCGCCGCGCAGGCCCCAAATGCGCAGCCCCGTTCCATTCTCTGGTGCTCCGCTCTTTCCTGCCGCACAGTTGGCCACTTATGAGAAAATTGAATTGTGCACCTTCTGAGATACAACAAATATTGCCTGGAAGGAAACCCTATGTTCAAATGTCAAGATCTGCAGTGTCACAGAACAGTGGATTTATTTTTGCATCTAGCGAAGAACGCCTCTGGCCCAAAATTGTCTCCTTCACTGCTTTGTTGAATTTGAGTTGATCTTGGGTTTCTGCAGGATATCACTGTGCAGAGCAAGCTGTACCAGCGCGGAATGGCATGTACGGGAGCACTCAGCCTTTCTACATGCAGCCCATGGTGGCACACAGGCATGCTTTTGCATTACAGACCATAAATATGCACTCTCCGACTGTACCATTTCCCCCAAACAATCCAGCAGATCTGCTCTCAGTATGCTTCCATGCATTTTCACGCTTTGTGTGTTGCCACATCTTCGGCAGTAGACAGCAGTTGCCTAAAATAGCTTGTGAAGCCAGGTATTCAGTTGCCAGGCTACCCTGATGGTGTAATGTGCACAGGAGCCCCGTGCCAGATTTGGAGCTGCTGGAGCTGCGCCAGATTGCGGCCAACCTGCAGCGCCTGCTTTGCCTGAACCTGTCGGGTAGGGACGACTCCGCGGCGGACCCGGCCGGCGTGGCCGCCTCGCAGTCGCTGCTGCTGCTGCTGGAGATGCTGCAGCGCATCCCCGTCACCTGGCAGCTGCTGCAGCAGTCGCAGGTCGCCGTCTGTGTGCGCGCCTGCTGCCAGGTGCCTATACACATCACCCACTGTGGTGCCTCCTGCAGGATGTATTGCTCCGTGCCATCCTTTCTTCATGTCTTGACCCCCAGTCTGTGACTTGTACATGACGTAACATAATTGCCTGCATTGTATTGCACTGCCTTATTTGGAAGCATCAGCCCTCAAAAACTTGACAGACATGTAATAGAGCCCTTCCCGTTGCCTGCCCTTCAGACTAGTTGAGAGATACTGTGATGTTGGCACATGCTTGTTGCATGACAAATTGGCTGCTCACTACGTGCGGTGGTGCCTGCAGCACGGCAATCAGCATGTGGCGCTGACGGCCCGGCACCTGTTGGAGAAGTGGCAGCTGATCTTGGAGACGCTGAGCCCTGAGCAGGGCTTCGGTCACGGCAATGCGCGCCAGCCGCCGCCGCCACAGCAGGCTCGCAGGGTGAGGTCTAGTCCGCTGACTCAGGCGCAGCTCTTCAGCGAGGAGAGGCAGCTGGCCAGCAGCATGGGCGCCGTGCCGTGCACCATGCAGGAGATAGCAGCCATGCAGGAGGCAGACGCCATCGCTCGCACCTGCTTCCCTGAGCTTGGTGGGGGCGGCACAAAAGAGAAGGGGCGCTTCCCGGCTGAGGGCGGCGCGTTTGGGACCCCTGGCCGGATCGCGCGCAGCGCAAGCAGCCGGCCGGCTCAGGCGGCGCGGTACGCCAGCAGCCCAGACGTGCTGTGGCCGCTCATGCCGTCCCCGGAGCCTCTGGCGTGCGCCGCAACGGTGGCAGCCGTCCCGCAGCTGCTGCTGGGCGGCGGGAGGGCACGCCCCAGGCCGCAGGCATCCAAGAAGGCCAAGGGTGCTGCGGCAGACGCTCGGCAAGCGACTAGGCTGAAGAAGCCGGCAAAGAGGACCGGGAGCCTCAGTGGGGTGCGGGGGATCGCGGCGCTCGAGAAGCAGCTGCAGCAGCTGAAGGCCAACGTGGCCAAGTCCGGCGACCTCGACTGGCCCAGCGATCTGGACGGCCTGCCGGAGCCAGACACAGGCAACTTTGACTCTCAGAGCAACTTGCCCGCCACCGCAGCCGACCAGGGACGTCAGGAGCGCGCAAGCAGCATGCCTGTGCAGCACAATCGTTCCCTTGGCAACAAGCAGACAGCGGCCAGCACAGGCCTGGACGCAGACTTCTTGCAGTCCCAGGCTTTCTGGTCCAGCGAGCCTGGTGTGGACGTGGCGGGCCTTGGAACAGTGACAGGCAGCGATGCACGGCCGGAGGAAGATGAGCCATTTCAGACCGATGCGCGCTCCAAGATCCGGCAGGCGAGCCGCGTGCGCCAGGGCCGGCTGCGCCAGACCAAGCGCGCCGGCCGTCCCGGCGGCAGCTGCTCGGCGGCTACGGGGGAGGGAACGCGTGCACAGACGCCCAGCAGCACGGAGGACGCCGGCAGCAGCCGCAAGCGGGGGCCGTGCGACAAGACGCTGTGGAGCGACGAAGAGAAGGCGCGGTACATTGCTGTCCTGCAGGAGCACGGGCGCGACCTCACTCAGCTCTGTGCGGCCTTCCCGGACAAGTGCGTTTTCCCTGCCACACATGCATTTATAATCAGTCTGCCTGCTGCAGTGCTCATGTGCGCTTGAGAAGATGGCTGATGCAGGGTGCATTATTGTGCTTGCGTGCATGCATGTGCCATTTCCAGGAGCTCTCCTGCAAGAAGGTTTATATGAGAAAAGCGAGGTGCATTTGTCTGAACACTTGAGATGTTGGTGCAGGTCTCCGGCGGCCGTCAGCAAGTTCTACAGCAACAACAAGCGGCGGCTGGGGCTGGACCTCGTGCTGGAGCAGGCCGGCTTTGACGATGTCTAGCTGTGAATTACCACCAAGGGCAACATGAAGCCGACAGAAATAATCCCCATGGCTTCTGAGCTGCTCGGCTGGCACTACCACCTAGGCGCTCTTGGGCCCAACCACACTGTCTTGCCCTTTGCAAGATGTGCACCTGCGCTAGAGCCGGAAGTGCAGGGTGAAAAAAGCATGGATGCTTCTGGTATAAAGGTCCTAACGGCGGGACCTTTTTTTATTGCGCAAGTGTTTCATGTCTTTGATGTGGGTTTGATCCGCTGGGTTTATGAGTCCTCCAAGCGAGCATGCCATTCTGGATGCTGCTGACTGGCACTGCACCTCGATATTTATGTGCGATCATCGCTGGAGCCCTTGATGTGGCTCCTTGGGATCAATTTGATTGAATGAATATACCACAAGGGTCTTCATGGCTCTTGATATGCGGATCTATACTCGTGAATGCTCCTTCTGCAACCTCTAGCATTTTGTTCTATCTAGGGTGTTAGGACAATGATGTGCTTTGTGCATGCGCTGTAGGATATTCTTAGGCCCCCACTGTGATAATTGCAAGTCTGAGACACTCTGGCTGTGTACAGCCAACCGTGAACTGCTGTACATAGCACTTGTGTGGCACCTGAAAGTGATGACTTCATGCAGAGAATGCAGACAATGCCACATGAATTCACCAATTGCAATTGCTGCAGCTGCTGTACCGCTTGCAATGGCAGTGGAAATAGCAATGACACACACTTGCCATGAAATTACAATTGTCACATGTCTTGAGCTTTGGATTTGTCCAGTGCATGTACCTATGATCTTGTGTGGTGATGTCTCATTGGCTGTTGTACAATAGTTAGAGGTGGAATAATTGCAATATCTCAAGCACCACTAGTAGTAAAATTGTAAGAGTTACTGCGTGGCAGCAATCGTTTTCTCAAACACAGAAGTGAATGCGGCTACGCTCTGTGCCCCCGACAGCCTGTGCTGGACCTCGCTTGAGGAGCTCTGTATCAGAAAGTAGGGCACGCCGTGGATCCCCATCTCCTGCTTTGCTCCTGTGTCCTCCTCCAAAACCTCTTTCAGACCATCTGATGAACTCAAATATTCCTTCACCTGATGGAAACCATCCAATAGAGTTACCTCCAACATGGGCCACACCCTAAGGTACGATAAATAGGGTGACTATGCATGCACTCCGGAAGTGCTGGCGAGCACCTACACATCTACCAGACAATGCAGGAGCACTGCGCTGCATGGGAGGGCAATCGATGCGAGATCTACTCACCCTATTCAAGCCTAGCTCTTCTCCAAGGGCTTGGAGGGTTGCAGCATCAGCAACATTCTGGCCCCTCTCATAGATTGCCTCGAAAAGAAGCTCCTCGGCCTCTGCTGCCCGGCCTGTCCGCTCTGCAAGCACCACTAGACGGTGCGCCTGCACTCAGAAAGGAATTTCGGCCGGATAAGAGGCTTGCGTGTAACAGTGCTTACGTGACAGCCTTGTGCAGCCGCATGTGCGTACAAATGTTTGAGGCATTAGATCTGTAACGCTTCAACCGTTTGAACGAAGGAAGGGAGGATAAACTAGCCAGGCCTTGAGCGTGTTTGGCCACCACTTCCAGTTTGCAAAGGTGGCACCATCTGGCTCGCCAGACCTCCGCAATGACTGCGTCCAACCATCACTGCCCCACCGCCTCTTGTTGTATGCAAGGTACTCCTCTCCTGCAGCAGCATGCACAGTTCAGATATGGGATTTATGTGATCAGCACTGAGAGCTTAAAATTCGACGTGGACTCCAAGACATATCGTACCTGCTTCCTTTGTTCCATGATCGATGATGTATGGGTGCCTGCTCTTCCCACCAGCTGCTTTTCAGAGGGGACCTTTGAGGCAACAGGGTCTCAGTGAAGGGATCAGCATTAAGACATAGCATGGCATCATATTTCCGTGATCTCTGGCACACACCACTTCACTTTGAAGTTTGCTCGACTCTTTTGCTTCTCGATCGCTCTGTCCAAGCGCCTTTTACCGACATAGCACCTGTACCGCAGCTGCCCTTACGTGATGCCACATGCATGACCTTAGAGAGCTAGTGATCCTGGCAAGCAGTACAGTGTAACAAAGAATACTATTTCCAACGTTCAGAATAAAATATGAAATACCATGGACATGCCAAATCGCTCCAAACTTCAACAACGATGGTGGGGCAGCTCGACATCGAAACTTCAATTCTAGCGATCTAACACATTCTTAAGTCGATGACACTCGCGAGGTATTGTTCTGGACAGCCTGGAAATCCCTTCTCTGCGTGAATTCTTGAGCATGCGGCAGAATACAATCTACGTAATCTTGCGAGTTGTCTTTTGACCATTTTCAGATTCAATGCATCATAGCTAGATAATATCGTGCATAGAACATCGATCTCCATGTTAGCCACGCAAATGATGCAGAGCCATGATTGAAGAAAGAAGTCAGGAGAGTCAGACGGTTGATGAGCGAAATTGCAGCCACTTGAACGACGAGCAGATAACGGAAGCAAGCACAAGTAGCCGAGATGAATATCTTCAGGCTTGCTGCGGATATGACCCATCTCATTTCCATATTGGTATTGCTGCTGAAAATCCACGCCACACGTTCCTGCAGAGGTACCTTTCTCTGATCAATACAGGATGCCTCGTATGCGTCCGATTCGCAGGCATTGCGCCTTGCATTGCTGATTACAAGCGTGTAGAAATTTAACAGAGAGTTTGATCTTACTCGCTTTGGGTAAAATGTCAATATTATGAGATCTGTTGGTCTGACGGAATCAGAGTTATTGCTTAAAGCAGTGTCAAGAAAAACAATTTTGAAAGCAGACTGCAAGCGAAGAAAATTTTAGGGTGCCATGCTCTTTACTTCTGCATGCACGAATGGGTACTTTTTCAATTATGTCTCTCTCACTGCGCCATCTACAAGTCTGTGTGATTGTCGTGCAGGCATTTCGCTGAAGACTCAGGACCTGTATGCGCTCGTATTCCTTTTCCGCTACTTGGACCTGTTCACACGCTACATTTCCTTGTGAGCATCTCCTTGCAATCCTGGATTTACATCACACGCACCACCAAATTTTGTGTTCAGTGCTTGTGCCCACCAAAAACGGCAGAGGGATGCACCAATTTGCAAAGATCAATTGTAAGCTGCAGCTGGATACGCATGTGAGGTGTGGTCCAACGGACAATAATGCATGCACAAAAAATTTGAGCTGACATGTGCTCATCTGATGTTGCAGGTACAACACTGTGATGAAGCTGGTGTTCCTTGGGACCTCGTTCTCGATCATCTACTTCATGAGGTTCCACCGGGTTGTGCGCAACACATATGACAAGGAGCAGGACACCTTCCGGTCAATATTCATCGTCGTCCCATGTGCAGTGCTGGCCCTGCTCATCAACCAGGAGAGGAGCGTCCTCGAGGTGTGCCTCCCATGTTCAAGCTGGCAGGGCATCACACGGTCACAACACTCATGTCAGATCAATGCAAAACATGTTCTGCCTCTGGCTGCAGCATGTCTCTCCAGACATATGCCCCAACAAGCCCCAAATTTTGCCTTTAGCATATCAGATCATTGCTGGCTTGTCCCATGTGCTCACAACAAGTTGAGAAAATGCCACTTTATAAGCAAGATGATATACAGTACGAAGGAGTGTTTTGTGTGCTGGTCCCAGATATTGTGGACTTTCTCGATCTACCTGGAGGCAGTGGCAATCCTGCCGCAGCTGGTGCTGCTGCAGCGGACGCAGAACATTGACAACCTGACTGGGAACTATGTCTTCCTGCTCGGGTGACTGCCATCTGCCACCTGTCAGCTACCTGCCCATATGATCAACCTGGGCACCAGGAGAGCATGCATGTGCTGCAGTCGAGTTGCTGCTGGATCCAGTCTCAGGCGGAGGGTGGCATGACACATGCCTTGTGCAGTGGGAAAGGCAAGCAGCGAATTTGGAGGGGGGCTGGAAGTGCTCTGACAAGGAGGGGCTGTTTGTGCAGGACGTATCGGGGGCTGTACATCCTGAACTGGATATACCGCTACCTCACAGAGCCCCACTACCGGCAGTGGATTGTGTGGCTGAGCGGGGTGCTGCAGACCGGGTTGTATGTGGACTTCTTCTACTACTACTTCCTGGCCTGGCGGAACAACCAGAAGCTGTCCCTGCCCCAGTAGTCTTGAGGAGGCTTATATGTGGTGCTCAGTAATCATGTGTACTTGGCTGGAGGCTCCCTAGTATGAACAGTGCCTGCTGCCCCTGCCATGTTTGCCAGTCGCTTAGCAGCAGTGAGACTCGCCTTTGAGGTTGTCAGCAATGCAGAAAAATATATATTTCATTTGTCTAGAGAGTGCCTTTCAGCACAAGCAAGCTCCCATTCATCTGTATGTGCTTGAGATCAGAGAGGTTCCTGAGTGCAGTGCATGAGAGCAGAACAGCAGAGTCAAGAATTTCCCAGGAATATTGAGGGTGCAGCATGCTGGATGAGAAATAACACTGAAGAAATGATGCTGGATGGGTAACAAGGTGTTTGTAATGCAGCTTTCCTACCTCAAAGTGTATTCGCAAAGAGCAAATCACATGTGAAGCTACTAGCAGTCGTTTCCGATCGTCTACTTCTAGCGCCCCAATCTTGCTTACTGTGGATGATGTCCGCTCCAACTCAAAAAGGCAATTTATTTGTATATGGTAGTTCTTTGCTGGACCCACAGTGCGTGGACGTGTTTTCCAATCAGAGTGTTAATTCTACTCTGTCAGCCACAGCTTCAGTGAGGGCTCCCAGTCCACCAGAGCACCTTCGCCAAACCACAGCCCTGTGCACCACGCACACATTCACACACAAAGGACATTGTAGCATATAATTCCGCCAAAGTCCATGCAAACGCCCAGAAGCATTGCCTGAAGCCCATCCCCATGACAATTGTCGGGGTGCAAGGTCGGGGTGACATCTCCTTCTACCGGGGAGCTGAAGGGGAAATTCTGCATGGAATTAAATCATGCACAGAGAACATGATAATTGCCAACGTCATGACACAGGTGGGACAAGAGAGGCAGCACACCGGTCTCGCGCTCGCCATTCTCTGGGCTGTCGCTGCCATGCACCACATTCCTCCCAGTCTGGATAGCCAGGTCACCGCGAATGGTGCCGGGCTCTGCGTTGAGCGGGTTGGTTGCACCGATGAGCTTCCTTGCCGACGCCACGACACCATTGCCTTCCCAAACCTGCCCACACCGCACATGTCCAGCAGATAAAAAGATGCATGCCAAATTGCCGGCAGAAAAGCAAGGGACACGCCAGCGGCAGATGTGCACCGGGGCGACATCTCGCGCTGGCAATTCCCCCATTAGTGTACAGCTCTATACTAGCATCAACTGAAGAAATCTCAGGTCGCTGCGCACCATTGCAACGACTGGGCCAGAGGTGATGTAGTCAACGAGATCCTTGAAGAAGGGCTTTGCGCTAAGGTCCTTGTAGTGCTCCTCTGCCAGCTCCCTGCTGGGTGTGAAGAGCTTCAGGGCGCGCAAAGTGAAGCCTTTCTTCTCGAATCTACCGAGGATGTCGCCTACAAGCCCCCTCTGAACGCCGTCTGGCTTCACCTGTCAGCAGTAAGCAGAGGCCATCTGGATATCCAAACATTGTTTTTGAGGATCCCATTGCAGTACCAAGCGCTTGCGCATGTGGATATCGATTCTCCTTACTTCACGGAGTCAAGAGGTGCCGGGAAAGTCTGACCATGATGTAGGAGATCTCTGCCTTCACAACAGCTCCTGCAGTGAAGCGTGCGGCAGTCCTTTGGCAAGGTCTGCTTCGGAGAAGAATGGGTTGAGATCCAAAATGGTTTGTGCTGCGCAGCGTGCATGTCTTAAGAATGCTACGTCTTGGCTGAACCATAGCCGATGGTATGCATCGATGGCCACAAATGCAGCTGGGACTAATTGGAGCCCTTTGGCTGACCGTAGAGTTCATCTGCATCCTGAAAGATTAATGTCAATGAGATCGCGAGAAATATTCCGTCCTTTTTATGATTCCGGCGTTCATTTCGGAGGTTGTGCGCTATCCAGCACAGCGTGCCCAAGTGGGCCCAATGGTCAGGCCCTTTTGGGCAGCTTGGGAAGAGCATGTGCAATGCACACACGAGAGCAGCCTCTACAAGATTGCCACACTGTGAGCAACTCAGTAGGGGGGTCATTTCAATACAGAATGCATCTTGCTGCACATCAATTCTAAATTCGATCCTGCATGCACAGTGCGCACTGAGCGGCGCCAGCCTGGGCCCACTGGGCCCGAAGGGCCTTCAACTTGAAGTTGGCCCACCAGGTGCCCCTATATGAATGTCTCGAAACACATCTCTAAACTGCTATAATTTACAGTGATGGCAAGAATCCAGTATCATCATTAGGAAAATTGGGGAAGGCACACACCAACTAACGGAATAGAACAATACACACCAGCCCGTACGCATCATTATGTGCTTATGAAAGCATTTGCAGAATCAATAATATTGCCAAACAATTGTACAGTAAGATAAGCAAGGGCACAGCACACAGACAGATACATGCGCGCTCTCAGGCAGCTCTCTGCCGTCACAGGTCATCATTGATGCCGCGCACAAAGAAAACAAGCCAGGATCTACGAGCCTAATCCCGGTAATTTCCACTATCCTTATAATGGTCATAAAGAGAGATAGCTGGAGCAATTAAGCTGGCTTCACTTGGTCACCCGGGCAGAAGACCACAGCTGCGGGAGCTGCCCTGCTATCGTGAAGTTGCGTTGTTTCTGGCCAGGTACTCCCACACGTGCTGGGCGTCCACGACTGATGTGCGCACCAGCACCGTCAGCAACACCACCATCGCCTGCACGGCAGACACATCTTGATCCCTGCTTAGACGCCCCACGCCGAAGGTAAACACACCGGCATTCCAAGTCCGGCAAGAAAATTCACAAAGCTGCAGCGGCGCTTGTTCATATCTTGCAGCGACCTGTTCTCTAGCTGTAAAAGCAAGAACTTAACCAGCTGCCGCCCTCACAGCCCTGCATAAGCCATCTTCGCTTGCATGTGGCACTGTCGGTGTTGCAGAGTCGGGGCCCGAGAGAGAGCGCACCTCGGGGTGATCGTTGGCAATTTCGTCGAACTGGGCACGCTCGAGGCAGAGCGCGCGCGACGGCTGCCGGGCGACCACGCGGAACCGGCGCGGCTGTCGCTGGATGAAGTCCATCGCTCCCGTCACCGTCCCGGGGCCAAACGTGAAACTCCTGTGCCACAGCAGCCGCAAGCTCAAGTCTAGAATCCTCCGAATTCAGACACCATCTAATTGCTTTGCAGCATCTGTATGTCTGTCCCCATGCATCAGCCCCCTTTTGCACCTAAAATTACAATTACATGGAACGTTCAGATCCCCAAAAAGAACCACACAGCCCAGAAGTATTGGGATCCTGGTGCTGATTCTAGGGCGGCTTGATGTGCTCTTTTATCAGACAGATAATGATTCACCTCCCCTGCAAAACAGCAGCTACAGTGGTACAAGTTTGGGTGCTACGGCAGATCCTCGCACCAACGTGAGGAGTCGAGGCGGGCGAGCACATTGGAGGGGTGGTCGACGGAGCCGGGGGTGCTGGGATCCGGCAGGAAATTGGCTTCCACGCTCACACTCCCTTCCTCAATGATGTAGAACGCGTTGGACTCCTCCCCCATCTGCAAGCGCCACCAGTCAGCGTGACTTCTTTTGCAGATCTCAAATGCAAACACCACTTATGTCATCCTGAATGGCCAGCGGCTGCCCAGCCTGCCACAGGACACGCTCGGGAGCACTCGACACACATGCCCTGCCGAATACAGAATGCCAACATACAGCTCTGTTCCACAACCAGAATGTGATGTGGGATTGGTTATGTGAGAATCCTCAGCTTGTGCGCGCAGGTCACCTCAATCATGGGGTCGCCGGTTTCGTAGTGGATCTCCCGCATGTACTGGTGCAAGACTCGAGCGATGGCCGCGTAGTCAAGTGGATCACCGGACACCTGGCGCCAGCATGCTTGCATTACTGATCAGGCAAAATCAGAAAGAACATGTGCGTAAATACTGTGACGAGCTTGCAAAATGCACACGACTGGCAGGGAAAGCCTCTGGACCCTGGAGGATGCACTTGCTGAAGCACTTACTGCCGATGCTTCCAATGGCACCCTTAAATTTAAGCCTTGAGCTCATGGTGTTTTGTAAATAAATCAATTTCTTTAATAGCAGGCAGCGCACCACGTTGCCATGCAGGGAGATGATGTCTTCCAGGCTCAGCACCGAGCTGGCCGGCCGGCAGAGCCCGTGCCGCGACGCCACCGCCAGGAACTGCTCCTCGCAGTACTGCATGCCCTCCTCAGTCGTTTGGAACGCCCTGTAATGCATGCGCACACACCCCTTCACAAAGCCACACAGAGGATGCCGCATGTCCGCACCGATCAGACACTCAGCCGTGCTCTTGCGTATTTGCAACCAGCCCAATGGTTCTGGTAATGTGCAGAGCTGCTGACAGGGCACCAAGCTGCAGCTGTCACATGCTCAGAAGATCAGGGCGCGCACTCAACATAGAACACCCAGGGGCCTTCAGCTTGGCGCCGAGAGTTTGACATTAGCAAAATAAGAGGGCACCAAGCGTTTTGCACCAAAGGGAAGCCCATAGTCATCCGGAGAAATGACAACCGCAGCTCCTGAACATTGCTTCACCGGTTTGCAAGGGATCTGCGATCAACAGAGGCAGAGCTGGAGATGCACGCGAAAACGCCAGCCATGCATGCGCGTTGTTGCTCATGACACCCTAGCCGACAACTTGGGGCCAATTCCAAGCATCTGAACACGTTGCAGCTCTGGCCCATCGGATCACCGATCGGCAAGGGATGTACATCAATAGAGGGGGAGCGGGGGGAGGTTGGAGCGACGCACGCGCAGGCGTGGTCGTCGATGACTCCGTGGGGGGGGAGGGGGCGTTTCATGTCGGGGTTGTGCAGGTGGGGGATGACCCGCTCCCCCCCCAGCCCATCCAGCATTGTCCCCGGCGTCCCCAACGTCGTCGCCCATGTCCCCTCCAACCCGTGCCCCCGCCGGCACACCCGCCCCCCCCCCCCCCCCCATCTTGGCTCTCTCAGGGTACGGACATGCCCAGAGCATAAAATTTGTCCGTTGCTGCTGTTTATACGGCGGGCTGCACATACACCTGCTGCCGGCTGTGGCCTGCTGGAAGACAGGGTCTTTGGTGCCCTTGGAGAGCACTGGCAGCAGCAGCTGCAAGCAAGTCTGACATTGCTGGTGCGATAGCAAAAGGAAGCACTTACTTCAGTCCCTCCCAAGTCTAAAATAGAGGGTCTCCCCTTGCTTTTGCAGCAGCTACTTGCTGCTCGGGAGAAGGATCCCCGTTCGTGCACGCGTAGCTTCCTTTCAGTGCAACACAAACATCCATCATCCTGGCGCGATGACACAGAAGCAGCGGCGCACCTGAAGTCAAGGAGGATGAATCTGGGTGCGGCGGCAAACGCGGCGGCGGTGTGGGGACGCTGCTCGGGGGAGAAGAGCGGGTCCAGGCCTAGCTCGCGTGCCTTGGCTTCCTGCGGGCTGCTAGCCTCGGCCTCCAACGCAGCAATGTCCTGCCCCACCAGCGTCCGCGCCACCGACATCACCTGTGATGCACTGGTGTTTAAATGATTCGCGTGTCAATATTGTAAATGTCACGGCTGTTGCGCATGCAGGGGGCGTGCCTTGATACTTATCTCCTTGCGATGCATCCATCGCTGCCCTGATGCGGCATACAAGTCAAAGCATGGTACCACATGGGCAGAGGCACAGGTGAACCGCCCATGGTGCATGGGTGAAACAAATAGACTCGACATGAAATACGAAACAAGTAATCCGGCACTTGCGTTCTATGTGCTGAGCTCCCCAGCCAAGGGTGCACAGATTGCATCCGCGAAGCAATTGTTCCAGGGAGGCCTGTAACACTCCCAGGAAAACCCGTCGATGCGCTACAGGAGGGATGGAGCAGCGTGGGCGGACCTGGTCTGAAATGGAGACGGAGGAGCCGAAGAAGATGTAGCCGGAGAGGGAGATGGCAGCGAGGCGGCTGGAGAAGAGGTCCAGGATCTTGCGCTCGCTCACCGCGCGCAGCACCCCACTCCGCGTCGGCAGCACCGTGAACGTCCGCACCGTCACCTGCGCCCCAGCCGCCACATTCTTCCTACACTTTTACCTTGTGCAGCATCGATCACCCATAATGCCGCGTGCTCGAATCCTGTGCTTTGAATTTAGCCCCCGAACAGAGACTCCACTGCTGCCTGTTATGTTGGCATCCTGCATGCCCTTGCTGAGACACAGGGGCTGTCCCACAATTGGGAAAATGCATCTGTACAACTTTAAAGGCCACCACCTCTGTGCAGGAGCCCCCGATGCCACACAGGGTCATGTTCTCCAAAGTGATTATGACGCACTTCATCCTTCTTGCTGAAGACATGCTTTCCTTCTTTGGTCTTCAAGACAAGGCACCATGCAAGATTGACAGGTGGAGCAGCAGAGTAGTCAGGAGGAGGGAGCGTGCCTGGGCGTAGGAGTAGGCGAAGTAGAGGGTGGCCATGACGATGCCTGCGCCGATGCCACGCTCCAGGTCTGTGTACATGATGGCCAGGTACGTCGCCCACAGCAGCAGAAATTCCATCCGCGTCACCTGCCACCCCACCACCGCTGGTTTCAGCTAATTGTAGGGCCATGCCAATACCTGGCCAAACGACTGTTTTTGCTTCCGCCAATCTGCGGCGCCAATTCTGGGCTGATTGTTGTTGTGCCGCCAATGTTGCGCATCAAAAACAGGGCCTAATGAATTTTTAGCGCCTCACTGGCGGTATTCCGCCTCTTAAAAACACTGCCCGCCAGCCTCTCAAGCTCCCAAGCATGCCCTTAGTCTGCTACCAATATTTTAGCAAGCAGGCCATCCTGATGTTCCAGGGCATCACTTTAGGCATGCCTCCAGGCTCCTGTGCCTTGATGTCCAAGACCAAAAGCTGGCAAATGATTATTTGCTCTCCCCTCTAGGTGTGGACATTGCAGGCCTGGCTCTTGCCGGAATGGGAGGCAGGAATTGAGCCAAGTGATTTGGGTGAGGCCCGCATTAATGGGAAAATATAGAAAGTCTCATCTGTGGGTCCTGCAGATTGTGAAAAGGGTGTGTGAACCGGACCTTTCTGAAAGAATAGAAGAGCCAGTCAAGGGTGATCTCGACCCCGAAGAGGATGAGGAGGCTGCCGAAGAAGTAGGTGGGGATGTACTGGACCACGCTGATGGGCACCAGAAACAGCACCAGCTCCGATACTGCATATGGCCCAGACACAAATTTCAGATCTCTGCCAGGTCACAGACCTCTTATGAAATATTTATCATGCCACAGTGCACTGGAATCTCACAGATGCAGACATGACTGCCAGAGTGCAAGTCAGGGACAGTCTGAGTACCAGTGGAGCACCGGCGTGTGGGGCAGTGAGAGAGAGCAAAGCAGTGTCTCTGTGCTTTGAGGCAATGTTTGTTTGTCAATATTGTCTCAAAGCACTGATGCTTTTGAGTGCAAAAGCAGAGCACTATTGCTTTGTGCCGTGCTGCAAAGTCACTGCAGCCTTTAATGATGGATGCAATCATCATTGCATGCGTGAATGCTCCAGTCTTGCATTCATGCATATGCTCTTGAGTGATGAGCTCACCGGCGATGATGATTCCGTGGATGCGCGTCTTGACACCAGCGCGCATGCTGAAGATGGTCTGGCTGAAAATGTATGACCCCGTCATGCCCGCCCCGGTCAGACCCGCAACCATGTTGCTCAGCCCTGCGCAGCCACAAAAATCGAGTTCCCAACGGCTGCTTGGCAGGCATGATGCCCCCCGGCTAACACTGCCAACACATGACTCATAGCAAACAATTGAGAAACCGAGATTGGCTTTAAAATTCACAAGGCCCCAGGACGTGTGTGGACTGAAAGAACAGTTTGGTGTTTTCCCTCTGAAGCGCTGGACTTGTAAAGCGCTGGAAAGGACTGCAGCGCACCGACGGTCTTGAGCTCGTGGTTGTAGTCGAGGGGTTCTGGGGAGTCGGCCTGGATGGCAGCAACATCGAGGCTGGAACCAAAGGCGACCACGAAGAACAGCGCCAGCAGCTTGGGGATCTGCTGCAGCATGCCCGGGAAGTACACGCCGTCAAACTTGAGGTCCTTGATGTTGTACAGCTCGTAGATCTCCCAGAAGTAGCGCGGCGGCTGCAGCACACACCAGTCCCCTGCTCAGTCCCTGCATGCTACATCTGAAATCAGGTGAAAAGAAGGTCAAGAGCTTTAATGCGCATGTGCAGCCTGCCAAACTGCCGATCCTCCAGAGCAGATCAACCACAGTTTATTCAACAATCTCCAAGACTTCTTGCTAGATCAATACTGCCGTGCCCATCACCTTGCAGACTGCCGACCATGGCCCCATATCTTTAGAAACATACACAGAAACACATGCTCAATTTTTTCCACTAGCCCCGTGATAATCCAAATGTTCACAAGTATTTATTCCCGAAGTTCATAAGGCATTTTTGGGTTGGGTGCCGGAGGCAAAGGGGGCGGCCCACCTCGGGTTGCATCAGCCAGCCGGCATCAGCGGCCTGCTGCAGGGTGGTGCCAGTGGCCAGCAGGACCAGGTGGAAACTGACGGGGATGGCCACCAGCACGGCCGGCAGCACAAAGGGGTTGCGTGAGTGCTTCAGCGTCAGCAGCAGCGCCGCAGTCGACGCCACAGCCGGCACCAGCTTTATAAGCGCCGCCTTGTTCGCCAGGTGATTCCAGCTGGTGAACGAGTCGATCTGCAGCAGCACAGACGCTTGTGATTGAGAGGTCTCTGATGTTGTCAGAGCGTAGACTGGGAGCAAGAAAACTGATTGTCCCCTTCTTTGACAGATGAGGATAAGACCATCAGCCTCTGTAAGATCTGCTCTTCTCAGGTGCATAACTCCTGGAACTCTGAAACAGAGACATGCTGGAGAAGGCCATTTATAAGAACATATCATGCTGGCCGCTATGATTATCTGTGAGCGCAGACATGCTCACATTCCTGTGCTCATGTGTACTCATACAGGAGCCCGAGCCGGTGAGCATGCCCGCGCTTGCAGCGCGCAATTTCTCATAAAGGGGAATGGCGCACCTCCACATCGCAGGCCAGCGCAACACCGGCGGCGATGCAGAAGTATCCCACGTAGCCCAGGTAGCCCCCGATGGCACTCAGCGGCACATACTGCGTCAGCGTGGCCAGCTTGAAGTAACCTGCGCAGTGCATCCACGCCTTCAGCTTGTGCACCACAAATGACAATGACAGTGCTTTTCAAGCCAGCCTTGAAAGGTGAATGGATCATGCCAGCATGATTTGGTGTGAACGACTGGCTCTGCAGTGTTTACACCAATTCACATTCTGCACATCGCATGATGAGCGCAATCAGCCAGAAAGGCCCTTCCTACACAAACATGACTGCCCTCATCCCAGACTGTCATTGCCAGGACTCTGCTCTGGAGGAGGCGAGAATGTGAGGGCTTGCTGCAACGAGGGACAGATGCACGCACCGACCAGGATGATGAGGACGCCCACAATGAAGGTGGAGATGGCCAGAGTCAGCAGCGAGGTGCCCAGCGCCTCATGCGGGTCGTAGCCGTTCTTCTCGCACAGGTGCGCTATGGAGGTCGCCATGGCGCTCAGGAATATCAGCCCCACGTCCTGGACCTGTTGGCAGGACCACAAACATTCACAGTCTTTCAAAATGTTTCACCCTGCCCTTTCGCAGGTTATGCCACTGCTTGGTCTGGCTGCAAAAACAGCACACACGTGAGCTTCAAGAGCTTGACCCATTTTGCGAGGGTTAATGAGCGCCTTTCGTCCGCCAATGATGCGCTGACTAGCCTAGTACTGCCCTTCGATCTCTGAAATGCTTCAAAATTGAAGGAAGCTTGCTGCCAATTGGGACTTCGTCTGTCACCACCATTGCAAAATACAGCGAAGCTCTGGTGGGGCTCGGTGTCGTTGTATTGTGCAAGTATTATTGATTCAATTGTGGGTTGACTTGGGCAGGCATGCAGCCTAGTGCTTTCCAGGTTAGGACCATTCAGCTGCCATTAATACGCTGCTTAATCCTAATAGGACATGCTAGTGTCATGTAGGTCAGGGGGATCCATACCTGGCCCACTGCAAAGGGCAGTGTGGAGAAGAGCGTGAAGATGGCCTGGTGCACAGCGCTGGCCAGGAAGGCCAGCTTTGCCAGCTGCCCCAGGTATGGCGCATACAAATCATCCTGCAATTATGCATTGCAGCCCCCACTTCAGCCTGCAGCACCTCTTATTGATTACATAATAGATGTCAACCTCCCCTGTAACTTGCGCGCAAATACAGATATATTTGTGCTGTCTAAGTCCTGTGGCTGCCCCCTCAAGGACCCTCCTTGTCCCTTTCATTCTCTTCATGATCAATGATGACAAGGATGCGAGGAATTAAAAAGGGCAGCCACAGGATTACCCCGCCGAGGCAATTGAGGAGCCCAGCCCTTACCTGGAAGATGATGGCAGCGAATGAGATCATGGTGGGTGCGCCCACAATGGCATTGATGATGCCATACAGGATGTCATTGGACAGCTGGCTGGCCTTCTTCTTTTTGGCAGGCTTGGCCAGGAGTGGCGCTTCCTCGCCAGGCATCTCCAGAAAGTCTGTGTGAAACGGCTCATCTGCAGCAGCCACACTCATATTAGTGTCAAGCTCAAGTCAAAGAAGAATGTAGGCGTCAATTGACTACAATTTGATTATGTCATCTAGTACTGCACAGGCCCCATAGGAAAGACTGAGTGGCTTCACATTGACAGGGCTGAAGGAGCTGCCAAGGACCCCTTAAATGGTTCCACATGTCTGCAAGTCTAGTAGAGACCATAAAGCATCATTTGGATGGCCGCAAGGGGTGCATGTCACAGGTAAAGGATGAAGACATGGGTGATTAAATCCACACAGCCCGAAGTACAGATGATCTACTTAATCAAAGAAAAATCACCTGGGGGGTCAGAGCTGCTGCTGCTGGGGGGCCCATTGTTGGCGGGCACTGTGAGGCCTCGGCCGGATACAAAAGAACTCCGCTCCTCTAGACGGCTGCGCTGCATTGATGCGCGCCGGCCGGGCGACGGCGCCTCGGGCGGCTCAGACACTTCCTCGATGTCCTGCATGCATGCGCAGAGACTGTAATGTCATCACATATGCAACTGCCAAGGCCTTCTGTTGTGCCAGGCAAGCATGCATGCATGGAGGCACGCTGTGCCTCATCGCTCCAGAACCTGTAGCAGCTGATTTGCCAAGCTGCACAATTTTGGAGCTATATTAGAAGTAGTGACAGGAACAAGGACAAAACAGGAATGATGTAACAGCCCAGCAAAGGTGACATGCCCACGTCGACGTTACAGCAATTTTTATCTTTCAAGCACGGCACTGTTCCAGAAGCCGGTTTCGAGCAAACTATTGACCACACCTCAAAGTGCTCTTCGTCAACCTCTGGTGTGGGCGACACTGCATGGTTGTCCTGGTGGTTCATGGATTTCCTCCTCATCAGGTAGGGCCATGGTGAGCCCAGCAGAGGCGATGTCCCTGATCAGATCACAGCTTGTGTCATGAAATATTTTGCATGCCTTGAAGACAGCCACCATGTTCCTCTCATGGCCTCTTATGCTGCAGCTCTGAAGATAGTAAATTTGTTGTTCGCAAAGTGCAGGGGGAATCATGCGCTTGCACGAGTGCATGGTAAAGGAGGCTGCGTACCACCAAAGTCTTCTGGTGTTGGGTGGTGGTGCCGGCCAGCTCCCAAGGGCACAGACTGTGAGTCAGGTCCAAACTCATGGTGTCTGCCTGACGGCGAGCGCGAGACTGGATGGGAACCTGCACCATTCATGCCAATTTGATGGAGCTGGTGTGGTCCCCAATAATATGCATCTACTGCTGCTTGGCGGCCCAACCTTGAGACATTGCCTACCACTTGCAAGGAAAATGACATGCAAGTGACAGGGAGATGCGAGATCTGCTGAGGAGTGCTCCAAGCTGCATAAAGTATGACATGCACGCATCAGCCCAATTGAACAGGAAGACTTGCCTGGATGTAGCGGGGGCAGAGATGCAGGGTTGGGCAGGGAGGGTCCCAAGGGACCAATGTCAATGACAGACTCTGTCGGTTGCTGAGCAACTTGCGGCTGCCCTTGCTGCTGCTCCAGGAGCCTCTGGGAGAGGGCAGACCGAGCTCTCAATGGGCTGCTGCCTACCCCTTTCCCTGAAGCCTCCGTCATGGCTGCTGCTCTGAGCACAGATCCTTTTCCAGCAGTTTACACTCGCTAGCGTTCCTTGAGAGATCTGCAGTGGCAGGTAGTGGGAAGGCTCAGTGTCCCTAGGTCATATGCATGTAAGCTAGGTTGTGTGCCAACGTAAGGGAGATTGTCTCTAGAAAATTCGACAAAGATTTAACACATTGATTTTTGAATAGAAACGTGTGGCCGATCGAGAGCATCCTGGTTGTTTCGTGCACACGCATTGTCTCATGTTGCGATGATTGACCTCAGATGGAGACACTCCGGCGTCCCAGCAGCTCCGATCACGAAGTCTACACGTTTGAAGTCAGATTTTTATAATTGATCAAGCCAGGTATTCCTCACGTTGTAATTGAGGTTTTAGTCGATGTGGACGCTATCAAAAATGCGTTCGACAGCGAAGCATTGCGTTCTACCTGTTACATAACATCCAAATTCACAGAAACATAAACCAGCACGGAACTAAAAACGATTGCGATGAGCAAGGAAACCTGATGCATTTGATCGAACTTGCGAGCTTACGGAGGGCGGGTATCCAGCTTCAATTAATTGCGAGGCGTGGCCAGATTTTGAAAGGGAGTTTTGATCCCAGCAGTCTGAAGGGCTTGAGAACAATCTTGAGAGGATCCTGGCTTGGCTCGGCTGCCTTGAAGGTGTGGCCCTTGACCATGCTGCCTTTGTCTCTCACATCCAGCAGGGCTGCCCCACTGCTGAACCCATGAATTAATAGATCTCAGAGCGCTCTTCAAATTGAATTTCATGTTGTGTCACGATCCGGCGTACAGTACTGTCCATTCAGTCCAAAACTTACAGCATTTGTTTAAGTCACTGCATGCGCCCTCTCTGGAACGTCAATGACTCCGAGTCATTGTATGTATAGTATGAGTCATACTATAGTGCGCCACATGTACAGCTCGCTGGCAGAACTTCTTGAATTCAAGAAGTTGAAGTTGAGGAAGTTCAACTTTGGTGGCCTTCGAAGGCCACCAAAGTCTACCTTACTAAGCTATTATCTGGAAGCTTTAGTATTCAATCAACGTATCCCTGGCATCCAGAACCATGAGCCATGAGAAAATATCAAGAAATGGGGTTCACACTGTGAACTTCACAGCGTTCTTTGTGTTCCAAATTTGGATTTTGGACTAGGCTCTGCTCGAGATGGTTTTGCAGACTTGCAACCAGTGCTGGCTCAGGCACCAACTCTGCGGCTGAAGCCTTGCATGTCTGTGCAAGCGGAACAGTTCATCCCTCGAGCAGCCGCTGCAGCGTGGGCATCTGGGCGGCATCTGCCAGCAGCTGTTTGTACAAGGCCTGCGCCCGGGCCGTTGCCTCTTCTGGCTCCAACTTGTCCAACGGCAGCGCCGAGAACTCCTGCGCGCATGCCGACACATGCTTGTGCTCTTCCCACAAAGAAAGGTGGCCCCGCTCTGGCCCTCTGAAGACATGACAGGATCTCTTCAGCAAAGATGCATGCACCGATGTGCGCCGTGCCACTATATGACGCAAAAATAGACCTGCAGGAACGCCCTGGCACGTGCGGCGCTGAGAGCAGCCTCCTCCTCGTCAGTGCGTGGCCGCTTGGCGTCCTGTCCAAAGCCCTGTTGCATGGGGCTCACACCATCAATGACTCCTCACACGCCGACCAATACATTGGTGTGCATCTGCCTATGAGAAATCATACATGAGATATTGCATTGCTGCATGCACTCGATCAGACTGCACACTCCGTCACCTCATAAGGGCACGCCTTCTTCTATAGGACAGGTCAGGGAAGCTCCGGAGCAGCTGGACACACACTGCCAGGACCAGACTTGTGCACAGCCTTCACATGACTCCTGCAAGGACACAAGAGCGGTGATGGTGCACACAGACGGAGGGGAGAGGGTGTCTGGTCACCTGGGCCGGTGCGGAGAAGTCTTCCAGCTCGGCGGCCTTGCGCTTGGCCAGCTCCACGACTTCGGGCGGGAAGCGCGCAAACTCCGCCACGTGGATGCCGAATGACTGGTCGCACGCACCCTCCGTCACCTGCAGACACCAAAACACCTCAAATTATACAAAAGTTTTTCAATGCACTGTTGTGTCACTAAACAACTTTCATTGAGAAATGCCACTGTGCAAATACACACTGATGGCTCTCTCATGGAACATAAGACCCCCAAAACAAGACAAGCTGCCATAGCTTTTCAACACCGTATTTGGGGAAAAGAGAGTGGTGGCAGCGCTGCGTACCTGGTACAGCATGGTGAGCTTGCCGCTGGCCTCGTCGATGGCCGTCTCTACATGCTTGTTTGCCACACCCACCGGCCCCTGCGCGCACCAAGCACCGCCAGAGCTCAACACCTCAAGATCCCTGCCCAAGCCAGCTATCTGCCTAAAATGCGCTCAACTCCCAGCTCTTTGAGTGCCTGTATTTTCTATACGACCAGCCCTTTTGTGCAATTCATGCCTTGCCTAGCCTAAGCTGTAAGCCAGAAATCAACTATCTATTTTCTGTTGCAGCACTGAGGTGAAGCCTGTGAACTGACAAGACAAAATAATTGACAGTGTCATTCAAATGCAACAGAATATGCAAGCGGCGGCACCTGCAGCGCTGTGAGCTCGTGGAAGTGGGTGGCGAAGAGCGTGGGGCAGCCGATCTCCTGCATGAGGTGCTCCGAGATGGCCCATGCCAAGCCGAAGCCGTCGTACGTGCTCGTGCCGCGCCCCAACTCGTCAATGATCACCAGTGACTTGGCGCTCGCCCCCTGCCGCAGCCACAACACCAGTCTCGGGTTTGAAGCTCTCTTTGTGCACATTCAGCTGTCGCAAGCATTACAAGATTCGCCTAAAGTCCGCTTACAGCCCTAGGGCTTTGAGCCGCCAGATATTGCTCTTGGGCTCTTACGCAGATGCTTGTCAGCAGCAAGAATATGTGAAGAAATTAGAGCCCAAAACCAATGAACGGGTGACCTGGAGTCATTTGGGGGTGGGGACATGAGAGACCTATGTCAAACACAACCACATGTTGTAAGTTCAATTTCCAAAGCCAATATGTTCGATTTCCAAAGCCACTGACTGTGGGCAGTTCAGGGTGGGGACTTGCGCGTGTACCTTGAGGATGGCGGCAGTCTCGAGCATCTCAGCCATGAAGGTGGAGATTCCGCGCAGCTGGCAGTCGCCCGCGCCCACACGCGCAAAGATGCAGTCGCGCACGGCGATGCGTGCATGCTCACACGCTACGAAGCAGCCCACCTGCGCCATCAGCACTGCCACACCCACCTGCACAAATACACCCCGCTCCATGCACATTCAACCAATCCAAACAGGACAATGAATTTTTTAACGCTTTGATTGGTAAATGGTGTCCATACAATTGTATCATGTCATCAGATCCAAGCCGCCCATTCAAGGGCTTTCCAGATCATGCCCGTGTCGCCAGGGGTCAACTTCTGTGGAAGGTCGCTTCGTTGAAATGAAGCATCAGAAGGAGTTTTTTGAGAACTGCATGGTGAAAGAGCAGTATACCTGGCGGATGTAGGTGGACTTGCCGGCCATGTTAGGGCCGGTGATGACCTGGAACCAGGACTTCCCGCGCTCCATGTGGCAGTCGTTGGCTATGAACTCCACTCCATCCTGCGCCTCCACGCATGGGTGCCTGTCCACCCCCAACTCCTCTTGACTGGTTGATATACTATGCAGGACTTGCTGTGTGTCACTTCTGGTGAGTCCTCAACTTCACCTGACCAAAAAGAATGCTGACACTGGTCAAGCCTGCACAACGGCAACTCTGCCATGGGACCGGCGCATTGATATACGACCTGCTTCCTCAGTGCATCGCAGATAAGCTCTTGCATGACCTGGTCCATCATTGTAGTGATCAATGCAAACCCCGCACTTTGAAGGATTCGAAACATTGTTCAGGCTCCCGCAGGGCTTTTCTGCACGTTAGAATGATAGTATTTTTCACACCCGCGAGCTCAGAAACAAAATGGTATGAGCGTGGTTTACTTTCAGCACTGCGGTACTTACGAGAGAGGCCAGGCGCACCTGCAGGCGGTAAGCTTGAGCTCGCTGGAGTCGGCTGGCAGCATGGTGGGCCGCACATAGGGCAGCGGCGCGCACACGGCCAGCTCGGCAAAGCCTGCCAGCAGGTCCATCTCTGCCACCATGCCTGCTACGCCCTCCCACACCTCGGCGAATGTCGCCGCCACGCTCACCACCTGCCACCAGCGCTGAATTACCACAAGCCAGCTGTGCTAATGGCCATGTGAATCACCCAAGGAACACTGCAGATGGGTGAGGCGTCTTAAAGGAATGACACATCCATGTGCATGCACCAATGAGAATCAGACAATGGAAGCAGGAATAACAGGTGTGGGGCAGATGCAAATTCTTCTGCAAATTTTGCCTGCTTTGTGCATGCCTAGACGTCAGCATTTGCAGCAGCTGCATCAGTTGTGCCGCCGCTGAACTAGTGACACGATGCATGAGATTAAAAAGAATTCTAACCTGCTCCACAAGTGCATGCTGGCGCTGGTCGTAGGAGCGGGAGATGGCCTGCAGGCGCTCGGCGGCTTCCTTGAGCGGCCGGTTGGTGAACTTGGTGCCGTCCTTGCGTGTCTCCAGCGTCATGTAGCGCCCGCTCTGCAGCTTCTTCCGCACCTTCTTCTCCTCAGTCTGCATCACCACTACAGATACTCAGTTGATGCCTTCAGGGCAGTGCTGGATGCTCCGCCCATGTCATGCTCACCAAGAATAACATTGTCGTCACAAAGCAGATAAAAAGGCTCCCTCTGGCTCTCTCTGGCTCTTGAGCCACACTTCCAGTTGCATTGTACCCCCACACAGTCATACCCGGCATTCAAGAAACAGCCGCCCCAGAAGCTGCTTCTCAAATGGCCCCAGTATGGCAGTGCAAAGGATGCGACACAACTGAACATGCGGCAGAGAAAGCATAGAATTGGTGCCGAGCGCTTACAGGGATTGAATGGTCTGCACCTGTGTGATGCGCAGGCAGCGCGTCCGTGTGTTGGCCACCTTGTGCCACTCCAGCTTGATGGTCTTGTCCATGATCAGGCCCAGATCGTCTGCAAGTGGAAGAACGCTCAAATTTGCTTTCTTTACCCCTTGGGCTCATTACAGAAGTGGCAGAGAGCAGTCAAGGGAAGACAGGCAAGCATGCAGAAGCAAACGGTCGCTGAGATGGTGTCAGCTGACCTGCTGCGTCCTCTGCAACCTTGTTTATGGTCGCCTCCACCTTGTCCTTCTCTTCCCTCAAGCCCTGCATGAAACCATTTGACCCCAGTGTCAATACCCGCAGATGCACACACCTCACCAACATATCACTTAGAACCGACAATTGGTCTTCACAGTGCACCTGGAGAGCACATGACAAAGAAGGTGCCCATAAACTTCGGGAGCTTCTGGTGATTCAGGAGGAAATGTTGGTCACCTGGGATTTCCTATACACCTATCAACACCGCCCACCTGCAGATCGGCGTCGTAGGAGGCGCAGATAAGGTACTCGTCTGGGATGCGGTCCAGGTCTATGGCAGCTTCCAGCAGCTCCTCAAACTTTGCCAGGTGCTCGTCGTCGTGCGCCGCCGCGAGCTTGTCCGCATACCTGCCATCACAAGCCTTTGCTAATCAGGGAGTCGCTTGGCTTGATTTTTGAATTACTTATTGAGAGTGTGCTGGACGCTCACCAATCGTTTGGCTCACCCATCACTTGAGGGCCAGGCTGCAACATGCCACTGTGGCGCACATGAGAGGCGACAGTGTCTGGACGGTACAAGGAAATTGAGGACCTGCCGAATGCAGAGTTGGCCATGGAAAAGTAAATCCAGCTGAAGGTGGGGTAAGAAGCCGGTCAACACCAAGGCAAGACTATACCTGGTGGCGAGGAGCTGGGCATGTGGGCCGTCATGGTCTCGGAAGGCCTCCTCCATCATGGGCAGGCGGGAGGATGCCCTGTACAGCTGGCACATATCCGCCAGCGTGGCCTTCTTGCGCTCCAACTTGCGCGTCAGCCGCTCTATGTCCGGCAGCCCTGCACGCCAGACCACGTCAGGACGTTGACCCCAGCCAATACAGTATATGCCCCCTTCCCCCGTCTCTCCAATGAGTGCCTTATGGCTTCATTATGCATGCCGCCGCTGCAACAGGTGGACATAACCAAGGAAACAGCGTGCCTTGCCCTCTGTCACCTTCGAGCGACTTCATGATATAAAGGCTGAATGCCCCTGGTAGGATGATGATCTCAAAGAGAGGAGCAGCGTGCCTCGGAGGTGCAGGTTGCGCAGGCGCTCGCGCAGCGTGGGGTCTTCCGCAAAGGCTTCCACGATGTCGTGCCTCTCCGTGATCTCTGTCAGGTCAACCAGCGGCTGCTTCAGCCACACCTGGCAATCGCAAGCAACCCCGAACTTCTCATTAAATTCCACGATAGAGAAAAGCTTTGCCCCTTTGAGGATTGCGCATGCAGACACTGAGCAAAACTCCCCATGCATGCACATCTTGGAGGACTTTTAGCTATACACAAAAGTCCTTGTGATGGGACCGTTAGAGAGGGCAGTATTAGCGTCTCATACCTTGAGCAGGCGCTTGGCCATGGCGGTGCGGCCCTTGTTCATGAGGCCGTAGAGGGAGAAGGAGTCGTTGGCGTCCGTGCGCTGCTTCATGACGTTGAGCGCTCGCTGCGCAGCCACGTCCAGCCGCATGTAGCGCCCAGTGTCATACAGCGCCAGGCTCCACTTGCCGTGCCCGCTGTCCACCGCCATCACGTCGCTGAACGCGATCACCGCTGCACCGCACCATGCACATGCTCGCATCACATCTCTCGCACCAAAATAGGCAGCGCACCATTACCCCAACACCCCTCTATATTGCCCAGGACAAGCTTAATGAGTCGCATTTGCGTATGTCCTTGTGCTTGTTGGCTTAATGCTGTGCAGTACTGCCGACTGACAGCGGTCTGTAGAAGTGGCTGCCACAGTGTGCCATGAATACACCACCATGCGATTTTATGTCCGTCGCCGGCGAGCACATATGATGAGCAGGTGTTTGAGGAGGGAAGTAGGCTACAATCACGCACCGGCAAGCGCGGCGGAGGCGAGGGGGCGCTCGAGCACATCGCGATGCTGCTCCACATTTCCGGAGCGGAGAAGGCGGCCCAGATCCTGCTCGAGATTGCGCGTGCCGAAGGCGGCGCGCGGCCGCTCGCTGCCCAGCGCGTTGCAGCGCGCCACAACGTCCCTCAGCCGCCCTGCGTCTGCTGACTGCGCCGCCGCCTCACTCTCCTGCTTGACACGACAAGGATGTTTGCATTTTCATCACCCTCAGTAAGCCTACCCTAGCATGATGCCCTTCTCAAAGGAGCCCACATCAACCTTTCCCGCCATGTTCAACGCTGTTGGGCAGGCATGGCTCCCAGTCAAAACCAGCTCTCAGCTAGCTGATACACCCAACTGGCTGACTGGCTTCAACATGCAACACAACATGCAACATGATGCGCTTCATACAGGAGACACCAAACAGCAAAGAAACACTGCACTGACACACCGCACCTTGGGCAGGACCACTTCCTTGGCGCCCAGCTGCAGCAGAACGGCCTCGGTGGCGCAGAAGTACTCATCATCCGCAAATTCGCACGCCCCCAGCCGCCGGCTCGCCGCGTCTGCAAAGGCGATCCCCACTGTCCGCGCACCCTCAGAATAGCCCAGCAGCAGGGCTGCCACCACAGGCACATCTGTCATGTCCACATTCCGGAACAGCTCCTCCTCGAACGCTCCCAGCTTCCCCGGCGATGCCTCCCTGCATATGTAAAATTGAGGGTCCATACAAAGCACCTCAAATCACGGTGACACAGCTTGTACAAAGGAGTGATAGCCTGCCGTCAGTGACCCTGAAATCTGTCAAGCATACACACGCAAGCGAACAGAACAGATGGCATGCAAAGGACCTGGCTCGGTCTCAAGAAGTGTACCCAAATTTAAGCAGGCTAGCAGGCTTGCGCCTTTGCTGTAAAGGCTTTCAGTGTGCCGCGCAAGAAAGGGGCTGCATTCCGAAAGCTGGCAGAGTCGTGCCCAGACAGCATTATTCCACAGGTGTTGTCATTGCGGCACAGTGCTAACGGCAGGCATGCAAGATATGCTTGAAACGGAAACATGCCTGGTTTTCCGCCACTGCGTGCCGCTGCCCTCGAACATCTGGACGCTGTACTCTGCGCTCTCCACAAGCAGGTGCCGCAAAGCGGTCTCAAAGAGATTCTTGTTCAGCGTGACGCCTGCGATACAATTTCAAAATGGTAAAGGTCCCTTGTGTTGAATCTGACCGTACAGAATGCAGATGCATCAGGGAAGTCATTCAGCAATGTCGTACCTGGCAAGCCGGTGGCGGAACCTCCCATATACTTCACAACAGCTGTTGTTTTGTAGAAAGTGCGTGCAATGAAGAGCGCATTCTCTCCATGCACGCTGTAAAAATCCTGCAGAGAAAAGAAAGAACGGTCATGTTGTGATCGTGATGACAAGGTTCCCAAGCAAGATACACTTGTCCTGCAATTCTCTTTTGGAGCCTACTGGAAGGGGCAATACACCGATACGCACAGCAAACAGAACAGTGAAGTAAGATAATCAATTAAATTGTCACCGACACACCTTTCTGTCGAAGAAGCGCACCAAGGTGGGGTCCTGCACCGGTGCATGCAATCTTCAGTTGACTTATTCGGCACAATGATCGCGGTGAGGAGCACAATGCATCAGGCATTTGAATTTGGGATCTACCTGATTGAGAGCTTTAAACCAATTGACGAAGCCATTATCAGATCTGTCATCCTTGCTCAGCTCTGGTGCTTCCAAGAGAGGGTCCTCCATCAGTGCAGATCTCTTTTATTGGTAGCCTTCACTCCCTGCAGTAGGATATTCGCTCACCGCAACGCATCCTGCGATGCGAAAAACCTTAAAGTAACGTGCACAGCCATCATCGCTTTCCCTTGCAGGAACAATCAAACTCCCTGCTGTGCATGCTGTCACCATGTGGCAGATCATGCACGTGCGTGCCTCGACACTGAGTCACCATTCAAGCTCAATCTGGTTGCGCGCTGTCTCAGCAGAAAGTGCATTTGTAAAGGATACATAGTTTCGGAAGGAACGGGGTTGGTCTGTGTGCATGTGCCACTCGAGCTTGTAAAAATGGTGTGTTGTCACACCCACCAAGAAGTGTCGGCTTCGACACTTTGTGATGGTTCCGAGATATATAGGCGAAGGATCACACCATTCAGATTCCCAATGCATGTTAGAGATTCAGGTCAGCAGCAAAGATTCCGGTGCCAGCTCGTACAGACCGCGAATGCACGTAAGGCAATCGTCACCCTGGCCAAGAAACGGAAAGATAGTGACACCATCAGCGCCTTGCGCGAGGGTAAAATTCACTTACGTCTGTTTCAGTTTCATTGGTATAGCGCAGGGGAAAGGATTGATGAACCACGACCTGCAGCTTGTTTCTGCAGACTAGGTGTACAGGTTGGGGAGACACATGCAAGTCTGCCTGCAGGTAATCACATTAACAGGTCTTGGTGCTTGCTTTGCAGCCTTGGATGTTGGCCGGCGCAGCGAGCTGGATCAGGCATATCAGGAGGGAGGGGCTTTCCTGCGCAGCATCGGCTTCGAGGCCAATTCAGAAATCTCGCGGATACTGGATGTTGCCATGAATCCAAACTCGTTGTTCGTCACGCTGAGGGATAAGAAGAGATCAGGCAATGCCTCGGTGAGCCCCTGTGTGCAGCTTTGGACTGCTGTATCCCATCTGTACACCATGGAGAAATTCAAAGACAGCTCTTTGATTTGAGGTTCCAGCATTCAAGTTGTTCAATGTGGAACCGATCTGTGTGCGCTGGCAGGCGAGGCGGCTGAATGTTGAAGAGGACATGAGGCCCGTGGTGGAGTGCCTGAGATTGTGCGATTTGAATCAGGCACAGATTGTCAAGGTGAGCAGCTCCAATTTAGCGTTGGAGGTTTTGAGCTCGCTCTGATGTGCTTTTGACTAACACCACATCTAGTGCCTGCCCTGAATAGCACCTTTGTGTTGTGACAGGTGATCTCAGACCACCCAGCAGTCCTGTGCTACAGCCCAGACGAGCGGTTGAAGCCATTCTTTGAGTACCTGGAAAGCATTGGCATTGGCCCTGACAAGGTCGCGAAACGGCCATCCCTGTTGGGTCTAGAGGTAAATGCCAGCTTGCGTCGAATCGTGGATTACCTGCAGGAAGTGGAGGGCAAGACCACAGAGGAGCTGGCACAGCTGTTAGAAACTATATAGCCTCGTTGTTCATAAATCTTTTGCTGATCAAATCAAGAGTGATGCCAAGACATACTATGTCTTGTATTGTAGTACAACTCAGTGGGAGCGCCAATGAAAGGATAAAGAGGGGCCCCTCGGTTTATATGCAATGCGTGATGGTTGTAATTGCCTTCAAGTTGCTGACAGATGCTATATTGCCTACATGGTTCCATACTTCAGGTCATTGAGAAGCGCAATCAAAATTGCAGAGGTCAGGACATCCTTTATTCTAAATCTTGTTATCTTCTCTGTGCACGCCGTTGATGATTGTGCAACAATGAAACGCGACATAAAGGCCAATCTGCCCCTGTGATGGAAATATCATGTCACTGTAATGGTGGTCAATGCTGCCTCCTAATCTGGGTTTCCTGCTTGAAAGAATGTCTCTCTAAGCTGCCAAAACTTGCAGGACAATGAGGAGCTGCTCAGCAAGCACTCCATCTATGCTCCGCTTGATTTGATCTTCTAGTATCCCCACCCTCCCGACTATCTGCAATCGCCCCAAAGCTGCAGGTGGAGGGTGATGGATTTGCTCTTCTCAATCTCTCATCCTAGCAGGCCGGCCTCACTTCTTGCCAATCTTGAAGCCAATCTTCTTCGTGCCAGCCTTCACCGCGGCCTTGCCTTTGCTTGCAGCCTGTGCACCACATTTGCTTGTGATCCTCAAACACATCTCTGCTTTGCATGTCATGCACCAGGATGCCCCACCCAGAGGCTTCTGAGGCCGTGGGCTCTGGAGGATGCATGTCAAACGAACAAAATCTGACACTCCAACGACATGTAACAGATATTTCCCATACGCACCTTTGCAGGAGTTCCAGCGGCTGCCTTGATGAGCGCCTGCTCGTAGCCTGCGTAGCCGCTGGAGTCCTGTGCAGCAGCATCATGTGAGATTGACAGGAACTGATACACCTTCGCGCCATTATGCCGCCCATGAAACCGCCCATGAAACGCCCATACTGCCGATACATCTTTGTGTCATTATGCATAATGAAAGGCATTTGTCAGTACACATACCTTCACCATGGTGTCATTCAAGAAGTCCGCAAAGCCTGAATCCACCTTTGTCGCCAAGAACCCGAGAGCACCCAAGCCGACGACTGCGCCTACAGGATATCAAAGACAAACATGTCAATTTCTGCACAATAAATGACCAATGTGGAGTTAATCACAACATTAGAATACTGCAGATATGAAGGACTTCAGGCGAGGGACGAGGGACACCTGGGATGGCGATGGCACCGGCGTCCAAGCTGAACGAGGGCGTGGGCAGAGAGAAGCCTGATGAAGAGCTCTTCTTCTCACCCTTGGGGGCAGCTGCAGCAGGTGCCTGAGGCTCATTCTGGAAGACCTGCTCAGCAGGGAGTGCGTCAGGTTCCAGTCAGGGGTTTGGCTCCTCTCTGGATACATAGGGATGACTTTAAGCCCACATCAATCCATGGATGGCGTGTACCTTCTTCGAAACGACCTTCTCGAATTTTACTCCCGCATGTGCGGGGCTAGAAGTGATAAGGACAGCTGCAGCAAGTCCAGCGGCTAAAGTCTTCAAAGCTGCTGGTAGCACTTGCGGAGATGCCTCTGCATTGACAATCATACAACATTCAGTAATGACGCGCATAATTGATCAGAAAGTGGTAAGAAATCAGCACTGCACCGCGTGCATTATGTGGAGTCCTGACCAACCAGTACTCGGCATTAATCCCCTTTCCTAAGTACAACTGGCAGCGCTGCCAGTCAGTATCCATCGAATGTGTCAATTGTACCACATGCGTCCAATTGTGACTAGCCATGCAGGAAGAAGGCATCTTTCGTCCATGCTTACCCTTCTGCTGCGCTCTGCATGAAAAAGGAGCACGGGCAGCTCTACAGGTGTGCTTTGGAGTGATGAGACTGCCAGAGAATGCGGCGCCTGCATTGAGTGTGAACGCCATGATTCCCTGTATGGACAATTGAGTTACTAGCGAGGAATTTTTGCAACCATTTGAGACCAAAGATAACGTTGGGATGATGGGGTTATTCCCCTTGTATGAAGGGAAATATAGCGGCTAAAGTGACTAATGGTGCAAGGAAAAATAAAGGCGTTCGCATCAGCACTTTTGTCAAAAAGTCTTGCGCTTTTCTCCGGAGACGGAGACCAAGGTATCTTCTCACTCGCAAAAATTATGCGGGTAGCAATGTAGGTGAGTTCAGGGCCGGTATCTGCTCCAGAGACTGGATGCTTTGTTGCTCACATCTGTGACATGAACCCAAGGCTTGTCTGTACTCGGTTGGCTTGTCTTTGCTCAGAGGCGTGCATATCCCGCACACCGTCCATGTCACCCTGCTGACGCTCAATCTGGTCAGCAGGTCTGCAGACATCGGATAACCCCCATCTGAAAGTGCTGACTGGTGCTGAAGAGCCCACTTTGCTTCTGCAGGCGAAAAGCCTCAAAATGGAGACTTCCGTTATAGATGTGGCCCACTCCGGCCGTGCAGGACAACAGGATGCACCGTAAGCCCTCAAAACCAGCACCTTTCTGACAAGTACCAGATGTCTCTTATAATGCACCGCAACAATGGCTTGTTCCCTTGCATAATGCCCGACATCACTAGAGAGTCTAAGGAAGTCTCGATCGCCTGTGTGCTGATTCCGTAAGGGTCGATTTCGCGTGCAGAGAATGGCAAGACACGCGGGAGGAGCAGCATTATCCATCTCCGTACAGCCCCAGTGACAACGAGCAGCTGCCATACGACGTGCCCCTCCCCATGGGGCTGATTCAAGATCACCCAGAGCCACTGCTCATCGACAGGAGGCTGATTTCGGGCACAGCGCACCAGGCTTCCGGCAAGCAGAGCCAGAACAGCGCAGCAGCAGACAGCAGCGGCTATGATGCCTCCAGCAGAAGGGGCGACGTGTGTGACAGCGAGGACAGCGGCGGTGCTATGCCGGTGTGCAACGCAGAGCCCATGACACGGGAGGAGGCGGATGCCTTTGACAAGGAATCCATGGGCTCATGCTTTCTGGAGTTTGGCGCTTTTGGGATGTCCCACATGTCGAAGGGAGGCGCCAGCGACAGCAATCTTCGGACAGCCGCCTCTCAGAGCGTTGCCGAGGCACTCCACAGGTTCCAGGCCAAAGGCGTCTTGTCAAGGCCGAGCATGGAGGAAGGCAGGGAGGTGCAGCCGTCAGATGGCAGCACGGACGGCGACCCGGGCTCGAACAGGAGCAGCTTTGACTCAGTGCCCGCGGCAGCGAGCAGCAGACTCTACAACAGCACAGCTTGGGAGGATTGCAGCAATGCCACACAGGCGCCGACCACCCAGCCAGCAACGGGTGGGCCACCCCCCGCAGTGAAGGCCCAGCAGCTTCAAGGAAGGCCTCCGCAGGCAACCGCCCAAGCAGCTGTTCAGGGCAGTGCCCCGAGCAACGCCAGGGCTGCGCACCAAGCGCTGTGCTTGGGGCTGCCCAACAAGCGCCCGCAGCTGACCCCCCTGACACCGCAGGAGGTCATGCAGGCAAACCTGCGGCAGGTGCACAGCAAGGAGGTGACACTCTTGGGCCAGCTTATGTGTTGTACAATTTCCCTGAAGTGCATTTGTTTCCAAATTTACTTTTGCTTTGTTTTTAAAGATCACTCTGCAAATTTGTTTGCAGCAAAAGCTTGATGAACTCCATCCATGAGAGCTGCGGTTCCCCTGTGATTCGTCTGGGCCTTCGTATCTTATTGGAGGGGGTGGCTGTTCGACAGGGAGGACTCGAGCAAGGACAGCAGCAGCAGCAGCAGAGGCGGGGCACGACGCCGGTGCTGCAGCAGTCGCACATGCAGCTGAGCCTCGGCATGGGCTTGGGCCTCACGCTGGACTTGGGCTCCTGGCATTATGGCATGGCGCCCGGCGGCGACGCCGCGGCCGGCGGTGCAGTCATCCCCCGGGTCACTGCCGCCACCCACCGCCGGCGCGCGGGTGCCCCAGTCGAAGAGTTTGCATCTGAGCAGGTGACCTCTCCTCTCGCATGCCTCTGCTGTCTTCCTGGAAACTAAGAGCCTGCTGCGCACTAGGGTGATGCCCCACAAGCTCAGATTGGATTAAACTTGTTTGGGCACGATGGGCTGTTACTTATCAAGCAGGTTTCCCCACTGCTCTACCATATACGCTGTGACAGGCAACGTTTTGTGATGGAAAAGAGTGGCTTCACAGCAGCATCTGAGAGAAAAGTGACGCTCTGTGTGCACAGGCGGCAGCAAAGCAGTCACATACTGACCCGCCAACCTGGCCAGCGCAGACCGCCGTGGCGGCTGTGTCGGTGCAGAATGTGTGCAACAACCACTTGGGGACCGCCCTTACAGCTCCTGATCTCATCGCCCCCGCACCAAAGGTACTGCCCTGTCGCCTCACTGCGTTTGATTTCTTATGGCATCACTGCCTGTCAGCAGAGCCTTCCAGTAGACAGTGCAACCATGCAACGTCGTGTTCACACCTTGGTCTGTCCATGATCCCGCTCTGGCATGTTTGGCGATGGTTGCTTATAGCAGTGCAAACTGGAGTGCTCATCCTGAGCTGAGGAATGTTGGCGCAGGGGCGGGCAGCACAGGATGCAGCGAATGCAGAGTTTGCACAGTGTTTTGCTGCGGCTGTGAAGCAGGAGGCGCTGCAGGGCCGCGAGGGCGGCGCGCTGCAGAGGCACTTCGATGACGTGCACACAGCCGTGGCGGGTTTCAGCATGAGGAACGCTGCTCGCCTGCCTTGCAAGGCCGGAGGTAACTTTACCAATCATCTGCAGCACCTCTCATGCTTCTAAGCAATTCCTCCAGAGTGCTGAGGAATGTCTCTGCAAAAGTGACGGCCTGCGCACTTTTCATTTGAGTGTGGATGCAAGGGAGTTCACAAATCTGACTGCATTGAAGGGGTCAGCGCTGCGTATGGCATAAATGTGAATCTGTGGTTGCCAGGTCAAGAGTTGAGCGTCCGGCACGAGAGCCTGGAGAGATACCGGGACAAGAAGCGCCGCCGCGTCTTCTCCAACACCAAGACCATCCGCTACGAGAAGCGCAAGGTCAATGCGGATCGCAGGCATGCTTTCAATCACCCGACCACACATGTGCATGTCTGGGTGATGGACTGGCATGAATGTGAGGATATGCTCTCTTGAGAAACATCTTTCAATCTTTTGCATGGTGTGACCTCCAAAGTGTTGTGGTCTTGACACTTTTGATATAGAATATTATCCAGTAGCAGACTGTGATTTGAAGGTGGTGGTGGATTGGAATATTCAGATTATTTTGCGCGCGTCAGTAGGGCATTCAGCCATCAGGAATTCTGTGGTGTTTCCAGTTTCAGTTTCCCCTTTGACATTACGTAGCCCTTTGATTGAAGATCCTTGGTGTCCAAGAGAGACAGAAGTACCTTGGCATCTTCAGCACTACTAACGTCATGTTAGTAGCATGTCCATGCAGCCAGAATTCTACAATGCTACTGTAGACGAGGGGCAGGGAAGTGGCAACCCTCAAATGCAGCTTGTCTGCAGGACGTACCTTGCCTTCTGGCAGGAAAGGCGTATAATACTAATAATAAATGTTGTTGTGCGCAGGCCGCGCGTCAAGGGCCGCTTTGTGAAGCAGATGGAAACGGACGGGCCCTTGGACATGATCGACGAGCACTGCCAAGCGCTGCCGGCACCGGACACCGACATGGAGCATGCCTCTGACGCAGAATGCAGTGGGGATGACGAGGGACCCCTCAATTTGAAAGTGCATGGAGAGAGGCATGCCTCTCACGTGGACAACCACCTCATTTGATAGGAGAATGCTTGCAAACTGTGGTATAGGCAAGACACCGTGAATGGGGGCTGAGGCGCGCAGATGGCTGACCACTCTGGTTGCTTCAGGTCTCCCTCACCCCCATTCATGCATACTGGTCAAGACAGCAATCCACTGGAATTCTTTGTCTGGGGGCTTCAGCCGAGAGCCGGCCTTTGGGCCGCGGCATGGTGACAGAAGTTTCTGTTCTGCTCAAGCTTTGCAAGGAAAAAGGGAAAAGTTTGGATGGGCCGTTGCATTAAGAAAGACTTGTGCGGTGTGTGCGTGGAACACCCGTGCCATTGTATTTGTATTGATGAGGCTGCGTGAACGTAAGGCCGGTGGCGCACCGGCGCTCTGAAAAGTTGGCTTCTCCTCTACTGCAAGCAGCGGCATTGTTTCATTTTTTGGGCAGGCCCAACAGCCACACGCCCACAGGGCAAATGCCTACCTCGCAATGCCTACTAATTTTTTCATGCGTGCCAGACCTCACACTTGAGGAGAAGCAGCAGTTTTTGGCATAGTACTGCATCCCGCTGGGTGGCAGTCGAGAGGCCCAGTCTGGAGACATTGGACATTTTGGAGCCAACATACAACAGCGGTTAATTTTGCAACGTCTTGTGGAAAGCCTGCTGGCAATGTCATTGAGGACTCCCTGGCTCACATATAGACATGCTGTACTGTGCGACAGGGATGCTGCATAACCAGAGCCTGCAGGTTCTTTGAGGGGATAACTGACGTGTTCATTGATGAGAGACTCCGCATCCTTCAGGAAACTGTTGCGATGTTGTGAGTGATTGATCTTGCGCACTCTGCAGTGCGCCGTCATTAAGTAGTGTTGTCATGTGAGTGGACCATATGGACCTTGCGTGTAGACTCAGATCTTGGGGGGCCGCTTGGGTTTCTATCAATATGGAAGGGTTTTAGCTATCACTTTGGTATATATATGATCGCACTGCCTTTTCTCAGTATTTTTATCCCAGACAGGAATTTGTTAATGTTCTGATGTCCCTGATGTAAAGAAATAGATGCTATACTCTGAGATGGTGCATGTTGGTGCTGGCAGTATCAATATCATGCCAGAACCAGTGTCTCAATATTCACTGCGCAGGTTAACAGGCATAATAATTCTGCACACAGATTTCACATGACGCAAAACCCCACAGAAAGAACTCCCACATTAATCTACAGATGGGAAGCACCCTTCGCATTCTTTGCAAGACCAACACTAACAGTTGACCTGCTCGCACAGAGCAATCAGCACCACATGACAACGCAGAGCCGGCATGGCTTGCACTGCCGCCACTGTCAACAGTCCTGCTGCTCTGCAATTATGTGTTTATCGTGACTCAGATCATGCGCTCATAATCAGGAGAAGTCCTGCAGCGCCCCCACAGGCAAGCAGAGCAGGCGAGGCCTTCCCTGCCAGCATCCGTCCTCCGCTTCCTGTAAGTGCTGCTCCAGCTGGATCTCCAACAAGAATACCACCAGCTACACCAGCCTGCATGGCAGCACGCTGGACTGATGCACCTCAGAGATCAAGATTCATACAATCAGACTCCTCTAACCCAAAGGAAAAACAATCACACCGACGCTCTTAGTGGAAAGAATGACTCTATTCCGCACTTGCTGCCCTGTCTCACATTCTGCTGCCTTTCGTCTTGTACGTCTGCAGCTTTTACAGCTCTGCCCCACTTTAGAGTGAGCCCAAAGCCCATGGTGGAGAAAATGCAAAGACAGGGAAGATTGTTATATTGGTTAGTTTATAAGTCCTGCTGGAACGCACCTAGCCTTGGAAGGCTGGAATAGGGTGAAATCAAAAGTAACAAGACCCCATGGTGTGTGGGACAGGGAACGCTCACCTCTGGCTGAGCCGGTGCGCAGCTCCATCGCACTCTGTGTACGGCCTCCTGAGGCACGCACACCCGCGGCTGCTTGCTGCTGCCAGCCCTCAGCCTGCTGCCAACTGCCAAGTCTGCTCTGTCGAGCACTGTGAGCAAACCAGCCTCCCACCGGAAGCCTGAGCATGCACACAAATTGTGTGCTCAGCAAGAAGGCACTCTCATTTGCATGCACATGCGTAAGCACTCAGCTCTTCATCATGTGCAGACATGTGAGCTGTCTTTAGAAGCTGGATGCATGAGCAGATCGCTTGACATTTTCTGGAATATAACAAAAATCCCAGAAGCCTGGGCCTGGGATTGACATGGGTTTTTAGCCTATATAGAGCTTGCCATTCGAGCTGGGGCATGAGAAAGGGATGTGCGTGTGAGAGTAAGCACCAGCGAGGACGCTGTGACGCTGTGAGGCCAAGTCTCGCTCCAGCCGCACAACAGCAACTTCGCCGTCTGCGCTTGCATAGGCGATCCAGCCGCCGCCAGGCTGGCAGTGCACGTCCCACATTGTCCCCTGCCCGCCTCTGCAAACCAGACAGATACACTTAATTATAACAAAAAGCCATCTACCGACAAGCCCTCACACGAGCATCAGGCAGGCTAGAATTTGGACGCATGAGGGCTCAGCCGCCCAGCGGGACATTCTTCCATATCCTGAGAGCCACTTGAGTAGCCATTCTGCATCACAGATTTTAATGGGAAGCATACCATGGCCACCAGTGCTGCGCAGGCTGTGTGCGCATATAGTTATCTGGCAAGAATCCCTCAATTCCTAGTTGCAAATTGGACTGTTTCTCCCCCATAATTGATGCCAGCCCTGTTTGGGCTGTGTCTGTGGTCAGGCCAGCGCATGTGAGGGGGTGCGCACGTGATGTTGGTGTTGCATGACATGCGCGAGGTGCGGCCAAAGGGGTTTAGGTCGATCCAGCGTAGCGTGCCCCCGTCCTCCGCTACAATCACCCCTGCAGGGTCCCCCGTCCACTCCACGCCCATCTTCCAGTATGTTTGGCACGGTGCCTCCAGCAGTGGACTGTACGGGCTCCTGCAAAGCAAATTGAACGGAGCTTTTTGGTTTTTTTCACAAGTAGTTGAAAGAGTTGGCGCAATTTCTTTTCTACACATGGATGATCAGGCAACACCGTAATGGCACAGAACACAACCTGGCAATAAGGTTGATAGTGCACCTTAACTAAATACTGTTAAGGTAGGCATAAATTCATATGAGATGGCCATGGTCCCAGATACCACATGCACAGGACTGACACCTCAAGCTGCAAGGAGGTAGAGATTCATGGCACAGAAATCGGAGCTTTTATTGGAGCCTCGCCTGGAGTCCCAGAAGCGCAGTTTGTCGGAGTGGCCGACGGTGGCGAAGAGGTGGCGGTGGGCTCGGTCCCCCGCAGCGGTGGCCACCTCTGGGGGGACCCAGGCCAGCCCCCGCACAGGACCCTCCAGCGCCGGCATGTGCAGCAGCAGCTCCATGCGCACATCTCGTTCTGACTCCCTCCCAGCAGATGCTTCGGCACCATTCATGGCAGTGATCAGCCTCCACAGCGCTACTGTGCCGTCCCAGAAGCCCACCTGCCGTCACAGCAGCACACCGTTTCTGACATCCGCAAAACAGTCCAACACCGTTTCAGACTACTTACATGCGTCCGCTGGTGCTTGAGCACTGATGACGGGACATGCACTTGAGAACACACCTCGCAGATGCATGTCTGTGCAAGGACTGGCATATGCTTGCATCCCATACAGACAGTCGCACATGGTGCCCGCTGTAAACTTCAGTTGGCTGCGTACCAGGAGCAGGTCATGCGGGGCGCTGGGCAGCCACTCTGCAACGCTCGGCAGGCTGCCTCCCAAGTCACTACCAGCCGCAGACGCTTCAGGCTGCAGCCGCACAAGGCGCGGTGCTCCCAGTTCCCCCGGCGGCGCTGTCCCGGTGCCCCCCGGCCCCGGCCGCTGATGCGCGGCTGCATGCGCTCTCCCGATGTGGTCAGGGTGGGGCACCGGCAACAGCTGCACCTCTCCGCTCCCGAGCACCACAGCCAATGTACCCAACCTGCCAGCTGACACACGACCTTGTTGCAGATGCTTGCATGACACCCAATGACGCAGGAATCTGCACTGCCGCTGCTGATAACCAAAGGCTAGATTTGAGCATGCTAGGATGCTGAGCTGTCCATTTCTTTATCCCAGCGCACAGAGGTCGACATTCGATGTGCACTCATTTGCTTTCTGATTGGAACAAGTTGCAGAGGCTGGAAGCTGTGATGAAGAACCCAGTCAGCGGAAGGAACAGGGTCTTATGTCACCTGCTATCCCCTCCGCTGCTGCCCGGCCGCCACTTACAGTCCCACACAACGCCGCCCTCCAAGCAGATCCCCAACACCAACCTGGGCAGCCCGTCCGCAGCATGACACCCACTGCAGCCTGCCTCTGAAACATCTCCATTCGACCCCTCCCCCTGGCCTGGCAGATTCCACCCTCCCGCCCCCGAGCCTGGCCCAGGGCCGGCGCTGCCGGCTGCAGCTGCAGCACTGTCTGTGGACCCTCGTCTGGCTCCTTCATCTGTATTGGCACTGCTTGGCACGCGCCAGATTTGGACCAGCACAGGACCCTCCAAGGCGCGGCCGATCACGTTCCGCTCGCGCGTCTTTGGGTGTGCGGCCACCTGATTTCAAGCAAGATGTTATTGGGTCCGCCAGGGCAATTTATTGGTTTCAATGCCCACGCAGACATGATTAGAGGATGAAAAATAAAGACCATGCCTCACCGCAAGATACTGGGCACTGCTCGACTGGTAGGGGCACCAGTCGAGTGCCCAGATGGGTCCACCACAGAATGCCACGGTGCTGTGGTCTTTCTGGCCCGACGTGCTGACCTCTGTCGCAGGTGCCCCTCCATTTTCCTTGCCACGATTGCCTGATGAATAATGAGATTACTTGACATGATGGGCATCGATCGGACAGCCTGCTTTTTTCCTGATATGCTGAGAAGGAGTCACTTCAGTGTAGAAACGCACCTGATGAGCTTGCTGCTCCAAAAAGTGGCAAGATGGTTGCTGGTAGCTGTGCAGAGTCTTGCCGGTGCGACGGGAGGTTCAAGGGAGAAGAAAAGGTCTGATATGCTCCACTGTAGGCTTGGGCTTCCCTGTGTGCGAGAGCACTGGCACGCTCAGCGACACCAGCATCTAATAAGAGCATCCATGAGAAAACAATATGACATCATGACGCAGTAAACAGTGTGGCATACTGATGCAAGTCACGCAGGAGGTCGCACCCGACGACACTGCAGTGATCTTCAGCATCCATTCCACCTCCGAAGCTCCCAAAGACCTGACTGCTGATCAAATGCGCACAAGAGACGATCTCATTGACCGAATACAGTACCTATAACCCAAGTTTCTTGGATATTTACGAATTCAAGCGCCAAAACGAAGTGATGATTGTCACAGCAGCTAACTGTACGCCCCGACCAATAAATTCCAGGCCAGGGCTTGATAATTGGTGATCATGATAGAAAGGTTTTTGCCAGTCCAAGATGGAACCTAAAATTGCTTTGTCATGCAACAGGGCGACCAAATTAGGCTTCGGTGTGAGCTGTGGCACCAAAGCAAAGCAGCTGCTCTCACGAAGTCTGCCTCAGACACCAATACGATTTAAAATAGGTGCGGCAACTGCAGGTTACTGCGCAGCGTGCTGAATAAGGACAAGCACGATCGTTGTTAGTTTTTGTGTGCACCGTGGGGCGCCTGATCCTGCGCCTGACGGGAGCCTTTTCTCGTTTGGGTGCGTCAGAGGAAGATCAGGGGCGCAGTCGCTGGCCCTGGGCAGCTAAAATCTGGATGTAGGCCGCGGCTAGAAAGCTCCAGGATGGGACGCATGAATGTGGGAGTGAGTCTTGCATGTGCGGTCTGTCTAGGCCTATTTGCCTCTGTCAGCGGTCAGTGCCTGCTCGGCTTGGACGTTGAGCCCGCAAAGAGCACTCTTACTGCCGGAGGATTACTCCTACAGCCCCTGCAAGCTCCGATATTGGTCAATAGCAGCCAGCAATTAAGCCTCGCTGGGAAGCTTTTTTTGTCATTTCCCAGCGAAGCTTGCCCCACGACGCCTTCGGCGTTTGCTAATGCGCTACCGGGAGCAAAACTGGTCACACCTGCAGATGCAGATCCAGTACGAATGCAGCCAGACTCCTTTCAGGCACAGGTGCGCGAGCAGGGGAAAGCTGCCATGTCTAGCGGAGCAGTTGCCCTGAATCACATGCCAAGTGTCCGCGAAACGCCGATCCCACATATGTCTTCGATTATAAACATGTTGCGATCGCAATTCGCAGATCGGAGAAGCAGCACTGGCTGAGGTGACCTTTTACGGCATCGAGTTCAACCTGACGTCTCCGCCGCTCCCTCCTTTACCAGCGACACCGGCCAATGGAGCCTACGGGACCACGCTGTTCTCCCAAGTCGTTAACGGAAGTTCCAGTGTTGCAACGTCCCTGCCCATTGCGGGTGCAGATGGAGGAGGAGGGTCCTCGGTGCAAATGGAGTCCTTGACAACCAACTCTTCAGTGCTGATTTCAGTCTATTCAACCGTGTGCCCCTTCTCTGCAGCAATGATCGACCACTTTGGATGTGTCATGCATGATCATGTGCAACCATTCCTCCTTGTGCAATGCGGCAGAGTGTATTTGTGGCAAAAGTATCTAAATTTTTTCCTTGAAGAACTGGTCCAGCAAGCCAAGTCTGTGTAAAGGGTTTGTTGTCATACCTATTTTTTGTGAAATGTGTGTCCAGTGTAGCAGAGGGCAGACGACAGGGGTGAGGGAAGTCCTTGTGCTTGGGCATAGTACATCACTTCTGATCGCAACGTTGTTGCCTGCGTGCAGGGCACCTCAGGCGTCAGGTTGACGTTTTCGAACTTCAACTTCACCTTTGTCTCGCAATTTGAGACCCTTGGGCTGCAAGGCGAGGCTGCATACTACTTCGCAGGCAACGTGCAGGGCTCGGTGCGCTGCCCCTCCTAGATCCCTTTGATTTTCGACCTGCTTGTCTTGCTCTAATTGCCTGAGCAAGTTTTGGGGCACCTTCATGTCCTCAAATCACCTGACGCCGGATGTGGCTGTTTGCTGAAACACTGGCAGCCCTGGATGCTGATATGCAGATCATTACGCCCAGATATATGCAAATCATTCAGCCCGGATATTATTTTGCGCAGGCGATCCTGGGCTGCTCACGCGGCTGTGGAGTGCACGGCAGCTGCACGGCCCAGAAGACTTGCTCATGTGCTTGTGGTTATGGAGGTGCGCGCAGCCCCTTGGCAGAATGCAATAAAATATTGATTGCAGATACTATCCTTTCTGCAGCTGCAGTAAGGTAGCGCACATTGCAATTTAAAACGAGCCGGCAAGATTGGGGCAAGCAGTGCACCATCATGTTGATCTTGGCAGAATCTATCAATGCGGATCTCTAGGCAATAATGCAAGCATATGCTGAGATGTAGTTTTGGTGCGCTAGGCGACGACTGCAGCCAGGTCGTCCAGGCAAACTGCCCGGGGGCTGCCAGGAAGCCGGTGGCTGCATCGAGTTTGGCGCCCGCACCAGCTCCAGCAAAGGCCGCCGTGCGAGCTTCGCCGCCTGCCAAAGCGCCCGCCGCTGCTGCAGCCGCTGGAAGCACCCAATGTGAGCATTCAAGTTGTCTTCTGATCACTTGGCCGCCTATCTCTGCGGCTGATCAACCGTAGCAGGGGCAGCATATAGTGTGCATGGAGAAGCTTTTGACGGCGAAGGCTTGTGACTGATGTCAACCTTGTGATCACATAGACGTGACCCTGTTTGGCAGCATATGCAGTGCTTCAGCGGGGCAATGCAGAGCCCGCCAAGCCGTGACTGATTGTTGCATGTTGTGCCTCTGCAGACTCCGGCACTGCTGCCAATCAGGAGTCAGTGCCAATCCTGTCGGGTGGCGGGGCTCCTGCTGCGCCGCAGCAGTCGACGGCCGACGCGGTGCAGCAGAGCGTGTCCACCGGCACCGGCGGCGGCGCTCTGGGCGTCCTGGCCGGCAACGCCTTCGGCCCCTCCAAAGACCTGGACCCCAAGAGCAGTGCGCGCACACCTTCGCCTCACACCATCACTTGCCTGTCCTCCTCATTGTTCTTGGTTTTCAAGACATGCGGAACCTTCTCGATGCCATTGAGCTCGGCAGGAGGTTGTGGCACACTGCTGGGCATGAAGGCGATCTTTGGAGAGAGGGTCCTACAGGCTGAGGGGCAGTGCTTTCCTAGCAATGTGGAGGTACATAGAAGGGCGAGACACGGCAGCACAGGGTGCACAAAGGGCCTGACGGATCGCTTGTGGCTTCTTGGTGCAGGCATAGCGGTGTGCAAGAATGGGGCGACGCCTGCGTGCGACAGCTGCAAACAGGGATGGCAGGGCGCCAACTGCGATGCTTGCGTGGCTGACCAAGTCTGCAAGGCCAGCCTGGGCGACGCCGCTGCTACCTGCAACACCGGCTTCCAGTTCACCAAGTGAGCATGCGTTTTATGCTTTTTGACTCTGTGTTCATTCTACTTCTCTCTTTAAATATTAATTATGTGCCAAATATATTGTTGGAAGCTTGTTGGAAGCTTCCCACGCGTATATCTGGGACCACGAGCACTGCTAGATGCCCGAATGATCAGGAAGCCAGCCGGTGGGCGAGCTTGGCGATCAGGAAAGGCTTGATTTTGGGCCTTCAATGGGATGAGTGCGCATGCAGGCGGACGCTGTACAAGTCATACGTGTGCGACTTCAGCCAGACGGTGCTGTCAGGGCTGCTGACTCCGCAGCGCGGCTACTGGATTGACTGCAACACCACGCAGGTCCGCAACAACGCCGGAGACGAGGGCGGCTACTGCCGCCTGGGCTTGCGCCTCCAGGTAGCGCCCTCTCCCCAGTGTCAAGTGCAGTATCCGCTTATTGACTTGAGCGGCCCCTAGTACATGCAACGCTCCGTGCACGTTTGCAAGCATTCACCATACAGTACAATCTTGACTGCTCTGCAGGCTATGAAGTCTTGACATGGGTGCTCGTGCAGCAGATTGTGGTGGCTGGGGCAATGGACAGTCAGTGACAATGTGGTTCATGTTTCTCCTTCCTGTGATCCTGAATGGTGCCATTTTCTGGTGTGCAGGCGTACCCAGACAACCCCATCCAGTGCACAGCGTCGGCGTGCCAGTTCCAGGAGGGCTCCTCCAAGATTCAGTGCAAGACGTCCCAGTGCGCCTGCCCCCAGGGGGCCTGCCCAGACATCGCCGCGGCGTACATCGACCAAATCCAGGGCAAGGAGATCACCGCGGACTGCAATGACGCCTCGGGTGTCTGCAATATTGCCATCCAAGACTTCCCCATCCAGCTCGAGACGCCCTGCAAGGCCGGCGACTGCGTGTCTGAGAAGAACCCCGTCCTCAACTCAGGTATGTCCACTCGGTCCCGGCATCGGCATGCATTGTGACAGTGATGCCTGCCCCAAAGACTCGATTGCCCATCATTTTGAATCCCAAGAGGAGAAATTATTAAGAAATTAGTCAAGTGCGCAGAGCTAATTCCCGTTGACTTTCTGCCTTCATGCATTTTAGAGGTTAGGGTTTAGGGTTGCATACAATTCATTAGCAAGGTTGACCAAGCTTAAGCTGATTTGGGCACTTTGGCAGGCACCTTCAAAAGTACGGTGCACCGCGACTACTCATCAGTCATCGCGGCCATCCCCATCATGGCGCTGCTTGCGCTCTGCGGCATGGCGGCAGTTGTCACGCTCTTTGCGACCGCCTTCCGCTCCGCCAAGGGCCCCAGCAGCGCCGCGTCGGCCGTCTTCGTGCCGGCCGGCAAGGACCGTGTTTCGCGCGCCCCCGCCAACCCCATTCACGTTCTCAGGTGAGCGGATTTTTCTTCTGCCCCTAAGTGTCCAAGCCCTACATGAATCGGACAAGTAAAAAGCTGATACCCAAGGCAGCCAGAGGCAACAGATTTGGACACTTGCTGTTGTGGGGTGCCGATGGAAGACAGCGCAAAGTGCTGACTAAGCTTGGAAGCTGTCACTGTGTGGTGAAGCTAAACCTGGGTGCGCAGGTTTGAGCATGTGAGCTGCTCGGTGCCCGGCTCGCGCTTCAACCGGGCCCACTGGGCAAACGCAGTGCACAATGGCAAGCCGGCCGGCCACGGCCGCCCGCTCGCCAATGGACAGGACAGAAGCATTGCTGTGCGCCCCAATTTCCTCCTCAGATGCAGATTTAGAGGCAGTCCTGCCATGCGCCTGATGATGATGGGAATAGTAATACTAGATAAAATGTCATTTACAATCCCAGTGCACTTCTGGAGACTGCATCTCAATCAGATCCCCCCCCATGGCTGCTATGCAGATGGCAAATGGAATGGAGAATGGCACGAATGGGTACTACAAGCATGGCGAGAATGGAGTGCATCAGAATGGCAAAGGAGAGACAAGAATCCACCTGCCTGGCCAGGTGAACCATTCAGAATCCTCATACATCACTGTCTTGTTTGCATGCCACAGAGCTACTTGACTTGTTTGCACCTGCAATTGCGAGGGAAATGGCATGCATGCACCGTTCTGACAGGCAGAGATGTGGGACAGGTGAGGGTGGGCGCGACAAATGATGACTCGTCATCGGAGGGTGCCGGCCCGACCCGGGGCCCGAAGCGGCATTGCGGGTTAAAGACAGCGGTGTGCGACCGGTTGTGCGGGCGGCGGGCGCAGGTGAACATTCTGGACAACGCGACTGGGCAGGCCAAGATGGGCGAGCTGGTCGGCGTCCTTGGACCCTCAGGTGCGTTCCAGGCTTGACCCCTCCTGTGCCATTGACCCTGCTTTAGAGAGCCGTGCATGCAGAAGAGATTGATATGTTGGCAGAGCATACATGGCATGAGGCACAGGTCTGGCAGGAGTTTGGACACTTGAATGACAATATAGCGGATGCATACAACCAAGCAGCTGAAGTGCAGGAATATAAAAAGAAGCTTACTGTGCTGTTGGCAACCCAGTGCCCCTCATGCATGTGATGAAGCTGTCTCTGGTAGAGACGTGAAGGATGAATCTCACCGCTGTCATGTCTCTTCCGTTGCAGGGTGCGGCAAGACGACGCTGCTGAGTGTGCTGGCAGGCAGCGTGAGCTCGCTGTCGGCCAGCAGCAGGGTGTACGGGCAGGTCACGCTGGACGGGCAGCCGCGCCGCAGCTGGGCCAGCCGCCTGGTGGCCTACGTGCCCCAGTTTGACTTCCTGCTGCCCACGCTCACCGTCGCCGAAACGCTGCGTTACTCCGCCCAGCTGCGCCTGCCGCGCTCCGCCACCGCCGCCGAGGTCAAGGTGCGCAGCCCACCCGTTCCTTTCTCGCATCATCCCCTGTGCGCATGCATGCTGGCTTGCCGGATCCTTCATCGGGAGGTTGGTGGCGTGTCAAAGGCTCCTATTTTACCGGTTCAGCATGGGTGTCTCTCAACAAGAGTGGCTGTCTCCCACACATTGCAGCGCACCAGCCCGAGCTGTGGAGCTCAAAAGCATGACAAAAGAATGTCATTCTGTGCCTGAAGAAGGGTAGAGCCCAAGCTGTGGAGCTCAAAGCATGACAGATAAGAAGTCATCTCGTGTTTTAGAAGGGTGCACCAAACTCTGCAGGCGAGGGTGGAGGGCGTGCTGTATGAGCTGGGCCTGGAGCACGTGGCGGGCAGCCAGGTGGGCGGCAGCAGCGGCATCCGCGGCATCTCCGGCGGTGAGCGGCGGCGTGTGACCATCGGCATGGAGCTGGTCATCGACCCCTCCATCCTCATCCTGGACGAGCCCACCTCCGGCCTCGACTCCTACACCGCCGTCAACCTCATGACTACCCTCAAACAGGTCCGTGTTGGTCCTTGCCTCTGTGAGTTCTCTCACTCACCTTCTCCCTTTATGCCAATGCGGTAGCCAGTGTTTCTGAAGCCTTTGTGCCACCTGTACATACATACTGGCTGCAAAACTCTCTACAGAGAACAGGGAGTCTTTCCTTGCACTACTTGCAGGATCATGTTGGAAAGTGGGATTGAAAGAGCACTGAGCATCTGTTACATCAGTCATAGGAGTGTGCTGGAGTGGGAATTGAAAATCAAGGGCTGAGCGGGCGCTGTTAGGTTTACCCTTTAGGTGGGAATGAAAAACAGGGGCTGAGCGGGTGGTGCTGAGGTGCACTGGTGAGTGGGGTGTTTCAGAAATAAGGGATTAACTAATTGGTGCTGAGTTGGTGGTGTCGGGGTGTGCGCGCAGGTGGCGCAGGCGGGGCGCATAGTGATGCTGTCGTTCCACCAGCCGTCGCCGGCCATGTACGAGCTGCTGGACCGCGTGTTCCTCATGGCGCGCGGCCACATGGTCTACAGCGGAGAGCCAGCCGCGGCCTACGGCCATTTTGAGCGTGCGGGGCTGCCCTGCCCTGGGCACACCGCCATCGCGGAGCACATGCTCACCTCCGTCTCCGACCCGGCCATGCTCCACACGCTCATGGCGCACGTCGACTCGCACGGGCCCCACGCTGGCATTGCAGCGGTGCGTACCCCTCGCCCTGTCGATACCTCTGGGCCCTGGGATCCAAATCAACCTGGGGTTATCTTACATAACATGAGGTACAGGGATGCTATGACAAGCACTCCTCAGGTTAATTTAATAATCAAGCCTTCAATCGGTGCAAGTAGCGGTATTTAGCACCCCCTGTGTTTCTTGAAATCCTCTGGCCTTTAGATACCAGATTAATTGTAGAAAGGGCTCCCAGATGCAGCTTGTAGAGCCGGGATGTAGACAGGCCTGGCTGGGGCAAAGGGGCAACTCTCTTTGCTCAAATTTGTAGCTCAATTCAACGCGGCGCGCAGGCGAACGCCGGGTGCTGGTACCGAAGTTGTTTTTGATCTGCCGTGTCTTTTGCCTGAGGCTGCTTTGGTGGTGGTTGCAGGCAGAGTTCACCGAGCTGCCCACCAGCACGCTGCCCGGCGACGAGAAGGATGAAGGCTTCGCGCGGGCTTTAGCGGTGAGATTCCTCCCGCGTGCTGCTGAAAATTTTCGATCGACATCCCTTTTCTAGCACAAAATTTCTGCCTTGTCAAGATCATCGCTTTGGCTGCTACAGTTTAAATGTGCACGTGGCCTTGCAAGGCGGTGCTGAGAGATAACCATCCAATTGGCGCGGCACATGTGCCTGCAGCTGATGCGGCAGTTGCCAAAGGTTCTCTGTGTGCTTGTCAACCATGATATAATCATCAGTGTTGAAACGCTCTGGGGCTTGCTTAAGCAATATTTGTGAGGGTGTATCATGACCGCTGTCCATGTGTGTGCTGGTCGATGAATGTTGTTTCTGCGCGCAGCACAAGAAGCCGCCGCGGGCGCCGCTGGCACGTGAGCTGGCGGTGCTGTTCTGGCGCACGCTGACGGAGATTATTCGCAACCCCACGCTGCTGGCCATGCACTGCGCCATGGCCCTCGTCATGGGCCTCCTCTGCGGCGGCATCTTCTACCACATCGGCAACGATATCGCCGGCGCTCAGAACCGCCTCGGTGCGGCCCTCGCCCATATTTTCTCTGCCTACTGCCACTCACCTGCCTTGCTGCCCCTATTCCTCACTCTTATAGTGGGTTCTGTGTGCGTGCTCTGTGCAAGATATTTGCAGCCTCTCCGTGTCTGGCCCATTTGCGTAGGAGTAAAGTATTCTCTCAGGGATCTGACAGCCAACAGAGTACTTAGTGGTATCTGGAAGCCAGTATAGAACTGATTTAGGCGCACAAAACACATGATGAGTAGAGGTCTGCTGCCAGAGGCTGCCAGGGCCTGTGTGTGCTCGGCTGAAGTTGGAAGAGCAATGGCCAACAAACGGCAGGTGCCTAAACCATGTGCCGTGCGTGGCAGGGGCGGTGTTCTTCTCGCTGGTGTTCCTGGCGCTGACGTCACTGACGACGGTGGATTTGCTGGTCAACGAGCGCGGCCTTGTGGTCAAGGAGTGCCTGGGCGGCTACTACCGCCCCTTCTCCTACTACCTCTCCAAGGGTGAGCCACCTCCACCCCGAATCTTAACCATCCTGGGCCTGATTCCATCCTTGCCTAATCCCAGTGGCAAGGCCCTGTCAGCTGGGAGGCTAAGGGCACCTTCATGTGGGGAGAATTTGGAATTATCTGCATTGTTTGACGTCTTCCGGGTTGCTGCAAATTGCTGAAATTTCTTGCAAATGTCTTGGAAGAGCCAATAAGGATCTGGGGTATGAATACATTGAGGGCAACGCAGAGAGCAATCAAGCCTAGGAAAGCTCGGAAGAAAAGAATCTGTTGAGCTGGCGGTAATAATCAGTGTGCCTTGTCCCACAGCCACGCTGGATGGGCTGCTGCTGCGCGTGCTGCCGGCAGTGATCTACTCGATCCCCTTCTACCCCATGATCGGCTTCCAGCCGGACGCCAGCCACGTGGCGCTCTTCTTCTGCGTGCTCGCCGTCTTCTCTGCCACCGTCGGCGCCCTCTCCATGGCCATCACAGTCGGCTTCGGCACCGCCGGCAAGGCCGCCCTCATCATGAACCTGGTGCGGGCGGGCCCCCCGCTTTTTACCTGTCTTCAGTCTCTATGCAGGTGTCTGCTTTGTGGCATTCTGCAGCGTGGGAAAGCAGAGGACCAAGGGTCCTTATGATAGAAAATTTTTGGTGCCATGCATTCTCAGCATCGTGTTTCTGACGGGCACTGGTGTGAATGAGAGACAGAAGGGTGGTCCTGATTGGCTTTCGTAGTGGCTCTGGATGGCCAGAACAAACGTGAGATAATGCAGGAGTGCTGAGAGGTAGAGTGGGTGTGGTGCGCCAGGTGCTGCTGCTGAGCCTGCTGTTCACGGGCTACCTGGTGAACATTGCGGCGGTGACGCCCGTGCTGCAGTGGGTGCACTACCTCTCCGTCTTCTTCTTTGGCTTTGAGTCCCTCATCGTCAACGAAATGTCCGGCATCAACCTGCTCTTTGCGGTGCGCCCTCACCCTCCGCCTCACCTGCACCGACATCAGACAGCATCACAAGCACATCTGTATTTATTGGCACACTGCCCTGACCGTGCTGCCAATCCTCAGATTTTAATATCTTGACCCATGAGACACTGATCTGCACTGAGCTGGGTGCGTCCCAGAATGTCAGTGGTGAGCAGTGATAATGAGCACAAGCCTCTCGGGCCATGCAATGCAGTGCGCTTTTCATGACTGGCCGGGCACACATCTGTCCCTGAATTGCACACATAAAATGTTGAGATCAATGTCGGCTGAGGCTGTGGCTGTGTTGGGCTGCGCAGGCGCAGGGCGTGTCGGTGACGATAACTGGCGACCTCTTCCTGCAGCTCATCAGCGTCAACACCAGCGTGCTCGTGCGCGACGTCCTCGTGCTGGACGCCTACTTCTTCTTCTTTGTCCTCTGCGGTGTCGCCCTCCTGTACCTCACCCTCCCCAAGCCCATGGTCGTTCGCCGCCCCAGGTGCGCCGCGTTCCCTCCTCTGTCCCCTGACACCTGTCAGGATGCAGTGCAATTGTGCACCAGGGTCGCAACAGCATGGCTGTCTGTCCTGCGTCTGCCCCTCAGGGCAGGGCAGGGCAGCGGGGAGCTGCTGCTATGTACTGCAGAAACAACTCATCGAGTGTAAAGGCAGCGGTGACGGCAGCAGATGCTGCAGTGGCCACCCCCTTCAAGACTGGCAACGATAGCATGCATTGCCTTTACACCGCTACGCAGCCCTTTCCATGTACTGTGGCGCTCCAAGTGTGCATCTCTCTTTCTCATTTTCCTAATCAAAGGGGTGCCCGGGAATGTTGGTCTACAGTTGCTGAAAAATGACAGTATTTCTGGCCATGCGTGCAGGAATATCAAGGGGCCGTCATTCCCCAGCTCCCAGTCTGACAGCGCCTTCCACCACTCCAGCTCCACCAACTCGCTCAGCAACGGAGTGCTGGCATTGGAGCAGCGCCGAGCGGAAGTGCCTTCCCGGCAACCACTCACAACCTACTGAGGCAGCATGCACGCCAGCACATGTGCACAACGAATGGCCTACATTCAGAGAAGTTATGCTGATGTCAGCATGACAGGGCATGCGGCGGCTGGGCGCGCCATGTTGTGCCTATATCGGCTCTAATATGGCCTATTTTGTTTGGCCCACATCCTCTGAAGCATGTTTTGTGCTCGAGAGGGGTGTGTTCGATAGTTTGTTTCTTCTTTGTACTTTGTGGTGCGACGCCCACTAGGAGATCTTTGTCAAGATTATGTCAACAGCAGCGGAATTCCTTAGTTGTTTTCATTGTTCAGGATTCACGAGCTTAGGCACAGGATGCTATCAAAGTCAAGCGGTTTCGTATTAGTTGTGAACACAACTGGCCGAATAATTGGCACCGACACACTGGAGTTGTACGGGGCATAACAGGCACATTTCATTGCGGGGTGTGATCTGGTGCATTCTTTGCTGCGGATTGCGGCACGGTTGTATCTGTTGGGAAGGCGGACACGAATTCAAGACGAAGTATTCAGCTTATTAAGTTTCCTGTTCATGTCGAGCAGCCCAATGCCATATTGATACACTTGAAACTTCTGTCTGTAAATTCAGTCACAGGAATGCATGGTTGTCCCACCAAGCTGCTCTGCCTAAAGATGCCCATAGTGCGAGGTCACAATCAACCTGTCGTGCACTAAAAGGCATCCCTTGCACTTGCTGTGAGCTCACTGTCGAGACAAGGGCATTATCTTGGGTCTTCTGAGGGATTCCCACGGTGTTCAGTGGTGTCCATGACAAATTTAAATTGGAGCACCCGCATGCATAGCATGCATTGCATACCGCAGCTGCATGATATTGGAGTCCATTTGCAGTGCTCATTTTCAGGAATTGGATGGATGACAAAGTGCAGGAGGTGCTCTTGAGACTTCTTGCCACCGGTGGTACCTAACGTGATCATGACGCACAGTCACTGTGAAGTGGAGTTGGCATGCTTCAATAAGGCTAATATGGTATTCGATGAGCGCTAGAGGCTTAAACTGAGCCTCAAAACTATACATGTAGAACCACAACATGAACTTTGCAACCCTGCTTACAGGTCATGCAAGGTCATCATTGACGCGTTAAGGGGCGCCAATCGCACAAAAGCAAACACCCGAAACATAAGACGGCGGTGCACATGCTCCGCAAGGACGGAACATGCTCTCGAAATCTTCACAAACCTGAACTGACAGGAACAACAGCACTCCCATGTGTTAGTGCTGTTGTGCACACGCAAAGCCCAGGCAGACCAACACAACAAGAAGTGCCCTTTCACCCAACATTGCCATACCTAACCACAGCACGAGCGCAGGGCTTCAACATTCTGAAGGCCCCCCGGGTCAGGTGCAAACCAACCAATGCAATTCTGAAAACACAAGATAAAGCAATGTGACGCAGCGAACGGGGTCGAGGCAACCATTGATGCACTCTTGCTCACCGTCGACAGCGCCCATCCTCTCGACCTAGATCCAAACCAGAACAGAGCAAGAAAGGAGATGCCCCACTTTTCTCCCAATGCCAAGGCAAGGCTCCTGGTCTCATGCAACCCAAAGTGTCCTTCAGCTAGCAAGAACAGAAAACTAGCCTTACACGCGGCCATACACACACTTCAGCAATTCTGCACAGAAGGCGCTAGGAAAAGCGCCCCGAATCCACCTATTCGAGTCGAGATATTCAGTTCTCTCAATTTCTGAGGGTGGGGCAGGAAAAGAGGACTGGCTCTGCCTGTAAGCAGGCTGGCCCGCAATTCCGCCCGTGTCCTACAACCTCATGCACTGAAACAGCGGTCGAATGGGGACCAGCACCTTCTAGCGCCCACAGTGGCCAACCAACAGGTGTCAACAGAGGGGCCGCTAGCCACGTTAGCACGCCCTCCATCACACCCAGAGACTTGGCACACGATCCCGGTGTCATACATTATGTCGCCAATCCATGCAACCTCTGGTAGGTCTGCAAGGTGCTCATATCGAGCAAACACGTATCATATCAATATCCCACATATGGGTCACACATGTCAATGTACCCGCACACAAGTCACTTCCATGGAGCCTGGGCAAACCCAACGCTCTGCATCCCCAGTGGCCTGGGCTGCACCCCCGGAACAGTCATTAAAGGCCTTGAGGAGCCTGCTATACACGCGCTGACATCATCCATGGCCTGTTGGCCATTTGGTTACTAATCCGCCGCGCTGTCAGCTGGGCCCCCCAGGCCGCATCAGTTCTCCCGTGCAATCCAATGCTCTCGGTTGACTACTTATGGTTCTTTTTAAATGACCGACCGACCTCGGACAGAGACAGGCTGTCCAGAGACATACCAGATTCGATGCGAGGGGGGGTCCTTGCCTCGGGGACAAGCGGTGGACGCTCCTGGAAGCCCCGGAAGCTGCTGCTGCGCGGTAGGCAAGCTTCGGTGTGAGCCCTTGCATGAATCTGGCTGTGAAATGCCACAGGCATGCTTGGAAAAGCAGGCCACTGGACAGCATCAGCAAGGTGCTTGGTCATCTACAGGCAGCAGGTTGCACATGACATAGCAGCACGCTAGCTCACAGGCACGCTCACCTTGAGTCGGCTCCGCCGCTCCGCGACGCGGAGAACGACTGGGGCGCCAGCAGCGCGCGGATGGAGGTCTGCGACGGCTGCGACGGCATGCTCCCACCGTGGCCGCGCGCAAGCATTTGCCCGTCGGCAAAGTCGGCGTGGTGCAAGGAGAGCTCCTGCTGCTCTGCCGGCTGCTCTGCGCGGGTCAACGACCCCTTGTCGCTTGGCGGCGCGACCCCCAGCCCTACGGGGCCCCCAGGCAACAGCGTCCCAGCCGATAGCAGGTGCGCCGGGTAGCCGGCCTGAGAAATGGCCAGGCTGTCCACACCCTGCGCCCGCCACCCTGGCGCCGAGTCCAGCTCCTCCAGGGACCCCCCGGCGCGCACCCGGGGGGACTCCCCCGCCACCGAGGCGCTGCCCCTTCGGCGGTACTCCCCCACAGCGAAGCCCACGCCCTGAGAAGACGGCCGCAGGATCGGAGCGGACTTGGCCGCCAACGCTTGGGCTTTGTGCAGGGCGTTGGCAAGCAGGTGGGTGGCCGGGTGCGCCTGGTGCAGCAGCGGCACTGTCGGCTCCAGGCGCTCGACTGTGCGATCGATGCATTCCGAGGAGAAGATTGGCGCCGTCTGCTGCATCGGCGGCGGCATGTAGGTCGCGTTGGCCTGCCTCAAGCCCTGTGACCCTGCCACAGGAGATCACAAATCGTCAGACTTCTTTCTGGCCCTGTTTGGGATGCAGTTCCTGTCTGTCCAACAGAAGCTGCTAGACAGAACCAGTACTGCTGAGCAAATTATCAAGTTCCAGCAGATCCTTCGCGAGGTGGGCATGCAAGCTAAGCGAGGAATGTCCAACATATAGCAGGTGGGGATAGTGGTTTGAATGCACCCATTTCTTTTGCACACCTGCAAGGTTGGTCACAGATTGGTGGTACAGGAGCATTGGCGCGGAGACCGGCTGCGGCATGGTGGAGATGCCGTAGGATGCCGGTGGGCGAATGGCCATCTCCAGGGAGTGCGAGGGCATGCTGCCCGTCGCCATGAATTTCTGCAGATCTGCAGCAGCACCACAGATTCCTCATCAGCAGCGCCGCCAGTACGCCAACTAATCATGCAATGTCAGCATCTCCAGCGCCGCCAGTCAGCTAATAGATCATGTGGACCGGCCAGAAAATGCAAATTTTGTCACCAGATTGTTTTCTTGGAAGATATATATAACAGGCATTCTAGGCCGGGTCAGTCGTTTCCCTTTATATCAGCAGTTGTGTAAGCAAACTCACTCAGCAGTGCCACGCGCATGATGGATGCCATGCTCTCGCGCATATAATCCACAGCGTGTGCCTCGGTCATAAAATCCATCGTCCAGTCAATAAAGGTCTGGCGGCCAGGTATGAGGATGGGGGCCAGCCGGAGCTGCGCCTTGAAGTTGAGGAAGGAAGCTGGGAATGGGTTGGAATTCTTCGGGTGAGCGATGCCCTGCCAGCACCTGCACGGGAGCAACGAACCCACTCGAAATATAGAATTCGTTGGGTAGTGGCTCAACGCTAGAAACCCTCAACGTTGAGGGCAAAAGGAAGCTACAGCTGCATCAGGTTTGGGAGCCTCGCACATGACCATCTCTTCATCGTCCAGCCTCGTCAGCTGCTCGAAGATGAGCTTGTCAGATATGCCAAACACGCGACATGCACCTATATAATCCTGCTCAACCCCACCCTGCAGCATAAACAAGAAAGTCCTTTGTCAAAACCCCGGGAAAAGCGCCCAACAATTCCTGCAAAGTGAGAAGTGCGCATATTTTGGTTGAAAATGGCGTCAGCTCTTTCTTACCAGCAGCTGTGTGAAGATGTGTTGGCCCTCGACCTCGCCCCTGAGCACAAGATCACGACCTCAGAACACGCTGTCAGGGCCTATCTAGCGATACTAACAACGGCGCGAAGCACCGGCGCGCTATAATCAACTACTTCCAATGGCCTACTCACATCCATAGCGCCTGCTTCCCGAAGTTACCGACTATTCGCCAGACGTCAACGTGCGAGAATGGAATTACTATCGAATTCCGGGCGTGCACGGCTGAGAAAGCCACCCCATTGTAGAGCAGGATGTTACCACCGCCCTCTAGATTAGCACCGGGTATCATCTTCAGGCCACGCCCTATCTATCTGATCATTGTTTTGTAGTGCCGGGTGTTCGGTTTCCGCATCGCACTACGTTTGCACCGCGAGGCAGCCTTTGATGGCGCCCGCACTGCCTTGTATGGCGTGTACTATGGCTTGCTTTTATCTGTCTCGATCGTGAAAGAACAGGTTATGACATGACTGAGTGTACTGCCTGATGGTACCACATTGCTCAAGATCGTGCTGACGGCGGTGACCTACTCTTGGATAATGTGACGGCGATCCGTTAGCTCGTGCATCAGCGTGGGGGAGGAGCATGCAGCAGCCACGAAACGCTTTTGTCACCAAGGCCTCTTAAAGATGGTTTTTAGAATGGTCAATGGTGCATGCCGGCGCCTGACACCTCTTCTGCTAATCTCTGGGAGGCTACAACCGGGTTGCATGCAGCCCAGTGCTGCACGGGCCGCTAGCTAGGCTTCGCGCTCGGCCCAAAATTATGCCAACTTGGAGGGATTGACGAGTAGGGCTTGAATGCTACTTAGCGCTAATAACTAGCCCGGTAATACGTTGGGCGCTAATTACTAGCCCGGTAATACGTTGGACCAAAGCATGCTAATGCTGATCATGGCGACATGTGAGGGTTTTTAAACTCCCCTCCAACAGACCAGAAACAACACGAAGGCTCACACGGCGGCACGGGCCACACAATCATTGGCCCCACCAGCTCAAAGCCGCGCAATGCACGTGCGCGTACTGCTGTGACTGCATGGGGCCGCCCAGCAGAGCCGCTCGGACGAGGCGTCCGTGCATGTAGGCTGGCCATGCGTGCCCTCAGTAGCGGGGCTGGCCGCTGGTGGGGCGGGAGCTCTTCCTCAGCGGCTGCACGGGGACATACTTGAGTCCTTTAGGCAGCTTGCTGTTTGAGGCCGCCGCCTCACTGCCCGTCATGACGCACTGCCGGTCCAGCTGCATGCAGGGGCAGGCCAGCTCACACTAAATGCAGCCATCGCTACTAGACACTCCAGGGCAGCAAACCAAAAACACACAAGACAATGACAGGTGGTTGTGGAGATATTAGCGGAGATATCCACCTGGTTGGAGCTGGTGGGTCGCCTGAGGCGCGACCGCATGCCCTCGTCTACCGGCGGCTCTGCTGCAGCAGCCGCCGCCGCCGACCCGCTGTCATCATTGCCTGCACCGCCCTTGGCCTTCTTGGCCTGGCCAGCACACGGTTGGCTCAACAAACGCACAGTACATCCTTACAACGAAACCAAAATACGCAGGGGACACACCCACAAGCAATCAGGCTGTTTGAATGAAAGTGTGACGGCAGGTGGGAAATGAGCTCCACCTTGCTTCTGGAGGCAGGGGTTGCGGCAGGCGAGTCACGCTTCCTCTTGGGGGCTGAAGGCTTCTTTGCGGGCGGCGGGGTCTCATCAGGCGCGTCTTCCTGCACATTTGCCGCTGCTGCCGCCGCCGGCTCTTCCCGCACTTCTGCTGCTGCCGCCGCCTCTTCCTGCACTGGCTCTGCCTCAACCTCAGCCTCCTCGGCGGCTGCGGCCTCTGGCGCTGCTTCGTCAGACTGCTGCGCATCCTCGGCAGGTGGAGCCTCCTGTGCAGCCTCTGCCTCTGCTTCCACTGCTGCAACCGCGCTCTCTGGTGGGTGGCTGGGAGCATCGCCAGTTGAGGGCTGCTCGACCTCCTGGGGCTGAGGGGTTTCTACAGCAGGCTCTGCCTGGTTGTCCACCTCCATCGGCTCTGCGCTGGCACTGGGCATCTCCTCCGCTGCTGTGGCTGGTGCTTCCTGGGGCTCCGCCGGCTGCTTCATCCCTGCTTATGCATCCCCGCAATCTCAGTGTCATTTACTTTCCGCGCTTTACTTGGACATCTGCACGACCAGTGTGAACATTAAGTCAGCAGGGAAGCACTGCAGACAAAAGGTGGCTATGTACGGTCCCTGCCTACAATGGAAGGGCGAGATTGTCTGCACGTGATTCGCTAGAATGTCTATATTCTTTAACCATTTCGCACATGCTTGACCTGTCTGGCATCACCTATGTCAGCAGCTGCATCTGGATCCGCAGCGTTGAAGTGTTCGGGGGTGGATGCCGCGGGCGTGGGAGCAGCGGAGGCGGGGCCCGGCTGCTGCTGCTGCCGCATCTCAGCACGCGCAGGCAGCGACAGGGCCGCGTCACTGGCAGTTGCCGCGGCGAGGCCAGCTGCCGGGTTGGCCGATCGAGCGCGGTAAAGTTCCTGCGTTGCCCGCACCACTGCAGCAGCCAGGAAAACTCCAGATTCAGCTACCACTCAGCATGCCACTGCTCAGACTGGTGTCTCAGTAACTCTTGGCATGATGTATGATAGGCAGGATGCAATGGCACGGAGGCGAAAACGATGCTGATGTCGATCTTCCAACAGGGCACAGTTGGCAGTACCTCTTTTCTTCTTCGCAGGCAACAAAAGAGCAGTAGGAATGCATCTATGCCTCCCCTACCAGGTGCATGTTGTGCTCAGCAGGTCATGCTGGCAATTTGGGGTCCAGTGAGATTCCAGAGAACCTCGCAAGTATGCGAGTGAATTACAAACAAGTCCGACTCATATGCGAGGGAAGTGAAACAGGGTCAAAGGGGGTGCAAACGCGCGTTGGTGCTTGATGCGTTCGCGGCGGCCGATGCGCTCGAGCAGCACGCGCAGCGATTCCAGTTCCAGCCGCGCCGTCAGCAGCGTCGCCTGCTGGGCCTCCCGGGCCGCCAGCGACCGCAGCGCCGCCGAGGCCGCCGCCTCTTCTTTCTCCCGCCGCTTCGCCTCCGCCTTGCGCTGTGCATTGCCCTGCGCGTCACAAACGCCCCCTTGACTGAACGCCCCCTTAAGTTCCCAATGCGGTCGCAGCAATGGCTGCATTGTAAAGTGCGTGAAAGATGCTTCTCGCACCCACCCAAGCACAGAAACATTGTTAAGCTGCAGAACTTGGAGCTCACATTGCCTTGTCCACCTCGCCATTTCTACACACAGACAACTGAGGGATTCTGTGCACAATTGATATTCTGCAGCACTGTGGACTTGGAGATCATCAGGTTCCTAGGGTGCAGAGACATCGTTACTCTGCAGAACCGAACGTGGAATCGGTTTGAAAACGCAAACATGCAGCTTCACATTGGAAAAGCAAGGCGGCGTACCTCGGGTGTGCCGGGCAGAAGGTTGCTGTTGTTGTCGGCGTCCTTGCGGCGCTGGGTCTCGGAGTGCTGCGCGCAGTAGGCGCGGTAGGTGGTCTGGTTCTTCCCCGGGCCCGGCCGAACGGCGAGGTAGTGGCCGGCGTTGCGCGCGCACAGAGCGTGAAAGGGCAGCGTGCAGTGGCCCGCGTTGCATCGCAGCACGACGCCGCGGCTGGAGTGGCACAGCGTGCAGGGAACGCCCCAGCGCTCCGCCCTGATGGAGGCAACGCCCTCCACCGCCTCCGCCCCGGCCCCCGCCCTCACCTTCACGTCCGGCACCCACAGCGCGCACACCTGCCAAACGCCGACTCATCACTTGACTTTGGTTTATGATCACTGGAGGATATTATCTCTTGTGGTAGCTCCAAGGTCAAAGAGCCTCTCCCCAGCGGGAGTTTGAAGGCTAGTGACTCTCTCCATGCGTGTATCCTGGCTTGAAAGAAGCAGTAGACACAGCGGCAAGCCCAGCTGGCGCGACATCCCTGTGAGGCCCCAGTGCTGACAGAATGACCCAATCGAGGGTACCCCGCTCATGGCAAACAGTTGAACATGCTGGCATGCTTTGGTGAAAGCAAAAGCCGCTGACCTGGTGGACCCAGTCCCCAGTGTCGACGGTGCGACGGAAGGCGCCGCAGCGCACGGGGCACAGCGCGCACTCGGCCGCCAGGGAGCCCCCCTCCAGCTGGCGCTTGGGCCCCACAGCCTCCCAGCGCGGCGGCCGGATCTGGTACTGTGTCAGCCCCGCCCGCAGCTGATCCTCCTCGCGCTGCCGGCACGGCCAGCACAGCCACTCCCCTGGCCATCACATTGCACGCATTAGAACCCCACCCCAATTGGTTGCGACCTGCCTTCTTCATGTAGCATATCTACAGACTTCCTCAGGGAGACATTGACTGCACTGGGTGACATCTGCGCTGACTCACTCACGATCGTATCTTTGGCAAAGACAACGACGCCCATGAACGGCCCAAGCATTCCTACTCTGAGAACTGCCGTCGAGAGGCGGTCTAAGGCAAGATTGGGAGTGCGGGAGGAGCTGGGATATGTCACCAGGCGGGATGTCGGCGATGCCGTAGCAGTGCTGGTGCACAGCAACATCGCAGCGCTCGCAGAAGACGATGTAGTTGGGTGCAGCGCTCAGGCCGCCCCCGCACACAGCGCACAGGGCCTCCTCGTCCTCCTTGCGGCAGGCCAGCATGTCCACCAGTTCCATCTGGCACCCAGTCACACCCTTTTCAACACCGCTTGCGCTCTCTCCTGAATAACGCCGGACAGCAGTGGCCGCTGATGCTGGCAAAAATATGCTGCAAGCATACAGGCTGCCAACAGGCGGCAAGATGCTCTTGCCCAACAGCATGGCCGGCGAGTTGCTGGTTCACAAAATGTATCCAAGATCTAACAAATTTGCAACACTAGCAGCGTGGGGTGTTGTGGGGCCTATCCTTTGAGGATGGGCACAATTGTGGGGGAGTGTGGCGGTACCTGGCTAGGGGTGCTGCCGCGTTCGGCGCTGGAGCGGCTGCGGCCGGCGGCCGGGCGCGGCGACAGCTGCAGGTTGGCCTGCGCCTCTGCGAGTGCATCGCGCGCGGCCGCCTCCCGCTTCTCCCTCTTTGCTCCCCGCTTCGCCGCTCTCAGCTTCTGCGCAACATGTTCACACTTGGGTGTAGCAGCAAAAATATCAAGCCGGTAAATGCTCACGCAAACCAATTGTGAAATTCCATTCCATGAAATCTCCATTCTTAGAGCAATTCTGTATAGCAATGTTGGTGGCAGCAAATGTTTGCTATTGAAGGGGAACGGAATGAACGACAAGACTCACGGCAAAGTAGGCTTTGGCAAATTCGATGTCCTGCTCCTGCTGCTGCGTGGCTTCCTTCTGGTGTTCGATGTCAGGCAGCAGCCGCTCCAGGACCACGCCCAATCGAGCCCGATTGACCGCCACCTGCGCAGGACAAGCCTCCAGTTAGTTTGGACACATGCATCTATTTAAATCAGGAGAGAATGCCAGACACACATGGATGTAATTTGCAATTCAGTTCAATTTCATCGGAAATTGTATTCTTCAGAACTTTGAAGACAGAGCTGCGGGCTTGTACATACCTGCTGCGCAAGCTCGCTCTGCAACGCCAAGATTTCTGCAAGCACCTCGTCGTCTGGCGCTGTTGCCAGGACATCTACTGCCACGCCCATCTGCTGCCACTGGTCCTCAAGGCTGCCCTCCTGACCACCTGCAGGATGAAGCATGCCAGATTTTTGAGAGCCACATCCCAGAGCAGGACACAAGTGGCGGAAGAAGACACTGGATAGACAAACTTGCTCATATCTTGAATGACGCATGCGGATCTCTTGAAAATAAGAAAGGACCTCTGAAAGTGAATAGAAGTACCACACATATGCAGCGTTTCAGGGTAGACAACTCACCAGATGCAACAGCGCTCTGCACTGCAGCAGCCGTCTGGCCCTTGTGCCGCGGCTCGTGCCGGTCCGGGCCCTTGGCCTTGCGCACGGCCGCCTTGCCCTGCTCTGCCTTGCGCGCGCTGTTGCCCGCCAGCGCGCTGTAGTTCACCTGGCTGCGCTGCCGCGCGATCGGCCCCCGGCTACCGGGCGGCCCCCAGCCCTCCCCGGTCGGCGTTGAGGGTCCCGCAAACGAGCCACTCGCCACTCTCTCTGCATTCTCCTCCGGCCCGACCAGCCCTTGCAAGCCCGCTGAGGACTCTGCCTTCACCAGTACCGGCTGCATGGAGGGGGTCTCGGGCGAGTGCTCCGCGGTGCTGACGGCGGCCAGCGAGGAGGGCGTCGGGTGGAACCCGGCGGCCAGCCGCGGCGTGCTCGCCGAGTCAGCGCCGGCGTCGGCGGCCGCCCCGGGATGCCCGGTAAACGCCGAGCCGTCCTCGGCCGACACCGAGGGAGTCACGGCGGAGGGCGTCGCGATGCCGCTCATGGTGGCCACGTGGCGGGTGTCCGGCTCTGGGCGCAGGACGTACTGCGTGGGGCCCTGGTCCAGCATGAGCTGCGTGTAGGGGTGCAGGACCTCATCCTCGGCGGCGTTCAGCTGCTGCGGCGGCTGGTGCTTCCCCAACGCGGCCTGCCACTCCACCCAGGACGTGAACGCCACTGTCTCCTCGGCACTGATCCCTGTGAGGCTGCTCTCTGTTTCCACCTTGGTATCTGCGGGTGCTCCGCTGGATTTTGCCTGCCTCTCGGTGACAGCCGCAGGCGCCGCCTCTGCAGCAGCATCAGCATCTGTTGGCGGGGCATCTGCAGCTGGCATCTCCTCGTCATGATCTGACTGCGAGGCCCCTTTGGCTGTCAGCAGGCCCTGCGGCGGTGCATCACAGTCCAGAATTGCCACAGCCGAGCCGTGCAGACCGTTCGTAGTGCTGCCCAGCTGCTGGAGCATGCTGAGCGCCTGTTTGGCTAGCCATGCATACAATTTGCTGCGGGCTTCTTCAGGGATAGTCCCCGCCTCTGCGCCCTCATCACTTCCCCTCTCAAAGCTGCCGCCTGCCAGCCACTCTCTCCACTGCCCTTCCTGCCACCCGCTCTCCTCCGCCAGGATCCTCTCAGGCAGGCTCTGCAGCGCCATGACCTGCATTTGCAACAGAGCAATCAGTGGTGAAGGCAAAACTCAGCGTGTCATGTGATGAAGTCATGCAAGCAATCGAGGTCCCGACTCTCAGAACACAATAATCATGTGTCGCACCTGGCTTGTAATGAGGGCCAGCTCAGAGTCGCTGCAGCGCTGCAGCAAAAAAGCAGCGCCTGTGCCATCAACTGACAGCGCATGGTCATCGCCGGGCCCTTGAGCGTCTGCCTCCTTCACCGCACGTGCAACCAAGCGCCGTGACTTCCGCTGCTGCATCATCCGCACATGCAAAGTCAGGCCTCCATCTGGCATCAAGGGTATGGCCCTCCAATAGGGTGTCCTTAAGCTCACCATTAATATCCATTATTCAGATGCAGCTTCACTGGGCAACGGTGTGCATACCGTGTCATCGAGAGCAGGAGAGTCGCTGTTGGGTGTTTCCTCGTTGCGGGGCACAGGTGTCTGCACAGGCACAAGGAGCCCATCTTCCTACTATCTTGCTTAAGATGAGAGACATCCAGAGAGATGTGAGTCAACATGTTATAAACGAAACACAGCAAGGCCTTCCAGCATGGTATGCATCATGCATTGCATGCGCACCTCTGCAGCTGCCTGTGCCTTTAGCTCAGACACACGGTCCTTCATCAATGGATGCTGAGGTGCTGGTCTGGCACGATTGCGTTGATGTCCAGCAAAATAACGCATCGCTGGCTCATCCTCGTCGCTCAGGGTGTACGGTCTGCCCATGGGTGGGATAAGAAAGATGGGATCTTTCAAGGGATTGGCAAATGGAGGTAGGATTTCTGCAAGGTCCTCCTTGGTGACATCCCGGAAGTAGCCCTGTGAATTGTCAGAAATGTCATTTCCTACCAAAAAGGAGAAACAAGACCGGAGAGAAAGGAATTTCAGGACCTATCAGAAGCTCGATGCAGGCTGCCCTTCATACCTCTGTCACAAGCCAGAATGGTGATGAATCTGGCGGTCCAGGTGTCAGTCCTGGCACAACTTCTGCGGCAGGAGCGCTTCCCCTCTGTTTCTGTTTGTCTTTCTTGGCCTCCCTCTTCTTCCTTTCATCCTCCTTAGCCTGAACATACTGAGAGGCCTCTGTGAACGTTTGAGGTAGCTTGCTCTGTCGCCGCTCCGATCTTGGAGGTAACAACTCCAGGCGTTCTGATGCCTCCTCCACTGTCTTTCTGCTCGCCTCGAGGATCTGCCTAAGGTTTCGCTGCTCGGCCATGTCAATCCACCGTTGGCAGGAGCCCAACCAGCGAGGAAGAGCAACCAGGACCTGTCAAAGTGTACAATTTGTTTCAAGATCGTATCGCTGGATAGTTGAATTGGAGATCGATGCACCCGTCAGCACGACCTTCAAAGGAAGCATCACAATTTCTACAGATATGGCCAGAAATCAAATATCGCGTCCTAAACTTCGATATTACACTCGACAATACGTATTTCGTGCCTTTTTGTATGAACTTCTCTACTTGTCTCCACCTGATGCGGGCGGATTTGAGAGGCAAGTGTTGCACAGCAGGTCCAAAGGTTTCGCATGCATTTCGCCAATTTATTTATTTTTCTTACCCAGCCCAGCACAGTATTGTCTGGCGATAAGGCGAAACGACTTTGCATGGGCTCAAAACAACGAGTCGATTCCATTCCAAATGCGGTGTCAGATTCTGCAGCTTCGATCCACGCAAGCAGTATATTGAGTTGTTCAGACTCTGCTTCAGTTCTTTGTGAAATTCTTTGCATCAGCCTGACGCACCGGGCCAAATCTGAACTCCAAGGAATACAGACATTCACCTCGATGCACATTCTCCCTGTGGCACATTGACTGCAGTCTTCAATAGAATTACTGGCCAACGTCTACTGTTGGTGTACGTAACAGACGGTCGCCGGGCCCTGTGTTGGCAGAGCATCAGGTGCTTTATAGTTTCCCACTCAGCTTCACCCACTTTCCAGTCTCGGTAGCTTTGAACCTTTCTCTGCCATATCGCTGCGTGGCGGTCAAGAATGCCCACCGATGTGATCAGTAGCCATTGATCACAACATAGGCTTGTACAGAGGGAATTTGTCCTGCTCATTTGCAGGGACCCTGGCACGCACTGGCTGCAAATTACTATGCCTGCCTCCTAGTTGCCTAGCCTGGTGCAAGAGGCTGCTTGGCGATGGGGTGCCTTGCGGCTGGCTACAACTCAGCGAAATATTTCTACTTTGCGGGCTTGGCGCTCACGGCGGTTCTCACCTGGGTGCTGCGTGACTATGCTTCGCCCGCCCTGGGCCATATTGGCCCTCTACGTGATTGTCTGGTCATCACAGACAGTGTACTGAAGGTGACCTTATCACGCACATACACACACATCCAGCCATGATCATTGCACCTTGGCGTGCAGACATGTCCTCAGCCAGTGCCCGCCAACCATCTACATGCTACATGGAAAGCCTATGGACAGCACAATGTGATGCATGCTAAAATGGGTGCCAACTGCTTTCTCTAAGGGCTGGCACAGCGCAGGCAACCTGTGTAGGCAAGGGAGTGGTGCTACGCATCAGCTTTGGCAACTTCATCTTCTTCGCGGCGCATCTGCTGCTACTGCTGTGCGTCTCCAAGGAGGCTGACCTGCGCCGTTTCTTCCACACCGGCCTGCTGCCTCTGCAGGGCATTGCCTGGCTCGGCATCATCATCGCCTGCTTTGCGATGCCCAACCATGTCTTCAGCGTCTATGGCCAGGCAAGACTCCTATATCAACCCTCTGACATGCACGCTTGCAATCTATCCTGCATACCATCTCCCCAGCCTACAAGGTCCTGAGGTTCTTGGCTGATCTGATGCAAGCCAAGCGGCAGAGCTGTTTCGATCTGGCCACTTTCGCCCATTGCATGTGGTCTGCATGCATGCTGCATGCAAGATCGCTGAACGGCGCCTGATGCTGCGCAGATCGCGCGAGTGTTGTCGGGCTTTTTCCTCATTATCCAGATTATCCTGCTGCTGGGCTTCATCTATGCAATCAATGAGTACCTGATCGACAAGGACCATGCCAGCCACAAGGTGGCGCTTGTGGGTACGTGTGAACATTTTGAGCAGCTACTTGCGTTCCTGTGGACCTTGAGGCCTCAAATGACCTCCCAACTATTCCATGATAAGCATGTCGTGGGCTACTCACCGCGTTGAATGCAGAGCGGAACCTCGCATGTGATGATTTTAGTCTCTGTTGATTGACTCAGGGGCCACGGTGTCCATGTATGCATGCGGCCTCGTCATCATCGGCTTCATGTACCACTTCTATGCGCCAGCCGCCTCCTGCAGCCTCAACATATTCTTCATCACCTGGACCCTCATCATGGGCATCGCCTACTCCATCTTCTCGGTGAGCGTCTCCTGGTGGAAGTGTCTTCAAAAGCTTGTTACGGAAAAAATCACATTTGCCCTTGTAGAATGCTCACTCCGTCCAACACAGATTGTCATGCATTATTGGAGGGCATAGCTGATGCTGACAGGAGGACATTTCCTCTCTAGCTCATTGATCTCCTCCACAACCTCCTGCTCTCTGCTAACCCCGAAACTATACAACTTCAGACGTTGTTGTAAAATGTGCAAGGTCGCCTGCAAGATTGGGATGAATTTCTGGCAGCATGCTCTTGTCATCTGGGTGGTGATTCTGGGCTGATGCTCGGGCAGGTGACACCCTACAGGTCCAAGGCGGCAGGCCTGCTGACAAGCGCGACCGTCTTCATCTATACTGCAGTGGTGCTCTTCAATGCACTCTCCAGTGAGCCTCCGGGCAGATGTGTGCTCACCGCTGGCAATGTGTCTAATGGGCTGCAGGTGCGCTCTGCCGCTTTATTCCAGTCTGGAAATAAGTACACACTGAACAGTATGCTGTGTGGCCTTATTAGAGCAGTGCTCAGAACCTTGGCGCGGCACTGTAGGCTCGAGCGTCTGTAGCATTATCTGGGCATCCTGCAATTTAAAAGGAGCTCTCATGTTTTATTGTCTGCTGTTTTATTCTTTGGGGGTTCCGATGGAGCGTTGAAATTCTGGCGGTGCGCAGATCTTTTTCTTCTTCCTGGGGCTCGCGATCATGCTGATCAGCGTCATGACATCTTCACAAGAGGCGGCCTCCTTCCGCCTGGGCTCTGGCAGCTCTTCTGATGGCGACCTGCCCTACAGGTGACTGCTTTTTGTACCTTTGCCTGCATGCTTGCTAAGCTCACGGCATGGCTGTACACTTGAGACACCGCGGCGTTTGCACAAGTTCCGTATTGACCCTGTTCAAGGGCTACGTTCTGCATGTTGCCACAATGCATGTGTTTCCATGCTGTGATCTTGTGTCTGCTGCCACAGGCCATCTTCTCTGTTTGCATGCCTGACATGGCTGTCTCCTTGGTGCAGGGCGGACTTCTTTCATCTGATCTTCATGCTGGCGTCGGCTTACATCGCCATGGTGTTCACCACGTGGAATCTGGAGGGCGTCTCGGGGCGCCAAACTGAGGAGAAGGGATGGGTGAGCGTGTGGGTGAAGATTGTTAGCCAATGGGTCAGCGTGCTCCTTTACTCCTGGAGCATGGCAGCCCCGGTAATTCTCAAGGACAGGGAATTTGTTTAATTGCATGCTGCTTGAAGGATGATCAAATGCATAGAACTGGCCCCGTGGACTCCAAAACAGAACAACCGGATTTCAGAACTCCAAGAAGTTTCCAAGCTATAGAACAGACCAGATGAAAACTTGCAGGCTGTCAGGTGGCCCTTGGAAAGCTCCTGGTAATCTTGTGGATGTGTTTTATTCTTGTGTTACCCTGCTCGTGATTACGGCTCAGTATGCCTGCCTGGCTACCAGTACATGCACAACATCTGGACATGTGAGTTCTGATGTGGCATGTGTCAGCTGGCGAGAACACTCACATGATCTAGAAAAACGCCAGAAAATGCAAGTTCCCTCCACCGGAAAACACTTACATTGGTGATGGCGGTTTGTATTGTGAAGACTCAGTACAGTAATATCTGCCCCTGGAACGCTCCGCAGTTGGCAGAGCAGGACCTATTAGAGCTGCAGGACATCCCAGAAACAAGCCCCTCAACAGAGTTTCCCTTGAGCAATGCTAAATGTTTCACACAAAATTTGCAGCTACCGCTCACCCTCATACAAGGCATGCCCATATACACACTTTCTGGGAATTTCTTCGAAGTATTTCTCACTATCTCACGATTTACTACAAGCAACAAATTTTGGTCATGGATCTGCGCAGAGATTCATCCAGATATCAAGGGACACATCAACAGTGCAAAAGTCAGAAAAGCTAGGGCACATGTGTCGAGGACGTCCAAAAGCAGAAAGCTGCAAACTGAAGAAAAGCTAAGCACAAATTACCACTTGTTTTAGGACACCCGTGGCATAATTCTGGTGGCAAGTCCCCTTCCCACTGCGCAACTTGCATAATAAAGAACAGCATTGGGGTTCGGTGGCCTGGCTCTGCCAAGGTGGGCCACAACACATGGCCCAACGATGTAGTCAACTGACTTGACACAAGCCTTGTACTTGATGGGACAGCGATTATTTTCAGCATTCCTGTGAGCAGTAACTGTGGTGATGGATCAAGAGTCTAGCGTGGCATTGCCCGTCATCTCTTGCCCTTCATCCTTGGCTACCGTCTCGTGATCCCCCTGACCATCACCTTATCAGGCCGATGCATACAAGAAGACCGATCACTCCACACTGTTAGCAATCTCCTTCATACCCACTGTCCGCTGCTTTCCACGATTGAATCCCAAAAAGAGAGGCTGCCTCATGGCATACTCGGCAATCTGCAGCCGTGCTACAGAAAAGAGCAAGCTAGATACAAAAGGTGCAGCCTGTCAAATATGCCCCCGGCATCTCGACCTGAACATTCTAGGCTACAGTGCTTTGGCAACCCCAGCACGGTCTAGATATGCTAAAAAAGCAGAAGCAAGAGATGGCCGATTGCAATATACTGCCTCATTCATTTTACGGGGCACACCGTGTTTCAGGGGTACTGGATGGCTTAGTGTACAATAAAACGAGACCCCCATCAATCGTGGGCACCGAGAAGGTCAGACATTGCCCAGCACGGCTTCAGGTGCGAGGATGGGGTGTGCTTCGAGGTGCATGCTCTTGAACTTCGGCGGCAGCTCCTCGCTGCCGGCCCGGCTGCCGGTGGCGGTGTTGCTCGAGCTACTTGCGGCGGCTGTGTCGGCCGACGCTGTCCGCGCCATCGGTGCATCGGCAGCGAGCCCCCCCGACACACATTCGCCGCCGCCGGTGGCAGCCAGGGCCTTGGCGGCGCGCAGCATCTCCAAAAGCTGGATCTCCTCACGCGTGACCGGCCCGTCGCACAGGCCGCTCAGCTGCGTGCGCAGCTTGGCGCGGCTGAGCGTGCCGGAGCGGCCGCCGGCAATGAGGCCGTTGAGGGTGTCCTCGTCGAGGGTGTTGGCGGAGACCCACGGTGCGGCCGCGCCATCTTCGACTGTGCTGCTGCTGTTGCTGTTGCTGCCCGGCAGCGCCTCCGGGAGCGACCCCAAAAGGGAACCCCGCTCGAGGGACTGCAGGCTGCTGACTGCGCTGTGCACCTGCGCCGCGTCCCCCCACGACAACGACCGACCCATCAGCACGTCGCTGTCTATGCTCACGCCCTTGTTCCTGCCCATCGCCTGCCCCTGCGACTCCTCACACTGCCTGCTCCGGCAAGCCCACCCATGAGTCAGCACCTGCCGCCTCTTTGCACTGGACATACCAAGACAAGAGCCCCAGCAAGGAAGCAGCATTCCTACAAAATGGCAGAAAGTTGGAGACAGACACTTCTCTAGCAGCTGGCTGCAGAACCTGGATCAGGTCCACCATACCTCCCTTTCGCACAACTCCCTATGGTGGCTGGAACGGTCGAGAGAGGAGCTGTGCTTCATCCGTGAGGGGGGGAGGGCTCACTTGGTCCTGTAGAAAGGAGCCCTCTGAGAGGGGTGCAGCTCCACGCCCTCTAGAGAGCACGCCGCGGAGAAGTTGCGAGGGATCGCTGCCGGTGCGCTGCGAGAGCTGCTTGCCTGCGTCAGGCCAGGTGATGCCGCAAGGGCGCCCGATGCCACCGACACCCCCACTGAGCTGCCCGCCAAGCCCATCAGAAATGGAGAGCAGTCCATCGTGCCCACCTGCGCCCACCACCCAGATACCAGTGTCAAGCGCTGTCATCAGACACCGACAAATTCATGTCGACAGCAGCACGAGAGAGAGGGCAGGCTGTCTTCCTGACCGACAAGTGGCTTTTTAGTGCTGAGCTGTTCGGCCTGAGCAGGTGGCACGGACCCCACCTGAGGCACAAACTGCTTTTGTGGCAACGTGTGGCTGCGCTGCGCCACACACTCCTGCAGCAACACCAGGGTTTCAGCTGATTTTCAGAGATCCAGATTACATAACAGCTGCACACTGTCACAGGAGGTCATGGGGTGTCGTGCGGATCACTCTGAGCATGCAAAGGTCTTGCTTGAGAGATGACAGGAAGCAGCAAGTGAGTCACCTGTAGGCTCTGGAAACCCGTGAGATACCAGCGCTCCAGGGTTGCCTTCATTGTCATTGTGCTCTGCATCTCGGTGAACAGTACTCCTGTACCCCCAGCGCAGCTCATCACACTGGCAGCCACAATTACTTGCTCTACTCAGAAGGCAGATGTGGCACAAGAGAGCACCCTTTGCACAGACTTGTAAAACATAGCACGCACCTTGCCAGTCGATTAAGGTGTTGTTACCAACGGTGACCGGCAAAAGCTTCAGGGTGCACACATAATTGACCAGAGAAGCTGGAAAAGGGTTGATGGTGTCTGGGTGCGAGATGACCTGCCACTTCCTGACAGCCACACACAAGAGGACAGTGACATTTTAATGACTGCCAGATTTGACTCCCAAACTTGACTCGGGAAGATGCTGCTGGTGTTTCTGGCAGAGGATGAAACAGGCCGCACATGCAATGTTCATCATCATCCACGGCATTGAGCCTTTCAAACATGCGGTGGGCACCAATCTCCACCATGCGGATGGCTCCCACACAAGTGTTTGAGGAACCCTCCTGCAAAGACCAACAACGCGCATCAGCTGAACCACACTTTTCTTAGCACGGTCTGTGGTGGCAGCTTCTTGGATATCTGCCACGCATAATCAACTATCCTTAGGGATATCATAAAAACGGAGAGCAGCAGTGATGAAGATCGCAGAAGGTCAGTGTCTTTGTCTTGATCTTGTCTTGATCTTTCATAAGTGCCAACTCCACTTCCGTGTGCATGGAGGACTTTGATCCTCACCACCACCGAAGAGCGGAGGGGCCGTCCATCCACCTCTTTGAGCCATACAAGGGAGCCCCAGTCTCTGCAGACAAGTAGTGCCAAAAGTGAAACTACAGACAAGTAATTGCTGTGATGTACAGCCTGAGGCAAACAAGCACGAAGACCACGCGATCGCCACCAGGCTGCGATATTTCCTCTTCCGGTGACATATTTACATGTACTGGAAGTGCCTCCAGTTTGGTATGCTGCCTCTGTCCATAGACCGAGCACTTAAGGGAAACCTGGCAAAAGTCTGGAGGGGTGTTTGACAGAGCGGGCGGGCGTCAGGCGTCTGTGGCGCACCTCAACACAGCCCATACAAGATCAATGCTGGCATCCAAGACGCAGGAGGCGTGAGCTTCGACGCGGGACAGAAAACCTCCGCTTAGATGCATCGGCCGAACGTTGTGAAAGCCCTGGATGGCAATCTAACATCCCTCAACAAGACATACAGCCGTCCTCAGTGCAATACCACAAGCGGCTTGTGACAAGCCGAATTCGCTGAAAAGCGACAGTTAAAGTGGCGCTGTGTCAGAAGATCTCAAAATGGTACTGCCGGGATATCCAATATTAATAACCCCAGTATAGAAGGCCCTAGGGTCGAGGAAAACCACGTCAGACTGAGGGTTTGGGATCAGTCCTCTCTAGCAGAGCATCGATACTCATCCAGACTGCAGTCTAGCGTGTTCTGTAATACAGCACATTTATTATGTTTCGCTAGAAAGAACGCTCTAGGCGTCTCGTACGCAATCGGGGAAGAGTGCGAAGGATCAGTGCACCAGCGACTGTCTCTTCAATATAAAATGAGCTCGTCTGGTTGGTGTGATTTGCCGTCTGATATATGGGACCTCGTTCTGTGCAACCTCGTATCTACAGACCGGGTGTATTCAGTGGCTTGCGCCGCTGAGGCTCTGGCAGCGCTGGGCCAGGTCTGACTTCCAAGCCAAGGAACACTTCGTTTATGAATCATCCCTTGATCTGAGAATGCGCATTGCTGGACGACATCACCCTGGCTATCCTGCTTTGACAGAGTCCAACCTGTGGGTGTGCTCCTGTTGAAGGTTTGCAAGCACACCAGGCGTCTAGCGGCTGAGAGGTGGGAGGCTTTAGCGGCAGGCTGCCCTTCAGTCCCACCTTGCCCGCTCACGAGCCTGCCCTTCGTATTCGGACTGGACAGGTGAGCAGGCTCCTGCAAGCTCGTGCACAGGAGCCTTATCTTCTGGTCTCACACTCTATTCACTTTCAAAACCGACACCACGATTTTGCTTTTGTTCAGATTGCCAGTACTTCTCCCTGTAATCTGTACTCCTCTGGAGCTGGTGGCCTCAGATGACCTCTGAGTGGGGCACACTATCACATGACATCCAAAGCAGGAATGCTTGACGACAGCCCCGGCTCAGTCTATGTGTCAGTCAGTCTCTCTGAGTCTTGAAAGACAAGAAATGGGTAGTGTCTGTGCCAGCTGCTGCAATCAGCAACACCAGCTTCTTGCGGACACTGCAGCTCCGCAAGTGGCACCACGAATGGGCAGAGTGCGTGCCAGCTTCGGCAGAATAGGAGACCAGCTTTTTTTCTAATGCTGCAGCTAGGGGACGGGAGTAGGGATGAGCAGAGTATGTGCCAGCTTCTGCAGTGACTAAGTCCAGCTTGTTTCCAACGCTGCAGCTCCGCGACGGGGGAGCGAGGGATTTTTTCGGTATCGCGGCACGGGCGGCGGCTGGAGTGGCCCGCAGTGGCAGTGGAGCTGCACCGGGGCCGCGATTCGCAGGTCAATTTTGGGCCGCTGGCGCTGCAGACTTGCCTGGCCAATTTCGGCGTCAAGCGCGCTGCCGACTGGGGTGCGCTCACCCGGCCTCTGTGCCCCCGAAACAGGCATCGGGCAGGGCAGCCAAACGCATGGCCATAGCATCAAGTGTATGGCTGGGTGAAAGGTGCCTCAGCTTTGTGGAGGCATTTGCTGATCCAGAGACTGGAAGTTCCCATGCTCACAGGGTGCACTGCCTGCCAGCATGTCGTAGACAATCCCCAGAGTTTCCTTGGGCAGCTTCTGCTAGGAGATTAGACTGCTGCTGACAGAAGCAGGTGCTTGGAGCAGCGCTCTTTGCCCTGATTGGCAGGGGGTGGGAGAGATGAAGTTGACTGGAGTACAATTCAGTGGACACGTGACCTTTGACAGTGCCGCTGGAGGGTGACGAGAAGGCCGAAGTAGCATCAAGACTGGGTGAGGGGAAGATGAAGGTGACTGGAGTATTCGGGGTTGAGCAGGGGACTTGGAGGCGTGTGCGGCGGAGCTGCGGGCGCGGCTGCCCACGCCGGGGCAGGTGGGCAGCTGCCGGGCACCCCTGAAGCTGCTGCTGGAGGTGCGGCGGCTGCGCTGCGAGACTCTCGCGGGGCCCGAAGCCAAGCGCTGCTTCCACCTGTCCAATGCTGACCTCAGCTGCCTCGCACTTGTGAAGGTCAGCCACAAGCTAAAGCCCCTCATTTTTGGGAACAGATACGTGTTGTTCATGCGCCGTCGGCATTGGCATGGTCCAGCTTGATCACGCTCGCGGGTTCCCCAGGATTTCTTTTCAGTGAATGAGCCAGCATCTTGGCCTGGGCGATTGCCCAACGGGTTAATGGGGAAATACATGGCAGCAGCTTGACAGTCAAGACGGAATGCCAAGGGACGGGTGTTTTGTGCAAAGCAGGAACCGTCGCTGTTCAGCCGCAGCGGCAGGGCGAGGCAGTACCGGCTGCTGGATGCGCAGAGGGCCGCGCGCGACAAGTATGGGTCGGAGGCGGCCATGCTGCGGCAGGCGCGGCGCAACCGAGAAGCCGCACAGCGATTCCACAAGACCGGCAGAAGTGGCCAGGTGCAACCCGCCTGCTCAGCTGCAATGTCACCGAGATAATGGCTCTTTTTTTGCTTGGAAAGCAGCGGCTACGCTGTCGTTGTCCGTGCATGCTGCTGCTGGGATGTGGATAAGTCTGCGCAGGAGTGCGCAGCGCCGCAGTGGCTTGCGGCGTGTTTTGATGCCCTACCAGGGGCCAGAGAGGTCAAACTTTACGAATGTCAAGCTGACAGCTGATAGAGTCGTTGTGGGTGGTGCGCAGCAAGAGCGGCAACGGCAGCTGCTGCTTGAGTTGGAGGCGCGGGGACTGAACATCTTGGACGGCTTTCTGACGGCCCAGAGGTACATCCAGGGCTTGCCTGGGGGCCCCAACGGCCTGGCGGGGACGCGTCAGAGCTTGGAGGAAGCTGCGGATTCGATCGCGCGGCGGCGGTTCATCGTCGCGCACTGCTCTCCCGAGCGCGCTCTGGCGCTGGCCGGCTGCCAGTGGGCTGCGCAGGAGACGGAGCAGCTGGTGGGGCCAATCATGCTCTTCTTCCAAGTCTGCCTTGCATGTCCAGCCTAGTTCAATAATGTGGAAGTGCTCTCTTGTGCCCAAGGCTATTAACGTGTTTGAATATTATGTTTTCTGTATTGCACTGGACCCTAAGCCACAGATGATCTCTAGGTGGGGCAATCTATTACATGATATCAAAGGCAGGGATACTTGAAGACACATCTGCTGCGGAAGAGTCTTTTCAGCATAATCACTGTCTGGGGTCAAAGATGACAGCAGCATTCATAGAAATGTCCCTGTGCGAATTTGAGGGTTCCTGGGTTCCTGGGTTGCAACGCTGCAGGCAGTGAAGGACAGGAAGTTTTTCCTTTGGGAGGAGCAGCTCAAACGGGAGGGCCTGCTGGAATGGCTGGAATCCCAGGGAAGCCTGGCAGAGGCTTTGGAGTGCTCAAACCTGCCTGCCAGCATGCACAGGGAGGTCAAAGAATGGTTTTTGGCTTGCAAAGTGACGTCCGCCACCATAGCACGTCAAAGCAAATGTTGAGCACATTATGGCAAGGCCACACTTTTTATTTTCCATTTCAGTAGGAGTGAGAGATTGAGAAAACCATGGACGCATGCAAGAATTGATTTCAATTTTTTACTGCTTGCTTTTCTTACTGCTTGCAAGACATGCAAGCAGACATAAAGTCTGCCAGTTGTGTTGCATTTCAGCACTGTTGCTACTGTATATAGATGATTGCTTGTCAGGTTTGTCAGGAAATGATGGTGCTGTGCTAGAGAAATACTGCAGTGTTACACTCTTAGATAATTGCTGCCCATTGTAGGACTTGCACATGGCAAGTATCGCACTGCGATGCTCACAATACATTGCAAATCTGCTCACAAAATCCAGAGAATGTAAGATCGTTTTGCAAGCCACAGATCTGCAGGCACTTGACTTCACACTAAACATGCATGACATATAGGCAGATAGCACACAGAACTGCAGAAGGAAGGCACAATCAGAATCTGCTTGTCTTTGAGGGTGCCTTGCATCGCCTCATCGCCCTCTTTCCTCATGGGTGAATGCAAAGTAATGTTCATAATCAGCAGCAGCTCCAGAACATCACTTCTTTCTCATCCTCCTACTTCCCCTTACCAGTGACTGCAAGTGTAAAACGATGCATCATGGGCCCTGGTGACATAAAAGTGACAAGAACATTGAGTATTCAAGGAACAGGGAGAGCCTCACTCGACAAAGTCACTACTTAAAACCTATTCAGGCATCCTGTGCCCGTCTTGCCCTTGCGGGTTGCATGCAGCATCAGCATCAACCATTCCAGACTAACACTCCTTAAGGGAGTGACTCCAGCTAGTCTATAGACTTATTTCAGCAGCTTATTTCAAGCAAGCTTTGCAATTTGGTATAATTTGGGCGCATGCACCCCTGGCAAAGCTGGCATTTCACCGGCGGAGTGCTCAAGAGACGGTGTAGACATCGATCATGCCCTGGTCAGAGCCTGCGTACAGGACCTGCTCGCCCGTGCCCCACTTCACATCTGCATAGTGCTGCACCGTGCTGACGCCCGCGCGCATGTTCTCTGCATCACCCAGCGGACCGCGTCAGTGCAACAGGCAGGCAACTTCAGCACCCAGTGCTTGAGAGCTTCAACCTGCCACTCACAGGGTAGTCACAACCTGACTATTCCGGTGTGCACTGCGAAAGGCATTGCAGCTGTGCCTTCTGAAGCACTCCTCTCTGGCGTGCACCATCTCGGTGAGGTTGCTGTGCATTGACCCAGCGCTTCAGTGCAAAATAACCACGCCAAGACAGGGCACGGCAGGAGGATTCGCTCTTCCAAAAACTACAATGAAGTCCTGATCTACAGACATAACCCACAGCCAAGGAATTCACTTCAAACAAAGCAGGGGTGGTGGATGTGGAGGGAGGGTCTCACTGGTTCACCATTCAAGGGGCTGCATTCACAGTGAGGTAGAATTTCACTGGTGCTCACCCGGCGGTATAAATACTCAGCACTGTGCCCACAGTTGATTGGGTCTTGCTTGCATCTGGCGAGTCCATCAGGGGGTTTTATTGCAGATTGCAGCTTGTCTGCAGATGCACCTTGCCACCTGGCAGGAATAGCGTGTCTTGTTGATAATATTAATGATGACTCACCGGGCTGGAGGGAGGAGTCGAAGGGGTCGGTGTAGTAGAGGCCGTCGATGGTGGAGATCGCGGCCCAGCCGGGAGTCGCCCCCAGAGCGACGCGCAGAACCGCGCTGTTGTCCATGCTCACCGACGCCATCGGCGCATTCATGCCATCCCTCGCCGACCTGTGCATGCCGGCAGGGGTATTTACGAATGGCAGCAGGGGCATTTGCGCATGGGGGCAGGGGTATTTAGGATAAGGTCATGCTTGCAGCGTACCACGCATGGCAAGGTGAGCCTAGCACAGCTCTCCTTGTGTGAACCGTGTGAACTGTGCATGCGCACAGCAGAGGCATCCCTGATGGCCTGCTTCGGCTGTACCTCCACGTAAACAGGTGGAAGATGCAACATCACACAAAAGTAAGGTGCACCACCAGAGGCGAATTTGCAGGCAGGTCAGGTGATGGGTTGATCACCTCAGATCCCACTTGGAGATGTAGGTGTCCAGGCAGCCAGCCACCACAGTGGTCTCCCGAGAGTCTATCGTCGTCACCTGCGCAGCCGCAGCCAAGCATGTGTCACCTCTGAACTTCATGCCACCTGGCACCCTTGATGCAGTTGAACATCTGAAACTTGCACAAAATATATAGGATTATTCAAGAGTCCATCTCTCTTGCAAAGCCGAGTAGTCTGCAACCTACACCATCTCAATTGTCCTTTGTGTAATAGAGGGACTTTCATCCTCAAGTGGGTTGACCCGGCACATGCATGGCGCTCTCCTTGGGAGCCTCTCAAGCACCGGCCACAGTCAGACCTTAAGTGCCCAGATATTCAAGCAGATGCCACGCCGGGTCAGGCCATCGTCTCCATGTCTACAGAGCTCTTTCAATGGCAGGGGATAGCGCGCACCATGGCAGTGCTGTCCTCGTGCGCGCTGCGAGTGGAGTCGACCAGGGTCATGGCGACAGTGCTCTGGCGCACATCCCACACCGCGATCGTGCCGTCCTTGGCGCCTGACAGCAGCACAGGGACCGCCCCCAGAGGTGCCACAACAGTCACCAGGTCCTGGGTGCCCTGCACAGCACGCCAAACCACTTTGACTTGCTGTGCAGGTTCCAACACTGGAAAATGCATTCCCCCGCACGCTCTTTTTGCAGCAAAGGAGAGCCGTGAAGTGCGTTCCATCCACGAAAAGAATTGTTAAACTGATGTGAGAATAGTCTTCCTGGGGATTATGGCAGTTGTACAAGGCATGGTGGCTACAATAACTTGGATCTTCACAATTTTGCAGCAAAGTGGGGAGCCAGGAGATTTGACACCTTCAGGGTGGTTGTCGGCTGGGCTTCGCCATTCTGCGGCAGGGAGTTGAAGTCGTACAGGGACACTATGCCGGAGTCGCCCATGCGCTCGCCTGTGCCAACCACACATAATTTGTCAGACACAAATCCCCGATAAGACAGCAAGGCATACGATACAGGCCAGGCCGGTGTGGTAGGACCACGACAGTATGCTCTGCTTTGACGCCAGCATACTGTTTTCAGGTTGGATGCATGCTTAGACGCTCAAGCCTCACCGGTGGCGAACTCAGAGGTGCCGGGCAGGACGGCGACGGAGGAGAGGAGGGAGGCCGGGGAGCGCATGAGGCGCGCTCGGAGCTCGAGGCTGCCGCGCCCCGAGCGGTACACGTCGATGCAGGGCGTCGCGTCGCGGTGCAGCCCCACCGCCGCCAGGTGGCCCTGCTCCGCCGCCCACGCCAGACCGTTGTACGCATACCCGGGCGCCGCCGACAGCCTGCCAACGGACCACCACTGAGCTACTGACGCTGAAATACAAGGCATGTTGCATGCTGAGCCTTGCCCAGAAGGGGTTCTGACACGTAGCCCTTCTGCTATACAGGAGAGGTGGCGATTGGCTTTCAAAACCCACGCAAGATACAGAGCGGTGCAAACGCTGCGGACTGGTATTTGCGCTCAGCGCCCAGCCTGAATGTGGTGCTTGCAGGTAGCACTTCATTCATTGCTCTAGGTTTCTAGCCAAGCTACAGCGCCGTGCTACTGGGGCTCCAGAAGAATGTCATGCATTCTCCTAGATGCCTGAGCGCGGCTTTGGAAACTGGCTAACACTTGTGATCTGTCATGGACCTAGACGACTCGTGTCTCCTAAGGAGCAGTTCAGGTCCCGGACTCACAAGCAGATGTGCCAACGAGATGGACTTGTGAGTCATGGCTGCAAGGGCAATCTGGCAGAGGTGGAACCAAGGAGCTACTGTTGGCTGCAGCAAGTGCTCTCAAGACAAGCAGGCGCAAAAGGGAATTCGCACCGCTGGAGCTGGTGGCCCTGGGTGTCCCACAGGATGAAGCTGCCGTCCTTGCAGCTGCTTACCAGCTGCTGATTAGTTGCATCCCATGCCAGAGAAAAGACGCCATCGGCGTGGCCTACAAAAGAGCCGGCTGCAGTCAACCGCGGCTTTGCGCCTGCATCAAACAATCGCCACAATGAACGCTCAATACCACATCAGGCCTACATCTTCAGAGGGGTAGGCGTCATTGCCGAGCTGATAGTTTGAATTCACTTCTGCTCTGATTTCACACCCGTGTGGCCTTCTCGGGCCTGCGCTCCTTCTGAGACTCGTGTGATTCCTCATTGCACATCAACTATTAGGGGAGAGATATATTACCTCAAGCCACAATTGCATTAGACAATGCATACAGAGCATGGTGACCCGTATTTGCTGTGCCATGTTTCAATGCATGGCAACCATCACAACTGGCATGAGCGTTCTTACCTGCATGGCCATTGGCGCTTGAAGGAGCACTGCCATTCTGCGAGTGGGATGGAGTCCAGCCCATGCACTCGTTGATGTAGTCCTTGTCATAATCAAACTCTGGCTCCAGAGCCTCCATCTGCTGCTTCAGTTTCTCCAGGAACTCGCTTGGGCAGTTCTGCTTCAGCTGCACCAGTGCACACAAGCGATGTTCAAGAGCTGCATTCCTTGTCCAATCTGATGCACTCTCACGAATACTCTCCAAGATCTGGGTGCTGCAAGGGCAAGAATTATCCCCACCTCTTCCCATGCATGAGGGGTATCTGACAAGGTGATCCTTGCCCAAATGCAATGCCATGTGAGAATAAGTGGGACATGCATGGTGGGGAGTGGTTGCATGGTCCGGAGTATTTGCATGTTTGGAGATCCATGCCATTCCACGCTTGTAAAATTGTGCAGCATGACATGGGACCAGGGGTTCACGAGCTGTCACAGGCTGAGAACCAGGAGCCCACCTGCTCTGCACAGTGCTCTGCCGTCTTGCCCAGCATGGTCACTGCCGCGCAGCGCTTCTTCTCGTCTTTCATCAGCGAGCACAGCGTCTGCACAGCGCCTGCGTTGCAACCCTCAACCACTGATCAAATGCAGAAGAATCGAATGCTTGCGTACATCCATTAATCCTGGTGTTCATTGTCTTTGGCAAACATTTGCCGAACCACATCACTGGCGCAGACCGCATCTGCATGCATCGTTTGAAGCATTAATTTGACTTGTATTGCATTTGTTGCTGCCTGATCGGGATGCGGAAAGCCTCACCTGGGACTGTCACAAACTCCAAGGTAACTAGGCATGCAAATGCCTCGGCTTGTCCGAAGAACTCTGCCCGATTGCAGTTCACAGGTCGTGGAAGGGTCAGGTGCCTCAGCACCTGTCAAAAAACATTTCATTCATGGATCCTTCACATAGGCCACAACTTCAACATTGTGCTCTATCATATAACGCAAGGAGCCATAGAAGGGTTGGAGCAGAATTTTATGGGATGATACGACCAAAGGATGAATGAGAAGGCCATTAGCCTAATTTATCAAAGCTGTCACTCACATTCCCAACAAGTGGCCCTTTGAGATCTGCCCTGAAGTGTTCTGGCAGCATAGGCAGGATGTTCATGTAGGGAACCTGCGCAAGACTTCACATATTAGAGCCTGGAGAATGTACACGAGCACAGCACACATGAAGGTATGCAGCATGCAAAGCCCGAGCAAATATTCACCAGCGATGTCAGAGTGTGAGGCAAAAGGCAAAGCCCATGCAAACAGAGCTTGAGGATCTTGGGACGAGTTTAAACTCACAACGGACTTCCCATTGGCGACCATTTCATCATCAAAGATGATGCTCATGAAGGCTTCAGTGAAGTACTCAAACATCTGCTGCGGTGTGCCGCTCTGCTCCAAGATCCTGTTTAGATCACTTGACACCTGCCGATACAAGTCATTTCTGTCAAAGAATTGGTGGTCAATGATATGCCTTCCCAAAGGCATTCTTCAATGCACTTCCATGTTGTGTGAGAGGAAAGCCACTACGATTTTTGGCATGTGCCATGACAGTGGACAGTGCATGCAAGCTTACCGATTCGAATTTCTCAGCATACTCGTCCTGGCTGCAATCCAGCTGCATCATGTGCTTCTTCAGAGCATTGACAACCATCTCTCGCTGCAGCGGCTGTGCCTGTGGCTGCTGCTGCTGCTGCTGCTGCGGCATGCTGTTGGCCACTGGAGTTGGCAACGGTGCCTGCATGCCATCACATCTCTGAGCTACTTTCCCCATTTAACAAACACGGTGATGCACAATGATGTTGATGCCTGCGGCGGTGTCCTCTGGAGAGACCTTCCCGAGTCATGACAAGCAATGCAATGAGCAGATAATCACCTGAGTGGACTGGTGGGGAGTGGGTGCCTGCGATGCTGCTGTCTGCGGTGTGACTGAGCCAGATGAGGAAGTGGGTGCTGGAGTGATTGGGACGGATGCTGCTGGCACAGTGGTGGCTGGATGTAGCAGGCCAGGAACAGGCATGCCTGGGGGCGGCGTCTTCGGGCGATTCAGCTTCACCGGAGAAGGCTGCGCGCTCTTCACAGAACCTGCCTGGCTTCCATCCCTGCGAGGCACATCGTCCTGCCTGCTCAGATCTAAGCAATGCCGACCCCGGGTCTAGGGCCTATGCAAATCCACTCCTGCACAAGGATTTTCAGAGGCATTGGGGCAAGTAAACTTGTAGAAGGCTGTTGGTATTAGCATAAGGGGTTCAATTCAGATGTCACAGTGCAGAACAAATCCTTCCTGCTGCAATGGAGAGAAGTGCTCACATGTGCTGGGGAGTGGAGACTGTTTGTGGGGATGGGGTGGCCTTGGATCCCTCTGAAGACATCCCCGGCGTTCTGTAGGAGCTTGAGATGGATTCACTACCACCCAGCGCGGACCCTGCTGTGGTTTTGACTTGAACATGCTCTGTTAAATTCCTGCAACAGAATATGACGGACATCAGCTTGTTCAACCCACAGACGCAAGCAATTGCGCTGCATATGATATCCATTTTAATCATCACGTAAACTCATAGCATGGCCAGTCTACACCATCACAACTAGGGGGCTGTACTACATCTCATGGAGAGTGATGAACGCAGCCAGCAAGTAATCACAAAATGACGGCCATGCAAGACACCAAAGACAATCAACACGATTTACAGCAGAAAGTAAACAACAACAGCTGATCAGAACACATATTGCTCAAAGAAGCTTCCAATGGCCATCGGATTACTTACCGCAGGGTGTTCAGCAGCTCTGTTGCCAGATCAACCTCGTTCGCCTCTAGCTCGATCTCTATTGATATCTTCATGTTGTCCACCTCTGTTGAGATTTGGATCGCCCTTGATCATCCAGCAGAAATCACAAGGGCGGCAGGGCACAACAGAGACCATGCATGCTTACCCAATGGGTGGCCACGTGTCTGCAAGAGTCATTCCCGCTTCTTGCTGCTGTCTGATTGTCCCAATTGCCAGTTCTACTGAAGTGTTACTTATTGCTCTGCTTGAGACCAAGTCCTGTCACAGAGATCCTGTCCTACAGATGTCTGCCATGCCTCCTTCAACTCCCTCCTTGATACAGCAACTCTATTCCCCACACCAATCTAGTAGGGTAGAACCAGGAAGAACATTGCTAATACTCCTGCTTCTCATTTGGCCACTGCTACTACAGTAAGCTGTAGCTGGATCAGAGAGGGCAGAGCTCATGCCAGACAGTCATATGATTTACTCCTGGAGACACTGCATGCACATTACTAATGATGAGGAGCATTTATGCCGGCAGTCAGCTGTACCTATCCAAACTTTTAAAACAAGAGCCGGAACAACTTGTTGCAACCACTGCACCACTTATACATGGACCTGCAAACTGTAAGGTATGTAGCTGTCTTACTCCCGTATGTGCTAATTTACTGCATGTGCAACCTGCTGAAGCAATCCAACCAACAATCCAACAGTGTACATGAGACCTGTTCAAAGCTCACTTCTTCCTCTTCTTCCCATCCTGCTCATCATCCTTCTTCTTCCTGCCCCCCTTGGCCTTGCCTGGCGGTGTGTCATCCTCGCCGAACACCACTGTAGCTTTGCCCCCCCTGCCCTTGCCCTTGCCTTTGCCGGGTGGGGTTCCCTCCACCTCCACCTCATCTGCAGCTGCAGCTGTAGCGGAGGCTGCCTTGCGCTTCTTCTTCTCTGTTGCAGCGTCGTCGGCATCGTAGCTCACGAAGTGGTCAGATCTGGGCGCGGCTCGGTTCTGCTTCTCTGCCGCCACCTTTGCGCGCTCCGACTCATCCTCGCCATCTGACAGCACGCAGTCAATTTCCCTTGGCAGTGCCCCAATTGAAAATAGCAACTTGCAATTTTCAAGGACAAGCTTGGTACACAGGTCTCACCACTTCATCCATGAGGCATCAGGCACCCAATGTATGAAATGACCAGCCCTGTGCCCAAAGCCTTCAAGCGTGGATTTATGATAAGTCTTTTCAGTTGAGGGCAGTGCTCAGTAAATTTAGGTAAGATATGTATGGCAGCGGCACCTTTGTTGACTGGGCGCCAGGCGTACAGCGAGCGGGAGGAGCCCGAGATGATGACATCAAGGCGGGGATGTGGCTTGTTGACAGGGCAGATGGTGGAGAGATTGGTGTCCACCAATTGTGTGAGCAGCCGCCCAGTGGAGGCATCCATGATATCCACTGGATGCAGGGCCGCTCCCCCAAAGTCTTCCGAGATATACCTGCGCTCACCACACTACTCACTTCGTACTGCTCATGAGCAACCCGGCCCAATCCTGCTTGCCCTCCTTGCCTGAAAAGCTTAATTTAGAACAAAAGGGCTTGTCAATGATAGCTCAGAAATCTGCAGCCCTCATATGTGTCCATACTCTAAGTGCCAAAAAAAGGGGGAAATTGGGACCCCATTAAAGCAGGACAGGACATGCATGCTGAAACTTTGCAACAAGGCAAGTGGCATGTAGGATGCGAATGGTGCTAATAGGGAAGGACAGGGGAGGCACCTGCCAACGATGATGGTGCGTTCTGCGGCATCTTTGGGATCCCACTCGGCTCGGAAAGGCGTGAGGTAGCGGTTGAAGTCATGGGAGTGCACAATCTCACGGTCAGGTGCATCGCCCGCCGATAGAATGTAGTCCCAAATGCGCAGCCTGCACAACAGAATCCTTTTGTGTCACATGGCATACAACATTCCCGTCTGCACCAGGGATGAGAAAATGACGGCCTTCAGCACCCCAGCAGCAGTGAGAAGCACCTACAGTGCATTGCAGAACATGGGACCTGGGCTAGGACAAGCATGCATGCCCACTCCTTCAGGAAATAGTCTTCGTCATGGTTTGCAGGCTGCGGTAGTTGGGAGGTGTGTTCAAGGGAGCACCTGTTGTCGATGCAGGTGGTCATGATCTTGGTTCCGGAACCAGGAGAGAAGTATGCAGCATTGACCACCTTCGGGTGATCCATGCATGCTACTTGCATGGGCTCATTGCCAGCTGTGCTCCCTGCATTAGAGCAGCACGTCATCGGTTAAAATCATACTAAGATCCCCACTGGTCCATCTGGCACGACCAGTTTCATTTGAGAGCAAAAGCATGCACACAGAGATGTGCAGCTTGAGCATTAGAGACCAACACACCTGAGCTGCCACTGCTGCTGCTGCCGACGCTGGATGACATGGCGCGGATGTCAAAGATGCGAGCGGTCCAGTCATTGCTGCCCGTCATCATCAGGTTGCAGTTCATTGGATTCACGTGTATCGTGTTCACCTGCAAGAGCAAATTTCAACAGAACCTTGCCCTAGGTTGCAAGACACCTACTGCAATTATCGTGAAGATGCGCACCCATCCATGCCTCTAGTACAGGTGCAATTCAACAGTCCACAAATGGCAGCAAACTCTGGACTTGGCTGTGCAGCCTGAAAGAGGGGGAAATATGCTCTGTGCCAGACCTTGTTGCCCTTCTTGTGCAGCTGGTGCTGAGCAATCTCCTGATTGGTGCGCGCATCAGCAAAGTACACCTTGCCCTTGTTGTCGCCAGCAATGATGAGCTGCCGCTCTGCGCATACGTCCAGGCCATACAGCATCACCCATGTGCGCTCGTTGGTCACCCCCTGGATCCATCCCTCGGGGTTCATGTTCAGCACAGTGGTGTCAAAGCCAGTCTCCACATCAAACACCTGCCCATCATGCAAAATCTAAGTCAAGCCACGACGTGTGCTGATCACAAGAAAATGGATGAGCCATGATGAAGAAGATGCAGAGTTGCATCCAGTATCTGTGCTAGAGGACAGATCTTAGCAATGATGGTCATCCACACGGGTCTGAGGCTTTTCTACAGGCAACATGACACCAGAATGGCCATTGCTCACCTGGTCACTAGGCTCTTTGAGATGTCGGTGCATTCCAAACCAGCTGTGCCCGCTTCACACACTGTGGCAAGGTCTTCATCGGCAGCGCTGACTCTTGATTTTCACTGAATACTGTAAATGCCTATCATGAGTCAGGTTGGTGAGACAGGCCCCACCTTGCAGAGGCCGTCGGAGGATGCTGAAGCGCACTGCATGTCATGCAGGGGCCCCAGGAAGCGCAGGTTGTTGGTGAGTGCGCGGTGCATGCTGCCATGCACTGTGCGCTCGTGCACCTTCTCAAAGTCCCACACCGCCACCTGCCCCTTCTTGTCCCCACTCACCACTATGTTGTCCTGCCATGCAGCCCTCCACGCTTCAGATCACCTTTACCACGTGTGAAACATCTGTAGACAAGACTGGACTGTTCTCAGAATATTGAGCATCAAATAATCTGCAATATATGCAAGACAGGAGTATTGCCAGGTGTTCAGCGGTTGAGCGATGTGCATCATTCATGGCATGCATGTGTCCAAAACGGCACCTTGGTTGGGTGGAATTCGAGGCAGGTGCACCGGCGCGAGTGCAGCCTCAGCACAGCTGCATCCACCAGCCAGTCGTTCTGCTCGATGTGCATGTCCTGTCTCCTGCAGTTGCACAAATGCCCTGTAAGTACCTGAACAGGGCCAGGAGTTGCAATACCAATGGTGTAGAATAGAAAGCACTGCACCGGCGCAATTCAGACATCCAAGAGTCCTCACCGTCCATTCAGCTCACGCTGTCTGACGCAGGCGAGCATGCCATCAGAGCAGATGCCTGAGGCTTGGCGGCAGCCGTGCTCTGGAGCAATCCGGAAGGGGCAGGTCATGGTGGTGTGGCCTGGCTGCTTGCACAGGTAGCACGGCTTGTAGGGACAGTCGTGATACACTGACCCCACAAAGCCTGCGCAGTGACCCTTCTTGCCACAGACCTGCAAATTGCACAGTCAACTATCAACATTGGCAAGCAAGCACACTAACGGGGAATGTTTGTTACATTGAAATGAGAACCAGCTGAAAGCAGAAGAGTAGAAGGATGCTATGTACAAGGTGAAATCATATGCCGCACAAAGCACAAGCTGGGATACCCACATGACAGACGAGACCCTTCTTCCCAAGGGAGATGGTGATCTTCTCCCTCTGCCCGCTTGGCCCGGCTTGTGCGTTGGAAGCTGTCCTGTCATTCTGATCTGCATCCGCTTCCCCGTCCTCGTCACCAGCCTCCTCCTCTACGTCTTCGTCCTCCTCTTCTGAAGTGCTTGCCTCTTCTGCCTCTTCCTCGTCTTCCTGACGTGTGTCCACCCACCGAGGCATCCTGCAGCACCGAGACAAGTCTCGTGTTGTTATGATCATTCATCACGCCAGGACAAGGAAATACATCTAACTAGTGTCAGATGAGATCATGTACCCTCTGGAGTAGGTCACACAACATGTCAGAATTATGTATGTCACCTTCTGAGTCCCTTGTATTGGCTAGAACCAGAGTTTGTGTCACTCCACCTGTGGATCACTGTTTTGATCCTGCCCTTTTAATCTTCAAAAAACCGCCAAGAAGACCAAGAATTGTAAACAGGAACATACAAAGGCTCAGAAAAGGGTTCACAATTAAGCCTGAATCCTTGCTTTCCTTGCGGCGACGTGGTGAGATTACGCTCGGCATTGTGAACCTCAGCAGGCGCAGCATGATGGCCACGTGACAATTTCAGCTTCTTTCAGGGAGGAGGAGTGCAGTTTGCTGTGCATGGAACAATGTGAAGCAGTACAACGATGTTCAATCACCGAACAAAGGTGAGGTCTATTGAGGACCCCAATCGTATGCATTTTACTAGTCTCATTCCGGATTATTGAGTACTGCTATTCGTTTTCTTGCACAAGCATGGCCTCCCAGGCCTTCGAGAGAGCAATGAAAAAGCTGGAGACTCCCAGTGAAGCGCTTTTGGCCGACATGATCATGCGCGATATCACTCAGCTGGCAGAAGATGCCAAAGGTGATAGTCATCCTGGTGGTTGTGAGCTGGAGGGAAACCCCCAATGGACATCATACTGAAATTGGAAAATAGTAATGACGCAAGACGGGCTCAGCATCTTCCTACGTGGCATGTAGCTTACTCCCTTGATATGGCTGGTTGTGTTTGCAGACAAGGGGGTTACAGCATATCTGCGCAAACCTGTGCACCGAAAGAAGCCCAACGAACGATTCCTGCAGGGCACTCTACGAAGTGTCGCTTTTGGTGAGTGCGCGCCCTTCAATTGCATGTCATCCATACAGCGCTTTGCCACCCAGGCCCTCTAGCACACATATTGAGGACCTCAGTCGCGATGCTGCAGCCAATCGCAAGGCAGAAGAGGACGAAATGTGGGTGCACAGAACCAAGCGGGCTCGTGGTGAGACCAGGACAACTCAGCATGCAGCAGGTGTGCAGGACCCATGAATTCTGCCTCGCCAAACTATAGATTTCACATTACCACATTAGAACACGGCGAGCCATTTGATTACTGCCGGACGGTGTAATGCGCAAGTGAGCAGTACAGGATTATTGCCTGTGGATATGAGCAGGCAGGAGCATCGACGAGGGCAGGAGTGATGCGCACAGCAGCGAGAGTGACTCGTTAGAAAGTGAAAATGAAGAGAAGGAGAGCGAAGCAGGGCCTTCAGGAGCTGTGAGCGACAGCGAGCTGGCAGACATGCTATCGAGGCATCGCCCGAGGTGCTGACTCTTGCAGGATCTAGTCTCTGCCAGCACGTTTGCCTGCTCAAAGAGCCCCTCATCCAGCGCAGCTTCGTTGAACTTCCATATGCATGAGCTCTTTGGGTGATTGGAGTTCTGCTGGCTCCTGATTGCAGGGGGAGGGGCGCTGTGGGCTCGCGTGCAGACGAGCCAGGACCATTCCTGCCTGAGAGTGCCTTGGCAGGTGTGCTTCATGCTGACATTGCTATCGTGCTTTGATTTGGTTGTTGGCTCAGACTAACTTAGTCGCTGGTGGGGTCGTACTAAACTAATGTATGCAAAGCTGCTGTCCTGTGGAGCTCCTGACACCGTTCTTTTGTGGCCTTGCAGATGCCGGGCCTGATGATATGAGCGTGAGAGGACCCATTGGCCCAGAGAGGCCTGCTTGGCTGCAGAGGGATGCAGGCACTGCAGCTACATTGAAGGGGGGCAGGAGTGATTCTATACAGCAGGAGGGTCCAGGCAAACAGGTTGAGAAATTGCATAAGGTCAAAAAGTACTCGAAAGGCAAGCTGCACAAGGAAAAGAAGAAGAAAAAGGAGAAGCGGCACAAAGAGAAAAAGCGGAGGAAGAAAGAGAAAGTGGCGTAATGCATACAGCATCATGCCTTTGTGATTATGTACAGGAGAAGGAATGACAGACCCACAGGCAACATGCAGGAATGCGATGTCCTTTTCCAAAATATTACATGGTAATGACAGTTGGTAATTCCTCTCTGATTGAAGTCACGCATGGTATCTCACGATCCATACAGCAGCATGCCATCATTGATAAATGCGCAGAATGGCGCTTCAAGATGACAGATCAGACAGATTTGCCGCTTCTTAACAGTCTTCTCTGACCTTGATATCCTAGGATACAATACCAGATATATGTTTGACACATCGACAAAAATATACCCATACACATCTTCTTGAGCAAAGGACAGGCATTTGAACCCTGCACATAGACGACCCCCTGATGCATGTCCCACGTTCTTGAGCAGCCAGGTGCTTTTGAGAATAGCACGCAGAATAGCACGCACTTGATGCATGTCGCACTCTACTGTAACACCTTTCGCTTTTTTGGCACACCCTCTGGACGATTTACTTTCTCCATTCACCGCGAACACCACAAAATGAGCTCATCTTGCTATCGGATCATTGTAACTCCTAACCTTCTCACTCTGCATGACCTCTTTGTTTGAAAGGCTAGTTGGGCACAAAGCTGGAAAAGCCCTCCTCCTGCTTGGTGGGGGTGAGTGCGCCCGCCTTGTAGTTGAACGCCTCTGTGGGGCGCAAGTAGTTTGATTCTGCCTGCATTGGCGTGCCAGGCTTTGACTTCACCTTGCCTGCCTCAGCATGCTCAGCGGCCTGCATGCCACATAAGAGAAATCTGTCAGGCCCACCATCAGCATATTGTGTTTGTTCCCAGAGGTCCGACAGACAGTGGTGGTTGGATCAGGTCATCCAATGATCTCTGTTGCGGCAACCATTCGAGGGGTGCCGAGCAGGTGGGCAGGCAGGGAACGCGCTGGAGATGGCGATGCGCATCTGGACTGAGATCAATTGTGATATAGCCACGGGAAGCATATTGGAAAGGCACCCACCGCTTTGTCCCATGCCTCCTTGTCCTTCTGCAGGCGGCTCTTGTGCACCTTCATGTCTCCCAGGCCGCTGCCAGCCGCAACACTTGCACTCCTGCATGCATGGCAGTTCTAATATGGCTCTGGACTTCACACTGCTCTCGGCCACTCTGCAACTCTTAGAAGGCAAGAGAACGCTTGATGCAAAAAGCCTCCATTGCAGACCATGCAAACACACCTGTTGACAGGGGGGCGCGGTGCTCGGTTGAGTGCGCCCGAGGCTTTCTTTGCAGCCGCCTCTTTCTCCTTCTCAAGCGCGCTCTTGTGCACGGGCATGTTACCAAGACCCTGCCCTCCAAACGCTGCCTGGATTGCAGCGCTCGCCACGCCAGCGCGCCGGACCTGCAAGCATGCAATGTCATACGGTTATTATACGCACAGCAGCACTTGTGCCCTGGCCAGCGCTTTATTATGTGCTGCATATCATGTGCATCCCGCCCATGCGCATTCCAAAGAGGAAAATTGCTGAAGGCAGTTCGCGAACGCATCGTATACTCCCATTGAGGATCTATAGGGCGTGGAAACCTCATCATGCATTGCGCAATTATGTGCCGGTCAGCACACACAATCACACAAAGTCAGGCGCTGTCTTGCAAGACGTTCAGGTAATTCTGAAAGAGCAACAGGGAGCAGACCTTGTGGGGGTAGGGCGTGGCAGGATTGACACCGGCCTTCTTGCGTGCGGCCTGCGCGGCTACGGCTGCATCCCTGTCGCGTTCCAGCTGGCTCTTGTGCACCTTCATGTCCTCCCCAAGCCCGCTCTCCTGCAGTGACCAGGCACCCACCGTCAGATGAGGACGGTGCATTGAAGCCTCTGCAACATGTCATTATTTCGTGCCAAGTCTGCAGCCACAAAAGCAGGGCTGCCTTCCAATAAAAATGAGCAACCCATAGCCATCAGTCATGGACGCCTCAGCCTGTGTGCCACTACATTTTGTGCAAAGGGGTACGTCCACAACACCGAACGATGAGCACGAGGTGCTGGGCTGCCCTCCTGTGATGATCAGTCACCCACTGTACATAAGGGCTCTGCATGTGCGCCACTATATTGTGGGCTGAGAGTGAAGCCAGAAATGCCAAGAAGATGGGCAAAAACTGCTGACCTTCTTCATGATGAAGGCCTTGGTTGCGCGCATGTAGCTGGGCAGGGGCTTCTCCTGGCCGGAAGTGTCTGCGCGGCGCTTTTCTGCTTCATCCCTCTCCCTCTCCAGCCGGCTCTTGTGCACCTTCATGGCGCTCAGGCCCTGCATCCGTCCCCTTCCTCAACAATCCCGCTCTTCATATACATCCTGGTCAGTTCTGATGTTCTGGCAGCGCTTTGATGCTGTTGCAGGGGATTGCATTAAGGTGCATTGCAGCATGTGCTGCTGAGGCGCCAAAGTTGGCTGCTGTACAAGGTGACTGTGGATTGAACATCAACAGCCGTGGGATGCAGTGCGCGCACCCGTCCCTCAGAAGATGCAGACGGGATGTCCTTCCGTGGCTTGCCACCCTGCGTTTCAGAGGCCGCCAGCTCCAAAGCAGCCTCTTTCTCCTTCTCCAGGCGCGACTTGTGCTTCACCAGGACCTGTACCTCCCATGCACATCGTTGCATGACTGACCATGAGATGACTGATCATTACACGACATGCTTGACGAATGGGGTAATGTGCAAGGTGGAAGAAGGGAGCACCTCTCCAAGCTCCTTCCCATCGGTGCGCACTGCCTTGCCGACTGCCTGCTGCACCAGCCTGCGGGTGAGGCTCTTGTCCACAGAAGACATGCTTTTCTTCCTGCACCCACAGTGACACAATATTTTATGTTGGTGCTGCAAAGATGTGCATGCATGCAAGCGAATCTGCATTATTACAAGGAGTGTCATGACATTGACATTGCAGGAGTCAGGGCCCATGAAGACACCTGGCAGCTGCAGCAGCATCCTCTTTCATGCGCTCAAGCTTGCTCTTGTGGGGTTTCACTGTGTCGTCTGCAGACCAGTCTTCTGCCTGCACACCATGTGATGTACCGCTGAATGCTTGATGGTGCTCCAATACAAGATATAGAAATGCAACAATGGCAATACGAAATGGTGTTGTAAAGCTTTGCCCACATGAGTACCTTGATTTCCCGCAGCTTGCGCTGCATGTAAGGAGTTGCCTTGTTCCTGGGGATGAAAGCAGCAGGTGAGGGATCTTCACCGGTGTCCTCCTGTATGGTGCACATCAGAAGGTAAGCACATGCATCATGCCAATTCAATGATTGTGGTCATTTGACACTTTGTTTAGCAGGAAAACTGATCATATCAACATTTGTTGCATCACAGACAGAAAGCACACACCTCCTTTGGCGTCTGCTGCACGTCCAGCGCTGCATCGCTGTCCGGAGCTTCCTCCGGCACTGACTGAGGTTCTGGGGTGACAAACGAGGCAGCTTGGTCCGCTGGCTCCGCCAGCTGGAGCCTGTCATGGCTGGGGGTGCAGTCATCCTGTGAAGCAGAGCCATACTGCGCAGTCACCGCTGGTGCCGGAGTGCCCTGCGAGCCCGGCTCTGGAGAGGCCATGGTGTGAGAGCTGCACTGGTAGGGGTGGCTGGCATCTTCCTCTGTCTCTGCTGTGGACGGTGTGGGAAGTGTGGAGGCCTCTGAGCTGTCCTCGGCATTGTTCTGAGGTGTGCTGGAGTGCTGGATCTTTGGCGGGGGGGCTCCGGCTGCAGGTGAGCATTCCAGGCTGAGGGAGTCATCCAGGGCATAGCTGCTGGGGCGCACTCTGGATGATGAAGGGGGCGATGGAGTCTCTCCTGTCTGCAATTAGGCACATGACGCCACATCAACAAACATGAAAGATGTATTTCTCTGGATCGTGAGGCCTCAGATGAGCTCTAAAAGGGGGCAATCTGTGACATGACACATGCACAAACCAGCTCCTGCATGGGGCTGCTGTAATCATATTGCAGAGCTGTCAAATGGCTTTGAATGGCTTTGCATGCATGTCAAAAAGATACAAATCAAGGCGTGTGACCTGTGTGCACTCTCCAAAAGGAAAATGAGAGATGTTTGAAATTACCTCTTCGCTCAGCTGCAGCTGTGTTGGCAGTGTGTGCTCCTTCACAGCAGGGGTGTTCTGGGGAGTCTTTGCAGGCAGTGGTGAGTACTTGTTGACGAGTCCGTGTGACGCTGCCACAGCATCGGTGTCACAGCTGTAGGTCGAGGCTTCTTTGGTCACCAATCCAGCCTTGTGCATTTCCTGCAACGGCATTGATGTTGTGAATCAGAAGATCAGAGCCTGCTGTTCTCTTCATGCACCTCTCAAGGAAGCAGGCATCACCCTGCCTAGGTTGCAAAGCTTATCAAGAAAGCAGTAAAGTGCATGCATGTGTAGACAAGATGAGGCTCACCGCGAGGCATGCATCAAATCCACTTGGCACAGGGCTTGCGCCTGGGGTCTCCTCAGCTGCTGTGGTGTCGCCGCTCTGCTCAGATTCTGGCGAGCTGATGGGAACCATCTCTGTGCGAACCAGCCAGGATGAATCTGCTTCAGTGGCAGTGGCAGCCTCCAACATGGTCAGAGCATCCGCTGAGATCTCCTCATTCTCTCCGAAGTTCTCGACATCTTCTTTCTGCACACAGAGTGAACTGTCAAGATGGGATACTTATGAAGTGTACAACAGCGCCAGCTGTAGAGCTTAATTTAACAGGTCACCTGTGCGACTGGCACTCTTGATGCCTTCTTGCTGGTGGTGGCAGGGGCCTCCACTGCCACACGAGCCGCGCCCTTTGATGCAGGTGTCTGCAGTTGCAGGATGCGCTTTCCATTGCGCAGGGTCTTGTACACCGGGCTGCCTTCAGGCGCTGTTCCATCTTCGCGAGATTCCATAAGCACCCTCTGCGCCTTTGAAGCCGTCTTCAACCCGCCTCTGGAGGCATCCTGTGAAGCATGCAGTTGGTGAAGCTGACATGCTTGAAGGGCTTGCGGCTCGAGATCTCATGTATTTCGCCGACAGAAATATCAGTATATAAAAAACCCGTACATTGTGCTCTTGCAGCGGGAGCCGCGTGGGGGAAAGCTCGTTCAGATTGGGCTCACTCATGGTGCCAAGAAGAGAAGCTGCCCTGTGCCCACACCTGACCCTGTAAGGATTGAAAGAATTTTGCATCGCAACAGCATTGCCTTCAATGTTGACTGTAGCAATCAAGGCCAACGAAACATGCCTGCCTTGTGAGGGAAGGTGTACGGGTGCATCACATTATATAGGAACGCCACAAGAGGGTGTGCCATGTCAAGAAGCACGCACAACGGCTAGGCTAAGTACTCTATATATAGATTTGTACGAAGCTTCAGATCGTGGTGTTTTACAAGCAAAATATCACTGGCGCGTGGCAGTTGAAAATGTCTTGGTAACTTTCCTCACCTTACTTCAGATTCCTTTGTACCCTGCAGAACGTTCACCGCCTTTCTTCTTCAGCTTCCTTTCAGCACCTTTGTCTGCTTGTCTCTGGTAGGTGTTTGTCCGCAGTGAAGCCAAATTTCTCGTGGGTATTTCCTCACGAGTAGGTTTTGATGCAGGAATTATGGCCTGCCATGTGCGTGGTTCCTGATCAGGCAACTGAATCTCCTTCAACCCGCACACTACTAATTGGGACGTGGAACAACTGCACAGCTTCTTTGATTCCGGTGAGCAAGCTTATTGTGCACACCTTTCGCTTTGTTTACTGAGGAGCAGTGCTTTCGTCTGCCACATCCTTGGCCTGGCGAATCCACTGCTGGGCCTTCGCACTTCAAGTCCCAAAGGACGAGAAATGAGTGACCACCAAGTGCCCGTGCTCCCCCACAACCCAGCACTACTACCGGCCTTGGCGTACTCATTTCATGCACCCATGTCGTTTGAGGGGCCACACAAGTTCGATGCGTCGCATTTCGTCGGCGCGTTCCAGAAGCCCGAGGGTGAGTGACAACCAGTCGTTTTCAGGCAGGGCTTTGTCAGCCAAAAGAGCTTCCAAGACTCGGAAGTGCTGATGGAGCTGCTAACACTGCTGCAGGCATACCCATGCCGTCACCGATGGACCAGAATATCGTGCCTCAACAGCCAGGAGGGATCCCCCACCGGCTGAACGGCATCGAAAAGCAGGAGCTCGAGCTCGCGAGAAGGCGCGCCGAAAAGGCTGCAGAAGGGAAAAGGGCGAACGCAGCAGCCGCTCGAGCCAGGAGGCGGGCCTCCAGGCCCAGGCTGGAAGAGCGCACAGGGGGTGATGATGAGGGCGATGCTTCTCAAGGGGAAGAGGACGACCTGGAAGCCAAGCTGGCAGCCACAAAGGACGAGAAGGAGGCCAAGAGATTACGAAGGTGATTTCTTGGACGATTCAGTGGCAGATTATGCAACAGCGCCTGTTCTGGGTCACTTGCGGTCCCAAGCAGCAAGTCCTGCAGGCAGGTGAACTTCCTCAAGTGCCTTTGTTTTTGAGATGCTTGAAGCTCACGACTTAACCTATGTCTCCTGTAGGCTGCTGCGCAACCGAGTGTCAGCACAGCAGGCGCGAGAGAGGAAGAAGAGCTACGTGAGCAATCTGGAGGCACAGGCCAAGCAGTCAGACCAGCTGGTGAGCAGACTTCCCATCCACGCTTGAACATGAAGCATGGTCGCGGACTCTGAATATTCATCCCTGAGCACGAGCACAGTTGCTGTATTGCTCCATGCATGTACTGCACATCAATACTGGGCGGTACAAATACTGAGTACCATGCCCATGGTTGATCGGATCTTGCTTGGATCTGGCAAGTCCACCAAGGGGTAGGATTTTGGCAGCCTTTACATGCAGCTTGTCTGCAGACGCACAGCCTCTCTAGCAGGAAAAATGCGGTAAAATAACAATAAAATACCTTGATGCGCAGGTCGCAAAACTGCAGCAGGAGGTCAAGACACTGGAGCGCGAGAATGTGATGCTGCGTCAGGTCATTCGCAACATGCAGGGCGGTGGCGCCAAGGCGTCGGATGCCAACTGAGGGCAGACCCCATGATGTGCTGATTGACCCTTTGTCCCCTCAAGCACCTCTGCCGGCGGCGCCGTTTTTCCATCAGCTTGTAATGCCTGAAACAATGTCCGGCTTTGTCATGAGCAACGCAGCTGCGCACCATGCGCATGGCTGGGATTGACCCTGGTTTGGAAATAAGACGAAACGAAGATGCATGATTCTTTCCATAGCGCTTCCTGGCTATGCGGGGCGGGCGGCCGTCACAGGGTGCCCAATTTGTTGCCTTCAGGACGATGTATTTATTTGGAGCAGGGTGAAAATTGGGACAGACCTTTTTGCACCTGTGTCCCAGGTGCAATTTTGTCAGTCTCAAGCCACAGCATGGACCAAGAGGGCAGGATGTGACACATGGAGCCCCTCTTGGAGACATGCGTTTAATTTTGAGGAGGCCTGTATTCTCAGTTCGCATACTGCCGCTAGACGGCTTGTGCGTTTTTCCCCTTTACAGTCTATACGACAGCGTGCACAGTCTGAGCTGTGCTTTTGCCACCTTGTGAGCCTTTTGATGATGACAGTTTGATCTTGATCAGAAGCTACTGGCAAAAAGTTGGGTCATGCAGTGAAACTATACAGAGGTGATTGTGACAGGCAGGCAATCTGTGTCCTCACCATGCTTATTTGTTTTTTTGAAGGCAGGGTGGGGCTTGGTTTCTCTTTCTGGGTCTTACTAATCCGCGTGAAAAGGCACTGCCTTTAAGGAGCTACCTCCTTGGTCTTGATGCATCATGCTGGCATGCTGTCGAAGGTTCTGGTGGGACGCTATTAGATGAGATACTCTACCATGTAAATTAGGTTCTGATACATGGGCAGCCGCTGCTGCAGCAGCACATCACTGAGGCCAGACTCAAGTTTTAACACACTTCAACTTTTGCTCACGTGATCATTATTATGATCATTAATCAATGAATTTTCTCACTTAAATGTGACAATGCACCACTCTGAACAATGCACTGCCTGAAATCAATCAATTCAAGATTTGAATTTGAAGTTGTGACTCGGCTGAGTGCCTGGTAGCTGCAGCAACGATGCATGCCCACCTTTTTGTGGAGCTTCTACCTTACATGTCACGAAGGGTACCGTCAGCATGTCAGCTACAATTTATAGAAAGAAATTCCAGACAATTTATAGCATGATATCTTCGTTGCTGCTATTTCCTTCTTACCAGCATGAGGCTCCTATTTCACAAAGCGTTCGGCTGTTTCTCGCGAATCAGCCAGCAACATTGCTTTCCCTGAGCTGCCCTGCAGAAGGATTGCGTTGCATGCACAGACAGTCGTCTGTATACACTGCTGTCCCAGCAGGGGGTTCAGACATAATCGCGCCATCGATGGCCGCACTTGCAGCAATTGAAGAATAGCGTCATGCCTTCCTCTGTGCTGGCAGAGAAGAAGACAGCCTCGTTGTGGGCACACTTGGGGCAGATTACATCCCTGGTTCTGGGGAGTGTGGGATCTGACCGCACATCCTGCAGGATGACGGTCCTCTCCTTATTTGTGTGGGTTATCTCGTTCCTGCACGCACCGCTGCCCAGGCTGAGGCAACACAATCATGCACTCTGGCACCTTCAAGGTGATCGCCCTGATGGCAGCTTAGCAGGTTCTCTGGCCTCTTCTTGCAATGAGACCTAAAACCTCCCCTCATCAGGGCTTTGACACGCTGATTACGTGAATTCTTAGAACAAAATCTAAAGAAACAAGTGGGCAATATGACAATCACACCTGTACACGCAATAGTTTGAAGGATCTGCATCTTCTTGGTAGCCACAATTGCGGCAATGGTAGACGAGCTTCCTGCGCTCTCGATCTTCTTTTGGATATAGAAGATCATTGCTCTCCGGGCAAAACTTGAGCTTAGGCCCAGTAGTCATTGTTCAGGTAGACACACCATGCGCTATAAAAATAGCTGGCTGCGGCAATTGTACGATCAGATCAGGTTTGCCCAAACAACTCCTTTTGATTGTAGCCTTTGGGAAATCACAGCAACATATTGTTATGCCAGGTGTTGGCCTTGCAGATCTGCAGTTATCACTGATATCCTTGGCACTGATGCTCTTGCAAACATGCAAACAGAACCTTTGGTCAACACCTGTATCTTTACTTCCTGTCTTGAATAAATTGCATTGCAGCTTTCCTTGAGCATCCACAGAAAGCTCTTGTAAGGCGAGCTGCCAGGGATTCTTGAGAAACCCTAGGCCTGCAATGGGGGTCTATGAGCTACATTTCTTCAAGCGAGAACTTCAAACCGCAACCTGATTTCAGTATCTGACTCCATTACCTAGGATGCTACAATTCTCCTGTTTCGTGCAGATTTTACTTGTGTTTTATAATATCAAAAGGGGATAATCGCATCGATCCCCATATCCTGACCCGAGAACCCTGTCGAGATCACCGTCAACAGATCGACGACAGGAGTCCATGATTTCCTTATGCAGTCAAGGACTTTGTCTCACTCATGCTGATTTTAGATAGATTGAACAGTTTTCAATCCAACAGAGAAAAAAGACGTAATGTCCCGAAAGTCGCTGTCGACAACAGGACGTATGTTCTCCTCTTCGCAAGCAATTTTTCACTGCTAAACAAGGCCATACACGCCTTTTCATAGTGGACTAATCTCAGAATCAATCTGCGTAAATAAAGACCCACAAAGCAGAACGCCATCCAACTGCTTCCAGATGGGTTGGGTGCTCCTCTTTTGGTGCTCTCTCTCAGCTCCAGACCTTTGCAATACATTTTCTGTTCTCCATGCACCAGTAAAATCACTGGAATCCTCTGATCAATGCAGGGTGCCTGCCAGGCTGGCTACAAAAAGCAGCTTGGGTGTTTGTGCTGCTATGGCATGCGCCAGTATTTGCCGGGGCCCCGCTGCCCGGGTTTGGGGAGGAGTTTCTGACAGTGCCTGCCACTATAAGCTCGGCAGCTGACACAGCCTGCCTCGACATCGGCTATGTTGTCAGCGACTACGATTGCATGGACATCTTGTCAGCCACACCGGAGATTCAGGTGAGGCAGGCCCCTTAGTCCCCAGTAACGCGTGCATGAATGCCTTTGCGCTGGGACCAGCAGAGATAGCTAGTGACTTGAATTTTCGGTGGAGGAAGCTATTATCGTAACCGGGTTATCCAGGTCAGCCATGAAAACCATCCTGTAATATTCTTCTACACTGTTTGGCTGGACAGGGCTGCAAGATAAGATAGAAAGTACAGTTGTTCAGTTCAAGATGCAACCATGCTTGCCAGAAGCATGCGCAGGTCGATCATGTCGAGGCGCACGCATGCAGCATCTTTGGGAGCGCTCTGCTGACACGCGCAGATCTTTTGCTGACACACACAGATGTCTGTTCTGCTGACACGCATGAATCATACTCGCAGGTGAAGCATTGCACGACGGGGGGCAGCAGGGCGGCGGGCGTGCTGATATTTCAGCGGCAGCCGCTGCATCCGCGGCGGTGGCCGGACGTGTTCCGCGTGCGCATGGTGGGCCGCGAGATCAGCCTGCTGCCGATGCACTACTGCCGCTCCGGCCTCGCGATCGCCCCCTACTCCGTCACCCTCAACGGCACCTACCACTTTGAGGTGTGGCCATGCCCCTTTCACTGAAGAAGAGGCACCGAGACTGTTTGCAGCTGCTCTCTTTGACTAGCTGCTCGTGCATCACGTGAGAGGTGGCCCTGAGAGGGGCCTGCCAGCTCTTATCAAGTCCCCTTGGGGCTCCTTTGCAGACCGCGTGCTGGTCCTTGAGTGGGACAGCATTTGCTTTTAGAAATCCACACAGAACTAAGGACTCAGAATCAGCCCAGAACCCGCTCAGAAGAACCTAACAGAATAACCACTCAGAAGAATGTACTGCTGCACGACGCCTGAGATGAGCGTTGCCGCGCACAGGTGCTGCACCTTTTTACGGGTTTCTCCTATGACCGCCATCCGCACATACTGGACGAGGCGAGCGTCTCCCTCGCGCACTTCACGCTCACCCTCGGCGGCACCGAGTCATCCACCCCGCCGCGCACCGGCTGCGCATGGGACGGCAACTGCCCGGCATGCGCCGATCCGCGCGCGGCCGGCCGGTGGATCGTGCGCGACCCGGCCGGCCTCGGCCTCGAGACGTCCTGCATTGTCACTCCAAGCATGCGCACAAAGGACGGCAACCCCATGTGCGGGGACAAGAAGCTGCACGCGCTCGCCACCACCTGGCAATCCGCCCAGGGGCTCGCCTACCAGCCGTACAACTGCAGGCATGCCCCGGTTCCTTGCCCCATCAACTCGTACTTCACTGGACAGTTAGGCTTCAAGGCTGTGGCATGCTGCTTAAACCTGCTAGACACAGTAGAGCCTGCTAGGAAAAGCAGGGCTGCAATCGTCTGGCCTTGCAAATGCAACTGGGTCACTCGGCATCATGGTCGGTGATTGAAGCTAGCGAGGCAGGGAGAGCCTGACCTGAGACAGGCTGTGAGGGCGGGGCAGCACCTGCTTCTGGGCTTTACAGAAGGGAGAGAAGCATCAAAGCGCTCAATATAAAGCAACCCCAGCCAAGCACGCATCCCTTGTCACTGCATGACGGGACAAATATTGCGGGGGCTGACTTCAAGTTCTGCTGCAGAATGCGTTCGGAGAAGGAGATAGACAGGGCGGCGTGCGGGGCCAACCGCTTCATCTGCTTTGTGGGGGACTCGCAGATGAGGCACGCATACAACGGCGTCACCTCCCTCTTCAAGGGCTCCCTCCAGTGGCACGGCGCGGGCGGCGCCGCCGGTGCCCAGAAGACCGACAAGACCGTCATGCAGGTGCAGCTCTGACTTTCAGAATTTGTATGCGAACCCGGTGGCAATGTGCTGCCTTTCATGCCCTAGCTGACTCTGCCGGGGGCCATTTATAGGCTCTGCAGAACCTTTCTGGCCATACTCAGGCTCTGGATGTTTGAACTCGAGCATACAGAATTTGTCTGGCTCACCAGATGTCCACAAGCATGCAGCGGTGAGTATTCACTTGAACCATGTTGTTTGGTTAAAACACTCCTATCAGTTGCACTTGCTGCACTGATAAGCCTGCATGGCCTCTACAAATGCAACTGCTGCTGCGCGACTTCGATGACTGACGCAGTGTGTGCATGTCTGGGCAGGGGACGTTCACAAAATACTTCACCAATAATCTGGGGGACGTGACCTGGAATTCCACGGGGTGCACGGACATCGTGGCCAACTTTGGGCAGTGGCTGGCGGCGGCCGAGCTGCAGCGGCCGGAGAGCGTGCACACGTACGTTAGTAAGCTGCGAGTCACCATCAGTCACCTGCTGACTCTGCGCCAGGCTGGCGCGCGCGTTTTCTGGATGACCACCAACAGCTTCCCCATGTGGCGCGGCGCCTGGTGAGGCTCGGCCCTTTCGAATTTAAATCTCTGCTTCTTTCGGTTTTTTCAGCACATCTGCACAGCAGCCAAACTTGTTGACTTCTACGCAATATACACATGTTGGCCAGTTGCCCTCGCCCTTGAAGATTGCAAGGGCGGGGGCATTCGTATGTATCAAATCTAGAGCTTGTTCTCCGGCCATAGCATCTTTTCCTGGCATGCATCCAATGCTTTTGTCCCGGTTCAATATTTTGATCTGGGCAACAGGGGACCCGCTGCTCCCTTCTTTGCAAGCGTGACTGGCCAATTGATTGGCTGGGCGGCTTGTGGCTTTTGGCGCAGAGCTGCATGCAAGTACTGCACTGTGTGGTATGGGCCGGCCCCGTGCTGATGCATACATCTTACAGTATTACAAATTTTAATTCAACATCATTGTTTCCTGCAGGTACAACCCCAAGCGCCAGGAGTGGCGAACAGACCCAACACTGCTTCTGTACAACCGCGCAGCAAACAAGATGATGGAGGATGCAGGAATTCCAATCATAGACACTTTCAGCATTTCAGCACCGCTGAACGACGTCTCCTACGATGCTTCACACTACCGGGGCCATGTCGGCTATGCCATTGACCTGCGCATTCTCAACGTGCTGTGCCCGCCGGATTCTGCGGCGGCCGCGGCCAGCGCCGGGGCAATTTGATCGGCTGTTGATTTTGCATTTGAATACGACCGGCAGTGTCAGACGTGGGATCCTGGCTCTGTTGCACCAGAGCTGCAGGACCGGTCTGCTGCAACCCCTCTGCCCCCTCTAATTGATTTGAGCTTTTTTATTCAGTTTGCTTGCTGCTTTTGTGTTTGGTGAGGGCAGTTTCGTGCCTGGAAAAGTCCTGTGTTGGACTTATGGTGGGTGTTTTGCGTTGTGATTGGAAATACGAACGATTTGTCCCTGCATGATCTGGGACGATCAGCTCAGAATTCCAATCTAGGTTCCATCATAGGAGAATAAGATGAAGATTGCAACATGTCAAAATCCATTGCACCAGAACTTGGCTTGACCCTCGGCTTGTCTAGGAGAGTTTATCTGTGTATAAGTTGGGTCATGACATGATCATGTTTTGCATGGCAAGTGTCTTCAGGACAGGATGCAGTCTAGTGTGGAAACTAGACGCTCTAGTGGTCATGTGCCCGCCTGAAGTGCAATTGTGCTACAGAGCAGCGCACTCAAATTTGCCTGAAGACCTGCTTGGTATGCGGATAGTTTGTCATGATCATAATTGATTGCCTGGAAAAAATGATTGTGCGCACTTTGAAAACCGTGGTGGTATTGGGCTGGGGACTACTTATTTTAGAATGAGACTTCAGCTGCTTGACATGAGAACATGACTCACCTCATCCTCTTTGTAATTTTTGGAAGACCTATTGGAAGCTTGAAATTGGAATTGGATGATTACATGCGCATGTGCATGCATCACATGTGCATGCATGTGAGCCTGCTCCTATACAGCTCCAGGGTCGAATATCCTTCAGGTCATTCAAGTGATGCATATGATGAGGTGATGAGACGAGGTACACCCCATCAAGCATTCCCAGTGACCCTTACTTTCAGCACCACCGGTGGGGATCACAGACCAAGAAGAGGATGACTGAGGGCTTCGTAACCGTGAATTCGAATTTGCTCTCGGGTTTCCGATACGCAGATCACTCACAGATTCTACCTTCCACACTCCGTCGATGTTTCACACCAAGCAGTAACCTCACTTCATTGTTGTATTATATTTGATACCTGTGCTATACACAGCACCTGGCTCCTGTCTTGGAGAAACGTCTTCAACACCTTGGCCGGCCAGATCACTATTGTCTCCGACCCTAAACAATTGAATGACATCATCGAGGCCTATAAAATTCATTTGCATCCGTTTGTAAGTCAGACCCACGACCGCGTGTTCCTATTCTCCAGGTACGAAGAGTGTCCAATTCCGGGCGGACCATGAAAATTTGACTTTAAACCCTGTCTATTGTACCCTCATTCAACATGCAAACATCCACTGCAGGACCACGGAGGGTCTGTGTCTCGCCAACGTGCTGCTGCCTCGACCGACAACCCCTGCAGCATAACTCAGGTGCAACGTCTTTGCATACCATTCTCTTGTATCTTCCCACACAGCAATGAGCCCCTTTTACAGTCGTTAGCCAAAGCCATTTTGCCTTGTATTGCCAGCACAAGGCAATCCTGCCACTCCTGCAGCAAGCTACTCTTGTTGCCATGCAGGCCCTCGCTGGTCCAATGAAGCAGCGGCGCTCACTGTCGCACATAGCCCTGGCATTGCTGCTTTGTCCATTGGCACTGGCAAGGCACCACACAAGACATCCCTCAGGAGCGGCTGAGGCCCAGGGTGGCCAGCTGTCCGATGGCGTGACCTCTACAGATCTGCACTACAACGATGGTGTGCTCTTCTAGTCCTTCGACTTCGGATCTGCTGGAAAAACTCACTGAACCCTCAAGCGCCGGCTTGACCTGGCGGACATGAAAGCACCTGGTAGGAAAGGAAAGACCAAAGGCAGGCTTGGCTCGGTCATGGGGGCAATTAGTATCGACAGACAGGACATAGGCAGATTTACCATCCACCGTGTGTCGAAAGAATGTCACACATCATGATCGGGACAATCTGGGCAAAGGAAGACACACCTTGTTAGACCCACCCATACGTCTCAATACTCTTGTTCACAAGAAGTATTATAGTTTCATGAAATCCCTGCCACAGTGTCTGTGGGCCAAGTCACTGTCTGCAATGTATGCGCATGTTTTGAAGAAACACCACACCACATATGTCTCATGCGCATGCATGCTCTGCGCAGGTTCCCTGCTAAAGGAGCTGCACCCGCCCCCCACCTCCCCACAGAATGTGACTGTCGACCTGAACCTGCCGATCTGCCACGACTTTGGCAGGACAGGCAAATTCACTGGGCAGTGGGTGGATCACCCAGACCGCAACTTTAGGCAAGTCCTCAACTTTCCCGTGCCGCTGTACAATACCGCCTGCGTCCCATGGGTGCTCATTTGAGAAGCAGCCTGCCGCACCTCTTAAGGCAGCCAGTAGCTTCTTCTACTTGTTATACAATGCATTACAGAAAATGCTCTAGCCTTTTGCCTTGAGACCTCTGCCCAGAATCCCACCGGAGCATTTGAAAATACATGGAGCATCAGATACCTATGGAGCGCTGATAAGCATGTGAAGGATTGAAAGGAAGCTGGAGCATGGAAAGTACTTGAAAGAGCTAAGTGGGAATGGTGTTCTTACAGGGGCCTGTATGACCAGCACTCGGCGTGCCCCAAGTGGGCGCACGATTTTGACTGCGACACAAGCGCCGGGCCGTCCGACAAAAATCCGGCGCTGCTGGCGTCCGAGTACCGCAAGGTCTTCCAGCCGGATGAGTGCAACCTGCGCCCCTGGGACACCCAGGGATTTGACACGTAAATCCCAGATTCCTGCCCCGTGCACAATCGAAGGTCATGCATAAGAACGAGGACCCTGCTGCCTTGCAGAGCAGCAACATGGGCTGTCATCCGGTGGGCCCCAGCAGCTCAGGCTTTCTGCGTCGAGGAGCTTCCTTAAAGCAAGTCTTGCACACAAGTCATTCTTTATTTGTGGCATGCAACGATGTATCAAGTACCGTTCCATCCAGGGTGTGGAATTTTTCCAGTTCTTGGGAGCCACTCGGCAAGCACCCAAGCTAAGCATCTGGACTGCATTGCTGGACCAAGTACTGATGTTGCAAACACCCCTGGTGCAGGTGCATGAAGGGGCGGCGCATAATATTCGTGGGGGACTCGATGACGTGGCAGATGTACACCTCGCTGGCATGCCTGCTGGCGCCCGTTACGGAGACGGGCGTCGGTGTTACATGGGAGAAATCGAACACTACGGTGACTGGGGAATACAAGGGGCGCGAATGGAATGAGGGCCGCCACATCATGAAGCAGTACTGGGCCCAGGTGCCTTTTTGACAAAGCTCTTTTTTCACTTCCTACAACACGCCGTGCAGCTCCTCCCTGTTGTTCAGAGCTCTATCGTCCCAGGAAGAGGTGGCAGGACGAGGTGGCAGGACCTAAGATCCTTCACGGCACGTGAGCATCATGTGTTGATCGTACTAACTCATGTGCGGGAAGTCATGCTATGATTCTGAGCGCCATTGGATGCCATTGGTCCACACCTAATCTAAGCGATTGTCTGTCATGTGCATGTCCGTTTGCATGTTTGCCCGACGGCTAGGGTGTGGGCACTGACGGTGGGATATTTTACTATGCTGCACCTAGGCTCGCAGGCTTGCACTCATTTGTAGATGCTCTTTTGCCCCTGGGCTGCTGGGAACTTGGTATCCCCAACGCTATAATGGGGTAGTTGTTATGGCCCCATGAATCACCAACAGCAAATCTTTGAATAGGCTCATACATAGGAATTCACTGGGCTCTCCAGGCCTGCTGCCATGGGATGGTGCTTGGATAGAGGACCATGCAAGAAAATCGACCATGTATGTTTGCTGATTCTGCAGGTGAAGCTGAAAAACGGTGGTGAATTGATCGCGCGCTGCTTTGGCCGTTTCAACGGTACACTGTGGGACGACGTCTTTGCTGAGCTGGGGCCGCTGACAGAGCGTGATGTCATCATCGTCAATTTTGGCGCCTGGTACCCGCGCTTCAACTACTACGAGATCAGGGTAATAATACAACCCCATCAATTCTTCTGCGGCTGTGGTTGCAAGTTATGTCTGCAACGTATCCTAAACTGGGACAATCCATGTCCAACCCTCTTCTGTTTGTGCATGCATGCTTTCACATGCATACAAGACTGCTTGACCATATTCAGGTATCTTTGCCTGCTGAATCCAGGATCAAGTTCTGATACTGTTGTGCCGGCTGTGTGCGCGCAGACACCCTTTGAGGCATACAAGCAGGACGTGAGGGAAATCTTCATGGAGAAACTGGCCAAATCTCCTGCCCAGACCATCTGGAGGATCAACTCGCCCTCCCACTTTGGCGGCCACACCGGCACATTCACCGCCATTGAACAGATGCTGGTGTGCCTCTGCCCTTCTACACTGCTTTGCTACAGCTGCTGCAAGTTCAAGTTCCTTTGCTGCTTGTGGATCTTCTGGCGCAGTCCATAAGAAATAAGTGACTAAAATAAATAGTCCATCAATAATATATACCTATGTGCCAATTGGTAGCTCAATTGAGAAGAGCTGCCAGTGGCGGACTTTGCATGCATTAGAAGAATTCTCTTATAGCGAGGGCATTTGGGGCTTGCTCCTTCAACAGCAGGAGGTATTAAACCGCACTGCAGCAGAGTTTAAGCTAAACCAATTGGCTTTTGACTGTCATTAAGTTGCAGAGAACAGAGATCTTCATGTGCATATAGATTAGCACCACCCTGGTCTGTAGGTTGCAGCTTTACAGATTCGACCCCTGAAGCCTAGAAAACTTCAGAGTTTTCCACCCCCTGATAACCACGGGGGTGCGCGAGCGCAGATGCCGGAGGGCGTCCCCAAGCGCCAGCACTGCGACCCGGCCACCGTCGGCGAGTTCTGGTTCCGCGACGCCGTCTTACAAACTCTCAAGGAGTGCGGCGAGCCTTGCAAGAAAATCAAGCTGCTGCCGGTGTTCGACCTCAGCCTGGCGCGGCACAACAGCCACCATGGAAGCTTCGGCCGCGGCCGCGATGTCGGCATGACCGACTGCCGCCACTTCTGCCTGAATGTCATCGACTGGTGGAACATCCTGCTCTACTCCATGATGTGCTTCCCCTGAGCGCCTGTGAGCCTCAGGGGAGATGAAGAAGAAGCGGGTTAGTCATCAATTACATAACCCTCTTCCGGGCTGGGCTGGTGTTGCCCAGCCAAGTGAAGATATGTGAGCCCAGAAATTCGTGCGCGCGTCACTCCTCGCTGCAAGCTTGCATGCGGCGGGCGAGGAGTGACGCGCGCGTAGACGGGCCCTCAGCTTACTAAGCGCAACACCCTTTACTTCCCCTTGGTGTCAGCCAGCCGGGGGACTCTCAGTTGACTTTTCAGAGTTCGTTGAGAGTCCTCTGAGCCGGCTCAGGGGCAAGTCAGCGATGATGCTTTGTATGATACTGCTGTTTGCACCGACACGTGTGTCTCTTGTCAGAGCGACTGCCTTTGCACGGTGAGTGCAGTCATAAGAGCCACGGCGGTCGGTGCACAAAAAAATCTATTCGGATGGGTTTGTCATCTCTTGTCATCCCAATCTTTTGTCATCCCAGAAAACAAAATGCACTTTGATGTTCTTTTGAGCTCCAGGCATGCAGCCAGGGGATCATGCGGTGTTGCTGCTGCATGCGGTGTTGCTGCTGCATGCGGTGATTTTGAAAATTTTTCCTTTTTTTGCTTTCGCTTGTACTTCTTGCGTGCTTATGCCTGAGTGACAAAGGAGTGGCAGCTGGGTGAGTCATCGCTGGGCACAGCGAGTCATGTGGCGGGCAGCCCTGCTTGCATGCTGGGCTGCCCGCCATGTGACCCGGGCAGCCGGCGTGACCCCCGAGCGCACCTAACCCTAAGGGGGTGGTAATAAAACCCTTGTTAGTCACCAAAAAGCTGGAGCAGAGATGTAGGCCCACGTGCTTTCATTGCATGTGGGCCTGATGGCGGCTTGCAGCACCGGGCGCAGAAGTATTGTGCTCCTGAGTTCTGGGTCCGGTGCTGCAAGCACCTGAATCCTGCGGCTTTCTGGCGTTTTGTGCTTGGAACAGATTCAAATTGGTGGCAGAAGCACCAAGGTGCATCTGGGAGGTATTCCCTTTGTACAGGGGGACAAACAGTTGCCTGACGGCTCCACTTTGGCGCCTTCAGCTGAAGTACTGATATGGCGTGACATTGGGTGAACGAATTATTCAGAGCACCATCTGAACGGACCATACAACTTACTTTGAGCCAATATAGATTGCGTTACAATATCTTCATCATTTCCATTATGAATTTGCTTACAGAGTGCCGTCTGATTCCTTGCCAGCGCCTGATATGCTGGCAGCTGCAGTCACTTGTACATGGCCACCATGCTCCGCATGAATGGCAATTGATATTAGATTTAATGATCTCGTACGTATACGCTTTGACAGTGTAATCTGAAGTATTTATCGTCCACATGCACCTTGACCTAGAAGAGCACCACTGCCCTCCTGTCTTGCATCCATCCGGACAAATTTCGTTCTAATGTAGGACAGAGCATGCAGTGTGCCTGTGCTGCATTCACTAGTGAAAGTCCCAATTCAATCATCAAAGTTAGCACCAGAATTGCTAATGATCACCAACTTTGAGATCCCATGAGCATATGGCCATGCATTGGAATCTGCATTTGATGCCGCCTCTTCGGCGGAGTCTGCAGATTCCATCAATTGATTGCAATTAATTTACAGTGCTTCTTTTATACAAAGGCCATGTACTCATTCTAGCTTGCAAATGCTAGACCTGCTGACCACCCCACAGCCACCATGGCATTGTCCCACGTTCATTCAAGTACTAGCTGTTGCCCGATCTCCTTGCTTGAGCTCTTACTGGACGCTGCAAGCAAGATAAATAACCCTTCAATGGGTACTCTTGTCAGATGACAGCATCATGCCAATAAGATGCAGTGACACATGTTCCAACAACCACCCTGCTCCTTATCAAAGCATCTGACATGACACAGCAACGCCGCTAATCTGCTTACTATTGTCTTGGACAAGCTTCCTGCTGCAGCTGCAAAGAGCTGCAGCACCGACTCTCACATATACACAAGGACACAGCATGCACGTCCTGACTCCCATGCGTGACTCAGTAGCTGCTGTTCAAGCGCGAGCACACGCTGCGGAGCTTGCTGTAGACCTTGCCAGGTGGCGACCCCAGGATGAGGCCGCAGATGGCATCCCTGCACACAATCAAGCCACCCAGAACTCATGCGCAATGCTTGTGCATTTGTTTCCCGCAACATGCTGCCCCACAAAAGCCCTCTGCGAAACTGCCTGCTGTATGTGTGCCTGCTCATGAAGGATAACAACAAGCAAGCCTTTGATGCCGTCTGAGGATCATGATCTTAACAACATACAAATCCGAACAATGGTTTGCTGGACCGATCGAAGGTGTAGCCTCGGGTGCTGCAAGCCTCGGGCGCTGCAAGGCTGGGCCCCTGAAGATTGCTGCTGTTCCCAAGTGATAAAGCAATGCACTGTGCGAGATGTGCCCCTTCAGTGATGAAGAGACGCACTGTATCAGACAGGAGCGCTCACCTGGCGATGCGGATGTTTTGGTAGGAGCCGAGGATGTGGATGCGCGAGTCTGCCAGCACCACGCGCGTCTTGGTCGCATTCTCTATCGTGAACTTTGTCTTCCCGCTCTGCCGCACCCGCCACACCACACATCAGCACCAACACAACTTGCACCCTTCAGCACTCTGCCATGCACTGTGGACTTCTCTGTTCCCGCACTCCAGAGCAGATACAATAACAATCGTGGTTTGTGGCATGCAGAAGAATGTGCAGCACCTTGCCAGCCAGCCGCCCTATACACCGCGACAAATGCTCTCCCCGCAGCGTCTGCAGCCACAGCCAAGCATTCAGCACCTTGCCTCACGCATGCAAGCACGCCAAGCAGGCTCACACAACAACCTGCATCTCCTGATTTTGTGAACCATATATAGGATGTGTCAAATTTGACACGGGTTCTCCCGAAAGAAGGGACGAAGCATCTGACTCGCTCTGCCTTAAGGCAGTACCTCAAGCTCCAGGTATTGCCTTTGGGAGGTTTTGTGAAAGCAAGCTGTGGGTCTCACCTTGACGTCCTTGACCTCAAAGGACTCTATGTACAGATCGTCCAGCCGCAGCAGCGCAATTGCATCTGCAATTTCAAAGCCTGCAGCAACACATCCACCCGCTCCTCAGTCATCTGCCGTACTAGTCCCTCGTAGCCACATGAAGGAACCCCTATAGACTGCACCTCTCTCTTCTGTCAAAGGCATGTCCCTTGAAAGCACTCACCCATAATGTAGGCGTGCACAAAGTCTGCCGCCTTTTGCAAGTGCCCGGGATCCTTTGTCTGCGGAGTTGTTTTGATCTCCACCTGCACAGCCAAAAATCTTCAGCTTAAGCATCATTTGCGTTGTTGCAGCATGCTGATTTTATAGTAGGCTGAAGTGTCCCCTCTGCCCAGCCTGAGTAGATATCCTTGAGGGCATCACCCCACCTTTCGTGTCTTCAGGTTCATGCGCATATCTAACTTGAGGTTGTCTGTGATTGGCTGATATAGCGCCAGCCAGGCAGTCTTCAAAGGCGTCAGCCTGTGCTGAGGTACGGTGATCTGTATGCCCACACAACACGCAGACGGTGAGAAAGCATGAGAAAGCGCTTCAAAGGCTAGAGTGCACAGTCAGTCACCACACAGCATAGCAAAGCTGCAAACGATCAGAAGGGATGATGGGCACCTAAATAGCGACTCAAACATACATAAAACCAACGGAGCAGCCATTGAATGTGTTTTTTACTTGATGAGCGTAAACTCTGCTGATTTGTTTTGCAGCTCACCCTTCTAAAGTCTATTTTTCGTCCGTTCTGATCGAACACGCTCAAGGGTGGAAATTTCGTCGTATTCTTGGCGCCTGATGTGCTGGGTTGGTTGTCATCATCTGCATCCATGACCATAGGCACTGGTTGGAGCGCCGCCTGCTCCTTGGCGTCTTTCTTGGAAACCTTCGGCATCTTGCTCGTTGTTTTCAATAGACAGACAAGAAGTGCAGAGACTACCCTTTGCTTAGCGTAAGATTTGTATTCGTGAACGGATAGCTGCAAAACGTTCAGCTCTTCTGAATCTGAATGAAGTCTCGGAACACATGAGACCGTATAATTTAGAGACCCCTGGTCTCGGAGCTTTCTCTCTCCAGTAATCGCTTTGCGTGCTCGGCAATAGTTCATGTGAAGAGACATAGATCAATAGATTTGTATGTTTGTGCTGCATGAATTGATCAGAAGGCGTTCTGCCTAATTTCAGATCTGCTTCAGTGTGTTGCATCGCCAGCCAGCTCTGAGCACCACCCCTGCTGTACGATGTCTCATCAATGTAAAAGATTCGGAGGCAAAGTGGTTATCATTACTGCAGCCACAGCAGGCATTGGCCTTGGCATTGCGCACAGGCTCGGCCAAGAAGGAGCCCGCTTATGCATTTGCTCAAGACGACAGGTGATTCCATCCCGATATTTCTCTCCATTCAGTAAGTGTGAGGGGACAAGTCACCGTTGCTGACGAAGGAATCGATTTTCCATCAGGTCCACATTTGCACTGTCTCACTATTCTCCCATCAGGTTGCATATCCAACTCTTACTTGCGCTGCTGGTCAGAATAACGTGGACAGTGCATTGGAGGAGCTGAGGGCAGCAGGTATAGAAGCAGTGGGCTGCACAGCGAATGTGGGCGCCAAGGCTGATCTGAAAAAGCTGGTGGACTTGGCTGTCAGTACCTTTGGCAAAGTGGATGTGCTCGTTTCCAACGCAGCCGTCAACCCGGCAGCGGGCCTGATTCTCGACATGCCTGACAGCGCGATCGAGAAGATCCTGGATGTCAATGTCAAGTCTGCCATCCTGCTCGCCAAAGAAGCCAGGCCCCACCTGCACAAGGTCCACACCTGCTTCCTCTGCATCTCTAGATCCAGCAATTTGCACTGGATGTTTAACTGCTATTATTGGCTGCGTTACTGATCCGTCCTTGAATTTCCTCACTGCTTACTTTGGTCCCTATGACTGTACTTAGGGCCAAGTAGAGAGAGGGAAGTGAGGCAGGAGGACATGATCATCTTTGTGTGCCTGTTTTCAGGGCAGCAACGTAATTTTTATCTCTTCATACACGGCGTACCATCCTGAGGCGCCCATCGCGATGTATGCAATTAGCAAGACTGCTCTGGTGGCGCTCACGAAGGCTCTGGCAGAGGAGCTCGGCCCTGAGGGCATCCGAGTCAACTGCGTCGCCCCAGGTGCTGCGCCGTTGCCTATTGTGAAGAAAGGCTTCAGCTTGAATTATTTTCCATGGCATTTTTATGCAATGAGGATGCAGGCGTAAACGCTTTGAGGGAGAGACTACAAGGACTATGACAAATTGCTCAGTGAGGCATAGCACCTGCACTTTCATGCCGGGGCGCTTTTCTTGGCCAACGTACAGGGTTGCTCAAGTGGCAGAAGCTAAAAAAGCTATGGCTGCCTTTTGCAGAACCAGCAGGTAAAGGACCTCATGGGGCAAAGACAATTAGTTTTGTGGAGCCGCCAGCTCAATCACGGAGCTTAACCGCTGCTGATAATTAAAACGGAAAATGCTGGGTCTTATTGGTACTGTCTGTGGATGTACAGGGACCGTGCCCACAAAATTTGCAGCTGCCCTGGTGGAGACTCCTGAGATGGAGGCGGCCAACAAGGCGCGCACATTCCTGGGCCGCCTGGGAACTCCTGAGGACATGGCAGCGGCTGTGGCCTATCTGGCGTCAGACGATGCCTCGTATGTCACTGGGGAGACTGTTGTGGTTGCAGGGGGCATGCACAGCCGCTTGTAATTTCAGTGACCACCGCCTGTGCCTGTATGTGTTCTGGTGTGCTACCAAGTCTGGAAATTTGATGTTGAACTGCAATTTTCTTAGGAAACTCTGGAATTATGCGTCTGGCCATATATGAAAGCTTGTCTGTTGGCTTTTGTGGTTGCCTGCACATTCCACTTGTGCTGGTGACTGTTATACAGGTTTAGCAAGTGGTGGTGAAATTTATGCATCTCTATAGATGCCAGCTAGCTAAGGATTCTGAGACAACTTGTTGAACATTTTTGATTTCTTCAGGAGGCCTGCATGCATGTTTCTGCTCGACCATCGTCTAGGCTAGGTGCGCTAGCGCTGCGAAAGTTCCAAAAGCACGACAGCTGCAATGGCTATGAGGGTTGCAAGGGGTTCTTTCCATTGACAGTCAGCTGGAAGATGTCCGGCCGTGAGTAATGGCCTGTCACATCGAGCGCAAGGCTCTCCTCTGCTATGCGCGTGAAGTCCAGCTCTGCCATAACCAGTGTCTCCTCATCCATTACCGGGCCCACCAAGATTTTCCCATCTGGGCCTGCACATGCACAAATCACCTAATTGAGATTGTGCTTTTCAATTGTGAGGCAGCCCTTTGTCCCTACTTATTGCGCTCGCTCTGCCTTGTATGTGTTGCAGTCAATTTTGCTTGAATTAAGAGCTTCAAGCACAATTCATAAATCTCTTGCAAGCGAGCTCATGCCTGACTGGGCTGACATAGAGGAGTTGGTGGCCTCCCCTTCCTGACTTACACATGGCACTGGTACGAAATTGTCTCTATTTTGATAGAGGCCGTTGCTACTAATGAAGATCACTCTGCTATCCGCTACTCATGGGTTTCAAAATTAAAATTGAAACTCCCTAAAAAGGGGTGAAATAAGCAGTGAGGAAATCACCGATGATGGTGGTGCCTCCGTCCAGGAGCAGCGCATCGGGGTCTTCTGGCAGCACGGATGAGTCAGCGAGCGCCAGGTCACGCCGCCGCAGCAGCGCGCCCACCGCGATGACAAAGCAGCGCCCCTCCGCCGCGTAGTGCCGGCTCGCCAGCAGGTTCATCTCCGTTACCTGTGAGTTTTTATAAGAACGCCCTCTTGTCAGTACCCTTCGCTTGAACAAATCACGATAAACTATTGAATTTATACTAGAAGTAGCTTCAGGAGTAAACGGAAATCGGCATGCTACTAAGTGTGAAGCAGCAGCGCAGCGCTCCATGCATTCTGAGGGAGAGGCATTGTACTGGGAGTACAAAAGTCCAGCTGTTCAAAGGATCCATGCAGAAACGCCGAGAAAGGCTGGAATCAGCATCCCTGCAGCCTCTGATTGTGTCTAGGGTTGGATGTCCTTAATTCCATTTGCAGCTAGCATTGCTGTTGATATCAGCGGCACCTAAGATTTTTTGTAACAGCCTGTAAGCGGGGATTAAAACTGCACAAGTTTGCCTCTCACCCGGGGCCAGGCAGCCACGTGGACGTCCTCTGAAGAGGCGTGCAGCGCTGCGCGCGTCAGCGGCATCCAGTGCTCCCAGCAGATCAGCGCCCCGATGCGGCCGGCTGCCGTTTCCACCGCATGCAGACTATTCCCATCCCCCTGGCCCCACCAGATCCGCTCTGCCATCGTCGGCATCACCTTCCTGTGCTTATTGAGTAGCTGCCCATCCGCCCCTGCGCTAGCGAATCGCAGTTTAATCAATTTGTTGAAGGCATGAAAGGCACTGCAATCGCCCGGGTGAGCGGAAAGGGGTGTGAGTGCATTCAACATGCAAGACATTGCCGCTGCAAAAAGCTGCACAAGCTTGCCAGAAGTCAAAAAATCAAAGTTTTGGCTGTGAATTTGATCATCGCTTACTAATTACAACAGTGCCTTGTGCTCACAGCTTCCCGAGGGATTGGTAATTGGGGGGGAGAGTGGGCATGATAGATGTGATCATGGAGGTCTGCATATCTGGAGGCCTGAAGGTGAGGGTGTCTCAAAACACACCGAAGGTCAGCTGGGTGTTGTACAGAGTGCCTCTGCCGGGTCCGCTGGTGACCCTCTCACTGCAGCCGATGCATACCACGATGCTGTGGTCCTTTGCCGCCTTGGACAGGGCTTCTGTATCTGCTGAAGGCACTGCTATGCTGTTATTCATCATCCTGCACAGCAGAGCATGTGCTAGAGCTGCAGTTCTTGCAGGAATGGTCTGATGGAGTCAACGTGACAGATGGGATCCGTAGCATGCTCCTGTGCGACCATTTTGTTACCTTGCATAGAGCTCCTTGGTGTCTTTGTGTTGCCATAGGGCGAACCCAGGACTGGTGTCTGCAAAGGCGGGGTACCCAGGAAGGAAGGTCTCTGAGAAAGCGACCAGTTGAGCTCCTGCAGCATGGAATTCTATCACAAAATAAATACTATGCAGATGTATAACGGATGTGGATCATTTGTGAGCAGCTGTATCCCTTTGGGATCACAGCAGATCACAGCAAATATTGCCATGGCGACAGCAATTTGAGCAGTTCAGAGGCATGCGTCCTGGCAGAACCTTTTAAGTTACTGTCTGTTTAAGGAAAATATCAGATTGATGACTACCTTGCTCAGATGCTGCTTTTATGAAATGGATCGCTTTCTCCAAAGATTTGGCCAAATCGTAGTATGCTGGCGACGCTTGTACAGCGGCTACTTTGACTACAGGCATACTGCGTTAAGTAGGCTATTGCATAATAATTTGGGAGAAGGTAAGGTAGTCTGATGTCTTCATCCAATGGGTGAGTACGCCTTCTCGCAGTCCTAGGTTTTCACACCGTTTACGACACTTTCAAATTCAGAAATGTAAAGCAAGGCGGTGCCCACATCTCATCCTTTCTGTTCTCCTCAATTGTTAATTGACCTCGATTGAATTTAGTAGCCCCATCAGTTCTCCCAGTATCCGTAAGCAGGGTTGACCGCCTGTCCGATCTTGCGCTGACGACATGGCTGATCCGAACGTGTCAAGCCAGTTCTTGTCTCTGCCTCAAGGAGAAAAAGTCATTGCTGAATACATATGGCTTGGAGGAACTGGAAAGGATCTCAGATCGAAGACAAAAGTGCTAGACAGGAAACCCTCCTCCATTGCTGATGTGCCAATGTGGAGCTGCGACGGCTCGTCGTGCTTCTTCAAGGAGGCCAAAAGTACGCCGGATCAGCTTCAAAACCTATTGTTAAGACACTTCTTGTGCCAATGAACTGTCTGTGCACGACGAACATCCTGTCAGGAGTTGGTTGTGTGGCCAGCATTGAGACTTAGAACATTTGTTGAGATGTACCCTTGCGCAGTGGCCTACAGCGAGATATTACTAGTGCCAAAGGCCATGTACACTTGCCCCTTCTTGGGCAGCCCAAACCTTCTGGTCTTGGCGGAGGCATACCAGACTCCCAACGACAGTGAAACGCCCACCAACGGATCTGATCTGCCTGCTCTACAATCTGTAGAGGCAAACACCAGGCACGCGCCTCTCTGTCTCCCATGCATGCTGTTCTTTGTCAGCTGTCATGTAAGTATTTCAATCGCCATGTCGTTTGAGATCTGCAGCCACATCATGCTGCGAAAATTTTGCAGAAGACCTTGACTGATTGAGAAGTGCAGTGAGGTCCATTTCCGCTGCAAGGTGCAGCTCGACTTGCCAATGGCACACTGTAAGCCTGTTGCAAGGGGGATGTGCTGCCAGCACATGCAGACATGTGAGGGCATGTGCCTGCGCAGGGCGGCATGTGCTGCTGTGATGGCCCAGGTGGAAGAGCAGGACCCCTGGTTTGGCATCGAGCAGGAGTACTACATTCTTGACCCTGCCACAAAGTGGCCCCTGGGATGGTCCGGCTACTTTGACCCCCAGAAGTTTGACATCCAGCACGCCGCTGTAGAGCTCACCAAACAGGAGGCGAGTCTGTTTGGCCTTTTCTCACACATTTTCCTTCTATTTGTGCTCACGCAGGGGAAGAGGGAAGAACTTTTGCCTCAAGAGTTTCTTGCCTGGTATGGAGGCTGTCTTTGAGCCCAGATCGCCAATGCATGCATGCATGCCACGGTGTATGATAGTCTCACTGGAGCTCAGCCCAATATGCACTTCCAGTTGCCGGCTTAGTGGGTGGCGGCACAGTATGAACTGCTTGAAAATATATGGCCCAGCGGCCGCATCAGGCTAAGTCAAGCTGTGCCGAGTTGCTGACTCGGTACCTGCCATGAAGTTGCACTCAGTCAGGCAGCTGTTGCCGCTTGCGCAGCCTATCAGATCCAATGTCCCCCTTTTGAGACAGAGTGCCTTTCAAGGTACCAGTGCTCTGACCGCTACCTAGTCTGCACAATCCAGAGAAGCACCAGAGAAAAGGGGGGCGTAATTTTTTATGGCCTGCCCAAACCCAGTTCGAGCTGCAATAACAGAGGCTGGGGATCTCAAAAAAGAGCAAATTCACAGATGGATGAAGAATGGAGACTAGGATTTCTTTGAGCAAGTGCCCACGCGCAGTCAAATCCGCCGACTCTGTGCAGTCAAACTCAATTGTCTTTTGGGCTGCAGTTTGCGACGGGTCCGTTCTTCTGCACGCCGGGCACGGGCGCGTTTGCCGGCCGGGAAGTTGCAATGGCGCACCTGAAGGCATGCGTGGCGGCCGGCATCCGCATCGGCGGCGTCAACAGCGAGGGCATGCTCGGCCAGAACGAGTACCAGGTAATTTAGCACTTGCAAGGTAGTAGAGGATGATCAAGCTGCTAGGGGTGAGTGTCGGAGTGGTTGTCTGGAGTGGTTGGTGTCTGAGTACTTTTGAAGGTACCAGTCTTGAAACCTGCGACCTGAAAGGAAGCCAGAGAGGTGCTGCCACTTTGGCTGTTGCGGTGTTGGGCTGCATAGTGAAATACCATCTCCTCTGTGTACCATCACCTTTCCAAGCGCCATGCCTGACTCGGCCAAGTTGAGGGAGCGGGATTGGGGGTCAAAAACGAAGGCATGCTCGGCCAGAACGAGTGCTGCCACATTCGCTACTATAGACACGGGTTGACTGCCACAAGTCATGATTTCAGGACTTGAACAGGCACGTTCTGGGGTAACAAGCGGTTCTTTCGGACATAACATTGAATGATTTTGCCGATCTTTGACAGAAGCAAACAATTGAATGTCGTCTGCCATGTATGCCAACAGAGTCCGGTGCATGCTGCAAATGACTGCCTTCTTGCTGTGATTTTGTACCTTAGGATGGTCTCTGGCAGACAGGCCCTGGCTTGCGCCTGGGAGTAGCAGTTTAGGCAGGCAAGAGGTGGCTTGTAAACATGGACGCTGTGTGCAGGTGGGCCCCTGCAGGGGCATTGAGATGGGCGATGAGCTGATCATCAGCCGCTACATCCTCATGCGCATCGGCGAGCTATTCAATGTCATCATCAGCTTTGAGCCCAAGCCCATCCCAAACACTAACGGTCCGTCCTCTCAGCTTATTTCATGGTGCACAGTACACAGCGGGGATCAGATGCAACCACCCAGAAAGATTTTGCTTCCAGCAACTCAGCTCTGTCCATTCATTCCCTGCCCTAGTTGTAACAAGCAGAGGTTGTGCAAGCCTCCATTCTTTTTCCTTCTTGCGTGGTCGGTGTGACCTTTAGCCTATCCTGCAGCCAGTGACAGCATGCATTTGTGCTCACTGAGCTAGGGGTGACAAATGTTGTGACAAATGTGCGCCAAGGGATGCATGGGTGGCATGAGTATATGAATGCCCCTGACTGAGCAGGCACGGGAGGGCACACAAATTACAGCACAAAGGCCACGCGCACGAAGGGCTCCGGCTGGGAGGCAATCCAGCAGTATGCAAAGCTGCTGGAATCACGTCACAAGGAGCACATGGCGGCTTACGGTGGCGCTGATCGGCTGCTGGGCGCTTACTATGCGCCCAGCGCCAATGAATACAGGTGAGCCCCACACTTTTCTCCTCCAGAGCCTATAACATGCTACCTGCAGATCATCACATGCAGCCCTGTGCTTCACAAGTTGTGAATACTCATGTTGCGTCTGCGCACCAGTTTTTGCTCTGCGTGCCTCATGCAATCCATTGCAGAGAGCTGGCCCTGACAACTGGAGACTGCAATATTGGCTGGCAGATGAGTTATTTGGCAAGTTTCAGATTGCATGAAAGTTGTGCATGCTCTTTTTGGAGGCGTTTGCAGAGAGGCGCAATTGCCATGTGTTGGGGGTGCTTGAGAGAGGGCAGGGGGTACTGAAGACTACTCAGTAGATGCCGGCTATGACGCTTGACAGCTTGAGGCAGCGCGAACCTACAGCTTTCAGCTCTTGAAATGGACTTAGTAACCTATAACACCCCCCGGAGAGGGCCCCCAGGGGTCTCCAGCAGGTCAACATGAATATGCACTTCCCTCCTGCCCCCAAACGTGCAAAAGGAGAAAGTCGAATTACTATCTGTTAGGGAATCTGTGGCAGGTGGGGTGTGGGGGACCGCGGAGCCTCGGTGCGAGTGGGCAATTTGGTGCCCCTGCAAAAATGCGGGTACATGGAGGACAGGAGGCCCTCTGGTGACCTGGACCCTTATGTGGTCACCCGGATGCTGGTCGAGACAACTCTGCTGCTTCAATAGCATTCACGAATGTGCGATATACGTGCCTTCCTAGCGAGCTTTGATCGCATCCCTTGTCATTCTGATACGTAGACTGGCTGACTCACATGCTGACCAAACTGTGAATATTGAGCACTGCAGACTCTGGCGTGCGGTGACTTTATGCCGTCGAGTGGAAGAGCCCAGCAGGGAAGGCTTTGACCTGAGAGCATTGAATTAGTGTGGCATGCTTGCCTGTATCACAGAAAAGTTGTCGGAACCCTGTTGGGCAGGGCACAATACCATGTGACTAACCGCGTCCCCGCGTCTCAGTTCTGGCCCCTGCAAACTGGCCCCTGTAAGTACCGTTTCCCTTCTGCCCGGGGATTCGGTGAGGGTACAGGGTCATGTCTAATCGTGTGGTGTGATTGACTGCAAACAAGTTTGAGAAGCTTCACCTTAAGGCCACTTGCCTGGCAGGCAAGCCGGTTGTTGCACAGATGTTGTGCTTATGAAGAGCTTAGGACCAGATGGCGAATTGAGAAAGCAGAGCACAGGGTCTGAGGTTCCTTGAAATTGGTTTTGAAGCCTGTGAATCGGGGGGAGCACCAAAATGGGGTTCTATGAACTTGAAGGGGATATGAATTTTGAATGCATGGGAGGAAAACCCTCTTGAAGTATGAACCCTGTTTTAATCCAGGGGAAACGAGAACTTCAAATTTCGCTTGCTGACTTCCGATACGATCGATAAAACTTTGAAGAACCCATTACCATTAGCCGACAACGTCTGCTGAGGGTGCTTTCTTGATCGAATTAACGAGCTTTTTTCTTGACGCAGATTGCCGCTCTGTCGCATTCCGTGCACTCCTTTCGACATCGGCAGTTGTCAACGTACAGGCTGTTTTGAACATTGGTGGCTGAGATCGCACACAGAGGGCACCATCTAAGTCACAAGTCAGATCCTAATTCACAAGGCGATACCAAGCTGCGGAAAGTCTGGCATACCGGAACATGATAGAGCCAAGATGTGATCTAGCTCCAGGTCACCCTTGGTCAAACAGTGGGGCCTGTAGGGTGCTGCAGCATTAATTTCAAACTACAACATACATTAATCCTCGATACAGCACGCATCCTAGACCTGACTGACGTGAAAGCCCCGACACCAGGCGACCAGCTTCCACAATCAGCTGGCCAGTAGTCACTGCAGAAAAGGCAGCCGGTCCAACAAACGATAGGCAGCAATGACGACGAGGAGACCGTCGATATGGACCACGGTTCTGACGGTGGCCTTGGCACTCACGCTGATGGTGCTGGCTGGAGTGCTAGAGGTGTCCATGAGAGTGCAGCCGCCCTCGTGGATGCAGCAGCGGCGCTCTCTAATTGACAGCACCCCTGTCAGGGAGCACGTGCAGAGCTTCAGCACAGCACTGGGAGTGATGCCTGCAGATGAGAACACCTCACGGCGCAAGCTGCAGGTGAGCGCCGGATGCCTGCATGCATCCTGCACCATGCACATGTCCCCCATTGGGCAGCGCACTAGCACCTTGTATCAGCCAGGGATAAGCTTGCTTTGCTGCAGAGCAAAACCACACAAGCTCTCTCATATCTCGGTGCCATTGCATTGACATCTGCAAAGGGCACCCATGCGTTCCACAGCTTGCATTGGGCGGCAGTTTTGGGTGAGCTCGTCCAATATCTCCAGGAGGAAGAAGTCCATCAATCACCACAACAAATGAACTTCAATTAGAGTCTGTATAAGTAAAGGAATGGGAGACAAGGTATAGTGACAGGGTCTGTGCTTCTGGATCCTACAAAGTGGGTGAATGCATGACAGATTGTGGTCTCCTGGAGGAAGTGAGTGACACTGTGTTTGCAATTTGATTCAGGGGCGGGACCTGAAGTACAGCATATACACGGGGATCGACCGCGCGTCGCGGGACCTGAGTCAGATGCGCGACCACAGCGCCAGCCGCCAGATCGAGCACGCCCTCGAACGCGTGCGATCCATCGAAAAGGCCACCGGCACCCAGGTGCAGCCCACCTGGATGAGGAAGGGTCAGTATTAGAATGAGAGTCTAAGTCCCCACATGGCTTGTAGAGCTGTTATCCCCTCCATCTGGCCCTCCCAGCCGCTCTGAAACTGTCAGACATGCTGCCATGCATGTTGGGGGTGGCCGGCTTTTGCCACAGCCTGCCACCGTTCTGCTGACCTCATTCTTGCAAGATATAAAAAGCAACCCAGCTTTAACATCCTGCATCCCAATGCGCATGGGTGCACAAATGCTGCCTGCCATGCAGCATGCATGAATCGCCACCAGAAAGCTGCAAGCCCTGCCAGTTGCAGCCGGCAAGGGGACATGATGCCACTGGACCCTTACTCCTGCTTAGACATGGCCACAGCAACACGAGCGCGTAAATATCTATTGACTCATGCTCAGGCTCTGGAGACCCTTCTGAACGATTACCGGGCGAGGCATGCGCAGTGCATCAGCGGCGCGGCGATGCCGGGAAAGTACGTCGTCATGTCCATGGTGGATGACTACGCCGGCCTCGGCAACCAGTTCCCCAGCATCGTCACAGGTGACTCATCTGGCCCCACAGCACCAGGCCCCCACAGCACTGCCCTACACCTAATTTTGCGCAGCAAGAGTCAATGAAATATGCAGGACGAGAGCCAACTTAATTGGGACGAAATTACGAAAGACCTGCCAGCCCTGACGGTCTTCTTGACAGCTTGCACCATTGCTAAGCTCCACCTCATGGACACACAAAGGTAAGTGCATTCCATCGTGGTTGCATTGACCCGGGAGGCGCGTGCATGCTCTCAAGTGATGGAGCAGCATGCTGAAAACTGGCTGACTGAAGATTTCCAACTTGAAATTAAATGGTTCACATGCGGGGCAGGCTTTCTGATTGCGCTGCTGACGGAGCGCTGCTTCTTCATCGACTTCCCCTTTTTCCACCGCGCGTTCGCCCCCGACCTCGACTTCTCTTGGGCCGCGCATTCGCAGCGCCTGGCCGCCTTCGGCCACGACGTGAACACGAGTCAGCCGTTCGAAATCAAATTCTGGAAGGGCGAGGACCTCAACACCTGGCTCATGCAAGACCAAAAGGCCTTCTACAACGCGCACTACGGGATTGTGCTGAAGAATGACCCGGACTATTCTGCGGCGCTGCTGCAAGCCAACCCTTACCATGCCCCTTTCCTGCGCAACATCTTCCCCACCGGGGAGATGTTCCAGCCGCTCGCCCACTTCCTCTTTAAGGTGCGCGCACCCCTTTACCTTCTCTTGTTTGGAATTCAAATTCGTATTTAAAATTGTCAGAATTTCAACGGGCTAAAATTATGTGGAGAGGCCAGAGAAGCTCTTGGAAGAGAGCAGTGATCAGCAGAACAGCAGGGACACCCCAGTGGCATGCCCCAAATGCTTGAAATTGCAGGATTGTGTTTTCTTTCTTTCTTTCTTTTGCTGGGACTGAGTGTATCTGCATGGCTTGCGCAGGTGAGGCCGGAGCTGGAGGCGCAGGTGCAGGACTTCAAGCGCAAGCACTTCCGCCAGGTCACCATCGGCATGCAGATCAGGTACTCATGACCCACTGCTGACTCATCAAAATTGCGTCTTCCCTGCTCAGCCGTCCGCTGGTTTGGCCAGTCCCCGAGCCTCTGCGCCAAACCTTCTGCTGCCACCATCTGAAAAGAACATCCAGAGCAATTGTGGTGGTAGTAGTGCTTGTTCGATTGCAGGCTGATGCATGCATGTGATAAGCATACTGGTCCTAGCAGCGATTCATCGACAAGCAAAGCACCTGTCACCTCGGGTGAGTCTGCATGTATCTGGTGAACCAAACTTATCAGGGGTATATTCACCAACCGTGTACTGAAGGGTGCTCCAAGAGAGGCACAATAATGCCGTGTGTGCCTGATCTGGCGGAATGAGCATGCATGCGCACATGGATGCAGGCGGCTGAAGTGCGACGGGAACGAGGGCAGCATCCACTGCGACCAGCTGCCGGCCGTGGAGAACTTTGTCGCGGCGGCGCGCGCTCTGCAGGCGGCGCGCGGACTGGACGACTCCGAAGTCCGCTTCTTCGTCGGCGCTGATCAGCCAGAATCCTACCAGAAGGTGCGCAACCACTGTCTTCCTGTAAGTAGGTCTTTAATTCTTTTTGTGGCCATGGTGGCTGGGGTATAGGGCTAGGGGTACTGAAACACTGCGTACGCTCAAGTCTGCAGCAGCATCGGGCCGAGGAGGCGCTTCATAGGTCTAGGCATAATCCTGCCACAAGACGCGCCAAGGCAACACCCTCGTTTGTAAGAAATCCTGGATATTTCTTGCTGCTTCGCACAGAGAACCGAGAAACTGGTATGCTCTCTTTAAGAATGGCTGTTTGTCTGCGCAACAGAAAGCTTTGCACAGAAGGGAATAGCCCTAGCGGCTTTTCAATGCATGTAACCCATCCTGCTTCCGTGCTTCTGCTGCCAACTATTCAACGTTGTTATTGGGCATCTATTTATACTGCACACGCATGAGCGGGCCCGCATGCTTCAAAATTCATCCAAATCCAAACTTCTAATATCTCACTGCCAGGGCTGCTGCGCAGGTAGTGCAGCTGCTGGGGCAGGACATGGTGGTGTTCAGAAAAGACAACGGGGTGGGTCAGGTCAGCAGTAAAGTAATCGGGGTCAATAACCCCGGGACGCCGGAATCGGCGCTGATCGACATGCGGCTGCTGAGCGAGTGCAACGAGTTAGTCATCACCGTGGGGTCCTCCTACGGGTCGGTGGCCGCCGCCTGGGGAGGCATCGCCCCCGTGCAGATGCTGCACGGCCTCCACCAAAATGTGCAGGTGTGTATTTTTGTCGCTCTCTTGAACTCTCGCCCCTTGCATGCATGCATGCATGCATCCTGAGATTCCAATTATTCAAATGCAAATCAACAACCTGCAGATCGGTCACTCTGTAGGAGACGCTTCTCTGAAGGTGTTCAGCGGTTTGCAACCCGAGACATTGTATCCGATCACATGATCGCTGTCCTAAACATTGCCGGTCCTTCTGCACGAAGGGCATGTACAAGGATGTGTGACGAAGCACAAATGATTACAAGGCAGCTGATTGACGGCAATTTTGTGTGCTGTGCAGAACCCGTACTGGTACAAGGCAATAACAAGCGAGCCCTGCTACTGGAAGGGCAACATCTTCTTGAACAATAAGGACCCCTACTGGGGCAAATTGGGCCCCAATGAGACTGCCCAGTTCAAGAAGAACCCCTTCTGGATGCAGTATGTTCAGTGCCACTGTGCCACCTGAGTCAGAGTACTGCTCCAGAGGATAAGATAGCCAGATATCAAGGCGGAGCGAGCGCCAGAGTAAGGAGAAAGGGCTGCCTGGCTGTACAATTGTGTGCTGTACTGCCCAGCCATCGACAGTACTGAGCCTGTGATACGATACAGAGTAATTCAGCTGTCCTCGCGATGAAGTCTTGCCATTAGTATGGGCTTATAGGCAGCAATGGTTCTGACTGGCTATTTGAGGCAATGTCCTGGAGAAAGGAGGGTGCAGTGGCTACCTCTGACTGCCCTGCAATGCACGTTAAACTTATTTTCTGGCCAGCAGGGGCGCTGTGCGCTGTAACATCCTTGCTTAGGAACTGTAGCTCTGCTTTGTCGTGCTGCGGTGCCACCTTTCAAAGAATGTGATATAATGGCCCAATAGCTGTTAACAAGGCTCCAGTAATCCTTGATGGAAGTACTAGAACAAGACTCTGTGCTCGTCAGTTCTGGACTTTCTGTTGGCTGTGCACTGCACTGCAGCTAGTCATGCGAACATTCCAAATCCTATGTGGATTTGATCAGTGAGCAGACACGGCGATGCCCAATCTGTGCATGAAGGCACGCTTGAGGCTGCAAATCGATTCGGTTGCGCGTATGAGAGATGCCCAAATCAATACCTTTCGAGCTTCGTGAGGCTGTGTATGGTGGTGTGACATGTTGGTGATGCAAAGACAATTTGAATTGCAATCCCAACAAGTAGATGTAAGATCAAGCGATGTCCTCTTTGCAGCATCTATATTATGATATATTCCTCCACATCCAAACCACAGGAAACTGCTTCAAGGAGCAATCGACATGTCATGGCAAGGAGCAATGACATGTACATGTGCCCAATTATGCATACTATGTAATATATCACATATGCAACTTGTGAGTAAAATATTTGTGACGGTTACAGTGCAGCTTTTACAGTTCAGCTCGAGGCTTCTTCACAGCTTGCAGGGGGCTATATCACAGTCCACTCGTACAGTCAGCTTCAAAAAAGATTGCAACATGGGTTGCGCTGACTTGTATAACTCTAAGCAATCCTCAAAGGAATCATGCAGTGCCTTGTTGAGCCCACATGCGCTTCCATAAAGAAGGTCAAAAGCAGACATGCACAGCAAAGAAGTCTCACTTGTTGGACATTGGAAGACTACAATTGCCCCTCCTCTCAGTGTGCTCACCCTATGCTTCCCACGACTACTGCACACTCGCCTCGTATGATGAGAAGTAAGCATCAACTGCGGTCTATTATGGCACCCAAAGTACCATGCCCTCTCGGTTGGCGCTCACCCGTCTCTTTGCATTGTGTCTTGCGCTAGCATCAAAATCTTGCACAAGTGCGTGCTGCCAGAACCTCATTCTCCTCGTGCGTACACCCTTGTCCACTGCCCAGCACAGCATAGATGTTGCCAGCCATAACTTGCTGCAACATGCATGCTGCCAGGAGATTACTAAGCTTAGGCACTATCAGTAGTCATTAGTAACCCTTAAGTGCTGCCAGATCAGGCGTGCTTGCGGTCGCCGATGATGTGGCCGCCGAAGAAGGGCATCAGCTCAACAACGGGCTGGTTGTACTCCACTGCGGTGCCCTCGTCCACCAGAAAGTCCACAATCTCTCCTGCCTGGGGCGCCTGTACATCCAAAAAAAAGCACATCTTCAGCTTCGCTTGCATGGCAAGTCATTGCAAGGAGCTGTCACAGCAAATATACAGTACTCGCATTTCAAGAACACAACCTTGAAGACCCTGAGCGGACACAGCATTGCAAGGGCAACCACCCACATTGATTCACAATTTGAAATACAATGGCTCCTCGAAAGAAGGAAGTGATGTGGCTTAGCAGAAGTAAGGAGGTGCACACCTCCATAGGCACATAGGTGCCCAGCTGCTCAATGAAGCCCAGTGTCTGGCCCTTCTTGACCTCGTCACCCTGCAACCAACGTCAATTTTCAGTTGTGTGCTTTCGGACGGTGACCTTCACCGCTTCTTGCTGGCATCCTCTGCTATTTGCATGCAAGACATTGGGCACAATTCAGTATGAGCAGTCCTTCCAAGTATAAGTTTGTGAGCACAGCAAGATGTGAACGGGCCTCACCACATTGATAATGTTCCCCTTGCCCACCTTCTTCCCCTTCACATATCGGCCGAGGCGTATGATTCCGACCTGCATGCATGCAAACACTGCTCTTCATGGGCTTCCCTCACTCATGCAACCAGTAGAGTCTCGGACTTGTTTTGTCTCCTTGCCAGGCAAGCCCACAACAGTCATGGACGCTAGAAGGGTGATTGTCGTGTGCGCTTGGAGCCATTGGGTATAAAATGAGATGTGTCACCTTCGGGGCAGTGAGGAAGATGGTGCTCTCGTCGTCGATGTCCTCGTCGATGGAGGACACAGAGACGCTCACTGGGAAGTCGCCGGCTGGGATGTCCATGGACTGCGTTGAAGCAAAAGCAGATGCTGGTGGGGGAGCAACCATTGCACCGTTTGAAGCGGCGCCATTCAATGACGAGCTGCTGAGGCCGCCCTTGGTAGAGCGCCTCACAAGCATCTCGAAGGAACCCATCTGCAGCGGATAACATCCCGCAGATAAGATGCCTTGCTCCTCGACTCTCAACCCTTCCATGCATCCATCATGTTGGTATCACAACAATGAATGCCTTGCATGTCTGAAGAAAACCAAGCGACATTCATCCAGCCTGCCAGGTTTCCAGATGCTTGCCCTCACCTTGAGCTCCAGCTCTGCGACGTCAGTCTCATCACACAGGACATGAAGCAAGGATTGCACCTGCGCAGAACAACAGGGTCAGGGAATCTGTGGCAATGTAGGAGCAATCAAGATGACTGCATGCTGTAGGGTCTGGTGACTATGGAAGGACTAGCCAATGTACATACGAAAAATCGACGTAAGAAATGTTGACATACTTGCTGTGTGCTGAGGCCCTGACCATCGTCCGGTCCATCGTCAAACTCCTCCTCCTCGTCCACCTCCCACACTGAGCATTGTGGCATATTTGCATGAGTGATCTGAGGTTGCAGGGCTCCAATCTATATACAATAAAAAAAAGTAAACACGTATTGCACCTTCGTCCGAGGTTCCCACTGCAGTTTCCTCCTTGAAGTTCACAGCCCTGGTCTTCGTGGTGCCTTGGCAACGTCCTGCACGTCTTCCAAATGATCCCCCTTTGATCCTGAAAACTTGAGAGACATTTGCTCGCGCAATTTGAGTCCTGCTCTGGCAGCTGTTGAGTTTCTGTGGCCTCACTATGTTGGACTGCATCGTCAGGCACTGAGATGCCATGGTGATCTACAGTCAGCCAGGACCCGAATGATTACCACTGCCTCCAGATGCAGCCAGGCAGACCGACCCGAAAATACTCCGGATTGATCAGAAATCTGCCAGAGGTTTGTGTGCCTACTTTTTCTCTGGTGCTCTCTTGTTGGTCGACCTCATCTGTGGGACGTCCTGTTTAGGCTTGGTTGAGCTGGCCAGCAACTTGACCCCTTCTCAGGCGTTTCACATACCATTTCTGGTTCCTATCTAATTGTTCATATGATTTTCTTGAGCTATAATGATCATACGATGCGTCAAATGTGAACTCTCTTATTGCCGGCCTTATCTATCAAGATCAATATATGGTGATGCACGCTAGCGCGACAAGCATAGGGAATATTTGATACAAGTGCTGGAACGAATAGGATGACATCACAGATCAGCACAGGATGGCCCGATCTTAGCGTGAAGGGAGGCCTTCTGAGACAGGAATATGTAATTGCTCTTGGTGAGCTCCATCTTCACTTTCTCTCTTCTATCGCAATGCTCATCGTCTCAATGACATTAATCTGAGATGAATGCTTACTGAAGCAGCTGCATGTCAGCACCAATGGCCTGTTTGGCACAAGCGAAGAGGAATGGTCAACAAACACTGCCGAGGTACCCACATCTCGGTGTCTGCTGCAGGCTTGACCTGCTGTGTTCCAATCTTGCGATATGTCCTACACGGTGCTGTCTTCCAGGTATGCACATGACTTCAGCACCTGGTCAGCATGGTATGGTGAAAAACATGTTCTACAGGCTACTTGCAAACCGCCAGTAGGCTGAAATCTCTCTCTCTCTTCAATGCAATGACTGCAGCCAGCAGCCAGGAGGATCTTGAAAACAGATGCTTTCACAAAAGCCGGCAGTGTCCCTATCAAGCTCCTCCGCCTGGTGGACAAAGTTTGCGAATCTCTTTGGAAGGTCTGTCACAGACGCCCATCCTTCTTTCTATCAAGCACACATGTGTTATGCTCCATTTGCAGTGTGTGATGGGACAATCTGAGAGGAGTCTTGTGCCTTGTGATGCAGCTGACGGTGTATGCAACACTGCTGGCCTTAGGTCTCTACGCTCTGCATGACCAGCCATACCTGACAGACAGCACAGAATTCTGGACTGGCTGGCCTTCACAGAACATACCGTGAGCCCCTCATGACACCTAAATACACATCCTGCCTGAAACATTGGAGCATTACCATGACCAACAAGCCGATGCTGGTGGAACAAGCCATTAGTGTGGCTTCATGCTTGCATTGTGACGAAACCGTGCATGTGAGATTACCTGCTGCATTGCATCATGGCCTTCAATCTGACTCATGCGGAAACAAATAACATGCATTTTGAGTGCATACCTTCTCGCATGCTGCCTCAAGCCACAGCAGCGCTTGCTGATGATGATTTTCCTGATGCTGTCGGAGTTCAGGGCATCAGCATTGCTTCATGGGCCTGATGATTAGCACGTGCCAAGCGGAGCATGATTGTTATGTTCCCTGCTGCAGGGTGTTTTGTGGGGTTGACTCATCTTGCATGCTACGCGTGCAGGGCAAAGGTGAAGCTGTACTATGCAGTGGAGGGAGCGTTCTACACGGCGTCAGTCTTCATGCTGCTGTTCTGGGAGGAGCGCAGGAAGGATTTCCATGCTATGCTGCTGCACCATGTCGCCACTTCCTCCCTCATCGCTGTGTCCTACTTCTTCTCGTGCGCTCCCCACCCAGTCATTAATACCTTGTTTTGCTGGCCTACAATTTGCTGTCTATGCTAAATGCATGTGTTGATCATTGCTGAGTGGGCTGGAAATTCTAATAGTCCCATGGCCCCATCCCGTCAAGAGCAATTCAACGCTTGCAGCATGCTGGGAGTTTCAAAACTTGCGCACATCATGGCATTGCTGTGATGATTGGGGGCATAGCAAAAGTCTCATGGTTGTCAGAATCAGCTACGTTCAGGCAATATATTCATCAGTGAGAAAATGTTTTATGCAATATGATGCATGCAGGTATGCGCGCGTGGGCTCGATAGTGATGCTGCTGCACGATCCCAGCGATGTGTTCTTGGAGGGAGCGAAGATCTGCAACTATGCTGACTGGGACATTCCGGCCACGTCCCTCTTTGCAGCGCTGCTCGTGTCCTGGCTCATCCTGCGACTTGTCCTGCTGCCCTTCTGGGTCGTCCGCAGCTGCCTGTGCGCCCCCCTTCTCCCCTGAACCTGTTTCTCCCTTGAAGTTGTTTCTCCCTTGAAATTGTTTCTCCTTTGAAGCCATTCATGTTGGTCATAGCTCGTGCTTCTCGCATACTTATCCCTGCATGAGCTGGTTGAAGGTTCATATCATGCCATGGACACAAAATGCACAGGTCCTTGGCATGACGTAGAAACTTGAGCCAGGTCATGCAGAGCTATTCGATCGCTTGTCACTTTTGGGCTGTTCCACTCTTTGCGAACTCAACATACTATTTGCATGTGACATCGACAATGTGGTCGTGCTTTGATGGGTGACCAATTTAGCAATGATTGTCACCGCACGTTCAGCGAGCATGATGCGGGGTGTGTGGGGCTGCAGGTTTGGAGTGCAGGATGTGCTGGGGTACCTGCCGCGCTACAACACTCTCATGAGCGCTGTTCTGTGCCTGCTGATCGTGCTGCACATCTACTGGTTCTCCATGATTGCGCGCATTGCCTGGGATAAGGTCACCACTGGCTCTGCCAGTGACACACGCGAAGATGAGGATTAGCTTGTTTTGCCTCTCTGATGCTCAATCTGGTTTCACTCTCAGGCTGGTTTCCTCGATCTGATGTCACTCTCTCAAGCTGGTTTCACTCAATCTGGTTTCACTCTCAAGCCTGTTTCACTCTCGAGCAGGTTTCAGTCGATCTTGTTTCACTCGATTTGGTTTCACTCAAGCTTTTTTGACAACCGTTTCAAGCGGTGTTTGATTCTCGGCTGGTATTTTGTCGCACAGTGGGAGTGCTGAAAAGGGACAAGCTGTGCAATCTGTTAGCTTCCAGCGTTGAGCTGCCAAGGTCTGACCAACAAAGAAACTAAAATTCTAACTATTTGCTGGTGCTGCAAAGCTGCCAGTGTAGTTTGAGGCAGCTCGATGTAATCTCGCTGGTGTCCTCCCCCACTTCAGAAGAGATATTATCAGTCCTTCTGCACATTCTGTGCCGGTCCCACAGTGACAAATTGGCGCGCGAGAGAATTTGTCTGTGCAAGAAATGAGAGCAAATTGGGGATTGGCACTGCACCAATTTCTGACGTCTCATGTTTCTGTGCCGAGGTTCAGATTCCAGCATGCCACCAGTAGCGCTTTGACAATTATTTAGCCAGGAAGCTAGGGCATCAGGATACAATTGTACTAAGATTATAAACAGTACTACCATGTGCAAACAAGAAGTGACTAGTCTTTCGTCTTTCATGGGGCGCTTTAGATAGCGAGGGGGGAAATTTTTTAGAACCTTGACACATGTTCAGTGGTCACTAAGTTTCAGGTGGGATGCACGTGTGTCCACCTGTGCAAAGCAACATTTGTGAGTTATGGTGCGGACTGCAGGCCTGCTAAATGTTAACATGTTTTGCGGGACCTGGCAGTTGCCAACCTGCGTGCAATTCTGCAAGCTCACCATGCTCTGGAAAGCGAATTGATGGTGCATGTACTTTGCAATGCACAGTCTGCATGCAGGCAAACAATGCCTCCTTTTCACAATCAGATACGTTAGTGACCCTTTTGGTCAATACCCATTTCGTAAGCACATGTGCACAGTCAGCGCACTTATACACATGCCCAGTCTGACCGCAAGCTTCACACGCAACCAGGCACCATGATCTGGAAAGCATCCCCACTAGGATTTTGTTCTACGGAACCATGCAGCCATCACGCGGTAGGATTGTCCAAGAGAGCGCACATAACTTGCAATGACATGTGCTTTGTCTGCCTCTCATCAAGCACCCACTGACCACGCCTACCCTCACAAAAGAGAGCTGCAGCATTGACCCAGTGTTGAAGTAGCAGGATCTCTGGAGCAAAGCCTGCAGCCACGACGCGTCAGGCAACAGTCTGTCTATGCAATCCCCTTCCTTTGGCCGGCTCCCCTTAAGCACCCACCATGTGCATTCATAGCTGCTAAGCTGTTGGGGGACTTTCGTGGGCTTTCTATGCAATCACTTGCCATTTGGCTGCCTTCCCTTAAGCACCCACAATATTCATACACAGCTGCGAAGCTGCGGGCCTGTAGACAATGAGCGCCGTCTATGTAATCACTTCCATTGTGGCTGTCCATTAAGTACGTACACATTAAGTAAGTACGGTATACCCACAACTCAACTTGACCCACAACTCAACTTGCAAAGGCCTTCTAACTTCAAGCGACGGGCGCCGTCCAATGCCCCATGGTGCACATCTTGGCCAGGATGATATTTATAGCGCTCGGCGGCGCCGTAATGTACGGCTGGAAGGAGAACTTCTCCCGCTCGGCAACCACTGCCTCCAGCTTCTTGTCGAGAACCTCCTTGGGGATGGTGCGGAGGTGGTCCATTAGCTCATCCACCGTCTGTATGGTCACCATTATGTCATTGACGGGGGTGTCGGGTATCCAGACCCAGGGGTTGCTGACATGGAAGGGCCGCTCGTCGCCGATCTCCCACACCATGTTGTCATCAAGCCATCCCCTGCGCAGTAGTAATAGTAATTATTAGTTGCCAATTACTAATTAAGGCCTTTGAGGAAAGTGCTAAGAAGCTGTTCATAAGGGCCGGCTTGAGGTTTGAGGCCGTTTCGATGAAGGGTGGTGATAATTTAGATCAAGTACCGGTAATGGGTTTTGAAGAGTAAGGAATTGCGAAGGCCTGTCGACCGTGGCTGCGCATGCAGGCTGCCTGCTCGGAGCGACACTGTTCTGCAAGGCACGTGTTGTGAAGTTACCTGAGCCGCACATGCATGCAAGCAAAAACACAAGCAGAGCATGCATGCGGACGAAAGTTCATGCAGAAAAAAATGCATGTGAGAAGATACAAGGCGCCACCTGTACTCAGTGACGTTGAAGAAGAGGGAGGAGGCCCGGTAGTCAATTCCCCCGTCGGCAAGGGGCATCGCGCCGTAGGGCGGCCCCAAAAACACCGGGATGCAGCCGGACATAAATATCTCGCTCGTTCGCCGCGCAGAGGCCGAGTCGCCAGGAAGCACCAAGCAGAAAAGTGTGGTTCGCATTCGGTCCATCACCTGCGCGCACCCCCGCCGCACACCCTTGACCCTCGGTCTTTATTTTACAATCCTGAAATAATCTCATGCGCTGCACAATCTGCGCACACCCCCGCCGCACACCCGTGACCCTAGCTGTTTATATCAAAACCCTAAGAATGTTTCTCATGCGGTGCATCACCTGCGCGCCCCAGCGCACACCCTTGACCCTAGATTTTTTAACCCCAAACCATGAGAGCAAAACCTCGGCTTACCTCCTGACAGATTCTTGTCAATTGACGAGAGCTGTACAGGCGGCATCCACACAGTGACATGACAAGAGGGCAATTGAATGCAGGCCAGGTAGACTGCCCTGAAGGGCGCACCTAGCTGTCACAGGTTGAAACGAATAGACACTATCAATTCAAGAGTTCCTCTCACCTGCTGGAATGAGAGGAAGCGGCCGCCGAAGGGCTTGTCAGTACACATGACATCCACGTTGGGCCCTGTCTTGCCCAGCGCCAGAGACACATCGTGTCGCATCACCTGCCAGGCAAACATTTCTTTGAGAGACTTCCCAAAAGAGCCCGGTATCAACAGACCCTCACTGGCAATGTGGTCCCTGCATGACCTCCGCAGCTAAAAATGGGTAGAGCTTGCATGGGGCATACTCGATGAGACAGAGTTCAAAAAAATACACATGCATGCATGACAGCTAAGCTCGCATGCAGGAGCATGCAAACAGCCTCTGAAGCTATGATATTCAGCCTCTCAAGGAGGCAGAGAGTGGACAAGCATAATTTGATTACATGCTTTCTGCATGGTTTGTCCCATGCACTCCTGGCTTGTAGACTTCACATGCATCAAAGTGCAGCAGGACATGTTGGTGACTGACATTCAGTGGGCTGCATTTGGAGTGTGGGAGAAAAGAGGGGTGCAAAACAGACCTTGCCGGTACCGATGCGCGTGTTATTTTCGTTGACGTACAAGAATGGGAGGCAGGTGGCGCGGAAGAACAGCAGTGTTTGCCGCTGCTCCAGGGGCAGGATGGGCTGCTCGAAGTTGGCGAGCGGCCGCGCGTTGTCTGTCGAGCCCGGAACGTACGGCACTATCAGCAGCTTCTTCTGGATCTCCCAGTACGCCTGCCACATAGCCACAGACTCAGTCTTAGCATAAAGTTTGTTGTTTGGGGGGCCCTTGCCCCGCCACCTAGTGAAGAATGACTCCCAGGGTAGCCAGCAACATGCAAGAAGGGCCATACTGCTTTAAGGCATTTTCCTTGGGAAGGGAGAGTATGGGGGTTGGCAGGCCGAGTCATGTGTCTGCATGTGCGCGCATGACGCGGGCAGGTTGAAGAGTGCCATTTTGCCCATGCAGCAGCACTGCAGGAGCCGCCATGAGTCGCGAATAATACGAAGTCACATGCAGCAAATTTGCAAGGTGCCTGGCACCACCAAAGTCCCACATCTAGTTGCATCCAGAAACCCATGCCAACAGGGCTCTGGACTACATAGCCTGACACTGCTGTCCTGTCCCCTGACGTAGAGGCACCACGCCTAAATTCTGCCTTGAACGGGGGTGGCCAAAATTGGTTTCAAAGGTCAGGGCGTTAGGGCATTCCCACTGTAGCCTTGTGCATGGCTACAGGCACAAGGCCTAGCCTCTGCCTACAACAGGGGCGGCACAAAAAATATTTGTTGATTTTGATTGAAATCAAAATTTGAATATGCGACAGGTACCTGGCAGATATTGCGCTGGCCGCGCTCGACGACGATGTGCATGGCGTGCTGGAAGGTGTCGCAGATGAGCGTGTAGTAATTCTTCTCCACGCTGCCGTCGGTGAACCCCGGGTGCGGGTCATAGAACACAAAGTCTGCGCCCTTGCTGCGCTGCCAGCGGCTGGTGTTTAGCATGGCGTGGTAGCCCGCTATGAGATGATTCCCTGCCGGAGACTCCTGATATGCATGCTTGCGGCCCTGGGTGTGCACCTGGCAGGCCACAAACACGTATATCAGTCACCGGCTGTCTTCCATAGCGTTACCTGCTGCCTGGGTTCGTCAGTAGCACCAATTAGTGAAATGCATTGGCTGTCTTGGTTTAATACGCATGGCAGGTGCTGCTCCCTATGGCGAGCTGAAGAGCGGCTATGGCCTGTTTCGGGGTCGCCAAGGCTATTGGCCGCTGTCTGCTAGCATGTCTGCAGCTCGTTGTAGCACTTGGCTCACACACTAGCGCCTGTGTCCTTCTGAGCCAGGAGATGGCAATCAATCACACAGAGCAGAAATGGGGCATCTAGACCTGGAACGTCCTGGAAAGACCTGAACCGCGCCTGAACCTGGATCCTACCCAACATAGCAACGTTAAAGTAGCAAGGGGGATGTGCAGATGCGCTGAGGCAAAATCGAAGGTACCAGAAATGGACCTACGCACCTGAGCCAGCCACATCATGTAGTAGCAGTGGTCGTACACATAGATGACATCAGCGGTTTCCATGTCAGCGCTGACATGGTTGCTGCTCTGGATCGCCTCCCTCAGGTGCCACGGCCCGGAGTGGGTCGCCAGCGCATAGGGCAGTGAGTCCTCCAATCTGAACCCGATGTGGTCCAGCTCATAGGGGATGCCGTTCTTCGGATCAATCTTCATGTCCTGTGGGAAATGCACAGAAAACCGGCGGGTCAGAACATCGCACGCTGTTTGCGGTGTACCGGACGCACCTGCCAGTTCTTCCTTATGCATGTGCGTAAAAGTTTCTCAAATGTTTTCATGTGGCAAAAATTCCTAGAGGATACTTTTGAAGTATGGAAATGTCAGGAATTTTAGGTGCCATGCAGTAGAAAGTCCTTGCAAGGGCTTGCCTTCATGACGTCGCAGGTGGGCATGTTGTTGTCTGCCGCAAACATTTGCAGGTCCAGAATGTAAATGCTCTTGCCGTTGCAGGCATCCACATCGTTCAGCGCCCTGGACCAGATTGGCACGGCCAGGGATGTGACCAGCGCGGCGCAGATGACCCATAGTGTCTTCATGCTTTGCATGTCCGTTTTGGCAGGCCCATTTTAGCGATAAGAGTCTCCCATTCCTGAACGGTGCCACAAGATCTTGTCAGATAGTGGGGGCTTCCACGATGAGGCATTACTTCCATAGCCGCGTTATTTCTCTGCCCAGCAGCTCGTTACTGAAGCTTGAGGCTATAAGACATTTCTACCTTTGGCACCTCTTAATTTTCTCTTAGATATGTGTTGGCGATTATAGGCCAAAATACTGTACGATGACTCCAGGCCTGCACTAGGCTGCAGAGCGTTGTGGGTCGCTTCACCCGAGTATACCACTGCTCCAATGACCTTTTTTGAGTCTATAGCAAACGCTTGTGGTGCGGAACGCTTAATCAAGGCTGCATCGAGCAGTATATTAGTTCCGGAAATCGCAGCAAGTCTCCGTACGTCCGTGTCTGCTGCGTCAGGATTGAAAAGGCGATGAGAATGTTCTGCAAATACAAATCTTCGCCTCTAATCAAGATATATGGCGTCTCTTGAGATGCAAAAACCTGTTACAGGCAGATCACATTCACCTGTTGAAGTTCACGTCGGAACCCAACCAGTGCGGTTACGTTAGTCTTGCTGATGTCATCGCAGCCCATCCAGCCCATGAGAGGCTTTCTGTTCTGCATTTGCTGGAATCGAAAGACCTCCAACTGCTGTTGTCAGAGTCAGATTGGCTTGTGCTCGTTAATTGTAGACTCGCGGGGAATCGTGGCCACACCGACATGCTACGACGTGCATCAGTGATATGAAGTGGTATAAGACCCCAGCAGAGGGATGTCATTCCGTGTGCTAGCATCGAGGCTAGCGAGACGCCCATTGTTCGAAGCCAGCGTCAAAGTGCCAGCGACAGTCGAAGTTTCAAAAGTAGCAGATCAGTTGGTCTTTGCTGGACCTCTGGGCACATCTCGGCTTGGGCTGAGCAGCATCGACAGCCTGGGTGATGCGGCCTTAAAATTGGTACCTGAGCAGCGGGAAATCGCTGTCTGCACGCAAAATAAAGCATTCTTTGGCACCCTGCAGGTAGGGATTTATCCTGCCCATCCCTTCCCAGTACAATTGTTCTCTCCCTGCATCTTTGCCCAGAAGCCTTCTAGAACATTTCTTGTCTGCAATTTGACAGCAGGATTCTGCGTGCTGAGTTTAACACCTTGCCACTGCTTCACACCATTGCTAATGGTGGCTGCAGAGCCTGCTGAGGAACAAGATCGAGGGCGTGACAAAGGGCGTCCTGGTGTACCTGCGCATTTCCGGCATTGGCTATCGTGCAACGATCGAGGGCCAGACGATCACCTTCAAGCTGGGCTTCAGTCACGACATTGCCTATGACCTGCCTGACTCCATGCGTGCTTTCCTGCCTGAACCCACCCTCATCGGCCTCTATGGCATCGACAAAAACCAGGTGCCCAACAGCCCCCTGCTGTCTCTCCAACACCAGCATCACCATGTGCAATCTGTAATAAAAGAGAGCTCCTGCATGCATGTGAATTTCATTGCACGTTGCTGTGATATAGGCAAGAGAGGGGTGCATTCTTCCCCACTGCAAGCTCCTTGCAGGATATTGTTTGTTTCCCTCCGCACTATTGCTGCCATGGGGCAAGATAAGTGTGCAGACAAGCTGCAGGTAATGAGCGAGGCAAATAAGGTTGCAATGTACAGCACTGTGTGAGTGTATTGAGGAACTGTGCCTGCAGGTGACTCAGGCGGCAGCCAACATAATCCGGCTGCGGCCGCCGTCGGTGTACAAGGGCAAGGGCATCCGGCTGGCAGACTCCACACCACGCCTCAAGCCTGGCAAGAAGAAGTGACCACTGCCATGCGTGCAGCAGTGTTGAGCAGTTTTGATTGCGGAGCCCTTTACATACTTACTCATGCTGGCTGCCCTTGATATGTGGGTGGCAAACGAGACCTCTGCAACTGGTGTGTATTGAGATAACTTTTGACAACCAGTGATCTTGAATTGCTGGGACCTGCTCAGAGAATCTCCAGCATTATGTTAGCAGTATTGGGTAAATCAGTATGCAAATTTGTAGAAGACTTGATGTGCAATAGCTTTACAGGAGCACCATATGGCAAAACAGATTCATTCCTTATCGATCACAATCAAATCAAAAGCCAATGAACCTGCTCATGCTGTCTGGTAAGCCACATCGACACCGCCCTCATCAGCAATGTCAGGCTCTGTCCAGTCCAGCAGCTCCAGTGCCTGCCTGTGAACCTGCGCATCCCCTGCCGCAATGACTTCTCCGGGGAGCGATGCGTCCACCGCGTACCCATGAGACGGAGTCACCGCCCATCTCAAGTGTTGCCCCTGCACAGAACGCATTTCGTCAGCAACCCAATGCAGGGCACGCGGAGATATATTTGGGCCTTGACTTTTAACCTGTCAAGGCTCCTCTCATCCCAAGTTTTCACCTGATTCAGCGAGTTTCGCTTGCTGCATCTGATGCATGATACTTTGATGCATCATCAGCCATCCGTTCTTGACATAGCCGAACACTCACGAGCCTCTCAAAAACACTCTAACACCCTCATGATTCCATCGTGAGCCCTCATCCAGCCTTGCATGCTAGCCAAACAGCAAATGCCCAGGGGAATTGCCTTAAAAAACAGGGAGGGCCCACCCTCCAGTCAGTCATGACACCGCCGGCCCCCTCCACAATGGGCACGAGCGCCAGGAAGTCATAAGGCTTCATGTCAGCTTCCACCACCAGATCACAGTATCCAGCCGCCAGTAGACCATACGCGTAGCAGTCGCAGCCATACAGCGGTATGCGCACCTGCCGGCAGGCACATATTTCAAATTCAGATTCGAATTCTTGTCATAAAATTGCTTGTTCTACTGATTTGTATATCCCTCACATAGCCTGAAGAAGCTTGGCTTGGGGTGCAGTTCGGGAGTATCATATCCCATTTGACAACGGCGAGAAGATCCACAATCTCTCCCCCCATGTGAGCAAGCATCCAAGGCTGATGTCATCTGCTGACGCAATGCGGCAACATGGCATGATCGAGTGAAGACCGGGCGGCGCACATTGTCCCTGACACGGTTGAAGGCGGCCTCGTTCTCTCCGCTGAACATGTGGGGCGTCGTCGCATACAGGTATGCGCCAGAGATGTCCCTGCACGATCTTGTCTGCAGCGGCTGCCCTGCTCACAGAGCACGAGCGCACCATGAGTATATACGATCTGACCCTTTGCCAAGACGTCTGATAGAGGTCATCACTGTTGCCTGCAGTCAGGCAATGAAGAAGGCAGCATTTGAAGATTGCCCAAGTGGAATGGTGGTTAGAAAGCATACCATTCAGGGTTGTCTGCTGGCCGCTGGCTCCGACCCATCTCTCCTTTGTGATGGGCTGGTCCAGCACTCCCAGAATTGGCACACCTTCCTTCAGCAGTGCTATCAGCGTGCCGAACACCGGTTTGCCTGCAACACAAATTGCAACCCACCATATCACTACTTCTCACGCGTATCTAGCAGACCCCTTGCAGACTGGCAGACGCCCGGCTGGCCTGCAGAAATTTCTTATTTGCGAATTTGAATTCAAATTGAAAATCTGTAAGTGCAGCGGTGATGTGTGCTCGCCTGTGATGAAGCTCTTGGTGCCGTCGATGGGGTCTAGGACCCAGAGGAAGCCGCTGTCGCTGCCGTCCTCTTCAGGCTCGCCAGCCTGCATGCCCCCCTCCTCCCCAAATATCGCATGCGTCGGCACTTTCTGACTCAGTAGCGCCCTCATGGCCTCCTCAGCCTGCCGGTCTGCCTCAGTCACTGGGCTGGCATCTGACTTCGACTCCACCACAAGTGGTGACCTGCAACGTGCAATATAAGAATGCGCGGGTTCGGCATGCATGCATGCATGCGCGCGGGTTGCTCAATTTTCCATCTATGCACAAGTAAATGCACATTATCAGAAACAATGAAAATATGGCGAAGCAAGCCTCGCCTGAAGTACTTGGTGGTAACCTCAGCTGCGGCGTCGGCTAGCCGGTGCGCAAGATCAATCAGTTCTGCCGGTACTTCCAGGGGCTGCTGCGGGGCATGCATTGCTTCTGCAGCTGCTGCTACTGGTGATCTGGCTGCTTGCATCCGCAGAGGTGATGATGCCGATCTCAAAGAGTTGGGCTGTGGTCCACCTGCCCCTCCTGCACTAGGTCTGTGTGATGCTTCCCTGTGCATAAGCAGCACGTTGCTTTCGAAGAATGCCTCGACATGTCCACATCAATGGAGATTGCCGCAGCATCAATGCTAATCTGCACGTGTTATGATTATTCAGACGTCGATGGGGCAGCAAGTTAGTCTCCTGCAATCTACCTCATCAGCGCAATCACGTTAATCCGTAAAGTGTGGAGTACAGGATGCTCACCTGCGCTTCAAGCAGGCAGGGACGTGCGTCTCGGTTGTTGCTGCACTATTCAATGCTTGTCTTAGGCACTGCATGGTTGTTGCAATCAGAAATATCGTCAGAACTGTCCTCTAACTGTTCAAGCATGTGCCTCGATACTCATGATGTACGAACTGGATCATTTCTTCATGATATGCCGGAACGGATTCCACAAATCGCAGCTGCCACTTTGAGGGAACCGATGACTCACCTCAACGTCTGGCCGCTCAAGTGGCATGATTGAGGGAAGCCTTTATTTGATCCGCAACCTCCCAGTTGATGGTCACTCAAATTGCTTATCAAGCAGACTCTGGAGAGAGTGCACCGACTTCAACCGTGGTGTTCCATTTTCTTTCCGATAGACTTTTGATGTCTTCATAAACGATTAATTTCTTACAGATTCAGTCGGCACCATAAAAGCGTCATGGATTCCGGAGACGAAAAGATCAAGAACGATCCGCTTGAAAATGCCCGTCGCACCGCGGAATTTTGGCGCCGTGCGTCTGGAGTGTACATGGCCTACAAAGGAGCCCAAGCGAAGGCTGCCTACCTGAAAACCAGGGGCTGGGACGCTCAAAAACTCAAAGAAGAGCACTGGCAACCTCATCACAGCTGGTGATGCATTGCTTGATTTATTTCCAGGTCGCCCTGACTGGACGACATCAATAACATTTTTATCTTTCACAGAACAAGAGTATTGAGCTAGTTGCATTCTTCTTCTGACAGGGCAGGAAATGAGTTCTACTCTATGGCCGTGGACCTGAGAGGCTTCTACCTGAAGGTGAGCCACATGAAAGAGCAGCTCTCACGCAGCTTCTAAAAGTGGTTTAAGCAGCAGGACAGGCTGACAGACCTTCATGTGTGGCTTGCAGCTGGGCCAATTCTTTGCCGCCCGTGCAGAGTTTGTGCCAGAGCCCATCTGCAGGCACCTCTCGCTGCTGCATGACCGGGTGAGCCTTGCACTCACTGTTTTCAGCACAGCATGCATGCGCCTTCACTGATGAATCTTGTTATGTTCCTCGTTGAGGCCCGTGCCAACTCATAAGCACTGCTGAGCTGCCTACAGGACATCCAGGTCTAGCTTTGATGTCTACTTGTAGGTGCCTCCCATGCCAGCTCAGCAGGCCAGGAGTGTCATAGAGCAGGAGCTTGGTGGAATACCACTGGAGGAGGTCTTTGAATGGATTGACTTTGAGGAGCCCCTCGGCTCGGCATCCATCGCCCAGGTGCTTAATTAAATTGCAAAGCTCTGGACCCTCAAGACGAATGATACTGTACCTCTCTGCCACTATCGACACCTCACTTGTTTGGCGTGCCATGTTATATGCTAATGCTCTGATGTGCTTCTGAGGGCGGTATCTGTTTGAATAACAGGTGCACAAAGCCAAGCTGCGGCAGCCAGCAAAGAGGAGAAGGAGGGATTTCTTGAGTGGGGAGGTGTTCAATTGGACACTGTCTGCAAAGGCCCAACGGCGGGACAACTGCAGCTGGAGGGTAGCCACGGGGCAGGACGTTATCCTCAGCCAATCGCCTACACCAAAGCCCGGCCTTGGCCAGCCTGGTAATCGTTTCTGCACTGTCTTGAAGCCGTCAGCTGAAGACCTTTAGATTGTATTTTATTCGAATGCATATGGAAATGGAAACGCAAATGCAATCGCACATGCAAAGAAGAGAAGAGGAGGCATGGGGAAGAGCTGCTCTCCTCTTGTCAAGATTCGCTCATGCGGCGGGAGATGCTCTGTGATGTGAGCGCCTGTTGCCATGGCTGTGACTGTACCATGTGCGTGCAGCAGTGATGGATCGCACAGCGTCGGATGCGTCAGAAAGCACGGATGCCTCGGGCAGTGGCCGCGATCGGCTGGCGGAGATCAGGGAAGACTTGGCGCGGGTCGCCAACTCGAGGGACGGCCCCAAGGATGGGATTGTGGCAGTGAAGGTGGCCTCTCACAAGATCACAAATAGTCCTGCAGATGTCTTGAATTGACTCAAAGAACATAGATTAGTTGGCAGCTTCGGAACCGATGAAATGTAATTACCTTAACGAAGTAGTTTATCTCCCACAGTGTCAGAGGCTCTTCTGCAATTTCCACTGATGGTTCCTCACACAAGATCCCAAGACTGCACATGCTGTCTTACATGTGTGCTGATTGAGAGCAATGCTGTCTAGCTGTCTGAGTGGCACAGAGAGGAAACGCCTGCTCACTCGTTTTTGCTGCTCATGAATCTGCAGGTGCAGTATCCGGACGCGCTGCATACGATGATGACGGATCTGACCAGCATCCGGCGCTGGGCTGGGTTCCTGCAGAAGACTGAGATCAAGTTTGACATGCTCAGCGCAGTCGATGAACTCTCCAAGCAGGTCCACTACTCCTCATCACTGACACCTCTGCCAATGGATTCCCTTTTTTTGCGCGCAGCTGTCCTCATGCTAGCTGCAGCGCGTGCCAAATCAGGGGCAGGGTGCCCTGCAACCGCATTCATTCTTCTTTGAGCACCTGCACCGTCGCATGCAAGATGCAAGGCGTGCCAAATCTGGGGCGTGCAATCCTGGCCTGCCAATGGATGTGTGTGCAATCGTATAATTGCATGCGAGGTGCACGGAGTGCCTGAAGAGGCCGTGATCCTGTGCGGTGCAGGTGGTGCTCGAATTTGACTTCAGGCGAGAAGCTCGGGTCATGGACGCCGTGGCTGAGAATCTCAAGGTGCGCACGCTCGCAGTCCACATGTAATACTACCATGGCATGGGCTCCTTTCCTGATGAGATTTCTACTACATCATAACTCCGAACTCCTGCTTGTCTAATACCAGCCACCCACTGTGTCAAAGCCTTGCGTAATTGGCATTTGTATATGCAGGGGCTCAGGAAGAGGTTGGAGATTCCGCGCAGCGTGCCGGGCCTGGTGACTAAGCGGCTGCTGGTCATGAACTTCATAGACGGCGACCAGATCACCCGCCTCGCGCACCGGACCCGCGGCCTCTCACAGCGGTGCCTCCCTGCACCCTCAAAAATTCTGCCTTGCATTCCTCACACCCCAGGCACACCAAATGCTGTGCAAGCAGTATTTAGCAGATTGGATCTTGCTTGGGGGCATGTGTTATGCAAGATACTTCTGGCTTGGCGGCAGCAGCCTTTAATTTGGCCGTCATCTCTGCACTTCAGGCATAAAGGGCATAAGATTACAAACTGGAATTGCATCTTTTTGGGGGACATGTGTTGTGCAAGAAAATGTCACTTGCTTGCCTGGCGGCAGCAGCCAAGGGCAGAGGGTGTGAGGTGGCGATGTGGTGGCAGGAAGAAGAAGGCGGCTGCGAAGCGCATAATGGAGCGAGTGGCGGAGGCGTTTGGGACCATGATGCTGGAGACGGGGCTGTTCCAGGCTGACGCGCACCCCGGCAACATCCTTGTCTTGAAAGGTGCTGCAACTGTTGCTTTACGCGTACCTGAAACTGGACACCAGGCACTGTATTGTCTCCTCTACTGCTGGTAGATGGAGCCTATTGACAAGCCCATATAATGGTCACCATCTTGGTATACGGGCCACTGGTCCCCTCGGTGCAACTATTAGGCCTTGACTACTACTTAACACAGTGCTGCCTGTCCATCAATTCCCCCAATAACACAAGCAGAGCTCCCACAGGTTCGAGCCAGGAAAGGTCTATTCCATCTAAGGCCTGCGGGGGTGTCAAAGAAGCTATTTTGTTCGCGAGCCGTACATCGCAGGGCTTCTGCCCCTGTAGAGTCTGGAAAGCCGTCCATACCTCACACGAGTCCACAGAGACCAATGCCTTTGGGAGCTTCTGTCTCCAGGCGCTGAACTTGCGCATGCATGCAGGCGCACGTATCGGGCTGATAGACTATGGGCAGAGCAAGCAGCTGCCGGAGGCGGAGCGGCTGGCGTTCGCAGCGCTGCTGCTGGAGCTCGGGAGGGAACGCGCTGATGTGCGCCCGGCCGCCGTGACGCGCTGCCTGGCCGACCTGGGGCTGCGGTTTGAGCGCGAGGACAACCAGGCGCTCATGACCAAAATGGCCTTTGGCATGTTCGACACCCGCACCTCTCACCGGTGCGCCGCTCTGACCCTGTCCACCTATGCCACCCCTTCCAGTGTGAGCCCATGTAATCTGCTGGGACACTCTCATTTTATTTAGCTCACCTTCTTTTGCACGTACATTGGCGAGGGCAACCCTTTGCCCGCTTGACCTCTCTCATGCCCAAGCATATCGGGCAGCAGCAAAGTAAACCTGTTCAAATTCCTTGAATATATTGAGTTTTAGTGTGTTGGCAGCCATCTGCGCATTGGTATTATGGGGGCGCTCCACGGTATGAAGTGGGCAAGCTGGGCTGGGCGGGTAGCTCCTGAAGACACCATCGGAGTAAGAAACTCAGCGGACTTTTGGATTATAAAAAACATGTGTGATGCCCCATGCAGGGTGGACCCGTTTTCGCCGGACAGCCCGATAAAGTCGCTGGGAATCTCACATTTCCCGCCGGACGTGTTCTTTGTGCTGCGCGTGATGCAGCTCCTGCGCGGCCTGGCCGGCGGCCTCGGCGTCGACTTCAGCGCCGCCCGCCAGTGGGCGCCCCTCGCGCGGCGCGCCCTCCGCCGCGCCGGCCGCAACCCGGCCTGACGCCGGCGAGAAATTGCATAAAATTGGCCGCTTAAGATTCACGGGCGACTGACTGCTTGAATCTTGACTGCATTCATTCAGGGGCAAAAGTTCGCTTAAAACCGGGCGCATTAAATTCACGGCCTCCCATTGAATACAACTTGCCACTTGCTAGCAGTCTGGTTTGCTCCGCTGACGACCAGACGTCCGACCACGGCAATATTGCCGCAGGCTGCGGCGGCGTGAATATGGCTTGGTTGGGTCAGGTCTGAAATGCATGGCTCTGCGGCCAAAGTGAAGATATTAATTGTACGCCCGGGAGATTAGAAGAGAGTACATGACCTGCTACCGCCCACCCCTGTGTGATCTCGCGGGAACAAGTAGTTGCGTATGCACATTGATTTTGAGAGTGTGAGTGAGAGAGATTGGTATCGACACAGGGAACACTTGATTGAGAGAAAGCAGCTTTTCTTGTTTGCTGAGTTCACAAAAAGGAGGTGGTCAACACAAGCATGCAAAGTTGGGGATTTGAAAGCTCCTCAAATTCTGAACACACTGGCATCATGCATGATGCTTTGTCACATAATCATTCATCACAGCATCACCCTGTGTCATACTTGCTACCTGCAAGCAATGTGGGCAGATTATCTGGCAAAGTGCAACCTAGAAAGAAGCCTTTTGGGTGTGCTTCTTTTACTAAGCATCTCATTCTCACCTTTGCTTGCTTTCAGAACACTTCCAAACTGATGCACCCTGACTCGCAAGGGGATCCCCAAAGATATTGCTCCCTCCAACCGACCAGTGCAGGATATATCTATATGTAAAGTATGCAGGCACAAAACAAACAGGCTCCTGGTCTCGCTCCCGTCACTTCCCTTGCGTTCATTGACATTGACAATGTCAATTGACATCACTTCCCATGTCGACAAAGGACCACAATCCAGGTCTCACTGGTCTCAAAAGATGATAAAAGTCTAGCTACTAAACCCAGCTGAGCATGGATCTTCGCATTGAGGCTGCATATGCTGCTGGCACCGCTTTGGGCCCCTTCCTCTGCTTAGCATCTTCCCTGAAGTATTCCCTCACCTTCTCATACCTGCACCGGAGCAAACACCAATCGTAACATTTCATCTGCAGATCCAACCTCTCACAAATCTGCACAGTGGCACACATCCTGCCATGGCCACCAGAAGGTATTGGTTGACAAGGGTCACATTGTTGACCGTAAATCTGTCCTGGTACTGATGAGAGCCATGGCGCAAGCAATGCTCACACCAAGGAAGATGTGGCTCACCAATCAGCCTTCATTTCGGACGCGTCCGCGAATGTGCGCTTGTCCTTGTGCAGCAGCGAGAAACGCAGCGTCTGCACAATCCTCGGCAGATTGGAGTGGAACGTTCCTGCCCAGCCAACAAAGCCCATGCTCAGATCACCCTGCATTTTCGAATTGATATCCTACCAAAGACTACCAAACATTCACATTCATGCCTCAAAAGAATCCCAAGAATACAAGACCCTGGGCGGATCGGTGATGTGCAGAGGATTGCATGCATGCGCGCGGGTGTCATGCGGGCGGAGAGTCAGCGGTGACTCACCCACAAAGTAGTCGGCGTGAGTCATCAGCTCGATGTCCTGCAGGTACTGCACGGTGTGCGCGCAGCGTTTCCCGAGCGGCTCCTTGGCGAACTCTGCTGCCACGTGGCCTGCCTTGCGGTAGTACGGCGGCCGCCGATAGATGGCGCACCCCAATTTGGCCTTGGCCAGCTTCGCCGTCTCGCCCATCAGTTTGTGGTCGTCGCCCAGGATCACACACGTGCCCCCCTGTGCCACATCAGCATGATGTCAGCAAGAGTCTCTGAATCGCTGCCTTTTTCTGAGTGTTGCGCTGCGGCCGCAAATTTGACCACGCTCCCTGGAGCCTTAGCACAGGGGAACTCTAAACCAATTGGCTGGTGTGAAGTCCCCTGCTTAATAGGTATTTGGAGCTTCTGTGGAGAATCAAGCAAAACTGGAGGGCTTCAGAAGTACAAGACAAAAGAGGGTGACATGTGGACGAAGTACATCAAGCATCTAGGACATGAAGTATGAGTTTTGTGATATGTCAGGAAACTCACCTTGGCCTTCTTCCCAAATGCTTCCAGTGCCCTGTCCACGTACTGCTGCGGGCTGACAGGCTTCCGTTTCTGCACAGCAGCAACAGATAGCGACTTCAGAGACACATCCTTCTGTCTGACAACAACAGCGCACCAATCTGAAACTGCTGCCTCAAACTAGCCACCAAGCCAATCCCCCCTGCAGCTCCGCAGTTCATTGATGCGATCCCTTGTCAAGACAAATCCCAGAGAACCTCTGACAGAACATCCGTAACAAACAGCTCTGACGCCGATGTCCGTATTAACACCCATCGATGCATCCATGCACGAAGATGAAGAGAGCATGGAATTAGGAGCGCACATTGCGCTGCAGGTCTGCAGACAGGTCCCCGCCGCGGATGTGGAATGCGACTGTTGGGTTGTTCAGGCCCTTCAACTCGCGCAGCGTGGCATTCACCACCTTCTGCACCGCCGGCTTGAACCGCCACAGCTGGACACAGCAGAGTTTCTCTTTCAATCCTTTCCCTTCACAATTGTTTTCATTTATTGCCTGGCAGGCGGCGCTGCAAGCTCTTCTAAAAAGCTGCTCCCAGGCCGGTGTGGTTACACTTACAGATCCCCCTGTAATGCCTCGGCAGACGGCATTGCAGGCATCCAAGGTGCTTTTCCCAGGAATCACGGTGTCACTCACCAGGAAAAGTGCGCAGACAAACAGTAGGATAGCACACCAGCAGGACATCACAAAACCAGAGCATCATGCCATGTTGATGCATCGCACACCACAAAATCAAGAATGGAGGGGACAGACTCCACAAAATGACCGCCTTTCCCAAACACGGCTCCTTCCCTAGGTAGACCAGACGTGGTGGCGCCTTTGCGACCCAGATTGGGAGCCGCATGTTTGCCTTGGAATGGAATCACAGGACGACACAGATGGGCAAGGTTGTTGCTTGGAGAGGCTTCAGAGAGGGGAACGCGCTCACTCTGTTGACGGCCATGCCATCCAGCTCTTCTGTGCCGGTGCCCAGCTTGTGCAGCAGTTCGTCCACCTGCCTGGAGCCCTGGCGCAGGCACACCTCCCCGGCAGCCCTCTCCTTGTCAGCGCTCCAGTCAACCACATCTGCGTCGCTGAAGAAGTCCCCCCAGCCGCCCCCTGCCTCAGTGCACCTGTGCGGCCAGAGCTTGCTGTCCACGTAAAATGTGCCGTTCATGGCCCCGTAGAGCGGGTAGGCGTGCAGCAGCCACATCAGGTTCGGGCTGAAGCCCTCGCCTACACACAGGATCCCAGGCATGCCTTCAGCTTCTGGTCAGCACCTCGTCTATAGCCATCCTCAGGACTACGCATCGCAAGGGAATGCAGGACGAGATGGTGCTTCTAGATCCGCTTACACTAACGATTGAGATTCCAGTGATGTGCATTCCACACACAGAAATAAGCAGATGGGCAGGTTGAAGAGTCCACAGGCAAGGGGGGTCGTTCTTCATACATCGCAAAGAACCAGAAGGTTCTCAATAATTGTACACTTCTTGAGCAGATACATAGTTCAAATGAAAGCGCAGTTCCCTATCAAAATGCCTCCACCCTGCTGAACCCAGGTTCTAGCTACTTACGATCTGAAGGACGGCACACCTGTAAATTCAAGCACTGTGCAGGCATCCGCAGTGCAGGACAACAGAAGGAAGGCAATTATTTTTTGTGATAGCAGTGATTGCAGCGATCTAGCTGCATTGCGAATGGAAGGTCGATAAACTTCATCTCGAACGCTGCACTGCATACCTACGAATCTAGTAATCAGATGCAATGCTGCATGACTCCTTCACATGATATAATTGCAACAACAATCTTCGACAGGTCGCCGCGTCGAAACCCATTGCTTTCGGCTCACCGACAATTTCTGGCAGTGCGGACAGTGATTCAGTGACTGATCTCGGGGCCGCGTTTTGTAATGGATGCCAATCTAGGCGCAGATGGAGAAGTACCCATGCATGCAGAGTCGACGGAAGCCGCTAGGCAGGAGGGCAGAGCACTTTTCGATGTTCCAAAGGAAGGTTTTGAGATCGTCGCGGTGAGTCTCTTTGGCCTATAGGGATATTGGAACGACTAGTTTCAATGCGATTGCCTGAAAGCTTACACTCGCATGCAGCTGCATCGTGAAGTGTACACTTCAAGTTGAACACAACATGTACGTGATGATCATAATAATAATAATAATATTCTTTATGAGTGGCGAACCCAGAGCCCAGAGGGCCATAGGGCATACACAGGTCCGTCTGCAGCCGGAACCCGGGGCCGATATGCACAGGCTTGCAGCCTTGTCAACTCGCAAATGCACCCTTGCAGCCTACAGGTCTACACCCCCTTCTTACACGAATGCTGAGGGGCCATCCCTAGCAAACCGCTCAAACCGCTTCGGGACGGGTTTCAACAGCGATGATGCATACAATGGAGAATAATCTCAAATAACACCACCATGTGACGCTGCAAGCAGTGCAGCACACTAAAGCAGTGCAATACTACTGTCACGGTGAGGGTCTGCCATGAATGCAGCATGCATGGCAGCCGAAAAAATGGCAGTGCCTTCAGCTGCTGCCAAGTCAGAAATTCCATACAATAGCGCCCTGCCACTTTGGCCTGTACTGCACTCAGCGGCATGCCCCTATTGTGTACTACCTCTAGAGCTACACTGACGCAACGTGCACATGGGATGCGTTTGTAGACCTATGTAGTACCTCATGAAAAAAACCCCAGCCTCATCAGAATGGATGCAACCCCAACACAATAGATCTAGATACATGGCCTGGCATGTCTGCGCATGCTGGCAAGTGCCCAAACAGATGAGCAGACCAGCGGATAGCAAAACAGAGATAATCGTACCAAGTTTTTGGATTGAGCCATGTGGCAGGAGGTAAGACAAACTACCCCACCCTGAGAAGAGCCCATTCTAAAAATACCCACAGCAACAAGTGCATGCTCCTTCCTTGGTGAAGAAACCCCCCGAGACAAGGCATCTTTTCAGTGCAAGTCCGCTCCGAATCATGCCTATGAAAATTTGCACGAGGAATAAGAAAGATGTTAGTTGCCAACCCTCGGAGCAGCTCCCCCCAAATCATTTTGCCTTGAGCCCGCCAACCTTGAGAGAGCCTCAGAGAAAGTGAAGCCATCCCTTTGCTACTTGATGCACAGGCTCGCCAGATTTGATCTCTGAGAAAACCCATGTCATATTCTGGCCTCTACCTTGGACTCTGACACTCCGTAGTTGAAACCTTGAACCTTACGCTGCATTTATCACTTCGATTTGCTGGGATCTTAAAGACACCCATTCAATGACCATGACAACCCGAAAAGAACTGCAATAAATATGCCCAATCAGTTACGCGCAATTCCCAAATTCCTCTGAAAGTGCTGGTGCCTTGTTCTGAATATTACGGCCTTTCTCCCCTGTCAAAAAGAATTCCTCTAGAGCCAGCCTGACAGTCAGACGGCTGTTCCCGCCTCGCCTGATCCACATGCAGATATAACAATGCCCTGCCCACTAGGCTACACAAAAAGATTCCCGCCCCATAGAATGTGGCAGCACCCCATCTAAAGCTAAATATCCCTAGCCTCCTTCCTGCCATCTTTGAAAGTGTGCAAAGATTTGTGGCGGAGTTGTGTGCTGCAAAAATTTTCTGAAATCCCTCTCTCCTTCCTAGCAGATACTGCATGTGGATCAGGCGAGAGCAGAAGCTGCCTCAGGTACTGACTTTCTGGGCTAAGGAAAGCCTTGCGAAACAATTAGCACCCGCCAGAGCTCACAGCCCAAATTCTGGCATCGGCGGTGGCTGCTCTCATGCTGTTGAGCATTCACGGATTGCAGACCAGCCACGCAATAGTGGTGACTCGGGCGGCAATGCTGGCCTGCGACTTGTCTTTTGGATTGGGACGATACGATTTGACCAAATAATGCAGATCTGGCGCGCCGGGCGCCCGATGCCGGGCAGCCGCAGTTGCGCAAATATGAGGCCCGGATCTGAAGGGGTGGAACCTGCTCCAGCAGACAAGCACAGCTATTAGCACTTGTAGATATAAAGCCATCCCTCTGACTGCTGTCAAGGCATGGTCCAGGCATGCAGAGGCAATTAAATTCAAAAGATGCTGGCGTAGCAAAGTCTATGACGGCAAAGCGGCCGGAGTGGGCTTACTGTAGCAGTGCGGTGTGTTCATCCTGCGCCGCCTGTGACTCCCTGCAGAGTGCAGATAACAACGTAAGTTGATCTGCTTTTTTACAGAAGAACAGTACCAATCCCCCACGCACCAGAAATGCCGCAAGCCAAAGATAAAACGCCTCCTGCTGGGTGTCGGAGCTCGCAACTGTGGGTGTGTGGTCTTGCACGCCACTGCTGTGGGCATGATTAGAGCACGACTAAGAAAGGTGAGTCACCTGCGCGCCGGTTGGGCCGGTCGGTCCCGTGGCGCCGGTCGCTGCAAAGCCTGTGCCGCCAGTGCCGCCTGTGCCGCCCGTGAAACCTGCCCAACACAGTATCATTACTTGTACCATCTTTGTCATTCATGTCCACGTAAATAATCTGATCACCAGCCTTGGAAAAACACCTCAAGCCATGAGGGCTGGACAGGTGCAATTCCATTAAATTTCAGAGCTGCGAGATCAGGGGTGACAACTGCGCAGCGCAATAAACAGCCCACATCTGATGCATGTGCACAGGGCGCCTGTCCTATATCTGAGGATGTGACTCATCAATGTGCCTGTCAGTTTTTCATGGTTGAGACTGACCTGTAGGGCCAGTGGGACCCGTTGGGCCAGTGACGCCGGTGGCTCCTGTGATACCAGGGCCAGTGGAACCAGTGCTGCCAGAGAAGCCGGTGGATCCACTGGTGCCGGTTGTTCCAGTGACTCCTGTTGATCCGGTAGCTCCACTCGTGCCCACGGCCCCTGAGCAGAGCAGCGTTACTTTCCATAGTGAGCCAACGATTGCATGTTTCACCTATTCCTTATTGTCATTGCATGCGCTTGCTTGCGACAGAAGCCTTGTCACCACGTCACAGACACCCAGACAAAACAACTCCTCTTCTCAACATACCTACATTCCCCGGCACAGTTGTAAGAGTGTCAGTGGTCAACAGATGGTATCAGTCACATCACTGAACGCAACAGGAGGGCGTCAGGACACATGTTACTAAGCGCATGACTAACCTGTTGACCCGCTCGGTCCGGTCCCCCCGGTTGGGCCGGTGTTTCCTGTGATGCCAGTCGCTCCGGTGGCCGCAGGACCTTCACAGGCAAATGACACAATCTCAGAACGATGAATTGACATCACATTTGTTTCCTTTGTGATTTTATATGAGAATGCAATATCAGTACAATCCTGTCTGGTGCAAACTGTTTTGTGTGTACACGGGTGCGTCCATTGGCATTTTGGATGCTATCATGCCGCTGCCAAAACTGTGCGGGTATTATCAAGGCAGCTGAATTAAAGGTCAGAAGGGGATAAACACCTGTGGCGCCGGTGAATCCGGAGCCACCAGTAGCGCCAGAGAAGCCCGTAAAGCCGGTGCCACCTGGACGATACCAGCAATGCAACCCTCTCAGAACATAATTTGCACCGAAAAATGCTAATTGAGGAGCTAGGCTGCTTCAGGATAAGGAGATAGCATGCATGCAGGTGCCATGTGAATTACAACACTATTATGCTAAGATCAAGGGAGTCACCAGTTGTGCCGGTGAAGCCGGTGGCTCCAGTGGCCCCACTCCCACCAGTTGTGCCAGATCCACCTGTCATGTATTAAATGGAGGTCACAATTGAAATTGAAACAAATCCAATTTCTTTACAGGATCTGGCAATCTAATATGGAGCGTCCTGCAGATGTCACAACCTGCAAAGCCTCAACATGCCCTGAAATGGAGTTTGATAAAGGCACAGAAATCCGCAGACATGCTACAAAGTCGTCATTGACTATGCCTTTTCCACAGCCTGCAAGGATGGGGCATCACCTGTGGTGCCGGTGAAGCCTGTGGCTCCTGAGAAGCCAGTGCCTCCAGTGGCGCCAGTGAATCCAGTCCCTCCGGTTGAGCCAGTGCCGCCCGTTGCTCCAGAGAAGCCTGCATGGACAGAATGAAAGGTCTTCAACATGCAACCTGTGGCCTTTCCATGACCCCTACTCAAGCCAGGGTCATCACCGCCACAGCAAGTGCTTAGCCTTGGTGAGCGACCAATCTAGCCAGTGTGTTTTGCTGCAGCTGACAGAAATGCAGAGCAGTGTTTCGATTAGTTGCTGTTTCAGCCATTTTGGCCTTTTGAAAATTAATTGATGGCCTTTTTGTGGCCTTTTTAATTATTGTGGCTGCCGCAGGCAGCCACAATGGCTGTCGGTATATATATTTTGGGTGGCGCAAACAGCCACATTTCCTTAGGGGAGGTAATGATAAATGGTAAAATTGACAATTAATAAGCAAAGTTAGTCATAAAATGGCCTTTTTCGCCCCTGTGGGGCTGTAAAAACAGCCACCAAGGCATAATTCGCCAATCCCTTAATCGAAACGCTGATGCAGAGAACAGGACATTCAGCGCTGGACTGGCATGCCTCAAGCATCCACCATGCTCGGGCCCCCCCCGTATATCTAGTTATTGATCAGAGTCTCACCTGTGGGACCTGTCGCCCCTGCGCTTCCTGTGTTGCCCGTTCCTCCAGTGCCGCCAGTGCTTCCTGGTCATTAATAAAGGAATGTCATTATGATCACCCCTAAAAAGCATGCATGCATGCACATGAAAAACTCAACAGAGAAGCTGCGCCAGCATGCATGCAAAGTATCGTACCTTTTGTTCTACATAGAAAGAAATTGGCAACATGACCGAGTTGCCTAATGAGTCATTGCATGGTGCTCACCTGTGCTGCCTGTCGCGCCAGAGCCGCCACTGAAACCAGTGGCTCCTGTTGTGCCAGTTGCGCCTGCACAATACACAAATCTCCAGTTAGCATTGCCAAGCACTGTCTGTTGGTAATCCATGTTAACCATTACGGCAGCAGGGCAGCTCGTGTTCTTGGGACACAAGGAGATTGCTGCAGCCAGATGATGTGTGAGCGGGAGTGCAAGAAGCAGCTCACCTGAGAAACCAGTGGAGCCAATTGCGCCGCTGCCCCCAGTAGAGCCTAACAGACATCCAAACAGCACTCAGCAAATATTTATGGAAGGGATAGAAGGTTGAGGTGTAAATTGATATCCTGGTGGGTCTTCTTGCACAAATTAATCCACACGTGCATTGGAAATTGCCCATGGACACGCAAGTACACTCAAAGGAAGGTCCTCTATGAGAGCATTCAGCTTGCAAAGAACTGAGATGCCAAAGGCAGGAAAGAGAGCAGGAACGTTGGATGTCACAAGCGTAGCTCACCAGTGAAGCCAGTGGCCCCAGACGCTCCAGTGAGGCCAGTGGCACCTGACGGCACAACAACGAAAATGACTCAGTACATATGCACACCTGCTGCATGCCAAATGCAAGTCCTTCTCTCATATGTATATGACATAGTTTCAAGATGATCGCTCGCAACTTGCAAACCTTGCAGACATAGGAAGTGTACCTGTTGTTCCGCTGTTTCCAGTGGCTCCTGTTGCTCCTGTGAAGCCCTGGAGTCCAGAAAAGCCTGCAAACCACATCCGGCTGACATTCACGGCTTTGCCAGAGGACTTGGTGAAGCAATGACAGGATCAACGATACACGCCAGACAACAGGAAGACTAGAGATATGGGTTGGTGCACACCTGTGGAGCCAGTAGAGCCAGTGATGCCACTGCTGCCTGTGGTTCCTGTGCTGCCGGTGGCGCCTGCACAGTGAGACGAAGCCAATTAGTTTTTCCTGGTTGCCCAACTCATGCAGAATCATGGCGTCTCACACTAGCTGCGCAGGATTTCTCTGCTCCCATCTCGGGCATGCTACCAATTGCATTGAGTGTCATGAGACAGCCACGGAAGAGAACAAGGTCACTGGTGCAAGACTTGCCCCATCAACTTGGTTTTTGAGGGCAAGCTTTCTCCTCCAGCCACACAAGCCCATTTGCATGCATGCATAATATTGCAAAAAAAAAAAGCAAGCATCTGTGCTACGCACCTGTGGTTCCAGTCGATCCAGTCCCGCCAGTCTGCCCAGTGAAGCCTGCACACAAAAGCCATTTCGTCTAAATGTTCAAACCAGATCCACATGACTCAAAGCTGACAGTCTATCTCGGTTGCCTGTTCAAAGCCTCAGAATTGGCCCATACTGCGTACAGAACCTGATTAAAATCATGGTGGCAGAAACCCATGAAAACTTAATTCTCTCAGTGCGGCCTGCAGTGGGCGCAGGCAGCAATAGTGGACTGGTCTGCACAGCATACCTGTTGCACCAGTGCCACCTGTCGATCCGGTGAAGCCACTTGCTCCAGTGGCCCCCGTGGATCCTGCAGAACACCGGCACACAGCATATCAAGTCAAGCCTTAATCACTCGACCCAGATAGATACCTGCTTTGATGCTTGACACCGCTGGATGTGCTGTACAAATGCAATGGCTGCTCTTCTTCAACAGATGGGTCTGGCAGGTGCACTGGACAGAATGCAGGCATTTTAAAAAAAATCATGCACAAAAAATAACAGCTCACCGCTGGCTCCAGTGCCTCCAGTGCCGCCTGTCCCCCCAGTGGTGCCGGTGGAGCCAGTGGCGCCTGCAGCAGAAATGGGAACGGCCAAAGTAAGTTCACAGCGGTTTATAAATGCGCAGAAGGCATGTATACTGCTTGGAAGAAGCTTGCATGCATAGATCAGGTGCCGCAAGGGTGCTGATGCCTTTGCTGAAAAAGAAATCAATAGGAAAATTATGTACCTGTGAAGCCTGTGCCACCAGTGCCTCCTGTTGCGCCGGTGCCTCCAGTGAAGCCGGTGGAGCCTGACAGGGCACACATCAATTCGTCAGGATCCAGCTCAATTTATTTTGAGAATGACTCATAGGGGATGACTAAGAAGTGTGAATGGCAGATACGGTGGCTGCCTTGTATATAGCTGTACCCTGGAGGTGATGTGACTCAAGCTTTGGAGTCAGAGACGCAGGCAGAGCTGTCCTAGTGAGGGAAAGATGCCACCACTTCAAATTGGCGAAAGATGCAGCGCATGATTTGTGTTACTGACCTGTGGTTCCGATTGCTCCGGTGAAGCCGGTAACTCCAATGAATCCTCTGGAGCCAGTGGCACCACTGACTCCTGTGTCTCCACTGCTGCCGGTGAATCCAGTTGCACCTGCTCAGCATTCCCGAAACATTGAACATCCAGTGCATTGTCGGGTGTTCTGCAAAGGCATTTTGCATGTCAAATTTGCAGGCCAAACTCAACAAAACAAGTGTTAAAGGCACCTATGCCCGCCAATTTGAAGTGTGTGACTTGTTATATTCTGCTTTCAGATTCATCAAAATTCCAGGGTCCAAGAAGAGGGATGTACCAGTGATGCCAGTGACGCCAGAAGGACCGCTGAAGCCGGTAGCTCCAGTGGCGCCAGAGACGCCTGCACAAGACACAAGATTGATCTCAGAGCAAAGATGCATCAGTCGTGCTATCAGCTTGCCTTTTGCCTGCTGTTGAAACAGATTATACATCTGTTGTGACAAGGGCAAATACAGCCCCAAGGGCATCATGATCCCAGTCCAATAGTGCCGATGATGCAAGAGTCAAACCTGTAGCTCCAGTGATACCCGTGTCTCCTGTGAAGCCAGTGGCTCCAGTGGATCCCGAGGCCCCTGCATCACAAACACAAGAATCAGCACGCAGCAACGAGCTCCCACTAGAATTCCAATGCCGAGATGTGTGCTAAATTTGAAGCAAGCCTGCGCACAGCTTTGCAATATAGTGTGCTTGATTATCATGACAACTGGAGGCACCTGTCCCGCCGGTGACCCCTGTGAAGCCAGTGCCTCCCGTGCTGCCTGTGTCGCCAGTAGCCCCTGGAAGAAAGTGAGAATTGCGTCATTTCAGTTCTCATGCACATCACAGAGCAGCAGGCATGAGAATGAGGGATGGCTGCAGGCAAGCCTGCTCTCTTGCAGATCTAGCTGTACCACATGATTTTGCATCTGAGACTCTTCCTGGAAGATCTTCATCCATGCAACTGGATAAGAGCTCTGACTTTGACACGGGCGAAGCACAGTCAGCAGGAGTATGAGCAGAACACCTGTTCCACCAGTGGTGCCAGTGAAGCCAGTCCCTCCTGTGGAGCCAGTGGCGCCGGTGTTTCCAATGAGGCCGGTGGCACCCATGCCACCAGTGAAGCCTGTTGCTCCCGACCCCCCAGTGAAACCTGCAAGACGACAGACAAGGCTTCAGATTGTATACCATCTGCCCAACATTTCAAGATGTCGCTCTTCTTTTCTCCAATGTCCACAGGAAGTCCAGTCATGAGGCTTGACACACAGGCAGCCGGGCAAGGCCGGGTCATTCATAAAACAGGAGTTAACTTTCAAATGAATCATTTGTCACACCTGTTGCGCCAGATGATCCTGTGCCTCCCGTCGATCCAGTGAAACCTGCACGAGCAAGCACCTCAAAGCGCCTTCACATCACTTTTAACGCCTTTAATTTTTAGTTGAGACTCTGACAGCTGCATCGCATGAGTACGCCAGGTCAGGAAGCTTCCTTTATGACTCTGCATTGCTCACAGACTAGTCCCACTTGGTGCATTGCAGCCACAATGCATGAGAGTTGCAGGTCAGATCATGCCTGTAAATCCAGTGAAGCCGGTCCCCCCAGTGGCTCCAGTTTGACCCGTAGACCCAGTGAAGCCTGCACGCAAATGGGAATGCTTCATTGCATTGAAGATTCTCTTCGAGGCTTTATGAAGGTTATTTCTGTTGCACACCCTCTGAGAACAAGCATAGAACACCTGTAGCTGTGAATGCTTTGTTCATTAATTACCTGTGGCTCCTGTGGTGCCTGTGCCTCCCGTTGAGCCAGTGAATCCTGCAGGCCACAATCAAACACTAAACCTTGCAAATTCATGCATGCAGATTTGCAAAAGTGGGAATTTTAAAAGGCCATAGTGTGCAAAGGCCAGCAGTCGCTGTGGAAAGTTTGAAGGAAAGCACCTGTTGCGCCGGAGAAGCCAGTGTCTCCAGTGAATCCAGTGAAGCCCGTGGAGCCAGTGAAGCCTGTACACACAGCCCATCATCATCAGTATTGCAGCTGATATGCATGCAGGCCAGGAGAATTTGTGCTTCTGCAGCATATCAAGAAGCTCAAAATTCATAGTGGTCGTGCCTGTGTAGCCAGTGCCGCCTGTAGCTCCGGTATTGCCAGTGTCTCCAGTGAAGCCAGTTGAGCCAGTTGTGCCGGTGTAGCCAGTAATGCCAGTCGGCCCAGATACTCCAGTTGCACCAGTGAAGCCTGCAGATGCACACACCATCAGCAAGAGTTGCTGTGCTCATTGCTGTGCACAAATAAACTTTGTTGGTGCTTCAGCGGATTCTGATCTGCAAAAAATCTGGCAGATCAGATGTGCTGAGAGCAGAAGGCAGCTTTTACCTGTGGCGCCGGTGAAGCCTGTGCCTCCAGTGCTGCCAGTGAAGCCTGAAGCGCCAGTGGCGCCTGTGTCTCCAGTGAAGCCCGTTGCCCCGGTGAACCCAGTAAAGCCAGTGAAGCCGGTAGCTCCAGTGAAGCCGGTGGATCCTGTGCACACAAAAAGACCTTCATCAAACACATTCTGGAATTGAGGATATACCGATGAATAGGGACTCTGCACAGGTTGACTCTAGACATTGCCTCTGACAGAAATGCCAGACATCCAGAGCGCGCACCTGTGGCGCCGGTGAAGCCAGTGTTGCCAGTGAAGCCGCTTGCTCCAGTGAGACCGGTGGCTCCAGTGTCTCCGGTGAAACCTGTGACAAAACAAGTCAGCACGAAGGAAAATATTATCCAATGACACTTGCAGAATCTCACTGTTGGTGTTCAAGACAGGATGTAACGTGCTGGTCAGAGGTTAGCCTGGTCTGGATCTGAACTCCACAGCAACTCTATATAATTCCACAGTAGTGTAGAAGTTCAGATCCTGAAGATTCTTTCAATGCCAGGATGGAATATGCTCACCTGTTGCACCGGTGAAGCCAGTGCTTCCAGTGAAGCCCGTGCTCCCTGTGACTCCAGTGGCTCCCGTGGCACCGGAGAAACCTGTCCAGAAAGCTTCACTCAGAAACTTATCAAGCATACGAGAAGCTTACCAAGCATACTGCCAAAAACGTCTACTCGTGTATGCCCTCCTTGATATTTTAGGACCTCGAACAATTTCTGTCACCCACTCACTGCAAGGGACACTATGAAGCACCTGTTGCGCCGGTGTCTCCGGTGAAGCCAGTGATGCCAGTGAAGCCGGTGGCTCCCGTGCTTCCAGTAAACCCGGTGTATCCTGTTCCACCAGTGAACCCAGTGACTCCAGTCGACCCAGTGAAGCCAGTTGCCCCAGTGAAGCCAGTGCCTCCAGTGAATCCAGTAAAGCCTGTTGCTCCAGAGAAGCCTGGATGCATGAACAGGCAGTTAGTCACTCTGGCTCATGTAGTGTGGTGCATTAACGCTTCTTTACTTATGCCTGGGAGAAGACAAGGGAAGAAGCTGTTTCATGAGTGATTAAGAGTGTGCAGGCAGAGAGTGAACTTATCACCTGTTGCACCAGTAGAGCCTGTGTAGCCAGTGCTTCCAGTTATACCAGTGTCTCCCGTTGTGCCAGTAAAGCCTGTGAAGCCGGTGGCGCCGGTGTAACCTGTTGCGCCTGTACCACCAGTGGAACCGGTGTCTCCAGTGAAGCCGGTGGCTCCAGTGAATGCGGTGTTGCCAGTCGCTCCAGTGAAACCTGCAGTGCATGCCAGAGAACCTGAATTCTGCCAAAGGTGTGTCATCCTCTAGTTTAGTGTCTTGCATGAATCCACTGTTTCCAGAGGTATGCATGCGTTCCCCTTTAATTTGCATAGCGACCTGGGCTCAAGAAATGGACTGTTCATTGCAAAAAAGGGAAGACTGTGTTCAAGGGAGGACTTACCAGTGGCGCCAGTAAAACCAGTGCTGCCAGTAAACCCAGTGCTTCCAGTGAAGCCCGTGGACCCAGTGAAGCCTGTAGTTCCAGTGACGCCCGTGAAGCCAGTTGCTCCCGTAAAGCCAGTAGGTCCAGTTGTACCGGTGGAGCCCGTAGCGCCCGTAAATCCGGTGAGTCCCGTAGCACCGGTGAAGCCTGATAAACACAAGGAGACACTTTGCAACTTGCTGCATGCTCAGGAGAAGTTTCTCAGCCACTGGTTCAGAGGAGACTCCTGTATAGGGACTTCTTCTTCGCAGAAGGATTGAATTCTGGAAATCTTCATTCAGAAAACTTACCTGTAGCGCCCGTGCTGCCAGTGAACCCAGTGGCGCCGGTGAAGCCGGTGTCCCCGGTAAAACCAGTAAAACCGGTGTCTCCAGTGGATCCAGTGAAGCCTGTGGCTCCGGTATCGCCAGTTGCTCCAGTGAAGCCAGTAAAACCTGCACGAATACAGAGACTTATGCATATCACCATCTTATTTCCGGGTGCCAGCAGCAATAGACTTTCGGGAGTTGCTGCGAGAGAAGAAGACATTTAACATGCAACAGGACTTTTGGCGCACCAGTGGCGCCGGTGAAGCCAGTAGAGCCAGTGAATCCAGTTGCTCCAGTGGTGCCGGTGAAACCGGTGTCTCCAGTAAAACCGGTAACGCCAGTGAAACCGCTGTATCCTGCACAAGCATGCCACCACAGTAAACCTCCACCATGCAGACTTAAGTGGAAAAGAGTGTGCCCATCAAGCAATACAACATTCATCCGAAGGATATAAACCAACACATGTAGACTATGTGAAATCATACATCCCAGGATGGAGAGCATTGCACCTGTGGCACCGGTGCCTCCAGTGCTGCCGGTAAAGCCTGTTGCTCCACTGAAGCCGGTGGCTCCAGTGTCTCCGGTGGAACCCGTGGCACCGGTGAATCCAGTGAACCCTGCACAGAAGTGCTTGACATCATCTACAGCTGCTCAGATGTCCCTGTCTGGTGAGAGGAAGGGCAAGTCTGCTGAAGTTGACATGCAGCTTCTTGAGGTCTATCCCACCTGTAGCTCCAGAGAAGCCTGTAGCACCAGAGAATCCAATGCTGCCAGTGAACCCAGTAGAGCCGGTGGCACCAGTGAAGCCTGTGTCTCCGGTGAAGCCAGTGAACCCTGCATCACCAGTTGTAGTCTTCAGCATCCCCATTTAGCAAAAAGGCGCAACCAAGCAACAAGTAAAGGAATGCAGGCTAGGACATAACCGGTAGTGCCAGTGAATCCTGTAGCTCCGGTGAAGCCAGTGTTCCCAGTAGCGCCAGTAAAGCCGGTTGCTCCGGTAAAACCGGTGTCCCCAGTGAACCCAGTGAATCCTGCAACGCACCATTCATGCACTCAGTGGGACAACAGCAAACCTAGAAAAGATAGATCTACCGTATAAGAGGCTTCAATCACACACTGTGCTCATCGCTTGATAAGCTGGCCAAACAGCGCACCAGTAGAACCGGTGAAGCCAGTGTCTCCAGTAAAACCGGTAAAGCCGGTGGCACCGGTGAAGCCAATAGCACCGGTGAAGCCCGTGCTTCCAGTGAAGCCGGTGAAGCCTGCAATAGAATCCCCAATGGATGGTTCTCAGCATCCTGCTACTGCAGCACAGATCGGTAGACTGCTCTTGAGATTTTGTGTATATGGAAGCATCATGATGGATGCACACACCTGTGCCTCCAGTGAATCCGGTGGCTCCCGTGAAGCCAGTGGCACCGGTGGAACCGGTAAAGCCAGTGTCTCCGGTAAAACCAGTGAAACCGGTACTTCCAGTGAAACCTGCTCACAGACAATGATTGGTTGTTGCCAGTACTCTCCAAATGGATCTTCCACAGCAGAGTGAGAGAACATCTTGCATACAAGATCCCTGTGCAAGGACAACAGCTGCCATTTCCGTACCAGTGCTGCCGGTGAAGCCAGTGGCGCCAGTGAACCCAGTGTCTCCGGTGAAGCCAGTGAATCCTGCATTCCATGACAAAGAAGCCTCGGCGCATGCAACCCAGCATGAAAGAAGCATGTGGCTGACAGAGTGAATTGCATGCATGCAAGCTTGGAATAGGCTGCATGCATGAGAGTGAGAGGCCAATCAAAGTCACCTGTGGCGCCAGTAAAGCCCGTGGTGCCAGTGTAGCCAGTACCTCCGGTGAAACCGGTAAAGCCAGTGGCACCGGTGAAACCTGTTCGGACATCAAATGGCTTGTAAGAAGCTGTCACGGACACCTGTTGATACTATCATTATCTGGTATGCAAGTGCTATGTACTCAGCATGAAGGGACATCCTGCCTTTTCAACCGGCAAACCAGGCTTCATTGATCATCGAAATCAGACCAGACCTGTGAATCCGGTTGCGCCAGTGAATCCGGTAGACCCAGTGGCACCAGTGAAGCCAGTGTCTCCCGTGAAGCCGGTGAAGCCTGCGCAGGATCATACATTTGATGAGACAGCATCTGTCAAGCAAGTTCTCTTGTGTTTCAGTACCTCATACTGAGCATTGAGAGACTTCGTGTGCATTCTAGCAGGGGCGGTGGAAAAATTCAACCTGTGGCGCCAGTAAAACCGGTGTCTCCGGTGAAGCCGGTGGCTCCAGTGAAGCCAGTGATACCCGTGGCTCCGGTGGATCCTGCATCATGAGCATACTCTCAAATCCGTGCACTTGTACGAACTCAAGGATATGGTACCTAGATAACTTTTGTAGGCAAAATGGGGCAAACTCTGATCGGTGATTCGCAAAGACTGCTGTAGTTCGTTATGTGAAAGGTTGAAAGTGCACAAGGCTTAGGCAACAATGAAGACAAATTACCTGTGTTACCGGTGAAGCCGGTACTTCCAGTGAATCCGGTCCCTCCAGTGATCCCAGTGTCTCCTGTGAAGCCAGTGAAACCTGCACCGTGCAAAAAAAGGGTAAACTCAGGATTGCCCTTGATGCATGCATTCTGTGCAACTATATACTGGAATTCAACCTTGGTGATATCATGCATAGGTGCAAGCAGTGTGTCACCTGTAGCGCCGGTGAATCCTGTGGTGCCAGTGAAGCCAGTAGCTCCAGTAAAGCCAGTGTCTCCCGTGAAGCCAGTGAATCCTGTCACAGCGCACATCAGCATGCTCTCATTGAAATGTGCATCTTTCTTTTGACTTGCCTGAGAAATCACGCTCAGAATGCCTGCAATGAGCAATGTAAAAATCAGTCAAATAGCTTACCGGTTGTTCCAGTGAAGCCAGTGTCCCCGGTGAAGCCAGTGGCTCCAGTGATTCCGGTGTCACCCGTGAAGCCAGTGAATCCTGAACATCACAGTTCAATCTCAGGCCCTGGATGCTAACATAGGCTCAAGACACCAACCAAAACATGCACACACATGGTGCAGCTGGAATTCTGAAGTACAATGAAGTCAGCTGAGAAACACACCTGTGCTGCCGGTAGCTCCAGTGAAGCCCGTGGCCCCAGTGAATCCAGTAAAGCCGGTAAAACCGGTGGCTCCAGTGAAGCCTGTGAAACCTGAGTCTCCTGTCGTGCCAGTGAATCCTGCATGCATGCCCATGAGTCAGCATGCATCCATATATTTGTCAGCAGGACCAGCTTTTGCAGCTGCACATATATAGTAAAGCAACTTGAACACGAAATTAAATACATCTTGGTGCATAGGCAGTCAGGAGAAGTCACCAGTGAAGCCGGTGAAGCCGGTGGCGCCGGTAAAGCCGGTGGTCCCAGTGAAACCAGTGCTTCCGGTGAAACCCGTTGCTCCAGTAAAGCCGGTGAAGCCAGTAGCTCCCGTGAATCCGGTGTCTCCAGTGGAACCAGTGAACCCTGAAGAATGACACAAACAATTGTGAGCCTAGCCCATTGTATGTACTGTGGTGTGATATGCACAGAAGTTTGATGTCGAAGGAGCAGTGGAGACAATAAAATTGTCACTCAGTACTGTAATCAAAGCTAAAGAGGCCTGTTCTAATTTGCATGCAAGTTCATATCCCCTGCACAAGACTCACCTGTTGCTCCAGTGAAGCCAGTGACGCCGGTGAAGCCGGTGTCCCCGGTATTCCCAGTGAAGCCAGTGTCTCCAGTGAAGCCGGTGAAGCCAGTGGTTCCAGTGTAACCTAACAGCACCCACCATGTTGCGTTGTGATATAGAGTGCTTGATCCAGGTCATCAAAGTGCTTGTTTTGATAGACAGATCGATGTTTTGTCACTTGCCGCAAAGCAACAAGGGAAAGGTGAAGTGATATACCTGTGGCTCCAGTGAAGCCCGTGGCACCAGTGAATCCAGTTGAGCCTGTGTCTCCAGTGAATCCGGTGTAGCCAGTTGCTCCAGTGAAACCAGTGGCTCCCGTGAAGCCTAACAGTGAGACAAGACACGATTCAGGAAACTGCAGTTGCTGCTGCAGTTATTCTCAAAAAAGGCAATCAAAAATTCAAGACTCTGTATTTCAAGGCTGCTAGAATGGGCTATTCAGGGGCAATAAATCAGGGGCAATAAATCACCTGTGTCTCCCGTGAACCCGGTGGCTCCAGTGAAGCCAGTAAATCCTGTTGCTCCGGTGAAGCCGGTGTCTCCAGTAAACCCAGTGAATCCAGTGAACCCGGTGAACCCTGCACATCATGCATCACTAAGACTCTAATGCTGTGCATGCACAAGTCTTTGATGCACAACATTGGTGCCTTTAAATCCCTTGTTTAAGAATGTCTATCTATATAAAGCTCATACCTGTGTCTCCGGTGAAACCTGTTGCACCAGTGAAGCCAGTGGCTCCGGTGAAGCCAGTAAAACCGGTGTCTCCAGTGAACCCGGTGGCGCCAGTGAAGCCGGTGAAGCCTGCAAGGCAAGCAAAGGGAATTGTGTACTTGATTTTTTGGAGTGCATCTCTTCATTTGCTCGAACACACCTCTTTTTCTGTACGCAATCTGTATGCAAAGAAACTCGAGCTGTGATTAAATTGGTGGAATCTCATGCCGGAGTTTGACAGTACCTGTGGCACCCGTGTTTCCAGTGTCTCCAGTGAAGCCAGTAGCTCCAGTGAAGCCAGTAAATCCAGTGAACCCGGTGAAGCCTGTGTCTCCAGTTGAGCCAGTGAAGCCTGCATGCAGAAGCACATTGACTTCACATACATGCGTCCATGCAGACTTGATCTAAGCGTCCTCATCTCCAATGTAAATTTCTGCTTGTTGCCAATGCAATTGGCAAATTGCAGTTTTATCACCTGTGGTGCCTGTGAAGCCGCTGTCTCCGGTGAGGCCAGTAGCGCCGGTGAAACCAGTGGTACCAGTGAAGCCAGTGGCTCCAGTGAATCCTGTGAAGCCAGTGAAGCCTGCGCAGCAGTAGGACTTCCTCAGCATGGCTTCCGTAAATGGCACCTTGCTGTCTTTGAACAATGCACAAGCGCAGGATCATGGAATGCACAGCATGCATTGCCAGCCAAGAATATGTTGTAAGTAAGTAGCTGGCAGAAATTCTGCACCTGTGGCCCCGGAGAATCCGGTGTCTCCAGTGAAGCCAGTAGCTCCAGTGAAGCCGGTGAAGCCTGCAATGTGCAGCATCTTATATAAATGCATATGCGCAAGGCATCTGTCCTTGTGTGCAAGATGCAAAGAGAATTTGCACAATAAGCTTAAAAAAAAAACAAATCAAGAAAAGTGCAATGCACCTGTGGCCCCAGTGAAGCCGGTGTCGCCAGTGAACCCAGAAACTCCGGTGAAGCCAGTGTCTCCAGTGAAACCGGTGGAACCTGAATGACAGATCATGTGCTTCAAACACCGCTCACTTTGTATAGATGCTGCGTATTGCGCAAGGCATCTCCCACAGTAAGGGAGCACTTCAAACTGTGAGATTGCAGCTACCTGTGAACCCTGTGGCTCCAGTAAAGCCAGTGAAGCCGGTGGCTCCAGTAAATCCCGTGTAGCCGGTGAAGCCAGTGAATCCTGCGCACATAAAGATCTCACACACCGCATGCAGCTGCAACGAAACCTCTTGAAGGATCCGCCAAATTTGCGCAGCTCTGAAATTCCCACGATGTCATGTTTACAGGGCTTCCAAAGCTTTCAGGTGCTCTCCTCTCAATTTGAGTTCAGCAGGCGGCTCACTTACAATTCATGTTCACCAATGGAGATATGATGTTATGATTACCTGTGAAGCCGGTCGCGCCAGTGAACCCAGTATCTCCAGTGAAACCGGTGAATCCAGTGTCTCCGGTGAATCCGGTGGCGCCTGCATTCAAGCAAGGAGCTCAAACAGGCATGGCAAGAAATATGAAATGAAGAAGTCAGCTAAGGTCACAAAAGCCTGGACGTCTGTTTCTGACTGCTGGAGTGTGGCTCATTGCACCTGTGAAACCGGTGAAGCCTGTGGCTCCAGTGAATCCGGTGAACCCAGTAAAGCCAGTGTCTCCTGTGAAGCCGGTAAAACCTGCACAATTTAACAAGGACATTAGGGGCCATTTTGTAGGTGTTGGGTTTGCTACAGGTGTCTTCTTGCACGCCCGCATATTTGCATGCATGCCATTTTTGCTGAGACACTATCAGGACTCATCCATTGCTGCCCAACTGGACATATAACCCACCTGTGCCTCCAGTGAAGCCAGTGAAACCTGAAAAGCCGGTTGCTCCAGTGAACCCTGTGTCTCCCGTGAACCCAGTGGCGCCTGTTGCACACAAACAAACCATTCTGAGGCTCATCGTTCTCAGGGTGTGCCTATGGATGTGTGTTGCATGCTTCTGAGAAATAGCCATCATCATCGGGTATTATGTGTGTTGATAAGCTAGTCATGTTGTGCGGTACGCAATGCACTCACCAGTGAAGCCAGTGACTCCTGTTGCTCCAGTGAAGCCGGTGTCTCCAGTGAAGCCAGTGAAACCGGTAGCACCAGTGAAGCCTGCATTCAAACAGAATGATCTTGTGTTGCGCGTGTCCAACAATATGAAGCATACAACGAGGGCAGTGCCTTTCCAAAGACACTCATGCTGATGTAGAGGATTCATATCTGGCTTCACATACTTCAAGATGTGCTTTAATGGTATACTTGCCTGTGAAACCAGTGTCACCAGTAAAACCGGTACTTCCGGAGAAGCCTGTGGCGCCAGTGAACCCGGTATCTCCAGTGTTTCCAGTGAAGCCAGTGTCTCCAGTGAATCCGGTGAATCCTGCAATTCACCACCCCTTTACTCTCTGAGGGTTCCATATACAATGTTCTCAGCATGCTTGTGAAGGCGCAATCCCTTAATCTAGGCAAGAACAAGAAAATGAGACGTGCCAGTGTCCCCTGTGAAGCCTGTGGCCCCGGTAAAGCCAGTGTCTCCAGTGAATCCAGTAGCACCGGTGAAGCCAGTGTCTCCAGTGAAGCCTGTGAAACCGGTATCTCCAGTAAAGCCAGTGAAACCTGTGTCTCCAGTGTTGCCAGTAGCACCGGTGAACCCAGTGAAGCCGGTGAAACCCGTGTCTCCGGTAAAACCGGTGAATCCTGTGCTCCCAGTAAAGCCGGTAAAACCGGTGTCCCCGGTGAATCCTGCAGCCACACAATCCGCGTCTGCAAGGTGTGTTGGGGAGCAGGGATACATCAGGCAATGCTAAGCAGCATGTCAAATCAACTGCTTATATCTGCCAAATGATTAATGAACCTGTGGCGCCAGTGAAACCAGTGTCTCCTGTAAAACCGGTGTCCCCAGTGAAACCGGTGAATCCAGTGTTTCCAGTAAAGCCCGTGAAGCCGGTGTCTCCAGTGTTCCCTGCATTGTGTCAACATCAGATGATTCAGCTAGCAAGCCCCTAGTACATCTGACCTGAGGAGTTGGCAAGCCAAGGTAAGGGCATGCAAGAAGTTATGATGGGTACCTGTGAATCCAGTGTCGCCAGTGGCACCAGTAAATCCGGTAAAACCAGTGTCTCCGGTGAATCCGGTGTCGCCGGTATTGCCTGTGATTCCAGTAAAGCCAGTGGTACCTGCAATACAGCACGCAGAATTTGAGGAGCAGCAGATGACTCAGCATGTCATGCACCCTGATCAAGAATAATATGCTCTTTGACAAGACCAGCAATCTTTGACAAGAAAGCAGGCTTTCACCGGTGTCTCCAGTGAAACCAGTTGTTCCAGTGAAGCCGGTGTCCCCAGTGTTGCCAGTGAATCCAGTGTCGCCAGTAAAACCAGTGTCTCCCGTTAAACCTGTGGCGCCGGTGAATCCAGTGTCCCCAGTGTTGCCAGTGAACCCTGCAAAAATTTGCCATGGGTCACATGTTGCGTTCAAAGCCCCGCATCTACACACTTACCAGCAAACTGCAGGCACACTCAGCTGCTTGCTGCAGTGCTGCCAACACTTGCACTTGCTATTGCATGCATTGAAAGCAAACCTGTGTCTCCTGTGAAGCCGGTGAACCCTGTGTCTCCTGTGGTTCCAGTGAACCCAGTGTCTCCGGTGAACCCAGTAAATCCTGCAGATCGGCACGCAGTCTTCACCCCAACACTAAGCAATGCAGAGCACATTTTATACGTATTGAGGAAGGCATGACCAACGACTTGACAAGGCTGCAAGCCCACCTGTATCTCCAGTGAATCCAGTATACCCAGTGTCGCCAGTGAAGCCTGTGAAACCGGTGTCTCCAGTAAATCCAGTGAAGCCTGCACACCACAAGACTCCTCATGCCCCGCTCTGGCTTGCATGCAAGAGCTTGCATGAAGACGTTTTTTCACATCCACACATGTCCTGTATTCCGTAACTTCCTCTTTATATTCTGTTGTTGTTTTGAATCGAGTGACTCACCGGTGGGGCCAGTAAAACCGGTGAACCCAGTGAATCCTGTGAAGCCCGTAAAACCTGTGACGCCATAGGCCGTACTACCCGTAAATCCTGTGGCGCCAATTGCGATGCCCGTGGGGCCCGTAGGTCCAAATCCGGTGGGGCCCGTAGCACCCGTAATGTACACCTGCTGTCCCAGAAAGATGGGCAGGCACGTGTCCTCGTCCATCACTGGCGGCCCATAGAGCGGCGGGCACACTGTAACACACACCGATGTGAGAAACTGTCATGAGCTGGCGGCACAAGTTCCTTACCTGCAGCACAGGCTGCTTGGCCCCTCGCATTTCACTCCACCAGAGGTGTATTTAGAAGGCAGGTGAGGCCTTCACATGGTTTGTGAGCGCCTGAGCTGCCCAGGACAACCAGACCATCATGCGCTTATAATGAAGCATGAATGAAAGCGGGACTCTGGGATGCAGGTTGTTTCTGAAACCTCTTGGCCAGCCAAAGACACGAAAGCCATCTCCAGAAAAGCATTTCCAGAGGGTCCAATAACTGCTGTAACCCTGCTTTTCATGGATCCTGATGACATATGTTGTTGGCGATTGGGCGGTGAGTGAGCGGGCGACTCACCGCACTTGCCGTCCACGAGCTCAAACGGCGCGTTGCAGAACTTGCAGACGCCGGGGAAGAGGCAGGCGGCGCAGTGCGGTGTCGACTGGGGGTTGCACTCGCAGCGGCCGAGGCCCGTAACGGGGTCCTTAACAAAGTTGTAGGCCCGCCCGTACTGCCGCCGCTTGCCGAAATCCGCGCACGCCTTTAGGTTGGCCCTGGTGCCTCCCAGGGGGTTGCCGCAAGATCCCGGCACGATGCAGAAAGCGCAGCTTGGGCCGGCCGTTGTCGGGTCGCAGATGCACTTGCCCACTGCGTCCAGTTTGTAGCCCTGTGCAGCAGTATAAGTGCTTCCTCCCTTGATATCCGCTGGCTTGCTCTGACTTCCAATGCCTCGTCCCTAGCGGCTGCTTTGGCCTTGCATTCCTCTGCCATGTCAGCGTTCTCTGCCATGCCACATCAGCACAGATGCATGCATGCCAGGGAGGGCCTTGCAACCGCACGGAGTCCGGCAAAAATCCATCTGGAAATTGCAGTTCTGAAGCCTCCATGCTTCAATGTGTCCTTTGTGGATTGCACGCAGCAATATTCAAGGAGCTCGCAGGCAGGGCCAAGATTGCTAGGAACAGGATTGCCCATCCGCTTTAAGCAATGGACTTGCTCTGTGCAGCGGAGGGTCGGAGGAGGATTGGCCGTATAGGCTTGGCCTTGTAAACATCATTAAATCGGCCTACTGATCCTGTTGTGGGTCCTGGCAGGAGACCTTGTCAAGACCAAATGTGAGAAAAAGAAAGTGAGTGTCTGAGGAGCTTGCGATCAGGGCTGAAAGTAAGAGGGCGGGCGCACATCGGAGCAGACGGCGCAGGTGGCGGGGGAGGAGCAGCGGAGGCAGAAAGGGATGTTGGCCTGGCAGGTCCGCGACGGGCCGACCAGATGCAGCAGGGAGTTGACCCGGTCGGCCAGTGCGGCGTTCTGCTGACTGATGGCCAAAATTAGCTTCTCCAGCTGCGCGACTGCAAAGGGGATGCAGGAGGAGCCGTCGCTTGACACAAACGTGCCTGGCGGGCACGCTGCGAGGGCAGGCCACTTCTATGATTAGTCATCTGCTAGAAACGATAGATTAATTATCCGTTAGTAATTACATCCTGCAATCTAGTGGCCACCAGCTCGACCTCTAGGTGGGGCAATCTGTTGCATGGCGTTCAAAGCAGGGGATGCTTGAAGACAATCCTGGCACGTTCCTCATTTAATGACATCTTTGAGGAGAAAATCCTCGTACCAAGTACAGTGAGAGTATTCACTTCATGCAATATTCTTTGGAATCTTGTGCTTGGCAATTGAGCAACACTGTCCTTGTCAGTGCAAGGACACAAAGGTCACGTCCATATTTGAGTGGCAAGCAGAGGGATGCAGGGTTCACCGGGTTCCAGGAGGCAAAATATCTAGACAAAGGGAGAGTGAGGGGTGGGCGCACCGCAGGAGATGTCTATTAGCGTAAAAGGCGCCGTGCAGAAGAGGCATCGGTCAAAATTGGGCGAGCAGAAGCCGCAGTGGGGGAATTTCTGCATGCACTCCTCCCTCTTCTGCACAGCAGCATGCAGGCAAGAGCCTGTCAGAATGTGCCACCTTCCTGGTTCCTCCAGAAATCACGAGATTCATTTGTCACCTTTGATCTATCGCCATGTCCTGCTGAGGTTCAAAAGGAATGCTCATGTTGGCAAAGGTGAGGCCTTTGGACTCCCTGCAGATTGTTTTGCCTCAGGCAGTGCCCGAAGCGACGCATGTTTAGAGTCCCTTCAAAGCTGAGAGAGTGAATACAACAGGCCACAACTTTGGCACACACAAAATTGGGTGAAACATGCAGGGCAGGGGGCTTCCTTGCATGGAGGCAATCAGTATTGTATACAATATCATCGGGATCCAGAGGACTACGTGCATTTTTCTGAACATGAGACCCTTGTACAACATGCATCCTTGACTACACAGCGCAGTAAAAAGTCCTGCCCCAGGGGCTGCACGCACCTGCGGCGAGACGACATTTGCAACACCGGCTAAGGCCGGTGTGAGGAAGTCATTGAGGCTGCTCCTGGCGCGCTCCTGAGACTGGCGCCACCAGTCGCCAATTTGTGCGACTGCTGGGGCTAGCGCCTTCGACGCGCTTCCCGGCCGCAGGGGCGCCAACACCGGCGCAAACTGCTCCGTTGTGTCCTCTGCATTCCCACACCAACATCAAGGGTAAGGCCTCCTTTTGGCGCAGCATGCATGCATGCTGATTGCTTGGCGTGTGTTGCTGTGTCTTGCTTTACACTGGCGTGGGATTGCACGGCAACTGGGGTAAATAGCCGCTCACCGATGCCCTGGGTGAGAGCCTGCCTGGCGGCCGCGGCGGTGGCGACCGTGGCGTTCGCGATCGGCGTGACGGCCGCCGTGAGGCCATCACGCAGCGTGCTCATATCCTGCGCCGCCTGCACTCCAGCCCCAGTCACCGCGTCATCCGCAAGCCCCACCGCCCCGCTTGCCCCGTTCACAACAGCCGCCCCCCCGTTCTGGAAGGCGGACCCCAGCGCGCTGCTCCACATCAGGCCGGCCGTCGAGTTCCCGGCAGCCCCTGCAATTTCGGCCACCCGGGCGGCGCTCCGCGCCACCCGGGAGGCGTAGGCCTCCCCGTCCGGCGCGGCCTGCTGCTGCACTATGGCGGCCTGCGCGTCCGTTGAGGCAAGTGTGGCCGATGTCGGCCGCGGCGGCGTGACGGCCGTCACCGGCACGCGCGTGACGCCCTTGCGGATGCTTGCCAGCGCGGTGGCTGCGAGAGTCTGGTCGGCTGGCGGCGCTGCCGCGCCGCTACCGCCCCTGCCGCCATCATCGGAGTTGGCCGCAAAGCTGAGCGAGGGCGGCTGCGCAAGCCACGCGCCGTCATTGGCAGCCGGGCCGTCCCCCGGGTGCCAGCGGCTGGAGAAGTGCGAGATTGGGATGACGATGCCGGCATCTGGCGCCCGCGAGGTGTTGGCATTTTGCAGCCACCATCGCGCGAGCACGTCCGGTGATTGCACAACTGCGGTGCAGGCCACGATGTCAGGTAGGACACGAGGTTCCAGCATGAGAAGCAGATAAGCCTTACTATAACTGCAGGTGCTCACCCTGCTGGGCAGATGCAAGTGAGAGGCAGCTGATGAGGACGAGAAGGAAGGCCGGCGTTTCCCTCCGTATTCCCTTTGTAGTGCTTCTAGCCATTTCACATGGCTCATACTTTGCCCCAAGGCATGAATGGCAGCACCACACCTTCTGGAGGACAAAGCCTTTTTCAGTGTTAACTTATTTCATTGCATCTCAAGGTGCGTTATTGCTCAGAAAGGTTATATTGAACTTTAAATATCTTTCAGTACAGGCAAAAGCCTCGTAGATTTACACCAGGAAACAGGTAGAAGGAATGACTCATATTCTTGCGGCATGCAGTCGATACTCCAAAATGGTGAGTAAAGCAAGATGATACCAGTGCGACGAATCACCTAGCAGTTTAATTCAAAGCCTGTTGACGACAGCTGCGCAGTACTCAAGGCGGAGAAAGACAATGCAATAGTTAATAAACATCCGTACAAATTGCGGCAGATGCGACGGGCCCAACAATGAACGTGCAGTTTTGACCTCCAAGGTATATTTGTTCAAATATATTCTGAAACTAAATTACAATATAATAAAGATGACACCGTCACATCAAAGAATTGCAGTTGTTGAGGCTGAGCAAGCTGTTGGCAAACTTCAAATTGTGTTTTATCGACGACCCTAAATACCCAAGGGGATTTTCTTGCACCAAGCAGCTGGAAAGTTTGGGCGAGACTGGGTGAGAAGTTTGAGCCAGTCCAATTACAGTTATTATAAGCAGGAAGGTGTTCACGGCAAATCTGCCAAGCATCTACAGGTCACAAGACTTGCCACACGGTCAGCTTGCAAGGCAGTCCTTCAGAGTAGCATTTTGCATTTAAAGCCCTACAAAAGCAGCACTAAGTCTGGCCAACTGACTGATTAAAACAGGGGTTTTCATCGACATTTATACTCTCAGAACGGTGGCTCGATCATGCTTAGCGAGATTTTTAAGCCAACCAGACCGCTTTCTATATAGTACAGGCGGACAAGCAAGTGCAGACTACCCTGTCTCTCCCAGAACTGGAGAAATAGACATACAAGACATTCGCATACTTCAGTAAGCGAAAGGCAGAATTCACATCTACACTACTGCACAGTTCTCACTCCATCGTTCCCGTTCTGTCTGTTGAGTTCAAGGGTCATTCACCGCAGCAAAGCAGGCAAAAAATGTATCAATGCCACTTCAGACACTGCTTGCAAGCGCAAGCAGGTCGAGTCAAAAGGGGCCCCTACTGCTCTGCATGAGCAGGGAGCCGCTTCCAACACCATACTCTTGCTTTGAGTTCAAGGTTGAGTTCAAGGTTCCGTTCCTGTTCAAGTCCAGCTGTGACAAAAGCAGTACTCTGGCAACCCTTGCACTCCAGCTTGCATGTCCTGCTCCCTGAGTGCCGCGCTCAAAAAAGCTTTTTCTAGTTCCCATTCATGCTCAGCAGAGCTCAAGCTGCAGAGCTCAGGCATGCCCGCATGGCTCAGATGCCCAGCAAGGCTCTCACAGATGCACATAACTTAGGGGCAGAACTCAGAAACAACATCGCTGTGGCCAACTGCCCGGCAGGACAGCCCGAGGGCTGCCCGAGGCTAAGGGCAACTGATTGGACCGCCAAACTGACTGGACGCGCGCTCACTTGCTGCCGTCGGCGGCTTGGGCGAAGCCGATCTGGGCGACCTTGCTGGCCATGTCATAGGTGTACACAGAGTAGAACGCGCGCAGGAAGGGAGCTCCAAGAATGGTGTTGGATGCCATCCCCGCGCCGATGAGCACGCTGACGCACTGGCCGCTGAAGTCCGTGCTCGACTCGCTCGCCGCCTACACATGCAGAACATGCGCATGTCAGTCTCGCGCGCAGCAAATGCCTTATTAAGTGAAGAGGTGTCAGGGAGGACTGGGGGTCACATGCATGCCAAGCTCATCACAGTGCTGCTGAAGCTGCAAGACTCAAACCTGCTATGTTTGCAGGCTTGACAAATGGAAATGGTGCGCGATCATGACAGACATGCCTTGCACATGTCAGTGATCAATATTTCCCTCAGCATTGTAGTGCCACAACACGAATGTCAGTCAGAACATCCCTTGCACAGACATTGCTTCTCAGCGCAGAGCACCTTTGGTACTCCTTGCCATGTCAACCAACCACCTTGAGACATGCGCCCTGAATTCATGAACTCTACCAAACTCTCTCCAAACGCCTCTGGCACATGTGTCGTGCAAACTACAGCGAGGTCAGGTATTATTCAACGCGCACCGGCCGAGTCCAGAGCTGGGGTGGCATCGCATAGGGGGTCCCGCCGATGACAAATGTCACGGGCGGCAGGTCTGCCACTGCCGCGCAGCCGCCCTTGACCACCCAGTAGCCCGACTGCCTGTCCAAGTACATTCCTGGGATCGCCTGCACACATGGCAGGAGTCTGCTTCAGCACACATGCCTCGCTATGTGTCCCTCTGACAGTCCTGGAGATGCATGCCAGGAACAGTAATCAAGGCTTCTAAAATCTGCAAAGGATGTCTCGTCTGACGACAGTTTCCTGTCTGCATGATCCCCTTCCAATGCATGTCAGACAGCTGCTCAGACGCCTTTGCACAGAGCAGGACAAGGCCGGAGGGGGAGCTTGCAGATACATATGTGCACATAAACTCTACAGTTTTCTCTCGCGGCAGATATTGCCCGAGAGAGGACAGTCTGCCCTACACTAATTGCACGGCACCTCTGCAAGTCCCACACCTCCCGTGGGCCCATAGAAATCAAATCGGCCAGAGCATGCGCATGCGCACTGCTGGAAATCAAGAAGATTTCCATCTGTATAGTTCTCTTTACTGTTTAAGAGCGTTCAGGCGCACCTTGTGGATGGAGGCTGCATCGTTGGCGCCCAAAAGAATCGCACTTGTGCCGCTGTCGATGACAACTCGCGTTGCCTCCATTCCCACATCCACCCCGCTCACAGTCACACCGCTCAGACCCACCGTCCAGTACCTGCACCAACAAGCAACAGCGCAAATTCAGCCGCCATTGCATTTCTGAGGTTGCTTAGGACCGACCAGAGCTCAAATAGAACGCAAGCCCATGGCTGGCATGTGGTACGAATGTATTTCTTCTGCTACTGGCAAGAAGTTGGGATAACCCGGCTTGCAAAGCGTCGCCCCAGCCCTTGCAGCAGCCTCTTTGCCATCAATACCATGGGGTGCATCACTCATCTCTCACCTTTCTGCTGCAAGGCAGGCGCCTAATGACGCCGGCATCCACAAAGGAACAGAAGCAATCGGGAACAGAAACAACAAGTCACATGTATTCACCAAAACTAGGAGCCCAGCAGCGCACTTCTTCTCGACGACTGGCGTGTAGGTGAGTTTGCCCACGTATCTGCTGGTGTCGATGGAGCCAAACTCGAGCTCGCCAGCAGGCTCCTTGGTCACATCGGGGTTCAAGTAGAGGCTGAACAGGGGCTGGTCCAATTGGCCGTCACTCAGCATGTTGAAGAAGGCCGGCGTGGTCTGCAGGTTGCTGATCTGGGGGAATCCCAGTCCCTGCGATAGCAGTGCACACCCCTGGTTTCAGCCCCTATGCTCATTGGAATGCAGCTCTCGAGGATGCATTGAGGGCCGCGGAAAAATGCCCAGCACGAAGAAAAGTGAGACCTTTGTGCTTACAAGCGCCAAGCCGGCTGTCAAGAGATGGCCACTAGAAAGAGGGCCCCGAATTCCGGCAGTGCTGAGGTTACAGCTGTGACCGTGCAGAGGTCCACAGCTCGCGGCCTCACGAACGGAAGCATCATGCACAAAAGACCAGAGGGCCGTCTCCAATTCGCAGCTGCATGCGTGCAGTGCGCTTGCATGCAAAATGGCTTGGAATTCTCACCAGGAGGCAAGCACTACCAGGGACCTCACAGTGGCTGCTTGTGATAAGCCTGTGCTGAAGCAGCTCAGCTGACAACCCGCTCAACGCATTAGCCGTATTCCAGAATTAAAGTCACAATGCAGTCAAATTTAAATTCAAATTCGAGAGTGCGAGAAGGGTGAAAGGGCGCACAAAGAGGCCATCGCAGGAGATGTCGAGGAAATCAGTGCTGGCGCGCAGAACGAGGCCAAAGCCCTGGTTCTTGACGGTGATGTTGCCGACCGTGAGTGTGTCGGCCGCTACGGTGCCCGCCACCTGGCCGGTGCCGTAAGTGATCATGAACGGGCCCCAGCTGGAGGTACGCTGCAGAACTGCCTCCGCCGGAGTATCGGTGTTCGCCGAGCTCTGCGCAGCACACAGAAATCCAAAGTTGGATACGAATTCAAAACGTTGAGGAACTCTTGAAGGCTACGGCGGATTTACTGTACACGGTGGTGAGGGCATGGATAGACATGGAGAGGCCTGGCCCCGCAAAGAACAAATACATGGAATCACAAACGGGTGTGACAGGGTGCTGCGAAGCATGGTTTGTTCTGGGAGTCTTTGGTGCATATACATTGCCAATTCAGCGAGCAGAGGCGAGGGATGCCACCTGCAAAAGCACTGTGCAGCATGGCTGCGCTCTGCTCACTTCAGCACTCAAGCCTTGCCTGAATATCAGGGCTTTCATTGTTCTTCGTATCCTAGCAAGATGAGTGCAGGTCCCATTAATTGATCTTATTTGCAAGGCATTTTATTGCTCTAGGTGCCTAGTACCCAAGCATCAGGCAAAGGGGTTGTGCCTTTGCCCCGTGAGGCATTGAGATCGACAATTACCTTGAAAGTCGATGATTGTAGAGGGTTGAAGCGATCGTGGGTCTGGCACGAGGGGTCCAGGCACGCTACAGATGGCACCCAGGTGTCGGAGCTTCCCGTGTCAAAGCAGCCGGTGAACTGCTTGGGCGGCGAGCCCAGATAGAACTCGCCGTAATCTGTAGCAGAGAAACGATTCAGCCAGTATAATGTCTTACGATTCATTGTTCAGCCACATGATAGCCCTGACGCTTTGCCCCGTCGGTGCAAGCCGGAATACCTTCCTTTCAAATCGAGTTTGCAATGCATGCTCTCTCTACATAGAATCAGCTAAACATATCACATCATCTATACTCTAGAATTTTAACGTGTTCTTATTCCCAGCAAAGAACCCAAGTACCGGAGCGTCATGGTCCCGGAAAGAACCCCAGCTCGACCGAGAAAAGGAATTCTGAAACTCCGATAGCGGTATTGCGACTTGAAAACACTCCGATTGCTTCAATTATGACTGGTCGTATGAGCTACATCAGCATCACTTCGGTAAATCGAAAGAAATTAGCAATAATGCGTTCGTGGACGGAGGACTCACACACAACATTTTGCGATGCTCGACTCGCCACCCCGTCGAGCTGGACGTTTCTCCTATGAAGTGCTATCGATGTTGAGGAGGCTCCTAAAGCGCTAGATACAAGGGCTGCGAGTAGAAACGCCAAAATGATTCTGGGTCTCTGCATGGTGTAGTCCGGTCAGTCGGGCGCACGGCGCGAGACGGTCTTGATTGACTTGGCGGATGGCGCGATGCGTCCGACTCAAGCTCAAGACTCGACTGACCGGACAACAGAAGAAGTGAAGCAAAAGATCGCTGAGAATTGAACCAGCCGAACGGATTTGATGGAATGGGACGCCGTTCTATTATATTATCGCCCTGCAAAACCATCCAACAGCCTGGCCCGGTCATCATTATGAAGAGGTAGTGGCACGCGCCTCGCGCCTCTGACGAATCTACAAGCAAGATGCTTCCGTCTCTGCATTGACGGTGGTAGGCAGATTCAGATGTACTTGTGGTGATCTATACCATGCATGATCATTTGAATTGAAGCTACATAAGTCATACTATGTGGAATATGAGGATGCCACACCAGGGTCTGAACTGATGGATTTCTCAGAGTCTGACCTTCAGATCAGAGGGTCTAAGCTGAGTCAGTAAGACCTCAAACCCACCATGCAATCAGGCGCTTGAAGCTCCAGCGCACAGCTGGACACAACTCACGCTCTAAACTGCTGATGTGCAATGATACATTACCATGATGCTCCCGCTCTGGGCAGCCCACCAAACTGTATGACGATGCATATTTACAGCTTGAAACTTGCCATCTGTTCAGCCACATCAGGAGTAATAGAACAACCTTTGGCCATTACTTTTGCTTTTCATTGGTTTCCGTTCTGGAGGCAGCGCATCGTTTGCCATGCACCCCACAGTTCCGTGCTGTGTGTCTGCATGACAAAACTGCACACCCCACTAGGCACATCAATGTGTGATATCAACGTGTGCTACAATTTGCAGCTTAAAAGGCATGATAAGGCCTCTACCGCTCTCACTGCAGCCAGATTTTTGCTGCCTGGCCCCCCCTCTCTCACACACTCCTATGCTGGCAAATGCACTTTGCAGATGCCAGCCTAGGCGGTTGCGGGTGGGGGAATCTTTGGGGCGGGAGCGGGTTTGTACTTCTTGGTGGCCTCAGTGTACAGGTAGGTTCCCAAGAGCGCAATACCAGTTCCTGCAGCCAGCATTATCCCCTTTTCAAGTCTGCTCAAGGGGTAGGATTATGGCGGCCTTCACCTGCAGCTTGTCCGCAGGACGAAGCTCGCCTCTTGGCAGAATAGCATGTAGTAATAATAATAAACTAATATGCTGCTTGTTTTGATCTCCCACACAGAGAACACAGGATGCAAATAACAGCAGAAGATTAAGAATGCCATCAAGATGAAGTAACAGTGAAAACGGATTGACAGCCCTCGAAGCCACATCAATGGCGCCACTGTCTGCACACAAAGATCGGCTTCTGACAAGCTTCAACACGCGATCATGAGAGAGAGGATGTACCGAGCTTGGTCTTCATGGTGAGGGTGGTGCCAAAGAAGATCACAGATGTGCCGATGATGACCACGCGCTTCACCTGTTGCACACACCATTCCCCTATCACTGCCTCTGGCACAAGTTTCAGTAAGGCATATATGTTTCAATGGAAGAAAGGCATTTAATCCCACAGTACAGTATGGAGAAGCCAAGAGACAGACTCATCAGAGGTCAGATGAATGGTCCTGCAGGACAACATGCACAGCATATGGGAGAGGCACTTACCACATTGCAGACGCCGTGAGACACGGGGCTGACACGCGAAAGCGTGTTGAAGGCAAACTGCGCAGACACATGCACGGTCAGCGTGCACGAAGAGCAGCAAGAGCAGCAACAAGAATGTAAGTTTCATGAAAACCACTGTGAGAGTATGCAAGTGACAGCTTTGTGTTCTGTGGAATTCCTTTTTTTTAGGACAAATGCACCACACCCAATCAAAGAATCAGCTTCATCAATATCCAGGACAGCATCATGAGTTTTTAGAAGCCACTTCCTGCAGTGTATTGGAGAATTGGTGCACAGCACTGAAAAAGCAACCATCCTGCCTCCAACCATCCCACATGCCATACTCTCACCATGATCTTGGATTTGGGGTCCACTCATGGAAAAACTTTTGAGCAGAGACATGCATTCGGGAGACAGCTCAGGAGAAGCACAAAGCACTTGTGCTGTCACAGCAAGGCACCATCAGTGCTTCTCGGCCTCAGACCTGACATGTCATCCGCAAGCTTTCATTGGCGTTTAGTCAGTGGCCTGACAGAGACTAAAAATACAAATTAGCACCTCAAAGAAGGTTGGGGCGGACCTGGTTGTAGAGGTGGTAGAGGAGGCCAACAAGGAAGAGGGAGAAGTAGAAGTCTGGGTGGGCCTCGAGCGCCTTGGCGGAGGCGGCCTGCAGCTTGGGGCCCTCAAAGATGAGTGCGGCCGGCACACAGATGAGCACGCTGATCAGCGTCGTGTACGCGTAGATCGCCGTGCTGTCCAGGTTCTTGATGTTCGACATTGCCCTGCGCATCAGCACAGAAGCACCCTGAAGATGACATCATTCTGAACTTGCCTCAGGACCATGTGCGCACAAGAAGTGCTCAGAAATACATCATTCCAGGACGTGGAGTTCTGGAAGCTTAACGCCTGTATCCCGGGCACTAGGCTCTCGGACTGCCCCGTATGCCTCTGGGATGAGGGAAGCATGTTACTCTTGCTTTCTTGCAGGAACGTGAATGTCATCAATTCTTCATCAAAATATGCGCGGGTTCAAGCCATCAGAGAATGTATCTGGTGGGGGAAAGTTTGGGCGCACTTCTTGGACCAGACTGCGCGGAAGCCGAAGGTGAGGTTGGAGACCATGGCAGAGATGAAGCCGGTCCAGTTGAAGGTCAGGTCCGAGGCAGACGCCAGCGCCACTCCCATCTGCGCACACATGCGCACGTGTCAAAAAATCCGGTAGAAGTGATCATTACCAATTCTGAATGCTCAAAGGCCATCCTTTACAGCGACAGAGGGAGGTGAGGAGGTCTCAATCTGTTCTGCAGCCTGCCAGGCATGTGCAGTGCCCACAGCAAGCCTCAGGATAATGGTCATTGAGGGGCAAGTGCCCGTGCATCAAAGCTCCCATGTGAAGCCTGGCTCGCATCATCTTGTACAAAGTCATCTACATAAAAGGAATGCTGGGATGAGGCATTGCATTATGCTCGTAAGACTGAGGGGCAGAAAGAGGTAGGAGCAGCACCATGATGGGGATGAGGGTGCTGACGACGGGGAGGGGGGTGCCCACGCCCAGGAAGAGCTTGGACAGCAGCACATTGAAGGCCGGCTCCAGCGTCTTCACTGTGTGCGTCAGCGAGATAGCCACCGCGGCAAAGGACAGGTTGGCCGCAATGTGGCCCACCGCGTGCATCGCCGCGGGGCCGAAGATCTGCTTGAATTCGCCCTTGGTGATCGCCTGCAGATGCACACCCCACTCCACTCTTTAAGGAGAACCCCTTCATTCCAGCTGGGTGCCTTGCTGCAAGCATTGGCTTTGGAGCCATCCAGGGAGACCTGCTGGGCATGCATGAGACTGTGCAGGAGCTGGACATGATGAGAGGCACACAAGCTTGTGGGGATCCAGTATGAATGTGCCAAGAGAATTGCAAGTGCTGAGCATGAATGTCCAATGCATGCAGGTGGAGTGGGGGCCGTACCCGGCCGAAGGAGGCCTTCTTGGCGCCGAGAAGGTACGTCAGAGAGCAGTAGGCGAGGCCGACCACCACGTGGACAGCGCTGACGGTGTAGGGGAAGGGGAAGTAATTGAAGATGGTCTTGTTCAGCAGGTTGAAGGCCACGTTCAGGCCATACCACATCGTCACGAATGACAGCGTCACCACCGAGGGCGCTGCCTTCACGCCCACCACCTTTGACACAGCCCTGCATGCAGAATACACCCGACGTCAGCTTCTGCAGTTGCCCATGCAGAGTGACCCTAGGTGATGCAGTGGGCCTTCCTGCACTAAATGCTCGTGGCAGCTCCATTCGGTTTGCTCCTAATGAAAATGGTACGGAGGCTGCTTGGCCAAAGATCCGTTGGGGTTGGCATCTTCGAGTTTACCACGTTTGTCTGTGCATCGAATCACTATGGCAGGTTGTGCTATGCTGGAGAAGTACGGTCGAGCAATCGCTGAGGTCTAGGGGTAGAACACACTTGCAACCACATCTGATGGACAACTGCAAAGCAAGGGTCTTCGCAAGTGAAGGAACAGGAGGAGGGCGATCTGCTTCATGGATTTGAACCTTACTTCTCATAGGGATCAAGTTCAACCGGGGCAGCTGTTGCCTTCACCACACAGTTGTGGCGCAAGTTCTGCGTTCTCCTTGCACCAGGGAGTCTGGACAGCTGCAGAGGCGAGGATACCAAGCCAGCCCTAAGCACGGAGCATCCCTGCGCAGACGGCCTCCACTGTGTGACACGATGTCAAACTTACCCAGTTCGATGACATAATAACATCCAGGGGCATCTGCATTGGAAGATTTATGCATCGATCTATGCGAGCCAATGCCCTACCTGCTTTGCAATGGGGCGCAAGCTGGGCGTAAGCCTGGCACTACAACTCCTCTGCACGGGGGTCGCAAGGGACGGCATCTGCATCTTTGCAACCCCTTGTGCCATGTTGGGCGTGCTTTAGAAGTGCTCGTGAAGCCTGGCCTTGGATTTAATTGTGCTCTGGGGACATCTTTTTGTCTCCCAGCGATTATTATCTGTTATGGCCTGCCATTCTCCCTGTATGTTTCATCAGCCAACGTCACGCAAAAGCGCAAGGAGGCTGTTCTTCTTTACTTTGATCTCGATGAAGTCCTGTTAGTTTGAGTCTCTTGTTGTCTTCTTGAAGGGGATCACACAATTAGTGTAGTAAGGCCTTGAAAGAGTCAGCTGATCTAGCATCGCGATCCTGAATGAGTTTCCAGCCGGAGTCTGCCCATGTTCCTTATGAAACTGCGCTACCTCCCGTCAAGACTTGATCAAAGAAGTGTGTTGCAAAAGGGGGTGAAGTTGCGAACCAGGCTGGCTCATGCCTGCTCATCCATGGATTTCGACCAGTGGTTGCGGAATAATCCAATTCCGAGCACTTCCCTAGTTGACAGAGATCGGGGCATATCGACACAGCAGGTGCGATGCCTGTGTATCGGCCCTCCAGTTTCAAAATCTCAGATACAGCAGTGCACCAGGGGTCTCACCGAGGTTGCTTGCCCTTTGGCAGGAGGCTGCCAGCAGCAGAGGAGAAGATGCGAGCGCAATCTCTAGAACGTTCTTGTGGAGGGAGACTGCTCGGGTGCTGCAGGGCCTTGTGCATTCTGCAGCTGGAGGCACCTGGCAGCCCACACCTAGGGGCTTTGTGTGCCTGCATGATGAGACAGGTCAGCCATGATGCGTGTGCCTCTCTTGCTAGCAGTCAAGCAAAAGGCCAAAGCCATGTCGTAAGCAGCATCAACAGGAAGCCTGACTCTCCTGCGCATGCTATGTCCTGAGGCCCTATCAGCCTCAACTAACAAACTTCAGCCTTGAACAACAGCTGAGACGGTGATATGGTGTGCCTCAGCATAGGAAGCAAGCTGCGCGAGATGCTGCTTCCGAGCGTCCTGAGGCCCATGCCTGACATGGAGGCCTTCTTAGCGAAAGCCTTGAGCTCTGAGAGGGTTTTCGACCCAGGCAAGCACCTCACTTGACCAGCCCTTGCTGGCCCTTGTGCACCTATCACATGTCTTTCTGCAAAACCGGCTACAGTAGCAATCCTTGCCAAATAACATTCTGGAGCATACCGGCAGAGTTTCATTTGGTCAGAGACTCTCGGATGATGCGCTTCCGGAGTAATACATCCTGTAAGAGAAAATATTCAATAGCGTAATTTTGCATGCGTGCAGGTCCGACTCGGTGCGGGCGCCATGTGGCGGTGTTGCTGTCAGCTGACTCAGCGGTGCTGGGCATCTGGGATGACGATGTGCTGCTGAGGCACAAGGTCATCACCGGCTACACTGTGCGACGCAAGGCCGGCAAGGCCCAGCTCACCTACCTGCGAAGGTGGGCCACTTATAATCATGCAGCGGACAGTGCTGTGCATCCCGCTCTTGTCTGGACATGACATGCATTGCCATTCAAGGAAGCATGCAGCATCGACATCTCAGGGAGTGTGCCATTACTGGCGGCAAGCGTGCATGCGGCAGGTTGGAAGCATATTCTATACCAGCTCTGCCGGCAAATTTGTGAGTGGGGCAACGCAGGGGAGGGAATGGCGGGACGGTGGGCGGCGGAATTAGGCTGCGCGAGACGCAGCGGCTATTCCATGCAGCCGCCAGCAAACTGTGCGAGTGGTCGGCTGACATTGCAACCTGCGAGCAGGTGCGCCAAAAAGTGTCCTACGCCCTGATACTGCAGCAGGCAGCAATGCACACGTAAACCATGTGCCAGCACTGCGTTGAATGTAACATCTGCTGGGGCACTTGACATGCTGATTCGGCGGACACAGCATGAATCTGCCTGAGATCTTCTGCTGTTCTGCTACCTTTCCTATCAGCACTTGCTCCTAGCTGCCCCCTGCAAGTCCAATATGCCTGCTGACAGTGCTCAGGATGGGTGAGTTAATATCTCAAAGGAGCACACTCTAGATCTTCCATGCTGATTGCGCCGCGCAGGCGCATGCAACGGGGACGGTGCGTGTGTGGAATGAGCTGTACTCAGCCAAGACGGCGCTCAATTCTGTGCTGCCGCGGGACGACGCCCGGTGGCGGCGCGTGGGGTTGAGTGTGAGCAAGCCACGCATGGCGGACCTGAAGCACGTCTGGCGAAGCATCAGCACCGGTTCTGTTGTTGTCTATGATGGCAGCAGCCGGGATAATAGTACCAAGTTGTTGTAGGGCTCCAGGGCGTTCTTGATAATCAAATAGCACTGCGAATGCCTGCAGTAATACATGCAGAGCTTGGAACAGCATTACACGCTGCTTACATTAATATTCCACATGCTGTGATGTGTCAACCAACCTGGAGATACCCAGGAATACAATTGAGGTGCTTGCTGCGTGTCTAACAATTCTCAATGATGCAGTCAATGCAGATATCGTAGAGCACAAGTACTGAAATATGCACAAACGTGTCACAAGATCTCAAAGCAAGCTTGAGCTTCCACTGAGATTTCATACCACATCTGCGCATCCGCCCCGCACTATAGCACTGCTCCTCCCTGACATTCAAGAAATTTCCCCAACACAATTTAATACCAAAAAAGAAGTCCCCCCATCACATTGTGGCTACAGCCGCCCTCAAGAAAACTGTAAGCTACTGAGGCAACGTGCAAATAATTACCCTTGCCAGCAATATGCTCGGGCCACCCCTTCACGCTGCGCTGAGCTAAGGGCTCAAGGGTCATATGCCTAGTGCTTGATGCAATCTCCTTGAACCCCAGCTCAACGCCCCTGTCTGCTCACTACCTAAAAAATGTCATCGGCTTGGGTTGCTAAGCACGATGTGGACACAGCCTGCTTTCTATTCCCTCCTTGGTGGTCTCATAGGGAAGCAAAGCAGCACTGGTATGTGTACATGGTCTAGCCTTTACTTCAGCAGACTGCCCATTAATTTTGCCAAATGAACATAGACTCTTCCCAAGCACATGAAACGCCGCCGGGGCATGAAAATCAAAGGCCTCGTGGAGCTGTCATTCCATTTTCTGAGCGTCATGTCTCCCCAACTAAAAAGGTGACAGGTAAACCATTAGTAATCTGAATCCCAATCTGCCCATGCCAGCCCTTACAAGACTGCATGCCGCCTCGGCATCTGCAGCCAGCAAAGCCGATTTCGCAATTGGTCGCTACCATAGAAAAAGCAAATCGCCAACTGAAGGAAGCTGCACGGCGGCTGCGGCTAGACGCAGAGGTAGCTGACGTTGGTGTACTTGTAGGTGCCGGGGCAGGGGTCGCCGCCGTCGGTGTTGCCATTGCTGGCGGTGAAGGAGCAGGTATTCTTGCTCTGGCAGGCAGTGATGAGAGCTGTTGTGATGTTGCCCCTGCAGTTGGTGCTGCACGCGCTGCAGCCGAGGCCGGCGGTGCCGCCACCGTACAAGGCGCAGGTATTGTTCCCAACCACCGGGTTGCAGCAGTTGGGCCTTCCATTGCTGCTGCCGCACGCTATGCCTCCCGCGCTCGTGCAACTGCGCGCGCGCACCCCCTCATCATTTTTAAAATTTTGAGCGTTGATTTCTTCGGAACTTTCAGCTTGAAGCACGTGCAAAGCTGTGAAGGTCTGGTGATCTAGAGACAGTGTGAGAGGGTTTCCATTGCTCTTGCTGGCCAGAGGACTGGTTTGCAAACGTGCGGGCTGCGCAGTCCCCTGGGACCCCAGCCCGATCAGGGATTTGGGGAGCAATGACAATAACGACCCCAGGTGGCGTTTGGCGGTGCAAATATTGAGCATTGTGCTTATGGTTGATTGGGTCTTGTTGGGATCTGGCGAGTCCAACAAGGGGTAGGATTGTTGCAGCCTTTCAAGGCAGCCTGTCTGTGAGACGCACCTTGCTTCTTGGCAGGAAAGCTCGTAATGACATATTTGATTGGAATCAAAATCCAGGGCCGCAACGGGTACAGCTAAAGTCGAGCTTAAGCCCCCGCTACAAGCATGTGGACAACCCACATGACAGGCAACTTGTTCTTGGATATATCTTTGGGTGTGCTGTTAACTTAGAGGATGTGGAGACATGCCAACTGGCGAGGCTACCGCAGGTGGCTCTGCGGCTGGCTCACATGGCAACCCTGTAACAGAGGACAAGGGGAATAAGGGATGGCAACGGACCTGCATCCGGGGCACACAGACGCGTCCGTCCGCCCGTACAGATTTGTCTGGCACACGTTGATGCGCAAGGTTCCGCAATTTATGGCGATGGCCACATTTTCGCAGGCAGTCACAAAGATTGGTGTTCCAGAGCACAGGCCCGGTGAGATGCCCTGCGTGCCGGTGGACCCTGCATGCACCGCGCATGAACCTTGAGCCTTCGATCTTGGAAATCAATTTGACACACGCCGGGGCGTGATGGCGATCAAGAGATTGTTGAGTGACTCATGAAAAATTTGGCCTGGGCAGTTCAACAGCTGGCTACATGCACCGCACGTGAGCCTCAGGCTTGCTCTCAGTAAAATGAGCTCAGCCTGCAAAGAAAAGATGCAAACTATTTTGTAACAAGCAGATGCCTCCCGGACACTGTACATGTCCGGATGGAAAGTCTGCCAGGCGAAAGTATGGCCCGGCAAGGTTGCTAGAATATTGGATCATCAGTGACGGAAGGATAGGGCTTCATCAGAGAGCGGGCGCAGGTTCAGACAGAAGAGAGATCAGGTGGCCTTTGCTCGGCATGCTCGTAGCACATGACCCTTGGGATTGCTCCCACCTGTTCTGCCGGTGCCGCCTCTTGCTCCGGTGACGCCAGTGGCTCCAGTGAAGCCAGTGCGTCCCGTGGGCCCGGTATTCCCAAACAAGCCGCTGAGGCCGGTGTCGCCGGTGAAGCCAGTGAAGCCGGTGGCACCCGTGGTCCCTGTTGCCCCTGTGCGACCTACAAATGCAGCAAGACGGAGGCTTAGACCCTCTTTCATCTCCTTCATGGCACGTAGGCATTTTTCATCTAATCTCATGCTGAGCGTGGAATCCCATGTGCAGCAACATCTGTGCAGCTACCTGCTCCTGTGAGCTTTGTGTCAGATCACAGAGCTGAATCAATCACTACAGGCCCGCGGCCATTTCTGAAGCAGAATACATTTGGAAAAGAAGTTAGCCATAACAGAACAGCAGACTGTGCACTGAAGTGGTCTTCTGCATGAAGAAAGCAGCAGGGGTGTGCCTGTGTTGCCGGTGGCGCCCGTGAATCCCGTGACGCCACTGGGGCCCGTAGGGCCGCAGGCCCCGGATGGGCCGGTGGCGCCCGTAAATCCAGAGCCGCCCGTAAAGCCCGTGGCTCCCGTGGCCCCGGCAGACCCCGTAGCGCCCGTCGCCAGCGCCCCGGTGAGCCCCGTGGCACCCGTAAGGCCCGTAGAACCGATCGCTCCCGTAGAGCCCGTAGAGCCGGATGCCCCAGTAAGCCCCAAGGCACCTGCAACCCAATTCCCAAGTATCAAGATGCGCCAAACGCCACGCAAATCCCCTCATTGTACATGTTAGGTTTCGGCTCGTACCCGCTGGCACATGCAAGAGTGGGCATACTGCGCTCAGCACTGGCAATATGAACTCTTTTGTTACACAATACGCCCCTCCTATTGGCCCGTGTTGTCTGTCTCAGTGCCTCTAAGCCTGACTATTATTGGAGTGGTCAGATCATGTGCGCACCAGTAACTCCTGTGTTGCCAGTGGCCCCAGTGCTCCCAGAAGTCCCCGTCGGCCCAGAAACTCCTGCATCAATGCACCAGCCAACGCTCAGGAAACGCTGCATGGGTGTGACTCTAGACATTCTCGCCACACAAGCAAGGAGGGAGCCCTCAGGGCAATTTTGACATGGCATCAGCATGGGTTGAAGAGCCCAGACCTGTCGCTCCAGTGAGACCCAGCTGTCCAGAAGCGCCGGTGCCCCCGGTAGCGCCCAGAGCACCTGCACAAATGGCACACCACATTGAAAGACATTGTCATCCAAACATATCGGAAGACGTTTCACCGACACAGTTTGAGTACTGAGACCCATGATGGCTGAGTCATTTTATTGGGGCACCTCGATGTATGCATGCGTTACCTGCATTTGTTCATGATTAAACCTTGTCAAAATGGGCTAAAATTCTACCTGTGCTGCCGGTAGTGCCTGTGGCGCCAGTGAAGCCTGTGGCTCCACTTGATCCAAAACCACCAGAGAAGCCGGTTCCCCCGATAGAACCACTGGCTCCTGCACGTATGCAGCAATGCCTTCTCAGAGAGGCGGCGCGCATGCAGATTCATGACACACATTCCCTCCTTTTAAGTCCCCTGTAGTCCCCTTATTTTACTATCTGCTAGGTCCCAGGAGCCCTTGCACATAGCAGCAACGACGTCGAATCACAGAAGCATGCTACGATTGAAGGCCGGCATGCCGAGATAGCACAGCATACCTGTTGCTCCAGTGAACCCGCTTGCTCCTGAGGCCCCCGATGCTCCAGTGCCGCCAGTGGCACCAGTTGTTCCCGTGGCACCTGCAAGACAGTTTCACCAGATTCAAACCTCAGACAGAATTCATGGTGTCAGCCAAGCTGGGACAAAATGAAGGGCGAGTTTGACACCCATAAAGAAGAGGGATCATCGGTGTATAAATCAGAAGAGGCTGTGCCGCACCCGTGAAGCCGGTGAAGCCTGTCTCTCCAGTGGACCCTGTTGCGCCTGCTCCTCCAGTCGAACCTGCACATGAACATCGAACCATGCTTGCACCGCCGCCTGACCCTTGCAGCATCGCCTCGTGCGCCGGTAGACAGTGCGGTTGTAGGCAAAACTGAGGGCTGTACAGCCGAGACACAGCGGGGTAAGACAGCTTAAGAGAATGCAGCAGGCTGCTTTAAGGGATTTGCACCTGTGCGTCCAGAGATGCCGGTTGCACCGGTGAGGCCTGTGACACCAGTGTCGCCTGTGGCCCCTGTGAAGCCGGTGGCTCCTGCGCGCACATGGCCATAGCAGGTCAATGCAAGCTTTGCCGTCACATAGGCACCTCTGATGACTAAGAAACGCCTGAGGATGGAGAACAGCCCAGACATTATAACAGCATGGCAAGGTGCATGGTGGATGAAAATTTCACCTGTTGCTCCTGAGAGCCCTGTTGTGCCTGTGTTCCCTGTGGTTCCGGACATGCCGGTGAGACCTGCACAGCCACAACCTGCTGTCAGCATGTGTGCCCTTGCTCCTGACTGTAGCAAATTCTTACATTCGGGAAGCCCGGACATTCAGCAGGCTCTCTCAGCATAGAATAGAGGACTCATCAACAGGGAGGACTTGTCTCTTATTCTGCGAGGCTAGATATGCCAAGGACAAGAGCAATGAAGTGTGGAGGTGTGCAGCGGGACCTGTTGCTCCCAGGCCACCGGTGATGCCTGTGCCTCCAGTGAAGCCGGTCGCGCCAGATGCCCCTGCAGCAGACACCAAACACCTTGCACCTTGCAATTGTGCTTGAAGAGCAGCATGAGAGGAACTGAATCCTCTGCTAAGACACCGTCAGCAGTGCCCACATGTCACAGTGACCTCATGCAAGGATCAGAGCTTTTGAGGCTGAAAGAGGGACGCCCAATTGCGGAGTTCTGGATGAGCTCACCGGTCATGCCTGAAGCGCCTGTACCTCCGAGCCCACCAGTGAAGCCCGTTGGCCCCGTCACACCTGTTCCACGAACGACTCAGTACCCAGGAAGTTGTGAAAAATTTGCATGCTTGTGACCATTGCAGCTCAATTTTTTCGCGCAAATCTTGACTTTCAGCTAATTCTGACTAATTTGATTCGATTTGCTAGGATCTGATGTGCGCCCATTGTGTAGTTCAAGATCACCTGGCAATCCTGTGTAGCCAGTGCTGCCAGTGGCGCCAGCAGTGCCAGTTGTGCCAGTGAAGCCAGTAGCTCCCGTGGCGCCTGTTACATAAATTAATATGCAATCAGTGGATCCGAACTGCACAAGCCAGTCAGCAGCTTTCTATGACATCTGCTTCATTCAGGAAGGAGAACAAAGGAGGACGCATGAGTACTAATATGGCACAGGAGAATCGTGTTATCCAAAGGAAAGGAAAGGAGAGGCCACGCATCTGGTTGAAGGACCCCCAGCATGATGCAAACTCTACAAATTCCTTTTGAAATGGCTTGCATGATCACCTGTGGTGCCAGTCGCTCCTGTGCTGCCAGTGTCGCCCAGAGCACCAGAGCTGCCAGTTGAGCCGGTGGCTCCAGACCCACCAGTAGCGCCAGTGGCCCCAGTGTCTCCAGCGGATCCCTGAGCCCCTGCAAACGTTTTGGGTTTGTCAGTCAGCATGCATATGACTCAATGCCGATCACCTGCATGCCACTGCGGTTGTACAGAACAGAGACATCCTTTCTGTGCACATATTTGCTTGGAGGTCATGCTTTCATGCTTGATGGCACCTCAGAACACAAGTATGCAAAACAGGGACCGAGCTCATGCAATAAGGTCAGCAGAAATGATGCTTGCCTGTGAAGCCTGTGTTGCCAGTTGCACCCGTCTTTCCTGTACCTCCCGATGCCCCGGTCCCCCCTGCATGCAGACATCTTGCATCAGCATCCACTTCTTCTGCTTCTGAATACGGCATTGCGCGAATATATGGTTTGTTTGCGGAACCACTGCAAGCCTGGCATAGATAATTAAGGGAAGTATACCTGCACGGCCGCTGGCACCAGTTGAGCCAGTGGCGCCTGTGGGACCCGTCTGGCCTGTGACCCCGCTTGCACCAGTGAAGCCTGCTCACACACGAGAAGCAATCATGACGAGGTACCAACAGCATGATGGACCTGTCTCACCTTGCATGACGACCTTCAACACTTTTCCCTGAACAACCCCTGTGTGACAAAGGCGAAGGCCACTTTTTGAAGTAAACAGAACAACAATGAGTGGCACCTCTTGCCCCTGCGGTTCCCAGTGCGCCAGTGAGCCCAGTTGCACCGCTTGCTCCTGTCCCACCTGCACATTGCAGCCAGCAAAAGCCACTCATAATCTCGCGTGGCCGTTTGAACTAATGCTGGGCTTTTGTCAAGACGATTCTTCAAGTCAGCTTCAAGATAAGCGCCGCCTTGCATGCACAGACGGTTGTCTCGAACATGCTGGGGTGATTGCGCAATAGCCAAATTTGGGAATGCAGGGACCATAACACTTGCTCACCCATATCCCCTGCCGATCCGCTGGCTCCCGTTGCTCCAGTCCCCCCGGTGATTCCAGTGCCACCTGCTCATCGCAGCGCAACAGAACCGCTCCTTTATGGAGTAAATGACACAGCAAAGCTTCATGTTATTGGCATGGGGAGCGAGTTTGTTGGCAGCTTTGCGAATGACGCGGAGCGGAGTTGTTAAGGGTCGCAGTGAATGCTAAGAAAGCTTGTATGCAGTCCCACCTGTGTCGCCTGTGAAGCCTGTGGCTCCTGTGGCGCCAGTACTGCCGGTGCTGCCAGTGAAGCCTGTGGCAAAGAGTTCTCAGGTCTCCGTTTTCAAGCTTTCTGGCAGAATTATAGAAAGTACTGCTTGGTCCTAAGTTTGTTTTCATGTGACCCTTGCGGCCAAAACAGAAAGCTCGGCGCATTGCAGAAAAAGTGCACTCACCTGATGACCCCGAGCCTCCAGTGGCCCCAGTTGTGCCAGTGACTCCAAATGCGCCAGAGATTCCTGATCAGCACAAGCATTGATGTCAGCAGACAGTACAGAAGTTTTGTGTAGGACAGTTTAGACAGCCAGACAGTGAAAACACTTGTTTGATTGAAAAGGGCTGGTTCTCCCACCTGTGCTGCCGGTGAAGCCAGTGGCCCCAGTGAAGCCGGTTGCACCAGAGGCTCCTGTGACGCCTGCACAGCACAGATGCTTCTTCATCAGACACCAGCCTCCTTACAGCAAGCGCATAATCAGGATCAAAGCCAAGAAAAGTCCCAGTCTGCCACAGCATACGGAACGAGAGCATACTGCACAGTGAATTAGCCGGAGGGCATTCATGCAATTGCACCTGTGAAGCCAGTGCCTCCTGTGGCTCCTGAAGCGCCGGTTGCTCCAGTGCTGCCAGTGGTACCTGCATTTTCAAGGCCCAGAACTTCAGTGGTTCTCCAGAAGGTCTGTGCAGTCAACAGACTCAGAGAAATACGGGATTCCAAACACCATAACATAGGGCTGCCAAGAGAACAGCCTCTTTCTGTCAAAAAGGTGTTTAGTGCTGTTGGAGGTGTTCGGACCAAGATATGTGCGGCTGGTAACTATCAATGTGAGTCACTGCGAGTCACCTGTCGCTCCTGTGGGCCCTGAGACCCCAGTAGCTCCAGTCGTGCCAGTGGCGCCGCTTGCACCTGAACAGCCACGCAAGAAGTGTTCTCAACATTATGGGTTACGGCAGATAGTGCAGCTCTCTGCACAGCCAATGAACATGCCAGTCTGATTTAAAAATATTCCTATTCTTATGCTTATCACACGCCTTTCCTGCCAGAGGCAGGTGCGTCTGCAGACAAGCTGCATGTCAAGGCTACCAAAAATCTCAACCCTGATTGCACACGTCAGATCCAAGCAAGATCCAATCAACCGTGGCACGGTGCTCAGTATGTATCGCCCCCCGCCAGTGGGGGCCTGAAACATTAAACATTTCTGAATGTTTAGAAATGTTTCAGGCATTTTTGGACACAAGCGGTGGTGCAATTATGAAGCGAGTCAAGCCATTCACCTGTGGATCCTGTGTCGCCTGTGAAACCGGTGGGTCCAAGGCTTCCAGTGGGTCCAGAGGCGCCTGTTTACATATGCAAACTTTGCTCAATAGCTGTACAGAAGGCAGGGTTTCCGCTGCACATTTTGCATGTGCATGCATGCTTGCTGAGCCTGCTCAACAAATGCAGCATGCATGACAAGCAGCAGCCTGTGATTATCTCCATGCTTTCATCCTGCAGTTGGGCTATAAAGATAGCATTTCCAAGCCATCCGCAGAAGCGCAAAAGGAGAAATACACAGTTGTAAACACCTGTTGCGCCAGTGTCTCCGGTGAAGCCAGTAGCGCCAGTGAAGCCGGTGCCGCGCATGCTTCCAGTGAGGCCGGTGTATCCTGTTCCACCAGTGACCCCAGTGTCTCCAGTCGACCCATCAGTACCAGTGCTGCCGGTGAAGCCACTTGCACCAGTGAAACCTGTGAAGCCCGTGGCCCCAGTGAAGCCTGTTGTGCCAGCGCTCCCACTGGTACCTGCGCAGCAATGGCAAAAACTTAGCAGTTCTTCACTTAAAGCTTCCAATATTCCCTGCATGTTTGACTTTGAAAGTCCCACTGACACAGCTTTCAGGCCACGAATTGAAGTGTGCAGAGCATGGACATGCAGCCATAGAATTCAGAGCAGCAGTCAGCAGTGTAACTAATTTGGGTGTTGGTGCTCTTACCAGTTGAGCCTGTGAAGCCGGTGCCACCTGTCGCTCCTGTTGTGCCAGTGCTGCCAGAACTACCTGTAAAAGACACATTGCAATCATCTCAGCACAATTCCTCGTATACTTGTAGACAATCATCTTCTGAGACCTTATGATGAATTGCATTACAGCAGGAGAACAAACTGCCCCATTATTTTATGGTAGGCCGCTGGTATGAGCATGTATCTGGCAGGTCAGTGAACTTCATTCGGGTTCAGGAAGGGGATTGTACCGGTGAAGCCAGTGGCGCCAGTAGCGCCTGTGGAGCCCGTCTGTCCAGTATCTCCAGTCGCCCCTGAAGCACACAGACATTTGCCACTTGGCAAGAGGACGAGAAGACGTGAAGCGAGCAGGAACATCTAATCAGAAGCCTTCAGCAGGTGCAATCACGAAGTAATGGGATTCAAGAGTGCTCTGTTTCAACAGCACTGGAATAAGGCCTTGTGCTGACCTGTTGCCCCACTGCTCCCTGTGGCGCCGGTGAAGCCAGGCCCTCCAGTGCCACCGGTGGACCCTGCACAAGCGCGCAGTTCAGTGATCCTCACAGAATTTGTTCCCTTCTGAGGTCTCGTCAAAGGAAGCTGCCCTCCTCTCAATAGAAAAACATTGAGGGAGAACGTACCAGTGAAGCCGGTTGCTCCGGTGAAACCTGTGACTCCAGCGGAGCCAGTGCCTCCAGTGCTTCCTGCACCAACCACAGTGCAGCGTTGGCTTGAAGGGCACCTCATGGATAGTCACACTGCATTCGAAGTGCGCAACAATACTGTATGCTACAGAGAATGGTCTTCAAATAAATGTGACATGCTGTATTCTGTGGTCAAGAGCACCTGTGGCTCCCGTTGTGCCTGTATCTCCGGTGAATCCTGTGGATCCGGTAGCGCCAGTGGACCCTGCATGCATGCATACCTATTTAGCAAACTGTCCACTGCACTCGATGAACACTTGGCCTTTGGTTGCAAAACGGGGAATTATATCATCCCATTAGCTGTGGTGCCTGATTGTTTAAAAAAAATTGAAGACAGCTTCTTTCTTGTCGTAGGAATGAACTGTGGCCACTCCCTTAAGAATGCTAATGCCGTAGACGCACAATGGCGCAAATCATTTCTTAGCGATGAACTCATCGAGCTCCCCTGCCATGCCTGACTGGACAGTGAAGTCATTTATTCAACAAAATGTTCTGAGAATTGCTGGAGTCAAGGCAGGTGCACCTGTGAAACCTGTGGCGCCTGTGCTTCCAGTGGAGCCTGTCCCTCCAGTGTTGCCCGAGAAACCTGGACAATATTCATTCTGGGTCAGGATATTGACCGCCATTGGCTGAGAATAACTGTCGAGATGGCATTTATTCTGGCACAAGAGGAGGGCAAGCTTCCAGGTTTGAATTGAGGATCTGTACCTGTGTCACCGGTGATTCCCGTGCCTCCAATGGCTCCAGTGGGACCTGCAGGGTGCACCAGCAAATATCCAGCAATTGCCAAATATCCTAATAATTTACCAAGTTTGGCAAGGACCACCCTCATGTTGGATCGTTTTGCAGGATTTGGAGGTAACAACTTGTTCAAAATAGAAGAAGAGCGATTCACCTGTGTCTCCAGTGAAGCCGGTGGTGCCAGTGCTGCCAGTGACTCCAGTGAAGCCAGTGAACCCTGGTACACATTTTGGGTGTCAGGGGTGCAGGTCAAGGGAGCGCACAACAAGAAGGTTCCAGGGAAGTGGCTTTGGACCATAACCAAATGAATAAACGATGCAAGGATTAGCAGCACCTGTGGCTCCTGTGGCGCCTGTTGCCCCAGTGTCTCCGCTGAAGCCAGTTGCACCCGTTTGACCTGCAAATCAATTTAAATTCGAATTGATGACCCAGAAATCTGCAGCATGTATTATGCCCGTGCTCCTGAAAAATGTGCACATGAGGAGACTCTTAGTCAAATATGAAGCGGCATTTTCACACTATAAAGATCTTTGCAAAGTTGAGTCCACCTGTGGGGCCTGTGAAGCCAGTGCCACCCGTGGCGCCGGTGTCCCCGGTAAATCCTGTGTCTCCAGTCGGACCACTGAAACCTGTAATTTGCAAAGGTCGGCCGTCAGTCATGCAATCAATCTGGTATGACAGATGACAAGATTGCAAAATTGGTGGAAGTTTTCAAAAAAGCAATAAGGCATCTGCATGTTCCAAGGTACACCCACCTGTGGAGCCTGTAGCGCCAGTGCCTGCACTGAAGCCAGTGCTGCCAGAGAAGCCAGTTGCTCCAGTGGCCCCAGTGGATCCTGCGCGATCCCCAAAGCCACATTTTAGAAGCGCTCACGACAGTGCTAGATAATGCCAGCATGGAGTGTTCTGCAGCTGCGCAAAAGCAGAGTCATTTGGCATGTTGAGCTTGCCTGAGGCGCCGGTGAAGCCACTAGCGCCGGTGAACCCGGTAAAGCCGGTGAATCCAGTGGCACCAGTTGCGCCTGAGAAGCCTGTGTCCCCGGTGAAGCCGGTGGCTCCGGTGATGCCTGTATCTCCTGTGGCTCCTGTTGAACCGGTCCCTCCAGTGCTTCCTGCAGGTAATAAGCATCAGCGGGTCACCGAGCAAATTATTGTGAATTCACGTCATGTGGGCTAGCATCTGAAGACACAGGCGTCTATATTTGCATGTTGCCGCTCAGGTTTGACAGATGGGGAGCAGCATGAGAATAGTGAGAGTGTTAGGACCTGTGGACCCAGTAGCTCCAGTGAAGCCGGTGTCGCCTGTGCCGCCAGTGAATCCAGTTCCTCCAGAAGAGCCAGTGAAGCCTGCGCAAAAAAAACATCTCAAGCTTATGGACAGCAAGTGGACAAAGGACATAAGATTTGCCTGAAAGATGATGCAACAGTGATCTTGTTTATGTAAGTTTGAGCGAAGTCCACCTGTACTTCCAGAGGCGCCGGTGAAGCCGGTGAAGCCCGTGGCTCCGGTGAAGCCAGTGTTTCCAGTGAAACCGGTACTTCCTGTGGCTCCAGTGGGGCCTGTGAAGCCTGTGTCCCCAGTGCCGCCAGTGAAGCCAGTAGCGCCGGTGAACCCAGTGAGACCTGTGGCAGGCATTCACAGTCAAGCTATGTCGGTGATCACGATGAATGTTTGCGCCTGCAAGGGTGAGAATTGGTCTGTATATCCCTGAGCCTTAGCATGCAAGCTGGTGTAGTATATCTGGCAGGGCTTTCGTGCAGATGGTGATGTCATGCACCTGTGTCTCCTGTGAAGCCCGTGGCTCCAGTGTTGCCGGTATCTCCAGTGAAGCCAGAGCCACCAGTGAAGCCAGTAGAGCCTGCACATGGAAAGGCACCTTGGTCATCCTTGTCTTGCATGCAAAGTTGTAAGAATCCCCCTGATTTGCACAATAAACACAAGTCGCAGTTGTCTTCTGTTTCCCTTCCTGCTTTGCAGAAGGAAGTATGTCACACCTGTTGCTCCAGTGGCTCCCATAAATCCGGTATCTCCAGTATTTCCAGTGAAACCGGTGGGACCAGTGAACCCACTGAAGCCTGCAGCCACACATGCACAGGTCATCGACCACCCAAACTAGTTTTAAAAAGCCTGCCCACAACAGATATAATATCTGGCTCGCACCTGTTCCACCAGTGTAACCAGTGACGCCAGTCGCCCCAGTCCCGCCAATGTATCCAGTATTGCCAGTGAAGCCAGTAAATCCTGCATTTGCTAGCATATCATCAGTGCAGATTTCATGAAGTGCAGAAACTAAGACAGTCCTCACATAACAAGGTTTGGCGCAGACATTACAGCTCGTTATTGTATCAATCTATAGACAGAAGAATCACTGACAAGAACCCCGCACCTGTGTCTCCAGTAGAACTTGTGGCGCCCGTAAACCCAGTTGAGCCTGTGCTTCCGGTGAAGCCAGTGGTCCCAGTTGCTCCTGCAGTAAAGCACTAAAGATATAGGCAAAAAATTCTCCAGGGGAGTATGATTGCTCCTAACCTGAGAACTAGTTGCCAGGATGCCAGGGTAGTGATACACAGTAGCATTATCAACAAGTGCAAGATTGCATCAGCATGCATGACAATGACTCACCAGAAAAGCCCGTGACTCCAATGTAACCAGTGAATCCAGTGCCTCCCGTGGCTCCTGTGATGCCTGTGTCTCCAGTGAATCCTGCATGCAACCACGGATGTCCTCAAAGACAGCTCTTTTGCACCTGATAACCACGTACACTTACTGCAATTCGTGGTGGCATTTGGAACATTTCTGAGAAGTTGCCTGTGGCTCCTGTGAAGCCAGTGGAGCCAGTGAAGCCGGTGTCTCCAGTGAAGCCGGTGTCCCCAGTGAAGCCGGTTGCACCAGTGAAGCCAGTGTCTCCTGTGGACCCTGTGAAACCTGTGGCTCCCGTGTCTCCAGTGAAGCCGGTGAAGCCGGTGAAGCCTGCACAACACAAAGATGCAAACGCATTCAGATCTCATTGAAAACTATTAGATGATCATTGCAATTATCATGCTTGACACGTCATCGCCAAAAAAGATCCCCTACACTGTTAGTAATCATGCAGTTATATGCATAATCATAATGGACATGATTACATTCCATCATGTAATGTAATGTAATATATCTTATATATAACATATTATGCAACTATGAACCTGCCTCTGCGCAGGGACGGCCCAAGGCACACCTGATGCTCCAGTGAAGCCCGTAGTGCCTGTCGAACCCGTGCTTCCTGTAGTGCAAAATAAAGTTATCAAGTATCAGGTCAGATCTCTAATTCAAAGGAAGGATTGCAGCATAGTGTGTCAATTTGTGACCTTACCTGTGAAGCCTGTGGTGCCAGTAAAGCCTGTCGCCCCTGTTTCTCCAGTGGGTCCACTGAAGCCTGCACACAGCAGCATCCTAAGCTTTAGAAAGCACACCATATCAGCTGTGAGGATCATCCTGATGTCCCTCTGATGTGCTAGCAATGCATTCAAGTGACATCCATACCTGTGGATCCTGTGATTGCAGTGGCTCCTGTGAATCCACTGTCTCCAGTTGCCCCGGTAACTCCTGCACGAAAATACTTGAATGCTAAGATGAGTACATGCATCACACCAGACAGTCGTGTAGCGTACCCACAGATACAAGCAGATAAATGGGTGTTTCTTCAAATATCACCCCTCAGAATGGCTTGCCTGAGGCTCCACTCGAACCAGTGCTGCTAGTGGCACCAGTGAATCCGGTGTATCCCGTCGTGCCAGTGAAGCCCGTTCCTCCTGTGACACACAAAATCTCAGTCATCACGATCTCATGCATGCACCTTCCCCAAAGCAAGATGCACAATCACAGCTCGGACTCCTATCTTACAGAACCTTCCTCGGGCCCTTGAAGTGAGAGCCAGATTTAATTTCAATGCATGAGCCATTGGCGAGCACCCAACATGATGAGAGTACCCAAAGGCAGATATTGAGAAAGGTATACCCGTGGATCCAGTGAAGCCGGTGAAGCCTGTAACCCCAGTGTCCCCTGTGAATCCTGTGTCCCCTGTGAAGCCACTTTCGCCTGCAAGAACATAAGCCATGTTTAAGGCCTGTGTCTAGTTCCTTTCCCTGATGAAGCCAAATATGTTGAGGCTTGATTTGGTTGCCTTTGGTTAGCAAAAGGATGGATTGCCCAGCAGCTTGAAAGGGGGACCTGCATTTGAGAGCAAGGTGCACATTGCGCTAGCATTGCAAGTCATTCAGATGAACGGTAATGGCAGTCTTACCTGTTGCTCCAGTGAGGCCAGTTGACCCAGTGACACCAGTCCCTCCAGTGGTTCCAGTGTCTCCAGTGAAGCCAGTGAAGCCTGCACAGACGAGGAGATATTGGCTCTCTGACAAGACATTCCTTCTTCATGCAGATACGCACAGTACTTCAAACATCATATATAAAAGCTAAATGTGCATGCATGACTCACCCGTTGCCCCAGTAGAGCCGGTGAAGCCAGTGAAGCCAGTCTCCCCAGTGAAGCCCGTGCCTCCAGTGCTTCCAGTGAATCCTGACAGGCATAGCAAATTTTCAGATGTTGGTGCAATATCGCTTGAGAACATTGGAAATATCTTGGGAAGGTGAGACTGATTAGCAATGTAGAACCAATACACACCCGTTGCTCCAGTGAAGCCAGTGTCCCCAGTAAATCCTGTGTCTCCAGTGAATCCAGTGGATCCAGTGAAGCCGGTGGCACCAGTGAAGCCAGTATTTCCTGCAAACACAGTAAGCCCACAGTCTTTCAAAAGAGCTGCATCTGCAATGAGTGGTCGCGGATATAAATGCAAATGTGTGGTGAGTCAATGGGCAGTCATGGGGCTGAAGCTGACTAGTGCTTGACTGTCATACCAGTAAAGCCGGTGTAGCCAGTGGCACCGGTGATTCCAGTGTCTCCAGTGAATCCAGTGGTACCGGTGAAACCAGTAGCTCCAGTGGAGCCAGTAAATCCTGTGAAGCAAGTCCAATTTAGTGCAGCTTTTCCTTCTAGTTATTTACTTATAAGTATTTGAATGTATATGCATGCCAAAGCAAAATGCACAGCACATCATTGTAGTGGCAAAGGGCGTTTCAAATCAGGACTGGCTGCACCTGTGGTTCCAGTTGCGCCAGTGCTCCCGGTGAATCCTGTAGCTCCAGTGGATGCAGTATTCCCGGTGAAAGCAGTATAACCGGTGTTTCCAGTAAAACCTGCCAAGAACGGCAGTACAATCCGTTCAATGCATCAAATATCTCCAGAGTGCCTCTATTGGGTAGGAACAGTCCAGAGAGTTGTAGCATTGATGTGGTGAGGCGAGGTGTCAACCTGTTGCTCCAGTGAAGCCAGTGTCTCCCGTGAAGCCTGTTGTCCCAGAGAAGCCGGTAGTTCCTGTGGCTCCCGTAAAGCCTGTCCAAGGATAAAAAGGAGACAGCTTAGACAGCACTTGCCTGCTCTGACACCACATTGCAACAACTATGACACATCTTTGAATTCCTCTTTCTGGTATGCACAAGAGAATTGAGGGGTTGTGCAGTAATCGAGTGCACCTGTACTGCCTGTGAACCCGGTAGCACCGGTGAACCCAGTGAAGCCTGTGTCTCCGGTGAAGCCTGTGCCCCCCGTAAATCCTGCACAGACAACAAGCACCTCATATATACTGTTGTATAGGTACAGAATTCCAGACACAGATGCGTAGGGTTGCACGGGAGTTCGTTTAACTTCTCATGGGACAGCTATTAGCAAGAGAGATGCCAGTAGGCTTGCCTGTAGCTCCAGTGGATGCCGTGCCTCCAGTAAAGCCAGTGGCACCGGAGAAGCCAGTGAACCCCGTGGCCCCAGTGAACCCTGCATCAAGATAAAAGCTCTAAGTGTCCAACATGCGTCTTGTGCCACATTGACCAAGATTAATTGCAGTCGATTGCTGTGATTTAGTGGTGTGAGTCTACTGAGGAGTACGAGCGCGCCTGTGGCTCCAGTGAAGCCAGTGGATCCGGTGAAGCCAGTAAATCCAGTGAACCCGGTTGATCCAGTGAAGCCAGTGAAGCCTGCATGGAGAGATATTGAAAGTTTGCAAGACAATCTGGCGAAGCGAATAGCAAACATCAATCTTTCTGAAGGAGTGCACTTCCTTGACTACATATACATACCTGTTGCCCCAGTAAAACCAGTGGCCCCTGTAAAACCAGTAAAGCCTGTGTCCCCGGTGAAGCCAGTGAATCCAGTAGCACCTGCAACAAACATGCTTGGTCATCATATTCATGCACATTCTGGAAGACCACTGCAGGGTAGCATGAGCAACAGTTATTCTGGTCAATCATTTTGTACGATGCATCGCAGGATGGGCATGAGATAGCGCATGCGCACCGGTAAAGCCAGTATCGCCAGAGAACCCTGTGAAGCCGGTGCCGCCAGTAAAGCCAGTGAATCCAGTGTCTCCAGTGTTTCCTGCACTCAGAAGTACATAGAAATCTAAGCTCGTATATCACAGAAAATCCAGGGGACAAAACCAGACACGCAACATGAGCTCATAAGAGCAACATTTTCACAAGACATGACCACATATACGAGACCTGTGAACCCGGTAAATCCGGTGTCTCCAGTGAATCCTGTGGCACCCGTGAAGCCCGTGAAGCCCGTTGCTCCAGTGAATCCTGCAGGGAGTCATACGTATGCTCTGAGTTATGCAAGTGGTATCTCACGGGACAAGCAGACATCAGGAATACATGCATGCATGGGGGCTTTGCATGTGCCAGCATACCAGTGAAGCCAGTGAAGCCGGTGTCCCCAGAGAATCCTGTGGTGCCAGTGAAGCCGGTGGCTCCAGTACTCCCAGTGAAGCCTGGGCAGGCACATTAGCAGCATTCTCAGCACATTCCTTGAAATTCAGACTGTTGGGAGAAAAAACCTTCAGAAATCTAGGCCGTCAGCTAAAGTGGCACCTGAAGACCCTGTGAACCCAGTGTCGCCGGTGGGTCCCGTGAATCCAGTGAAGCCAGTAGCACCAGCATTTCCGGTGGATCCTGTATCTCCAGTGAATCCGGTAAATCCAGTGAAGCCGGTAGCTCCAGTGAAGCCCGTTGCACCAGTGCCCCCGGTGAATCCTGCAAAGTCAGCACACAATTTACATTTGAGAGACACTGGCATTTCACAACCTTCAGCACGGCATTGACCACCTTCACAAAGCAAGTGCACAAGCCCTGCAGTACATTAGGGAAAGGCACTCGCCTGTGAATCCTGTGCTGCCGGTAAACCCAGTGTTGCCGGTGAACCCCGTGAAGCCAGTGGCTCCAGTGGATCCAGTGAAGCCTGCATGCGCAGCCCCAATATTATCTTGTGTCCAGCGTGCACTCCAGAGGAATCAAGCAGTGCGGCCTAAAAATGGATATTGACAGCTGGCAATAGGGTCAAATGGGATGCTATTTTTATATCCCGCACCTGTGTCTCCTGTGAAGCCGGTAAATCCAGTGAAGCCAGTGGCTCCAGTGAACCCAGTGTTGCCAGTAGACCCAGTAAAACCTGCGGCATGCCGAGTATTAAATAAGATTTCACGAATGATTTGGGAGAACTCAAAATTCGGTAAAATATATGCATCTGCATACATAAATTTTCATTATTGTGCCCATTATCAAGTGCAGCAGACAGAGCACCTGTGGCTCCAGTGAAGCCGGTGAATCCTGTAAACCCAGTATCTCCTGTGGAGCCCGTAAATCCGGTGACACCAGTAAAGCCTGCAAGCAATTTCTTCTTTATTGTAGCAACACATATGCGACAATAACGGGATCATCTACAGGCGTAAAAAGCTCCATGTGTCCATCTGTAATGTCCATATGAAAGCTAAGCACACAAATACACATAGCCTGCTGCCATTCAGCGTACCTGTGTCTCCAGTGAAACCAGTGGTTCCAGTAAAACCCGTTGCACCGGTAAACCCAGTGAACCCAGTAAATCCAGTGAATCCTGCGCAGGTAACAGAATGGGGGTCTCAGTAATGGACAGAAAATATTCTTACAATGATTTTGATGATTATATATTTTCGACCCCTCATCGAACATAAACCCTAAATCCACCATTGCATTCCCCGTGAAAAATTATAATTTGAACCGCCCCTGCCCTAAATCCTAAACCCTAAAATCACATTCCCTAAGCCCTAAGCTAAAATCATTGTAGAAGTATTTCCATGGTGAGTGAGCTGTGGTCTGTTCTGAAGATTGCGCTTAAATAAGAACAATGTACTGGCTGGCCCACTTTGCCTGAAGACTGTGCGGCCAATTTGCGAGGCTTACATGCCCGCTATGTAAAAGGAGCCAGTAAATGCACTCACCAGTGAAACCAGTGAAGCCGGTGTCTCCAGTGAATCCCGTGGCTCCAGTGAATCCTGTAGCTCCCGTTGATCCAGTGAAGCCGGTGAAACCAGTGTCTCCTGTGAAACCGGTGAAGCCTGTGGCTCCAGTGATACCGGTGGAACCTGCAAGCATGCAAGAGCAAGTCTCAGAGACATTGCTGTGTGCAACCATAAGCTCCAGGCATGGGTGCTTCAGATTACACCAAATAAATCCTGGCCCGTGCCTACGCTTGGTTGGCTCTACATTATATATCAATACCTGTGTCCCCGGTGAAGCCGGTGGCGCCAGTGAATCCGCTGTCTCCAGTATTTCCGGTGCCTCCAGTGAAGCCGGTGAAGCCTGTATGCCCACCAGCCAAAGCAGTCAGGTCCTGCTCTTCTTGGAGCCTTCAAATGTTGGCAGACTCTCTTGAGACCATTAAGTCAGCGCTTCAGGGTGCTAATGATTGATGCAGAGGTGTCACCTGTGGAGCCAGTGAAGCCAGTGGCCCCCGTAAAGCCACTGTCGCCCGTAGCTCCAGTGAATCCAGTGAATCCGGTGTCACCTGATTGGCACAAGCAGTGCGAATGTCAGTCACAGCCATCTGGCACCACATATTGCAGAATCCCTCATAAAAAAGCAGATGCTCTAAAGTAAACTTCTGGGTTTGCAGAAGAAAGGGCTTTGGCCACGCACCCGTTGCTCCAGTGAACCCGGTGTCGCCAGTGAATCCGGTGCTGCCAGTGAAACCGGTGAATCCTACAGTCCAGGCATGTTAATATTATCGACTCCCTTAAGCTGCTGTCTTGAATAGTTTACTCATGTTCTTGGACCAGCTTTTGGACCTTGGGTAGTACGTTTGGCAGAGTGTGGGCAGCAAATCATGCACTGATATTCTGAAGCAGACAGCACCAGCTTCAGAAAATACCTGTGTCTCCTGTGTATCCTGTGAAGCCGGTGAACCCGGTGAAGCCAGTGTCGCCAGTAAAACCAGTCTTCCCAGTGAAACCTGCAGAGACCAATGCCCAAAATTATATTCTGTATACCGAAAATGATCCCATTGAATGGGACATATGAATGGTTGTCACCACTGGGTTAAATCGACAAGACTCGTCAAGATTTTCCATCAGGCAAGACAGCTCTGTGGATTTATCATGTGCCTGTGTCTCCAGTGAAGCCTGTTGCTCCAGTGAAGCCAGTGGCCCCGGTGAAGCCGGTGTCTCCTGTGGCTCCAGTAAAACCTGTGCACATGACATTGCATATGTTGGCTTAACCTCTCAGTGCTGTGTGCATAGCTCATGCTACATGTCGCAAACTAATTCTCTCTGTCACATAAGAAAGATGGCACTTGCCTGTGAAGCCAGTGTCTCCAGTGGTTCCAGTGAAACCGGTATCGCCCGTAGCTCCAGTGAAGCCTGCAGTGCGCCAGCAAACATTCTGAGCATGATCACATGCATCCTTCGTTTCTACTGCCTGAATTTCCTGTACATTGCCTGAAATTTTGGTCAAGACCAGCGCACACCAGTGTCTCCTGTGAACCCAGTGTCGCCAGTGGCGCCAGTGAAGCCAGTGTCTCCAGTGAAACCGGTTCCTCCAGTGAACCCAGTGTCACCGGTGTATCCTGCAGAAGCCAGAAGCTGCTCAGATTACACAGAATCCTGCACATATCGAGTTCTCCATCCAGTCAACTTGACAGACAAGCATGTGCAGGGAAGGGGCAAAATTCTGGGATTGTTGACAGGCGAGGTCACCTGTGTCGCCAGTGAAGCCTGTGAAGCCTGTATCACCCGTGCCTCCCGTGTAACCTGCACAGCAATCCCACCCTCAATACTATAATTCTTAACCCCAACTCCCTCAGCAACAATCTCTGCAGCCAGGCACTGTCATGAACATGCTTTTCAATCCCCATGAAATGTAGCACTTGCAGGTAAAGATATATAAGGGGGCGAAAGGGGGCACACCCGTGGAGCCAGTCAAGCCGGTGGGACCCGTGTCACCGGTGAACGCCGCGCCGGTGAAACCAGTCGCTCCCGTAATGTTGACCGTTCCGCCAATCTCTCCCGTAATCCCCGGCCCCTGGGGTCCTGTGGGGGAGAAACCTTGGCCGTTGCTAATGCCTCCAGTGACGGGCAGCCCGATACCCTCTGGCAGGCACGTCTGCAGCCGTTCTCCGACCGAGTCTGTGTAATCGCTGTAGAGCGGCGGGCACACTGCACAGTACACCGAAACCCTCAGGCACCTTTTTCCCAGCGTTTGCAATCCCACCATGACTTCTGCCGGGTTTTGTCAGGCCTGCTCTTCACTTCAAAGGCATGCATGTTACGTCGTCATATCACATGCAAGATCCCACCACTGGATATGGCTTCACATCGGCGGGCACACTGTAACGTGCATTAAGGCCTTCAGACTCACCCTTCTCCCCAGGCACCTTTTTTACTACTTCATGTACTTCAGCTCAGCCCATTGCAAAGCCTTGCTCTTGACACAAATGCTGCTGGCAATTTCAGGCAAGCAAAAATAAAGTCGGCTTTTGACTGAGTAGTTGTTGAGATGCTCAGTGTGCATGCAAGCTCCTAGCCGTTATGTCGGCTCATGTCGCCTTCCCCAGTCAAGGCTCTGGGGCAGAAGAGCCAGGCACACGAATTGCTCTTTGCGGAGGCACTGACAGGGAAGTACATCGGCGTATCATGAGTACTTACTTTTTTCAGGGACTCCTGACAATACAGAATGTGGGAATTAGATCGGCGGCGGCGCACCGCACTTGCCGTCCACGAGGGTAAACATTGGGTTGCAGGCGAGGCAGGTACCGGGGACCTCGCAGTGCACGCAGCTGGGCTCAAAGGAGGGGTCGCACAGGCACACGCCCTCCAGCGTCAGCGCATCCCTCAGGAAGAAATACCTGTCACGTGACAACCGCACCTAGATCAAATGGTACTCCCCTACACCTGCCGTTCTTGGTGATGCTTGCTTGACCGGCAGAAGGTGCCCATGGGCCCGCCAGTGCCTCCCATGCAAGCATGCATGCATGCAACCATGTAAGCCATGCCAAGCATGCTTTCAGCAGCGGAGCAACAGGCAGAGAATCACTACCCCCACACAAAATAACTGGTGCAGCAACGCAAAATTCTCATTAGGCGCATGGCAAGCAAGCAGGGGAAAATATGTAGATTTGTCACTTTATCATTGATTACCCCCCAAATGGCAAATGTGATACCAATTGGCTACTTGTAAGTTGGATCACCCCTGACAGTCATGTCGCTCACCCCTGCGCGCAGCTGGCGAGGTCCAGGTTGTCGGGCGCGCATGTGACGTTGGCGACGCCAAAATTGACGCTGGTGGACGCCAGTGTGGCGCACACCCCGGGGGTTGCCGCAGATCGGCCGCAGGAGCCGGGCGTCTCACAGAAGCGGCATCCAGGGCCGGCCGTCGCCGGGTTGCACCGGCAAGTTCCCTCCTCCGTCACCTCCAGGCCCTACAGCACAAGTATTGGTCCGGAGTTCTGAGAAGGCATACAAGCACCAGAGAGGTAGTGAGCCACTGCCTTGTCAAGTAGGATATCAGACGTGCGTGGTTTTGCTACCTGGCGACACTGAAGCCATAGCAGCTTCCGAGGCATGAGTGGGACGGTGATGCAGAGTCCAGCAAGCTCGGTGATGCAGCCAGAGTCACCAGACAGGGAAGACGAGGTCCAGATGGGCGACAGCACTTTTTGTTCACCACTGTGGACCAAGGAAGGGGATGTTAGTGGGGGATAAGAGAGGGTGGGAGGGAGGGTGGCAGCACCTCCCCGCAGGCTTGGCAGGCAGTGGAGTTGGCGCAGAGGATGCAGTTGGGGATGGTGGCCGAGCACTCGCGCTCCGCCAGGAAATAGGAGTACAGAAAGTCCGTCTGGCGGCTGATCTCCAAACTCTGGCTCGCCAGCGTGCCCAGCTGCTCTGTGATGCGCACCAGTGGGCCCACCACGCATGTCTGCCCGCCAAGCGCCGGCTCGTGCCCGGGTGGGCAGCCTGGGCAGCCCACCAGATCCACTTTATTGCAAGTTTGCACTATAAACCCCTCAAGAGCAAGTATGAACCACATCAAGAGCAACGATCTCTAGAGCAGCTGAGAGTCCCCTGCAAAGCTTATGTACATGGTCATCCTATTAGGATACACTGTGTCTGCTTATCATGTGCTTAGTCAGGGTGGCTGCTATGGGAGCCTCTCCTGGAAAGCCGGAAAGGCTTTCAGACCGCAGGGCTGAACGAAAAAGAGGCATGCATGCCTCTTGCGTGAGTATGGTCTGCAGGTTGACATGCGCACCGCAGAAGCCGTCCTGATCGACTGCAAAGGGCGGGTTGCAGACCAGGCACTGCTTCAGCGTGCTGGAGCATAGGCTGCAGTGGGGGATCTTGAGCGCACATAGCCGGTAGAACTGCAGCAGCATTCAGAACTCTCTATATGGTGCAGCCAAAAGGATTGTGAAATCTGCAACACCTTTGATGGGATGTGTCAAGCAGAGATCCTTCAGAGTTGGCTTATCATCCGGGATTTGCATTGAAGAGCAAGAAGGCAAGTCTGCTGCGCACGTCTTGTGGGGTGGAGTATCCCGAGTCTTGAAAGTCCAGGCTCTGCTCCCACTGACCCTCAGTACTGGTGGGAAGGAATGCCCGTGGGCCTGTCCTGGTCTCTTGCTGCAGATCGGCTCCTGCACCATTTTGTGAGACGCACATCCTGAGTGACTAGAAGTATCTTTCCCATCAAATCAAATCAATCAACCGGCTCTGTCACGATGGATTAACCCATCACTGCTTACTCTCATCATCCTTTCCAGCTCCATCCTTGTCTTGCACCAATCAATGCTGAAAAAGCTGGGCTGGTGATCCATGAGGACGCACCTGAGACATGGCGAACCGAAACAAGACAAATAAGCGCTAATGCAACGCAGAGCTCCCAAGGTCGCAGTTTGCGCCTCTCTCCATTATTGCTAGAGATCATTGCTATTCATTTAGTGCTTTGCTAGTTGGTCTCGCAGGGATCTCATATAGTAAGATTGCCCATACGAACGGGCACGTCTTGCTGCGCCTGCAGATTCCATTGTGTACTTGACAGATCTAAATCCCTGTTTTTTTATTTGGATCAAAGCAAGCTGAGAAGATTGAATCAGAAAAGACTGCACGACTAATCGTCAGGGATCCTGAAGGTGATCGACGATGTTCTTTGGGCGAATCAAATAATGTGTACCCTCAAATGTATGGAATGCAACAAATGTATCACAGGTCTCATGCGATCAATATATCGGCCACTGCCTCCCGCGCGTAGGCCCAGGATTTCGCGCCATTGATCGTGCAGGGACGTGGCGACACGGTGGCAGGCACCACTATCCGGCTTAGAGGGAAAGCAATGTTGTTTTGATGTCAGCATACCATTATCTCTAATGTTCCCATTAAATCCCAAAAATAAAAAACAGTCTAATCTATGTGAGTGGCGAACCCAGAGCCCAGAGGGTCTAGGGCATACACAGGTCCGTCTGCAGCCGGAACCCGGGTCCGATATGCACATATCAATTCTTTTACATGCTTTGACATTGCTGAGTACATTACAGGGCTTGTTCTTTGCATCACTGAGCAGGTGTCGCGCTGGCCAGCCGGTCAAGGATGTGCCCATCAAGCAGGATTGGCTCCAGAGAACGCTCTACAGCTGCAGCCACAACTTCATCTAGCAGGTGCGACACCACTGCTCCCTCAGGTCCCTGCGCATACCTGCACATCCCCACCACAAACACGCTTTCAATCCCCGCGCATGCATGCATGCAAAAATTTGAAGCCAGCACAGACAAGGCACAGTCAAAGGTGTACGCGTGTTGCTTAAGTCAGCTCACAATGTTTGGATTCCATGCTGGACGCTGATTCTGAAAAGCATCAGATCAGGCATCGGAAAGCCTTAAGTTTGCTGGAAGCGATGCAATGTGACCGACTGACTGATGACTTGGCTGCACTCTTAAGGCCGGGTAAGTTGTCATGTGCATGTGAAGGCGGATGGGCTGGGATCTCACCTGCGCAGTTGCGGCCGCAGGAAGTGGACATCCACCTGCAGCTGCTGCAGCCCCTGCCGGTTCAGCGTCTGCAGTCGCACAGACTCAACAAACGACTTTATGCCGATCCGCGTTATGCCTGCACCCGACGCCATGAATTTCCAGTCAGCACTCCCGTTCAGGGACTTCTGCATCAATTGTGCAACAACCTCAGGTACTCCATGCTTTCTCATGATCTGTTTCTGCTGCCACAAGCAAGAGCCCAGGGTCCCTTGGGCAGCGACCACACCAGGTGGCAAGTCACATATCCCTCCAACCAGGTAGCAAGCGCGGATCATGCAAACGGGGACCTCAGAAATCCAGTCAAGCGGCCAGGTGTTGTCTCCAAATTCCAATATGTATAAGTCCCTTGGGAACGGTGCAATGCGCACCTGCGAGCACGCTGGCCTGCATGAGGTCGATCTGGCCGAAGATGGGCCCGCGCTCCTGGAACAAGCGCGCAACGTTGCGCTCCATGCCCTCCCGGCTGCCCGCCGCCGCGCTGCTGTACCACTCCTCACCGCGCCCTGCACTCCCGCCCATACAAATATTCTTATACCACCGCTCCTGAGACCAGCAGCCTGCTGTACTCGTTATTTGTGGCTAGGAAGACAACCTCTTCCTGGCAACCACGTCCTCTGCAAAGGCACTCAATGCTGTGGCAGCAGAAGTTTTACCCTCATCAGAACCAGAATGGGACCCCCAAGCTTTTCTTCACCTGCCACCCCGTCCACTGCCTACAAAGACATTATGCAACACGCAGAGGTACATCACCTTGTATGCCTTCAGCATGATGCCAAATTCAGATAATGCTCCTAAGTGGGGGTCTCACCGCTGGGCTGCGCGGCGGCGGAGTCGTCGATGAGCAGCGCGGCCTCGTCACGCGCGGCCGCGAGTGCCTGCAGCATCTGGCCGCACACCGGCTGCGGCGCGCGCGGCTCGCGCTGGTCTGCCGGGTCCGCCGCGTCAGCCGCCGCGCGCACCGCCGCGCTCAGCCGCCGGCCGTGCGCCTCCACGTAGCCGTCCACCAGCGCGCGCATCGCCATGTGCAGCCGCCTGCGACGAGCGATTGAGACCCTCTGAAAATCACTGCGTTCGCGGGCAGATACACCGGCATGGCAGCACACACTCATCGAAGTCATGTTAGCTTCTGCAGTAGAAATTTAAAGCGGTGTTGTACAGGACAAATCTGATCAGTGCATGCATCAAACTTAAGTCCTTTAGTTACTCTTGACTTTTCTTTGGTTCCCTCAAAGAGACCACTGCAGAATACAGCTGGTTGATGTGCATGGCCTGCATGGATGAATCTTTCTTAATGAGTATCACTGCCCCGGGCGCAAGTCCCAGCCACAACAATGTACTTTAGCGCAACACGATGGCTGCCTCAAGCGCGCGTCGCGGCTTTCACCGTCTGACCCAGATCATGATGACAGGCACGTCCCGGCTGAAGCAGCAAACATCCTGCTGGTGAGCGGCTTTGCTGCGGCAAATACCCAGGGGGCCGAGACTGCTGACCAATGCGTCATGACCTGCATGCCTTTTGAAAGGCGTTTTAAGAAGTGAACAGAGCCCAACCTGGCCACTTCGCCGGCGACAAAGGCGGGCGGCTGGCCGCTGCCGGAGCCGCCGCCCTGGCCCGGGAAGGTGGCGGCCAGCGTCTCCATCACATGCACCAGCGCGTTGCTCTCCATGAACGAGCACACCCTCGCCAGCAGCAGCAACACCCCTGCCTCTGGCGGCCCCGCCTCCGCCTCTGTTAAACCAATACACAGCCTGAGCACACTTCCCCGCACCCTAGAAATCTATGATTAAACCAACCCGCAGGCCTCAACATAAGCAGAACATGACCACAAATAGGTTCTGTGGGATTAAGATGAGCACTACAGTATCTGGCTAGATGTCTCCTCTTTGCATCATTGACGCGCAACCGCCGTAGGATCGCTCTGATGGCTTTTGAACATTGACAGGTTCAGTTTGTGGCCTGCGCTGGCGTTGGTAGGTCAAAGGCAGGGGTGGATTTACCTGGGGAGGGTGGGCGCGCAAAGACGTCCCAGGCGCCGCCAGCAGATGGCGGCGCGAGCCCCGGCTGGCCCTGGAGCCCCTCTGATCCTAGTCCTGACAAGCTCCAAAATCCTGCACACCCACAAGCTTCCATGAATGCCCTCTTGTCAATGTAGGCCCTATTCTTCCCTATTACTCATTGTAGCTCCCTGTGGCAGTCTCAAGATGTCTCTCCCACCTTGAATGCTGAGCGCAATGTCCCCGCGCTGCCTCTTCCAGCGTTAGAGAGGCTTGCACCCTGCTGGCAATAATAAAGTCCAACACAATGGATGGGGGCGGGTGGGCTCACGTGAGAGGAGGGAGAGGAAGAGCTGCTGCAGCTGCCCCTGCACCAGGTCCACGAAGACGTCCTGCCAGGCGCGCAGCACCCAGGCACGCTTGGTGTACATCTCCATCGCCTGCAGCACCGAGTCCGTCCCCGCCAGCAATATCTGCGCGATGCCCTCAAACGCCTGCATAATCCCAACACAACCCCCGACTGAGCATGCAAGGAGATAGCTGAAGGACTTCAGTTGCCCTGCAATATTCTGCTTTGATGAAAGGGGTCTGTTGAGCTGCATGTGCCATGTCCTGGTGCATGCATGCCGGCTGCATGACAATAAAACCCTTGTTGATGGATTATCCCTTGCACAAGGCTGCTGCAATGGACACCCTGCAGAGCTGTGCGCGCTGCTTTATACACGTTATTTCTTCAAAAAGCTACCGCAGAAGCACCAGGCTTGCTTATCGCATGCCATCAGCAGGCAGGGGAACGGGGAGGGCTACCTCCACAAGGGGGTGAGTCTGCTGCGAGCCGGGCATGGGCTTCTTCTTGGCTGCCTCGAAGGACTTGAGCCGCGGCAGCACCTTATGCAGAAGATCTAGCACCCGCCGCTCCAGCGCTGCAAAACAGGCCCCTATATGGTGCCGCAGCACACCCTCCACTACCTCTGTTCCCCTACGCCATTTCCGAGCAGTCAAACTCAGCACAGCCTTCACACGAGAGAGTTAGCTCTTGAGTATCCCATAATGTCCTGTATGTGGTGGAGGGCCAAAGCACGAGCAGTTTTGTCCAACAGCAAAGCAACCATAGAAGACGGAGTCCGTCTGTCAGACTTACAGGGTTCAAGATTGCCAAGGATCTGCTGAGCTTGCACGGTGGCACAAAGGAAAATTGCGAAGAAGTTGGCTTGGAAGATTTTTGTGGACTGGGGTGCACGTACCTGTCAGCAGGGGAGAGTTCTGGTAGGAGGCTTTGGACGCGCGCCACATCGTTGGACGCTGTGTACAGCGCTTCTGCCAGTACCGTGGCACCCCAGTCCTCGCTCGGATCTGTGCAAGCAGCATATAACACAGTCTGAACCCTCTCATCCGGAATCCCCGTGATCTTTGCCCAATATCAGTCTTGGCCATGGTGTCGATCATGTGCTTGTGTGGCACGCTGCATCAGTGCAAAACTGGGTAGGATTGACTGAATCGATTGTGCTCTAAGGTCCACAAAGGGATTGCTTGGGGAGCTTGCCTGGAGGCGGGTGGGCCTGTGCAGCGCCGTCGCTGGAAGCATCCAGCAGCTGGATGCCCGCCGAGTGCGCAGCGCTGGCCTCGGCAGCATCCCTCAGCGCCTTCTTCATCACCGCGATGTACTCCATGAACCTCTCCCGAGTCGCCTGCACATGGACGCACACCAGCGTCTGGCAAGCCAAAAGAAAGTCCATCGTCCACTGATATCCCTCAGCAAGGCTCCCCTGGGATTGTTTAATGTGCCATGGGCCTTCCTGCCATTGGCACAAATGGGTCTAGCGTGGCTTGGGGACACGAGAAGGAGCCGAGATGTACTGCCTGGCCTCCACAGCAAGCTCACAGTGCCTCGCCTGATAAGGGCCTGATAGGTGGGAAAGGCAAATGGAGCAAGCAGAAGACTCTTGCCTTGAGGAGTTGCCGGCGGCCGGATTGGTCAAAGAGTTCATTGAAGAGCACGGTGGTGTGCGTGAGCTCTGTGAGGAACCGCTGGTCCAACTCCACTGCAAACCGCGTCACGTTTGGTGTCTTCCCCGGCTCCAGGCCCCATGCGTCCGCATGCGCCACCTCAGCAGCCGCACCTGCGCGCACATGCACGCACCCTCACATAAAGGAGAAATTCATTTCTGGCCGCACGGCGCACATACCGATACATGCTCCAGCCAGCTACAGCCATGACGACCCCTCTGCAATAGTATCTCAAGACCCGCAGAGACGCAATAACAGAGGTCATCGTCAAGCTGTTGCTGACGGGTGCGGCCCTTTTGCTCAGCTTGCAGCCTAAAAAAGCTGTGTGTCCACTCTCTGACACCTTCCGCCTCTCCAGCAAAATGCTGTAGTCATGTCCATGCTGATCCACAAATATAGGGCGATTCCCTGGGCTGGGTGCAACACATTTACTGCTGAAAGCCAGCAAAACCACTTTGCTCGTCGTTGATCAGATGTGTCTGTGGCACCTGACTGCCGCCTGAGCCCATTCTGCACAGCCATGGCCGCCACGACCGCCTCGGCCTCCACCAGGATGTTGGCCATACGCAGCTTCATGCAGGCCAGGAAATCCTCCTGCGTCCCAACCACAACACCGCCTTCACAACACAATGCGCATAATGTATGTTCATGTCTGCGTTGAGATTCATAAAGTGCAAAGGTCCACCTCTGTGACCCTCCCAAGTCTGCAGAACCTCCTCCTCATTGAAGACAACAGTTCTCAGACATTTGCACACGGGTCCACCTCTCTGACCCTTTTGCACCTCCTCCATGTCACCCTGGCTATTGCATGGCTGACAGATGGCACTGACCCGTCACTGCTACAGTACCGAAGCTACGTGCGTCCAGGGTGTGCACATATTGGTCCAGGCTAGTGCTTCACCTGCAGGGATTCCACGGGCTCGCCCAGCTTGCGCAGCATCTGGATGCACTCGGCCGCCTCCTCCTTGTGGTGCAGCATGCGCTGCTTCAGCGTCCCCGTCAGCTCCTTTGCACACGCGCTCGCCTCCACCGCCACCTTCCTGAACGCACCCTGGCAGCACAGCGCATATTACATTACCTCTGCCCATCTGGGCTTTTCTGCAGAGTAAATTGAATCTGGAGTGCATTGGTGCACCAGCAACTTACCCATCAGCTCTGCCCATCTTAGCTTCTTTGCACGGTACATACCGCCATGAATGCAATGGTGCAGGAGGGCATCCATCTGCCTTCCACGGCAGCACTTGCTTAATTGATTATGAACTCCAGAAATATGGGTCACTGGATGGATATAAATACTAGGTTGTTTGTTTACAAGGCTGGCTTTTAGGGCGAATCTTGTGATATGTGCTCCCTTATATTGGATCCTGATCTTAGACTAGACAGAAACTGGAGTGGTCCGCACATAGGCAATTAATGCACACTAATCCTCATTTTTGTATGAAGTTGCTGTTGTCTCGAGCTCCCCAGCCCCTGTTCTTGCTGTTCATCTGGGCAGGCCATAACAATGACGGCCCCAAATTCTCAGATGCTCCTCTAGATGGCGCGGAATAAACAATTGGAAGCCATACTGATACAGGGAGGCAGACCTTGTGCCCGTAGCGCTTGAGCAGGGGTGCAGCATCGGCATAGGCATCCGCTGCAATGTCGAGGGCCCCTCTGTCCAGGGCGGTGCGGAGTCGGCGGGGCAGGTCGAAGACGGCCTGCAGCTTGGTCAGCAGGTTCTTCACCTGACTCAGCTCCTCGATCTGGTCCCGCCGCAGCTGCAGCTTGGAGTTCACTGCCTCGCTGCGCTCCGCCACGCTCTCTGCAGGTCCATAGATTACAAATTTCAGCCATTGCAGTAGCATATTGTGGCAATATGGCAAATGACCTTCGGCTGTGTCCCAAACTTGGCCAGAACGCATGCATACTACATGCATGCTCGATCTTGTTGGGGAATGCATGCATGATAAATACAGCCGGCCCGGCTGTAACTTTGTCGTTTGCCAACACTGAATGATGCACATATTGGGATGAATTGGGATAAGAGAGGCTTTTCAATATACACATAAGGTAGGGTGGCAGGCGACCTGTGACTTTCTCCAGCTCCTGCATGCTGGAGTCCATGCCATCCACATTGGACTTCATGGTGCGGATGGTGTCCGTGGCTGAGATGAAGCGGTTGTAGTTCTCATACACCAGCATCTGCATGTCTGAGTCCAGGTTCTTTATCTCCGAGGACATTTCCGTGTGCTTGGCCAGCAGGGCATCCAGCCGGGTTGTGCGCAGGAGAGACTGCAGATACCTGCCCAACCCCAGAAGCACAAATGCGTTCCTCTTGCCGTTCTTGAACCCAGCGTCCAGTAAAACAACATGCTCCAATATCTGAGGTAATTTTGCACATATTGCTCTCAACCCATGCAAGTTCGACGAGGTCCCAATACGTGTACCCTACCTGCGCTATCCTGGCAAGCAAATATCACTCACCTGTCCGTATCAAAGGCTGCAGAATCCAGTCCGGCCAAGGCCCTGCCACCTCCCAGCCTGCTTGCGCTCCGTGTCGATGGTGTGTCTGATTGCTCACTTCTTGGGGACCCGCCCTGGCTAGGGGCACCTTCCGCTCCATAATAGCTGCTCAGCAAACTGCGCACTCTGCGAGTCTTCTCATCCACATTCGCTGCTTGCTCAATAGCTGCCATGCTTGTGGAGCCTAGGCGTTGTGCTAGGAGCTTGAAGTGGGTTCCTTCACCACTTGAATGCTCAAATTTGATGTATGATTTGCGATTTTTACATCAGGAAAATTAGACCATCAATACTATACTTCGTACAAGGCTTCCTCTCAGATATAACAAATGCGGATGGAACTGTGGGATTAGAGTTGTCATGGAGCAGCTCTCTTTTTGCATTGTGATGGGAAATACAGCCGAGCTCTTTTCTATTCATCGTATCTCACGTTTGAAAGGACAGATTGGTTGCTTGCATGCTGGAAAAAGTTTCGTTGAAAGTCAACGAATGGGATCTCGATATCATATTCCCCTAAATCTGACCAACTCTAAACATGTGATCAACAGCCTCAAATTGTCACATCGGTCCCAAATTAATGCCTTTGAATTTCATTGAGATCCCTTGTTCTGCTGGGTGACTGAGTTTCTAGGGCAGATATTCTAAATATTGCAAATCGGTGGATCCCAGCATTAACAGAAGCCTCTAACAGTTTTATATGATTGTTTACCACATCGCACACAGCTCCTGGAAATTTCAAAAGCTTTAAACCCAGTTGGAAGGAAGGAACCATGGTGTCGGAACTCTGGAACTCGGACGACCCGAAACTGTGGCTGGATCACCTAGAAGCTGCATCGGAAAGAGTGAAGACGCTCCAAAATGACAGGCTGACCGAACTAGACCAGTAATACTCCCTTTTCATAATAATCAACACATGGAACACGTGCCAGTAGCCTTTGTTGGGCGCCTCTGCCTTGCTATCCAATAATTGTACTTCTCCATGCAGGTGGTTTTATGATGACTTGCCCGATGCAATTGCAGACAGATACCCAAGACCAGCGATCAACGCTGAGGATTTGGTGAAGCTGGTGCGTCACATTTTGTCATCCTGAGGTTTCTACCTGCACAGTGAGTGAATGATACCCAATAATATTATATGCTTTGACAACGTTCAAAAGCCTCTCAGCTCATCTACAGGTTGAGTGGAAGCTGAAGAGGGGGAAGTGGCGACCAAAACTTCTGGACTATGCCAAAGCACTACAGGATGACCTTGTGGAAGAGCAGTCCTTGGCGGCATTTGAACAAGCAAAGAAGATCAGGGACTTGGCCCCCTATGATGCAGACGATGATCGCGTAGCAATCCGAGATGCGATGCAGCCCTTGATAGAGCTCAAGGTACGCACCGTTTCCGTCCAGGAGTGTCACCGCGCGCACGGAGTCTCATGTGTACTAGGACAAACCCATCATGATCACCATGAGATGCTGCTTCAGTCATTTTATTGTAAAGTGCATGTCCGACAGGGCGTGGGCCCAGCCACAGCATCCGCAATTCTTACAGCTTACTGTGAGGACGTTCCTTTCATGAGTGACGAGGCAATGGCTGCTGCTCTGACGTGCGGGTCCCCTTTGTGCAAATCATAAAACAGCTCATGAAAAAGCAATCTGTGTGCACAACACCCATCCTCAGATTTGCCTGTGGGATTCCAACTGACAGCTGCCAAGCGCCAAGCTTGCAGGGGTCCGAAGCAGTACACGCTCCCAAGATACCTCGAATTTGCGCACCTCTTGAGGCTCAAGGCGGACCAGATCTCAGTAAAAAATGCTGAAGGGAGAAGCAGACAAAAGAGTGCGCACCAATCACCAGTGTCATGCATCAACCACACCAATGAGTTCTGCATGCATGCCTGCACAAGACCCTACAAAATTGAAGGAGGCAGTTTCTGCTATTGTGCTTTAAGCACAGTGCTTATCTAATGCATTCTATGCTGTGATGCGCAGGCAGGGTGCTGAGAGCCAAGGACATCGAAAGGGCACTCTGGTCCGAGGCTGTTTTGCAGAAACCACACTCTAAAGTGACTGGCAAGCGAAAAGCCAGCGAAAAGTAGTAATGTACGTGGACTACAGGCCAGTCGATTAAATAGGTGCAGGTCAGCTCTGCATCGTGGGCCAATAATTGGGTCCATTGGTTGTGCTATGCTTGCTGTGTGCTTACAAACAGATGAGTACAGCTGTGTATCCATGAGCACAGTTAGCTAAGTGGAGAATCTATGTTGGTGAACCCTGATGGAAACATATGTCCCACTGAAGATGATTTTAGAGCCTGGCCAGCATCCACTGTATTTGCAATTCAGTACAGTATGTCACCATCAAGTTCCATCTTTCTGATGGCAGTAGCTCTCAATCAAAGGCAAAATAGCAATGGTATAGCTGTACATGGTTTCGGAATTGAGTACCCCAGCTAGAGCCCATCTGGTGACTGATGACCAGTGAAATACACACTGTTGCTTAGCTGTACAACACCCTTCAAAGGGACGATCCGGCTGGCAAGCCTGTCACAGACGCCAGGTGAACATGTCGTTAGATCCTGCCGACTCTTCTGTGCAAGGCTGACCACAGAAGGAGCTGAATCGCTGCGGCGTGGCAAAGTCAAACGGGTAGCACCGCGGCTGCGACCTGCCGCCCGTGAAAGAACGGCTGCGCTGGCTCCCTCCTGTCCAGAACACCATCGGAACACACTTCAGACACCCAAGCATCATGCAGCGTGTAAACATCACCTTCGCCGTAGAAAGCTTCACTCTCAGAAGGCGCCCTCCCTGACTCTTACAAAAACTTCACAAAAGGCAGTGGCAAGCTGCTCATGTCCCTAGCATGGATATATAGAGTGTACATTTGTTTCAAGCGAGCCTGCAGAAAGAAAGTATCACACCTGACATGTGCTGAGTCTTGTTGGAGCTGGCAGCAGTCTCAAAGGAGGCCATGAGGCTGCGGACACGGCTGGCCCCTAGGCGCCCGGCTTCGAGCGGCGCAGGCATCAGCTGCGCAGCAGCGCCGCCCGCCGCAGACTCTATATCCCACGGCCCCACACCCATGCGCCCCTGCTGCAGCGGACCCCCCGGGCCTACACTCCAAAACCCCTGCAGAGCCAGAGCATCTGCACCCTCCTGCCTCATGCGCCGCGGGCTGGGCAGTCGGTGTCCTGTGACAGGTACCTGGCAGGTGACCGCAGGTGCTGCCATGCAGTCGCTGGGAGGGCAGGCCATGATCGAGCGGCAGTCGACGCTGCGGAAGAGGCGCTTGCGCAGCCGCTCCCGGGATGAGTCATCCGCTGACTCATCACCGGAGCAGCTGCCCTGCTCCGACGACCACCCGGAGCTCTGCGACAGCCGCGCGCCACCGAGGCGACGCCGCTCGATGGGCGCCGTGGCCGCCGGGCGACCGTCCCGGGGCGCGCCCTCCTTCGCGGGGGTGATGGGGCTTGCGAGCGCGTCGGCATGCACAAAGCCGCCACTGCCGGGGCCAAACGCTGCGCACACCATCGGAGCAATCTGCGTTGATGGCGCCCCCGGGCTGCCCAAAAGGGCAGCCGCCGCTGCCCGGGTCTGGCAGTCTCTTGGCTGCTGCAGTTCTGGAGTGTGCTTGCCCTGCGGCTCTTCATCCCATATGTTGCTGTCGACGGGCCATGCATCTGCTGCTGCGCTGCCCACAGGCGACTGCAAACTGATGTCAGACGCCGCTGCAGACAGGTCAAGGTCATCTGCAGGCTGCAGCAGGCATGCTGAGGCGGTTGATGCTGCACCTTTTATGCTTGCAGCAGAGGTGAATGCGGTGGGCGGGTCTGCTGGACGACTGCAGGATGCAACTCCCTCCGTGTAGCCCTCCGCCAGCGCTTCCTGATGAGCAGCCATTAGGCGTCCGCATCCACCGGGAGAGCCCGGGCTGTCCAAGCCGCGCGCAGCGGCCCACTGCTGACCGAAGGAGGTCGGCTCAGGCAGCAGCATGGGGCCGATCCTGCTGGCAAAGGAGTCAGGCTTCCGTGCAGCTGCTGGGCTGTGGCACTGTGCGGCCGGTGGCTCCTGCTGAGGTGCATTGCAGCTGGCGGCAGCTGTGGCTTGCATGTGCTGCTCTTCTGACTCGGTAATCTCCATGGCGCAGCTCCCGATGCCAATCGGCGCATTGCTGCAGCAGCTGCTGCTCACCCACTCCAGCAGACCATCGTCATCTGGGTGCAGCACATCTACAAAGCTCCCTGCGTTCGTCGCTGCTGCATGCTGTGGGGGCACCCGGCTGGCCATGGGGCTGTTTGCTCCAGTGGCCGGCTTGCATGCACCACGCTCGAGCGCCAAGTCACCGGCAGCCTCTGCCGCCCACGGCCGGCTAGCCTGGCCGCTGACTGCCCCGCCATCCCCGCCCCAGGCCTGCAACGGAGCTGAGTCTGACTGGTCTGCACCGCTGATGTCCATCGGTGTGGCTCCAACAAGGGCTTCACTGACCTCCCTTGCTATGCCAGCCGCCTGCGCAGCTGATCCAGTGACCTCTGCTGCAGCTTGTGCATCTGTGAGCGGTGCCTGATTGCTGCCCTGTTCACTCCCCAGCTGCTCATCAAAGACTGGTGGGCAAGGCGCCTCCGCTGCATGTGCCGGCACCTGCCGCAGTGCGAGCTCCATGTTGGCAGCTGGTGGGAACTGTTCCTGTGCATTGGTGGCTGATGTGGCATTAGGGGCTGCTGCGCTTGCTGCTAGCGCCAGGGTAACCGAGTGCAGCTTGGACCTGAGGCTCTGCAGCTGCCACTGGTGGAAGGCCTGGCACAGCCGCCCTCGCTCCCTTGCCCTCTCGACCTGCAAGAAACTAATATAATAATACACCAGTATTACTTGTTTGATCTTGTGTGACAGTGCCCCTCAATATTGAGCCGAGCCGATTGCATAGCAAAAACATTTCTGACTGTAGGCCTGTGCCATGTACATGACGTCAATTGCCATGTGAGTAGCAGCTGTGGAAAGGGATCGCAAAGTCCAATATAATTTCATTTTCATGCGCACCTCCTGAGCCGCTTTGCTGAACAAGACCAAGCCCCTCCAGCTGCCAAAGAGCTGTCTCAGGCAGGCGTGCTGCTGCGACTGGCTATAGATGCCCCAAGCCTGGAAAGCCTGCACAGGAAGTCACCAGTTATTCTCACGCCGGCCAGCAGTATTTCATCTGGGGACCGTATGGAGAATGAGAAAAGAGACAACTGTGAAGTCCAGAGCAGAAAAAAAGTAGTTTCCCAAGAAGTCAAAAGCGAAGAAACCATGCAACGTATGGTAAAGTGGTCGGAACTGAAGGGCTCAAGACATGATCCGTGCAAGAGCTACATGCGCTACACACCTGCAATGCCCTCCTGCACAGGTCCTCTGCATACAGCCGGCTGGATGCCTTTTCCATAATGCTGGAGCCATTGTCAGGGGAATCTGACAGGCCAAGAAACAGAATGAGAAACAAGTGAGAATAAGAACAGAAATATGAGGTGCAGTCACGTGCAAACAGCATGCATGATACATGAGAAAACAAAAAGAGCAGCAAAGGTGGCCTGAGAAGAGCAGAACGTGAAAGAGGAACCAAATCAACAAACAAATGAGACAAAGAGCACAAAAAGGAATAAAATGAGAAAATACAGTAGATAAGGGTCGGTGGTGGGACCCATCCCTCACCTGGATGCCGCGTGGACGTCCTGAGGCCGCGCTGCGCCTCGATCCGCAGCAGCGCCGCCAGCCGCGCCTTCAGCGCCAGCTTGCGCCTCGCGTCTTGATCCCTCGGCCTCCCTCTGCCGCTGACAGCCGCGCTGGCCACTGTCCCAGCAGCACCACAGGCACTGACGCTCTCCAATGCATGCTTGCTGTTGTGGCTGCTAGATACTGCGGCGACAGGCACGCCGTCGCACGGCCGTCCCGGGACCGCGCTGCTGGGCTGGCTTGGGGCGGTGCAGAGGTGGCCGGCGTCCTGATCTGGCGCGGCCGGCATGCCGGGCGCTGATTGGCCGGAGGCGGCCGCAGCCGGCGTGCGCATTTGCTGCGGCTGCACTGCCGGTGTAATGCTGTCTGTGTGTGCTGGGGTGGCCTGGCTTGCGCTCCTCACGTCAGCTGCCAGCGCCTCACAGCTGCTGTCCATATCAGTTGGACTGTGGCTGGATGCGCACTCACCCTCCACATAGCTGCTTGAGTGCGCTGTATCCGAGCTCGTGCACGTGCTGTCCCCCTTGCCTTCCTCCAGTGCAGCCTCTGCTACAGCTGCTGGCAGCCCATCACCCTGCTCGACAACTGGCCTGCGTCCCCGCCCTGTCAAACACAATCAGAGTTGACCTCTGGAGGTCTCTATCTTGCAGAGTGCCATCAGGGGGTACTGCATACAATTGAGTAATACCACCCGAGTCCCCTGCACCAGGAAGGCGCTGAATACACATATAATGTGGTGTATTTCCCTGACTGTGCAAATCAGGTGTATTCAGATAAAACACAGCAATGACATAATTGTCCCTGGCGGACCTGCAGTGAGGCGCGCCAGAGCAGCTGCTGGCGAGGAGGTGCGCTGCAGCTGCTGCTGGCGCTGCTTGCGCTCGGCCACCCGGGCCTGCAGCAGGTGCAACAGCGGCGCCGATTGGCTGGGGGGCGCTCTGCGCACGCCAGCTGGGCTCCACGGCGGCTGCAGCGGTGATGCTGCCTCGCCAGATGCGCTGCTCCTAGCACATGGAATCTTCCCCGTCTCAGACACTCTCTATTGCTTGTTTTAAGCACATCGTTGGAGCAAGGTTTTGACTATTGATACCCCATGGGACAACATCAGTCATTGCCTGCCAATTCTTTTGCGCTTAAATGATTGAGCTTGTTTGCATGCAGGGAAGAGTCTGCCATCAAATGCCTGCACTAACCTGCACATCATTACGCTGGACCTTTCTGCGGCTCTTCGCAGTGCGCTGGAAGCCACCCGCACGCCCCTATACGTGTGCTGTTCCACACTCGTTGTGCTCGGCAGGGGACTCTCGCCGAATGGCACCAGGGCCAAAGGTGAAATGTCAGCAGTGGGCGTTGATGGCTCGCTATCGTCCAGGTCATGCCCAGCAGCACAGCCATTCTGATGCACAACCACCTGCACAAATTTATCTTGCTTTTAAAATTGCCAAAGCATATGAACGTTCCAGTGTGCGCATGAAAATTTGAAAAGCTTCAACTTTATGCCTCAGATACCCTCCTGTACCGCACAGAAATTGCATTATATCTGGCACGCCACACAACCATTACAAAGAGCAGAGGGTTGTCCAGAGTTGTACCTGGTCGCTGTCTGACTCTGCTCTGAAGCTGGTCTCGATGAGGAACAAGTCCTCTGAGGCGCCATGCTGCGAGTATTCTCGCCACCCTATCGCCAAAGGTCTCTCACTGTGATCGCAACTCCGCCAGGCAGCAAAGGCAGAACTGAGCAAGCAGTGCGTGCGAAGACCACGCGCCATTGCAGCACGGAACGTCTGCAGCAAAACAAAATACTACTCAGAAATGGTGCAAACTCAGCTGGCCCTCTGTGGTGCAGAGTGCACTCCTGGCAGTGTGGCTGGGGGCTGTCAGACATGATAGTGATGCGTACCTGTGCTTTGCGCTGCTGCACGTATGTGGACCATCGGCTCAGGGCCGCGGCCAGTGTTCCCATGTTCTTGCGCGTGTAGAAAAGCATGATCTGAACTGCTGCCGCGCATATACTGTCGCCTCTGCGCTTGCATGTTCAAGTCATTGTCCAACCTCGTCCTATTCCAACTCTCTGAATAGGAAGTAAGATGTACGCAATATGTGCACAGCAAAAAAGGGGAGAGCCTGACCTCAGCATGACCTGTCGCCTCAAGAGACGCAGGTGCAGCATAGCAGCATGCTCATGCACGTTATGCAGATTCACCTCAGGGCCCACTGTTGCAGAGAGGTACTCACACAGCCGCCATGTGCCTGCAGAAGAATATTTTGGCAAGACAGTAGCTATGCTAGCAAAGTCCTGGATCACCCAGACATTTGTATATAACGAGATGGAGCACTAGTTATCGCACCTGTGAGTCTCTCGTACAGCGCAAGTCTTGCTAGCGCTCCGGCAGCTCGATTCAAGAGACTCCATTGCTTCTGTGGAACAGTCCTTTGGCCGATTTGCCCATTTCCGAGAGAATTCATGTCGAGCATACATCTGGTTACTTTCCTGCAAATACACGGGCAACACAGTTGTACATGCGGAAGGCAGACACAATCTAGGATTGTTCGATGAAATTTGGAATATACGTATGACGAATCTTTCTTTACCTTTCGAGGCGTGCAAAGAGGTTCTCTTTCAGTGCCAGAGGAGCAACAAGGGTCTGACAAAACGCTGCAAAATCCCCAGCTGCAGCCATTTCTAACTGTAGATATGTGATAGTACTGGGTACTATCTGCACAAGCCCGACCAGGACTGCAAGATACCTTTGCGAGATCTAGATTTCGCAATACACCAGTCGGGCAACGTACTCATTGCATTGTCTCATTGGATGCCGACATGCAGCTAACACTCGGATAACTACCCTGTTCATGGTGATCTTGCAAATTTGGAGCCCATGCGTGCTGGCACCAGGTTGGCACACAGCTTCAGAGAGGTAAGAGCAACGGAACATATCCACGGTCTCCGACGCGTGCCTGCTAGCTGCCCCTCCAGACGAAGCTGCATCGATGAGGTGTTTGCAGCGTTTCACGCAGCCAGTGATTTGCAAACATGCGCCAGAAAGTCTCCAAATTGTTGCTATGAAGAGTTGCATCTGTTAGCATGATTTGATCATGCTCTGATGTGGCTTTGAGGAGCTGCGCTTGTGATGATCGAGGAATCCAGGACTGGAACTCTGGTCAACAAGCGGAAATTGAGTCGTAAATTGGTGAATTAATTTCTCAGATCTACGTATGTGCTACGTGCTGGCCACTTTTGCATTAATCCGATGGATTAATGCCACCTAAGTCAGTCTGGCTAGTCAAATTAATTACCACCCTGTCCAAATGCAGGTCTTCTTCGATCTGGAGGAGAGTGGCGGTGGCCAGGGTGTCGAGATCCTGATCAAGGCGGGGCCAGTCTTCACGGAAGAGCGTGTGCATGACCTGAGGGACACACTGAAGCTAGGGGATGTCGTGAAGGCATCCGGCCAGCTTGAGCATGCAGGCAGCCACATCCTGCACCTGAGCAGCATCGTCGTGCTGGAGCGCTGGCGGGACACGAATCCCAAGCGCCACTTCATCCCAAGATGCCTGTCTCATGGGAGCGAAACAGCCAGCCCTGGCATGAGACCTGAAACTCAGCCAGCAGCAGCGGAGATCACGCAGGCAACACAGGAGGCCTCTCAGACAGCACACCCCGCGCATGATCAAGGGGACGATGGGATTGCTCTGCAGCACAATGACAAGGCGCAGCTGATCGGGACGCAGCCGGCAAATTTGCAGCTGTGCAAGTTTCACATCAATGGGCGCTGTGCCAAGGGCGCCAGCTGCCCCTTCCTGCATGTGGATGTGCATGCGGCGCCGAGGGTCCGGCAGGCATGGATCGCCGACAGGTCTGGACTGCATCCGATCCAGCTTTTTTATCATATGACCGGTGCTGTGTCACAAGTCTGCGGACAAGGCCCTGCCAGAGAATATGAAACCGTTTCATATCTGATGTGATGTGATGTGACATCATGAAGGAGATGCCTCTTCCCCACAATTTGAGCGATTGACATGTTTTGTACACTTTGAAGACACATTGCTTTGGGACAAATCTGCCGCAATGTCATGCATGCCATGCAGTGCTGTTCATGTGTCCTCGAGGAAGCCCTCAGCCTGTCTGTGAATTCTACTTGGGCATGGCTTGGTTGCCTGTTCAGGCGGCAGCACCGGCACAGGATGGCGGCGCAGGCGGGGGACCCGCACGCGGGAGGAGCGCAGCGCAAGCGGCAGAGGGCGGCGATCTTCGCGCAGTGGCTTCTGGACACCTACGGCAGCGATGCGCTCAACCAGGGCTCAGGCACGTCTGCTTCCTGCGGCACCCGACCATTGTGGCATTAAAGGGAGCCATAAACGCACCTGTACACGTTACCATCATCACCATTAACCTGCTTGAGATGGGAGAGAGGGCCAAGCATCCACCCTTGGCCGGTGAGGCCTGGGCTTGGACATATGCTGGCTCCGTTTGCAGGTCAAAGCATGATTGAAGATTGTAAAAGATCATGCCCCTGTGCAGGCGTGCTGGACATTGCCGGAGGGTCGGGCTCACTGTCGTTCTGCCTGCAGACAGTGCACGGCGTGCGCTGCACCACGATCGACCCGCGGCCGGCAAAGCTGTCGAAGGACGCGCACCGCCACCTGGCGCGCATCCGGGCGGAAGCTGCCGCTGAAGCTGCCGGCAGCTTCCGGTCCCTCCTGGACGCTGACGCCGCCTGCGAGAGCCTGTGGGGCTGCCTGGAAGAGGATACCAGCAGCGCTGCAGATAACCTGAGCAATTTGCATCTCAGCAATGGAGTTCCAGAGCCGAGCAGCAGGTGCCTGTCTGACAGTCCCTAATTTATGTTTTGGAGGTGTCTCGTGACTTGGGTGCTATTGAATTAGAAGTCAGTGTGTAAGATTTCACTTCGTGCATGAGGACAGCCTGAGGATTTTGGTTGGTGGTCAGGTCTGAATCGGCCCAGGATTCCCTTGAGGGAACCCTGCCAGATCACATTGAGGCGGAATTCAACGAGGAGCTCTGGGACGGGGGGCATGCAGCCCGGCTGCAAGCAGCATCGTTAGTCATTGGTCTCCACCCTGATCAGGCAGGCTTCTCATTTGTGTGCATGACTTTTGGAAATTCAAGGAGTTGCTTTTTGGGATTCTGGAAGCACCCCCACCATGGCCGATGGCTTGTGCCGGTATACCGCATTTCCTTGCTTGTACTGAGACCACTGGCATTCAGATGCTTGTAAACTTTACATGGCTACCAGCTTGTGGATGGGTCTCTGCTGGTTGTGCAGGCTACGGACAGCATTGTGGAATTTGCAGTGAAGCATGACAAGGCGTTTGCTGTGGTGCCGTGCTGTGTGTTTCCGCGCCTCTTCAAGCACAGACGCTTGAAAGACACTTTTCCTGTCACATTGTATGCAGAGCTGGTTGAATACCTCAGGCAGTTGGGAGGAGATGGTAGCCAGCTGGACCACTTGAAGTTTGAAGGCATGAATAAGGTTGTCTTCAGGATGCAAGGCCCCTTGTTACTGTAATGAAAGAATGCCAGGTATTTTGTCTGTACTTGAATGCAGCATCCTCTATTTGCACTCTTTTATGTTACAAATCCACTTCATTCACCACATGTGGCACTCCACAAACCAACTGTACTGCTGTAACAGTTTACATCACAGGATTTTCCTGAAAACGTATAGCTGATTCATATGAATATTCTTCTCAATGCACTGCTTCTGGGCAATTTGCCCCTATCCATGTTGTGACCCTCATCGGGGTAGCTTCTTCAGAGTGCGCCAATTGGGGTAGCTCCTTCAGAGTGCGCCAATGGCCTGCACATGACAGCAGACATGTCAAATCCTGTGCATAGTCACACCTGATGAGGCAATCTATGCAGAGTTTTTGACGAAATGCAGACACAAGAGAAGTTGTAATGAAGAGGGGCAGTGACAGACTGCCTACAAGACCAATGAGCCTCAGGTGCTTCCCAACAGGTCTCGAAATGTGATTATACTAATAATGTGACTGATGATTAATTGTTAGACGGCAAGTTGAAAGTCAGTCACACACCTTGAGGCCCAGGATGCTGCCAATGCCCTGCACAACACATTCAACAAACCTTCAAGATTGGCAGCGACTTCGTTACAGCTCGATAAAGCAAGGATTGAATCTCACGTCATGGATGCATTTTGAGGGGACACTCACCACAACGTGTCCAATGGTGCCCAGGTAGAGGACATCGGTGGCTGTGAAGCCTGCACACCAACACCGCAATTTATCAGAACTTCACCAAGCAAGACAGTTCTTTAAGGGTCATGACGATTATATCAGGGATTTACCTGACCGTTGTCATCATGCTAAGTGGTTCTTGGTGACGATGATAAAAAATTAGGGCTAAGTGTGGACAGCTACAAGTGGATCAACACTGATTCTTTGGGTGTGTGGGTGTCTAATGACGTGCACATCATCATCAGCCGTGCCATTTGTGAGCTGATTTGCACAAACACTGCTATTCACCATTGTTCACCAAGCAAAACAGCGCGTGCGCATCATCTGTTGCCATGTATTTTAAAGAAGTTGGAATGCATCAGACAAGCGCACCGGCCGGGTCGCCGGTCTGGAGGCCGGAGTTGTTGGGAGACAGCTTCAGGCCTGGGGAAGCGAGTCTGTTGGCGCTGGGGGTCAGGCCAAAGCGCCCGGCTGCCAGGAAGATGGCAGTGGAGGAGCAGATAATCTGCACAGCACATCATGCTCAGTCAGCGCCCATACTCAGAGACATGGTGCACCGGTACAAGCCCTGCCACTCTTGAAGCAGTTCAATAGGGTAGCATCCAGCATCCAATCAACAACATTTTGGAATGTCAAGTTGACAGTCCTTAGCTTCTCAAGTCCAAAAGCTCACCAGGTTGGTGCTGGAGCCAATGAAGCCATCAGCGCGCACTGTGAGGTTGGAGCGCCTTGAGAGCCTAGGTGCGGCAATCTGCATTCCATCATGCCAGGTCATGATAACAGGTACCGAAAGCCATTCTTTGAGATGTTCCAGTGGCCCAAAATTGAGCAGATAGTGAGCTACAAGCAAGCAGGCATCTGTCCTGCCAAGTAGCCCAATTTGCTCATGGCTCCCTGGGGGATCGCATCCACTCTATGTACACATTGCTCATAAACCTCCTCTCCGAGTCATCCAGCATGCATTGCTCGTCTCCTCCCCAGGCTTGCAGGGGCCTCACCTTGGCCGCTTGCACGGGCCGCAGGGACGGCCTCATGCCTGTGAAGCTGCGCACTGCGGAAGACTTCACGGACATGGTGGAGGACGCCATTCTTACAGTGCTTCCAAATGTAGTCGATCCTTCAATTCACTCTGAAACCAGCAGAGTCCCGACAAGATAAAATCCAGATTTCGTTTCCATTTACGGGAATTGTTGGCGGGACAGACTCTCCCGTAGCAGTTTATTGGCGGAGATTCCACGGCGCCAATGCGCTGTTAAGAACATGATGTTCTGAACATCCATCATCCAAGACAAATTCTGGGAAACACATCGGTGTTCTGCCTTGTTCGAGTCATAATTACTTTCTTGCTATTGTCAATTGTCTCCTATTGAGAAATTTACATTGTGGGTGGTGCTTATTGAGGGTTGCACCCTATTGTGAAGGTGCCAGGATGGCCTTCAGAGCGCGCTACCTGCAGCAAGTTATAAGGCAGCTCAGATGGACGGCTTCTGAATGCAGCAGCAAGGTACATCAGGCTGCTGATGTAAGATCTATGGCGTGTGCCTCTTGTCTGCCCGTTCAGTCCAAGGTGAGATCTTGTTTTATGGTCCCTGTGTTTGCATTGTAATCCCAAAAGGGAGATTGTGCAGTGTACGCCTTGTATGTAACAATGTTAATTTGTTGATGCCATTGTACTTGGGGTGCATAGCGAAGAGATTGCCGTACCCCCTTTGTGGGGTTTTCATATGATGTCTGCCAACAGCCTGTTGTGCGTGCAGAGAATGCCCTGGTCGCACCTCGGCCTGGGATTTGCCGCAGCGGGCCTGGCATCGGTGGCCTTGCCCAATGAGGCAACATGCACTCCTTCTGCAGCTTCAGTAGACACAGCGGTGAGCATTGCCTTCACCCTGTCACGCAATTGGCATCGAATTCCTGCATGCGCGGTTAGCTTATCCCAGGGTCTAGAGATAGTCAAAAATTAGTTCTGAGCCGGTCAGTGCTTTCTCATGCAGGGTGGCATCAATCTGGCCAATGCAGGCATGCAGGCTGTGAAGGCAAAGCCGCAGGTCATCTTCGTGCTGGGCGGGCCTGGCAGCGGCAAGGGCACCCAGGTCCGCTAATCAGTATCCTTTGCCAGACAGTTCTGTGTGATCATGCTGCGGTAACATCAGCCCATTTGCAGATCAGTCTGTTGGCATGCAGGGAGATCCCATTTGATGAATTGCACTCCATATGGTGCATCTGTCTTCAGTGCCAACGGTGGATGATTCAAGTAGCGGGGAAGCGCACAGACTAGGAATATTGGTGTGTATTGTTGCTGAGTGGTGGTGTGCTTTGCTGAGCAGTGTGCAAAGATGGTGGAGGAATTTGGTCTCCTGCACCTGAGTGCTGGGGATCTGCTGCGTGCCCACATGAAGTCTGGGACGCCGGACGGCAACATGGTGGCTGAGATGATCAAGCAAGGCCAGATTGTGCCCTCAAGGGTATGTACTCCCTTCCTTCGTAATGCAAATATCAGATAATAACTTTGTTGCTTACTCGAATGGATTCCCGATCGATAATCCGGGGTAATATCCTGGCCCAACAAAAGAAACGAGCGGTTTTTCGGGAGGTGCCTGGCACATAGACCTCTGGGACATCCACAAGCTGCAGCAGCATCCTCTCACACGATCAATGCTGTCATTGCAGGTCACCATCAGCCTGCTAGAGGAGGCCATGCTGAAGGGAGGCAAGCAGCAGGTTCTCATAGACGGCTTCCCGCGCAATGAGGAGAACAGATCTGCATTTGAGAGCCAGGTGTCCGGCTGATTTCTTCTGCGCAAATCCCTTGTTTCAACACAGCTTGAGCAAAGTGGTCTGCTGTCCTGCAGCCAAGATTCAATGCATCATCGAGGTTAGCTGAGCCATAATTTCTTGTGCAATGCAGACCGGCATAGAGCCAGAGTTTGTGCTGTTCTTCGATTGCCCCGAGGCTGTCATGGAGCAGAGATTGCTGTCACGCCAGGCGGGCAGGACTGATGACAATATTGAGACCATCCGCAAGCGCTTCAAGGTTGGCCAGCAGCCTGCAAATGACCACCTTGCAATACATCGGCTTCCTTGCAGTCCCTGACGTTGCTTCTGCTATTGTAAGTACCTCAGCACATAGTTAGATTTTGCATTGTCATGACATGATGGCTTGCAGGTGTTTGTGGACAGCAGCATGCCCATCATCAACTTCTACGAGCAGAAGGGGAAAGTGCGGAAGATCAATGCAGACCGCTCTCCAGACGAGGTGTATGCGGATGTGCAGCCGCTGGTCAGGGGGCTGCAGGCATCAAGCCTCTGATAGGTCACACTACCGCTGTGTCACTGAAGGGATTCTTACTGAAGGGATTCCCTTCAAGTGAACTTTGTTTATCAGACTCAGCTTGCATTGGATGCAACATTGCGCATATAAGTACTGTTTCACATTCCATCAGGCCACCGTGGAGTGACTCCCGGATTGATGCGGCCGGGAATACTGTGGACGAAGAGCAGCTGTATTTTCTTTGATGAAATACGAAGAAACAATTATCTCAAGTATTGCTGCAGCTTTGTGAGCCTTGGGGCAATCCTGCAAGCAAAACTGCAAGTCCCTGCATGTGGCTTCTTGACAAACTGTAATCTCTTAGTCACTGCATCATGCGCCTTGACGTTATTATTATGCGGGTGTTGCTTGCACAAGCCTTGCACAAGAGAAGCTATTTCAGACTCCTCTCAACAAACAGAAGCATTGGAATACTGAGCCATTCTTAGACGAGCTGGTATAGCAGAGTACGTCAGAAAGAAAGAGAAAGCATGGCCCACTTAGAGGCAGAGCTGGCGAGGTTCGAAGCGGAGCTTGCTGGTTCAAATGGTTTCCAGGTATGGTAATAGGAGATTATTTAAAAAAGGTTAACATGATAAAAGATCTGGAGATTCATCGAGCAATTCGCAAAATGAATCTGACCTGTGAGATGTAAATGGGGTATGCTGATTGAACATGATGCGATGGCAAGCAAGGAATCAGAAAATGCAAAACTTGGGAATTATCTGCACAAGCAATGACGAGCCACCCAAATGCCAGTTGCTGAAGAAAGATGGGGTCTGCATCACCAGTCTCAATCTCGTGGTGATGAAACGCAGGCTCAACAACCGCTCCCTGGGCCACCAGGAGTATCCTCTCAGCCACGTCCCGCCGCATTTCCACCACCACCGCACTTTCATGGTGAGCGTCCTGGAACTTGGCTTCAAACCCGATCTCAGATTACCCTCTTTGTTTCTGTCTAAGATCTTGCTCAGTGTCATCCAAGGCAGATTAATGCGATTGCTGGTGCAGGCTCCGCTCCATCCAACCTGCAAGCACCACCGGCATCTCTGCACATGCCACCTGCTGCCCAGGTAAACTCTGAGCGTCCTGCTGAAATCATGATATCCCAGGAAAGGCTCTGCGCTGCTTTTCGCACGGATCACATGCATGAGTGAGAATGTAGACCAGCAACATCTCAGAATGATCAGAAGGAGGCGCCACTTGCAAGCTGCTGAAGTTTGTGTGCAGCTGCCACCACCGCCACAACAGGCTGGCCCAGCATACCCACCACCAGGCGCAACGCATTTGCCACCTCCCGCAGCAGCCTACGCACCCCAGCCTTACCAGGCCCCACAGCACAGCTACGCGCCACCCAGGCCTGTGGCTCAGCAGGTCAGCGCAATTGCTGCCCCGTTCCCAGTCATGAAACTTCTTTCTCGGCCTCTTTATTGCATCCGGTCCTTCACCTGATAATGCACACCGCTGTCATCTGCTGTGCTCCAGAAAAGAAGCAGGAAGGTGTCCATTGCTGAGTGATATTGACTTTATGTATTGAAATTTTGCTTCTTGGGGTGCAGCCGATGCCCTCCAATTACTATGCAGCGCCCCAGTACCCGCAGTACGCGTCAGCGGCCAGCGGCGCTCCAGCAGGACCGATGCCGGTCTACGCATCGGCCGCGGGTCCATCCGGCGGCGCCCACTCGCAGCACGATGCACTGGCTGGAGTGAAGGTGCTGCTACATCTTCTGCACATGGATATCAAGTTCTAAATTGTGTTTGCTTGAAGTTCTGAAGCGGTGCTGTTGCTGAAGCGGTGTCCCAAAATGCTTATGCAATCTGCGGCTGTGCTGTGAGACTCCAAAGCAAAGGAAAGCGGAATGCGCAAGCTTTAGTAAATGCGCCCTCAAGTATTACAGAGCCTGCAAAGAGCCATGGAACTTGTGAGTGCAGCTAATGATATTCAAACCGAAGTCTTGAGGATGAGGCAAGATGTGATGGTGTGCGCAGGCGGCATTGGAAAAGGAAGCGAATGAGAAAAAGAAGAAGCCGCCGGCAATGCCAAGGGCGGCCGGAGGGGAGAAGTGGTGGGACCCCACGCTCACAGAGTGGCCGGAGAACGACTTTCGCATCTTTGTGGGCGATCTGGGCAATGAGGTGAATGACGATGTGCTGACAAAGGCGTTCCAGAAGTTCACGTCCTTCGCCAAGGCCAAGGTCATCCGCAACAAGCACACCAACAAAACCAAAGGTGCGCGCCTGCTGCCTCTGTGGCACATTGGATGCCACGCTGCTGGAAACATCATATCGCATGAATGCAGAGCGTGCTGTGTTCTTATGTCATGTGACCCACTGCATTTTCACCTAGCCTGAAGAAATATGCAAATAATTCGGCTTGCGGAAAAATGCTGTTGTCATGACCAGTGAGAGAGTCTCACATATGGCAGAGCAGAGAGCGTCATCATCATGCATGCATGCTTGGCTATAAGATCGCTAAGTCAGACTTTGCGGGCTGTGGTGCAGGGTTTGGGTTTGTGAGCTTCACGGACACAATAGAGGGGGTGAAGGCGCTGCGGGAGATGGACGGCCAGTACATTGGCAACAGGCCATGCAAGCTCAGGAAGTCCACCTGGGACGAGCGCACCAACACCCAACAGCTGAACAAGAAGCGGAAGGGCCATCACGATGGCAAGCCCGTGCTCAACATGAAGAAGCATGTCGGCGTGCTGCACAGATAGCAGCCGCTGCGCCGCCGGCAGTGAATGTCGGCCTCCTGCTGCATGTGTGTTCAGAGGTCTCATTAAAAATTTCGCAGGACCTTGGGGATTTTTGCTCTTGGGACCAGCATCTCTGCACAAGTACTTAATGCTGGGCAGGTTGGGACTTAGTATGGGACTTAGTTGCTACATTGCAGGTGCCTCGTCAGCGATTACTAAAGAATTGAATATGCCTCCAGCTTGACCAACGTTTGTCTTCTTGACAATTGTCAGTTGTGTGCCGTTCTAATGTAAGAAAGTGAAACACATATTGAGCATCAAGCAAGATCCAGTCGATCAATTGTGCGCGTTTTCCTCAGTTTTTCAATACACACATCTAATGTTTCACTTTCTTTGCAAGCAAAGCTAAATTGAGGGAACTGCTGGTGCAACGCGACAATGGGTAGGAAAGGTGGTGGTCGGAATGCCTTCGTGAAGGCTACATTGCACAAGACTGAGACTGAAACTCTTGAAGAAACGACCGATGGAGACTTGCAGAGGCAGGCAGAGCCTGTTGCTCCGCAGATAAGTGATGTGTCGTCAGGTGAGATGTACAAAATGCTTATATTATGCCAGCATTTCATGTAGTGCGCATCATTCAGGGAAAGAGGTATGGCATCTGATCTGTTTTCATCAATGCAGGCAACCCGCCGAAACCAAGCAAGACAGAGGAGAAAAAGTTCCCCGCGGTTGCAGTGAGCGCCTTAGATCATGACGAAGAGGAGACCAAGGGTCAGTTGACACAACGACACAAGAGGGTGCGAGTCCATGCCGTCAAGAGTCAGCATGTCTGCTTGACTTGGAGTCAGTGTTTATATTCATGATACAATCTCCTTAATTTAAAATAATGGCCAATATCAACACCTGACTGTCGCAGGAAATGAAGCTTCATAAAGAAGCCATGAAAAAGCTGGGCAAGAAGCGCAAGGTGAGCAGGATCTGTGACTCTGGGACTGGTCTGGTGCTTCAGCACTGATTCCACATGCAGGCGAGTCAAACTACCGATTTCATTAAGTCTCATGCAGGATGACATTGAGACTCTTGACAAGGAGATCAGCGACCGCCACGCCGCCGAGCTGGCCGGCCTCGAAAAGCGGCTGGCCGCAGAATCATCGCCCGGCGATGAGACGGTGCAGCTGGCCGAAAGCCTGTACGAAACCAAGCTGAACAACGGCCAAGAAAGGGTGAGCTGCCACTATCACCACCACCGCAGCCGCCATACCCCACAAACACTTGTTTGGTGCGGGCAGAAGTGCCTTGTGGTGGATGCCTGAGGTGGTTAAAACGGCAGTTAGTGTTGGGCAGCAGCCGGAGACAGAGCAGCCGGACTCGGAGGCAGGCAGGCGGGGCTAGGCCCTGGAAGGGGCACACCTGGCGGCTCAAGCGTGCCAAGCAGACTGCATGATGGGCCAGCCTGCCAATTGCTAGCGCCCTCTGGAGAAGTGACCATTGGTGCTGGGAGAACTCTCAGACGGTTCCGGAATGTGGGCAGAAGGGCCGTAAGGTGGATGCTTTACGCGGTCATATTGGAACCAATGGGCGGAGAAATTGCACTTGGATCGGCTAGCATTATCGGCCAGGATTGGCCAATAATGCTAACGTTGGTTTATCTTTGACTTGGTGGAGGAGAGCCCAAGACAGAGAAGTTTAAAGGCTGTCATAGAAACGCTGCTGTGACGCACCTGATCCTCATGGATTGGAAAGGCATGTAATAATAATATTGATATTAATGCTAGCGTGTTGTGGCGGCAGGGCGGGGCGCAGCCGTCGCGGGCGCAGAAGCGGCGGGACGCGAAGGCGGCGGCGGAGGCGGAGCGGGACGCGCGCATCGCGGAGGAGCAGGACGCCATGGGAGACAGCGACCGCGTGATCGAGGAGCGCGAACTAGCCGCCACGCTGGCGCCGCTCGGCCTCGCCGTGCGCAGCATCCCGGTGCGCTCCTGCCGAGCACTGCATTGCAATTTGTGGACGCACTGTGCCTGAGATCTACCGCTCTTCTGTTTTCAAGGGGCGATCTCATCCCCTCCATGGACGGTGGCACCTGCTGCCCCGCCCTGGATGGCGTCCCCATGCAGCTGCCAGGCCTGTACTTCGCAAAGGAAAGTACATATCACAAAATGAGAGTACAGTATCTTGAGCTGCCGAGAAGTGTCGGTGTGTCTCGCCAAAATCCTAACCCGTTTTGGGACTCGCCAGATCCAAGCAAGGCGCAATGGACCGTGGGCACGGCGCTCAGCCTTTGTACCGGCCCCCGCCAGCCAGGGCCAATACAGTATGCTGGGAGTATGCACCCTATAAAAATCTGTCTGGCGCTCAGGCGGATGGGCACTGTCTGTACCGGGCGGTGGAGGAGCAGCTGGGCGCCGCCGGGTGCGAGGAGCTGCTGCCGCCGCCGCGCGACTACTGGGCCGTGCGCGCGAAGGCCGCCGCCTACATGCGCACCCACCCCGACCAATTCCTGCCCTTCATCCCACAGGTCAGGCCCAATAGATTACAGAATTGCTGAATGTTTTGCCAGCACTTGTGGAAGAGATGTCCGAAGTGCTGCCTGCTGGAGACATCTGGTGCCCAAGGGTCAAAGGTGCCAGAGACATGAAGGTCCATGCTCAATTTCAGTCCTCATGCAAGTGCTAATCCTCTTGGAGATCTTTCGCCAGGCGCATGTCTCAGCACTCCGCCAATTCACTGCCCAAGCTGCTGCCGCCTGCCAGATTCTAAGCAAAGAGTTTCCAAAAAATTTCTAGCCTGGTGGTGCACCGGGATATGTCTACACTGGAGCGTGTACTTTCAGAGCTTGGCCAGCCTCATACAGTTATGACTGCGGAGCTGACAAGCAAGTTGCTGACTTTCTGCGGCAGGAGGACGGCGAAGACGTGGGGGCGGCGTTTGAGGCGTACTGTGTGGCGGTGGAAAACAGCGCGGCGTGGGGGGGCCAGCTGGAGCTGGGGGCTCTGGCACAGGCGCTGCAGCGGCACATCGCGGTCTACTCCGTCGGCATGCCCCGCGTCGACATGGGCGCCGAGTTCAAAGGTGCATGCGCCTGCTTCGGCTTGTTGCCTCTCCTAGCGGCTTACTCTTACCACCGCTTTTACTATTACTGTTGCTGTAAAGTTTGCATAGGTGTCATACAGGAGAGAAAGGCCTCTATGGAAACTCTTCCCTTTTCGTTGCAGTTGCTCCGTGCTTTTCCTGCCATGAGGCAGAGCGCGTCTGCAGACGAGTTGTAGAGTAGGTGCTAATGGAACCGCGCTTTGCACCCATAGTCTCCTCCTTGTTCTTGGTTTCGGCTCTGGCGGCTGTGAGCTGGCAGGATGGGCGGCTGCTGTGCAGCTACTGGCTGATGTGTTTCTGTTCTTGCTGGCTTACGTTGCCACCTGTTTGGTGGAAAGTTGATGTGCAGTAGTGTATACACGTGCGGAGATATATGGTGACACATGCCAGTACATGTTTCAATCAATGGATGTGCACAGTGAGCTCAAGACAGGGCCGCCTGGTTGCAGGCGAAAGTGATGAAGGGAGAAGCCTGCGGTTGTGTTACCTGAGGCATGCGTTTGGCCTTGGGGAACACTACAACAGCGTCACCAGCTTGCCTGATGAAGAGGAAGATGACTGATTTGCAGAGTCCCCTGCACCTGCCTTGTTCATGATGCTGATATAAGAGGCGATTTTGGCCATGGCACAGTCCTCAAAGTGCGGCTGTACTTCTAATGGGACTGTGTAGCTAGAGAATAGAGGGGTTGCACTTATCATGCAGATGCCTGACCAGTAGCTACTATGCAAGTGTGCGATGTGTTTGTGCTCGTACTTGATTGTAAGGTAATTTGTATGGACTGAATGCATGTGCATTACTGTGTGGTGCGAGATGAGTCCGTACAGGCAAGTATCTTGTGCTATCATAGCAAATTGCCTTTATAAATAATTACATGTTGAGTCACATGCACGCTTTCCAGCAAGTTCGAAGTATTATTAATAGCATTGCAGCAGTGCTCTGCAGTTCTGCAGTCTCAAAATTGGGCAAGCATCACTCATATTCGTCCCCACAGGCTGCTCTTTAGTCCTTCTGATCTATATCCACCGTCGCTGAACTGCACACAGCTCTCCTATGAAATGTTCCAAGGGAAAAAATATATAACGTGCCGACAGGCATTCCTAAATATTATACAATTTTATGCCCAAAGACAGCCAGATCATAGTGATGACTCGATGCCTCGATGCCGCAACAAAAAAGCAGACCTAGGGGAGATTCCTATGATGTTCGCACATCATAGACACAGAAGCAACTAAGAAATGTCTGATAGTCAAGACAGAGAAGTGTCCTGTTATAAGTGCCATAATGAATGCAGGCCTTAAAGCTTTCTAAAAAGCTCAGGTGTTCCTAAATTTCCAATGAACTATACACCCCGTCCTACTCCCACAGGCTACTCTGCTCTCATCCTTCACCCACCAAGCACTCCTCGGAGATGGTTTGCTGAAATGGTTTTACAGTAGGCAGCTTCCTTTCATGAGCTTCTCACAGCGCAAGAGCAGAATCCGAGCGCGCTCAGTGGCTGTGCAGCCTGAAGAGGGCGTAGACAAGCAGGAAGGCTGCGACCTCGTGCTGCATTTGAAACGTCTGGAACTGCGCTCGCTGCTGCATCAGCTGCTTCTGCACTGCAGCCGATCGGGTCTCTGTCGCCGTCAGCTTGTCCTGCAAGCCACAGCCCCCGCCGGTCAGAAACGCTTGATTGCTGGTGGGAAGTTGCCGTTATCAACCTGTAGTCGTGTGAACGGTGCGTTTAAAACGGTACTCTTGACGTTCCAGTCATGTTAATGTCAAAAATTCGAGTGCATGTCTTGAGGTGTCCACTTTCGAGGATGTGGCAGTCAAGGCCATGTACCCTCAGCAGGCAGTGATTAATATGTCTCCCCCAGAAGCGGAAATCTCTGCAGATGTGACAGCTCCACTAATTCACAGGCCCGCCTGGGGTCCTGCAAAGTTCGATGAAGGCATTGTTCCCCACCTGCAGGGAGATGATGCGGCGCTTGGACTCGCTGAGCGAGGACCAGAGCTGCTGCTTCTCGATGTTGCCGCAGAAGGCCAGGTCCGACTGCGCCCGCTGCAGCGCAAGCTGCTTATCGCGGCTGGCCACCTCAAAGTGCCCGATGCGCGCGCGCAACGCCTCATTCTCCGCTGCCGTCCGCCGCGCCGTCTTGCGCACATCGTCCAGCTCGCCCTCGGCCACGCTGAGCTGGACCTGCGGCCAGAACTTCTCAGTACCTTGCCTCTAAGGGGCGAAGAACACGCTCATAATGGCAAGTTGTTGGGTATCTAAGTGGCAAAACAAGCATGCTGAACAATGCCTCGCCACAAAGGGTGGCAGGAGTTTGCGTTACTCTGGATCCCTCAGATGACCTCTTAAGTGGGGCACTCTATGAGATCAAGTTGAAAAGAGGGACGCTTGAAGACAGTCCTGGCAGGGGTCGAGTGCGGGGATGTGAAGAAAGGCTCGCCTGCCCGGCTCTGCTGTGCTTTCATGCATGTGTACGCATTGTGCCAAGCGCATGTAGATAGAGAATGATGATTATGCAGTTTATTTCTAGAGAGTGGGGCAAGAGTGGGGTGAAGGTCAGGCCCACCTGCAGGGCGGACACTTGCTTGCGCAGCATGCGCTCGGAGCTGGATGGCACCGCCTCAATGTCGTCCCTGCCTCCGGTGACGGTCGCGCCCCAGAGTCCTTCGGAGATGCCCTGCACATTGATGAAGGGGGCATCATGCATTTGCAAGGGGACGTGTACTGAGGACAGTTCCAATGGAGCAACATCCAGACAGTGGGTATATGGACTTGGGCCAGGTAGCTCACCGCATATCCATTGTTGACAAGACTCCATCCGTATATGGTTGTTGCGGTGCTCTGGGATGAGGATGCCTCATACCCACTGACTTCCTGCACAATACACACCAAGATGCAGCGTTCAGGTGGGGGGGCTCTCCCTGCTTTGACACAAGGTAGAGCTCCGTCATTACAATGTATTCCTATACCCTACGAGCGCGCTGTGAAATTGGCGCCACATGCCCTGTCCTTTTAGCACGCTGCTGACGGGGACCATGCACCTGTGCAAGATTAGCGCCAAGTCCAGCTTAAGGTATGCTGCCACCTGTTGGCCCTTTCAGACTAGCTTCCCTGAAATACTGACAGCTATACGACCCACTGTGGGGAAGGAGTTGGTCCCTCTGGACGCGCGGAAAACCCCATAGACCTAGATTTGACGGTCGACATGTGGCCTTATCCCAATGGAAACAACGGACCACTGAATCCAGGTTTGGATGCTGGGACAGGTAAAACTGCAAGAACGCACCCTCTGGGCATCGTACAGCCTCTGCCTTCTTGCGATGGTGGTCCAAGATGGGCCGACCGTGCCGGCAGGTTGTGAGTGCCCAAGGCCCCTGTGAGGCGGCTGAGTTGCGAGGGCAAGTCGGGACCCCAGCCCGGTGCTCAAGAAAGACGCCATCTCAAATGAACACAAGTCTTTGATCGAAGGCGTAAACCTGTCCGGTGCAGTACAAGCTAGTCCTGGTGCACGACGAGATATATGGGAGGACGGAGTCGTTGCAGTTGGGTCTCAAGCTAACACCTGTGCCTTTTTATGCAGTCAGCGAAGGTTTGGCGCTGCGAACCACCACCAACAAGGCGGCAAACATGCCCCCAGATCTCCGATGAATCTCAAAAAGTGCAAAACAGATCTGCTCATTATTGGCACCGACCCAGGCAAAGCACCCTTGATGTACCCAGGGATGTTGACATCACCATGGAATGGTGACCATTCTCAATCAAGTAGCTCGGAGAACTGAGGCGCTGTCAGTCCTGTGGTGCGTGGGAAAGTCAGCACTGTACCTTTGCTCTTATCCTAGCGACTGGTTTGCAAATTCTTGCGAGTGTGTGATACTGTCTGGCATATGCAAGAACATTGATCCGTTGGCTTGAAGGATCTCTTGCTAAAAAGGGATCAGAAGACAGCGGACCTCAACGATCTTTCTTTGATGGTATGGGGTACACTCGGAGGCTTTCTATCTGTAGTCTTCTTGCGAGCACTGACCAATCGACCCTTCTGATCTGTGATTCTCATGCATACCCTGCAGATACATGTGACCTGTTGGGTGCATCGCACTCCTGTGATATGCTCAAAAGTGCTTGAAACTGCCTGCAGGAAAAGTCTCACACCATTGTCCTCATCCAGCGCACTCAGGCGAAGAACAGCCGGACCTTTCTAGATTATGAGAGCCTGAGTGGAGCTGTGGACGGTGTGCTCTTGTGCAGACAAAGTTTTCTGATACTTTATCTAATGCATCGCCTGTGTGGGAAAATACTGCAGCAGCAGACTCGGTCAACAGTGTGTCATACAGCTGAGTATATCTTGCAGGCATATGCGCCCTGTTTGAGAGAGATCTTAAGGAGAAGTATCCCCATCAGAGAGAGCTGACATATGACGTTCAGCAGCTCTTCACATGGCTGGATCGCCTGGTGACCTCCCACGTTCTCTGTGTCGCACACTGTATCCTGCAATGTTCCGGGTTTGCTAAAAAGCTTCTTTGTGGAATTATGCCTGACTGGTGTGTGCCTGCTGTGCAGCATGATCTGAGCGCGCTAGTGTAAGTTCCCAAGAAGAGCCTACCCCCTTCGCACTCGCTTATCCAACACAGTACATGTCCCGAGACTTATTCAACCCTACTAATCGGCAGGAACTTCCATAACTTGCACCATAAAATTGAAGTGTCCTCACCCGCAGGTTTGATGCCAGGCTCACAGCATATCTTCCCTTCAACAAGGCATGGGTCAAGGAGAAGATGCTGAAGCAGTTGCAGCGCCAGGCAGGTGTCCGATAACTGGGGACAAGGCCAATTTCTCCAGTGGGAGAAGAGGTGAATCTGCTGGGGCGTCATAATTGGCTCATCCGTTGATTCTGAAACGCAATGTCCTTTGCTGCTTGCTGGATGTTTTCAAACTTCTATGGCTGAGAGGACAATGGCACATTGTGAACAGATGGCATTGCTCAGCCACCGTGCACCAATGTCTCAGGTTCAAATCTCTGCTAGATCATTGAACGCAGGATTTATGTCTCCACGAGTGTAAGAGCCTCTGTGTAATGCTCTGATGCTTAAAGGGCGTTCTCCCCTGGCTTCATGCACAGCTGTGCAGATTTGTGATATAGATTGGAATGCAAGGTATTCATCAATTCTGCATGTGAGCTGTTCCAGTAAATAAACCGTGAAGCATGTGCCACCTGGCCACCTTCAGTATTCCTACATTGCCTAAACGTTCAGGGCACACATGCACAGAATGCCTCATCTGGATACTCTGTCATAATCTGTGCAAATGAGTCAACAAGCCAATCAGGTACTTCAAGCAAGCTGTTCTCCTAGTTTCGATACAACTCTCAGTATGCACTTGCCAACACACGTGCCACACAACTTCCATAGGGACAAGCCGTCACATCCAAGCCTGGAGTCACTCTCTGTATCGTTAGTCTTCACCTGGCTATTCCCTGCACCTAACTGGAAAGACTAATGATGTCAAGAACCGCAAATCCAGTACAGGCCATTGAGGCGCCAGAACGCTCTCAAGGCATCTCCTTCAGAGCTCATCATGTGCGCGCACGGCCTGCTCAGCCTCCTCCACCTGCTGCTGCAGCTGCCGCGCAACTTCCTCTGAGCAGGCCGCCGGCGTTGTGAGGTGCGCAACATACTCACACCTGCTGGGCTCTTCCACGTGCTTCAGCTTCTCCACCTTGCCGCAGGAGATGGACACCTGCGTACGCATGCGAGCACACTCAATGCCAGCCAACATGCAGAAAGCCACAAGAAAGTATTCGATGTCAAATTTCAACGTTCAGACGGCTTCAAAACGTACAGCAGACCATGACCCCTTGCGAGCACGGAATGCTGCCACAGGAACAGTGTACAGAAGGGAGAGCTCATCACAGGAGGGATGCCAGCGCAGAAACAGCACCAGAGATCCCCTTTTCAATCCTCCTCCAAAGTGTTTTCAACTGTCTTGAGCTGGATCCTCCCCATGGAGCATCTCTTGAACCATGCAGCGAAGGAAACTATCCACCTCAAAACAGGGGAGAACCCTCAAGGGTGGGGCTGGTATAAAATGTGGATCAATTCCAATCAGAACACTGACCTTGGCCAGCCCATGGCATTGGTATGATGTAGATGTGCCACAACGATTGACAAAGATCCGGACAGGGCCAAGTCAATTGCCGACAGTGCACACCATGTGGTGGTTGGTGTCTCACACAATCATTTGTTCTTCACCGGGATCTTTCATATTCGCTGAGTTGAGGGAGGCGCTCCACATTACACTAGAGATCTGCATCATAATAAGCCTCTGTCTTGTACTCTCGAAGCGCAGCAAGGGTGATTCGTTGCAAGGCCGTGCTCATGCTGCTGCGAGCAGCAGCAAGCGGAGCAAGAGGGGGTTTGACGGCCACACGCAACCGAGAAATAGAGCAATGACTAAGCGCGCACCACCATGCTGCGCTGGGGCCCGTTCCAGCAGTGCTGGCCGCCGGTGAAGGCCATGACTGTGTGGCCCTCGCGGAAGCCCTCCCAGTTGCCCAGGCTGACGCGCGCAGCGCCGTCCTTCTGCACCGCGCTGCCGTGGGGGCAGATCTCGTACACGTACTTGTCCACATCCGCCTCAAAGCACCTGCGCCCGATGCACACATCACTGAACTGCCGCCACAGAAAGCCGACAGGAGACACCGCGCCAGAGAGGCCAGCCTTCAGCACAATGAAGGCAAGGGTAGTGTAAAATCACGGGTGACTAAACCACAATAAAGTCACAAGTTTTGTAAAAAGCACGGGTGGTATATACACAAGGACACGTCGAACTACCCACGATTTTTCCTGCGAACTTGTGTGCAATAATGGTGTTTCTCATGGCTATTGCACAGCTGCAGCAAGAGCGCTTATGTTGCTCACGAAAAATCTATGTCTGTGGGTTCCAGGTGTGCAGATGCATGCAGAGCAGGAAGATAGGTGTAGATGGGCCACTCACTTGCCATGGAGCGGCAGGAACTCTTTGTTGTGCCCAAAGTCCAGCTGCAGCTTCTTGTGCACCTCGGCGTGCTGCCGCTCCAGGTCGGCCAGCGCGTTGTGGTGCTCCCAGTACTTGTCCTTTACCGCCTGCCCGTCGGATATGTGCTCCGCTGGCCCAAAGGGCGTGGCGTTCAGGAATGATAGCACCGCTGTCTTGATTCGGCCTAACAGGCTGGGCGGCCCTGCAACACATAGATGTTCTGCTTGCCAGGTGTTTGTTCAGCTTGAGACAGCACACTCAAAGGCACCTGTGTCTCGACTCCATACTCAGTTGGCTCTGTGTCTCAAGTGGGCATCCTTGAGTTCAATGAAGAGGAGGATGCCGAATAGATCATGTAGTGTACATGGTGGGCAGCCTGCCAGATACACCACAAGGTCTTGCAGGGTATGACGGGTTGTGGGTGATAGACAGAGGGTGATGACATCTCATGTTGCCCACCTGACTGCACTGGAGTTTGGGGCAGGTCCTCATCAGCCGCAGCCTCCTCAACAGCTTCTTCTTCAGCAGCACCACCTTCGGTGGCCTCCTCGGCCTCCTACAAGGCATGCGCCCGCCAGCATCAGTGCAATGCCCCACAGTACACAGCATCCATAAAATGCAGAAATGAAGACCAGACATCCTTTGGTGAGCAGAGCTTGCACATAGCGCTCCCAGCAGGTCAAGCATGTGTGTAACACATCTTGTACTATTGCAGCAGTCCTCAGGGTGATGCTACGCGCAAGAACATGAAATTTGGGTGGTCCTGCCAGGCTGCCTTGCTTGCACCAGACAGGCGTTGACCAATGCCCTGGCGCACCCTCTACCACTCACTTTGAGAAACAAATCTTTTTATTGTCCATACGGGACAGACCTTGGCATTACTACATGTGGTCCGGAACACACTTCCCAAGGCGTGCAATGCCAGGCACGCATGCAGGCGTCCACAGGCTGTGCTCTCTGACCAGGAGATTCATGTCATCAAGGAGGTAATGTGGCATTCACGCAACTTATGTTAGCTCCTGAACACACCTGCGCATTCTCGGCGGGGGCGTCAGAGGTTTCATCGCGAATCCACTGAGCGGCCACGCGCTTGGCGCGCTCCTCGGCTGTCTCTTCCTCCTGCTGTTCCTGCTGCTTGGCGGCTTCGTGCGGGTTCATGGCGCGCGTGTCAGCCTCCTGCTCGACAGCTTCCAGGGGCACGTCTAGCGCTTGCGCTGTTCCCTCCGCGGCCTCCTTGATCGCGCCCTTCATTATCTCGTCCGCTGCATCCACCGCACTCTCCGAGCCTGCCATGGATCCATTACCAACAGCCTTGATGTCTGCATACCTCTATCTCTAATAACATCAACATCTCACCCAGTTTGCAGAAAGCTCTGAGCTCTGCCCGAGCGGTACTAACGCTGGGGGCTCGAAAAGAGGGCACACAAGGGAGGTTGCATGCATGCTGGGAGGGGTCTGGCGAGCAGAGAAGATGAGAGCTCACCAGTGAGAGCTGGCTCCATGGAAGTGATGTGGTCGCCAGCTGGCTCTTCTGGGACCGCGGCATCGGCCGCCCCATCAGCGGTGGCGGCGGTTGCGGTGTCCTGGCCGGCAGCGTCGATGGGTGTCTTCGCGATACGCTCGGCCTCTTGTCTCGCTGCCTCGTCCTCCCTCTCCTTCTGCTTCCTCTCTTGCTCCACCACCGCGTCATGCTTGACTGCACATAACATACATTCGGTCCTCTCAATTTCAGTTCTACAGGCTCATACGGACCCGACAGAGCTAGGTGCATCGCAGCAGCCTCTATATATAGCATGCTATGCAATTTCTAATGCACGGGTTGGTGCAGGCAGGGCCATCTAGCACACAGGGCATGGCTGGACCCAGCAGGGGCTCACCCTTCCACTTGTCTGTCAGCGCTTTCTGATCGGCGATGGACTTTGCCAGCTGGGCCGCCTCTGCCGCCCACTTGGTCATCATTTCTGACGCCTGGGTGAAATACGCCTCCCTCAGCTTTGAGCCGGCAGCCTCTGCCTCTGCCCGCTCCTTCAGCGCTGCGCGTGCTGCTGCGCCTGCCTCAGAGCATGTGTTCTTGCACACGCCCGGCTGCTCATCAGAGCCGTCGCAGCAATCTGCAAAGCGGCACATGCAATCCCCTAATCGCTCTCGTGCTTGCAAAAATGACAAGAGCTCTTGCTTCTAGCGAACTTATGTGCACAAGGCCAAATGTGTGGGGAGGTGGTACATTGTACTCACCACAAAAGGTATCGTCCACCATGGAAGAATTCAGATGCTGAGGATTGTATCCCTTGTTCGCGCAATAGAACTTTCCATTGACGCAAGCCGATGAACCTGCAAGACTCGGATGGTGTGTAAGTCCGTGACGGGATCTGATTGTGTCCCCCAAATGATTGAAGGTGTGAACTCAATGAACCTCGCCACGCGATGCAGTAGAACAGTTGCATTTGCTTACCTGGTTCATCGCTTCCATCAAAGCAATCGCAGTAGTTGTCGTTGATGTTCTCATACTTGATGGTCTTGAGACCATCCAGACAGGCGAAGGATTCGCCCTTTGGTCTGTAATATACTTCAAGAGCTGGATCCAGGCCTCTGAAAGAAATGTCAGAACAGTGGACAAGTGAAGAGGCAGACAGTATGAGAGCTGCAAAGACATGCCAGATCCCCATTTTAGCACGTGCAGTCCTGCCCTTCACGCACTACCCTACTTTCTAAAATTCCTTTCACGTATCATGTGTGACGTTGAGGGACCCGATGGAATTCCTCTTGGAATGAACATCAATGTCTGATGGAAGGAATGCAGGTACAAAACCCTACACGGCCTTGATCAAACCCTGATCAACCATGCAACTTGGAATTGCTTCGCTTTCCTTTTGAGGGTAGTATGACTCCATAGTTGTCTGAAACCTTATCAATCACACGCGACAAGGCTGCATGCGAGTCCAGCAGCAGCGCATGTTGGAGAGTCGCTTGCCATGGTGCAGTGCAGTCCTCAGAGAAGACGCCTGTGCACTAGTTTGATAAAAGAATTCTTTGGAGATACCGTAGAGGTACGAGATCCTTCTGATCCTGGTCGATCCTGACGTCGGTCGGGACTGTCGACACCTGCAACATCTGGCATCGAACCCCTCAGTGTCTCCCAAACCAGCTGTTCTGCAGAGGAAACTCATGGCCGACTTGTCCTTTGGTGCAGAGAGTCTGCAACGTGCTGACAGCGCGCGGCCAGCAAACATTGCCAGAGGTGGTGCGCGCAAGCAGCCTGCCAGCTTCTGCAGTGCGCAGCGCCCTGCTTGTGCTGCTGCAGCACAATTTCGTGATCTCTGAGCTTGTGCAGCCGGACACAGGCCTGCGAGCCCCCCAGGCTCCGTATTTTCTGTACCATGCAGACACAGGGGCCATCATCCAGATCCTGCGGTGGGTACTCTGCTCGTCTGGAAGGATGCATTTATAATGCATGCAAGCGCTTTGCAGAGGCTCGCGACAGTTGTTCTGAGACAAGTGACATGCCTGCAGGAGACCTCGTATCCTGCAGCATGTGCAGCGAGAATATGGCGGACCCGGGGAGAGCGTCATGGCAGTGAAGATCATCGAGGTGGGCGCTCATGCTCTGGCCATTACCCAACCTGCAGACTAGCATTCCCCCTGCTCTCATCTCTGCCTGGTGGTGCGGAGACTCGACTTGAGCGCAATACCACAATCAGCAAAGGTGCAGAAGGAAAATGCAGCAAGTCCCAGCTGCCGCTTGCAGGGACACGGTCAAAGTAGGGAATGTGGAGAGCCAGACATGCAGACATGAGGCACAGCAACCGCTAGAGATCAGAGGAATATAAAGTCGATGGAATGAGGTCACATTTGGCGTGTGGAGCCATGACATGTGCCGGCATGTGCGCGCAGGTGCTGCTGGCGCATGGGCGGCTGCGGCTGGACCAGGTGGCGGCGGCGGTGGCGGCGCGGCTGGAGCGGCAGGAGGGGGAAGTCCGGGGGGACCTGCACGCGCGCTTCATATCCCTTGTCAACGGCCGCCACATCGAGCGCGTGCCCCCGGCTGACATGCCGATGCGCAAGCCCGTGGCCTTCACCAAAGCGCAGGTGCAGCTCCCGGCACCCGCCCTGATCACAGCCTCACCAGGGATTGGTCTCTTGGTGATTACGGATGGCAATGAGCAGTTATGTGTGAAGATGCTTGCTTTACTGTCATAAAAAGGCAGCTTTGTGTGTCCAACTGTCCCGACCAGTAAACTGTACAGGCTGCTTTGCAGCTAAATTTCACAGCTTCATAGAGACATACATGCAACCGCTGGACCCGGCACACAAATCAATTACTGCAGCTCCCGCCAGAATCAAACCTTAGACGAGTGTCCTCTTGAGCATCCCACAGCACGTGCACGGATGCACAAGATTTCCTAAGGAGATTCTGTGCGCTGTTTGAGATTTACCTCTTCTGCGGCTCAGGCAAAGAGGGCGACGCCGAAGCCGGGCACGCAGGAGGCGGCGGTGCAGGAGGCGGAAGCTGTGCGGCAGCTGGCGCAGGACTCCTACTCGGCCGAGCGCTTCCGATTGCCACGCGATCTCACCGGCGCTCCCGACACCACCCGCGACCCCAGACGTGCGGCCCTACCCAAGCCAGCCTCTGTCAACAGATTCTGCAAAATTAATTTTCTTGTGAAGTACCAATGACTTCACAACCCCCGACCACAGACGTGCGACCCTCCCTGAGCCTCTGTAAACAGAGTCCCCAACGTCCAGTCTCTTGTGAAGTACTAGGGAGTTCACAAGAGGCTGCATGGGGTGTCTGGTGCGCATGTAGATCAGGGCGTGCAGCATGCACAAGATGTCTGCCGCGTCCGTGCTTTGCAGGTCATTTCGTGGGGTGCCCCATTTGGGTTTCATCAGGTGCTGTTGGCTCCAGAGGGAATATGTTTGCAGGACATTGTTACACCCCCAGTAGCATGTTCAGCATGATTGGCTGAGAGCGGAAGTTACATGCATCTGCTGCCATGCGGATTGGAGAGGAATCTTCTTTAATCACATCTCAACTCTGTTCATGGCTGTGTTGTGTCTTTGGTGCTCAGGGCACCGGACAGATCCCTGCTGCTTTGCAAGAGACGCGCATGCGTGCTATGAAGTTCCTGTCAGGTTTCCAGCACTAGCACTGATAGACTGGTGTGCGCTTTGTCAGTCTCCAAGCAGGCGGGGCGGGGGAAGAGGAAGCGCGATGATGCGGATGCGGCCAGCCAGCGGTCAGATGCAGCCTCAGCGCAGGAGTTGTGGCGTGTCAACTTTGAGGAATTCAACTGCAGGCTCAGGTAGCCTTTCTGTCCTTCAGCGCCATAAAAAGCTCTGGCTCACATCCAGATTGTGACGATGCCATTCCTTTGCTGGGGACCAATTTCCAGACGGATGACTGCACAATGTCTGCACGCTATTGCAGGTTGCCCTCCATAAAGATCACCTAGTTACTTAAGGCCAGAGAACCGCCAACACCTTGAAGAAACCCCTATCCTGCCTGCCCTGGCAAAGCCGTGGTGCACAGACCTGTCTGTGAGCTGCAAGCTGTGGCAGCCAAGCTACCTTTGTGTATTTAGTATCTTTGTGCGGCAGGGACGAGGCGTGCGCGGAGCACGTGGCAGTGATACACGGGCGGGAGGCGGGCGCATTGGTGGCGGCTCTGCTGACCTGTGCTGCGCGGCAGCCGGGCGGCAGCCGCCTGGACAGCGGCGCATCGGCCGCCATGTCGGTGTCGGCCGCCGCCGCCGCGCTGCCGCAGATGCGGCGCTCCCGGCCGGACCTCCCCGTGCTCACCGGCGCAGCCGCCGCGCGCGTGCTCGGGTACTGCCCGGCCCTTGAAATCAGCTTGACACTGGACAGGGTAAAGAATATTCAATGCTGTTCTAAAAATGCTGCTGCGACGCACCTGATCCTCAAGGCTTGTAATAATAGTTAATAAAATGTTGACAGGAACGGTTTTAAGACACATGTGTGGCATCAAGCCCTGCGTTGACCTTCTTGGGCGTCCTTTGCTTGCGGCTGCTTTGATCTGACTCGCAGCTTGGTGCATGAATGCTCGGTGCACACCTGTCCCTGTCCAGGAGAACATTTCTAGTTGCCGCGGTGGCCGGCAGTTGGACCCTCCAATTTTAGTCAGAGCATTCACTCAGCAAGAGCATAGCAGACCGAATGCCCTGTGATTCTGCAGTGAGCTGACGGAGGATGCCAGGAGCGGCGTGACGCGCAGCGGATCGTCTGGGGTTACAAACGAGGCGTTCATCGTTGACACTGGCGCCATCACCCGAGCCATACGCCAGCAGCATATTGAGGCCCTTGTTCGAGAGCGCTTTCCTCCCATCGGTGCGCCGCCCCCACCGCCCACTGCCTCAGAATGCATTATGATCCAACGAGGAGGAATCAGGAAGGCTGCACACGCTCACCTTAAAAGAACAGAAGTGCTCTCTTGACCCTCCCCATTTTGAGAGATCAGGGCGTTGAGTGGATGTGTTTACCATTGGCTTTCAGGAGAAGATCGCCAGCTCGTCTGCTAAATGCATGTCCTGCACAGAGTGATGTTCATTTTTTGGGCTCTGCTCAAAGCAGGCATTGCATTACCTTGGTGGGCTGGCCATCAGTGATCATAGTGACAATACCCTGGAGGCGCTGTCCGATGACTCGAGTCTGGGAACTTGTCACTTATGTCCTGTCCGGGTGGCTCTGCCCCATGCCAGTCTGACACCCGACCCTTGTTCGCAGAGCACATCCCAAGCAGCGGTGGTGTTGGCTGCGCAGGCATGCGCGTATTCCGGCTGCTGTGCGCAAAGAAGCAGCTGGAGCAGAAGCAGGTGGCCGACTATGCGATGGTCCCCGTGCGCGACGCGCGAGAGCTGCTCTACCGCATGCTGCGCGCCGGCTTCCTCACCCTCCAGGTGCGCAGGCTGCAAATGCGACAGATCAAGGGTTGTGACAGATCATGTAGTGCGGCAGACAAGGGTGTGGGTTGCTTGAACATCTTTCGTGGCACGCCAGCCTTGCAAGGCCCAGATTTGACTTGCAGGCATTTGCCCTTGCTACAGCCAAGCAATCTTTGGCACCCATGCACAATGGTTGCCCGGACCCTTCTTGAATCCCGTGCACACTGGGCGCTTTGTTGCTGCATTCGAGGTTGGTATGTTCCGTCCTCGATATATGGTCCGCCAATGAACTCAAACCAAAAGAGGTTCACTGTAGAAGTGTTATACTGCGCCCTTTTCAACCCGGTGACGGCTGGCGCAGGACGTGCCGAGGACTGCGGACCACTCGGCCTCGCGCACGTTCTACACGTGGCGTGTGGACAGCACGGCAGTGACGAGGCGCGTGGGCGAGGAGCTGCTGCAGGCGGCCGGCAACCTCCGCGCGCGCCTGCACCACGAGCTCTCCGAGCACGCCGAGGCAAGTCCTTTCTCTCTCTCTCTCCCCAAGTCTGTTTTCCCCTGTATTGAAGCCCGTAAAGTGGCTACCTTGTCGCAGCCTCTTTTTCTTGCAGGCACTCGTGGTCTAGGTGCAGTCAAGTCCAAGCAAGACTATTGGCTGGGTTTCTGCAGCCACTTCACCCATATGGCTGACAAGAAAGGGGTGCCGTTTCCCAGCCACTGGCCACCGACCCCTGCCTGTGTCTGTTCTACGCAAGCCTTTCACTTCTGACTGCACGTAGTCAGTGCTAGAGCTGCAATGCAAGGACTAGAACGGCAAACACAATGCGCCATGACACCCCTGTGAGGCATCTCTGTCTTGAAAACAAGTGCGGCATGCGGCCGCCCGGTGGCGTCCAATAGTTGAAGCGGCTGCTCCGCTGGCGGCAGCAGCACAGGTATGCTAGGACGCGTTTGGCATGCCCAGCCACACCCTGCACCCAAGGGATGTACCCAGAAGCGTTCAAATTCAAAACATTTGGTGCCGCAGGTGCTGAAGCGGGTGGAGGCTGGAGACACGGCGCTGCAGCCGCACGACAAGGCTGAGGTGGAGAGGGTGTGCCGAGTGAGCGCTCTGCTGGAGACGCGGCTCATTGCCCTGGACCCGCTCATAGCGCTCTTCCACCAGAACTGACCCCATGTCTTTTTGAATTCGTATTTCAATTTTGTGGGCTTTTTCTTTAGCGAGAACCCTCGAGTGGAGGATACGGTGTTACAGGGGAATGTAACGGTGTTCCTGTGTTGGTGGTGGTTGTGTGAGGATGTGCGAGATACTGCAAGCCACTTGTTGTCTGGATGAGGACAGCCACAACTGTAAAAGAAGTGATCCACAACATTGGACGTCAAGGCGCCGGATTAACCTCTAGGTGGGGCGATCCACCCTTTTGCAACAGGCGGCAAGCCTGCTGCAAAGCGTCCTGCTCCTGTATCATGGCCTATGCTGGCTCTTGCTCATGCATCTATGTGTGCACGTTTGCAAATGATTGCACGTGCACCTCCATAAAGGTAGGCCTATTGAATAGTACATTTACAAAGGAATTAAAACTCCTGAGCATGACTCAGGACGCTACACTAAAGGATCGGCTTGCAATGGCATTCATGCAGTAACACAGTACATAGCCCGATCAGGTTGACTGAGGAGCAGAGCACTCAGAGCAGCGCAATGGAAATCATAACTCCCAAGATAATGGGGGGGGATACCCACTTAGCATCCTGGATAAGACTATGACCACTAGCTCCAGAAACATTATGCTCATCTTGTCACACAGGCCAAGCAAGTCATGTAGCCAATATGCATCTGATTGCTTCAGACGCATGCAAGCCCAGGCGGCTTAGTCACATACCTGACCCTGATTAGTACCAGAAAACCAGTCATTCGCAAAAGGCTGTTTGCAGCAAAATATGAAGACCCAGACGAAGTGTAGACCCCACGAGAAGACAAACCCAGATCGCTCTTTCCCTCTTTCCCAGAAAATTTGAGAGCTTTGCATCAAAGCCAAAGAATAGGTTGTTCACATTCAACCCATCCACAACTGGCCATCACCGCATGCCACTCGAGTCCAACTATTTCACGGCATGGCATGGCATGGCATAGATGGCTGTCATTGGGAACCAGTACTGCTCGCAGGAAACCCCACTTCTTCAAAAGAAACATACATCAAGTGAAAGTCAACAACGCGGGCACCGGCAATGTGCACATTTTACTGTGCATCAAGTGCGGCACTGTAAGTCACCATCACACTGTCATGACACACACTGTGATTCACATGTGTCACAGTGTACAAGCAGCCGGAACACTACAGCTGGCTTGCACAGTACAATTGTGCACAGCTACCTATGTACTTGCAAAGTGACCGGCCTGCTTGTCTGTGCACACGTCATCTGCTGTCAGCTGCCAGCCCTGCAATAGTCGCAGTCCCAGCAGCATACTATCCTGTAATACTTCGCTTATACTTCGAAGGAAAATTCGACTCCGTGTCGGCGCAGTTCTGACGCACCGGATCAGTGTGAATCTCCCGGCATGTGTCACTTTCCTCTGGCAACAGCATATTGTCTGAACTACGCGGAAAGACCAGGAGGCAATTTCAATTTGGCCATGACGCCGCCATAATCATCCATGTTTGCAGCTAGTGGGCCGCATTTCAAATTCCGAAAAGGTCGCCGCGAAACTGCACCTCAAGCCGCATGCATGCAGCGGCTAGGCTGCCGGCATGTGCGCGCATGTGCCCGCAGTCAGCGCGTATGTAGGATGTTGAGGTAGTTGTGCGGCGGCTCGTTCTCGGATATGGCGTTTGGCCCAAGGCCGGCCCTGGCAGAAGAAACACGAGGTCACAGAGCATGCTGTGGTTCTTATACAGCGCTGTGTAAGATAGCCAGTCACCCCCAAGGCCAGCAGGCTTGGCATGCAATCAGTCTTCAGCGGTGCGTCACATTGTCTGACTCCCTTTGTTCACAGTCGTGCTCTACACGTCTGCCCTGAGCAATGAAAACCAAGCAAGGCAACTCCCTCAAATGCTCTTAAAGTCATTAAAGAGGCATGCGTGCTGTCATGGGGTGCCCCCTCTAGACGTCGTATGTCAGTCAGGTAAGCAGGAAAACGGGTCCCTATATCCCTGTCTCTCCCCAATTAAACTTTTTCAGTTAGTAACGACCAGAGGAATACATGGAAGAGGGTGGCACGCAGGAAGTCAGGGGGAAGCTGCTGACCTCACGTATGACACATCCTCGATGTGTGAACCGTCATCGAAGAGGCCGAGCGCGGAGGTCCAGAACTGCTCGTCCCCCCAGTGGTACTCCCAGGTCCCCCCGGGGAAGCTGTTCCAGATCAGGCCGTACATCAGCACCTCCGGCGCCGTCCAGAATCCCAGCCAGCCGCCCGCGAAATCCGCCGCAAACACCTGCGCCACCTCAGCGCCAGCTCAACACCTACATCTTCAGATATTTCATTTCCACTAGATGAGATCTATCCTATTTCTGAGCCGTGATTGGGGCACACGCTTGGCTGTCTGAGCCTTTAAGAATTCTGAGGGTCACGGAAGGCGAGCTGAAGCTATCTTCATCAGGCACGATGGTGCCAGGATCATCCAGCAGCCGCCACATCATCTGTAGTGTCTCTTTTCTGGCGGGCGCGTCATGGTGTGTGCCCACCTCATATACTGTGCAACGGCATGCTGCGGCAGATCCCCCGGGAAATGAAGGGGTCATGTCGCTTGCCAAGCTGTGCCATTCCCACAAGTGCTGCAGAGACCGGGATGCTTACATTGGCCGGCACCGATGGGTCTGTGACACCTGCCATGCGCGCACCTGGGAGTCATCGGAGAACCAGGGCTCGCTGAGAGCGGCGGGCCACAGGATGCGACGGCAGCGGTTGCTCTCAGAGTCCAGGTACACCTGCACTGGTTTGGAGGCGCCCTGTCGCCACAAGCCTATGCAGTCCAGGTCCGCCAACCGCTGCAAGCCTGCAGCGCGAACCCGACCCCAAGGTCAACCCCTCAGATGCACACACAACTCACACCCCATTCCCGCTGGCACCAGGAATGTTCAGCGGCTTGAAAGTGGCTCACAGGCGGTAAAAACACACTGCTCTGCTTGAAAACAAGCCGCTGTCACCGCCTGTGGAAGGGGATCCCACCTGTTTGTCACCCAGCAAGGCCTCAGCAAGCCAAGAGTAGGGGTGAGCGCTGTAAGCCTGCTGGCAATGTGGACGTGACTAGCAGAATGATAACAGTGAAATATGAAACAATCATGGCAAGAGATCTACCCTCAAGGCATCGCATAAATGGACTGAAGTGTCTTCAGGTGGCCATTGGGCCGCATGCAGGACAGTAAAAAACCCCTCAAGGAGATGGGGCACATAAAGCGGGCCGAGAGGACGGTTACGGCGCGCACCAGTGTGGAAGAAGATGCGGTGCTTGCTGACGAGGTGATGGGTTATGTCACCAGGGAACTTGCCGGCCCATCGCGCGTCATCGTCCAGCTTCATCCAGAAGTCAAAGTAGTCCAGCACATGTAGCTGCCGGAACATCTGGTGCGCATGCCTGTGCCACCAACCCGCAGGCTCACGCCATGGCTGTCATGATGCATGAGCACATCACCGGTCATTTCTGATGACTCACTCCCTAAGACCAAGACTTCCAGGGGATTTTTTGAGGGACCCATAAAGCCAGTGCTCATCAGTACCTCCCAATGACAGAAGGTAAATCATTCCTCAGCGGACTTATGCATTGCCACAATGGCACCCAAGACAGAATCTGTTATTTTGCTTGCCCTGCTGTGACAGCCCATGCCATTGCTTTGCCTGCAAGAGGCTGACGTGACTGCAGGAGCATTGCGTAGCCTGGACTGATTCCAGCAGTTCAAGAAACAGGCAAGAAACAGGCAGGCCCGCTCTTCAAGTATGTTAACCACGCCCCAGTATGGCCTCTGCCTTGTGCAGGAGTGCACCTCGTACAACGAGAGGGTGCCTAGTATAACTACGAAGGCGGCCAGCGAGGGGCCACACCAGTTTAAGAACTTTGTCTTCAGGTAGGAGGCGCGGCAGTGGGGGGTCTGCCACCCGGACGTGATCATCTGCTCCTCAGTGGTGCCGTTCCTGGCCATTCACACAGAGAAGAAGTCATAACAAATGACGTCCTTTCACTCCCGTACAGCTTTATAACATAACAAACAGAAACAGGACAAGAGCTATCTGAAGAGCTGCTCGTCGGTATGTGTGAATGCAGTACCCTAGCGTGACAATAGTACTCAGTAGGCCAACTGTATTACAGTCTACTGATCTTGATGCAAGAGTTTCACGTGAACATACTGCGATCAGTGGTCGTGTATGTCAACAAAGGGAAGAGTCAGGCCATGTACCTAACCATCCACCAGGGAGCTGGGAACGACGCGCGGCCGAGCAGCACTATGATCGGCCGCCGAGGCCCGGCGGCCGGCAAATAGTACAGAGCATATCCGGCGTCCACCGCCGCGGCCGCCAGGCACGCCTTGCTGTGCTTATCGCAGTCCACTGGCACCAACTGCACCCATTTCCAACATTATCAAGAAGATGTTGAGCAGAAGTAGTGCTGCCAGAGGCGCGTATGGACTGAACAGATCTTCCACTCGCATATGACTTGCAGGATTTGACTGTCAAGGTGTTATCACATTCACACTAGCCCATGTCCTGTGCATCAGGGTTCGTCACACACAGGCACCAGAAAGTATCACTCTATGCAAGTTCTGTGCTGTACCAATTTTAAAAGACTACAGTCAGAGGGGCGGACCTCCAGACTGGCGACCAGCTCAGCAGTGCTGTTGGTGTAGTCAGCATCCAGCAGCATGACTACGCTCGTGCTGTGCGCCAAACGCGCCAGAAACTCCTCTCGCCACCCGTACCATGCTTTCTGGCCACCGCCAAAGCTTCACATTAGCTACAGCACTGAAATTCATGCTTAGCAGGGCAAAGGGGGGCATGTTGCACCCTGATCACTGATCCGCATCTGCAGTCCTGCCGCATTTGACAGGAATCATGCACAAGGTATGCTCTGGCAAATAAGAACAGCTTGTATGAGAGTTGCACGAGCCCACCTCCATGCGCTGCAGAAATCGCTGCGGTGGGCCCCCAACAACCACCACGAGCGCGGTGCGGCCGTGCTTAGCGTCGGACGGCCAGCGCCGGTTCGGCGTGTAGGTCAGGCGATCAGCCGGCGCGGGCGGCTGCGGCCGGCCCGGCGAGCACTGGTGCCCCAGTGCGTCAAAGACCCGGTCTAGACCCAGGCTCCTGTTGCGGAAGACAACACCGTCCACCTCAAAGTCCAGATTGGTGGAGGGATGCCCGGGTGCGCTGACCGAGACATTGGCCGGGCCGGCGGCGGCGCGCCAGCACAGCATGCCCAGCAGGCACGCCAGGCGGATCATAGATGCGGGGAGTTTGGCAGGAGCTTGGACCGCGCCATGCTGACTGTGCATGTGCAGCTGCTAGAGCCCTGGCTGCAGGAGCACAGCTGGCTTGCGAAGCTTGGGAGCTGCTGTGCTGTCAGGTTCCGAAGGCTGCGACCCCAAATAGTCTTTCTACATTGTCCATCGCGGCTTCATCACGAAGGCCACCCCATCTGCGAGGCACATCGTCTTGTGGCTGCAGATCTGTATTAGTCAACCTTGCAGATGCTGAGCATAGCAACAAACGGGATGACCCCGCATCTCAAACCTGCCTATATACAATTTATCGCTTCCGTCAACAATAGCGATGCAACGAGATCACGGTGGGATTATGCAGATTTCAAGTAGTCGCAGGGACATCTACCCAGAACTTTCGACGTTCGAGACCAGCAGTCGAGGCCAACTACCACTTACTGTGTCTTGTGGCACAAAGATTATATCTTTAAGTTGTCCAACCCCACCTGATCGTGTCGTTTTTCGTCTACTTTCCCCATAACCCTCCCTCCCCGCCTGGCCGACCAGCAAAAACCCAGTCGTCCCGTGTCGAACGCACTACTTTGGATGACATCAATCGCTACCTTCAAAGACGACCTGTACGTCGCTCATGTCTCCGCTGCACATTGCGATCCTGCACAGGTTCTCCGCAAGAGCGAGGAAGTGTCGGAGAGTTGATCAGACGAGGCGATGAGCGTATCGACCGTTTCTTCTGATTGGGAAGTTGCAATAGCTGAGGTCTAGATGCGTAAAATTTCAAGTATGGAAGATGTTCACATGAATAGGTGGTTGAATATCTTGCATATGAGATTTTCTATTCACAACGCAAGAAGTACTTAGCTTGCTTCGTGCCATATTTGACCGGTTCCGAGGCCGGTCTATTGATTATACAGAATTGATGAACAACCTCTGGGCGTTCTTCTGGACTCTTGCAACATGTGCAGTGTTCATCAGCAGTCTTGGGCTTGCATCACGCCGGAAAGTCATGGATCAAACCTTGTCCAGGAAGGTCATGCACATCGGTGCGATCATGTCTTGGATTCAGCGATATCGAGTCTTGGAAATGGCATTGACAATCAGTGTGGAGGTGCAAGATTACAGGGCACCAAGGTGCCAGGCCAGGCCAGGCAAGGCTTGCAACTCACTTAGAATGCTTCACTTGCAGGCAACGGCATTCTTTTTGTGCTATTCTGGCCTTGCTACACGGAGCACGCCGTCTCGAAGTATCTATGTGCTTCTGTGCCCCTTGTGGCTGCTCTGCACTTTGCGATGGTCGGCTTGGGAGCAGTCACTGACGAGTCCCTCGTAGCCAGTGCAACTGTGTGCCCCCAAGACTGAGTTCAGTGGAAGCCTTGGATGGTGCACTCGGGCAGCGATGCCACATGACTTGCATAGTGTACTGTTTTACAGCAGCAGTGCATCAGTTGAGTGCAACATGCATACAAGTCTCCAGCTGTGACACTACATTTATGGGGCTACAGAGGACAGGGGATCGCAGGGAGCTGCTGCGAGGGCCTCTGCTGTATGGCACCATCATTGGAACGCTGACCATCATCTTCTGGAGAGAGTCCCCGAGCGGCGTCACTGCAATTGCAGTGCTGTGTGCGGGGGACGGATTGGCCGACATTGTGGGTCGAAGACTGGGGGCCGCAAACCGGCTGCCGTACAGCCCCGATAAGGTGTGCTCCCGCTCTTCTTCCAGCAGAACAGGGCTTACAGCTGTCCTGCTGCTCCCGCTCTTCTTTCAGCAAACCAGGGCTTACAGCTGTCCTGCAGGACAATCTGTCTCACAATGCAGCATAAAATCGTTTTGGCACAATGCATAGACTCTGCGACTTCTGTAGGAATGGTGCATGAGCGCAGGTCATCTTTATATATCAGCTATGATTGAGAGAAATTGTGCACTTAAGAACAACTTCCGTGTCTGGAACAAATAACTGGCACAGCTTCTGATGAGGTGGTGTTGTGTTGGACAGACTGCAGCAGGGTCAATGGCTTGTTTTCTGGGGGGAGCCGTGGCTGCTGGGGCGTGCCTGGTGTATTTGCGGAAGTGGAATTGCTTGAGTCAGGAGCTTGGGACATGGGAAATAGCGCTTGGCTCGATCATCACGGCGGGTGTGGGAGCAGCAGTTGAGAGCCTCCCTCTTGCCGAAGTGGACAATTGGACAGTGCCTCTGGCAGCGGCGCTCACTGCAAGGGCCTTTTTTGGCTACTGATTGAATAATGACTTACACAAACTCTGGAACTTAACAAACTTTGAACCAATTGCCTTGAAGCAGACGTTCTGCATTTTCAAATGGACCAGAGCAGAAAAATCCTCTTGCGAATCCACAGGAATTGATGGGAGGCTATTTGCAATTTCTGTAGGTTCAGATTTGATCCCTTTAACCGAGCCATTGTTTGAAGTGTCCATTGACGATGCCAGCATAATTCACACTCCAAAATTTAGACCAGGCGACAGATAATCACAATATTGTGCCCAGAAGTATTCAAACCATCGCTGTAAGGATCCACTGAGCAAGCAAGTGATGAATTGCGAGGCACTTCATCACAGCAATTCAAGATCAACACACTAGTTGTGATTACTACAATTCATCATCTCCCATTATGTCATCCAAGCTAAACTCCTCCTCTTCCTCCTGCAGCACTCCCTCCCCGCCATCCCAGGGGCTCACGGACACAACACTAGGCAGGTCACCCTGCAGCGGCTGAACCCGCGCAAACCCCTGTGTGCAGCGACAGAGGCAGAATTTAAAATCCATGACCAGGTGAAACTGCATGTCTGCAGTCTGCACGCATGACTATATACCCTGATAGGTGCTAGTGTCAAATTTAAGAGTGAATGTGGGGCAGCTGATCACAGATTTGTGCAATTTGCTATGGCCAGCAAAATGATGGTGGATTGAGACACACGGAGCAGTTGATAGAGGAGCAGGTGCCCAGGGAAAAGAGCCAAACACCAGCAACGTGAAGCATGTCGGGCACTTTCCTAGAGCTGCTGTATAACAATTAGTACTCTTGATGACTAACAGTCCCCATACTTGATAAATGATAAACTTATTGGTCAAGAGTAAAGGGACATCACCTGGCGCAGGCCCTCAATGAACTGCACGAGCGGCTGCGGCTCAAAGGCGCTCTTCAGGGGCGCGAACTTGCCATCGGCCGGGTTGAGGGCAATAAGCGCAGGGTATCCATAGCCGCCCACCTCAAAGGCGGCCTCTAGCTGTGGCTGGGCGCCACCCTCCGCCCACAGATACGAGAAGGGGCGGTCCTTGTACTTGGCCGCCAGATCAGCCAGCATCTGCACAGGCCCACACCGGTGTAAGCCACAATGTGGGCGCTGAACCCTGGTGTGGCATGGTTAAGGGGGCTAGAAGCAATCGTCATTCTCCCCACCGACGTACCACAGAGCACGGGGGTGAATCCCGTCCAAGGGGTCTTGAAAGAATCATAATTTCACAGACCGCTGAAAGGTCAAATTCAAGGATATTCTTGCAATGCAACCCTCCTCTGTGCCTCAACGAGCAGCCTCTGTATGACCCAACACATGCCCGCGCACGCATTCTTTCCCGTGAATGAATGATGGATTCCGCGCAGCCTTCCAATTACAGGTGCTTTCAGAGACCAAGCAGCAAGTGGCACCTGGATGTGGGCCTTTCGGCCAACAGCCTTGTCATCGAGGATGTGGGGCAAGAAGGCGATCAGGCAGAGCTTCTTGGGTGGCGCGTCAGAGTGGCCCAGGCATTGGATCTCAAATGTGTCCTCGTCAATGAGCTCCTGTGCCTGTTGACAGGCGCCCCAATCTCAGTGAATCAGTTGATTACAGTGTGAATGGAAAGTGTGTTCAGCCAGGTGGCAGATTGCATTGTCAATGCCCACGGCAAACCGCCAATTGCGAAATGACAACATGGCAGGCCAGTGAGCAAGAGCAGTGATCGATGAGAGAACGTCTTGGTCAAAAGAGTGTCTGCAATTTGACAGTGGGAGGAGGAGTGCAGCATGCCTCTGGCGGCGGCTGCAGACTGGACCACTGCTCAATGGCATAGGCTGCCATGCTGCTCGAGTCGCGGGCGCCGTTGTAATCTGTTGGCGCTCCCTTGTCGGCCCCAAACACCTTGATGGTGGGGTACCCTTGCACACCATGCTCCTAAAGCAAGCAGTTGCACACACCTTAGCTCCCTCTTATTGGGCTCCAGCACTATCACAGTGTCAGCCTTGGAGATATGTTGCGTTGACACGTTCATAAAAGCAAGAAAAGCATTTGGCGGCCAAGAACCTGGCAGATTGCTGCATTGCCAGTACAGTCCACAGCGCCAATTTTAATTCCCTTGAAGCTCTTCAGGTCCCTTGCCAGCTCCTTCCAGGCCGGCTTCAGGTTCTTGCAGTGCCCGCACCTGTGCACCATTCACACCAACACAATCATCACACAAGAGTCTTTGATTGGTTCGAGTTGAGTTCTGACGATATTGATAGACTGTGTAAAGAATGTTGCTCACCAGGGCGCAAAGAACTCAATCAACCACAGGCCGTCATCGTAGACCACCTCGTCCTGGAAGGTTGCATCTGTAAGCTCCACAACTTCTGCATCACATCACTAGCCCTCTTTGTCAGCTGCCAAGCCTCCTCTATACACCAAAAAAACGACATGCCTATTTGGCGCGAATGCTTGGACATGTATCCGGCATGAGAGCAGATACCCGCTGCATGCTGCCAGGTGACAGCATGCACAGGGCGCACCGGATCCGCCATAGAATTCGCTAAATCCACCGCCGGCGCCGCCGGACCCCCCGGCCTGGCCCCCGGCGCCACAGCCGCCCTGAGCGCTGCCCCCACCGGGGGGTTTCTGGTAGCCGCCGGACCCCCCGCCCCCACATGTGCCTGCCCCTTGCTGCCCTGTAGATTTGCGCAAGAAACACTCTTGAAGGTTACATAGATCAAGGGGTGGAAAACTCGATCTGAAAGTGATCGTTGTAACCAGGGAGACTCAGTATCTATGCATGAATTCATCTACTGGGCTTTAAGAGCAGGGAGTGGAGGGAAATGAGGTGACACTGCGGACCTACCTCCACTGTGGCTCTTGCCCTTGCTCTTGCCCTTCAAGCCGACTCGTGACAGGGCCTCAGCCCTCAGCTGATCAGTCACCCACTCAATGATGTCTTGCGCTGTCCTGCCACCCTCGTACTCAAGTGTCTGCCTCCCATTGCTGCCCGGAAGTAGGAGCTTGATTGTGGGGAACCCGCGGATGGCCAATCGACCTGCGGTGATACACACATCTCCTGTCCAGTGCTGTGAAGGTAGTCTGCACATCAACCAGTCAATTGAGGTATTGAAGAATATCTGATCAGTGGTCTAAAGGATCCACCCACCAGCTAATGCCTTCTCTTCATCCCCATCAACGGCGCCCACGTGCACTATCCCCTTCAGTGCTTTAGCTACCTTTTCCCTGCAGGAGCAAGAGCATGGCTAAAACTGCGCCGTCGTCGACATCCTTGCTCATGTTTTGATGTCGTGTACTGGACAACACATCAGACGTACCATTCTGGTTTGAGATTCCGACAATGGCCACACCTGCATGTTGAAACACCATAATCATGTAATGATGCTTTCGACACGTTCAGGGTCGACAGGGGATCTACCGGCCAGAGCACAGAAATTTGGAGTGATCAAGATGGTCACTTACCAGGGTGTGTAGAATCCCAGCAGCCAAGGAGTGTCCGAATGCATCACGACATCATCAAATGACTTCGAATCAATCTTTGTAATGAAATCAATTCCATCGTACAAGGCGTCCACTCTGATAAAGCACAAGTAGGCAGCAATTGCCAGGAAAATGCTCGGGGACCTCGACATCGCTGATTTGATGCCACGGATAGGCTTGGGAATTTCAGATGCTAAGAAATCAGATGGAAAATATATTCTTTTATTTTCGGCTCGTTGATTTCTTAGATCAGCAAGTGGGTATGATCCAAAAGTCGATCGTGGACCAATAAAGCCAAAGCCTGTCAACAACCAGTAAGTTGGGACTTCAGCACGCTATTTTAATTAGTTGGAGGCAATACTGCGCGCAGCTTGTGCCTGAATGTAGAGCACTATTCTGGCGGGGTTTTGAAACCGAAAGCGAAAATTTCCTCAATTCCCTCGAGCGAAGGGTCCGAAAAAGAAGCCCTTCGCTTGGAATTTAAGAACTTCGCACGATCAGGGCTGTGGTTTGTCCTTCGAAATTGTCGGTGCTGTTGTACGAAGGTCCGCAACATAGGTCTTCCGTAAGTGGCGTCTGCAAGTGCGTGTGTAGTTGAGCAAGGATGCTTGATATCCGGTGTAGCCCACCCATCCTGGGGCCGACGTGCTTGAGGTTCGCCTAGAGCGGGTGCTGGGCACGACTTGGGGGCAGATTTACATGGGAGGGGTTCTTGCCTGCCAGAGGCCTCCCGTCGAGAAAGAAGATGCAGATGGCGTGTCTGTGCGAAGCTGCAGCACTCAACACACAATCGTGAGTGTCACATGCACTGGGGCCTAGGAAAGGGACCTTGTTTGATGAGGACAGGCAGCAGTGCAAATTGTCACGTAAAGGGCTGCCAATGCATTACGTTCAAAGAGCGCGTAATTTGTTGGGAATTTTGGCAGTCGTTAGAAACGTGGATCACAGCCTTTAACACGATTTACTTTCTCACACTGTCCTGTCTTAAACGCATGGGCCATAGGTGAGAGCGAAAGTGTCATTGAGAATTATTTCTGTTCACAGGGTGCCGATCGATCATCGACGGGCAGGGTCAGTCACTTTGCAGAGCGGACTACTGCTAGGTCCATTGACTGGGGTGGGCCCACACCAGTGGTCAAGATAGCTGATGTGGTGGTGGAGCTGGCAACCTCGCCAAGGGAGCTAGAGAACGGGGTGGTGGAGTGGGATCATCCCTATCAATGGCACGAGCAGGGGCCCCCCATCCCCCCCTGCCAGGAAGAGCGCCTCACCACCGTGCGAGCCATTGTGCCTGGAGCCTATACAGATCCGCCGTTCTACCCCAAGCTTGGTGGGCATCCCTCGCTCAGCAGCTTCTCAAAGCAAGCAGCAGAGTTCCTTAGGGCACCAAGCCTGACAGCAGTGCATCAGCTCTTGCAGGAACTCAGATGCATTTTCTGCGACAGCCCAACTTGATCGAAAGCCTGCACAGCATCGGCAGCAGCATGCAAGGACACAGGCCGTTTAATATTGTTGTGCTGCTGCATCCTGCCATGCTGGCATGCATGTGCATGTCATCTTGCTATATGCATGTCCATGAGGTGACAGGCGCTCGAGTGCAGCATGTGACTCAAGACTCGGCTGGGGATAATTGAGAATCCAACTCCTCATTACCCTAATTCTGCTGGTGCAGGCCCGCTGCTGGACCTGGCGTGCAAGATATTTGGCACGGAGTCGGCCGGGGTGACAATTTTGGAGAACCGCAGCATGTTTGTGGTAGAGGGCCGGGGGCGGCTGCCGCGCGGCCGCTTCGGCGAGGACAATTGGTCGTCCGGCTTCTGCTGCTGGTCCACCGCGGGCTCGCACCCCACCGTGCTCACAGTCGAAGACTCCCACAACGACGCCAGGTGCTTCCTGCCCCGATGACACCTGTGATTGCCAGCTCTCAGGCTCCAGAAACCTGACAATCGTGACAGCCAGTACCAGCAAAATTTGAATTCCACAGTCCTTGCTATGGGGCACACTTGCTTTGGACAGAAAGCCCACCGAGCTTCACCAGGGCATCAGGCATCCTCACATTTGCCGTGGCAATCTTTCTTTTCTGGGAATGAGCACTTACCTGGGAAAGAGCACCGACATGGCATGAGCCGCGAGGAGTGTGAATGAGGAGCGGTGCAAATTAATCCACCTCTTAAGGCTTCTGAGCGGCCGTTTGAGGGACACGCCAACTCAGAACGTTCTGCACATGTCATGCTCTGGTACTGGATGTCACTCGAGACAGTGTGCTGCCTGACCTACCAGATGCAGGGGGCTCCTTGTGGCAAGTGTCAGGGAGGCTGAAAATTCAATTTGTTTTTGCCGAGCGCAGGTTTCAGCGTAGCAAAGTGGTGACAGAGGGCTTGAAGCTCCGCTTCTACATGGGGGCTCCACTCGTGGCCAGCAACGGCCACAGGATTGGCACATTGTGAGTCTCATTCCTGTGCGCACGGAAACAACCAAGTATCGTATTTTGTCATAATATACAGCTCCGCTCTCAACTCCCATGGAGTGCACCTTGTGGCAGTACCTTTAGATGCCCTGCAACATCAAAGCATGCATGCTGCCAGGGAGGTCTCCTCCAACCAATTGCATTGCCGAAAAAGCAGCCGGTCTCACTCAGCAGCGCTGTGCTTCAGGTTGTTTCGCACATGCATTGCAGTGTGTCCCGCAGCGCGCTTGTGCATCGAAGCCGGCTTTGGAATCAATCATTTTTAGGGGTTGTTGAAACTTGAAATCAAGACTTGAAATTCTCGAAACCAAAAATTTAAGACTTGAATGTCAATTTTCAATATTCCAAAATTTGAACTTCTGCCGGGATTGATGGACTGTGTGGGCGCAGCTGCGTGATGGACCCAAAGCCGCGCAAGGTGGACGCCACATCGGCGCAGATCCTGAGCAACATCGCTGAGCTGGCCATCCGCGAGCTGGAGAAGAAGTGGGCCATGCAGCTGGAGCGCGCCTGCCTGGACCACGTTCTGCGCTCACTGGACTGCTACGACCAGGGCTTCCTCTTCGTCGAGGCCTCGCGCGCAGACTGGCAGATCATCCACGTCAGCCCCGCAGCCGCCCAGGAGACCGGTGGGCGCCCTTCTTTGTTTCTTACAACCAAGAGTGGGGAGCGCCTATTATGATAATAGGAAATTTCCATCCTTGGCCGCATCCTTCAGGGAGACCGGGGATTTGTCGTGCCCTTCCTTTCTAACGCATTCAATGCCTGCCCGTCTGGGTTTTGCTGGCTCCTGCTGAAGACCACCCCAAGAAACACTCGAGAAACATGTTGGCCTGAAGATGCATTTGGACTGTGGCGTGGCATCCGCCCTGCCCACAACCGCCAGGTGGACAGTGCACTGTCAGCAATCAACCATCTGTTTCCTGGTGTGCAAGCTTTACAGAGAGGCGGATCTGGGATGTCCAAGGGTCTGCATCCTTTCTGAACAATCTTGTGATGCTGTGCAGGTCTGCCAGAGGGCACGCATGACAACATGGCCTTCTGGGACATGTTTGTGTTTGACAGCGGCATGGAGGTGCGTGGCCTGGTGTATCAATTGCCTCCCTCCCCTCTCCCTTGGCAGCTTTGTTGCTCTGGCCAGTGGGCAGATGTGTGGATGATGCATTCGAAATAAATACATGCAAGATGTTGAGGGCTGACAGCACTGTGATTGAGTGGCCATTGATGAGCATGCATGCATAACAAAAATGCAAACAGGCATTGGCGACCAGCACAGTAAGCTGGTGCAGACAGCAAGTGGGAGGAGACTCACTCTGTGAGCGCTGGCGCACAACAGGGCGCCTTGGAGGACTTCAGAAAGGCAGCAGAGTCGTGCAAGCCGTTCACAATGGCAGGCGTGCGGCTGAAGAAGAGGGGCGAGGACGGCGAGCCCTCCCTGGGACTCTGGGACCTGTCCTTCAGGTGACAGATCCTGGCATGTGAACAAGGCTCACCCACCGGTCTATGCATTCCCCATCGCCGCCGAACGGTGCTCTGGATCAGGACCTGACCCGTCGGGGGAGCACCTGCCTGCTGTTGTCTTCCAAGTGTTAAGCGCTGGGTCAAGATGCTGCCATTCCAATTGACTCAGCAGCAGGCTCATCATGCATATTTATTGGACCAAAGGAGGGGACAGGCAAGAGCGGCAGCTCACACCCTGACACAGTCCAACATGTGGATTGCTCTAGACATCAGCTGACCTCTAGGTGGCATCATGGCATCGCCCTGGCTGATGGGGCGTTCCCTGCCCTGCGCATGCCGGCCTGCTTGCAATATAAATCCACGAATTTTCTAACCGGGGGCCCGCCGTGGCTCTGAGCATAGCCAGGGTGCCTGTGTGCCTCCCCACACAGCGTGATGGCGTTGCTACAGAGGGACATAACACATCCTTTGCTCGCAGGCCGGCCACTTTACATATAGAGGGACCGGTTTCTTTGCAGATTAAGGTTGCAAGCCTAGGAAAATTCAGGTCTAAGATTCCTTTTGCGCTCAGGCCGGCCTCGAAGGACACGCTGTCACGGGAGAACTGCGCGCCCGTGGGCATCCCCTGCACGCTGCCGGGCACGGTGCCGGGCTCGACGGCGCTGGCGTCGCTGTCCATGTTCTTCGTGCAGGTGGAGGCCAGCTACGAGGATGCGCACGAGGTGGCCGCGCCCTCGCAGGACATCCCCACCTGCGCCCCCAAGCACCTCCCCTTCCAAGAGTGCGGCCCCCGCATCTCTCTGCTGCACCGTGTCATCCTGCCTCCTCAATGCTGCCTTGAATTGCAATCTTGTGTGCAGAGGCACTCTTGTCTCCTCTGGCTGAAGAAGCGCGCAGGAGTGGCAACAATGGTTGCTGCTCACCACATCCCTTTTGATGTACCAGTGTGATGCACACGATGATGGTTGCTCCCAGAGAGGGGAGTGCGGTGTCAACAAGCTGGGGCCTGCAGTCTGTTGGCAGAGCTGACCCAGAACTGGCTGTGCTGCTGGCAAAGTGTCTATGGTGCAAGTCGTGCACACAGATTTACATAGATTACGGGACGTGGTGTGAGTATGTGTGGCTGCTTCTGCGCAGCCTGGAGCTGGGGCCGCTGATCTGCAAGGAGGACCGCATCCGATTCTACCGGGGCACCCACCACGGCAGGGAAGTCGTGCTCAAGGTCAGCGACACTGCCGAACCCATCGCACTACTGCCCACCTGCAAGACCTCTTGTGTCAATGGGTCGTCAATGGCGGGCAGAGGAGCAATCTGGAAGAATTGAGAAATCGCGAGGAGACTCATCAGCCTCCTTGGGGCTCTGGCTTACTAGAGAGGTTCAGAGGAATGTTGACATGTGCAGAAGCCAGTGGGAAGTGAGCAGCACGACATGTGACAAATGCGCAGCAGAAGGAGGCGTGGTGGTAGAACTGAGCATGCATGCATGTGCGCAGATCATCGACAAGGCGAAGGACGGCGGCTGCGAAGAGGACACCCTGGCGCTGACGGGGGCGGTGACTACGCGGTTACGTCACCCCTGCATCGTGCGCGTGCTGGCGCACTGCGTCACCGACGCCGGCACCGGCGTGAAGCCGTGGGACTCGGCGCTTAGTCAGCAGGGGGCGCGCTACAACAACGCCTGCTGGATGCTGCTTGAGTACTGCGACCGGGGCACGCTCGTGGTGCGGCTGCGATTCTCAGCACACTCACGCACATGCACTGCTGCAGTGTGAAGTCTACAGTGAGCCTGTCCTCAGGGGCTCTATGATGATTGGCTAGAATGTTTTGACTGGAAGTCCTCATGCCTCGGGCTGGTCCACCACTGCGAGAATATGGGCTGCCAACTGTCCTCTCACCGGGCTGAGTCAGAGCAAGTACCAGCTCTGCAGAAGAAATGCAAGTTTCAAGAATGTGAGTCCCCGAGCGTGATCACAGCGATGCCAGCATTGCGGTGTGGCAAATCTTGACCACGGGCCTATGTGTGCGTGTGCGCAGGACGCGGTGCAGCAGGGATGGTTTCTGAGGGGCGGCGTGGCCGGCGCGGATCCGAACGTTGCGGCCATCAAGACGGCGGCACTGCAGACCGCCACTGGGATGGCCTACCTGCACGGCCGCGATCTCATACACGGCAATCTCAACGCAGGTGCACAATCACTGACGAGCTTCTTCCTGGCTTACGTTTGGTCATATTTTTAGCTTGTTGCCCTCCGTGAAAGTCAGTGCGGCGCGCAGAAGGCTTTGGGAACCCTTGCCCCACGGGAAATGTCTTCCTAATTACTAGCCCAGGATTTGCTGGCTGTTTGCGCTGGTATGAACGTCCTCAAGATGCCTTGTCATCTCATTGCTAATTCTTCCTTGTCAGTGCATGCATGCCCCACCACCTTTCAACTCACCACCACAGGGCTGCACGCTTTGAAGCGCCGCTGCACTATGCTCTATGGCACCCTCATGATTTTGTCCGACAGAACACTGGGTAACTCCTGCCACAGCCCACATCGTATCTGCAGCCGACATGCTGCAGGAAGTGGTGGGTCGTGACTGATGGGGCTATGATGTGTGCAGCAGACAAAGATACAATCACACAATACCGTTAGTGAGGCTGATGGGGCCATTATGTCTGCGCAGAGAGCGTCTGGCTGACATCTGTTGAAGGCCAGACCAGCGGTGAGGGATCAGAGCAGCAGCAGCAGGAGGGCGGCGGCAGATGGGGCGGCGCGTTCAACTGCAAGGTGGGCAATTTTGCACTGGCGCGCGAGACCATCCTGGCGCGGCTTTCCATGGACTCCTACGCATCCATCTCCCACTTACCCCCCGAGCTTCTCAAGGACAAGACCATCACCAAGGTAGGGGGCCCCCAACACCCCACCACCTTTTTCTCAGCTGTGCTGCACACCAAGCTTTGAAAGCTCCGGTGGCCGTCATACCTCCCTGTGCCCTACTGTCATCCATTGACATGGCCCCTCTGATGGGCATGCATACGCTAATGAATCGCTCCTCGCCCATGGTAGGTTGCGGGCAGTTGCGCTGCTTGTCCTTACCTTGCAAGGGACACTGCATGGTGCATATGAGTAGTGAGCTGAGGAGTATTTGTTGCGGTTGCGTTGCAGGCGGCGGACTGCTATGCATTTGGGGTCCTGCTGTGGGAGATGTACACCAGCAACATTGCCTGGGCCAACATGAGCCACGCGCAGGTCGTGCGAGCAGTGCTCACCAACCGAAAGCTCGCCTGGCCGTCCCACGTGCCCGGCCCCTACAGGTGCGCTCAACAGGGTCTGCAGCTGTGTCATACCTGCATTGACCAGAGGGCACGCAGGGGAAGCTTGGTGTCCAGAAGAGGTACTTTTGAAGTGTCTCTTCTAGAGTGAGAACAAGCGCACTGACCTGTCTGAAGTCAGCATGGCGGCATTTGTGTCAGGAGGACATGCGCAATGTGGGACCGGCAAAGCCAATGCCGTCGGCGCCCGGGAGAGTGCAATGCTGTAAGTTTGATCTTATGATCGTGTGACATATTGTCAGGGAGGTGACGGAACTGATTTGCTGTGCAGGGATCTGGCGTGCGCATGCATGGCATATGACCCCGAGGACCGGCCGGCCATGTCGGAAGTCGTGGAGCAGATACACGCCATGGGCACTCAATAATCGGCGGTTGCGCGGCAGCTGCGCGAGCGCCCACTCAGTCAGCTCATCTCTGCCCGCTCAAGAATAAATGATGCCGCTCGTCGCAGCGGCAGCCGCACTCAAGAAATGTTTTGAGGGTGCAAGCGGGCAGCTCCCTTGGCATGCGCAGCATATGTTTGTGTGCCGAGGGGTGCAGCGTCGGGCCTCCTGTCGCCGCACAATGTGCGGCGCGGCTCATCGCGGAGATGCATCTCAGACGGAGTGCTGCATTTCCTTGATGATCTGGCAGTGGTGCTGCTAAAGCCATCTCAAGTCTGGGGGCTCTTTACGGACAAGGCTCCCGGGGAGGAGAGGTTTCTCCGTCCCTCGTCATTGCCGCCCAGAAGCAGGGTGGCGGCACAGCAGCACCCGATCACAACGCTGACGATGTTCTAATAAATTCTGTGGCTCTTTCTGGGGCGGCTGTCAGGCCGCAAGCTTTCTGATGTATTCCTTTCGTGGCCACACCACCAGGCGCGATGAAATTGCTGCAGGGCCGAGGGGCCTCAAGTGGGTTTTTTATACTGCGCACGGGGCGACGTGAATCAGCAGCCCATGCACCGGAAACCGTGGCCTTCAGTTGCCGCTCTCTGTCACCTTCTTGTTTACTTGTGCATCAAGCACTTTGCTCCTCAGCAGCACTTTTGACCGAAAGAAGTGGCGCCAAGGACGTTCCATCCACCCATTGATATGTCTTTTGCTTATTTCCTGCCGGCAGAGGGTGGCTGTGTACCCTCTCATTCCCGTTTGAGACCAAGTGCACCAGGCTGTTCCCGCTGTGCACCCGGCATTGGTGTGCTTGCAATGCCTTTTTTTAGGGCGCCTTGGTGCGCGATTTACGGCTCCAGCCAAATCCGAGCGCGCATGCGCTGCGGGTGTGGCGATGATTGTCTGGTTGCCGCCACTTTTATGACCGATGACTTGCGTATGAATTGATTGGGTAATCCCTTCTGTACTGGGTTTGCTCCAAAGAGGCTGCTTGTGCAGTCACATAGGAACAGCCCTTTGGATGTTTGCGCGTCCGAGTGATGTGGCAAGCATTGTTCTTCCTGTTTCAACTTATTAAGCACTTAATGACGATGGGTCGTGTCTGAGGCCTTTTATACCCTTTTTTCTTTCTAATGTCCTATTGATGATGGCGCATATTGATGGTTCCCCCTGTCCGATTTGTTCAAGACAGACTGTTTGCCGGCGGTGGCTGATCAACCAGATTGGCGCAAGAGTCCTCAAGTTGCCTGACCAGCTTAAATGTGAAACGGGCTGATATTACGCAGATTTGGCTATCATGGCCTCGCATTAGCAAGCCCCCAAGGCACGTGCCAGGCCTGTGCAGCTGTTGATCAGAATGGTTCTGTGGCATACCCTGTGGGTGTCAGGTCAATTGAATCGTTCAGTGCATTCGATCTGTTCCTGGAATGCTGTGGTGACTGTGGTGCGGAATGCATACGTGAGCAACAGACTGTCCTGCTTCCAGTGATGTGTCTTCTCCGTGGTCGTTGGGTGTCCGGTGTTTGGATGTGTGTATGTGGGTCGGCAGTATTGTGGAGGAAGTAATCGCAAGACTCGGTGTCATGTATGTTGCAGATGCAGAGTGTGCTTGCATTTAAGAATTGCTGGTGTCCCGTCCTGTTGCTTGCTGCCCATTTCTTTGACTGAGACACAAATTATTATCACGTTTCACAAGTTCTAAAACCTCTTCCATTCGATATACTCTAACCGCTGTGCAATGCACAAGGAATGTGCTATTCTGCTTCTCAGCGCATGTCCTCCTCAGCCTCAGCACAAGCCACATGCACCTCTCACCACATATACACATCCTCCCGAAACCCTCATGCTCCCACCACCTTGCCAATTCTGCTGCAGCTCAACACTCGGCCATCGCTATGCCGCTTTCATTCTCTTGCTTCGCTGTGATGTGTCTGCATTTCTGTTCCCCTCAATCCTACACACACAGCCGCACAACGGCGCTCCCTCTGGACGACATCCCCTGGGCAGCTGTCAACATCGACAGGACCAAGCGAACCTCTCGCTCCTTTCGAAAAGCTCGGGGCTCCAGAAGACCAAGAAGAATGCCTGGAACGCGCGCGGTGGAATTTCCCTTCGGCGCGGCACCCCCGGGGATGCGCGCCGCGGCCGGCCGGCTGGCGGCGGCGGCCGGCGCGGCTCAGTCGCACTTGATGTTGCGGTAGATGCGGCGCACGAAGATGGCGCTGCCGAGGTAGCCAAGCGCGCCGGTCATGATGGACAGGCCCAGGCAGAACATGAGCGTGTAGCCAAAGTAGAAGCAGGTCTGGAAGAAGCCCGTCATTTTGGTCTTCACGAAGAAGTAGTGCACCGCGTACAGGAACACGTACCTGCGCAACAACCCACAACTCTCAGCTCACAGCGACCCTGCAGCCCTTGCCTGGCTGGCTGAGCTAAGGCCCTCAAGCAGCAAGCATTGTTAAAGATCACATGCAGCATGGAAGGACTAGCGCCCAGCGGGAACAGGCTAGTGGACACCAATGCTTTTTGGAATGTTTGGGCCACGGTCATGGCGTTCTTCAGAAGCGTCTTGTTGCCGCTGGCTGCTACTCCGGTGAATGCCAAGGTCAGTGAAGCGCTGCATTCAAGAACACTGATAGTTTTTCTTGACAGGCATGGGGCAATGGTAAAGCTACGAAGAGGGGAGTAGGAGCGCGCACAGGGCGGTGGAGGCGGCTGCGCAGAAGGAGGTCCACTGCCAATGGTAGTTTTCGGCGTTGAGTAGGAAGTAGGTGCCCACGATGGTCACGCACACGGTCACAATCGCCAGGATCAGAAACACCAGCAGCATGAAGCCGTACACGTAGTACACCTGCGCAGCAGCTGCTTTGTCAACACCCCTGAAGATAGCAGACGCTCATGCTCCATCATGCTTCCTGTTCTTGTACGTGGTGTCTCCGGGAGGAGCATTGGCAACTTTCTGTAGGCAAAATGGCTGGACGTGACACCCCAGGGTGCCGGCAGCCTCGCGGATAGTGTCTCTTCAGTCCATGCAAGGCCCCAAAGGAGACCTTCTCGAAGTGCAGGCGGCACATATCAGAGCCTCCATAGGTGTGGCGGGTCAACAAGAAAATGAGACAACGGGCGTTGCGCAAGACCCCGCAGCGAGAGTGAGCAGGGGGCGCATACCTTGTAGTTCCAGAAGGAGGTGAAGATGAAGTACATTTCGATGAAGATGGAGCCGAAGGGCAGGAGGCCGCCCATGAGCGCGATGACTGTCGGCTGCAGGTACCACTGCCGCGCCGGGATGGGCGACGGAATGCGCTTCACGCGGCACGGGTTGTCCGGCAGCCCATTCCAGTTGCGGCCCACCACCTGCGTGCGGGAGAATGGTCATCCTCACCAAAATACTCAAACAATACTGTAGATCATATCTGACGTACTGAGGGGAGCTTGAATCACATTGCTGTAATAGTGCCCAGGGCATCACAGCGTCGTAAGGCAGAGAAATGAGGCAGCAGCAAGAAAATGGCAGGAGATTCCTGCAGGAAGTTTGCATGCCCGGGGGCAACACCATGCCTAACAGGCAGAGCTAGAAGCCGCCTGTCCTGTGAATCTTTGTGTGCATAAGACACACAGGATGTGGATCTACAGAGGCATACATCCGAGCAGCACACTCTGACGGAAGGTGAATGTGCCAAAGGCGCACACGCGAAAGCCGCATGTCCTGTGGATCTTGATGTGGACAAGAAAAACAGGGTCACAGAGCAACAAACATCAAAGCAGCACGCTTTGGCAGGGAAGGTGGAGCAGGGGGGCGCATATCGTCCAGTGCATTTCGATGACACACAGGGTGTGGAGCTAGAGAGGCAAACATCCGAGCAGCACACTCTGAGGGGAGGTGGAGAGCGCACCGTGCCGAAGAGGCAGAGCGGGAAGGAGAGGAACATCCAGATGAGCAGCACGACGACGATGGAGCCGAAGGGGACGGCGGCCAGGGAGTGATACGCGATGGCGATGGTGTTCAGCACGGACGCGATGCTGAAGCACAGCAGCGGGAACAGGTTTGCCGTGAGCAGCATGGTCGGAATCCACGTCTTGCCCGCGTTGCGGGCATAGAAGCCCCCGCTGCAGCAGCAGATGAAAGGCGTCAGAACATGCAACAGGCGTAGTGCTCGACCGGGGCCCGGGACTTATGTATTCCCGGACAGACTGCATGGCCGTTCAATATCCGCATTGCTGCAGAGCAACCCTTTCTAGAAGCCGCCGCTGCAGCGCACAGGGGATGCACATTTCCTCAGTACACACCAGGGCCCCTTGGCTTGAAAATCGAGCCCGTGCCCTCTGTTGAGTGAGGCTGAAGAGCTTTCAGCATGGTGGATGGCAGGCAAATGATCCCTGTCTTGATGACGGCCAAAGAGAGGCTAATGGGTTGATATAAGGAAGCTGCCAGGTCTAATACTAGCTTGTTGCAAGGGTTGGCCGGGATGCTTGTGTGATATGTTTTCGCATGGGTCACATGGCTGCAGGCATGCACGGTGTGACAGCAGTGGTGTAAACAAGCTCTCTAAAAAGACGCTACAGCTTCCCACCTGACGTAGCCGGCGACAAAGGAGGTGAGCGCGTAGCAGACGATGAACACAGTCACAATTGTCCCTCTCTCCGTGAAGAGCGTGCCTGCACCCCAACACTGGCGCTCGACTACATCCTGTCGACTACATGACAAGTTGCATGGCAGTAGCATCCAACAGCAGGACAGCTATACAGTTACAACTCCCCCAACATTCCCTGATCATCACAGCAGCACATATGGTGAATCCAATAAATTCAAACAAAGCATCATGGATTCACGTTATACTCAATGGGCACCACTCCTGCACTTTCCAGGTACAGGCTACACACCAAATCGTGCACATGCATGTGGTTAGAGGTATGGCACACCGGCGATGGTGATGAGGATGACTGATAGCACCAACAGCGCCAGCTGAACGCCGGTGCCCACGAGTGCAGCCAGCAGCTCCAGGTAGCGCGGCGGCCGGAAAACGTCCCCATGCACCAGCTTCCACCTGGGCGATCCACCCATATACACACCCCTCAGCAATGTGCCCACTAGCCGATCCACGCAACACACACCCCTCCGCAACATCAAGCCTTTTGGCCAAACCACCCCAAATACACACCCCTCAGCGATATGCCCGTGCAACCCCCACTGCTGGTGGTGGGACGCTGGGGGAGCATCTGAAGCCCTGTCCACCCGAGGATATCGTGAGGCCAGATTACCTTGGGCAGGTGATCAGGCAGAATGCCATGTGCACATGCTCAAGCCGCGGCTGAATGAAAGCGAGTGAGCCAGACCCAGCACAAAGTCGTCCATGTCAACTATCCAACAGAGTGGCACCCAATACAGCCCACCTCCTTGCAAGCTTGCAATGCCCAGACGTCCAGCTCCAAAAAGAGCCCGATGGCCACTGAGCAAAGCTAATGCTGGAATTCCACTTGGAAAATGTTATATACTGTAATGATCCATTGAGTGTCCTGTGGGGTTAAGAATGAGTCCTACAGTTCTTGGAAAGGTGGGAGGGAACGCGCACCCGGACTCCTCCCCGACATCGCGCTCGAGGGCCTCCAGGTCGTCGTCGTCGCGGGCGGTGTAGCGCGCATAGTCGGCGCGCAGCGTGCGCATGAGGATCATGGACACCAAGCCCGTCAGGAAGATGACCATCATGAAGCTGTTGAAGATGGAGAACCAGTGGATCTGCGCGCCAGCACACACCACTCAGGCAAACCCCACACCCTCCGGGCCACGCCCCTTGCTTGCTCTCATACGGGTCCGCTGGCTTGGCAAGTGCGCGGCTGCAAGCTGACACCACCGCCGAGCGCCAGGAGCAGCATCTAATGCAGATGAATCGCTCTGACTTTGCTAGACAGCACAGGCCCATCTCTGCAACAGATATTGTGCTGAGATTATGCATTGTGCCGCTGTGAGGCGCATGTTGCTTGAGCTGGATGGACGACCAAGTATGCATGCCACGGAGAGGGATGAGGACTTGAAGGACGCCCTCGTCTGTCGGCCTGGCAGGGTCAAGGGTGGAGGTTTTGCTTCATAACCCCCAAAAATTTGATTTTTCCGGGAAAACTTGTGTGCCGTGGGGAAAACCGCGCCTGGTGCTCGAAGAAGTTGTAGTCGAGATAGCGCTCGAAGCGGCGTGGGAAGGGGATGGCACTGGGCGCCCAGCGGACGCTGTAGGTGAACTCCACATTCATCCCCGGCACGATCGGCTGCGGGTTCTCCGACGTCAGGTTCACCTGGATGATCTGCGCACACAGTATCGCCATGCATCAGCGGTGCCCAATTTGACAGCCCACACTGAATCTCCCGGTCCTGCTTGCTCACAGCAGGCCACGTCTGCCCAGCACAAGGAGCAGATGCAGAACACATAAGCGTGCTGATTTCCAGGAAGGAACTTCTTGCCTCCAGACAACTCATACAAGCATGCAGGCATAGATGGAAGTTCAGACCAGCAAGACTCTGCATACAGATGGGCTGCCAAGGCTGTAGCTAGAGGAAGTCGCTCGGCACATACCACGGAACTCCGCCTTTTATGCAGAGCTGTTGCGCCCGCGAGGGTAAAAAGTGCTGGCTGGATGAGAGGTGCATGTGGAAGGGCAAGCGCACCCTGTTGTCATTGTAATTGATGTCAAAGCTCTTGTGGGTGTAGATGTAGATGTGCTCCTCATCCTTAATCTCCTCAGGTGGAGGTCCCACAAAGCCCCACACCGGCAGGTCATCTATGAAGAGCTCATACCTGCAGCGCCCGAATGTCAATATTGAGATCATTTGCGACTCCAGTGGTGCAATATGTGACTGCATTTAGGTGATGATAATATAGATTCCCTGACTGCATGGGCAGAGTGGAAGGAGTTCATACCAGTAGTGCTTCTGGACGGCCTTCCTGAAGGTCACTGCATTTGGTTCCGACAACCTCTGGGAGCATATTGTCTTCTTGGGGACCTCAGCTGCACCAGACACAATGATTCAGACACCTGAAGATGGCGAGTGTTATAAGTGGTTTTCAGCATCCAGAGAGTTCGCATTCATGAAGACAGCTCTGCTGAGGGATCATCGGGCTTACTTCTGAATTTCATGTCCAGCTGGGAATCGATCAGCTCGTTGCCCTGCAACACCTCTCCCAGGCCTCCCCATTTGTGCACTGCCTTATCCGCCTGCTTGGGCTTGCAGAAGGGCAGGTAGTAGTAGTTGTATGTCTCTTGAGGGTTGTTGTATGGGCCCACTTTGTTCACCCACAATCTCACTTGCTCCCCAACATTGTACTGCACCATCACAATCAGCGATCAGACCCTCTCATTTTATCAGTTAATTCACATCATGACGGCGTTTTCTGGCCCTCTCCGACGAACCTTATGCGTTGACTCATTCGCTGCGCTCTGTTCACAGCCCAGCAGGGCTGCAATCAGGAGGACAAGCGCAGCTGCTCCGCCACGCCTTCTCTGATGTGTCATTGGTCCATCTAATCTGCTTCTGACGACTGCACTGCCAGTGTGCATTGACAAACTTGTGCCAGTCCCTTTGGTTTGGACTACCCCACAGCTGTGTTTCTGATGGTGCAGATCAGACTGAGGCAATATGCTTTCAAACCCGTGACTTTCGAAAAACAGCAGCTTTTGAGTTCGTGCTTACAAACACATCAAATTTCTAGCAATCCCTCTCGACGAGTTTGCTTCCTTGCACATCCAGAAATTGACGTGATGATGTGAACTCCGCCTGTGAATCTCAGCCTGCACTTATTGTTCCACAATACAGCTGTAGATTGCGGTACAGCCAAGCATATACGGGCATCTGCTACTGACTTTCTGCAGGATGATGCACATGGGCCTTCAATCAATTTTGCAATTTCGCAAGGGGGTTGCCGGATACAGAAAGGGGCTTGATATATATACAGGGCACCCACTCCGAGGAATGATAAAAACGTGAAAGAAGGCATTGCAGCTCGTGGAGCATCGGTGTATCACCCTGCGAGTCGTTTCAATGGTTTCTCTTCTTGCATTGCAATCGAGCCTGCTTGCGCGGGATGCTGCCGATGTGCGCACCGGAATATCGCCCCAACTCCAGCCTATCCACAGCAGGTCCAATAGCCCACCAGTCCCAATTCCTGTTGTTTGCAACATCTCGATTGCATGTGCTATTTTGGATGTGATGCATCAAATTGATTGCATACGCAAAGACATGCCGCACAGGCCCTCAGCTGACACCTGACACTTGAAGTTGAGGCCTTAGAGTGAGAGAGGGTCAGGCCATCACCCCAATTGATATGTGTGTCTGGTGTCATGCAGGCAGGCTAGATTAATTAAAAGCGTGACGCCATCAGTCCGGTTGCGAGGCGGGCAGTGCAGGTGCCTTTCTTTGCCCTACTAGCTGTGACGTGTTAGTTTAGGTGGCCTCTGCCTTCTTCGCAATGTGAGGTTCCTCTGTGAAGTATGTTCGTTGTGACAGTACCCTCGAGGCTGCAAAATCGAATCATTATACCTCTATGTCTCTTATCGTCTCTCAGCCAAATTGAACCCTGTGGCCCATGCAAAGCCCACTTTTTGGTGATGAGAATTTGAAGGAGGTTTCTGAGCAGTCTTTGCCATTTTGTAATTTCACAGGGCACAGCAGGGAGTCACCAGTCCCCCGGCTCAGAATGGGGCCGTTGGAACAACTGAAGAAGTGCCCATGCCCATTGTGAAAATTGACAACCAGCACGACCCCTTCGCCACCGTTGTTACTATTGAGTTTGGCGATCGCCTGGGGCAGCTCCTAGACACAGTGAGGCCCTTCTCACATTCTCCACTCCGGCAATGCTGATATTCTGCTGTTTCCAGAACCTTCAAACTCTTGTTGCCTTTGGACCAGTGGATATCTCTAGTGCATGCATGTCCCTTGGAGAAATTTTCTGTTCATGGAACATGTGATGATGGAGCTCACCTGTTGCATACTCAGCTGCCACTGCGCTGTGGGCACTCACTGTTCTGTGGCTGCAGATCGCGGCGCTCAAAAACCTGAAGCTGAACATCCGGCGGGCGAAGATCAAGGCCGGCGCGGGCGCGAACAAGTTCTACATCACGGACGCGCTCACGAGCGAGAAGATCCTGAAGAGCGCGCGGCTGGAGGAGATCAGGCTCACCATCTTCAACAACCTGCTCAAGTACCACCCTGAGTCGGGCGCTGCCATCGGCTGGGGCGCGTCTGCCAGCCCTGTCACTGAGGCAGACCCACTGCATCCCTTGGGCACCCGGGACACGTGCGCACCACTTCTCCATGCATCTGCCTGCACTGTGTGTCATGCAAGCAGATTTTATGTCCAACAGACAATATTGATCACCAGGCAGGGTGAAATTACCTTGTACAATGTGTATAGAGTATCTTCTAGGTTCTCCTCTGCACCTCTTCCTGTGGTTAACCTTGTGGGGTACAAGGTGCAGCTGTTTCATCACAGGGCAGAGAATAGTGCGTCATACCAGACTTCGCCATCTAGTCATGTGCGCGATGTTTGGTGCGCCGTTATACGTGTTTGGACCTTTCTGCACATCTGGGCGTACTGAAAAAATTCAGCACCGTCGGTGATTGATGGGTGTCAATCTGCTGGCAGGCCCAAGATCAAGACGAGCGTGGAGGTGAGTGAGGAGGAGTCGGGGACGCACAGCAAGGTGTCCATCCGCACGCGCGACCGCCCCGGCCTGCTCACAGACATTGTGCACACCCTCAAGGACATCAGCGTCAACGTCATCTCTGCAGAGGTACGCCCCCGCCCGGTGCTCTTGACACCCCAGCTGTGCTGCATGCATGGATTTGTCCATTGGTGCGTTCGCATTAGCATGCATGCATGGATCTCATCTGTGGTGGATCTGTGCTTGCATGAATGCTGAGTCAGTGTCCTGTCCTTCTGTGGGGTTGAGGGAAGCTATGGATGCTAGGTCAGTGTCGTGTCTTTCTGTGATCATGCACATATTATTATTACAGTTATGATTATTACACGCTTTTCCTGCCAAGAGGCAAGGGCGTCCTGCAGACAAGCTGCAGTTAAAGGCTGCCACAATCCTACCCCTTGTTGGACTCACCAGATCCAAGCAAGACCCAATCAAGCGTGGGCACGGTGCTCAGCACGGTGGTCTGTTGCTCAAATGGGTTACGATGAGCAACTTTTTGCATTTTTGGATGGTACAGACATATCCAGCTTAGTATATAGCAGGACCAAGCTTATTATTTTGATCTTCTACTGATGCAGGTTGACACAGAGGGTCCAGTGGCAAAGGACGAGTTCTATGTGACTTACCACGGGGAGCCTCTAAACTCGTCAATGGCCACGCTGGTGACAAATGCGCTGCAGTACTACCTGCAGCTGGCTGAAGTGGAGAGGGAAGAGTCTTACTAGGGACCAGGCAGGCCCATCGATGCAGCCTGCCAGCATGCTGTGTCGATGCATGTCTCCCCATGTTTCTAGGCAAGCCTGTGGCCAGTCACAGGTGCTACAGTGACATTCTTTATAATACTGTGCTGCTAGCAGCTGAGGCACCATTGTTGTCCAGTCTTGCACGGCAGCTGCTTCTCTTTAGGTGGCAATAGTCGTACTTGGACCAATGTTGTGCAATGCATAGTGCTAGGCATTACACTTCGGTCACAAACGGTTGCAATTGCATGCACTTGGATGACAGCACTGCGGAGAGGGGTGATTGGTGTGAAGCACACTTGATTGTACACTATCATAGATGGAGAGTCCTCGATTGATCTTCTGTGCCTTTTTCTGTCACTGTCAGGATGCCTCATTTGTGAAGGTGGTGCAACAAACTCTGATGACAACTTTGCAATCGCTGCCCCGCCCTTCACCGAGCTGCAATGAAGTGGCCTCTCTACGATCAGATGCAAAGTACCAGTTCCCATGAGTGATTGCTAGCATGCAAGTGACACTGGCTGTTGTCTTGCGCCGCGCATGCAGCACTGCAGCTTTGAGCTGCTCCCCATGGCGTCGGAAGACTCAGCGCCCGATGGAGAAGTGGGGTGCCTTGAAACTTGCTGGTGACTCCAATGAGCGGGCTGATACTCCATCATCAGTGCTGCAGAACAGAGTCCATCAGTTGCAGGGTCTGCCTCAGTGAGGCTTAAAAGTTTCGATTACCGCTGATCAGTAATCCTCTCGTAATACAGACGACTGGCTTGAAATGCATTGATCGAAGGCATCAATGCGCACTAACTCAAACGCCATGTCCCGGCGTTTATAAAAATTTACTTGATCCAACAGGGTGATGGCGTCCTCAGCAATCGCCTTATCGTGCTCCCTCCCACACCTCGCCCTAGTGGGCAGGCAGGCAGCTCGACATGCGCACAGGCTGAGGTTGCCTGCGGCTCTTCACATTCACATCTTACAGAAGCAGCAATTGCAGAGTCATCGTTCTACTCAAAAGATGGCTGCGCTCTCCACCGTCATTAGGTGTGTACTCCCTGTGAAACACGACTGGCGCCTGCGCCAAAGCATATCTGACATATCTCGGTCAAAAGCGGCACAGTATGTCAACACTCAACACTGACGCACAGGAAGGGGTGTTTGAATATTGATTATCTCGTCAACTTTCAACAATTCTGGCTAGTAAAAATGGTGAATGTACTACGAGAGTCAGCTAGGAATCGACTGCAACTATTACGTCAGTCACTGCCTACTTACCCTTAATGACGAAAAGCGCAAGTAAGGGCTGGATCTGCCTACAAAATGAGTGAGAAAGCTTGCACCTGACACCTGGGGTGCGACTTGCAGTGCGGTGGCAACCACAGAGCAGAAGCTGCAGGTGCCCCACGGCGGCAAACTCGTAAACCTGATGCTTGCTGACAGCGCCAAGGAGCAGGCAGTGGCCAGCTGCAGCAAGGAGCTTGAGCTCAGCGACAGGAATGCATGCGATGTGGAGCTCCTCTGCGTCGGGTGAGAGCTTCTCTGGGACCGCCACCTATTTCATCATGCACACGCTGCAAGGCTGTGGTCATCATGCATGGATAGGACATTGGCGTGCGGACGCCAAATGAAGTCGCAGAGCATTCTGTCATGGTGCGGCAACATGGGACTGGCATGCACATTCTACTGAGCAGCAGAATCATGTGTCCCTAGGGATCTCTGGTCATGTGGGGGAATTTGGGTGTGTGTGCCAGGGCCTTCTCACCACTGGAGGGCTTCATGAGCGAGCAGCAGTACCTGTCAGTCGTCCAGAACATGCGCCTGCCGGTGAGCACCGCTCTTCTCACACTTGCTGCCATGCTGGAGGCTTACAACCACCTGTGTGGGCTGATGGGTCATATTCTGTACTGTGATACGTGCTACTAGGTGGCCAGCAAAGTGGCTTCGACCTCGATCTCAGAGAATTTGCAGCAGCTAATACTGCAATGCATTGTCCAGTGAGGAAGGAACAGCCTGCCATATTAGTGGTAGCTCCAATGCTGAGAACCATCTGTGGACGTCGTGCAGAACGATCTGCTCTTTGGGCTTCCTGTGGTGCTGGACACAAACTCGGAGGACTACCAGCCAGGCGACAGAGTGCTGCTCAAGTACCAGGGGCAGTCGCTGGCCGTGTTCACAGTGGAGAGCAAGTGGGTGCCCAACAAGCCGATCGAGGCCAAGAACTGCTATGGCACCACCTCCATCGAGCACCCCGCCGTGCAGATGATCTCCATGGAGCGCGGTAAATACTACATGGGTGCGCGCACATGATCCCCCCTTCGACCCAGATCAGACCTCTCCAAGAGTTTTTGTGGTTGCATGCCCAGGTGGCAGCTGCTTCTCGTGACCAGGGGCATGGGTGGCGCTTGACACGAACGGCATACGTTGCAAGAGGAATGAGTCTGTCAGTCAGTCAGTTTGTCAGTCACATTTCATCAATCTAAGCCAACTTAGGACTGACTTGACGCCTGACAGTTAGAAGGGATGAACCGGTCATACCTTCTACTTGTGCCCTTACCGCCGGAGGATCAACTGGGACCTAGTAATAATGTGGTGATGTACATTAGTAATCTCCGCGGCGCAAGCGGCAGGGTGAGCCCCTCACCGCGAGGGCCTTGTGGTGATATTCATGTGAGTACCTGAATTACTGATCATGAGTAATGAATCCCCGCGGCGCAGGCGGCAAGGTGGAGGGGCTGGAGCTGCCGAAGCGCGTGTTCCCGTGCGCGACGCCGGCGGAGGTTCGCGCGACGCTGCCAGAGGGGCGCGACGTGCTGGCGTTCCAGTGCCGCAACCCCATCCACCGCGCGCACTACGAGCTCTTCATCCGCGCCCTCGACGCCCCCAATGTCAGCCCCGACTCCGTCTGCCTCGTCCACCCCACCTGCGGGCCCACCCAGGTGATCCCACCCCCTGAAATACAGTCCCTGACACATCCAATTACCTACCCAGGGACTGAGCAATGATTGCCCATCTGCGCGGCAACTTTCAGATCAAGAACACGTTCCCGTGGGTCTTGGCCAGCTGATCAATGGCAACTCCCTGTCCCCACGTCACAGACCAAGAGTGTGATCTGCTGTGGGCCTGACAGCAGCATTGGTTGCTGGCACATGGCATGTGCTCTGAATACCCAGCATTGGGCGCTGACTCTGAGCTGATTGTGGGGGTGTAGGACGATGACATCCCAGGCATCGTGCGCTACCACACGTACGAGGTGCTGAAGAAGGAGGTGAACAACCCGCGCCTGCGCTGGGCCTACCTGCCCTACTCCATGCACATGGCCGGCCCGCGCGAGGCCATCCAGCACATGATCATCCGCAAGAACTACGGTGCGCCGCATGCCGCTTCCATGCCCCGAACCCATATGCATCAAAGCATTATGAATCAGCCCTTTTATGTGAGGCCTGGATGTGAAGGCTTCCCACCTCCAACCCACCTAGACGCCTGTCTTCCATATAACCCTGTGGCAACTTAAAGCTCACGCAATGCCGTTGCATACCTTTATTTCCTGGGTGCCTCTTTTGTGCGATTTGGATGCAGTCTGCTGGGCAGACTTCTGCCACAATGGAGTGTGTGAAATGCCAGGGGTAATGAGGGGCTTTGTGGCCAAATTTGGCAGGGTGCACGCACTTCATCATCGGGCGTGACATGGCGGGCTGCAAAAGCACACTGTCAGGCGAGGACTTCTACGGCCCCTATGATGCACAGGACACAGCCAAGGCCAATGCCAAGGAGCTGGGCATGGACACCGTTCCCTCCCTCAACATCACCTACACTGAGGTACACCACAGCTACATTCAGAGCCACATTTCTGGATCGCTCTGCAAATAGGTTACTGGCGATTTGATGGGCGCAAGACAATGCAGTTGGCTGTGCAGTCATGGAGCCTAGCAAATGAAGTCTGCGCAGCTACTTATGCAGCAGTCACCAATTCCGTAAAATGTCATTTCTTAATGACCCGGTATGTGATGATTAGTAACAGTATAATATCACATCATACCACACCCTGCCATGTTAATTTGGAGACATGGCATGTACATCAATGCCTGTGAACTCTATGTGCCAGTATCACCCCTTGTGAAGCTTATTGCTTGGTGATTGGGCTTGCCCCCCAAGGTATTTGTAATTTGGTTTAAAGTAAGGAAGGAGGGCTGAGCGTTGCCGGTGTATGGTGTGACAGGAGAAGGGTTATGTCACTGCTGATGTGGCGGATGCAGAGGGGCTCCACCAGCTGAAGCTGTCGGGCACCAAGTTCAGGAAAATGCTGCGGGCAGGAGAGGACATTCCCGAGTGGTGAGACTCAGCTCACTCTTTCCACATGAACCCTGTGCACCACTGAATAGACATAAAATCACAAAGTGGGCTTACAAAGCATGGCACTTGCATGACCTGAAATCTGTAGAAGTTCAGCTCGTTCAGAGTCTGCCCAGCAGCTCTAAAGCATGGGGTCTGTTGAAAGTGCTTGTTTTCACAAGTGGACAAGCTCTAGAGTTACGGTGCTTGGAGCTGACAGTGCTGCTTGGCTGCCGCAGGTTTGCATTCAAGTCGGTGGTAGATGTTCTGCGCAACGAGACAAGCAATTGAGAATGGGCACGGACGTGAATACATCTTTTGTTGGCTGAGGAGCATTGCGGGTACAGTTGTCTGACAGCAGCAGTGTCTTGGGTTCATGGGATGTTGCAGTACTTTTTTGGATAGTGTTCCAACAAGTTGCCAGTTGGGTCGTGCCAAGCATGCACTGCAAGCGGTGCAGAGTTGGGGTGGATCTGCACTGAAAATCCAAAGTTCTCATGCCCTTCTTTTTCCTGAATCTCGTTGTGTCTGGCTTCGATTAAGGGCTCTAGAGCTCTGGCCTCTGAAATGTGCTGTAGGCACATTGATTTCATACCAGCAGATATCTCAGGCCGGCTGTGATATCATCGATGTTGGGAGCTGGACAGTTAAGTGGCAACCTGGAAAAATATCAGTGACGCGACTTGCATGCAACAGCCCATATCTTGACCAATGAGCTAGAGCAGCTTGCATCGAACTGCACTGTCTGCCGCTGCAGCTTTTGCATGCCGTAGCAATAACCCCACATGAGCTTACCGTTTCATGATGGCTGCATGCCGTCCACTGTGGCACATGTTCATCATCAAGACGTCATCCATGGATCCATGCCATGATGGGGCACGATGACATTCCCAAGGCCGGACAGGGATGATGTCGGGCGTAGAAACTCCCTTACAGGGTCATGAAGTATCATGCCCGGTGCATGATGATTGGATCCATCCGGATGTCCATGTCCGTCACAGTGTCACATGCACTGCAACCTGAGGTGACCCGCATCATGATCATGCATGATGCACCGGCCTCGAGTTCGTAGCTAGCTGCAGCTGGTTGCCCATCACTTTCAGCTATCCTGTGCCTCCGCCCAGAATGCTAGACTCACGTGTAGTAACCTACAAGATATTGATCCTGATGGCACTGGCTTCTGCGATCGAGGAGAGTCAGATTAGGCTCCCCTCCAGTGGTTGTGTGCCATGGACCCTCTGGCTAATTTGACGATGCAGAGCACGTACCTTCATCACATACCTTAAACGCATGCTGAGAACTTGGGTCCCGTCGAAGCTCAATTGCCCTTCACATCAGAATTTCTAACAAAAGACCACTGACCAGGGCAACAATCCAGACAAGCAAGACCCAGCTTCCTGGACAAAGACAAGAAGACAAGGGTGACCAGAGTGCTTGTCTCAGGACACAGTATTGTCTACCATAGGAGCGGTGAAGTAGCGTGGTTGACCTTTGCTGTAAGGGCACTGCTGCTGGCGTATTCACTGTTTGGCGCCCCTGAATAAGCACTCTCAGGTGCAGTCCCCTTTTTGCATCTTCAACTTATCTCAACCAATTTATAATAAGCACCAACAGCAGTTTGGGGCGCAGCAGCATCCGTCTCCTTCGAACATCTTGCTCCAGGGTTCCATGAGTTGTTACTGCGATCTCGACTGTTGTGATGTTTTGCAATATATTTGGAATTTGAAGCCATGTTAAACAAAATTGCTCTACAGACCACGTTGCCCTGACATTTGTGCTTTGGACTTGTTCCATCGGAGTGCAAGTTGTCTGCTCCCCAGATAGCAGAGATACATCTCAGCACTTCAACTGGGTGACATGCTGTACAATATCTAAGGAAATCGATGCAAAGAGACTGCAAGATGCAATTGCATGCGGTCTTTTCTGGTTTCTGACCATAGGCTCTCCACCATCGACAGCCCCGAACTTGAGGTTGGGCAGGAAGCTGCAGGCCCATGTTTCCTCGCAGGAGGCTGGTGAGGCTGCCAGTGCAGAATTTGCAGGACGTGAGCCTGAGCTTGCATTTGCAGGGAGAGGCCAGGGCAGGATGTTTTGGAAAGTGGCGGGCTACTCGCAGCCCTCTCCTCTGGAGGCCATCCTTGACATGGATGGGTTCAGCCTGGAGGATGTGCTGGACGAGGCAGACCTGATACAGGAGTGCAAAAGCCTGAATGGGCGGCTGGTCAACTTCCTGAAGGACCCCTCCACAGTCCGGTCCCTGCTGAGCTACCTCGTGGACATGCCTGGCCCAGGTCTGACCCCTGGCACGCTTGCTTGACACTTGATTTAAGCAGGCTACCAATTGTTTGTCTAGATGCCCGTTGGCCATGCGAACCGTTAGGCAGAATTCCCAGTGGCCTAGCCATTAAGCCATTCTGAGATGCTGCCTTGCAGCAAGCTCAGCCTGTATAGCCTCCTCCATTGAAGCATAGCTATTGCTTGTCGGCAAGAGGCAGTGTTGGGAGTGACTGCACACCATCTAGAGTGCTGCGTCAGAGGCCCTTTTCAATAGATCGATGGGGTCTGTCTGAATAATGCTGCTGCCGACAGATGATGCCTCAGGTCTTATCCATGCGGTGCTGTACGCAGGTGCGGATGAAAAGCAGCACTTCAAGTACGCCTTCACGTCGTGCGAAGTGCTCTGCTGCGAGGTGGACCAGATATACAGCGCCTTGCTGGACGAGGAGGAGCTCGTGGCCAAGCTCTTCTCCTTCCTGGACGCCCCTCGGCCACTAAATCTGACCAAGGCGGGGTACTTTGCGCGCGTAGTGCTGTGCCTGCTCATCAAGCGCGCATCGGAAGTGCTGAGCTTTCTGGAAGCGCACCCGGCCATCATCGAGCGGCTCGTGGAGCACATCGACACTACCTCCATTGCCGAGGTAGTCTCTTCAGTCCGCTTCGTTGTTTTCTTTCACGCGTTTGGTTGGCTTGCATTTGCATGGTAACGGTGATATGTAGATTGCATGCCAAGGCTTTGAGCTCTGACATTCCATCTGTGTGCAACTAAGCCAGTCTATTTGGACTCTAATTTGTGGGGCATACTCCTTGTGAGGCTCATGGTTGCAGAGTAGAGGGGTGCAGAGTAGAGGGGTGAGAGCGGGAAGCTAATGGGTGCCACGTGGCCTGCCAGGTGCTGTGCTCGACGATGGGCGCGGACGACCGAACGAACAGCGGCATGAGCGCCGCGCAGCTGACGTGGCTGGCCGACACGCGGCTCATGCCCGAGCTGCTTGCGCGGTTGGCGCCCGAGGCCGGCTTGGACGCGCAGAAGAATGCAGCAAGCGTGCTCGTCGCCATAGCGCGCACACCGCTGGCCGCGCCGCTCGCGCAGTCCTTCCTCGCGCCGCACTTCCTGCAGAAGCTTCTCGACTGCGCCTTCGTGCCCTTTGTCTCCGTGCAGGTGCGCGCCTGCTTTGGTGCTGTGCCTCCATGAGGACTGGACTGGAAAGTCAACTGGATTGATGCCTATCCAGCTGACACTATAGCTGCCCTGCATGGAGGGAGAAGTTGCATGGAGCTGGGAGACTTTCTCTATTATTGGCACGTTAAGTGTTGCATGGTCTCGTGACATGCTGAGCGTGGTATGGTCACCAGCCTGCGGAGTAGGCATGCATGATATGAGATGGGGACACAAGATTGAGATTGCGCGCATTGTGCAGGTGCTGGACGTATTGATAGCCTTGCTCAAGCCAAGGCTGGCCACTGAGAGGTGGACTAGGCAGGACGGCACGCAGCACGTGGATGCCTCGCAAGAGCTGGACTCCAGCATCAAGCAGGTTGCAGTGCAGGTGCTGCCTTGAATCATGTTCCACCCCTGACCACCATGTACCTGGATTTGTGCTTGTCACGGCTAGGGCGACACTTCTCTCGTGACCTGCAACAGCTCACTCCTGATTGGGCAAGCGTCAGCTCTACAGCTGTACCGAGCTGTTTATCTCACTTGTCGAAGCTCACATGTTAGGCATTGGATTGGGATTCAGCCTGAGGTGTAATCTATGTTGAACCCCCTTAAGTAACCACTGGGAGCACTGGATCTAAGCTTGGGGTAAAATCTGCTATGTCATGGTGAGTTGATGATGTGGGTAATCGTCATGTGCAGGGCATGGTGAAGCAGCTGCCGAGGCTGGTGGGGCTGCTGGAAGGGGGACTGGGGGGAGAGGAGGGAATGGCGCAGGAGACGCCATTTGGCCGGCTGGCACCCCCGCTGGGCAGCGCGCGGCTGAAAGCGGTGGAGGCGATCTACGCGCTGCTGGCCATGGGCGACCCGGCAGCTGAGGAGGGAGTCATGGAGTCCGGCGTGGCCATCCGCTGCCTTGATCTGTTCACGCAGTTCCCCTTCAACAACCTGCTCCACCACAGGGTGCGGCCCCAGCATATTGTTAACCCTTTTCCTTGCTGATGTGTTGCACGTTGTGCGCCTGCTTCAAGATGCGTGTGCCAATTTGAATTCCATGATGCAAGCTTCTTTATGTAGCACTGCGCATGCAAAATCTAAGGGCACAGATGCGGAGGTCTCCAAGGGTCCTACTGCTGCTCTCAGTTGGCAGGTGCAAGAATGCTAGGCATCAGGAGGTTGGGGACCTTGACAAGTCTCATTCTTGCCAGTATATTCTCTTCCTGCCAAGGATGACCTACAAAAGGAGCGCACGAAGATTGACGGCTGTGGTGTGTGCACAACAGGTGGCAGGGCTCATAGTGACGGCGCTGGAGAGGGGGAGTGACCGGCTGCTGCAGCATCTCATAGGCCCTGGGCAGCTCATACACTGGCTCACTAGCGCCCCCGAGCACGTCATGCCGCTGCCGCGCGCCACTGATTCTTATGCAGGTACCCATCACTTATCAGCCCTGGCTACTCATTTTGCCCTGTTCTATGCATATAGTGATAAGGGAGGTGAGGTGCCGGCTCGCGCACTAGAAATTACTTGGCAGAGTACATGCAACAACATTGATTGGCAACTTACATAAAAATCAGAAGCCAAGGCATGGGAAGCAAGCCCTGCTTGGATCTGGCACTTGCAGCAGCAGCTGCTCTGTGACTTGAGCTGAGAGGCTCCTTCATTCTATCAGGGGCTGTCCAGTTCCTCACAGCAGCATTTGTTGTGCGCACGTTCACAGGGCAGCGAGGGGACCTGCGGGCAGGCTACATAGGGCACTTGACGGCGCTGGGGAATAAACTGGGGGAGCTGGCGGGGCAGCGAGAGCTGATAGCATCGGCGCTGGCGGGCAGCACGGAGTGGTCGATCTGGCTCCAGAAGGTTCTGCAGCCGCGCAACGAGCGTGAAAACGTGCACCGGTGGGCGTGCGGCCGCCCCTCGCAGCAGGACCTCGTGCAGCGGGGCAACTCGGCCGATGACTCCATGCTGGAGGTAGCCCTGAGCTTCTTTTCCACCCGCTTTAGCTAACGTTTTTTAGGGTGGTGTTCAGGGTTGATAAAGGGTCGAAATAAAATAACCTAGATAGTGGCGAGGAGAATGGATCCCGAGAAATTAGGCGCGCTTCAACCTCTCTGCATGTTCTTTCTGTTTCAGCTGGCTCCCATTCGTCTGCACTGGGGTGCCTCCATCTGTGGGAGTCCGAATCTTGCATGCAGCCAAGTGTGCATCCCGCACAAGAGCGGCTTTATGTTCTTGCATAGCCAGGCCAGGCTGGGTGTGCGAAACTCCTGCGGCCGCACATCTCCGTACTCTGAAGTGCACACCAGCGCAAAACAGGGACTGATGTATTGTCAGCACATTCAGTCACTGAAACTGCTTGCAGAAAGCTTGTTGATAGCGTTGTGGGGTGCAGCACAGTGCAGCACCAAGGCCTGATATTGAATTCGCGTGCATCACTGACAGTATCATGCTTGTCCTGCTGCAGGATTTGGAGGGCTTGCCGGGGGACGTTGCTGGGGGCCGCGCGGTGCACTCGCACCGATACGCCGGCTTTGACAACGGCGACGAGGACAGTGATGACGATGATGACCTCGGCAGAGCCTTCGAGTCGGTGAGTCACCCCGTTGCTTGAGTATTTCTAGCCGTGTTGCATAAATTGCATCTCAATTCTAATTTATATATATGTCTTGAAGCACGTCCCCGGCTACCCCTGATGGTGCCACTGCAGAGCAAGCACTTCAAGATGTCGCCACTGTCTTGTAGATCTCGTGGGACGTCTGCGTGTACTTGGCAGCATTGCCTCGGTGGCTGGTCGTCCAATACATGCTCTTGAAGAAAGGGGCCATGGTCACTCGAGTTAGTGCATGCATAATAAAGTGGCAATGACGTGGCGCCTGATGCTTCACAGGGGGATGACTACTTGCACAAGGAGGGCGTGGGCAACTTCCGGACGCTGCGGCTCTTAGGGGACGGCGACGGCGATGACTCATCCTCGTCCTCTGATGACGATGACAATGTGACCTCCCTGCACATTCCCCAGGACCTCATCCTCAAGGTGAGCCAAGCACTTTCATCCTGTTCTTTGAACACTTTTCCACTTTTCCAAGTGTTCAAAGCATGCAGGGAAGGAATGCAATCAAGTCCTTGAGCAGATTTGCTCTCTGGGGGGCTCAAAATTGACTAAGTTCATGTGCTGCACTGAGCGATGAATTGTCAATCAATGACCGTGATGCATTTGCTTGGGCAGGGGCATGACCACGATGACAACATGGTAATAATGGATATGGACGATGATGCGGTGGTTGTGGAGGACCCCTCTGCACAGATGGTGAGCCTAATGGAAGAAAAGCCGGCTGATCTGCCACACATGTGCTCATTTTGCGAAATTGGCATGATACAATCTGATACCTCAATGGCCGGGAAGCCAAGTTGCCTTACAAGCATTCTTGCAGCACGGCAACGGGAGTGTTGTGGCCTGAATGTACTGTTGGGACAGATGACATGTTTGAAATGCAAGAAGCAGGCCTGGCTCGGTGTGGGGTAATAATGAACGTATTGTGCCTAGGTGCATGGGATTAACAATGTTGTGTCCCGGTGTCCAGGAGTACGAATTCGATGCACTTATGCGAACGGCAGATGGCGAGCAATCAGGGGAGCAGTTTGAGCCATTCACGCAAGGGAGGAAGCAGGCGCCCTGGCAGGCATTCCCAGAGCCCTCCGCATTTGCCAGAGCCTCCGGCGGATCAGGTGCTGCACTAGCTCCTGCACTCAATGCTTCTGCAGTCGCTGCTTTGCTTGAAATGCCTGCGGAGATGCTCGGCGTGGTGTGCATGCTGGAGCTGAGTGTACCTGTGTGCGCGTTGCAGAGTGGGCTGCATTTGAGGACCAGGGTGCTCCTGCCGCTGCACCAGGTGTGAATCCCAGCCTTGAAGGGTCCACCACATGGGAAGAAAGAATTGTTGATCAGTCTCCTATTACCTGAGGCGTACCTAGAACTGTGTGACGCCGTGCGCGTAATGTTTCAAATGTGCTGGGTGCAGAATCCGGTTGGGCGGCATTTGATGAGCAGACGTCCTTCTCCGGCGCAAATACGGCTTCGTCGGCAGCCGCCGCCGAGCCGATGCAGGCGTCGGCGGCAGCCAACCCCGGCCACGGCGACGCGCGTAGCCACTCGCCGCCGATCGACATTCCCCTGGCGGCGGGGGGCGCGCAGTCCCCTCCGGGGGAGGGGGAGGACCCCGGGCTGTCGGAATACTCATCCTTCCAGTTCTGGCGCTCGCCCCCCGCCATGCTCAGCATGGCTGACGAGGCCGAGCTGGGGGACCTCCGGGAGGACCTGGAGGGGGGTCTGCCCCCCGCTGGCCCCTCCAAAGCGCGCACCGACTGACCCCGACCGCCCCTTGCGCGCAGCCGGCTGGCCTGCAGCGCAGGGTGTCCCTTTGCTGTGCACTGTTGGGTCACGACAAGGTGGCGTGTCCGCCTGCATTGCTGTTGTGGGTGGCCCGAAGGACAGGACACTGGTGCAACGCTTGTGAGACTGCTCTCAGGCCTGCAAATGCACCAGGACCTGCTTGGGCATGTGTGACCAAAACAAAGTTGTCTGAGTCCGTGCAGCATTCTACGCTGTTGCAGCTCCTTGCAGTTCGTTTGGTGAGCATACAGCAGCGCTGGCACTTGCGATAGCTTCTTGCACATTTGATGGAGGGGAGCTTGTTGACCTCATCAGTCACGGTTTGGATGCTTGAGCTGTGAGTGAATTGGATACAATTTTGTCGAGGGTTTGCGAAACAGGCATGCTTGTATCTTGTACATTAGGGGTTGTAGCATGGAAGCAACTGAGTGCACTTGTTGCAGCCTGCGTCTTGTATCAAACAGAGAACTGCCTCCATTGCTTCATTTGTTGCTGAAGTGAGTTTTGTAGGAATGCCTGACAAAGGGATATGCTGGTCAGGATGTCTCATAAGTGTAATCTTAACACTTCCCTGGCTGGTGGACATCCTAAATCTTTGAACTGGGAGGATAGCCTTGGAAGCGCTTGAAAGGAAGCTAAATGCACACGGAATGAACACATGAGCAGATGAAAAAACCATCAAAACATTGGCACTGTGTACATGTGCACTCATAACATCACTAATCAATAATTGCTGGCATGAAACGCCGCTGTGGATTGACTCCCTGAGGCTGGCAACAGATGGACAGCACATAATACAGGGTATGCTGGAATTGTTCTCACCCCTTTCACTTAGAAAGTACGCCGGATTCTTTCCCTCTGGAACATTGAGATTTTGCTCTATTGGCCTTCACATGCAGCCTTTAAGAGATGAGGCATTCGCTGTCTAGAAAATTTTAGCCTGCATCTTCCATATACAATTTCCAAGCCAGTGCATGATTTGTCCTTGCCGTGCAGAGGACATTTATCTGAAGCCCTGCCTTAAGTGTAAATGTCATTACCACGTAAGCTGGGTTGCTTTGAAGGTCAGTATGCACATTGTTTTATTTCTGCCGCAGGGTCGAGGGAGGAGGGCTTTGGCCTTGATATCGTCCCATACTTTACACTGCGAGCTGAGGAGCAGGCAGCCATGCTTATTTATCAAATGTTCATTGAGGACATCGATGTGCCCAATTGCTCTGGGTCATACTAACAGTGCACACCACAATTCACTCTGCCTGTTGACAAGACCATCCTAGCAATGTACCAGAACAGGATGTGAACAGAGCAAAAATGTGATATTTGTATGTATATAGATCAGGAAGAAATTCTTGTTTTTGCGGTAATCCAAATGCATGCACGCTACAAGTCGAGCTCTGCAAAGTCCGGGACCACATCATCCGCTGCAGGAGTCCTCCAATCGCTTCTTTCAATGTCCTGCATCGCACCCACAGCTTGAGTGATACCCATACACTGAACACTGTCAGGGTTGCCAATAATTGTACAGATGCCAGTCACACCAATGTGCTTCATGCAGGGCGTTGTCAGCCAAAAAATCTTCAAGAGACAACAGGCATGAGGGATAAAAACCCACCTGGCTCAATTGACTTGAAAACACAGGTGCAGCGGTGCTGCCAGCCTCAAAAGCTTCCAGATGGGACCTCAACCCATACTCTGCTTGCTCGTGGGATGGAACGTTTGCAGCCGGGGCTGCTTGCTGACGCCGCAGAGAGGCTGCCTGTGCCTCATTGTTGTGGCTGCCAGCAGATTCCTGTGAAGCTCTTGTCGCTGTTGCGAATGGCTGTTGCTCAGAGGTCTGGTCCTCTTCGTGCCTGCCATGCAACACTGTTGAGAATGCTGTGCACGGCACAAAATGCGCGCAAGAGATGCACCTGTCAAGATACATGAGGAAGGTTCTTACACACCCTGTGGGACGGCTTGATAGACAGACGCTGATATTCACCTGGGTGCTCTCTCAAGTGCGCTCAGAAGCTCAAGTGGACTCTTTGGAAGTGCTGCAATAGCTTGTGATCTGCAAAATATGGCACTGAAATTAGATTTTGCTATTTACATTTGAGCGTCCCACTAACATCATTTGATCAAGTTCACAAGAAATCATCTTCAGCTCAATTCACATGCAGGACTCAGAACCAGACCACAACACAAAATGCACAAGACTTCAACACATGAGATCAAATATCACGGATGCGAAATGGTGCCCACCCTGTGGTTGTTAAGGCCGCCTGTGCAAGAGCTTCTGCTGCTGACCTTGCCAGTCTGGCATGGGAGGGGTGTGGTGGCTCCAAACCATCGGCAGGATCTCTGGTTTCAGGAATTGCCCCATCCTCCAAGGGCATTGTTGTGTGCTGTGCAGAGTCTGCAATATACACCCAACCCGAGCAAGATTTCAGTTTTTATACAGCGTACAAGCAAAGCGCACAAGCAATACAGGAAGTGCAGAACTGTGATGCATCATTGCATAGCACGAACCCTACACATTGACAGAATTTCTCCCACCTGGTCTTTGATAGTGATTGCTGTTTTGATCACCATTGGCACTGCCTCGCTCTTCCTGGTATTCTTGACTAGCCCAAGTGACCTCTGGTGCAAGAGTCATGCTGTCCCACAGGCCCGGCGCGTGTGGCTGTTCGGCCCACGAGTTCATCATGCAGATCACATCATCCTGACCTTCGGTATCTCGCTCAAACATCGCGTCACTATGTTCAGGGAAGTCTGCTGCCCGGTGCAGCCCTGTCAAAAAGAATAACCCCTTAGAAAAAGAATGAACTGTTTATGAACCTTTAAAATCATGGAAGCAATTGCCTCTTATTCGCCAGAGGAGTTCCCAACCTGGCACGCTGGTATCAGGCGACTCTGGAATCTCAATGCCCATGCCAAAACTGAAATCAGAGGACTTGGGCATTCGACCAAGCAATTTGTAAAGGTTGCAGACCGAGAAGGCGGTATGCTCTAGAAGTCCAAGCTAGCAAGATAGAAGGGACAAGCCCCATCGATTCTTGCAGCTTCTTCAAGCGGCCTGTAGCTTCCCTCCAGTTGGGCGGGACGCCACCGACCGGTTGGCAAGATGCCCATGTCCTTCCTTGGCCCTGCACACTCGTTGAAATTCTGCAAAAATTCATCAGTCGTGATTAACGAGGGATTTGGGTGAGTCCACAAGGTTCACACTTGTTCTCCCTTGAGTTTGTCTTTCTGCCTTTGTCGCGATGACGTCTATTCAGGAAATAGTGGACACGCCAGCACCAGGAGGTGCGTTCTTATGTCATCATTTGTTTGTATTCCAATGTATATGTACAGATGATACCCTGATAATGATCTTGGCTCTCTTCCCTGTCAGTTGTATCTGCCAGTGATGCTGACACCTTCTTTGTGTTCAGCGCCTGACACAATCTCAGATTCAGCTCAGAAGGTAATCGAAAATTCCGATGTTCCTGCAATAGAAGCGGATGGCAGTGAAGACACACAGCCGGAAAGCGACAGCGAGGATGAGTTTTTTCCTGCTGACACTGATGCTACCAGCGTGAAGTTGGAGGAGGCAGGCACGGCCTCTCCTAAATGCAGCATCCAGAAGGGGCTACTGACAGCTGAAAGATGAGACATGCATATCAAAATGTATCTTGGGAAGTTTAAGACTGAGGGGTTCAGAGCTGTTGCAGAGAGGACGCAAGAGGAAGCCTTGAGCAAAGAGCAGCTCATACAGCGGCGACTGGATCATCTGCAAGAGCTGCAGGAACTGTACAAGGTACGCTGACTTGCAATGACCAAGCATGCCAGCAATGAGTGACAAGTGTCTTATTAATTTATCTCAATATTTCTGGCACGCCTGTCGAGATGAACACTTACTGCGTTTCAGGCTGAGTTATGGGGCACGCTGGAGGAGATGCGCGCACGTTACCACCATTTCAAGGCCCCTGGTGAGTTGCTCTGCCCATCGGCTCCGTCACTGGCAGGATCGCTTCATTCACTAAGACCCTTCTGCGGTATGGCTCCCGCTGCTCATACAGCTCTGCGTTGCTGTGTGCAGATGGTGCAGCAGATGCAGACGGGTCTCCAAGTTTCCAGTCCCTCCAGACGCTGCTGGGGAAGCGCAAGGCGCAAGAAGGCCCTGCGGCAAGCACAGGCGAGCCACAGGCAGCTGAAGGGGTACATGAGACAACAGAGGTGGATGTGGTCATGGTTGAAGCAGAGGCAGCACCCAGCGACCAGTCGTCAGGCTCAAAGCAAGATGGCGATGGGACAGAGGCTGCGAGGGATGGCAGTGCACCCCGTGGTGATGGTGCAGAGGGCAGTCATCGGGTGGGGCCCCTAAGCTTTGGCTTGTGGCTGGACCCTGCTGCAGGCTGGCCCCAAAAGGTTAGCATGATGCACCTCCCGGCCATACACTCAACATCTTGGAACTTCTGCAACCGCAAGTTGCTCTACAGCTCATTGTTGTGTGCTAGAATTGCCAATCAAAACACTGTGGTTTGCTGAATCCAGGAGATGAGGGGTAAAAATGCGGATGCGGGAGATCCTCCGACATTCTCAGATGCTGAGGACATTGTCCTGGCAGACAATGGCACGCCAGCCGATGCAGAAACTCTGACCACGCTGCGGCGGCAGACGCGCGCGCGGCTGGGCCGCATCGCTCGCCTGGAACAGGCGTGTGCTTCCACAATCACTCTTTTGCAACAGCTCAATGGTGCATGCAAAGCATACGATTTTGCGCAGCCCTTCTCAGCATACGATCTCTTTTCCATGCATAGATGAAGCCAGAATTGGGGTTACTACAGGCACTGTCCTGGATTATGCCTGGATTTTCCAGAAGCACTCAAACAAAGATTATGTTGGTGCTGTGTGAGCGGCATCGACAACTTGCAATGTCCTGACCCTGTCATGGGGATGCCAGTGTGGAGCCTCATTTAGGGATAGACAGCATCACAACAAGATTCCCTGGTGCGCTGGTCAGGCGGCGTCCGCCAGCACAGCGCGCCAGCTGGACAGGGCAGGCGCGCTGGCAATGCTGTCAGGCAAGCGCGTGAGGTTTGTGATCAAGCGCTCGGCCTTCTCAATCGGCCGCCCCACCAGCTCCCACGGCGTGGTGAGTGCTCCTTATCCAAGCCACTCTTTGCTGCACTTCACCTGCCGAGCCAAAGAAGCCTGCGCGCAACATTCAGCTGCTTTCCACAAGCTGCTCAGCTTGATTTGAATTGCACGCCCCACGCATAAATTTCAAAAGCCTGCCAGCGCCTCCTTTGGCACAACTCGAGCATTCGAGCTGGTTATTGTGCGAACATTCCTACCCTGTTCACCAATTGAAGCCCCTTCCCTTGTCTCCACCAACCACTGGACTACCCCATTGGTCAGGGGTGGATCTCCAGTTGCGGTATCGCCCAGAATGGGCGCTCCTTTAAATTTAAGCCAAGAGAGAATGCAGACAACAAAACAGAGCGCTAAGGAAGGGTGGAAGGGCTGCCTCGCAGGTGTAACAGAATGCATCAACATTTGAATTTGACAAAGTACTTCATGCAGGTGGATGTGGATCTGGGGCGGGAGGGGGATGCCTCGCGCGTGTCGCGGCACCAGGCGCGTGTGGCGTTGCGGCCAGACGGAGCCTTCGCCGTCACCAATTGCGGCCGCCGCAAGCTCCACATCAACGGCTGCCAGGTGCGTGTCATAAAACTCTGCCACCCTCATGCTCATCTGCTCCTAGCCAGTGGCCAGGGTTGGCCGCTGGCAGGGGCCATCCCAGCCAAGCCGCAGACATTGGTATTCGCAAAAGACACAAAAGACACCAGACTGGCTGGACTCATGCAGAGAAGACTGCATGTGCATTTCGCTGGAGCCTAACTACTTACTTCGGGATAGGAGGCTCTCTGTTTTACTTGCTGGGAGCCCATTCTGAAGCGCTGTGGCGTGTGAAATTTGCGCAGGTGGATCGGGGCCAGTCGGCGGTGATGCAGCACTTGAGCCTGCTGGAGGTTGGGGGAATCCGCCTGCTGCTGCACATCAACCACAGCGCCGTGCGCCGCCTGCTCGCGCGCTCATCCTCCTTCGGGGACTTCCCCGGCAGCTGACGCAGCGACAGGCTTTTTGAATGACTTGAAGTGTAGTTTGAAATTTGTATAGTCAGTCTGCAGGTTTGTGCCTTGGTCCAGCTGCAAAAAACCTTCTCTGGCACTTTGGCAAATGCATGCGTGGGTGCTTTGGGCCTTTATTTGCTTTGTCTGTTGTAAGCCATTTCTTGCCTCGCAATAGAGGACGTTGAGGACAAATTCTACAAAAGGTTCTGTAGATTTCCAATATTCGCCTCGGGCAGATTGTGAGTTGGCGGCCAAAGCAACTATCATAACTCAGATCTGTCTCTCGAGCTCTCTCTCGAGCTCTCTCTCGAGCTGTCACGATGCAGCTTGGAAGTGTCAGCAATGACAGCACTAGCTAAGGGCAGGCTGTTACCTGTCCTCTTTTCAATGCTGAAAATCTTTGGACATCAAAAATATCGTTCACGACAAACCAGTACCCCTAGCACGCATGGCGAAGTAGCAGCTCTTCCACAGCATGAGACTGAACAAGATCCACTACAGGACAGCCCAGCTTGTGCTAGGCTGTTCATCAGGAGCTGAGCAGGCCCGCCTTCAGGTGCTGCAGCGCGCAGCCGAGCCATGCCAGCAGATGCTGCACCTCCATCTTTACTGTTGCGTCCTCCTGATGCATCGGGTACTCCCCATTCGCGATCACCTGTGCCACAATCACTTGCAAGCTTAAACATGCAGATATCTCCGTCCATGTATCCTCTTCATCTCTGCTTGCACTTGTGCAGAATTGAATTGATGCAGGCATGGACAGTCACCAAATCAAATGTGGCCGTGAAGCACACAACACCTCTTGAACAGATATTAGCTCAATATCTACAGTCTTTTATAACATGTACCAGTCTCTTACAACATCTAGAGTCTCTGGGAACATCTACAGTCCCACAAAATAGTGAGTAAGTAAAGATATCTGCATCACCTGGTGCCCAGACACAATCATGGTCTGCCGGCTGAACATGAGCAGCCCGTGCTCGCGCGCCAGCGCATGCGCGGCGGCATTCACATAGAATATGCACTTGAGCGCGGCCGCCCCATGCACGGCGTATGTGATCGGGTTTGCGTCGATCCAGACAACTGTCTGGTGCTGGAGTGATGCCATGTGGCGCGCCAGCCTGGCGAGCTCCCTTGCATGGTGCTCATACTCCTCTGGCTCGTGGTAGCAGTCGTGGATGCCCGGGCTCACGAATAAGAAGTGTGGCCCTCCGCCCTCTGTCTGCCACCTGCACACCAGAGCCTTATTGTTACTATCACATGCGTCCCTTGCCGACACACAAGGTGCGTCTGCAGACAAGCAGATAGCATGACAAAAGCCTGTTCTTGACAAGAACTTCTTGTTGGACTCGCCAGATCCAAGCAGACACAGCTAACAACGGGCATGGTGCTCAGAGTCTACGCCGGCTCCCGCCAGCCAGGCTACAATCGGTGACGTACATGCACAGAAATTGCACCCAGGGTGTTGCGCAACGATGTCCGGAATGCAGACGCCCCTTGTGCGGCACGAGCCTCGCACTGTTCTGTGTCCGCAACACGGATGTTGGATCTCTGCATTCTGCTCCTCATATATTGTTTTGAAGCTATTGTGAATTTGGCGTCATCCTCTTTGCATGGAATAAGCTGGGTCAAGGAATCAAGATCTGAACTTCAAATGCCTAGTATTCATGCCGGGAGAATGGCTCACTTGTTGTACAGCCACCGATCGTAGTCCTCATAGATCAGGTGCTTCCAGTCATAGGTGATGTCGATGTTGTGGCCCATGCCGGTGTCGTTGTAGTGGCTGTGGCAGGTCTTTTCGTTCAGGTAGCAGGGAGTGGTATCCCAGGGCGGCGGCACATAGCTGTCCCGGACCTGCTCTGGGCACTCCTGCCGCGAGTGGTGCTTCAGCTCCGCATAGCCCGGCGCCTGCACAAGATCACATGTCAGGCGCCCCAATGAAGATGCTACTGCTACTCGTACTGCATTCTATCGCCCTAGCCTGCCTTCACATGCTGCAGGCTTGCCACAGCACACAGTTGTGATCCAGCACTGTCTCAATACTGTCTGGCTCTCCTCTTGCATTTTCAGCATGCAAGCGTGCATTTTATTTGCCGCTGCGCTGCCCTTGCAGAGCTGCTCTGATGCGCTCATTGCATGGCCGCACAGTGCGCGGTTTGCTAGGCAGAAAATTAGGATATCTGCCAGATGACAGTGCGCCCGCACCTGCGTCCTGTGAATGATGCCGTAAAACTCCCCGTAAACCTGCCGCAGGGTGGAGTCCCCAGCAAAGTAGATCCATTGGTTGGTGAAATCCACCGGCTTGTATTTCGTCAGGTCCAGGCTCTGAATGTCCGGGTACGTGGGGAAGAAGCAGGTCTTGCAGGGAGCCACCCCCTCAGGCGCCTGCTCTGTAAAGGGGCTCATGTCACACAGGGGCTGCTCTGCTGCGGCTGAGGCTGATGCATAGAGCAGCAGCAGGAAGCAGAGCAGCTGTTGGGGGGCCTGTGCTGCTGGGGAACTGGTGGGGCCCTCTGATGGGCACTTACCAGTCCTCCCAGCCCTGCACACCATCCCAGGGCGCAAAGCCCTGCAAGCAGAGGGGAATGCATGTGTTAGATCATAAGCAATGATGCAGACGTTGCTTGTTGGTGCATGGCCAGAGCCAGGGCGGCCCACATTAAGCAGAAAGTCAAGCACTGGATTCCTCCTGATGAAGCAATTATATATTTCTCGATGAAATGACACTGGTAGAGCTGGGTACCTGCTGTTTAGAGATCTGCAGCCCACACAAGGTGCTCCGTTGAGCTGGGTACTCTTTTCCTTTCCGTCCGGATCGTCAAGGGAATGTGCGAGATTTTAAATCAAGTATTAGTTGGAGATCTTCCTTTACATGTATCAATTGAACTGATAACCCGAAGAGGTCAGGTTAGTTTCTAGCTACACGAGCAACAACATCCGTTCGGCAGACATATGCGTCTGATGCAAGAAGGGACCGAAATAGATGTATTTGAGGAATATAGATTGATATTGTCGCATCAGACATGATTCAATTTACGGGCTGGAACACGCAGTGTACAAAGCAAGTGCCAACCTGTCCGCGCTCTAGCAGGGTTACTAAGAGCCGCTATGCTTCCGACAGATTAAGACCGATCAGACACTGCCACTTGATTTCTGAATTTAATAAAAGTCAATTTATCATCATACCGTCGTTCTCATGTAAGACAAGATTATTTCGGGGTGCTCTTGGCTATCCTTCGAATACCATTGCTCGGTTTTTGCACTGTTTTCCCAGATCAGATTTATACTTGCATATCAAGGCCGTTGTATAAAAAGCCAAAGAAACTTTCAATTGAGCAAAGTGCCTGGCAAGGCTCTCTTCTGCGAGAGAAACCCAAGGCACCTTTTGGGCATTCACTTCTCCAGGAGAATTATTCAACAGCACAGGTAACGGCTCCACATGGGCATTTACAATGTTAATCAAAGTAGAGCACATCAACATTGCTGGTAGCCCACAAGTGGATCCCTGCCCTGATGAACTATCTTTCCTGCAGGGCATGACGCCTCGCTGGCTGTGAGGCACCCCAGGAGGTCAGGGCGCCTCAATGCACCTCGTGCATTGAAGGCAGCCCCTATGAACCACCCAAAGCACTCCCTCTTGCATGCTCTCTTGCTGGCAGCTGTCGTGCTCAGCAGTGTGCAGCACAGCACAGCAATAGCCGCTAGCGGCGTCTGTGATCCCAAGTCTTTCGCGCCGTTTCAAGTGATCAGTGGCACGGCGGAGACTTGCGCGACGTGCCTCTTCCCGACCTACCCCTATGCCAGCTCCATTGACGTGGCGGCCTACCCCACCATGGACTTTACCGACCGCTGGATCTACTTCCTGGGGGATGTCACCGTGCGGCAGATCTACGGCGAATTTGCCGCCATCGTGCACAACGCCCAGGTGCGCCAAGCTTTGACCTTGAGGCTCCTCTGCAATCCTGGATGCTTCTGCCATCCAGGTCCAAGAGGCGCCATTGCAAGGTATTTTGGAAAGGGGTTGCATGCTTATAACGGCCATCGGTTTCATATGCCATCGGTTGGTGTCTCTTCCCTGATCCAGGCCTGTGCTTGCCTCCGCTGCCCAGCCTATCTTGGGGGTCCATGGGCGCTTGCTTATCCAGGAACCAAGGCCCAAGTCACTTGAATCTGCAGGGCTCAATACATAGGCAAGCTTTGACAAGCTTATGCGCACACTGCAGCTGGGAGACAAGGTGGGCCCGCCACTGCACCACTCGCAGCACGACTGCACAAACCAGTCCCGGCGGCTCGGCTACGTTCCTCCGCCGCACGATCGCACGCTGTGCTTCCTCAACGAGCGCTCCTGCAGCAGAGCCTTTGCGCGCACGGCCATGGGCCACAACGTGACCCTGACTTATGACTGGAAGCACCTCGCCTACGAGGACTATGACCGCGCGCTGTTCAAGTCCTGGGCTGCTGAGGGCGGCCCGGACTATGTGATTGTTAGCCCCGGCGCGCACGACTGCTTCCATGAGCCCGAGGTGCGCGCGGCAGAGATGCATTTTGCCTATGCACTTCGGCGCATCTTCACGATTTTGCCAAGTGGGAAATGTGTCTGAGTGGAATTGTGACACCCTCAAACATAATAAAAGTGTTGTCTATCTGGTGGCTGTTCAATCTTCGTGTGACAGTGCATCTGCTCGACAGAGTAATGCACCGCAGCAGATTGTCTGAAGGAAGGGTTCCTTAGGCAAAAGCTGGACTGGCCTGAGTGCGGTGTCACGGCTACTCCACAAAAGTGCTCGCTGCCTGCTTGGCAGCATTCAATCAAGGGATGGAAGCCAGGTGTGCATGTGCATGTGCGTGTACAGGACTACAAGCACCACAGTTTGCAGCTGCGGAGGCTGGCGCGGCACCTGAACGAGCTCAACCAGACGGTCATCTGGGTGGACATCAACCCCATGACATTTGCAGTACACGGCGCGCCCGCCCTCAAATGCGCGCTGAACGTCAATGCGGCCGCGCATGCACAGGTGAATCTTTTGCACAGAGAGGATGGGTTTTAATCTTTTCTATATCATGTATGAGCCAAATTTTGTTGATTGATGCCATAAGTTGATGCACATCTGATGCGAGCGCTCTTCAGCACCATGCATTCCCGCTCGTGGAGGGATTATAAAGACTGCCCGGCAGTGTGCAAGACTGTGCTCTGCAATGACATCGTGGGCTAGATTGGGGATGGGACAGGTGGGATCATATACCAAAGCCTGAAGTCGTGAAAAGTACCGAATTTTGGTTGGATTTGTGCGGGTGCAGGCGAGGGAGCTGGGTTTCTACATGTTCAGCCGGCAGACCATGATCACGTCAGCGGGGCAGCTTGATGAGAATGGGCATTACCCGATGCACCAGCCGGATGCAGTGGTCAAGGAGGAGGTGGAGCTCATGCTGGCCTGGCTCACTTGCATGGAGGAATCTAAAAGGAAACGATAGCAGGCCTTGTCACAGCTGGCGACAGCAGTTGATATCGACCAAACGTGGAGATACTCAATCGATGTTTGAATGATATGCGTGTCACTTTGACGTCGTTTTGTGGCGTAGCTTGAGTGACGTGTCTAGAGAGAGAGGAATGCAAATGTCAAGGCAGATCGAGCGCCAGAGATTAGAGAAAGGGCTGCCTCGCAAGTGCACACAAAAATACAATAGATTTTTTTCGCTGATGATGTTAGATTAGGATAAAGGATGTGTCATTGCACAGTAGACATACTGAGCCCGGTACGGGCCAGAGTGAGAGGCAAAGCAGTGTTACAGCACTGCTGATGTCTGGGTGCCCTTTGTTTGCTAAATCGATTGGTGAATGCATGACTGCGGACAGAAGAGCATCCGGCAAGTTGCTGCCCGGGTGCAAATGGACAACTTTGAAGCTTGATTGCAGCAGCACTGCAATGAAATATGATACACTGGGCGTAATTGCGCCAGGACTGTTCAGAGCTAATTTCAAAGTCAAATTTCAAACCGCATCAAAGTCCAGCGGTCCGCTGTGGTCGTACACGCGCATGCCCATGGAAGCCAGAGGGTGCCTTTTTATAAACCTTCCAATCTGCTTGAGCATTTCCCTTGACCCCTCATTCTGGGGCGGAGGGAAGGGTGTGCTGGGCACCGGCACTCCCAGAAACCTGTAGCATCACAATTGCTGCTTCAAATCTCTATCTAGAAGGGCGTTTGTATCTCTTGTGTCTCAAAGCCAGCAAGGCAGCTGCTATGCTTATGTGGCAATGCGTGCTCTGTCTCAGGCTGCGATTTCTAAGACACTATACATGTGCTCTTTCACTGCTTCTGTCACTTGCAGAGGGGGGCCTGAGAAGCGCACTTTGCAAGAGGCTCCCAGCCATCTTGAGGCCTCCAGATGAGCAGCCGCTCCTCTGGTATTCGTGACTTGACCTCTTCAGTGTGCATATTGAAGGCTCGGACGCAATTCTCTTTTGAAAGGTCCCCCTTGAACATGTAGTCGAGGCCCCAGCCAATGATGGCTGTGTACTGGCGACCCAGCTGAGTGGTCCAGAAGAACGGCCGCAGCACCCATCTGTGCAGTCGCACAATGACGTCCTGCACGCTCGCGTACCATGTCTCCGGATTCCTCACTGTCAAGATGACCTGCAAGACAGGGACGACAGTGCAGACTTCAGAAATCATTTTATTCAGGGGTGATGCAGGATCAGTGAGCTCCCCAGTAAGGCCCATGAGCACTAAGAGCAACATCCATGCATAGGTCTCTTGCTTCATCTGCATTCACGTATATAGCTTGAGGTGAGAATGCTGCTGCCCACCTTAGCTGTTGGGTATGCGTCCAACAGGACGGGGATCAGGCCCGCTGGGATGTCTACGGCCGCTTTGTACTCGTCAAAAAGCTGATGTACAGGAAAATCTTTTCGTTGTCCCACACCATAGGCGTAGCACTGCTTCCGGAACTCTGGGAGGTAAGGGATGAAGCGCCCGTGGAAGCACGGGCCGAAACCGAGGATGTCCAAGGCTACTTTCAGTGATGATGTCCCTGTGCGACACCATCCCACACCCAATACCTCGGGACCGGTATTGTCCGCCATGATCACCTGTACGTGTCCATCTGCTTCTAGCTCTGGTCGGAGGTTTGAATCTTCCGACACACTTCCGGAACCGTGTCGGAGATTACTACAGCAGTACTAATATCTTGGAAGCAACATTCAAAGCTCAAGCTGTCAACAGACTCAATCGGATTGGGTGAGAAGCTAAGTATTAACCTACTGAATCTTGATCCGGCATAGGGGTGACGCCAGATCGAACATCCCCCAAGAAAACCCGCTCGTTGGCTTGGGATTTCCTTTCAACAAAGCCCCAGGTTTTCAAACAGTCTTGATTGGGCTGATGTCCAACTAAGATTATTAAAGAAAGCATTAATGTACAGTAGAATACCCCATCGAGCGCTGTGTGTCTCACACGGCACCAGGTTAGTCGTCCTAGCTAGCCGATCCTGGCAGGTCCTTAGTGGTTTGTTGTGGATGCTCGCAATGTCAGTCTTTCAACTGTAGCTCCAATTATCTAAGGTGCTTTAGTACAGTACATCACTGCACACGCTTCTACATGATCGTTGTGTGCGCCTCACGAGTGTGCCTTCCTCTGCAGCAATGTGTAAGGGCCTGCACCCGGGGGATCTGCGGTGGGGCAGCGTCTTGGTCATTCTCCTTGTCGTAACAGGTCAGTCCTTGCTAGCTGCACGGCAATGTTGTTTTGCTCGTTCGCCACTGACAGACCTGTCATGAGATTGGGTTTGGAGAGCCACCGGGCTTATGCCTGAAACTAGCAGGCTGACTGCAGGCACTGAGGCTTCACGGGCACAGCAGTCCTTGAGAAACCTGAGGGACTTGGACCACTATGGCACGCAATGGCCAAATAGCGCTTCAGCCGAAGAGTCCCACAGCTCGAGGACGCTTCAGGAGGTGCCAAATTTCCAGAAGCCTGCAACGCCCACCTTCGCGGTGTTCTCGGCCCTGCATGACACCATCTTGGGGGAGGTGCGTTGACCAGAAATTTCTACCAAATTTGCAGTGTGATCTCCACGTGCCCACATGCTGTCTGCACGATTCCTAAAAAGTCTTCTGGTTTCCCATAGACTAGACTCTCTTTAACAGCATGATACCTTTGACCACAGGCTAAAGGCTAGCAGGCTCCCAGCCATGTGGAATCTGCAGAATAGCACATGGCACTGCTTCCTGAATCTTTGTAGTCAGTAGTACACCACGATTGGACATTTTAAAGACATCTTATTTGTGTCAGGTGAGGGTGATAGCGGAGGTGTATCCACTGGAGGTATGCGCGTCGGTGGCCACCTGCCAGCTGGACGGTCCCTCAGGGCACCACGATGTTGTGGCGATGGTGCGCGCCCCTTTCGACACGTGGAGCGTTTCACAGCCGCAGCTGCGCGAGTGCTTTGTCGCCTGCCCGCTGCCCAAGCCCGGCCTCAAATTCAACTGGGTGCACCTCAGGCGCGCCCGCGGTCTTCCCTGTACCCACTTGCACACACGCCCTCGCTGCTAGCGATCCATGCGAGGGCAGTTAGCCTGACTCAGCCAAAGAGCCAAAGAATTTCCCAGACCTTGGCATTGCTAAGACACAGGACACTTTTTGAGCCGTAATCAGGCGTTGTTCAAGACCAGCTCACACTGCTGTCTGAGAGCTTGTTGCACCCACGTGGGCACAGACTCAGTTCTGATGAGGCTTTGTGAAGACAGACAGAAATGAGGGAAGGGAATGCCTCTGCAGGGATGCAGAGGATCGGCTGGTGAAGTCTCATTTGTTAGAGGAGCTCGAAACGCCGCGCAACGCGACGCATGAGCACCCCAAGAAGAGCATCGGAGTGTGCGTGGGGCCGGTCTTCAGCGCAGCACCCACCTTCCTGGGTGAGCCAACCAGAGCTGCGTCTAATTTGGCCGTTTCCTTATTAATCGACACATCACTTCTACATAATAAACAGCATGCGCTGTATGATTGCCGAGTCAGAAGGAACAGCTATGCCGGCCTTTCTTTTGCTGGATACTGCCGAAGTGCCAAATGGCTTTGCTTTGCAAGCCCCCCAAAGACATGCTCTGAAAGGAGCACCTTGCCCCCTGCCGAGTGCCTGGCGGGTCTTGAGGCATCCTAAGGCTGAGAGAGCAGATGAGACCTCAAGTTTTGGTACTGCATGAATCTTAAAGGATGACTTATTTTGAACATGGGTGACATCATGTATTGCCTGGTGTGCGCAGACTGGGTGCAGTACTATGCGGATCTGGGGGTGGAGGGCATACACATGTACGCGGTGGTGGCGGATTTCATCCTGTCGCCAAACGGCGGCGGATACATGCACAACCCGGGGAACTACAGGGCGCTGAGCATCGAGAACCACCGGCTGCTGCGCTGGAAGATGTTCCACCCGTCCCCCTGGAGCCTGCACTACTATGGCCAGTGGCTCATCTACAATGACTGCGCCTTCCGCTGGCGCCACTACTATGACTATTTGCTGTTTGTAGACCGGGACGAGTTCCTGCACTTTGCCGGCAAGCAGCCGCACAAGGTGCGTGCTCACATAATGGGTGCTGCAGACAACTGAAAGGATTCATGACCGTGTTTGTAAGACATTTAGCTGCCTGTGGATTGTCTTGTTTCGGTCACCCACCTGTATTTGGTACAATGCACAGAGAAGCCAGTCCGAGCCTGCAAAGACTAGCAGCATTTTAGTGGTGCATGCATGCAGACCTCTGTGGTTGATTCCAGACGGCTTCAAAATAGATGGGTGTCTGCAAATGCTTGGAGGACAGCTATGGTGGGATCTGCCCTGGCTTACACGAGTACTGATCGCCTTGGAGTCAGCGAAAGACTTACGGGGCTTGCGGCTATGACTGAGGACTTAAAAAAGTTCCACCAGACAGAATATACTGAGGAGTGTCAGGCGTGCAGGTGAATCTAGTGCAGGAGATAGCGTCGCAGTTTCAGCCCAAGACGGCATCCATTGCATTCTTTGGCGCATTGTACCCAGTGCGCTGCCTGACAAAGCGCGTGCAGCTGCTGGGCTCGCACGGCTCGGCCGACGGCAAAAGCCTTCTTGCCGGCCTTGGTGACCTTTACACACAGGTAATTCACCGTTATCGATTGTTTTTGCAAGGTTGACATGACAAGACTGTTGCCAGAGCCCACGACATGCAAGGACGTTGCCAATTCCAAAGGTAGCGAGCGCTGCGATTCTTGAAGAATGCCTGGTTGCTGGCTAGGCCAGGCTTGCCTTCTCGCATGCTCGCATTTTCTTGAAAAAATCATGGCTTAAGTAGTCATGCATGTGGCAGGTGTACGAGGGATATGATCTGTGGGGAGAGGACAAAAGGCAGCCCGATTTTGCCAACTGTTCCACTACATATCACGGCCCCAAGGCCGGCCGGGCATGCCACCCCAAGAGCATCATCCGGCCGCTCGCCATCAAGGACATGAACGTTCACTTCCTGGCAGGTGCGCATCTTTTTCCTTTCCCTCTCCAGTACTGTAAACCACAGTTTACATACCGCCAGTGCCTTGCAGGGAAGCAGCCTAAAGTTCTGTTCGATCTGTGCTACTTCAAAGCTCTGGTTGTTGTCTGAGCATGAGCGTCAAAACTTTAGAAAGTGTTTGAGTGGCTGATTTGAAGTTGCGGGGATTGGTGCAGGGGTTCAACCTGGGTTTGATGAGCAGCCAGTGGCAGTGGATCCCAAGGTGGCATTCTTGAAGCACCTGCGGTGTCTGCTCACGCCGACTGGCAGCGAGTGGGAGCAGAATGTGACTGCACCGCTGTGTACACCGGAGGCGAAGCCAGACCTCAGTAAGAGCACCAGAGGCGGGGTTTCCATGTGCTCGGCATGACTCTGGGACCTTAGGGGGTGATCAGGAAAAGTTTTGCCTTTTGGTGCACATGTTGTACACCGTGTGTCACAGATCGGCCCCGATGGCTGTCATTCAGGTCCAAAATCGACCACTGGTTACCGAAATGTGCCTCTAGCCTATATTTCAGGTCGTGACACCGTGGGTGACGGAGAATTGTTGGAGCCCATTGCCAATGTGTGACTGTGATTTTCTGGCATGACAATCGCAACAATGCCACACTATTGTGACAGAGTGCGCTCTGCTGAGTCAAAGTAGATCAAAAGCCATGACAGACTGCCGGGGCTAGACAGGGTGCTTTCCTTGGCAGCCTTGAGCTGTTTCTACCAAAGGATATGTGCGCGCATGTGCGCTGCAAAGAAGGTATTAAGTAAGGAGGTAAGGAGGTATTGAAGCACATATTTCTGGTTGAACTCTGGCCGCATTGCAGGTCCACGGTGCTGGGGAGGCCCGATAGCAAGGTTCTCGCAGTGCGCAACTATCTTGGTGTCACTGTTTGTGGTAGCGCCGCATGACCAGGTGACTGGGTTGTTACTGTCAGCACACTGCCAGCTTGCACCGCCGGCGCAATCCATTGAGTAAGGCTGATTGGCACTTCTGCTTGACCCACAAGGGTCTGCCCTGCCGCAGTCATCTCCCACACACCCAGGGGAACCACTTAACGACTGTAGCAGCTGCTGCTTGTCAAAGCAGGTGAATTTGTACGTGTTGCAGTTTATTGGTTCTCGTAGAACCCCGCACTCAAGTGTGAAGCGGTAGCGCCCGCCAAAGTTGGCCTGGCCAAGCTGGCACAGAGCTGCAACTGAAAGCTCCTGGGAATTGAGACACTTCCAGTAGCTTTTTGCATCGGTGTCCAAGCAGGTGAAGTCTCCGCCACCATTACAGTTGGCAATCACTTCTTTCCCTTCAACGATGCTGCTTGAACATATGTCCACACCTTGGCAGCCGTTATTCCCTGTGCAATCGGCCGCTGCACGAGTGCTGCCAGCAGAGCGGTCCCTCCTCGATGAATTCTGCAGCACGGCATCGCTGCAGATGTCTTGATCGTCCTGTCGTTTAATCCGTGACTCCAAAAGCAAACAAAACGGATGTCAAACGCACACTTGAAACCCCTTCCCAAGAATTGTCGCGAGAAACCTCTCGTCAATTGTAGCTCGTTAAATTCTGTGCTTCCTCTTTGGTCATTCCACATCAGGCAATCTCTTGATTGTTTTCACGGATGCTACAAAAAATCGCTGAAGGGCTTTTCATAGCTTGCGATCGACGTCAGGTCTACCTGACTGATCTCCGCTAAAACTATGCAACGCTCAAGATATCGCGGTGATCAGTTATAATACAGATGTTATTATGCGATAAACCGACTCGACGGTTGCATCTCAAGTGCAGGTATGAGCTGCTTATGGAGAACTTCACTTCTGAACCTGCTAATCGACATAGTGTATTGGTAGTCGGAATGATTGCGTCTGAATGCAACAAAAATTAACTTGAAGAATTGACGTACCGATACTTCTGAAGATCCAGAAAAGCATTCTTGCTTCAGAATTCTTATCCTGCAGGGAGCTCGGATTCAGGGACAATCTTCCGTCGAGCACCGGCCGTACGCGGAATACTGTCAACGTGTTCCATTAATCTGATCCAGTCCTCTGGTCCTGAGTCTAACCTTCATCTTGTCTATCGTGAACGTTTGACCAGCCTTGACGTCGGACAGAGCACAAGAAGAGAAGCTTGCGCCCATACTCGGAAAACCTTGTTTCACAATAACTTTAGGGCAAGATGGAGAAGTATCGCACCAGGTGTGGCTAGAATGACGGATCGCAAAATCCTCGCCGCTACCTAGTGCAGAACGCAGAGTCCTCTGAGAGTGCCAATTTGAAAGGCCATTTCTCTCGTGACGTCTGTCCTTCGGACCTCCCGGCTGCGCCCGTAGCACCTGAGGAGGGACCCCCCGGGGTAGCGTAAGAGAGCAATTGTTTCTCACTTTCCCTCTTTCATTCTCGTAGCAACGAATACATTATTCACAATATTGAGAGCCACATCAAAATCTGCCTGTGTCTGTTCACACGCGATCGCTGCACCCTTTCGGAAATTTGTCGACTTGACTGATCTGGTTTTGATCGTCCGCTTAAAAGCACTGCTTTAGCATCATCTGTACAAAATGACATTCAGATGTCCATTTGCTTCCTTCAAAGAAGGCATTCCCGGACAGCTTTGCGGAAAAGCTGCAAGACAGGGAAGGCTCGGCCAGAGGTACAAATTCCTGTTAGGAGCACCTCGACATGAAACACAATAGTTTTGTATCACACTCCAATGTGTTTGTGTCATGAAGCAATGCAAACATCGGAATTTTGCTTGCCAAACCTGAATATCAGCCCAAAAGCTGCTTGCATGCCGTGCAGGCAGCGTGTCAGCTGTGCAGCTGTGGAGGAGCGGACGCAGCAGGAGCGCACGTCTTTGATCCCTGAGACCCTGCGGGAGCTGGCTGAGGACAGGGAGCAGCAGGCTCTCGTGCAGAGGCTGCAGCAGGAAGGCCAAGCCAGCCTGTCAAGAGAGGAGCGCCGGAAGCGACAGAGGTCCCTGGACAGTATCGGCGCTCCTCCATTCCAATCCGTACTCAAAGTGAGCCCCACCATTCAACAACCACCAGTTCTGGTCTGCTCATTTTGCTGGTGCATAGCGCATCAAGCAATCTAGACAAGAGAGATTGCAGACATCCAGGCAGGGTGAGCGCCAGAGGAAGGAGAAAGGGCTATCTTGCCGTGTCTCGCAATCTGCCAAGCTGGCTGGTCCTTCTGTCTGGACTTGTCTTCTGCTATACACCTGCCAGGTGGACCAGTGCCTGCTTGCTTATAGACGTGTGCTATTGAGAGAGACAAACCTGCAACACAACAGTGCCTTTGTGTCGGCAGGAGGCAGGGGTGCGTGCACTGAGGCGAGACCCCGCAACAACGCTGCAGTTGAACATCGGCCTGTACTGCAACCAGGCCTGCTCGCACTGCCACGTGGAGAGCTCCCCCCTGCGCAAGGAGACCATGGACAGGGAAACTGCCCAGGCCTGCATGCGGCTTCTGGCCGCCAGCAGCGGCAGCGTCCGTACCCTGGACCTCACCGGGGGCGCACCCGAACTCAACCCACAATTCAGGTACCCTTGTGATCCCGTATTCTCTGCATCTTCTTCACCGCTCTAGAAATGCTCCATGCTGCATGCTACCTTGTGTCCTGCAGCCAGAACAGATCTGCAGCGCGGGGATGCAAATGGGCAATGTACCCAGGTGCTGGTGAGAGATGAGGAGGGAACACACCAGAAAAGCCAAAAGCATATGTGGTGCAGGTTTCTTGTGACGGAGGCAAGGGCGCTCGGAGTGGAGATCATAGACCGCTGCAACCTGACGGTCCTGCAGGAGCCTGGGCAGGAGGACCTCGTAGAGTTCCTGGCTGCAAACCAGGTGAAGCCCTCGTACCCTCACGCATTGTCATAAGGGTCCTGACAACTTCACCATTTTTGACATGCTTTATTTCGCTGAGCATGTCTTTGCTCCAAGTTGGCCTCTTTTTCCTTGGTGCAGTAGATTACCGTGCATCCTTAGCCATGGATCAGTGTCAGCGCAGTTTTGTCATCTGATGGCAGTTAACGGTCGTCATCGGTGCAAGCTTGTTTCAGCCCACAGGACAAGGTGCAGCAAAATCTTTCATCCTATAGTATCTCTTGAAAAGGTATGAGAGAAGTAGGACACCAACTCGCAAGGGTCTGCCCACAGGTTCGGGTGGTGGCGTCGATGCCGTGCTACAGCGAAGGTAACGTGGACGAGCAGCGCGGCCGCGGCGTTTTTGAGCGCAGCATAGCCGGCCTGCGCGCACTCAATGCGGCCGGCTATGGCATTCCCGGCTCCGGTCTTACATTGGATCTGGTGTACAATCCAAATGGGGCATTCCTGGCGCCGCCCCAACAGCAGCTGCAGGTCAGATCCCCCTACTCTCTTGCTGGCTTGTTTGGCTCAGGGTTGCACCAGTACCTTATTTTTCAGGAATTTAGAACCCAGTCCTTGTACTGGGAAGACGTACTGGCGTATTGGCGCTAGTAAATGGGGTGCTCAGGGCATTCTAGTACTCCAGTACCATGCTTACTGGGGCGCACTGGTTCAACCATGTTTGGCTCCCTGTCCGATGTGGGCGGCTTGGATCCAGTACTGTTTTCACTTATGGCCCAGTCAAGAGGGCCATGTGGCTCCTTGTCTAGCAGAGGAGTCACAGGTGTTCCAGCATTGCCCAGTCAAGAGGGTTGGCAGAAGAGGGACCATGTCTGGAGCAAGATGACAGATCGGTGCCTCTCAGAAGACTGCTTTTAGACATGGAAATTTTCTGTCCTAACCCTCTTGTCTGTCATATTGCCGGTGTCAGACGCCTCTGCTGCCATTGCAATTAAACGCATTCTGCAACCCTGCCTTAATTGGTCTCACTGGGGGATCTCACGGGGGGATCTACTGTAGTAGTCATTCTAAAACCCGCAATAAATAATTGTTTTTGCAAGGAGTACCAAAGACTACCTAGTTGTCTTTAGTACCCCCTGATTTTTGGCCTAAAAGGGTGGTTAATTGAGACCCTATCTCCCAAATACAAAACCTATGATAGTTTTAAGACCAGATTCGGAAAGCTCTCGACAAGCCCAATCCAATGGAGCATGACCCTGGTATATTTGATGTCAGGAAGACCCTTAAAGGTTACCATGAAAAATTTCCCGCACCGCCGAGGGTGCGGGTTCTAGAATGACTACTGCAGTATATCTGACTTTGGTCTCACGGTGCTTGAAGTGCAATTGTTTTAAAGGCGCGCACTTGGACCGGGAATGTCTTGCTTCATATCTTGACCTGGGCGAGGAAAGCCCAAGAGAGAGAAGGCTGGAAGGCCGTCAAAAACGCTGCTGCGACGCACCTGATCCTCGTGGTTTGGAAAGGCGCGAAATCACAATAACTTGTATCAAACGCTACAGGGCCCCGGCTGCCAGGGGGGTATAAACTGAGCAGCCTTTAACTGCAGCTTGTCTGCAGGATGTACCTTGGCAGTTGGCAGGAAATGCATGGAATAACAACAATAAATGCTGCAGGAGGCGTACAAGGCGGAGTTGGCGGAAGCGTACGGCATAAGCTTCAATGGCCTGCTGTGCCTGAACAACATGCCAATAAAGCGCTATGTGGACTACCTGCAGCGAAAGGGGCAGCTGGCCGATTACATGCAGCTGCTGCTGGGAAGCTTCAACGCAGCTGCTGCCGAGGCCGTCATGTGCCGCGGCACCGTCAGCGTCGGCTGGGACGGCCGCGTCTATGACTGCGACTTCAACCAGCAGCTCGAGCTCGGCCTCAGGTCCGCCGCGTTCCTGCTCTTTTCTTTGTGTTGCTGTCAATCTTTTTTGGAGCTGGGCTATGGGGGGCGTGTTGGCTGCGGCCGCCTCTGCAGCTCCATTACCCTGCTTTGGAGTTGTGCAGCGGCTGCAGGTTTCACCGCTGCATTTTTGTGCACTCTGAGCTGTAGGGTAAAGTAGGCAGGATTATCCCATCCAGGATGTGATGTGTTGTGCAGGTTGCCTGGGCGGAAGCAGGACTTTGTGACTGTGTTTGACATTCAGAGCTTGGACGAGCTGACGGGGGTGCCCATTGCATGCGATAACCACTGCTTTGGATGCACTGCCGGATCAGGCTCCAGCTGCCAAGGAGCCACTACTTAATGCAGGGAATATCACCGAATGCTAGAATTCCATATCTAAGTTTTCCTGAACATCCTGAAACCGTCAAAACAGATGACATGCGATTTTAAGTTGTTTGAAATGCCAATATCTTGGCAGCGTCACATGGACGTGATGAATGGAACTGTACAAGTAATTGAAGTCATCAGTTTTGCAGTCTCCAAATGAGTGCAAAGTCCATTAGAAATATTGAGATTGTGGGATGTCCATCCTACAATGGTCTTTACATGCAAATTGATGCAGATGGGCTGTACTGGTCTCATTCCGGAGAGATTTGCAATTCCTTTCGCCTAGCTAGCAAGATCGTGAAGCTACCTTGGCAATGATTTTAATCGCAATACTTCGGCAGCAATTGCAGCCCTAAACCAATTCCAGAGCAGGTAAAGCAGTGCGCCCTGAGCACTCATCCGCACTCTGCCCATACTATGTTTGTAGCTGTGCAATACCAGCATCTCTCCTCTAAATATATTGTACACCCTCCAACTCTCATCTAAGTATGACTACAGCTAGCTCTTTGCAAACATCACACCCTCATCCACCTCGCACGCCTTGTCGCTGTCTTTGGCCGCCGCAGCGTCAGGCAAGACAGGCGCCAGCAGCCGCAGCAGGAAGTCCTCTTTGGCACTCTGGGCGCGGCGAGACTTGTCAGATCCGCACAGTGCGACCCACTCGTGCCAGGGGACGGAAATTATTGCGTAGCCCCACGCCCGTAGGCAGGCATTCCTGTACAGCACCCGACTCACCGGCTGGTGCGTGTTGCGCGTCATCTTGTGCGGCGTCAGAATCTCCACCGCCACCTGAACACCGCCCGATAAGACTTTACTCCACAGTTTTGCACAGCTTCACTAAGGTTTGATCAAGCTTCTGGTGCTGCTGCTGCTGCTGCTGCTGCTGCTGCTGCTGCTGCAGCAGCCTTGTCACCATGCACAGTTCTGATCAACTCCAAAAGGACCACCCAGCATGCTGTTGTTCAAGAACCAAGTCTGTAGATATGGCTTTCTTTCATGGTGCCCAGGAAGCAGGAAAAATATCGTAAGTGTCAACAATAGAAGGCCAAGGATCACCTTGCGGCCGCAGCGGTCTCGCAGCTTGAGGCAGATGTCCATCTTGAGCACGCCGCCGCCGGCCGGAGCGCCGCGGCTGTTGGCGAGGCCGAGCCGCGCTAGAGAGTCAGAGACGTCCGCCAGCATTCCCGGCCGCTCGCTGCCGCTGCCGCCATCTCCGGCCGCGCCGCTGGCCGCCCACGCTGCGCGCGCTGCGGCCTGGAACGCCTCCGGCAGCTGCGCGCTCGCTGGCCGCCGCAGCGCGCTTGCCATCAGGTGCGCCTGGCACGCATTGCGTTGACGACTTAGAGAATCTTGCTGCGTTGACCACCAGGGTACCAGCAACACTTGCACATCCTGGATGTAATTGGTCGTGACATGTACACTTGTTGGTTGTATGGTAGAACAGGGACTTTCTGTACTCGTTAGGGACGTATGATGAGCCACTGAGAATGTACGTTGGAAGGTTGCAGCAGAACATGGCGGGTGAAGGCCAATATGCAACCATGTTAATGTTGCAGCCTGCCAGACTACATTTACTGCACTTTTCAGACGCACCCAATGAGCAGCGCTGTCACCCAATCTTATTGCTCAATAACAAGACAATCAGCTGCACACCTGGTAGAGGCGCCTCAGGCACTCAGCGTCGAAGCAGGAGAGGTCCCAGTCCTTGAGGCTGCGAATGACTCCGTCGTACAGGGGGGACTCGAACGATTGGAAAATGGCCAGGCTCCAGATGATGGTCGACATTAGTTTGGGATCCACCGCTATGCGCCCCTCCTCAATCTGCCCAGCCACCAACACAACCCCTTGTCAGGATGCAACTTGTCAAATTCAAACACAGTGCCCTTCTGCACTGATAGTGTCATGTAAAGGGGCTGCACACCATGCAATTGCCGTCTATACACCAAGAAAAGCATGCTGACAACACAAAAGGGCAGCACGTGGCAGTGAGGCACTGGACAGAATGCAGCATGATTATAAATCTTTCCCCACTTCCAGCGCGTTAGTGCGAAGCCATCAATTTTGGAGCTGCACAAAGTCCAACAAAAGAGGCACCACAACTCACCTCGTCCGCGAGCAGGGCGTAGAGGCGTCCCGGGGACCGGCCGAGGCGCGTGAAGGCCCAGATGACGTTGGTCCAGTCAGGCTTGCCGTAGTCACTGGGCCGGCGTGCCACGTCAGCCGCAATGGCGTCCAACAGCTCTCCTGGATGGTGCAGCAGCGCAGCACACGCCCATGCAATCGTTGAAATGCCCTGCGCGCGAGCGGAAAACGGGTGAGGCAACCTCAGGGCAACCTCAGGCAATGTCTCGGTCTCGGTGCATGATACCCCGGGTGGCAGTGCAAAATGCAACAGAAGCGTGCGGCTGTGCAGCGGCGAATAACAAGTGAGGCAGACTCAAGAATGCTCCGGAGCAATACACCCCGGCTGGTTGCGCACAAATGCAGCAGAAGTGTGCAGCTCTGCTGCAGCGAATTCGCATGGCCCGTTGAGCATATCTCTGACCGCAAGAAGCAGGATGAAGAGCAGTAGCAGGAGACAGTGGGAGCAAAGAAAACAAGGAATCTATCCATGCAATGGGCTTGGGTTTGGTATTCATTGAGCCAAGGATGTGGCGAAGGAGGTGGGAGGTTGCGCACGTGGGGGGCGTGCTTGTCTAGGGACAGCCGAGCACGCATGACAAGAGTTTCCATGATTTCCACGCCGGGATAGGCCTGCAATTTGCCGTACGCCCACAGCAGCGTTGAAAGCTCCCGCGGCGCCAGCAAGCCGCTCAACTCGCCCACCCGCGCCTGCCGCATGCGCCCCACCCAAGTGATCAACCTAGAACTCGCCCAAACCTCACCCGTCATTCCTAAAGTACCAATTAGCGCTTTCCTGCCGCATGCGCGCCCCACCCGGTTGATCAACCCAGGAGGAACTCACCCGCACCTCACCCGCTATTCTCAAGCATAAACAGATCTCTATGTCAATGACAGAAACATCCGTCAAAGGGACGTACAAGATCTGCAAGGCCCCTATTGTGGTAAATTGCTATATGACAAGGCAGATGCAGATTGACCTTCCAGATTTAAATACAAATTTCCTGAGCAGTGAAGTAATTGCAGCAAGGACTCAGCAAGGGGAACGCATGCTGCAACAAACCCGCCAGCTGCTATCAGATTGTGGCAAAACAGAGATTAACAGGAGCGGTCTTGCACCGTGCAGAGTTCAAGGAAGGCGGCTGGAGTGGGCACGCCAAGTTTGGCAAAGCCCCAGAGCAGATCGGTGAGGTCCCTGCCGGTGGCCGTCCCGAGGCGCGGCTGCACCACCTGCCGCGCAGCTTCCAGGAAGCCGGGCGCCGGCTGCTCCAAAACCGCCAGCGACCACACCATCGACGCCAGATCGCGCAGAACCCACGGCCCTGCTGCAGATGCCCTTAGTTAGGTCCTAAAAAAGAAACGTACACAAAAAGCATCTTTGCCTGCACTGCATCGGACCTCTTCCAATGCTTCTTGTGCTCATCATGCCTGCGTTCTGTAGAAATACCCCTGGTTCATTCAATCAGCAGAGTCTCACAGCAACGCCCAGCTTCAGAAGCCCGGTGCCAGGATTCAATGTCATTTTGACTTGTTAGCCCTACAAGAACAAGCATAAGTGATTTGAAAGGGCACTCCAAGCCACTGTGCTTCTACAAGTGTGCAGAGAAATGAGGTCCCTAGTGGACGCGGGGTACCATCTATTGTGTCTATCTCATGTTACACAATCAAAGATCTGGGACCACAATTGCGCAGGCGCAATGCCCCTTTTATCGGTTGAAGACAAGGGGAGGCCATATTCTACACCCAGATGGCTTGTACGTGTAACCTTCCTTTTTGCAATGTCTGGCGCACCTCCTGAGCGGAGTATGTGTTCCATGCGCGCGATCAGCGCCTCCACTGCATCGGGCGACCCGTTATGGCTGAGCTTGGCGAATGCCCAGAGCACCTCTGCCATGTCGCGCGCACTGAACTCGTCCGCCCGCCGCACCACCTCTGCCCCCGCCGCCTCCAGCAATGTTGGCACACGTGCCTCCAGCTTTGCGAACGCCCACAGGACGTTGCTCACCCCCTGCAGCAGTCACTCAGCACATCAGCACATGCAGCCAATGCCTTCATAGACCATCCAGCATGCGCAAGTGTTATACTGTGTGTACCAACACTTGATGGAGAAGAGCCTCATGAATTTGACATGCTGTCGGTGCGGATGTGGCATGCTGGTCGGGCAAATGCGCAGAATTTCATGCACATCAATTACATGAGCCAGGTTTGATGGCTTATTGTCTCCATTATTTTTGGATGGTTGGTTGAGCTTTTGCATGAGTAGGGGCTGAGAGGCACCTGGGGGGAGAAGGCAGTCATCATGGAGCAGGCGTGCAGTTCGGCGCTGGCGAGCAGCGAGGGCTTTGCCAGATCCGCCCGCTCGCAGGCGGCCAGCCCGCACAGGATGTTGGACAGGTCCTGCGCGTTGCACTGCTCTAGGCGCTCCTCTGCCAGATCCAGCAGGAAGTGCATGCGCGACGGCGCATAGCCAAAGCTGCCGAGCGCCCAGACAATTGTGGACAGGTTGCGCGGCGTCAACCGCGCCTTTCTGTCTCCATGCCTCTGCGCGGCACAAATAATCCTGCTGTCAGCAGCCTCTGAGGAAAGACAGCTTCCCTGTGACACCATCGGGATACACGCTGCTGATAGTACGAGATCAAGCAGCCATCATCACAATTTTGAATCAAATCCTAACAAAGGTATACAACTGCCCCGAAACATGCACACCAATACATGGGCAGGGGAGTGGTCAAAGCAGAGGTGAGTGGCTAAGCCAACCTGCAGGCTGTCCCTCTCGCGGCGTTCCATGACCTCGGATGCCCTGTCCAGGTAGGCGGCAGGCGGGACGACGCCCATTCTGCTGAATGCCCACAGCAGGCTGGAGAACGACTGCACAAGACACCAGAATTCTTATTGTAGACCGACGTGGCTCTCAGAGCAGTATATGGCTGTTCTGCAGAAGTGCGCGCTTTGTGCCTCAGCTGATGAGAGATTGGCGGTTGTGCAGTCAAGTGGCTTTTGAGAGACACCAAGATCCTTTCTCCTTCAAGGTCCTCCCAACATAAAGGCGTGCAGGGGTGGCGCCTCAACAAGCAAGGTATTCGGTCAGGTATTGGCAGTTGTCAAGGGAGTCTGAAGAGGCATACCCTGGCATCAAATTGGTCGAGCCTCCTCTCCGTTTCCCGGACCATGCACTGAGCAAAGCTGGGCCGCGGAACAAGGTTTATCTTGGCAAATGCAAATAGCGCCATAGACAGACGCATGGGCCTGTTCAAACAGCAGCACGCAATCAGCGCCATGCAAGTCTTACTCACACGATAAGCTTCCGCTTGGATAAGGTGCACAAAATGGCATGGAGGATCGTCAGGCACTCACGTCAGAGTGTGCAGCTGCCTCTCCGCTGTGTCAGCGAGGGCCGCAGCCAACTCAGGCACGTCGAGGTTGTACTGCGCGAAAGCTTGCAGCACAATGACCAGCGTGCGCGGCCTCAGCTGCGGCGCTGCACGCTCCAGATAAGCTGCCAACACCTGCAGGAGCACCATTTCCACCCTTTATGAAAGCAGGGTGGAGCCATCTTGCTCCATTTATAGACTTAAGGGACGAGCTTGGTGGCCAAGCAACAGAATTACCTCTTCCCACCACAAATTAACGGTTAATTCAAGCAGTAGCAGCATCTGTCTGCATGGTCAGCACATGTGCATGTCTTGATGCACGCCTTTAATTGGGCAGGATGCCGCTACACCGATACCTTCAGATTGTCAAGGTCACTGCAGAGTGACGTCAGGGAGTCCCCTCAGACCAAGGAGAAAGTGCAGGATACCAATCTGCGTGGTCAGGGCAGGACAGAAAAAGGCAGCAGTGCGCGCACCAGCATGTGGGGCTTTGGCACATTTCCCAGCACGCCGCAGGCCTGTGCAAGGCTTGCCAGGTGGCGCGCTGACATGGCGCTAGCACCCTCCAGCGCCAGCTGGACCGCCCTGCGCACCAGGGCTGCATGCTGCACATACACCCCCAGATTGCACAGCTCCGCCGCTAGCGTGCTCAAATCCTCCGGCCTGCTCAGGGCACACCATGTTTCTGAAGACATCCATTGAGAACGGGCTCCTGTGAGGGTGGAATTTATTTAATCGGAGGCGCACGGGCGCAAATGAATTGCATGCAACTCTTTATGATCGTCCTCTATCAATGCATTGCGTGTCACAAGAGGGCCAGAAGGACAATGATGGCAGCAAGTGGGGCAGGGACATGCATATTTGGCATGGTAAGAGAGGGTACCTGCAGAGATCCAGCTGCGGTTCCAGCATTTGTGTGATGGTGCTGATGAGGCCTTTGCACTCTTTTTGGAGTGCCTTTGACAAGCTGATGGCGGCCACGGCCTGCACATGCAACATTGCTGTCAATTGCCTTCTCTAGATATCTATAACTCAGGTCACCAGACTCCCTTCAAGTGCCCAATCTCCCCCGTAATCCCCTCGAAGCAATGCCCCTTACTCAACACGGCCCGTTTCTCACCCACAACGATCAAGGTGTTGGTTTTTTTGCTAGTCCTCGGTGATTATTCAAGGTAAGTGCAAAGCACATGGCGCACCCTGCAGAGATCAGATGGCTGGAAGGGTTGGCCCTGGGCGAGGCGGGTGGAAAATTCCTCGGCGGTGAAGAGCAAACTCTCTAAACACCTAGCATCAGCGCTGCAGCTGTCGACCTCCGCCAGAGCTTCCATCATGATGACAACGCCCTGCCACATCAGCACATGGCCGTTGTAACCATTGCATGCCATGAGTTAAAAGCAATTAAATAGCATCCCCACCAGAGGGGACAACGCAGCATGCAGCAGGCATTCAGAACAGAGAGTCTCAATGGAAAGCTGCAGAGCCTCGAAGGGCAAGGGTGTGCACACCGCATGACTTGCGGTTGGTGCCAGGTCCACAACTCTGCGCATGAGCACAGGAACGATCGGCTGCTGCAGCTGCTGAGTCTTCTCCGCTGAGCTGCGCGTGCCTCGCAGGATGCTGACCAGCTGAAGCAGGCCCGACACCAATGCAGCTGCATCCCAAGTGTCTGCATCTCCAAGCACCTGCAGCCAACAAGATTTCATTTGTCGCCCAGCACTTCGAGTGCGCTTCAGGTTTACATCATCATCTTGTCATCCTCTCGCCACCAGCACCAGATGACATATAGTCAGGGCTACCTACTGCAGCATGCATAACATCATGTGCAAGAGGCAACGACCACCATCCAAGGTTTAGAAAAAGCTTGTGACTTGCATGTGGCGTGCTCACCGATGCCAGGTCTTCCACTCTGCGTGCATTGCTGGGGACCTGTCGCCGTTGCACATTGCGAGGAGGCTTTCGGTTCCTTTTCGGCTGGCTGTCAGGCTTCCTCTGGCTCTCACTCCACTTGGACTGGCCGCTGCTGTTGGACCTGATACTGCTGTATATCTGCACTGACTGCTGCTGCGCTTCTGCTGACCTGCCACTCGTGGACACCTCGTCTGTCCTGTTCACCTGGCCCAGCATCAAAAACTCTCATTGCAATGCCCTTCAGTTGCTCTGCTGACGCCTTTCTGCTGTAAAATCCCTGTGAGTGATGCTTGCAAAGGGAACATAGGCATTGGTCGTACCCAGCCAGCACTGAAAGTCGCGGCAATGCAGGACGGCCCTGTGTTAAAGTGCTTACGATCGCGAGCAGTCCGTGTCCTGTTCGAGCAAACAAACCATTTGCAACTTCGTGAGTATTGAATTTACGGACTTTGATCACGCATTTCTAGAAGCAGGCGGTGTGCACTGCGATTGGTATTATGCAGGAGACGCAAGCTTTGAAACGGGGAAAGCAGGTCACCTAAATCCAACAGGTGATACGGATGAGCTTAATGACTCAATCCCCAGTCCTAGCCATATCATTCTTATTGTCCAAGGCGATGTTGACTTGAACTATGGCCTCAGCACCTTCGATGTGAGGGTGAAATGGTATGCAATAAAAGAAAATACTGGGCTGAACTGACGACTACTTAATCTGTAATATTTCAATACTACTTGAGTGGTAGGATGAGATCGCATTGACGAGTTTGCAATGACTCTGCAGAACGATGCATGGTGCAATCGGGCGGGGCATCGTTCGCCGGCGGTGCCTCACGCAGATCCTTATCTGTTGCAATCTTGTTGCAAAATTTCAAGTTTGCGAGTAGATCTCGCCCCTTACAGCTTTCATTTGTTAATCAAAGCAGCCACCATGATCGCCCAGGCATCTTCAGCCCTCGTCCAGGTCCCTCTGGTAAGCCCTCAAGCCCCAATGCCACTGACTCAGCTCGAGCTCCTGGGTAGACCACGACCCTTTGAATATCGCGATTATCGTCTCGTGTGCAAATTCGCAGGTCCAGGCCCGCAAGGCCAGTGTGCCAAGGCCCGCAAGGCAGCCAGTGCTCGTCTCTGCCAACGCGGAGTCCTCGCGCAGGGAAGCCATGGCCTTTGCAGCTGGGGCCATTCTTCTTGGCCTGACAGGTGATGCAATTGCAACCATCACGCATGTTATGTATCGCTGCAGCGACAGTTGCTGAGGAATGGAGGGCAGCAAAGCGCTCAAGCAAAATCGAACGTGATGATTGATGCTAAGATCTTGGAAGGGGAAACTTCCCAGTATCCTTTTAGCTCCTTTTTGAAACTTCTGGTATATTGCATGTTCTGAATTTGCACAGCTGCACGATGTCCAGGCAAGGCCAACGCCAGAGTGGAGGTCCCCTTCCATGCTTCGGTCCTCAGGGGTGGCAGCTCAACTGAGGCGTCACAGTCTGGCTACGGCATGGAGGGTGCGTCAACTCTCTGCGAAATTACTGTCAAGTCCTGTTGGCATGCTTGGAGGTCCCAGCCATGGCATACCTTGCCTGAGTGCCCCTTTTTGAGATCCTGATTGATAATCTGTCTGCAGGCACCAAGAAGCGTGGAATCAACCCTGCCCAGCGCAAGAAGCTCCTGGCAGCCATCAGAGAGAAGCTGCCCGCCAGCAGCTAGATTACTGCGGGTTGGCCATTGCTCAGCGGAACGTGCACACCCATCAATGAAATTGCTATTGCGAGAAGAACATTTGGGATAGGTGGGAGGCTAGGGTGTGAGAGCTGCTTTTAATAGAAAGGGCTCACAGTTCTCTGCAGCCGAAGCCCTTCCAATGTACAATACAAAATCCATGTCCGAGATTCTGACATTCTGAGGATTTGGTCTTACGGTTTCCCAATTTTGAGAAGAGAGTGACGCATTGTGAGGAAGTGAATCAGCCAAATACGCAGTGCAAGATTTCCATCTGTCTCACGATCTGTAGAGAATTTGTTAAAGAAAGAGCAAACCAGTGGGTACATCGAAAGCCTGACAAAGCGTAACGCAAGTGCAAGCTTGAAGCACGCACTATCCTGATCAGACCTGATTCATGAACAGACCTTAGTGTCTTCCATCTGACAAAAAAATTGTTGAAACAGCACCACGCTATTCAGCTTCATTATGCAAATTACCAGCTAGATTCTGCACAACAGCTTTACAACTCCCATGCAAGAGCAGGATCGGACCAGGAGCAGGGTGAGTCACCTCGGTCAAATAATAATCATGGTCACTTCAGTGGCAGTCAATCTTCAAGCAGGGCATCAATATCAATCTCCGCAGACAATGTGCTTTCCTTCTTGTGCCGCCTTGGCAGCCGGCCAAAGGGTCCTCGCAGCAGCAGCTTCCGCCGCCTTCTCATGCTGTCCTCATCCTGAAACACACATGCATAACATCACCACCTCGCATTCCCATCATCAGTGCCGCTGTATCAAATGCACCCTCAAGAACCAAATTAATTACCACAAATATATCGCAGGAAACTTGCCATTAATAGGCCCTCGTGTCAGGTTACAGGAGAAAGACTCCCTTGCCAGACCTGACAGAAGAAGATTACACATCTTTTCAGCCATCTAGGACACCCTGCTTTTCCATCAGGAATCCTCAAAGAAGCTATTCCCCAGTCTAACAAATGTCATTGATCGTGCTCCTGGGGCGGGGTTCTTGTATGTTGCATGCATTGCATTTACACGGCGAGGCACTCCCTTATCCTTTTGGCGCTCGCTCTGCTTTGATGTCTGCATTCCCCTTTCTATACTCAAAGAGAGAGAGAGAGGAGATATGAGCAGAACACGCACCTCCTCTTCGTCTTCACAGTCAGGGTCTCCTTCTGTGCACTCCTCTTCCTCCTCTTCTTCCTCTGCTGGTGGGTGGAACAGGTCGCGCACTTTCTGCCACCAGTCGTTGTGCAGGAAGCTGGCGTCCACAAAGCTGCCGCGCTCCTTGTTGTACAGCGTGTACCGCAGCACCTGCCGGCACATGCGCGCACACCGTCAGCACATGCCCCGACCAATACCCACCCTTGCTGCATGTGTTTGGGCGGGCTATCACTCCTTTGATGACTAACAGAACTACCCTTTGTCAGTTGATGGCCCCTACAACACCCTCTGTATCCTGCCCCATGGCTGCAGGCCAGACAACAGCACCCCAAAGAGACTGATGCTGCTTGACGCATGCCACAGCTTTTAGAGCTCTTTGACGAATAAACCAAAAAAATCACCGTGGAATCGCTGCACGACAAGGAAGACTGGGCACTTCGTAATGTGGGGTACTGTCCAGCAGAACCTCCATTCGGCGACAACAGCAATCTGGAACTGCACAGCAATTTTCACAGGTGAATTTATATTCGAATGCGCGCACCTCTATGAGGTAAGGGATGCCAGAGTTGAGGGTTCCGGTCATGTAGTTGGTGTGCGCGAGCGTCTCAATGTCCAATAACAGCTGCACCGTGCTCATGCACCGCTTGTCCAGAGTCTGGTTGTTGAACTCCACCTGCACAATCATTTCCCACCCTCTCTCAGCACACCTTCTGATACAGCTTCTACCAACTTATATAAATGGTGGCAACTCTCCAGCAATTGCTTTTTTCATTTGCCATGGGCCAAGGTGCTCTCTGTGAACTCTGAACGGTGGCTCTTGCAAGACTTGGCTGCAAGCTGGGAGGTCTCAGCTCTCTGCTTCTCTCGGTATAGCATAGGAGCAGGGGGTTGTGATGTGGGACCCCCTTAGGTAAGAGATTTGCAAAGGGCTGTGAAGGCAGGATCACACTGTAGAGCGAGAACAGGTGCAAGTCTGACCTGGACGTGGCCGGCAGTTCTGTAGTAAGGCTTGTTCTGCATGATCTTGCAGCCGATGAGCTTCTTGGCATAATCCGCTGCCTCTGCCACCTTCTTCACATCATCGCCCACCAGCACACAGGTGCCACCCTGCAGCGCCAGCCCCTTTCTAATTCTCTGGACCTCAAGACCTCAGATGACCCCTAAATAGAGCACCTCATTACGTGACATGCAAAGCAGGGTTGCTTGAAGACAGTCCTGGCTCGGTATATGGGTCTCTCAGTCGCTTTGAGTTTTGGGACTCTCAGTCACTTTGAGTTCAGAAACTACAGGAGATCGCAAGGCATTTGCTTTTACATCAGCGGTTTGTTTGCAAGGATCTAATTGAAACACAGCGGCTTTTTGCCTATGGTTACTTGGTTTATGAGCATGCAGTTGTCACCTTGACATCTGGGAAGTTCTTGGTGAAGGACTCGATGTAATCCTTTGGGTGCGTGGTGGGCCGTTTCTGCGCACAGCAAACACAACCTCATAGATTATGGACCGGGAGAGCTAGGACAACATTAAAGTGGGCTATGGCAAGGGAGCTATGGATGCGACAGGGAAGCGGCTTACAAAGAGGATATCTTCTTCTATTTTGTCTCCCCAGCGCACGTGAAAGCCCATGGTCGGCCCCGGGGCAGCAGCCAGATCCTTCAGCTGCTTGTCAATCACGGCCTGCACCCATGGCTGGAATACCCACGCCTGCAATTGCGACCAGTGGCAGTCAATCTACCATCCTTTCAAATGTGTATGACTCTAGTTATTAAAGCAGAGGATCTAGTCAGAGAGAGCTTACCTGGGACACGCCCGCCGCATTGTACGGCTCCCATCCGGCTTTGAGATTCATGTGGAGCACGTCATCGACGCCTCTGAAGCTGTGACGGATGCATTCCTCCCCACCAGCGCGCTCCTTGGCAGCAGACCAGGGGACCAGATGGTCTTGGTATGCAAAGAAGTCGTGCCAACCGCCCCCCTCCTCGCATTTGTAGGCGAATTGGGTGTTGTCCAGGAAGAAAGTGCCATTATTTCCATCGAATATTGGCACAGCATGCATCAAATGGATTGCATTTGCTGCAAAACCCGAGTCTGCAAATTCGAAGATGGTGCACGGCCTCACGACCACGGCGAGCTGCAGTAGCCCTAATGACACCAACAACAGGCTCCTTTGGGAAATCAGGTGCTGCATTGAATCAACCTATAGCTTCTGTAAGGAATCCAACTAGTTCTCTTGTGTGTTCAATGCTCACATTCTGTCTTCGGAACGACCCGGAACTGCTCGGCTTACGACACTCCTTCCTACCTCCTATACAGTCCAGAGTTACCTTTGTACCACGAAATTGCTTCTTGTGAAACCAAACCTGACCCCTGCTTCCTGTCTGCGCTTGATGATCACCGAACGCGGGCCTAGTACTGAGTAACCCGAGATGACTCCTCCTCGGCTGCCCGAACTGCCCAAAAGGGCCTGCGATGGGTGTTCAAGAAGTGCATGCATGCCCACTTGGTATGAAAGGCATTTAAGTTTGCCAATGTCGGTGAAATTAGCTCGTAATAAGCATGCTGCGAGGTTCCCGCCCGCAAACTTTGCAGCTGCACAGAATCCCTTGATACAGGCATGTGCAAGCAGACCTCAGGCTGATAGGTGCGGTGAAATCATTGAATGGAATTGCAGTACCATGTTAGATGGTAGATTACACCGTCTGTTCGAGAAAATTTTTGGCACGCAATCAACGATATTGTCATTGGGCCTTGTTGTCAAGCAAGAGCCCATAAGAAAAGTTTAGACACTGCGATACAAAAGAGAAAAACTGCTCCCAAACATTGTGGGGTGTTGGAATTACTGAAGTTTGCTCACACCTCCTCTCTGTTGAGAGATCAAACCTCCATCGCAACACCACACCGAGCTGCAAGGTTCTCCTGAAAGAAACTCTGCGCATCCGCCGTGAACCAACCATACCAGAAAGAGATAAGCACCCAAGACTCTTGGTTCTCGGAGGACCATTCTCATGCATGAGACCATGTGCAGTACAGGTAGTCGATCACACTCATACATTTCTGGGGAAGGTGATCAGACCACACTCACCGGGCCACTTGCAGGGCAAGTCTTGCACCATTGCTAATCCTCAATGTGCTACACAACACTTACATGTCTTCGCATGTCAGGATGGGGGGACTCAAAAGTTCAGTCAGCAGACCAAAGGCTTTCAACTCTCTGCAGCGAAGGGCGTCATATCGAGCTGCTCATGAGTCGATCACTTTGACCAATTTGCCTCTCCATTCGTTGACCCACAGACACAGACGATCACCAGCAACAATTTTCTTCGATGTGAAGCCTGATTTTTCCGGAGACGTAGACTTGCTTAATGCAGCTTACCTGCCTCTGCCAATTGCGCAATTTGCCCCAATTACACTGTGAATTCCCCCTTGATGTGGTGACCCAACTAAGCAGCCTTGTGAGAGGCTGAGGCAGAATGGACGCCGTGGCATATGTTGACATCAGCGATGAGTCAGCGGTGACATCAACAGCTGGTGCGGACGCGGCCGTCGGCCGGCGCGAAGGGCGCGGTTATGTGATCTGCGCACGCCATGCGCAGCCGCTCGGGCGTTGCCGGAGAGTCCATCCGGAAGAAGCCGCTGCCGAGGCCTGCGTCCTCCCTCGCAGCATACACCGCCTCCAGCAAAATGAAAAACGATTGCCCTCAGCAATTTACCAAATTGTAAATTTTCAATTTGTGTGATATTGCTCATACGCGTCAGTTTGTGCTTGTTCAAGGGTGCCAGGCACATTACTCCTATCAACCAGTAGACTCTTGAAAGATTGTTCACAGCGCATGAGGCAAGCCCTCTCAGAACAACGAACGCATGCAAGTTTCGACCCCTGCTGCAATCTGGGAAAGCTATGAGAAGCAATGTGCTACTGCTGCTGACGATTTAGCCTGAGTTCTCAAAAGCAGGACTTGGCGCTGCATTCCCTCATAAGCATTGCAAGCCTGCAATTTCCTGCTAATCGGTGGCAAGAAAGGTAGGTCGCGGGGCATATTTGTGAGGGCGTCTACCCCATCCACATGGATAACGAGTCAACAGGGCAGGGGCATGCCTTGAGGGCGTAGAACACGGAGGCGCCCAGGAAGAGGGGCGGCTCGCCGACGGCTTTGGAGGAGTGCACCTGCGGCGTGCGGCGGCATGGAGCATCGCGCAGCAGCGTCACCCGCAGGTCCAGCGGGATGTCATTCGCAGTCGGTATCTTGTAGGTGCCTGCGCGCATGCAACACCATGAGAACAACCTTTTCGGCGTTGGGATCTTGTGCGTGCTGGCACGCATGCACCGCTGTCACTCAACCAATGAACATCACTCGCCATGGCATGTAAGCACTCTGGCGTTGAGAACGCGGGTTCAGCTTCAGCATTACATGTTCCGGACTGCATTCTTGTAGTGCAACGGGGCACATAAAGCTAGAGGCAGATATGCATTCTTGACCAAGAACAGGTCTCAGATACGCCGACTGCTTGCAACAGCTTGCTAGGCCACAACAGGCAGCATAAGTCCTGGTAGCAAAGGCTGGTGCAAAAAAATATCAGCTGCCATTGCAGGGACTTAAATTAAGCAAGCTAAGCAAAGAAGGCTGCTTCTTGTCAGGTATTGGAGGCGTACCGGGGCCGCGCGTGTGCAGCACACCGGGAGGCAGCCAGGTGTGGTCCTCGTCGCCCCACACCAGCTCCTCCAGACAAGTCCAGCCCATGCCCTGCACAAACCCGCCCTCTACCTGCACATCCGCAACCACAATCTGTTATCTTAAAGGCATTCTGTGTCCCAGGCAGAAGTTTGGAACCAACTGAGGCCAGCAAGCATGTCAACAAACACCCATACCATCAAGCGGCGAGGTAGAAAGAAGGCAGAAGCCCGAGCAAGGGCACATAACGCTCATTATGAGCCCTTGCTTCATTGCTGGACTTGAAAATATGATTGATGAGCCTCACTTCAAAGGGGATCAGCCTATCCCGTGCTTGATCGACACAAGGTTGAGCAAGCATGAGCTAACCAGGGCTATATTGAACATGGGAGAGGGGTGAATTTGCTTGAATTTCAATTTCAATTTGAATTTAAAAAGGAGTGACTCAGCGTGCCTGGCCAATGTCGATGGCTGGGTTGAGGGACCGGCCGACGTCCATGCACAGGTCGGAGCGCAGCAGGTGCCAGTCACCAGTCAGCGTGTCCAGCTCAGCCTCGCTCACCGCCGCGCCGTAACAGAAATAGTTGAACGGCTTGTCCCCACCAAAACCTGCGCCAGCGGTCATCCTCCTTAATTTTCCGGACAATTGTCTGTTCTGCCACATATAGGCGCCCATCCCCTGGAACTGCACTAGGAAAGATGTCTCTTCTCACTCTTGTGCAGCCCTCTTACCCTAGTGAGCAGAACAGAATTCTCTCAGCACAGCAAGCTGAGGGCTATCCTTCTGCTGCACAGACCAAAGCTGACAAAATGCTGTCAAACAAGTCTGGAATCAAGTTCCGCCAATTCTGCATGTGCACCTGCAGAGATGGACAAAAGCAGAGTATTACAGAATCTTTGGAAGGGGGCGGCACCTGTGATGTCGGGAGTGGTGTAGAAGCCGTGGGCGGACAGGTCGCAGCGGTCCAGGTAGGCTGCGTTCACCACTTCTTTGAAAGTGGCGCCCGGCAGATTGGCCTTGTACGGCGCCAGGCGCTCATTCAGCTGCCGACATGCGTCCCCAACTGCAGCAGGGAAACCCAGGGCGCAAAGATGAGCGGTGCAAGGTCATGATGCAAATCAGGGGCAGCAGAAACAGGCATATACCGCAGCACACTGTCTATGCAACTGCTTCAACCGTGGAAAATCTCAATGGGTACTTGGCAAACTCTGGGTCCGTCAGCTTCGTTTCGAAGACAATGCAAGGGAAAAAGTTGCCTGCAACAAAGCAGCAAGAAAGACTGTCGCCTCAAGGATCTTGAATCAATATTGCAGTATCATAAAAAGCCAAAATACCAGTGGGTCTGGAAAGCAGTGCTGCAACACGGGCAGGCGTCCGCCACTGCAGCAGCAACAACCATGGCGCATTGACGGCGCCGGGCAGAAGGATGTTGCAAGTCAAGGGACACAGAAAGAGATCAAGGGACATACAAGGAGGGGAAGTCTGCCAGGAGACCAGCCATGACATCGCTGGTAGCAGAAATGCTTGCTTTGGGTGGTGCACTGACAGACATCCCCAATACTGTATCCCTCAGCCTGTCAAGCTGCAAAGACCATCAACACCTGTCTTACAAAACATTACCAAAAAAACTCGAGCTGAAATTTTCTGATGAGACAGGCAGAGGCTGCACTGGTTGCCTGGGAAAACGAGGCCCTATTCATGACCAGTCCCCACATCACAAAACCCCCAAACACAAGCACAGGGAACTCTAAATCAACTCATTTAATCACTTGGTTTAGAGTCCCAACAATATCAGTGTGCAGGGGAGAAAAACACGCGCACCGGCGCCGCCATAGAGGTCAGAGGAGGCGGACGCAGCAGTAGAAGAGGCGTTGGGAACTTTGTCGGTGGCCGTCTCAGCGATGTAGATTGCACTGAGCGGGAGGCCTAGGCTGGCAGCCGCCACCTGCGCCACTTTCGTGTGGAGTCCCTGGCCCATTTCCACGCCGCCGTGGGTCACTAGCACTGTGCCGTCCGTGTAGATGTGCACCAACGACCCCGCCTGAGAGGCACAGCAGATCCCACCGTGAATTCCTTTGCGTACAGAGTGTACAAGCTTGCAGCATTGCATGGTGTGCGCAACATTTACACTGCTCAAACATGGTCGGTCATGGGTGCCTTTTGAGTGCGAGCTACTTTTGCAGGGATCCTGTGAACCAGACATCTGGATGGCAAAAGCAGAAGCCTTCGGGATGTCACGCACAAAGGCGCTCGCTGCTTGGGATGCAGGCACGCAAGAGAAAACCAATGCCAATGAGTGAGCACTTAGGGACAGCAGTCAGAAAATGATGATCACCCCCCACATGGCTCACATTTCAACAGATGCAAATTACTTGCGCGCAAAAGATGAGGGTGCGCAGATGCTCAGAGGACCTGCCATATCATGCACCTCAGGCGATGTGCACACTATGGAGGCTTTCCAGCGATCCCTACACCCTCACCTTCTTGAATCATTCCAGCCCTACGCAGCGTCATGGGACCTCCCAAGTAACAAATCATGCCAGCAGATTGACGGCAAACATAGTTTACTAGGAGCATTACCTGGTTGAGGAATTTGGTGGTGAAGGAGATGCCAAACTTGGTGGGAGTCACGGCGATGCCGCGCTTTCGGAAGCGGCTCTTCTCGTTGAAGGCGGCCGCCGCTGCATAGCGCTGCTCAAGACCCGCGGCTGATTCGATGGCCCTCGTCCAGCACGTCTCCACCTGCATTGCATTAAAATAGATTACCATAGTTTTGACTTTGAAGATCTGATTTTAATAATAGATAATTTTGAATTTTATTGTGGCCTGCCACAGACAAGCTCACTCAGAGCCACGTGTAATTTACACCGCATGCTGAGATCCATGGCGGAGGAAGACAGAAGGCAGGAGAGCAACAGACAGTTGACTTTGATGTCCGTGACAGAAGAAATACACAGCAAACCCCTATCACCCATACATGGGGCGAGAACTAACGGCCCCCTCAATTCTGCATGGTAAAGACAGTCTGCTGGAGATTTCCATACAGCGGCCCACAGCACTCAGCAGCTGAAGTTGCTGGCACAGCCAGGTGGGTCATCATGCTCTGTGAGGCGTTTTAGAGCACCAAGCAAGCCCCTCACCTGGCAGCCCTCCAGCAGCTGCCCAAAGTGGGTGTGGTCCCCCTCCTTGTACATGTTGAGCTCCCTTACTGCGGCCGGTGGCTTGCCCACAGCGCGCGCCACGTGGTCCATGTATGTCTCGGCGATCATCATCGCCTGCAAGCGCATATTCATCCCCGCTCAGAATTTACCTGAGTGTGCCAGCTTCAACCAATGTGGCACTGATTGGCCGCCAGACAATGCTCGTGCTGGTATGTAATGTGTCTTTTAACTGCAAGACAATGCTGAGTTACCCTTGCTCGGACCTTACGTGGCTTTCTCAGAGCCCCAGCAACGCAAGCACAAAACCAAAGGCCGGAAACTTGCAACAGGTCTGTTTATGCGCTGCTCTGAGGGAATTGGTAAAACGACAGCAACAACAATTAGCGGGTAATTTAGCTTTGTCCACAGCAGAAGGGCCAACAATTACTGGGTGAGCTAGCATTGTCCACAGCACAAGGGCCAACAATTAACGGGTGAATTAGCTTTGTCCACAGCCCAAGGGCCAATGTACCTGAGGCCCTCCAAAGCCGCGGAAGGCGGTGTTGGAGGCATGGTTGGTGCGGCAGATGTGGCCGACGGCGCGCAAGTTGGGAATGTTGTACACGCAGTCGATGTGCAGCAATGCGCGGTCCATGATGGAGGCCGACAGGTCGAGGGAGTTCCCTCCGTTGCTGTACATCGTCACCTCCAGCGCCAGCAGCTTCCCCTCCGCCGTGCACCCCACCTGCATGCACGGATTTTCTGAAAAGCCCCACGTTTTGGAATAATCATCCCCTCCCTGCATTGCTACAGGCAAAGGCTGGCATGGTGCTGATGAGGAAGTCATTCTGGTGGCAAGAAAGATCTTGAACCACCGAAAATAGCTCTGTGTCACACAACACGAGAAAAGTGCGTCACAACGAGACCATGGGCATGGATAAGGGTTGAAAGATGGATGGTTATGGGTTCAAGTCCGGGTCTCAGCGCAAAAAGGCTTTGCTTTTACTTCCACCTACTCTACTTCTTGGGATGTGCATGATGCCGGCATAACACCAAGAGAAAGTGCTGTATGCTGTTGCAAGTTTCCTCATGGCATCAGCCTGAAGAATGCCATCCGTGGAGGAATGAGACTTGACAGCGTTCGGGATGCGCGCACCTTGTACTTGCCAAGGTAGGAGTGGCGGTGGCCGGAGGTGTGCATGTCCTCGTCGCGGTCTAGGATGAGTCGCACGGGGCGGCGCAGGTGCCATGCCGGGACGGCAGCTGCGCACGAGATGTTGACGGCGCGCGTCTCCTTGCCGCCAAATCCGCCGCCGAGGCGCTTTGTGCGCGCTACCACCTTGTGCGCCGGCAAGCCTAGCGTGTGCGCCACGTGCGCCTGGTTGTGCGCCGGGCCCTACCGTGACAAATGTACTCTGTGCTCAGTACAGTGTGGATTTGAAACCTGCGCGTTCTTTCTTAACAAGTGCACCTTGCGTTGCGTCGGCTCCTGCCCTGACAGACAGGCTGTATGCTGAGCAAGAAGTTTGCTTCCAGAGTGCCTACACCTGCTTTGGAGAAGCCCCAAGCAAGCGTGTCCTTACATTCTATGATGTGCGACTGTTGGACTCGAGATAAAATCCCTGCCCAGCATCAGAATCTGATGGCATATCTGTGTATAGTGACACCTTCATGCAAAGCCTAAGTGAGCAACGGTCTCTAATGGCCTCAAATACCTGCTCCAGTGTGGTACAAAATTGAGAACGGAGGGCCTTGCACACGCAGCTGCCAGGGGTGCACAGAGCTGCCACGATGATTCTGAGACTGGGTGGGGCAGCTCTGAGGCGGTGCGAGACAGGCAGGGCTGCACACCTGCGTGGAGCTGATGACAGTCATTTCATCATTCTCCCCTGGCAGCACAATGGTGCCCTGCGGCTCCAGGTAGAAATGCTCCTGGCCTCCCACGCGTACCTCCCCTTCCAACACCACATCGCACTGCTCCCACGCCGCGTCCACGTCACCGGAATCCACCCGGTGCCCAAACCCCTGCGCACACAGGAGGGAATCAACTCTCTGTGATATGAAGGATTTGAAACAACAGGATGTGAAGTTATTGGCATGTAATTATTGCCACCACGGATACAGTCAACATTGTTGGTTCTCGGAGCTCCTGAGCAACTCTCAAGCGCTTTGAGCGAACACTATTTTCAAGAAAAGCAGAGTCGTGGCAATAGGCATCGCACTGCTTGGCGCTAAACGAAGTAACCACGCTGTGCAGCGAAAGCCCCTTGCTGCCTGCTGGAGAGCTCAATAACTGCGGTTGCACGCATGACAGTCTCTTGATAACCGCAGTCCAGCGATGCGGCAAAAAATAGAAACTCTACAGGTTGACATGGCCCGTAGATCAAATAAGAAGATCCAGGGGCCGCACGTCGTAGAAGCTGCGGGCAGCCATGGCCTGATCGATGCTGAGCAGCGCCGGGAGGTCCTCGTAGGACACCGTAACGGCGCGGGCGGCCGCTCGCGCGCGCGCCTCGGTGTCGGCCACGACCACGCCAATTGGGTGACCGATGCATGTCACAATGCTAGTCGCAAACACCTCCTCGTCGTGGATCACCGCGCCCAGATCGTTGCTGCCCGGCACTCTGCTGTGGTCGAAGTAGCCCGCCACTCCCTCCATCTGCTTGGAAACAAATCGGCCGTAAGCTCGTTTCTACGATAAGCAAGCCAGGAGGTCTCATAATTCACGCCCTGCCGGAAACACTTCCAGCTCTTTTTGGCAGTGGCCAAGGCTGGAGCACAGCAGGCCTACAACCTCAGTGCGAGACTAAGCAGTGACCTTTATATGCTACATGCGACCCCCAACTGTCAGCACATCCACTGTGATGTCAGACACCAGAATTGTATGGAGATTATAAGGTCTTCTGGACCCCCATTGACAGAGAGAGAGTCTGGAGTGGGCAGAGGGGGTTACCTGTTCGGCCGCCGAGGCATCAACGGAGAGGATCTTGGCGTGGGGGCGGGTGGAGGTCACCAGAGCGGCGTGCAGCACATTGGGCGGCAGCGGGACATCGTCTGTATACTGCGCCTCCCCCGTCACCTGCCGCACCGAACCCCTTGCTGTCAGACACAACAATCACCCCTGGCTACGGCCTTGCAACATTTGTCCACCCGCATATTCATGCTGCAACGTACCCACGGTTGATTGGGTCTTGCATGGATCCAGCGAGCCCATCAAAGGGTAGGATTTATGGCATCTTTTACATGCACCTTGTCTGCACATCCATCTTGCCTTACACAGGACAAGCGTGTAATAGTCATAATGTGTCATAGTGTAATAATGATGCTTGCAGCTGCACCACCATAAAGACAGCCAGCCTCTCTCTCTCTCTCTGGGTGCTACCTTTCGCGGCAGGTCCTCCTTGGAGACGTTGCATTTTGTGCTTGGAGTGGCCAGCATGTCCCCAGAAATCAGAACCGCAGTGACGCATGACAAAGAAGGGGAGGTGGCCAGAAAAAATGTGAGGAGCCTGATGTGGCACCTGCAGATCGGCCGCCAAGTGTCGCTCGGGCTGGCCGACGACATCGGCGTCACCGGCCTTACTAAAGTACTGGATGCCGCGCGCAGGAGGCCTCTCGAAGCGCGCGGCGGCCGACTCGTGCGCGGGCGGCAGCCAGCCGCCGGCCCCGGGCGCCTCCGCGCGCAGCCGCAGCGCAACGTCCACAAAGAAGCGGAAGAGGAAAGATGCCGCCAGCGAACGCCGGAATTCCACCATGCCGCCTGAGGTGACATCACAAGTGCGGTACAATCAGCACATTATAACATTAAGATTGTTTGATTAGTCATTCATACTTTATGCAACCATGGGCAGGTTCATGGCGCGAACCTCTGCCGTACAATCCAAATTGAAATACAATCCAAATTGAAATCTTCCATGCATTAAATACACTGAACAGGCGCCTTTAGAAACACGCATGTTGACAAGCTCGTCAGTGGCAGCTTGTGTGGTTCCAGCCCCCCGATAGAGCAGTGACATGGGCAGCTGAGTGCCATGCGGGGGTTGCACCGTGCCACAAACCATGCCAACTCTTATCATGTATATAAGGCTCCCTACTCCACTCGTGCGAAAAGACAACAGAAGTGTGCAAGCCAGACCCGCTCGATGGGCTTGCAAGGCTGACCTGGCGCGTTGGGAGTGATGTTGACGTCCTCGGCGACGGCAGCGAGTGCTTTGTCGAGGGTGGCCTGCGACAGCGGCTGGCCCTTGAGAGCGGCCTCCACCCGCCGCGCCATTATTGTCTTGGGGGCAACGCCCCCGTACGCCACGCGTGCATCCTCCACCGTCCAGTCACCTGCCGCCCACAAGGTCTCAAATCAGACTCCAACAAATAACAGAGATTGGGTGCAGAAAATCTGTTGGAAAGGATGCGAACGAAACGGTTTGCGAGCGCCTCTTTCCTGGCAAAAGACTTCCATGTGTGTCACTAGATGGTCTTGAGCTGCCACTGCATGCATTGACAGGGCCAATCACAGCCAGAATGAGGGCAAAGGCCCTGGGAGAGATTGGCACTAGTGAGTGTTGAAAAAGCACTGCTCTCTCAATGCTCAAGCTGGCTCACCCACAGGTGCTACCCCTTTGGGCGCACATGCAATCTTCTCCATATTTAGAATTATGCAACGGGACAGATTTTATTTTGCAAAAGCGTGTCAAGGGGGGAATTTGCCGGGTGCACACCGGAGGCCGCGGGCGCCAGGCGCATGCGCATGCCGGCATTGACGATGGCGATGTCATCGTCGCGGCGGTGTGCCTGTTTGAACTCGCGCACGAATTCACGCGGCTGCGTGAAGGGGATCGCCACGCGCGCCAGCACCTCATGTGGCTGCAGATCCACCCTGCGGTAGCCCAGGAAGAAGTCCTCCGCTGACACCTGCAGTCAACAACGGCCGGGGTGAGCTAAAGAAAAGCGGCAATGCGTGTCTTGAGCAGCTGGGAGTGCACGCGAGTACTGTTTACCATGTTGTGCAGGGAGCATAAGGGTTGTGAGCAGTAATATTTGGGCTTTGAAATAGCCTGCGGGGTGTGTGCATGGGAGCGCTAAGGGCCTGCCTCCCGTCACGCATGCTGAACAAAGCTAGAACCCAGTGAGTATGCTTGGGCAAGCACAGTGTGCATACAGGGGATGGACTGGCACTTCCACACTTTCTGCTGTCTGCAAAGCAAAGGAAACTCATACAGCCAGAACATTAGAACAATATTTCAAATAGGGGGTGCTTCACACCTGGCGCTCAGGCGTTCCTTTGCCGACCACCGTGAACCTGGCGCCGGCGGCCATGTAGATGGGGTTAAGGTCGGAGATGGGGCTCCCAGTGACAATGTTGCCGCCGACAGAGGCCGCGTTACGGATCTGCACGCCCGCGAAATACTTGAGCTGCTCCAGAATCGCTGAGAAGGTGGAGGTCTGGTGCAGCGGCAGCGCTGCCACCAGTGACTTCAGCGCCTCGCCCAATTTTGTCAGCGTCACCGATGCGCCCACCTCGATGCCTGTCTCTGACACCTGTGCACGCATCAGTCATGCCCGGTTAGACATCCATGTAGCAGCTATCCATGAGCAGCTCTCAGAGGTTGAGAACCCATGTCACACTTGCCACTGTCATGACCAAGTTAGGGACATGGCTGATCGAAGGCTCTGCGGATGGTTGCACATACGCCAAGGGTGCCTGATGGGGACTGGAAAGTTGGGCATCCGTGGTACAAAGCCCTCTGAGAACTTTGTGGCACCAAGTCTTGTCAGACCATGACTCGGCAGCAGTAGTGGGATGCGACTAGAGTTCAAATACAGTGGGAAACAGCCTCCCAGGAAATATGCCACTTGCCTCAATGGTAAATTTCCGCAGGGACTATCTCCCACTGGATTTGAATTTGACAGCATGGCGGCATAAGAGTGTATGGCGAAGTTACCCGTCATGACAAAAAATGGCGCGCACCGAGATCTGGTTGAGTTCTGGGACGTGGGTGGTGCCGACGAGGATGGGGTAGCCGGCATTCTTGAACTTCATCTCGATGCCCACCTCGCTGTTGCCCACTACCAGCTTGGCCGCCGGGTGTGCCGCCTTCACCTCCAGCAGGCCCTTCAAGTCCACTGGCCTACAAGGCGGCAGGACACAAACGCCTCAATCTTTGAGGTGGAAACTCATAAGTGTGCCGGTGAGAGCGGCTGAGAAGAAATACTGTACATGCTGAGATGCATGCATGCGATAGTGTGGAAAGAGAGTGCAGGCAACAGCCAAAAAGAGGCTACTGCAGTCCGGTGATAGTGCGTGCTGTTGCCCTCAATGGAACTGAGCAGGAAGAATTTTGCAAGAAGGCAAGCAAAGAGCCTCTTGGGGAGCGCTTGTGGTAAAGATGCAAAAAAAAAATTGAAAGCAGGCAGGAAGGATTTTGCAAGCACGGCGAGCAAAGAGCCTCGTAGGAAGCGCTGGTGGTAAAGATGCAAGTAATTGTAAGTTGAGCAGGGGGATGAGCACCTGAACCAGGATGCCTGGGGCCCTGGGATCTCGAGCGGCTTGGAAATGCGGGTCTTGAGCTCGGAGGGGAAGATGGGCTCTGTGGTGGGCTTGGCAGAGACGGCAGCTCCCCCAATGACTAACTTGTCGTCACTGTCCGTCGCCACCTCAGCGCCGGGCTCCACAGTGGTAGCTGCGCCGCAGTCGCAGGGCAGGCCGCTGCTGGGGCAGATCTGCAGTATGGCAAAAATCGGTTGGATTGAGACCTGATTACTTATATTATTCTCAATAAACATGCTCAGCCCTTGATGTCTTGCAGATGCATGGTAGCCTGGCTTGACACCAATATGATAGGGAGTACAAAGGACTCATGTCTTAGATATATTCCGAGTCATGCACATGCTGAAATAACAAGTGAGCACCTTCCGAGCCGGGGACCTACCTTGCCATTGGTCTTGGCGCTCCGGCCATTGCTTTTCCCATTAACATCACTCATTTGTCCCTTGTGGCCGTTGCTCTTCCCATTGCAGCCATCGTGGCCATCCGTGCATGCACCGTTGCTTCCGTTTGCATGACCATTGCTGGCTCCATTTGTGTGCGCATGGCCACTGCTGGCGCCTGCCTTGCTGGCGGCGATGGCCTCCTCTGTGTAGGCGGCAGAGTCCCCCTTGGCAAAGACCCGGAAGGCATCCAGGATTGGCCGGTACCCAGTGCACCGACTGCGTACAATGCACACCTCACAGTGCTCAGCCTCCTTTGAAGGGCAATCGAGCCTTCTCTTGGTCATTTCTTTGCATCTACGCCCAGTACACAGGCAAGAGAAGGCGCGCTGATGCATGGAGTTACGGAGGGGATCATCTCAGACATAGATCTCATGTGTTGTGAGCAGGGGGTGGGAAAAAACAAGTGTGGATCTACAACTTAGTACATTAGAAGTGTATCAGGAAATCAATAATCAGTATTCCCAGGCAGGGCGCACCAGAGGTTGCCAGCAAGGGTCTCCTCGATCTCGGTCTCTGTGGGAGCCTCAGGCTTGGACCGAAGCAGCGAGTACATGGACATGACAAATCCCGGCGTGCAGAAGCCGCACTGCGAGCCATGCGCGCGCGCCAGCCGATCCTGCACCGGGTGCAGCCCGTCCCGCACATTCCCAATGCCTGCACAGCGGCTTCAAGTCATATTCTGTGCTAGCCATTGGCCATCTGAGCTCAATGCTCCCTCTTCTGACGGTGACAACATCCATGGACCCAGCGATTACATCCGTATTTTGCAATGGGAAATGCATATCGCAGGAGAAATGGATGGGTTCGAACGTTTGTTGCAGCCTCTGTCTCTCCCAAAGGGCATGCAAGTGAAGCAGGAACCCTACTTAAGTGGGGGGCAATCTGAAGGACTTGGGACACTTTACCTTCGACCGTGACAACGTGCATGCCCTCTATGGCGTACAGAGGGCAGAGGCATGCATTGATGGAACGGTGGCAGATCTTCCCCTCCTCCCAGCTGGACCCCATGACAGTGCATGCTCCACACCCTCCCTCGCCACATCCCAGCTTTGTCCCAGTCAAGCCAAGCCCTGTAAAGCCGTAAGTAAGCGAATAATGAAGGGGAACAATTATGCTGTCACAAATTATCTATAGAAGCACAGTTCAAAGCTATTGTCGCTGCGTGGCCTGCGTTGTTGGTTGGCCTAGCAGCTTGCGCTGAGGAGCAAGCACAAGAAAACAGTCTCAATAAAGGTAACAACTAATCGTCTCGTCACAAGAATGAGAGAGCAAGGAGGGTCGTCGACATGCCATTTCCGCACGGACACAGTAAGTGGTCGTCACCTCGCAAGTACTGCAGTAAAGTGATTTCTGCCTTTCCCAAAGGCAAATTGAGCTTCTTTCCATTGACATACGCGATCGGATGTGGCTCCGTGTCACCGAGAATACCCATTGTGCAATTGGACAACACAATAGTATTTGGTGATTACTTTCTGCTGCTGCCCAGTACAGACATTGAGATATAGACACAATTGCCCTGAAAACAATGAAGGCAAGCTAGGGGTTCGCCTGTGTGGAGATCGCTGTTCCGAAAGAGCTGCGTAAGCTACCACGTGAACAGGGACCTAAATTAATAGAAAAGGGGAAGCTTCTGCCAGGCTAAGCAGCTTGTGCGAGCAAGGTGGGATTGTGACCCGTGAATGCCACATTGCTACAAAAAAAAATTCATCATGGTCACCACAAAAGATGCTGAGATAAGAAATCATGCTCCCATGGCCATCACCGCACTGCAGCTGCCGCCACTGGCCGCGCAGCCGCGCAGCAATTTGTCGACGTTGGTGACCGTTGCAGATCATCATTAGGAGGTCAATCTAAATGCTGCAAACATTGGTCACTGACATGGCGCAAAGAGCAGCCGAGAAGATGGTTGGCGTCGCACGCCTGACGCTGCCGGCCGTCAGGCATGCCGGCCGCGGCGCATGCATAATGCGTGTATGTCAGGCTGCGCTTGCACGTGCACACAGGGAGCTCATTAGGCTATTGCAGCTTGACAGTGCACACTGTGGCAAGCCATACCTGCTGTGGTACACTCTATTGGCAACTCTTCTTGGCTCCATGACGCCAGTCCTTCATTATCTCAAGGAAATCATAGGATTCAAAGGAATGTTCCAACGATTCTCCGGCCAGGAAATCACAAAAGGTGTCATGCAATAATTGAAGAGCAACCCCAGAACAATTCCGTCCACCAGCTGTGGATTCACTGAAGCGTAGTCACAGCAATGCTATCATTCAGTTCAAGGCATTCTGATCCGCAAGGGTTGCACAGCAGTCACTGACTGGCATGCCATCATTATTGTGACTAATAGAAAGTCGGTGTCTCATCCATCTGAAGGCCTATACATAAAAAGGGAGGCAATGCTGCACAGACACAGTTTTTGGGCAACACATACGGTACACATGCTATCCTACCAGGCTAGCAATGGCCCTGACTGTAACAACACTGAGAAGCATTATAAACTCATCCGCTTGGCACCATCCTGAAAAGAGCCATTCATGCTTGGGACATCTGCCTTGTGTAGGAGTCCCCCTGGGTAATTCCATGGCGATTGCTACAAAAATGACGCTGTCATCACGCGACTTGCGCCACATGCTGCTTCCTGTTGATGTTGCTGCACTCCTTCTTCAGGATGGTGAGGAGGGTCTGCGAGGACTGCACAATCTGTTCATACGCTCCCTCTGTCTCCCGGATGACCTTGTCATACTCGTCCCTCACAGCAGTCTGCACCAGGGCATGCCAACCCTCACAATTGTCTATCCTCAGTGGATGTGATGATGTGAATCTGGTTGTGAAAGGCATGCAGGAGCATGTGACATCAGATAGACTCAAATTCACCTATTGGTGGCACCTATTCAGCTGCTCCACAAGAGCTGCTGGGAGTGGTTAAGAAATCTAGATCAGAAATGAGAATTGGGCTGCACCTTCCGGAGGAGCGAGGCGTCAATGTGTGACAGGCGGCTTGTGAGGACAGCGAGGTCCTGTTGAAGCTTCTGCCTCTCAGCTTCCTCACTACTGATCTGCTTGGAAACCTCCAGCCTCTTCGCCTGCAGCTCCTGAATGCCTGCAGGCAAATTCCAGATTCCAGGCAACTCGTTCTACCGAAGTAAAGCTGGCTCCATCTGACCAACATCAGCTTGTCAGGGCACACGCTGAACATTTGTTTATGCGCACTTCTTGAAGCTTACATTTCAGAAGCTCCACGTTGTGATTCGGCAAGGACCCTTGGCCCTCTAGGATCCCCATCTTGTTATCGGGTTTCTGCACCAGCTGACGAACCCTTGCTCTTTGCCGTCGAAACTTCCACAATCTGCTTTTCTAAGTTTTCCCTGATGATGGATGCACGGACGCCACAGATCCTATCCTGTAGCCTTAAAGAGACGAACAAGGCGGATGTGCAACCTTGAGATCCTCCTTGCCAAGCATGCAAACTAGGAGCGCCGGAGAAGCGATCCAGCGGTGCAGTGCATTCCCAGTATCATGTATGCGCTCAGCTCTTCTGAAAGGTGGGTGTGGCCTTCTTCGTAGCGTTCCTCTTGCCAAGGCGATTTCTATTTTTATAGAGACCCCTGTTTGTCACCACGACGCCCGTCGAACTCCATGCGACCCCCACATTCAGTACTTGCCAAAGTGTTCAGTAGATTAGCCACACGCAGATCGCTTGTACATCATCGTGAGATCGGTGACAAAATTCGAGAGGCTAAGCACACTTGGCTGCAACTGGAGTTCTGGTTGATTTGAAAGGGAGGGAGTTGAGGGAAAAAGACATAGACCAGCGAGAATTAACAGATCGCCAAATGCTCGATACTATCTAATGTGTAAATTAACGTGGCAGACAGGCCGGGTTCATTGACACTGGACTTGAAGTGGTGTCAGGGGCCTCTCGAGGTATACTGCTTACACCTTCCTTTGATTTTGACGCAATAATCGGAGGTGCTGTGGATGTGTTATCTGCATGCCTACGCAAATATATCAGCACAATCCCTGTGGCACCCTGATCATTGCCAGGGGTACCATTTGCACCATGTGCTTGATGCCTGAAGCTTGATAGTGGCCGCTGCATGCCTCCTCAGGTCGTACGAGCTGTTGCATTACTGCAGAGCAGTCCCTGACGCTCTGCGTCGGCTAGTCCACGATGGCAGCCCTGTCAGGCAACCAGATAAAGGCAGTCCTGTACATTCTGCTTAACATCGTCTCAGGAACAGGCATCGTGTTTGCCAACAAGATCGTGCTCAGCGTCTACAAGTTCCACTTCGTCTATGCACTTACTCTCATCCACACTACAGCCACAATGGTGAGTCAGCATCCGAGCAGTAGGGCCTCCTGGACTTCTGGATTTTCCTTGTGGCTTTCATGCCTTGGAGATACAGGCATGATCTTAAAGCATCTGCATCTTGCGAGCAGGTGGGCATGTGGTCTTTTGCGGGGATTGGCCTGTACCAAAGAAAGGCTTTGAGAGCTGGACAGGTGCGGCATTAGAGGCCCTTTGGCACCTTCTCAATCCCTGCTGAAGATCCTGACAGCAGCAGGCACAACACAAGAGAATTGTCTTGTGATGTCGTGCTGACATGACAGTCCGCGTGTGCCGCAATGCAGATCCTGCCGTTGGCAGCGGCCTTCGTGGGGTACATAGTGTTCTGGAACTTGAGCCTGCAGATGAACTCTGTTGGCTTTTACCAGCTGTCCAAGATCCTCATCGCCCCTGCAATCATCATCATCGAGGCTATCTGGTACTCCAAGCTCCCTTCACGCTTAGAGCTGGCGGCAGTGGCGCTTCTGTGCATCGGGGTCACTCTGGCGACTGTTTCTGACGCGGAGGTACGCCACTGATCCCTACTAATTTGAATGCACAGGCACTGCCCCTGCTGCCCTGCAGCAAGTCAAAGCCTGTCTTCCCTGTCTTCAAGCTACCCGTTCTGCATGTGAAAGAGTGCCCCAGGTCGAGGTCAGGTGAGACATTGATGGCCAGAGGATTGCAAGGGCGGGAGCCGAAGCCCATGATCTCCAAAACCCCAGGGAGCAAAGGCGGTCTGGAAATAATGGCTCAGGCGCAGATTCATGTGATGTTCAGGTGACGGCCAATCTACCAGGGATGCTGATGTCCGGGCTGGCCATCTGGACAACCTCCATCTACCAGATCTGGGCCGGCAGCAAGCAGAAGGAGTACCAGGTGACTTTTACTCGTCCAGGCGCACGCATCTCCCTGAAACAAGCAAATCTCTCAGGGGCGCATCCACCCCACCACAGGCTGACCCCTCAGCCTTCCTGTCCTCATGCCTCCACAGCGGGCAGATGCAAGCAGCAGTGGCTTTTGTGCTTGGCCCTGCGACAACACAAGATGCTGATGACCGTATAAACCTCTGTCTCTATAATCACTTATAAGATGGCACTGTGACTGTCATTTTGCGCATACGCAGGTGTCCAGCATGCAGCTGATGGACAACTACTGTCCCTACGCAGCGGGGCTGCTGTGCGTGCTGGTGCCCATATTCGAGCCGCTCGGCTTCAAGGGCCCGGTCACACCCAGCCAGACAGACACTTTGCTGAATTACAAGTATACTCCCGTTATTGTGGGAGCCATCCTGCTGACAGCTGTGCTGGGCCTGCTTGTCAGCCTGTCCACCTTTCTTGTCATCGGCGCCACATCATCTCTCACCTACAATGTGGTGGGTGCTCTGATCAACTTCTCACTGCTCTCTGCCTATTATCTCCGTTACCGTACTTATTCTCTGTTATCCTCTTTGTCACTTAGTCACTTGTGAGCAGTATTCTACTTTGTCATTTAGCCCTTTGAGGAGATCTGTTGGCGTTTCTCAGCCGTTGCAAGTTGTATGTGCCCTGCCTTGAGGTATCAGTTCAGAGTGTGCTACCAGAGCAACAGTTGTTCTAATCTCAAGTTGCAGAGCAGGAGCGGCTGAGACGTCTCCGCTCTGATGTCCATGGATGTTTCCTTGTTCCGCAACCCCCTGATGTTACTTTGCTGAGCAGAAGTCTATGCACTGATGTCCATATCTCTTCCTTTCTTGCATGGCCTCTTGAGTTCTCTCTGTGGCTGTGCAGATGGGCCATCTGAAGACGGTGATAATCCTGGCAGGCGGCTTTGTGCTGTTCGACGAGGCCATGCCCCCCAAGAAGCTGGTGGGCGTGCTGTGCGCGCTTTGCGGCATAATCTGGTACTCCGCCTTGAAGATGCAGCAACAGAAGCCCAGCCCGGCCGGCGCCGCCTCTGGCAGCAAGGCCGTGGCCGGCAGGAGCCCCCCACCCAAGGGCTCTGAGGCCGAGCCGCTCATCGCCAGCAGTGCCGATAAGAGCAGCGTGTAGACTCACAGCAGCATTGACACCTGCAGCTGAGCATGTGGCGCACATCTGCCGTCTGTCTCTTCTGTATAAAAGCATGCGTCGCCGCAACGTGTGTGTGCCCAGGCTTGGAACGGTCCTGGATCAGTGTGTGGGAGCTCCGATTGACATGGTGCAAAGCTATGCAGGCAATGCAGCTGAAGGTGGCATGCAAAACTCATCATGCAAGATTATGGCGGCCCTGTCAGCGGATTGTCTGGCCTTTCGGCTTCTGTGCCGAATCAGCACTGCATGCAATGCTGGTGGGTTTGCACCGGCATCGTTGTTCGCGGTGGGAACTCAGCTGGACGTTGTGATCAGGGATCAGGGTTTTGGTCTTGCGATGGGGTGAGATTGAAAAGACCGGCATATTCAGGTAGAAAGCTATGGGGCCTTTGATATCCGGTGCCATTCTTTGATGAGGTCGTGAGTTAATGGACCGGATTGTGGTTTTTTGCATTCTTTCCTCTTCTGCTTCTTCTGTATTGATGAGCAAGCAGCAATTTGTTTTCCAGCTCTGCTCATCGGCAGGCTGAGTCTCATTGGGGCGTCAGGGACAGAATTTCAGGTCAGCTATCAGGGGATACTAGTAATGCAGTCTTGCCGCGCGCGCCATAGGGCTGTTGGCTTTAGGCTGTAGGGAAGCAAGTGAAAGCGGTTGCTGCAGAATTTTTGGGTTTTCCTGGAGTGAAGTGGACCCCAATTCGAATTGTAGTTCAAAATCTTGCTAGGGCCCCGCATGCAGTGCTATCACCTATCAAGCTCTTCTGTAGGAAGCTTGCGGCGTGCACGCCTTCCGGGGAGTTTTTTTCAGATTGAAGCCCTACAAAAAGAGCATGCCCACTTGATTGGCACGCGCATATCTGTATTTTCTGGCCTTTACAATTGATGTTGTTCTGCAGCACTGATGTTATTGAAGTCGACTGGGCACTTGGCTTATTACAAAGCGTTATGTAATGATGATCACCATCGTAAACCCCTCGCCAATTCAAATGTTGATTGCGAAGTTAGGAGATCAGGAACCGAGAAGCACATTGGGGTTTCTCGTTTTCTGCTGGAAGTCCAGAAAGTCTGTTCATTTGCGACTGAGACTTGCACTTTTGGATAATTGGGGTATCTCTTCGCGGTGCTTACCTTACCTCGTCTCACATCCTCCCCCACCACCGATAGCATAGTGACATACCTGATCATGAAGCACTGGGTCGTCACTTTCGGGGTTCTTGCTCTTCATCTCTCGTCGACAGAAGCACTCCTGGGTAATCTTTTGGGGGCCGTTGGCAGCACGGTCGGCAGCACGGTCGGGGCAGTGGGTAGCACGGTCAATGGCGTCGTCAAAACCGTGACCGGGACAGGTTCCGCAACTGCAGACCCCATCGTGAGTTCATTCGACGGGCGCACTTTCGAGTTCTTTGGGAAAGTGGGGAGGTTTTACAACGTCATTCAGGACGCTGAGCACCAGGTGCGACCGTTTTGCCCTGCCGTTGGTTTGGGAATTGCCTGTGTTGTCGCGAACTTTGCAGTCTCATCAATTTGTCATGCACCAGGTGTCTATGCGCCTCAAGCTTGGCACGGTCAGCGACCACGAGGGCGGCACCTACATTGTAAGTTCCATTCCCAATCCCCGCCGTCCTTCTCAGTGGGAATTCAGTTCAGTGTAACGTCAAGAATGCTGCAAATAGCACGCTTCAGTGGCATCTGTCAAAGAACAGACTAGATAATGATCGCAGCACTTCTCTAACGGAGAATTTGTGGCGTTTAAGAGCGTGTCGACTGAAATGAACCAACTTGCTTGTAGGATGGCGTCGGGTTTGGGTACCAATCGCACAGGGTGGTCATCCAGCTGCTTTCCGACGATTCCGTCGAGGGTGAGGCAGTCGACCTCTGACTAATAATTGAACACAACCAGCGCCATCATTGTCATTTGGTATAAATGCAGGGTCTGAGGCGTGGTGTGCCCTGCTGCAGTCACTCTGGACGGCGAGAGGCTGCACTTTGGCGAGAACGAAAACTCGCAAGCCCACGAGCTGACAACTGCCGCTGGCAAGCTCCGCCTGCTGTGGCAGCTGTTCCGCCCCAAGCTCGGCAACACCATCGAACTCACCACAGGTGTTCCTCTTAACCCCACAAATGCAATTACCATTTCTGCCTGCCCACCACCTTCTTTCCAGCCTGCAACTGCAGCTCTCAGAAACAGAGTCCCTTGCATGTGTGCATGTGTACCATGCAATGTCCATCACCAACCTACCATCGCCCAACCTTGAATAACGGTACTTAACTCGCATGTCCGCCTGTCTAACATTTCAGTCGCGGCGTTGGAGGTCCACTGCAGACCTCCCCTTGCTGCAGGTGCTCTGAGCAGGTTCTCACTCTTTTGAAAATCCTTTTGTATAACCACTTTTAAGTGGCATCAAGGTGTGTCAGCCTTTGCTGAGGTGTGATGTGTGCTGCGCACAGACCTGCTGCGGCTGACGGTGTACCGCACCGATGCCGGCAGCCTGGACAAGAACGGCGAGCCGCAGCCCACGTTCCTCAACTTTGACGCCCAGCTGCTGCACCCGCCCGCCCACGAGATGCAGGAGCGCTCCTGTGTCCAAAGTTTTCACTTTCTCGCTAGCTATAGCAGCCCACTTGAGCCCTTGCTCTGTGCACCATGAGCTGCAGAATTGTGGGGGGGAATATCCCGCCTTCCTGCTATCCATCCATCAAGTGAACTGGTGCACCAATTTGAGGCCTGCTGGTCTTTGGAGGAACAGAAGGACAAGCCAGATGTGGGTTTAAAGACCAGAACTCACTCTATTGCATCAACATGACTCGGTGCTGCAGCTGCCATTTGATTCTGTCTCCCTGAGAGTTATTGCGGGGTGGTTACATTTGAGAAATGCCAGAATTTATGGTGTCCTGCAGGGCATTGTGGGAGAGGGCTACACGCGCGTGCTGGGCGCCGAGAAGCTGCCGGACGACGGCGTCTTCTACCCGGCCCCCGGCGCCTCAATAGACTCCTACGAGATGCCCGGCTACTTCCACGCGCACGCCTCCGGCGCCGGCCTGCGCTTCGGCGGCGCCGCCTACAGCCACCAGCGCATTCTTGTCCTCAACGACCGCCTCGGCGCCAGCGTGGCCGACATCGCCGCCGGCCTCGACGCGGCCGCGCTCCCGGTGGCGCACGCCGGGGCCGGGGCCGGCCGCGGCGCCGGCGGCGGCAGCCGCCGTCTGCTGCGCTAGGGCGCTCTTTGCCTCCCTCGCCAGCTCAGCCGCCCACTCGGCAGGCTACAACAGCCTTCAAGTCAAGCTGCAGGGGTAGTAAAGAATAGACCCCTGCTGCCCCTGCATTCAAGCTGGAGGGGAAGGCTACTACAGCCCCCAGCTGAGGCTTCAATCAAGCTGCAGGGGCAGGAAACAACGGCAGGCAAGGCAAGACAATTGTGGCCAGCGCCCGGCCCTATTCGACACCCCCCACAAGATCCTGCTGCGATAGCATCTTGGCAGCACGGCGTGGGGTGAAATCTGCTCATGCGGCCGCCTCGTCGTGTCGCTGTGCACACAAGGCTGGCCCGGAAATTCATTGCCCACCAAATCATGATTTAAAGGCCAATAATTTAGCTGCATTATTTGTTGGAAGATATATTTTGCCGCTGGCATGGCAAATATTTCCTTGGTGCGTGTTCATGCACCAAGGTGTTTGTCCCCGAAGCACTGACACACGAATTGTGTTATTGGCCAAGTGTCCAAGAAGAGCTCTTGTATTGGGTAAGGTTGCGTATGGCTTGGCCACATGGAAGGTTATTCGGTCTCAGCTTTGCAGGCTGAGATATGTGTTTGCTCCTTGGGATGCTCCACAAAGGTGAGCTCAGATTAAACGTTTGTATGGACAATACTGCTGAGATTCAATTGCCACACAACAAAGAAGTATGCCAGATGGGCGGGACAAAGATTTTCTCTTGCTGCTGCCTTTGATGGAGCTGGCAGGCTGAGTCTATGGTCTTATTTGCTGGCCTCCGCAGCCGCATTGATCCAGATGCAAACACTTTGCCATGCATAGACCCAGTCTGCTGGCCGCGGGCAGCAAAGCAGAAAATCACCTGCCGATTTTTTTGTCGGGTAGCAGTTCTTTACTTGCGCTGCTTAATGTGTCTACACCCATTGTTGCTGTTGACTGGTGGGGCCTCCTGATCAAGGATAGGAAAGCACTTGGGATATTATATGCAATTATCCAGTGCATTCGTCTGAGACTATCCAATTCAGCTTTTCAATGTTGTTCCTTTCACCAGGTGGGTGCACTCTGCATGCACCCTTCAGGTGTTGGTTCAGCATTTAATGATGGAGGTCCCCACCGGGGACACAACACAGGGACTCTTTGTTGAAGTTTTTCAAGGCCCGAGCAGCAGGTGCAGAGTGCCTGTGTCGGTGTGATTTGCCTGATGCACGGCGATGGAAATCTGTTCCTTGCCAGCTCTCCTTTTTGCAGTATATTACTGGAGCTGCTCCAGTAAATTTCTTTGACAAGAATGGCTTTCATGGCGCAGATCTGTGCGCAGTGCCTCTGAGGCCTGAATTTGCGCACATACCAAAATGCATGCCCCTATGGCGCATTGCAGTGGTTCTCTACTTGGCAGTGACATCATGTGACATGATGTGGGGTGAACCTTTCAGGGCTCTCACTCTCAAATGCCTTTGTTGTGCTTTCTTGCACCGGATAGATCACCAAACGGTTTGAGCGCCTATGACGCATCAGATCTTTTTGTGAAGCTTCACTGTGCCATTTTTTTTTTCTTTTGATGAGTTTGACTCAAGCCGCGGCTTTGTAGGGCCGTAGATTTGGCGTGCCTGGCATGCTTGGTAATGTGTTGTCGTGACAAGCTGATTATCTTCAGTGATATGGTCATAAGCTGATAATATGTTTAGGTCCCTGGGCTGCAAGCATATCAATGCTTGGAGCCAGTGGACCTTCAACACTGAGACTGTCACTTTCGAATTGTGTTTGCGCATGCTGCCATGCGTTTTGACCTGCATCTGAGGTTATGTGTATGTACCTGTGCTACTGACCCCTGTGGGCTGGCATTGGTCATATGCTCTGGTCCTTCTGAGAAGAACGATGTACAGCGCATGAAATGCGCCGCATGCTGACATGCGTATGGATTGTGTATTGCCTCTGAGGCTGTGTTGACTTTGCAGTTTGTGGCTTCTAGTCACTGTCTCCCTGTGGGGACAATGCCCTGTGGCATCCTGCTTTGCATCTTTCACCCATTTGAGGCTTCCCTCATGTACTTACAGCAAAGCAGGTGTAGATCTGACCGTGAATTGTAAGGCCATGTATCATATCGTGCCACCGCAAGCCGGAGTGCTGCAAGGACAGTAATGAAGGACACTACTGAAGACAATCAGGATTTCGCAGAGCAGCAGGATCTGCAGCTTTGCCCTCTCGTGGGACCCAGTAGATGCCCTGTTACTGATATACTAGTAAAGGGCTCATCATGGGGTCATCAGGTCACCAACGGTTGCCGTGCATGCCTTCTCTTCCATCTTGGTCTTGGCGCAGCCTTGAAGGTGGGTTTGTTCTTCAGCAGCCTGGGCCGTCTCCCAATCGGAAGGACACACCATACAGTTCATTCAAGTTCTGCAGACCCAGAATGCCTCGTGGCTTCCCTTGGAGGACTTGGCAAGCCTCTCCTTTTGCCAGTCAGGCAATCCTGAAAACCGCCTCTGTGTGTCGTTGTCGATCACAGATCACCCTCCCAAGAAGAAGCCATACAGGTCTTAATACACCTGGTACTCAAGCGTGCCAGTTTGAGCAGCTGTTGCTTCTGGCACACCATGTGATGCTGCCACAGGGGTCCGTTTATTTTTTGTAATCCTCTTACGAATGACCCTGTACGTAGCAAGCGCGTACAGCCTGCAGCCGAGAGGCTAACGGACATATTGGGCACGATCTAGTATTTTCGCAGCGCAGTCTAAGACAACTTCACTGGGTTCAGGAAGAGGAGGGTAAGTCTTGATAAGTATGTCTACATCTTAGGCAGCAGGTTATGGCATGAATCTGCTGGAAATTAATTGGAGCCTGCGCATCGCCCTGGAATCTTGAAACATGCAGATGTGAACGTTCTTTCCAAGATGTTGGTGCTGCGTTTGCCAAGACCAAATTCACCCAGAAATACAATGGAAGGAGTAGTGTCTGCTCTGAGGTGACAATTATGTCCCTGATCCAAGGAATAGCAAAGTTGGCACGTGCTAAAATTCTCGATCTCCAGTGCCGTTCCTGGTACCAGAGACAAATTTGTGCCCAACAGCTCTGACAGAGCTGCTCTGTGCTTTTGAGAATTGGCCACACTGGTAATTAGAAAGGCACGCAAGGTCAAAGGTTTACAAAGCACAAGGCTGAACAGCTGAAACTCAAGAGGTGTCTTAAGGGCGCACTCCATTCCGCAAAGAAAAGGGCAGGAGGGCTCAAGACAGAGGCCCTCGAACGCCTTCTCGCATTAAGGCCCTCGCTGCACATATAGTATACGCTGCTAAAGAAAGCGAGACAGTTCTACGGTGAACAGCAGCAGCTGCTTAAGACTGGATAGCAAGGGACCGGCATACTGCCGTGGCTGGTCTGCTGACGAGCGTCGGAGGGCGCTCAGGGCACGGGCAGGTGCGGCAACGGCATAAAAACTCGTAAAGGACCTCCGTGGAGACAATACGCTTTAAGGTTCTCTCGCGTTTGTAGCTCGACGTGTTATGACTGGTCTCTCGCCCAACCTGAGGCATTTCCTGCCTAGTCCAACCCTCCTCCAATCATGGTCATTAAAGCTCGTATCTTGAAGCTATAAGCAATTACAACGGGTTGTACGAGAAAGTTACAACCTCTGGCGTGCACCCTGTGTGAAGGGTCTCACCTTGGGCAGCAGAAGCTTTGGGAAATGCCTGATAATACTCTGTTCAGCAGCACGAGCAGGAGAGCCTATAATGTTCCCAAGCAAATTATGACCTGCTCAACAGCTTCTTAGTGAAACATAACAATGGGTCGGTGCGCAGGTTGGCATGGCCCGCAGCATAGCACTCCTATTTGTAGCATCAGCCCTACTCACACTATGCCAGGCCTTGCATCCAGAATTAGCGGTACGGCCCAAGCTGACACGTTCACCTCCCCCCTAACGTGCTGTCTTGTGAAACTATGAAGAAAGGACGCATTTGCAGTCGTGGCAGAAGCAAACATCTGGACATGAATTGCCATCTTGGAAGTTTTAACTCTTCCTCTGCTGCTGCTGCAGGCATCAGCCAGTGAGGGGCCATCAGAGAGGAGACGGCGGTTGAAGGTGGAAGCAATTCTGCCAACAGATCCAGGGGAGGACGGCATTGCAATTGGGCTGGATGGCCAGATATACTCTGACACAGCCATCACTGCAGCCTATGCCGCAGTCGGGCAGCTGGGCCCAATCAGCCCCAAAGTGGCCATCTGCCATTTCCCTCCCCAAGAGCGCGCCCAATTCCAGGTGTGCTGCAGTTCAAGCTCGCATCGAGAGCTTTGCACTTTACTCACAAGGCATGTCAAGCTTGGAATGTTTGTATTCAGGCCAAACCTTTGCATGTGCCTACAAACCAGTGTCCCAATTGTGACCAGCCTGCCACAGTTTGTCCAGGCCGGTGCCAGGGACTGTGCTGAGTTTACTTGGTGAACCAATGCTGCATTAGTCTTTTAGCTGGATAATGTGTTTCTCGAAGCTCCAGCAGACATGCATCTGCCATAGCCGCCTCATGTGCAGGGCAGGGGCTGCATGTATTGATTGCATGTCAGCAAAATTGTCCTTGAAATTTGTCCTGAAGCCAGTCACAGCTCGACTTGATGGGAGAGGGATGCATAGGTGTCATGCATGGCGCATGCTTACATCCTCTTGCCTCCTGTCTAGGAGAGTACCGACCACTGCTGGCCTTCCTTGAGACAGTGCTAACAACAGGCCTTGTGTGTCTCACCTCGACAGGTGAAGTACCTCCAGGTCATCCCTCTGGTGGCGGCCCAGCTCATAAAGAAGGGTGACTTCCTGGCGCCTTCCTATCCTGACAAGCGCTACGGCTACGGCTGCGTGCTGTACGACCACGTCTGCGACTTCTCCACCGAGGGTGCGCAACATTCCCCCTGCTATCAACTGTTATCCACCTGTCTCTAGGGTCATCCCCGGGATCAAAATTTAACTAACAGAGGCATTATTGTATTAGTATAATACACACTGGGGTCATGCATGCCGCGATTGGCAGCCTCTGACACTCACTGAAGATTGTGTCATCAGCCGGATGGCCTGATAAATATATGTATAGATGGGCTGAAATGGATAAATTTTGGCTGCCTAAGTGAGAAAACGCTGAGGGCGTTGCACCTCCAGTACCTGTGTGTGGCTAGCATGCTCGGCGCAGATTTGCCACGTGCCGAGCATGCTACGCAGCAGGAGATGCAGTGGATGACCCTGAGTGCATGCCAACGGCTGTAGCTCTGCAAGACAAATGCTATGCATGCTGTGATAGGGTGCCCCATCTAGGAGGTCCCCTGGGTACTAATGACCAGAGAAATTCACAAATCTGTATGTTCTGAGGCGTGGCTGTGGTGCAGAGCCGTGCAACCTGGGGGGCACCTGCCAGACAAACAACACATGCTTCTGCGACAACAGCTTCAAGACATGCCTGCCGCGCGACAAGACCAACGGCTGCGAAACCAACATCGGCAGCGACGTCAACAAGTGCGCCCGCAGCCCCCCTGCATGCTCAAAGACATGCTTGCTTGTGCAGGGGACACAAGACTCGTCAATTATAATTCTCAACACATTTTAGAGACCTTTTGGGAGCCACATGAGGCTCATTGGTCTTGTAGGCAGTCTGTCACTGCCCATCTTCATATCACAAACTTCTCATGTGTCTGCATTCCGTCAAAAATTTGGCAACCCTAACACTGTTCTGGACCAAAAATGCATGCAAACAAGGTGGTGCAGACCCAACTCAATGTCAATGCTGCACTCCTTTGGCATGGGCCAATTTTGGTTGCTGTTCAATACTGCGCTTGCAAATTGAGCAGAGATCCTCATCAGATAAGAGAGTGTTTGCCGCCAGTTCCAGATGCAAGGCCATTGGAACACTAGCGGCTCTCGTGCAGGCCGGCCGGTGTGCTAGAAGCAGTCATGCTGAGTCACTGGCTGCCTACGCAGTGGTCTGTGACTCATCCTTGCATGTGTGGAAACTGCAGCTGCGGCGACTGCGGCGTGACGTGCGGGGCGGGGCAGACGTGCTGCAACGGCCTGTGCGCGGATCTGACCAACGACCCGGCCAACTGCGGCGCGTGCGGCTTCAAATGCGCGACCATCCCCGGCGTGCAAACCGCCACCTGCCAGAACAGTGCGTTCTGCCCTCAATGGCTCTTTGAATTTGCTTTCCTGGTCCGCCGTGTGAACCAAGCTTAGAAGGCCACCATCCTGCGTGGGCCATTGCATGAGAAGTGTGAGTACAGCAGCTTTGGCACCCAGAGCAGACACCCCTGCCAAGTCGACCATGCGGATGCGCGCATGGCAAGTGGTTGGGAGATATGGTGGATGCCGGGCCGAGCAGCCAAAAGTACTTTGCCAGTACTTCTCATCAGCATGCATGAGGGAAGAAGCGCAGAGATCTCAATACCCCGCCCAATCAATGCCCCACTCCGAGAAGAGAGAGGAGAATTATTATCATTCTCCTCGCCGAAGCCCATGTGCACACCTAGCTCTGCCCCACTCGCACTCAACTCCAGGAGAGAGAGAGAGAGAGTGAGAGCAAAATGTAGGCTGAGGGTATTTCTGTGTGCTTCCCACTCGCAGGCGTGTGTACGGTGACGTGCACGAAGCCAAACCCGCCCGTGCAGGCGTGCGCGACCAACTCGGGCCCCTTCTGCGCCAACCTGCAGACCGATCCCAATTTCTGCGGCGCCTGCAACACGACGTGCCCATCGGACGCCAATGCGCGCGGCACTCGCTCATGCACGGCCGGGGTCTGCGGCATCACCTGCGACCGCAACTTCCCCGACCAATGCGGCGACCCCGCCCAGGGCTTCTCCCTCTGCGTCAACACCAAGTCCTCCATCACCAACTGGTAGGCCGCATTCCTGCGCTGTCCTGACTCAGGATTCCTGCTGATGCTGCTTACGACATGGCTTTGGCCTTTTGCTTGACTACTATGTCTGTTACCTCCAACAGTGGGCTCTCAGTGAGCGGGAGGCAAATTCAAGCCAAGACCCTTGCACTGCGCTGCTCATGACACTGGAGGTTTTGCATTGCTTGAACGCCCTGCTGCTGTAGCCTCGGTGCTTCTGCGATTGTGGTAGGGAGTTGTCCGCCTGGCTATGACTTAGCAGCCAAAATGCAGGCTCTGGGTTCAGACCAGTCCCAAGTGTGACATTTACACAGACGGCCCTGCATGTCAGGGGGTGGTACAACCGATAGAACCGCAGAATTTTCATTCTTTGGTCAAGGATTGAAGGCAGCCATTAACCCAAAGTAGGAGCAAGAAGGAGCAGGACTCATGCTGGATTCTTGCCAGCCCAGGAACAATCAATTGCCAATTCTGCAAGTCTGAGCTTCCAGGTCTCTGACGGCTCATTGGCGCGTGCAGCGGCAGTTGCGGCAACGTGTGCCCGACGGACCCATCGGCCATCACCATCTGCAATATCGGCACCTGCATCTTCTCCTGCACCGGCGGCACAACGCAGTGCGGCACCATCGCATCGCCCTTCTGCGTCGACACCACCAACGACAATCTCAACTGCGGTAAACCACCCGCGCGCTCCACTTTATTCTGCCACGATTTTGTTTTCAAAAATTTTTATGCCACAAAATTTCTCGCCCCTATGAGGCCTGCCCCCCCTTGCCCACGCTGCCCAAGCGCAACTTCCCGCATGTTTTCATGGGTGACCTAATACGGCGCAAGTTGATGCTTATAATTTATCTAGCTGGAGGAAGGCATGCATGTCTGCTGTTCCGGCAGATAAAAATGCAGCTGTCCACCTGGCACATGAGCTTATCTTGTGTAATAAGGTTTTCTTACCTGCCCTGAGCTTCAGAAAATTTTATGTGTTGGGAAATGCTGAGACAAGGGATACATTACTGAAGTGCGGCTGCATGGGTGCAGGGTCCTGCGGGTTTGTGTGCCAGAACGGCTTTTCCTGCGTTTCCAGCGTATGCTCTAACACCAACTTCGGCAAGTGAGTGCCAGACATGCATGCGCTGGGAAGCCCCTTCTTGGATATGTCCAAGGAACTGGAGGTCGGACTGCGTCGGCGCTGCCGAGGCGCGCATGCGCATGCTTGGCCGGGAGCCTGTTCTGGCAGGAAGCGTGTTGCAGAAGCGCGGCGTACCTCTGCCACGAAGGGTGCACGATGAATGTGGCTCATGAAAATAGCTGGGGCTATAGAGCGCCTGCCATTCTGTCTTCGGGCATGTGCAAGCTTTGGCAGCAAAAACATTGGAGAGGCGAGACTGATACAGGATGACTCCTGTCTTGCATGCATGCTGCCACAGATAGGGACCCGGGTGAAAGAAAATAAGAGCCCATCTTTTGGATGTCCGAGTCAGCAGATCAAGTGAGATTTTTGGGAACAGTGCTGATGGGCAATGTTGGGCGTCATTTGTGCACAAAGAAAGCTTTATGTGGAAAATCAAAATTTTACCTGTGCAGTTGATGGTATCACGGCAGTGCCCTCACACACTGATGCAGCATGCAGAAAGGACATGTTGCGGGAAGTCATAAATTTACCAGTAACAAGTGGTGTCAGCAGGAGACGCATGCACTGTACTCGAACTAATATTGGCTTATTAGTACCGTCTGGCATTAGGATAAAATAAACAGCAAATCCAGAAAGACGATGTAATCACCAATTCAATTGCAAGATTGCCCACCAGACCTCAACCAGAGCTTACAAAGCAGTTGACTATCCTCTACCGTATACCTTGGCAGGCTTCTATGCAAGTGGTTATGAAGAGGCCATCAAAAAAGTCCTCACTCCGCAGCCAAGGCAGAACCTGCGAAGTGGCAACAAATTGCAAGCGCTCATTTGCAATCCAGAGTCTGTTCACATTTCAGATTGACATCTTCAAATAGCTGCAAAAAACAATTAGGAAAAGAGCTTGAGAAAATTCCAGTGCTCAACATGCTTGTATGATATTTGAGCTGCAAACTCACCGTTCTGCATAAGCCTGTCCACAGCAGCCAGCAGCTCTGCTGCATCTATCTGTGGCACACCATTCTCACTGTTGCCCTGTGAATCAGACGCACCCCCAGCCTCCTGCAAGCACGCCAAGAGCCTCTTATTGCTGTGCCAAGCATCCTCGTGCAGTTACTGGGTCCCTTTTGCTCCAGATTCCCTCCCACACGTGTTGGAAAACATGGATACTTTGTGCACGTACCGGGTGGGTGTTTCTGAGGGTGTATGCCGGGTTGGGTGGCGGCTCGGCGGCGAAAATGGCGTTCAGGCGCGCAGCCAGGTCAGCGCTGCTGGAGGATGACTCATTGGCCTGTGAAGAAACTCACTTTGAGATGCTCCATGTCACAACCACCCCATCAAAGACTGCCCCGCTACCACCATGATATGGGTCCGGTGTTAAGATTAAGGCCATTAAGATCCGACTCCAGAGGGGCAAGAACATATGAAGAATTCTGGTAAGGAATTGCTTGGGGTGACGGTGTGCTCGCATCACATGCTCAAGTGACTTTATGATCTTGGCTTGAAGGCAGACGGACCGTGTGGCGGCCTGTGGCATCGAAGGAGATTGCCTGGAAAGGCTTTCGCAGCTCCTCAGACAGGTGCTCCGCCAGATGTGTGCCTCTGAGGCACGGTGAGAGCTCCAAGGAAGCTGCACCAGCGCCAAGACCGCATCCGTTGGTTTCACCCATCATATAAGACCGCCAAGCATATTTTCTACTTTGCTCCTTCAAATTCCATGGAAAGGATTTTAGCAAGTAGCGGTCATCTGGTGCCTTTTGAGACTAGAGGACTACGAAAGAACTGTGAGGCTTTGCCAGTATGCAATGGCCCAGGTTCCTTGGCTGTATCCAGTCTGAGGTTCAGCAGGTTACAATGTTGGGCAAAGCCACAAGAAGAAATCAGCATGTCTCTGATGGGAAGGGGCTTCACATGCTGCTTTCTCCGCAAGGTCACTGCTGGGCGGCTCCTTTGGTCGCAGGGATGCCAGCACTGAGGTAGCCCTTTCATCGTCCACCGGAGTGTAGCCCGCGCGCGTGTCCTCAGCATGCAGTCCCGCTTTTGTCAGCCTGCACGCCGCAATTGCCTTGTCATCACCACTGCACCCACGCGGAATCTTTGCACCATCAGTAAGCGGAAATCAGTGGGCTTTATGCGTATGGCCTTGGTACAATCACTGGCACAGTCCAGCTGGCATGTGAGGTGCCAAGCTGGATAGTCCCAAAAGGGGCACAAACGCTGGCATTAGAATGAAGCAGTCGGTGCATTGTTGTGCTGTCCATCCCCATGTCAGTACTGCTTCTTTCTAAGTGTTGCGCCTTGCGTCCCTCCTCACGCTGACAACGGCGCCTCCCATGCACGATGGAAAATGGCAAAAGCACACGATTGAAAAATGAAGGAGGATTCGATGTCATGGGTGTGTGCGGGGTGCGCACTGCAGGTGGGGGCAGTCGGACGCGACGAGCGGGAGCAGAAGGGCGGCCATTTTGGGTGCGCCCATGGCAGCAGCCAGTCGCGCCACCAGCAGGTTGTGCAGAAACAGCAGCGTCAGCCGCCGCGCCGGTGTCACAGCCGCCAGGTGCCCTGATCCGCCCTCCTGCAAGCATTGCCAGCTCATACCAGCCGCAGATGCCATGCACAAGTCTCTGTTCTAACTGAGAGAGTACTCTGCACCAATAACACCACAGCTCTGGCGTCCTCTCTTCATTTGGTCAAGTTAATTTGTCTGCACAAACAATGTCTGCCCAATAGGTCTACTGCTACACTTCAAAATGGGTAGGATCGCCACAGCAGCCGCAGGATGGTGTAGCAGCAGACAACTCCGGCGCCGCTCATACTGTTGGGAAACATGGACAATGAAAGGCAGGAATGTGGTGAAGCGCCCGCGCGCCTGCAGGGTAGCCGCACGGAGCGACAGCGCCCAGCGCAGCGCGGCGACCACAGCGTCCGGGGACGCCAGCCGCACAAGAGATGCCAGCAAGGCGTCCAGCGAGGCAAACACCGCCGGCGTGTTGTCGTCCGCAGCCACCTGCACATGATGTCACATTACTGTATCTTGCATTGATACCTTTATGAGCCCCACCGTGTTTGCAGATATTTGGCAGATATTTTGTGTTGTGCTCCTTGACTACCTCTGCGTTCCTCACATTCCGAAGACGGCCAATGGCGCCGTGGGTTCTTGAGTACCAATTTCAACTTTTCAACGTGGCAACTGCCACTGCTCTTCGCATACTGCTCTTCACAAGTATAGCCACAAATTGTCAGCCAGGCTGCTAAGAAATCTCTTTATCTTGAGGCAGCACAGAGGGATAGGCGAGTGATTCACCTCGGCCCAAGCGGCGCTCCACAGCAGCAGCTGGTGCCCGTCTCGGAGGTGTCCCTCCACCAGCGCTGCGGCCGCCGCCCCGAGCGCGTGCACCTTCAGCCGCCGCGCCACCGGCCGGCCCCGCCCCGCCATCGCCGCCGCCACAAGTTGCGCCAGCAGCTTGGGGAAGATCGGCCCCACCACTGCGCCGCCTTCCTGCAAGACGTGAGGACCAGACGTTGGCACCTCGAATTCCACGACCAAATGTGCAGACACTCATTTTTGGTGCAACAGTCCAGCGGAGCATGCGTGGACAACATTTACTGGCAAACTCTGAGACAGGTGGCAAGTCTGGTTGCCACATGCGCATAGTGCAGAGAAGACATGGATTCCCAGTTTGAAAATGAACTGCTGCTATTGTGCCGGAATGTCGGTAGTACAATCATAAGCGAGCAGTGATGCAAGTTCTCCGCCTGAGCACTGCTCAGTGAGCAGCCCTGAGTAATTGACATCTTCCCCTGTCACTGCCTTGCAGACCCCGGTTCATATGTCTGGGCAAGCTCTCAAGGCTGCTCACGAGCCTCGCCCTATTTTGTCAACCAGAGTGTCCATGACGAGACAAGGGGAGAGTGATTGGTCACAGGAGCTCATGAAGGGGTACACTCTGAAGTGTGTTTATTGAACAGGTACCTGTGAGACGCCTCGGACGGCAGCCATGAAGCAGTCGGTAGCCTGTTCGGCGGCGGCTTGGTCGGCCAAGTAGCGCGCAGAGATGCCCCCGACCGACTCTAGCACGTGCGTGCTGTCCCCCACCGCAGCTGCCAGCTCGTGCACCAAGCCCAGGCACTCGCCAGACACGCCTGCAGCATGACATCAACCATCATTCTTTACCTAAAATCACATAGGAACATTTGTCAAGAGGACTTCTCTGAAAGACTTGGGAGAAACAGCGAAGGGCTTGCTCGTGTGGAATGCACCCTAGTACAGGCTCTTGACAGGACCAAACTTGAAGCAATGGTAGATATCAGTTACTGCCACCAAATTCACAAGACGTGCTCTTTTGAGCATGTCCATGCAAGATTCTCCTACCTGAAGCAGGAGGCTGAGCTGCATCTGGCACGTATGGGAAGACATCTGTGCTCTCAACAGGGGACATCACACCTGGCAGCTCCTGCGCAGATATAATCAGCACACGTCAGCAGCAATCGCCATGCCGCTTCAGATCAAATCTGGGCCGAAGGAGGCAATAAACACTTGGCCAACATATGGAGCATTAGCTTTTGTGGCACTGACTGCTGCAACTTGACACTTCACTAGAGGAAATACACAGTAAGGGTCTTCAGGGTGCACACCTTCAGGCACGCGATGAGGGCCGGGATGGCGAAAAAGCTCTGTAGGCTGGCAGCCTGGGCTCTGGCGCGTTGCAGCAGAGCCGCTTCTGCCGCCGCACTCGGCTGCGGCTCTGCATGCAGATGCTGCAGTACCGCGCTGAACAGCAGAAAGTCCTGACCCTCCTTGTGGCAGACCTGCCAAGCACCCAAGAGCAGTGAAAACGCCCCCTTGCTTCTTTTTCATACCAACCTTCCACCTGTTGCCATCCCTGTTCTTCCAGGGCCAGAAGGGGACCCTTTCATGTTGAAAGACGGCCGTTGAGAGGAATTGAATTTGCAGCGATCATGAATGTCGATGAGCAGGCCATCCAACCACCATGCACAGCTGATTGAATGTGATGGGCATGTGCTTCAATCCAGAACTGTGCTTCAACCAACGCACATCCGTGCGGCTTTGCACACCTCTTCTAGGAGACCCATGATGCCGGCAGCGAATCGCGCGTCCTTGCTCCAGAGCTGTTCCTCATCCAAATAGCGCAGCACAAAAGCTATTATGCGCCGCCCCTCAACAGCGTCCTGTGCAGGCACACACACTCAGCATCCTCTCCCACAGCCGCCGTCAAGCCTCCATAGCAAGTGCATGTATTCCTCTGGATGCCAAGGTCTCCGCTGATGTCTGGATGGGGCACCCTAGTACATAACATGGAAAGCATGGATGCTTGAAAACAGTCCTGGCTCGGTCTGTGGGGCACTCACTTGAAGCAGCCACAGAATACCCACATAACAGCGGCACATACAATATGGCGGGCCCACCAAACGCATGCCATTGTCTGTTCAACGAGCTCCACAGAGATACATGGGCGACCGCACACACCTGACACAAGATGAAGAGCTCCCGCACGTACTGAATGGCTGCATCCACGCCCGGGGCATGTTCATCCGCGGGCCGAGGCGCCATCTGCGCGGCTTCAAGGCCGCCATTTTCAAGGGACTCTTCGAGGGGCGGCTTGGCCTCCAGAAACTCCAACACTCTTCGCACAGGCTGCTCCAGCGATGCAGAGGAGGAGGCCGTTCGCGAGCTGCATAATGCACCATTAAGCTCTTTCTTCATGATCTGGTCCACAAGCCCAGCTTCTCAGGCAAAGATGTGGCCCAAGGCCCTATCACTCAAAGGCAGCCGCAGTGCATTGAGTGATGGGCTGAAAAGGATGTATTTATCAACGCAGAGGAAGCGTCCTATTAAGCAGATGTGTGAGATAGCTGGCTTGGGAGCGCACCTGAACAGGATGTACTCTCGGAGGGCGCCTAATGAGGCGACAGTCAGGTCGGCAGAACTCTGTGCGCTGAACTCCTGACCTCTCAGGCTCACGAGGTGTCCTGAGGCCCCAGGAAGGCCCTCACAGAGCATCGGCACAAAAATCTGCAGATGCTGAGAGTAATCCAGACCAGCCTGCACACACGGTTTCAGCATTGCAAGCAAGTGTGTCCCAACAGGATTCTGGCAACAAGGAGTTGAGCCTGGAAACAGGTGCGGAGTCATGTGGGGCATGATCCTTGCATTTGAAAAGCTTGCCTAAGTGATGGGCAGCGCACCTGGACATGCACAAATGCTGCCAGCAGCCGAGCTCCAAGGATCCTGATCTCCAGGAACTGGCTCTGAAGGAGCGTGCCCACCTGTATGTGCCAGCTTGCCATCAGTCAGCAGGCAAAGGATTCCATGTATGCTGAGAGTATCCATTCTGGAGGTGGGCACTGTCAAGCATTGCAAGATTGGATTCTGCACGGAGATTGAGCGAGCGTGGAGAGGAAAATCGAGGATGTGGCACATACCACACTGGAGATTGCTGTTGCAGGATCGCTAGACAGACTGTCCTTCCCTTTGCCCTGTGACCAAGCATTTTTTTACGTTTGACACCCATACGATTTGCACGGGCAGCCGAACACAAATATGCTTGCTGATGCTTCTGATACGTGTCTGATGGCAGAAGTTCATTTTAAAACTGACAGGAATGGGGCATACCACATGCTGCAGCACCACCTCCCTGGCAAGGAGGCTGGAACTGCCTGAAGGCAGGTGCTGAAGGAGGTAGATATAGGCATTGACTGCTATTTGCACGTTGCCGTGCCTCTGAGATCGCATGTCCTGATAGATCTTGCGAGCAAGTCGTCTGGACACCTGGGAATGTCAGCCTGGTGCTTTCCCCAATGCCGATGTCTGGAAACGGTTCGTTATAAAGGCAAAACCCCTCACTTCACATACTGTACACTTTCATCAGGTGCCGAACATGCATCTCAATCGATGTGTCACCTTCTCTCCACGGTGAGGATTCTTCTCCACATACTCATAGAGTTTCTTGTACTTCCTTTCTGTGGCAGGATCGATGCGGTCTGCGAAAGCAGGAGGCTTTCGAGGGAAGATGTCCGGCACAAGGAGGTTGTAGCGTTTCACAGGAAATTTGCTGCTGGCTGCGATGCCAAAACAGTTACAGTTGCAGTCCATCTCCAAGGTTCCTGATGGAAGGAATATGAGTCTCTGGACAAACTGTCAACACTAAGGAATCAGGCAATAGCGTCAAGCTCAATTATCTGGAAGCAACATAATCGGCATTATCTTGGAGCATTAAACACGTCAGATATGCTACAAAAAGCCCATCAACCTATTGATGATCCTCATGGTACAAAATTCTGCCTGATCCCAATCAAGGACACAAGCGCATGACACACAGAGATATTGAATGTAGCCTCAAGGTGAAAATTTTCCTCACAGTGGTTGCAACTACGGTCGATTGCTGTGTACTATACGATTCCTCCAGCGATTCTTGGCTTTGCAGGAACGCCCCAGCGCGCACGACACAAGTGACGTCTTGTCTGGTGATGACTTGTGATATGATCCGTGCTGGCAATCCAGCCCAGAGAGCGTTGTCACCTCCAATTCAGGCGAGCTCCAGACATGCCAGCATACTTGGGACCGCGGGCTCTGCGATCCTCGAGCCGGTGCTGGCAGACACAGCGGCAGCACGGGCAAGTGGCATCCGGCGGTTCTGTGGAGTCTGTGCCAGTACCCAGCAGGGTTTGATGCCAAAAGGGGAGCGTTTGAGCGCCTTTAGCGCGTTAGACTAGCTTGGGAGGCCCCGACAACCTGCACTGAGCGCAAGGTCTCGGGCGAAGGTGAGCGACAGCTTGCCAAAGGCTGCCCTAGCGCCTGGTAGTGTCCGTGAGAAACGTGCAGCAGGGATCCTCATTGCAGTGCCCTGGCGGCCGCACAACACAGCGATGGAAAGCCTGTATTCCTTTGAGATTTCTTTTATGGGCAATCATGCATGCTGTCACTTGCTTTCACGCCTGGCGGGCGAGCCTCGGATAGATATTGCGATTAGATGGGTACAGTAGAAGGCGGGCAACACTGCGAAGGTTTCACGCGTGACTGGCCATATTCATGTTTGCTCAGCTTTCATATAAACAATTCAGTTGTTTCGGGCCCAAGAAACTGCTTAAGAGCTGACACGTTTGGGACCTGCGCGTTTAAATGGGGAGAGCTAAAAAGACCTTTCTGCCTTTGATTGGCACCTTTCATCCCCGAATTTTGTCTGCAAAATCTTGCTGTCGAGATGTTCTGCTGATCGATCCATGCGAACAGCAAACTTTGATGGGCCGCTGCACAAACGCTTTGGAGCCATTGGGATCACAAAGGCTTGTGGGGCAGTGTGTGCATCCAGATTTTTTTCGTTGTCTTATCCACAGCCCAATTAACATTCGAATTCCAGGTTTTGCGGTCAAAAAAAGCAGATTCGTGTGGCGGAGTTGTTCGCTGTGTTGCAGTATCGTTTGTAGGATCCTGTCTAAGGCCTTCTGCAGCGCCGGCCTCCATGACCTGGCATGACCTGACTGCATTGTGCTCATGCAGGCTGCAAGATGCTCAGGCGTTGAAAACAGCGTACCAGCAAAACAAGGACAACAGTGACAGAGCAGAGAGGAGTGGGGCATCAGCAGCAGCCCTTGAGCCTGGGCCTCTGCGGCGCGTAGGAGCTCCCATGTATGGGGCCTCCTACCCGATGCAACTTCCTGTGCAGGATGCATCGGTCTCACCCCACCAGCAGCAGCAACAGCAGCAGCAGCAGGAGCAAGCGCAGAAGCGTGGGCAAGCGGGCAGCTGGCAGGCACAGCCCTCCTGCCCGCTGTCCCCTTTCGACCTCATGCTGAGGAATGACACCAGCGGCGGCATGCGCTCAGGGGCTTCGCCGTTCGATTTCCCCATGGCCTATTCGGCCGCGCCCCCAGCGATGCCCCCATCGATGCCCTCCTTTGGCCAGGGGGGGATGATGGGGCCGGGCCCCATGATGAGCATCGGCCGGTCGCCCTTTGACATCCCTAACGGCCGCGTGCAGCAGCTGTTGGCCAATTCCAACATCAATAGCTCCCTCGGCCGGCCCCCGCCCTCCCCCTTCGACCTTCCCCCTAGCGGCCGCGGCCCGGGCAGATCCCCCTTCGACATGGCTCTAGGTATGAAGACTCCTTGTCAAAAGAATTACAGTATGTACTGATGCCAGTATCCATAGGCTGAGTTGCTGATGTTGCCTCCAAAACAAGCGGGATTTTCCTGCCCCCCCCTATCTCCCATTATCTGCTTTGGCGCCCTTTTAATGTTGATATAAGGATTCCAAGATCTGGATGGCTTGAGAGGCTATCCTGCACCGTCCGGGAATCTCTGAGTCTTTGGCAGCGGGGCCTGGTTTTAAAGGGGATGTTGGTCTGTTTCTGCAGCGCAAAAGGCATCGCAGACGACGACATCGAGCGGCAGCGGCGGCCGGGGAGGGCTGCCGTTTCCGGACGCGCGGTCGATGGAGCGCAGCTTGGGCAGCGAGGGCAGCCCGGGCACGAGCCTGGCGCCGGACGGCGGCGATGACCTGGTTGGCGTATCGCAGCCCAACCCCGAGAAGCACCAGCAGCTCTTCGTGCGCTACAGCGGCCTCAGCGAAGGCAAGGCGCCAGACCCAGTGCCGGATGTGTCCAAAGCTCTGCTTGACCTTCAAAGGCTCCAGACCAACAGCTTGGTATCCCCATGAAACAGCAGATGGTGAAGCCACCCTGGCCGGTGTCAAGCCAGAGCATATTATCTTGACAATAAGGAAAGGAAAAAAATGGTCAGAAGCGCCACAATGCCGTGTCTCTGCCCCCGTGCCCTTGCCGTGCACCCCGTCAGCACTGCAGCTGTGCCTCCTCGCATAAAGAGTCTGTTAGTAAGCTGAATCAAGCGGAGCCTTTGCAATGCGCGCAGCCCACGCGATGCCGGAGTGGCGGGGGAAGGACAGCTTCGCGGCGGAGGCGGCGTCGTTCGGGGAGATAGACCTGCGCGCGCGCGCCGAGAACATGCCGGTAGCGCTGTCCATGCGCGTCGTGGCCGCGCCGGCCTCTTTTGCGCTGCCCATGGTGCAGCGCAAGGTCTTCAAACCCCCCTTCACGGTGCGCGACTTAATTCCCCCTGTATCCCCCCTATCTTAGGCCTACATTCAGCGGTGCAGGGTTGCGGGCATGACGGCTTGCGGCCCATAAGAGCAGACAGCATGTTACGCAGTTGCTGCCCCAGCTTGTGCCTCTGAAATGTCGACTGTCCTCGTTTGTGCCTCCAAAGTTGTCATTAGGACAGGTTTGAGTGGAATTTATTAATAAAAATAGGACATTCGCGCATCTGGTACTTAGCTAGCAGCAGAGCAAAGAAAAATCATGAGACTGATTACCATAGATGCACTGATCCCAGCAAAAATCTGGCAGCTGGGTATGTTGACCCTGAGCCCTGCATGCATGTGTGCTGGTGGGAGCTGCTGTGTACATTGGGACTTAAATACTGTGTGCATTTGCAGATACGGGTGGAGGTGCAGTACCGGCAGCCGCTGAGCCTGCCGGTGACGGTGGAGGTGCATGCAATCAATGATGCGGCGCACAGCAAGGTGGCCACCTGGCTGCCCGAGGCCGATAAGATGCAGGCTGAGCTGGAGGGCAACCGCATCTCCCGTACCCTCAACGTGCGCTGCTATACACCCGGCCTCTCTGTTTGTTTGGAGCTCTTTCTGTCTTCTTACCATGCATTGTTGGGGGGCATTCTGAATGGCAGCAACAGGGATTTTAGGGAGTAAAAAGTGGCTGATGCCCAGTGCTCAAAACATCGCCAGCTCTGAATGGCGCAAGACAGTTGGATCGTGACTTTGCCATGGCAAGCTCCTGCCTTTCTTTCTGGGCATTGGGCGCGCAGCTGCCTGGCACCGTGGCGCTCATTTTGTTTGTCAGGGCATTTGACGCTAATGCCAGTCAATGTTGTTTAATCCTGACTGTAAGGAGGGAACGCGCGTGCGCAGGTGTCGGGCGGCGCGGCGTATGGTAACGGGCTGGGCCTGGATCTGGGCGGCAAGCAGACGGGGGAGCACCTGCACCTGGAGGACTTCAAGTTCACCGACCTCAAGTGGGCCAAGTCTTCGCGCATGTCCAAGCGCTGGCTCGTCTTCTCCCTCCGCGTCAAGGTGCCCACCCCACTGCTCCTACTTCCTTGTTGTGGCGCATCTTGGCTAATAACCGTCACAATCTCACCAACTTGAATGAGTTCATCATTGGGTATCATCTGGGACAGAAGTCAAAAGTGCCAAATCGCTAGTCTTCTTGCATCACCTTCAAAGAGCGCCAGTGCGGACTCTCCTCCCTGCCTGCCCTCCACCAATGGCTCTCACTCAAAAGTCAAAATAAACTCCCTGCATCCACTCTGCCCTGGAAACAGGACGGCAGCTTACTGATCCAATTGGCTTTGATTGAACTCATCGACAAAGACCACTCAATCCACCTGTGCTGACGTGCTGACGTGTTTATATTGTGCCTGTTCAGGACGACGTGGTGTACTTGCTGTACCAGCTTCCAACGGTGGTCATCTCACGGCGCACGGACCAGTACAGCAAGGCGCACGAGATTCTCACCGGCGTGTCGGCCAACGCGGCCAAGCGGCCACGCACGGCGCCGGCGTTCCCTCCGCACGCCGCCTCCGTGCCGCCGCCGGTCTCCGGCGAGATGTCGCTCGACCGGCCGTCGCGCCTCGCGCATGCGTCATCCGCCCCCGAAGGCGCGCGGCGTTGCTTGCCCTGTCATTTCTAATGCAGAAACAACCGAAGATGCGTTTATATCGAATAGCTTTCCTCTCGCCCCATTCATGCTCCTCGAATAAGCACAGGAGGCATTTGATGTCGAGCATGCCAGGGGACAGCGAGGTTGTTCCGCGAGGGTCACCTCTCTGCTGCGATCGACGCTGTCAGACAGAAGGTTCCTCGTTATGGCTGTGAGAAAGTGCTGGAGGAAGATTTGACAAACTCTGTCTTGGAAGGGAGCCACCCAGCTTGGTCTGTCTGAGAATTTCAGTGCTGATTTCTGCTGTTGGGCATGCATGCAGGCGCTCTGATGGACGCGGCTGCTGGGCCGCCTGTGGTGGACGCCCCCTACATCCGCCACTGGATACACTACCGCTACCAGGCCTGCGGCTTCCAGCGATACCTGTCTGACTCGGACATGAAGGTGCGGTACTCACCGTTTGATCATGGCTGGTGTGAGACATGGGCGCTTGTCATGGCCTGCATGCATCCTCAAGCACTGTCAATAAGATGTCCAGAGAGAGAGAGAGAGAGAGTGAGAGAGAGACAGAGAGAGAGAGAGAGACAGAAAGAGAGAGAGAGAGGGGGAGTTGTGTGAGCATGATTGCAGCAGAGCGGTAGATAGACTGGCTTTGTTTCTCTCTGTTGTGGCACAAAAGGCAGCTGATTGACTCGTGTTTGGCTGTTTCTGTGGTGGTCAATGTGTGGCCAGCAGCCCACCACATTCATGCCTGGGAGGGACCTCTGGGTAGCGCCTGCCTCTGAGCAGCTGCCCAGATATCATGGAGCGGAAGTACGCTCAAGCAGATGGCACAAGCATGGAAAAGCAGCTTTTTGAGAGGTTTGATAGAGTTTGAATGTGCATGCAGGCGTTGCTGCAGCAGGCGGGGACGCACTCCGGCGGCAGTCAAGTGGACCCGCTGTGCTGGGAGAACTTCAGGACCTGGTTCTCACGCGGCCTCAAGACCCTGCACCAGGTGCGCATAATTTCTTATCTGAGCTTGCCTACAATCCTGGACATTCTATGGTCCTGCAATGAGATACGGCGCATGCAAATGTGCTTGACAGTGCTTCTTCACCTCTATTCAGTAATGGTAGGCATCTGCCCGCCATATGTTGGAACATCATAAGCTTGGGGCAGCCAGCAGACTTGTCGGGTGGTGGACATGCCTCTTGTGTGCACAATTTGGGCAAGATGCTTGCATAAAGAATAGGCAAGTCAGTCGCATGGAAAGTCTGCTGGCTGGCTGGCCAAGGATGTCCTATGACAATCACAAACGTACCCCATGGACTGTTCTCGATTCTCTGGAGGCAAAAGTTTTGGCCGTGGTGCATATGTGTAGCTCTAGCCTCACTTACCACTGCTGGAGGGTATCAGTCTCTTTCTCTCAACATGGCTGGCACACTTAACCACAGACTTGGCATAGCAAGACTGAGCGGCTAGTGTGCTGCTGCAGTGCGCGCGGGTGTGGAACATGATGAAGCCGCACGCGATCTGCGGCTTCGCGGTGTCGCGCGCGGCGGCCGAGGCGCTGCTTGCGGAGCAGCCGCTCGGAAGCTTCCTTGTGCGCCTGTGCTCCGAGCCGGGTGCCTTCGCCATCAGCTGCTGCATGGAGGGCCCCGGCAGCCGCCCCTACGTGGACCATCTTCTCATCGACGCTGTGGATCTACAGGGCCGCACCCTGGAGCATTGGGTGCACGCGCACCAGTTTGCCACGCAGCTGCTCGACCCGCTCTCAGACAAAGTGTACCCGAAGGTGTCTTTCTGCTTAGTGCTCTGCCAAAATGCTTGCTTCTTCCTTACATGTATTTATAGCCGGCTCCGGAGCAGCAGCTACACACTTGGGCTTGAAAAATGATTGAGCGGGGGTAATGAAGGGGGTGGGAGGACGTAGGCTGGGAGATGTATTTTACCTTTGAAAGCAGCCCAACATCGTGCTGGCTGTGTGAAGGTGTATACGATGCGTTAAGGGGAATGCGGGAATGGTGTGTGCAGGCGGTGATATTCCAGCCGCAGAATCTGATGGGGGCCGGCAGCATGAGCGTCGGCGCCGCGGCCCCGGCCGGGGGCGCGGTCCCGGCCGTGGCCGCCATGCCGCCGCCACCACCGGCGCGGCCGCCACAGTTGCCGAGCCAGGCAACGCCGTCAAACCTGTCCCTGGACCACCTGCTCATGCTGGCCAACTTGACCAACTCCGCCGCTGACTGGACTACACCTGCTCTCAACTCTGCAGGCATGCCCTGTCACGTCCTGCACCCTGGCCCTATGGACTACTGTATTTACTGAAATAACGAACGTAATGTGCCTGAAAGTCTAGAGGCAACAGGGGACCATTGAACAGGCCTGCACCAGCACGAGACAAGGAAGTTGTCAGTAGACTGCTCAATTTATTTGGCCGATCGCAAGCAATTTCAGGAGAATGCCAGCCCTGCAATAAGTTCCTTCAGCACCAAGGACCCTCAACTTAGCATGCTCACCGAAACAATTACTGGAGGCGCTTGTTGCGTGTCTTTCGTTATCCTGAAGCTGCATGGAGTTATTTGCGCTAGCTCACACTGGCCTAATCACCCCACAGAATTACAAGAACACATCTCATGCATGATTCGGGATTCAAAGTATCAGGAACCAGTCAAGGCCAACGAGGCAAACTTGTTACGGCGTTGACCATGGTTCTTCTGCGCACAGGCAACCACATCAGTGTGCCGGACATCCCAGAACGTGAGCTGTCCCTTGACGTCCTGGGAAATCTTGACATGTGCCGGCTGGAGTCTATGGGGGGCCAGCGGCTGGGCTCTGTGGGAAATATGCCCTCTCTGGGCAGGTTTGGCGGGCAGCGGCTAGAATCCCTGGGCAACCTGGAGTCTCTGGGGAAGTTGGAGAGCTTTGGGCAGCGCCTGGAGTCGTTTGGCCGCACTGACATGTCATCCAACAGCCTCGACGGCATCAGCCGGCAGCTGCTCGGCTCCCTCGGCAGCCTCCCAGAGAACGATCCCGCCATCAAGGAGATGCTTGCGCAGGCGGCCGCGCAGCCCGAGAGCTCCTCCACAGCGCAAGGTGCGCCTCTCGGGCATAGCCCTTGTGCACTGATGCCACAGATGGAGAAGCAGACGAAGTCACTAAATTGTATGGGCAAATGACTGATGAAAGGAGTTTGGAATTAGATCCAATCCACAATTTCTTTCCTGTGCTCTTCACTGCTCTACCCTGTCCTGTGTTGCCCTATTTTCCTGACCGTGCCTGACGTTGGGCAACAAGTAATTGTCCACAATTCTTGCATAGCAAGTGACAATGCGCCCTTCTGAGAGGTCATCTGAGGCATTGGGGTCCAGAGGAACCCAGAGTGTCAGAAGCGCGAGACTCCTGAGTCATCGAGAAGAAGCTTTTTTTGAGGCAGCTGATGTGTGTTGCTCAGGGCAAGCACAGCTGCCGACCAACATGGATCTGCTGAACGCATGGGGCTCCCTGTCAGACATGACCCATCTGCAGCAGCGCGCCGGCGACTTTGGTGGCGATGCAGACGCCCTGCAGGTGCGCGCAAGCCCCGTCCTTTTGCGCTCTTCTCCGTTGAGACACACTGTAATTATCAGCGGCGCCTGCCAAATGTTGCAAGCAGCCTATCGTTGTGAAACAGCCGCCCTGCATGGCAGTATCGTTTAGCCAATTTTCGATATGCTCACCTGTGCATTTTTGTCCCAGGATTGCAAATCTGCCGCTGTTGCAATGTTGGAGAGAGCGTGTTCATATTGTACCTGCTGTGGGATCTGGTTGCCGGGAGTGCTGCATGGCAAAACAAAGGAAAAAGCTGCAAAAAAGGAAAGTTGCAGTGCGTGGAATTGAACCGCAGCTGCTGCGGCAGGTGGGAGGCGAGTATGGCAGGGGCGGCTTTAGCTTTGGCGGCCTGGGCAGCATGCGTCAGGAGGATGCAGAGATGATGGACGCGCAGCAGCCGTCTGGAGACCAATACCAAACAGACCCCAGGTGACACTTTGTACTCTTCCACAGCATTCATCTATCTGCGGTGTCCTCAAAACCTGCATGCTGATCCTGATGCCTGGAAGGACGTACAACGGTTCCTCCATTTCCAGAGGCGTTGTCCATGCTATGCACATCAAGCTGTGTTGTGTGCTTAAGGCATGCCTCTTGTGAATTTGCGCTGATTGTGCGGTGGTGTGTGCGGCGCAGGTTTGGGCTGAAGCAGCCTCAGATGGGGGGAATGAGGAACGGGCGAGCGCAGACAATGCAGCAGCAGCAGCTAGCTTTTGGGGGCGGCCCCGATGCCTTCTGGGACCCAATTTCAGAGCCCCAGGTCTTCCACTTCACGCCTGGGTTCCCTGAAAGTAGCCACAACCACCAACAGCAGCAGCAGCAGCAGCAGCACAGGCAGGAGCCCTGATCGCCGCACCTGAGCTCCCCGCTCAGCAGCACAGGCGCAGACAAAAAGCTGCATTGCAAGCAACGGTGGCTGCGTGCAGTTCTGATGAATGAAAATATGGTGACGAAGGAGTCATGGAGCCTGCAGGCATGACACTGGCGCCGCACACTGTCCCACGCGGTGTAAGCGGCAGCCTTGTAAATAATGTAACTAATGCAGCAGACCTCCCACTGTCTCGTTTTGCATGCCAGCAAGATTGGCGTCTTGTCGGGTGTGTGCAAGCGCACTCCGGCCTCCTTGATGGTGTTTGACTTCATAGAAGGAAGCACATTTGCCGATAGGTCGTGGATGTTACATGACAGCCACGCAGCTGCCTCTGCAGAGGCCTGCCTAGCCTGGCTGGAGGTAGTTTTCTTTGCTTGCTGGCGGGTTTGGCCTGCGCCAACCGCGACTGTTGAGTTTTCCGGAGATAAGTCAAGAGAGTCTTGGGCATGCATGCCTGTGCCTGTTTGTGTGTAGAGGTGTATCTACCTGGTGGTGTTTGGGGGCAGCACGTCTTCTCAGTACGCATCAACCCCTTGTGGAGTGATGAAGCAGGTGTCAGATGATCTGTTACTTGCCTCATTTGGACGTCGGGGCGGGAGATCCAACATTTCCATTCATCTCTTCCAATGCCCCCAGCTGAGGGCTGCTAGCCTGTTCTGGAAGGGCTTGTTGCGAGACTTGCACGGCTTCTTGGAAAACTCCGGAGATGGAAGGCGCATGGAGAATTGACAGAAGGTGCATGGAACTTTAGGGAGGGGCGTTGTGCGTTGCAAATGCTGTGTTTTGAAAGTTTGTGGGACTGCGCATTGCATCTCGGGGATTTTCCAATCAGTGTGCTGGGTGTGACAAACATTCATTGGCTCTGTATATTGTTTTTGCAATAAGTGCGCGCGAGGTGGCATGCAGAGAGAACATGTGCACAGGAAGCGCATTTTGCCGCACGTAAATTTCCTTTGCTAGATTTGCTCTGTTGAGTGCAGTCCATGCCCAACTGAGGGCATGGAGGGATGATAGCCTCGTTTGAGTGTTAGACATATTCTGCTTCGGGATCCTATTTCATGTTTATTGCTGATGCTGATGGCAGGCAGATGTGCTTGTGGAAACAGATGCCATGCCCTCCACTGTTCTAATAAGGCTGGGTATATTTCAGGCCCGGATCGATGCTGGTCGTGCATGTGTGAATGTGTATCATGCATGTGGTTTCCCTCGAAGTACGGGTGTCTAATCCTTTATTAGAGCAGCAGCCAGCCTTGCTGGCTGTGTGAGATCGGAGCATCCGCTGAGTAAACCCAAAGCTGTGTCTGTTGGCTTCAGAGCTTCGCAGGTTTGCCAGTAGGGTTTCTTAATCTTCTAGACCAGAACCGCAACACCCCTGCTTGAAGGGATCGCATGCGATGCACTGTGCCTGTAAAAAGATTTCTGCTAGTCATGTTTCCTCTACATTCTGCCTGCTCGGTGCAGGTGATGGTATAATACCATTGGTATTCCTGCCCGTTTCCTCTCTTTCACTCCTCAAATGACTGTGGTAGGCGTGCCCTTTGCACTTGCCTGCTATGCATGCTGTAAAGGTATCCCCTACCTAGAGGTCATCTGGTTACCAAAGGCCAGAGAACTACATGTTACATGTGGCCCTCTCAATGTCATAGCATCCTGTGTAATAGGCGCTGGTTGTCTCATAATTGTCACCATGTCATATTTCCTGTGCTGCATATGTGCAGCACATTTTGTCACCTTCAGATAGCAGTACCAATTGGGGTTTTGTATATTGCAAAGTCAGTGGAAAGCATCCAATGTTCCACACTTGGAAGCGGGGGCAAAATCTCTCTAATGTGCCACTGAACCCCACAAGGGCATGCACTCCTCGCAGAACAAATCCAAAGAATTCGAGTGCCCATCTATGATGAGACAACATGTCCAGCAAGGCATTGCAGTTTGCTACGGGTGGTGCCTAGGACAAAGGATGCAATAAAATGAGGTGCCCGCCATGTGTCATCGGTCCACAGGTTCTGGCAGCGCGCAGGTTCGTTTAAGAAATTCGTATGCCGTCACCATGCATGTCCCCCACCTGTTGCAGCAGGCAAACCCCAAAAGTCAATGCCCTGGCAAAACCTCAGCACTCCCTTGCTCACACGCCCTTGTTTTGCTGAAAGACGGATTTAAGCTGGACAGTGGCTGATTGCGTGCCAGCAGGTCTTCAAAAAAGTTCCCAACGCAGCAGCACCGTTACTTCCCTGTAAGGTGCGTTTCATCAGCAAATAGAGAATTTTGCACACAATTGAGATACTTCAGTGAATGAAGATACATAGACAAGGAGTTGCAAGTGGTGAAGCTGCAACAGATGGACAGGGGCTCACAGAGCAGTGTTGGCAATGCGCGGTAGCAACCCCCTGGCGAATCCCCTGAGCCCCTCTTCCTTCACAAGCTGCGCTGCAACACTGCGGAACGTCGCTCTTTCCCGCCCGCTCACACGCTCTGCCACCTGTCATGCCAGGGGCATGTCAGCACTGCTGCGCCAGCTCAGATCCCCCAAGCATGTAGCAGAACCCACCAACTTGCAGTACAGCTGCTGCAAGTTGGTGGACTTCATGCAGTGCGAGCAGATCCAAATAATGCATGCAATGCCAAGAATCCCCACAGGCAGAACTTCTATGAATACATATTGTGCTCTTTGCGTCCAGAGCAAATTCCTTTCTTTGCTCAGGCCGCGCATAATGTGATCTCAGCTGCCATTGGCGCCAATGAGGAGGAGTACTTGGAAGCTTGCTGGGGAAAGAAGAATCCTAAAGGGACAAAGACCCTGGTGAAGCCAGCCTGGTGCTGAAGGCTGTTTTGCAGGCTGAGCCAGCATCGAGGCCAGGTAGCAGTATCTAGCCACTTGTGATGCTTTCAAACACCTCCTACACTCACATACACAAAATGGACAGGCGGCCACCTGCAGGCGGGTCTTCACAACGTCCAGGCCGTTGGTGAGGGTTGCTGAGGAGAGGCCTGCCATCAGCGCGGAAGCTGTCTGCACCGCCATCACCTCACTGGGCCCATGTGGTACCCGCTCTGGGCTGATGCCGCGCCACCTGTCCACCTGTGCGCCACATCAGCAACGCTCAAGATAGACTGCCCAATGACATAGTACGACAGGACACTACGAGGGACTCGGTGAACCCTATGCGTTGTAGCACTGTCTTGTGGGGTTTTGATGCATTATTCCCTGCCATTACTAGCCCCGGCTGGCGGGGGCCGGTATTAATAACAGAGCATCGTGCCCGTGGCTGATTGGGTCTTGCTTGGATTCGGCGAGTCCAACAAGGGGTAGCATTCTGGCAGCACTCCACTGCAGCTTGTCTGCAGACGCACCTTGCCTCTGGCAGGAAAAGCGTGTAATATATCAATAATAATAATAGTTGTGGGGTTTCAATGCATGGCAGCCAGAAAACAAGATCCCAATGGGTGCCCCTCTGTCAGATCCTTGCTCCTGACAACATGTACTGTAGTAGTCATTCTAAACCCGCAATAAATAGTTATATTTGGCTAAAAAGGGTGGATAATTAAGACCCTATCTCCCAAAGTATAAACCTATCATAATCTTGAGACCAAATTCGGAAAGCTCTCGACAAGCCCAATCCAATGGAGCATGACCTGGGTATATCGTAAGTCAGGAAGACCTTCAAAGGTTGCTTGAAAAATTATCCGCACCGCCCAGGGTGCGGGTTTTAGGAATGACTACTACAATATATCTGCTCAAGTGCTGAGAGAGGGCTTTGAATGGTGAAAGAGAGCGCCGCAAGCATCCTACTCACTGGGGATGGATCGGCCAAAGCAGCTGTTGCCACAAACATCAGCGGGGCCTGTGTTGCGCATTTTTGCGGAATAAAAAGAGGGTGAGAGCCCACTCCGTTTTAGAGCACTAGCAAAGTGTGCAGAGGGCGGCCTGACCTGGTGCCACACGAGTTTTTGGAAGGCGCCGTAGGAGCCCCACCAGATGCCCGAGGAGGGCACGAATGTGGCCACGCTCATGCCAAAGCCGCGGTACAGGCCCAACACACCCTCCGTCGCGATGACGTGGCGCGCCATGCGGACACCGTTCATGCGCGGGGGGCCCCCCACCGCCGCCACCGCTGCGCCCCCTTGCCCGCTGATCGATGCAGTCCCCATGCTGCCTGCAAGCGCCAATGCACCCCTTCATACGCTCGTGCCTGTGCTGATGTGATGAGCGCAGATTGTGTCATTTATTTGGGTGCTGCCCTGGGCTGCCATTCTCAGGGAGGTTTCAGAAGGTCCCGCAGCATTGCGCGGTGCACAGAGCGAGCAGGATGCTGGAAGGGTTACAAGCAAGGCCCTGTCATTTGACACAGCCCCCCAAAAAGGGTTGATGTGTTTCGGGCCTGTTTTAAGCTGACGGCTCCATGATCCAAGACGAGCTGCCCCCACTGCTCCAGGGCTGCCATGTTCCTCAGATGTTCTCCTTTGGTCCTGCGGGTTGATTATTATAGGTCCCAGGCCACTGGCGGGCTCACCTGCCACCATGAGGCGCTGGCTGACCACATCGATGGGCACAATGACTGACTGTGTGACGAGCGAGGCGACAGCCCCGGCGAACAGATTGGAGAGCCCCGCTTGGCCTGCCTCACTGGGAGCTATCCTCGCTGCTGTGTCCAGGCTCCAGCTCTTTGTGGCTTCCAGCGTGGTCAGGTACACCTGCATTCAGGATCCATGCACCTCAGGAGTGGCTCCTAAATAACACTCTTCTTTGATCTAGCTGAGCTCCATAAGTGTCTTGGACGGGTGCTGATTGAAGTATCAGGCGTGAAGGAAATCTCACCCCTCGAGCAGGAATGACGCCGATGATCACTGTTCCAAAGCCTCTGTACAGTCCACGCACGCCATCGCTGGCTAGAATCTGCCTGGCGACCTGCGCTGCTCCCTGTGGGCAGTGGAGCTTGCTTAACGTTGCTGCAAATTGCGCTGCAAATTTGCAGGTAAACTCTGTATGTTATGGAAGCCAATGTAGGGGATTGGGATGAACAGGCAACAAAGATGAGGCTCTGTTTTATGCTTACCTTGAAACCTGCAGGGGCACCTTCAACTGCCATTTGTCTCGTCTTTATGACTGTTAATGGAAAAAGGCATGTTGTCAGGCCCTGCACGTAAGCATGACGCTGTCTTGAAATCTTCCAGACCCTCTTAAGCCGAGGCTGTCCCTCTTCAATAAACAATCTCAAGGGAAGACGTCCGGGGAGTCCTTACCGAGAATATGCCGGCTCCCATAATCAGAAACTTTCTCTTGTCCAACCTGCAATGCATCAAATTGATCAGAGGCCATCAGTATAGCCAGCATCGAGATGGGTTGGAGATGCACAAAGCTTGATGTTAACGTTGCAGTCATACCTCGACCAATCCACCTCCTCTGGCGTCTTTCCATCCATTTTAGTCATATTTGGCCACTTTTTAAACAAGAATTCACGGCTGAACCACCCGCTTTGCGTCCCAGCTGCGCATCGATTCTTGCCGACCAGTTCAGTCATACATGACGAACAGTGACTAGCACTAACGCGATGTGAACTCTTCGAGTCTTCGGAGTTCCAGGCAAGAGATCGCGTCCAGTAGAGCGCAAGGCGTTTGTGATTGTCAAAACGATCATCTTAGATTTCGGCCAGACCTGTGACCTGTGCTCTGGGACCCGTGACACCCTTCTCAGCCTGCAACCCGAAACCATCCCTTCGCCAGCAAAGGTCTCGATCGTTGCATCACAATTCGCAATACAAACCAGCTTTATTTTTTGTTTGCTGCGAAGATCGTATATCGCTAAGTAATCAGGCTGTCGACGGAACCCGTCTCTAGACTAGCAGCGGTTTCGGCAACAAGTGCGAGAAAGTGCGAGGCAGGATCAATAGAGCGCTGCAATATTTCTGAGAGTCCTGCTCATTTGTTGTTTCCTGCATGTGCATACAACGCTTATACGGACCTAGAGCAAGATGTGTTGGCACAGGAAGGTTAAAGTCGGATCGGACATTGATCTCAGCAGGATCCAGGGCGCAGGCCCTCCTGAGACCTAGACGCATGGCGATGCACTAGAGCGATGCAGGTGCGAATTTCTCCTGGTTCAAACAACTTCATGTGTAACATTTGCTGATCTAAGCGCCACAGTGCAGGCACCTGAGACCACTTTGTGCCTCGCTCAGGCTTCCCCACAGAACGCCGTTCAGTCAGGCGCATCCGCGCGCATGCGCCGGCGGGCACCGCTGTCGTGCGTTGCGCTGTTGCTGCTGCTGGTGCCGCTCATCGGTTTTGGCGGCCTGCGGCAACAGGGCACGGCGCAGCGGCGCACGCGCATACTAATGGGCGGCGCAATGGCCGCTGGTGGAATGAGCCAGGCCGGCGCGGCAGGCCACAAGCAGTACAGCCAGGTCGCCGACTACGCTGGCTACGACGGCGGCGCAACGTTTGATCAGCCCGAAACGCTGCACAGCGCGGCGCAAATTGTGAGCGAAGGTGTGTGCCGCAGAGCAGGCTACTGGGTTGTTACGAAATGCATTCCTGCCTGGTTGGGCTGCCTGCCTAGCCTTGCGTGAAAGCTTGAGCCACCGATGCCGTAGCAGTGTGTCAGCTTCCAGAGTCGTTGCATGCAGGGTCCACCACCATTAATGTCAATTTCAGCCTGTGCAGAGCACTATTTTCTCTGATGGAGCTCAAACGCTGGTGGCAGGTGCTGTGAGCATTGAGAAGGCGCTCAAGGCAGGCCACAAGAAGAGCAAGCTGCCGCCCGGAGGTGGCCCGCCCAAGCCGCTGTGCCGCAACTACGGGCAGCTGCCAAAGTTCACGGGCAACTGGGTGGACCATCCAGACCCCGAATACAGGCACTTCCCCTCTCACACTTACCCTGAGCAATCTGATGCCAGAGATTTAGTTTTCTGGGCTGGTGCCTCCGCAGCAAATGCACTACTGCGCTGTCTGAAAACTGCAAGGACTGCTTGCCTGCTCGTCCAATATCTCCGCATGCCTACCTGGCAGGTTCTGTTGGCGTAAATGATAATTATGGGCATGTCATTGAATACTGATGGAGTAGCAATTTGCACTTGAGCAGTTCTTGGGCTGGCAGCCTTTGCAAGCGCGAGCACAACAGGGCATCAGCACGTAGGATTGACAGTTTTGAATTTATTTGTAGTTTTTTGTCAGCATGTTGCATGGCTGCAGGGGGATTTACAACCAGGCGAGCGAGTGCCCGGCGTGGGGCCAGGATTTCAATTGCATAGAGGGAGAGCGCCCCGAGGACCGTAATCCGGAGCTAATTGAGCAGGAGTACCGTAAAATCTTCCGGCCTCACGAGTGCGACCTGCCCAAGTGGGATCCGTATGGGTTCGAAAAGTGCGGCCCCAGACTTTACTTTCTGACACACAAGTACCGTACCAACATGCCAGTGCTCTGTCTATTTATTCTGTTATATATATCTTGTGCAGATGTCTTGCTCTGCACAAGGGAATTGGAGGCCATGTAATGTGGCATGAGAGTGATTTGTGTTTGGCAAAACTCGACTTCTGAAGGGTATTTATGAGCATGTGCAGTACCCTGGCATTCTCATGGTAATACAGCTTCGCACCGCCATACTGGATGGGCATCTCAAGGAGAAGAATTGTGCCTGTAGGTGCATGAAGGGACGGCGGATCGTTTTCATCGGGGACTCGCTGACGTGGCAGATGTACAATTCGCTGGCGTGCCTGCTGGCGCCCGTAACGGCCAACGGGACCGCCGTAACGTGGGACAAGGCAAACACGACCGTTACGGGGGATTACAAGGGGCGCGAATGGCCCGAGAGCCGCCACATCCTCAAGCAGTACTGGGCTAATGTGAAGCTGAAAAACGGAGGAGAGATCCTAGTGCGCTGCTTCGGCCGGTACAACGCAAGCCTCTGGGATGACGTGTTCGCCGAGATGGGCCCGCTGACTGATCGTGACGTCATCATTGTCAATTTCGGCGCCTGGTACCCGCGCTTCAATTTCAACGAGCCCAGGGTGCGTTTTTATTCATTCGCAATCAATGGGAAGTGTACCTGGGCGTTAGATTTGTGCAGGAGCCTTTTTGCATGCACAGCACATCAGCCTATGCGCAGAGCAGAAGCGGCAGCTCTTGTTGACCATTTCAACATTTTACGGCATATTTCATACACGCTTGTTGAAGCGCATGCAGAGCTCAAGCTCATGTGGCAACAATTGTGCTGGTGTGTGTGAAAATGAACGATAATGCGCTGGTCTGCAGGCGCCGTTCGAGGCTTTTAAGGCTGATGTGAGGGACCTCTTCGTGGACAAGCTGGGTAAGTACCCAGCTCAGACCTTCTGGAGGTCAAACTCGCCCACCCACTTTGGGGGAGCTACCGGCACCTTCACTGCTGTAGAGGAGGTGCGGCTACCTTTTAACGAGTCAAATATTGAAGCTGCACAAACTCTTGCAGCACACATATGATGCTTTAGGATGTCTGCATGTGAGAATGTGTGTTGGCAAGCTTCTCAGCCGGTATCATCCCTGTCAATGCATAGGGCTGAAACATGATGACTCTTTTCTGGTGGCCCAAATCGTGCCATTCTCTGCATCTGTTGGATTGAATGGGGAGCCTTTTTATCCAGCCTTTTGGCATCATATGTTCCATGTACAACATGCATTGCTCTATAAATGTCACAGAAGAATAAAAGGGGCACACCTTAGAATCCCCAGCGCAACAATTCTTGCACAATCTGCCTTGCACACTGAGCATGCCCAGCAAGCATGCATGACGCTCTTCTGACCCAGTGAATTCACCCCGCAGGGCTTGCCGGGCGTGCCGGCGCGGCCGACGTGCGAGCCGGCCACAATTGGCGAATTTTGGTTCCGGGAGCATGTTGTCTCGGTGCTCAAGGAGTGCGGCGCCGCGTGCGCAAAAATCCGGCTGATGCCGATCTTTGACATGACTCTGTCGCGCTACGAGAGCCATCACGGCACGTTCGGCCGCGGCAAAGACACCGGCTTCACCGACTGCCGCCACTATTGTGTCAACGTCGTCGACTGGTGGAACATTGTGCTCTACTCCATCATGTGCTTCTGAGCGCCCAACAAAGTTCCCCATGCATGGGAGATCCAGGATTTGAGTTCACAGGGGTATTCCCCTAGAATTGGCCTTTGGTGCTTGGCTCTGGGTGGGATTTGCCTTTCCCCCTCAACCTCGGAGGACATGGAATGTGTGACTGTTTGCTTCCTGGTGATATGTTTTGGGAACATGATGAGCAGTAATCAGGCTGCTGCCCGCGTAAGATTAGCAGTGTTGGCTTGAATATGGGTGACCCATTAAATTAGTAGTTTTGGCTCGTACATGGGTGACCTACAATGGGCCCAAGTGTCCTGAGTTTCAGAGTTTCTCCTGACAACTTGAGTTTGTGGATGTCATGATTTTGTGGATGCTTGGGGCTCTTGCATGACATCATCATCTTGCAGGAGCAGTATCAGCTCTAGAAGGGCGGTGAACCCTGAAGTATGTTGAAAGGTGAGTGACGTCCATACCCCTCAAATTCTTAGGAGGGCAGCCTGATGATTTTAGAATAGACAGACACGTGATTCAGGTTTTGTATACTTTTGCTCATAATTGAGGGACTGGTCAGTGCTGCTGCGAGTTGCGTTGCAGCACTGGCCGGTAAATGCTATGACGGGGCTTGCATCGTCTCTGCATGTGATTGCAGTATCGTATAGAATTGCCCTGCATGTTGCGGCGGTGATTTGCATGCATGCAATGGCGATGCCAGTTGGCTTGAAGGCTCCTCAGAAAAGAGAGCAGCTTCCCACCCCTGATAAAAGCCGATGTTTTGTCCCTACAATGGAGATTGCTAAAGCTGCAAACGTCTACATGTAATCCAGATCCAGGCATGGCGCCTAGCTAGCCCCGTGATTCACCACTCCTGTTTGGATGCAACCTTACAAGGTCATGACACACTCATCATGCTTTTTCCTTCCCATGCATGAAGGTATCGGGTATTCAATTAAGTCTAGCTGCAATCAAAATTAGCATTGAGAATTTCATCAAATGCAGTGGTCGAAGGTCTAGAAAAGGCCAAAGGCGGCTCAAACAAAACAACACACTGTACTTCTCTGTATCAAATAGGAGGCCCATCGCCCTCATCAAGCGTACTAGCTTAAGCTTTAGACTGGACAGAACAGCTACTACCTTTCTAGCTGGCCATGCAGCTCATTTGCTGCGGACACTAATAAAATGATCAAATGGATGCAACACACTAGCTGCCAAGTATCCGGTACTACTATCGTTCAATGCTAAAACTGATGCCTGTGACAAATTGCACAAGCACACTTTGACAACTGTGACTGCATAGGCAGAAGACATTCAAACAAGGGCAGGCTTTACCGACCCCTGTCCAAATACCCTGAACCCTGCAACTTGTTCCCCCCAACAAAATAGGGACGCAAGCTGCTGCTGGTAGGGCTACGCCATGCCTCTTACCAACTTCTTTGACTTTTCAAGGCGCCAGCCATTAATAGAACACAGGGCAAACCAAATTTCAAGGGCACCATCCATTTTCTACGAAGGGGTAATTGCATCTTTTGATCCCTCTTATGGGGCCTCCACTTGGAGGAGACTGTCCACAGGGGTCCGGGGAACGAGCCCATTCACATTGGTGGCATTCACCATTGCTACGGGCCGATTATAATTTCCGTAGGGGTGTTTGCACCGTTCGTCCTTGATAACGGTGTTGCCGGAAAATGTCACGTCCTTCACATTGGCCACCATCGCCAGCGTTCCCTCCACCTATGCCATAAACAGTATAATCTCCCTTTGTATTGCCGTATGTCCCTTATCTTCAAAATGCCAGAGGAATCTAAAAATGCATGCATACTTTCTGACCCTTGATCAAAAGTAACCCTGCATCCAGCGCCGCATGCAGATAACAAGATTGACGAAAAAATCCAGAAATTATTCACGAAACAAGCAGGAACCTAATACCCCTCCTGCCCTTGAATCCTAACCCACAATCTCTGCGCCCTCAACTTGCACAACCGAAAAAACAACGCTCGTCAAACAGACAAACAGGCTGCTTCACATACTCATCAGAATGAATCCGTGCCTCTCACCTGCCAGTCCCCAAAGTTGCGCGTGTTGCTCTGAGTGCACAACACGTTGACAAAGGTTGTGTTGGTCACTGTGATGCCGGCTGCGCTCGTGAGCAGAAAAGGCGTCGTTGCGCAGTTGGCAATCGTATTGTTGATGAAATCCACGTTGTAATTGTTGGTGTACAACCCAGGCGTGCCCCATTCCTGCACCGAGAAATTCTTCCAGGTCAGGGGGGGATATAGTACTGCAAAGGGGCAAGTGGATGTCGGCAACCGTGGCAAGCTGAATTAATTGTCTTCCAGGCTTTCCTATCCCTTAGCTGGCACTCATTTAATCACCTTCTTCTTCATATGTGCAAAGCATTTTTCATATAAAAAATATGCTCTGAAAAGGCCACTTCTACTGATCCCCACAGCACCATGGACTAGGGGTCAACAAATTCAAATTTGTATTCCCTTTCACCACTTTTTGATGACGAGGACCTGATGACCTCTAAATGGGGCATCTTATTACAGCATGCATAGCAGGTATAAGAGAACAAAATTCGCATCCCTGAGGGTATATCCCTTGATATATATTCATTAGAAGAGCACCCCAGGGATTTTGGGTGCGCACCGAGGGATCGACGCCGAGCCAGATGCCGGGCCCGTAGCTGTTTATGGTGTTGTCGATGACGAGGACGTTGTTGACAAAGTCCGACTCCACCCACAGGTGCTCCGGTGACATCTGGATGCCGAAGCCCTTCAGATTAAACATGCGGTTGCCGGCTATGACGCCGTTGGACGACTTGCACAGGATTCCCCGGCCGCGCAGATTGCCGATCGTGTTGTTGACGAATGCAAAGCCGTTGCCGTTGTTGCTCGGCGAGCTCACCACGTCGTCCATGCGCAGCCGGTTCATGCTCGCCGGCCACTCGTCCAAGAAAACCTGTAAGCATGCAAACGCACTGAAGAACGCGCTTGCATCCCATGCATGACTAGAATTCATTGCAGCACGTCACGGCCTGCCCAGTGGGCGACAGCCGAACCATCGAGCTTTCTCTGTTAACCTCAGGTGCTCAGTTGCTGTGGACTGTGCCTTTGTGCAGCTTGCAGAAAGGCAAGAAAGGGGAGCTGGCTGTGCTGCTCTCAGACAGTTGCCGGCTAGCTATTCTCTGCTTGAGAGCAGGGCACCCAGCGCATCTCTCAGGGCACCGTTAGCATCAAATTATCAGATCCATTCTTGCCAGCAAAACCGCAGCAACCTTCTCCATGCACTTGCCCAGGGTATTTTCCAAGGCACGATTCCCAAGATAAATGGTTCGGCGTTTTGCTAAACAGGCAAAAACCAATGGATTGACCTCTAGAAGTACTTTGTGACCTCAAACCAAAGAAAACACACCTGCATGAAGTCGGCATCGTCGTACTTGATATCCCCAATCTTGCTGGTCTTGCCGACCACCTCTTTGGGCGCCTCGACCGAGTACATCTTGGTGATCTTGGCAGTGCCCAGCCGCTCTGAGTCCTGGTTGTAGAACGTCAGCAGGTCCCCCGGATTGAAGGTGTACTCCCTGTCCGAGGCTATTACCACGCCCTTTTTGCTCGGGTCAGTGGCCGCCACCAGATAGTAGAAGCCAGACGAGGCAATTGCGTCATCCCCTGCATAACATGAAGTGTTCTTTCAGCGGTTCAATCTCAAGGCTCAGGACTGCAGATTTGGGACGCGCAAGGCTTTAGGTGCTGGATCAAAGAGCGCAGAATGGGGGCGCTCCAAGGCTGACATGACTTTTTCACATGTGTGCAGTGTGGAAGCTATCTTGACCCAGCATCTTGTGATGCTCTCACTCTGAATTAACCCTGTCTCATGAGAGCATTTTGAAAGCCTTCAGCCCCACTTCCCCCTTACCCTGAACCAAGCTGCCTGGATCTCTCTCTTTCAGGCGACACCACCGAGCAATTGCAGGAGCATGCAGGAGGGTCAGAGGGATGCATGCTCTTCATGCCAGCAGCATAGACAGGTGGGTAATTGCTTGCAAACGATTCCCTATGCAGATATACGTCTTGCTGACTAGATTGTGTAAGGTTTATAATGTCTGCAGCTCTCGTCATGCATGCTCACCGCTGTTGACGATGTAGTTGTTCTTGACGAGGGTGCCGCTGTGAGAGCCCTTCATGTGGATGGCGTCCCAGGTAGTGGACAGCATAGGCAGCTTACCGTCCCGGCCCAGCGGCAGCGGGAAGGGCCGGATCTGAATGTTCCTGCACCAGATCAACACCCCCAGATTATTCTACTGAGCCCCTCACTCGCTTCACTGCAGGGGGTGTCATATCTACCTAGAAATTAGACACCAGAAGTTAAATCTAGTACCCCCTTTCCAGTGCATGCCTTTGCCAAGTGGCCAACACTGCACTGCTCCACCATTGCCATGATGTGCAGTCTTCTCAGTGTGTTCTGGCAGCTGCTGCCCAGACTCGTACAGCTCCCAGCGACAGCAGTGCAGTGGCAGATCACGAAATAGATGGACTTTTGCAATTTTCAAGAGTCTGCATGGTGTGAGCAAGTCAGGACAGATGCATGGAGGGGTGTGAGGGCGCACATGAAGGTGTTGTTCTGGCCAAAAGGCTCGTATACGCCGAAGCCGCCCGAGTGGTAGATCGTGAAATCTCTTGCCGTGGTGTTCTTCACCTTCTCCAATCGAAGCCCAACCGTGCCGCTCTGCCCGCGCGCCTGCAATCAGTCCAGTCAGCTATCAGAGAACACCATGTGATCCCTGATCTGGTCCATTGTAAAGAGCCGGAGAATGAAATCACCATTTCTGCCCGTGCACACCACTGTCTCGGCGAGTTTACTGGGCAACATTGTGACCCCCCACCAACTTTGTGATGTGTTTATCATCGTCGTTGCATGTGGGGCTCTGGCCACTCAGGCAGAGCAGCCTCACATGAGAGCACATATTTCCAATACACGGTGTCAAAACCAGGACAATGAGAGTCTCAATCCTGAATCGACTCTGATTGTCGATTGAGGTGCTCTGATATTCTTACCGTGAAGTAGTTTCCCACAGTGACGTTGGGAGTGACCATGCTGGCCTTGAACGAGTATCTCCTGTCCCCCAGCTTCTTGCGTCCATCGCTCTTGCGCACGATGACGTCCATGTACGGGTCCGGGGACTTGATTAGCAGCGTGTCATTGTAGAACAGGCTGACAGCTATCGGCTCGTACATCATGACCCTCTCCGCTGGGTACCCGTCATCGATCTGCGCACACACGCGCCAAACAATTCTGTCTCAAAACATCTGTACACCCCTGGCAAGTCTGGAAGTCCTCGTTGCATGCAGTGTGCTCTTAAGAACCTCTGCAACTCTGTGTCAACATGCTGCTGCACCTTGTTCCAATAGTTCTAGAGATCCAGTGCAACGCATCCACTCTTTGTCACCCATATGAGTGATCAAGATATGTGCAGAAGACCATAGGTGAGGCTTGGCTTGAAGTGAGTATAAGACTGCAACACTTCTACAGCATGCCGAAGTCCTAAAGACGCATACGACTTGACCGGTCTGCGCATGATGCTCTCCATGCAGGAAAGGACACTGATTCATTGATGCATTTGATATTTGCAGAGCGCTACCTCAACAGTGTATTCCAGCTCGTCCTCGTTGACACCCACAATGACGCCCTGAGCAAAGTCCAACTGGTCATTCGTGTACGTCTGCTCATAGGGACCATGCAAGTCCACGTTTGTGCAGTTCTCCAGCTGCACCCCGCTGTGTTGATAGTCCTGCAGAACAAAATCAGAGAAGTTTAAATTCAAGCCTGTGAAGTGACCTTGCTGAGATGCTACCCATTCCCTCCATGCAGCAGCCTTGGCATATAATGGCAAAAGTAATAAAGAGGCTTGCTGAGCATCAAGTATATTCAACGGGCATATGATCTATGTACAGTACATCCTACGATGCTAGCCAATCAACACAAGATGCCTGCATGAGCCTTCAGAAGTGGCGTGTGCAGGGAGCAGACCGTGAAATAGAAGAAGACCCCCGTGAAATCGATCTCAAAGGCATCCTCCCGCTCGTCGCCGCATCGCATGTAAAGGTGACATTGGTCCTGAACATTCGCCGTCACATGGTATGTCCCAGGCCCGATCCGGATGCCTGCAGCCAGGATGCATGCACACATACCTCAACCCCCGCTCCACATTGAGTGTCTCCCAACCAAAAGGCTGGCATGCATAATATGGCTTCTGTCCCTGCCGCAGATGCAATAAGGATTGGCACTTTGTGAGGAAGACATATTGTATTCCAAAAGTGGCAGAGTGCATGAATACTGTTTTCGCATACCTGATGCTTGTCATGCATTACTGTGCCTCACCTAGAGGTCAGACTGGCCTCAGGGTGCAGTGGATTATAAGATACAGGCAGGGGGAGCTGCAAAGGAGTGGAGGCTCGCCTGTAGCCTTGGTGTTAGCATGCGCGCGGGAGAAAAACTTGGCAAAGTCGTCCCCATCAATGTTGAAGCCCAGGGGCTTGTACTCTATCATGCCCTCCCCATCCGCGGCCTGGGCTGAGCTTTGAGAGCTGGCCAGCAGCCGCCTCCTGTTGGCACGAAAGTCCTGGCTTGCGCTGCTGTGCGCCAGCCGCGTGTCAGCTATTGTGCTGGCAGGCCATTGCAAGTGCTGAAATTCCTCCGCCCCTGGCCTGCGCACTGCTGTGCCCTCCTGCAGAGAGGGCCAGCGACGTCACATCAGTACATCCTAACGTGCCATCGAGGAGACGTTGAAAAAGATGCCCTGCTGCCACGTTCAGGCTCACCAAGCCAGCCCATCCTGGCCTCCACAGATTTAAACGTGAGGCTGTAACGGCACCAAGCTTGAGTGCAAGGAAATGGATGCTGCCAATGATCGCATTAGAACTGTGACACTGGTACCATTTGGCATGTTTATGACCAAAGTCGCAGGCTCGACTTCGGCACGTAGCTGGAGCTGCTGCTAGTCACTCGTTGAGTCATAGACTAAATTGAATTAACCATTGCTCGTGCAAGAGTGTACTGCCACGAAAAGGATGCAAGCATCCCCATCAGCACATAAGAGCCATAAGAGCAGTTCAGGCCTTAGTATCAAGCCTATTGAACGTCCGGAGCTGCCTTTCTCTCGGGTAAGTGTTCAATCACGCACTTGGGCTTGGACTCCCTCCCAATCGCTTAGAAGGAGGCAGGCGACCACTAGTAGCTTTCTGCTGACCATCGCGTCACGCTGTTCGCGTCCATAGTCTGCTACATCACCTGCGAAGAAGCTTCCTCCTGACGTGAAGCGACCTATGGTTGCTCTGGCTGGTAAGGAGTGCTCACTGGCCACAATTCCGCACGATGGGGCTAGCAAGTGCAGTCTTGAAGAAACACAATGTCGTAGCAGATCTCATCAATTACCGAGATCACTACCGCAGTGATCTCAGTCACCTGCGGGGAAGTTCGAGTCGTGGCGCGTGTTCTTGACGTTCCCTCCTTCCGTTGTGGTTCGCCAGCTTCGTTTGACAATCGTCTCAATGTTATACGAAGAAACCTCTTTGCGCAGTATTGTTCGTGGGAACAGCATCGTTGTTTTTCTTTCCACTGCTCAATCCGTCCGTTTTCTGCTGCTTTTCCATCGGACAGATCGGTGGGTTTACTAGGTGGCCAGCAAAGTGCTGTGCCTCTCGACACTATTTCAAAGGAGGCAAACTTGCAGCAAAACATTGCAAAATTCCATAACAACTAAAGGGTCACAACCCGGTTGGTGATAGTGGGGCCATAGTCTGTCTGAGCGAGGTATGCTCTCGATGCCTACCTGCAAGCTTTGCCCTTACGAAGGATCATGTGCTACATTGCTTCACTGCTATCGGCATTCGTGCGGTTAGATGCGATCTTTTTGTATCTCTCAACTGGGCAACCTAGTACACGAGCGGAAAGAACTGCAGTGTGAGGATGACTGTGTGCAGGCTGGTCACGCATGACATCATTTGCGTGAGGCCACAACTGCGTCAATGGTAAACCTCTGACTTCCAAACACAGTCCTTCACATCGTGCAAGAACGGTGTCTTGCATTGTCTTAGACCATGGGGCACCTCCTCGCTGCTGCTTGGATTCCGAAATGCTTTTGTCACGCACTGGCTCTGCGCACCGCGCGACAGAACGCATAAAGAGCGCCGCCAAATGCTTGCAGCGGTCTGCGCAGGGCACATGTCTGCGCCAGTGCGCCAGGCGCGGCGCGTTTGTGCTGGTATGCACGTTACTGCTGCTGCCGAGCATAGTGCCAACACCGGTAGTTGACGCGAAACGGCGCGCGGCGCACACAAAGCACCATGGCGGCGCGGCGGCGGCTGCGGCCGGGTCGGTGGGGGGCGAGGAGGCTTGGGACCCCCAGCAGACTGGGGGGTTCCTGGAGGGGGATGACGATGGCACCACAGCTGTGCCGCTAGAGGCTGCCGAGCAGCACTTCCACCTGATGCCCTCCAGGTAATTATAGAAAAGCTGAGCTTGCTTCCTGGGCTTGGCAGACACGGCTACATAATTTTCCTTGTTGCATGGGCAGTGCCCATTGGGCACCCTGTAGGTTGGTTTAAGTACCGTTGGTGCAAAAGGAAGGCTCAGAAGGGCAGTTCAGTTTTGCCCACCACCATCAGGCCGAGTGCTGCAGATTTGATGCATCTGTCTTTCCTTCCTGCTCAGCGAGGCAGGAGGTGTGATAACAGCAAGCGCGCTGATTCTCCAGGTTTTCACGCACCAACACTTCGATTTGAAACCATCATTCATCCCAAAAAATGAGTCCAGGTGGCGCATTTATGTGCAGGCCAGAGGTGGAGGACGAGGATGAGGATGAGGCAGAGGTGGGGTTGTTGGGGGAGGTGGTCAGCCTACCAGCCGCCAAGAAGGTGGTGCCCAAAGGGTCGCTGCACCCGCGCGGAAAGACCGGCCTGCCGCACTGCACCCCCGACGCCATGGGCCTGGTGCGGGGCAATGCTTTGCTTCACCCTTTTGGGTGAACTGTATTCATGCAAAGCAGCCATTCCAGGAGGCGACCCGGCCAACTGATGTTCACCTCCTTGCATGGAAGAAGTATTGCATGCAAGGAGGAGTACACAGTGCTGCAATGGGAAAGTTGCCTGAAGGGTCAGACAGCAGAGGCATTTGCACACCTTTCAAGGCGGCTGATTAGGTTGCATGCAGGGTCCTGTCCGTTGCAAGGCGCCATCGAGCAAATGGTGCTTGGGCAGCAGTGATGGCATATTGGCGGTGGTGCTGTGCTTGTAGTGCGTGGGCTTTTTGGGCCAGGCCTTCAGAACACCAATGTAGCTCCCAGCAGCAAGTGGAACAATTTACTAAAAATGCAATTTTTTATTCTTCTGAAATTCCTGTGTGTACTTGAGTGCAGGTGCCAAATGTGACAGGGAGCTGGGTGGACCACCCAAATCCGGAGCACATCGGCTTGTATGATCCGCGCGGCGGCTGCCCCGAGTGGGCCGAGGACTTCAACTGCCTGAGGCCCTACCCGCCCGCGCTGCCCAATCCAGACCTCGCCGCCCGCGAGTTCCGCAAGGCGCGCGCCTCTGAAACCCCCAACATTGAATTCCCAAGAGTTGTATATTCCCACCATAGAATGATGTTATTGTCCCTATCAACATCCACTGGAGACCTTTGCACTTGGGTGCTGCCCTCCTGCATGTGAAGGAGAGGGAAGGAACAATAACAATCGTGGCGGCTATATGTAGATTGGGGCATTTGTCCAACTTATTCTGGGATTTTTATGTGCTTCACGATAGTAAAAGGCGGGTATTTCTTGTTCCAAACAGGTGTTTTTGGCGGATCAGTGCCAGCTGCGGCAGTTTGATGCAAACGCCTTCCAGACCTGCTTCGCCGGCCGGCGCCTCTTCCTCATCGGTGCGCGGTCCTTGCCTGTTCCTCTTGTCCCGGCCCTCTTGTGCTTGTTGTCCTGCAGCATGCTCCATTGGAACTGTTGAAATGTTTATTTTGTGCGCATCTGCCAGAGACTCTCTACATATATTTTCTACAATATGGCACTAGCATCGCCACCCTTTGGCCCATGGCGTGCACTTTTGAGGAAAAGCTTGCAGATCGCCCAAGCATGCTGGCTGACAGCCTTGCAGCGCGTGCATGCCCCTTGCATGGCAGCATGGACAACTTAGAATGGCAGCACGTAATCTCATGTCATGCGATTACTGCGCAGGTGACAGCCTGATGCGGCAGCAGTTTGCCTCGCTGGCGTGCCTGCTGAAGGGGGTGAGCGCCTCGGGCAAGAGCGCGCGATGGGACCTGTCGGACATCAAGCTGCAGGGAGACTATCTGCACGCCTGGGGCGACCGCACAACGTCTGTGTCCAAGCAATTCGTCGGCGAGTTCACCCTCAACAACGGCGCGCAGGTCCGCCCCTTGCCTCAGCAGCTTCAGGAGCTTCATATTTGTCATGACCATGCGTTCATCCCTCTGAGCCCCAAGCAGTTCTTGGCAATGACCCTTAGATTAGGGCTCTGTGGCATTCTGCATTAGCGAGCTTTGCATGCTTCGTCTCTCCTGTGGGATTTGCATCCAAGGGTGGGGTTTACATGCGTGTTTGGCTCCATGGAAGCCTGAAGAGCCGGCCACTGCTCTTCAGCAGCGAGCGTGGGCCACGTGAGCCACTTTGTCACCAGCCTCATTTCAGCGCCAATCATACACATACACCTCACAGATGTGGGAAATCAGTCGGTATTCAAAATTGCATCTCCTTACATGCTGCAGGTGATCATCCGCTCGTTCGGCACATACCAGGCGCAGTTGTGGGACGACATTTTCGCCGAGTTTGCGCCAATCACTGAGAATGACGTCATCCTGGTGAATTTCGGCGCCTGGTACCCGCGCTTCAAGATTAGTGAGCCCCACCTGCCCTGGCAGGAGTGGCAGAACGCCATGACCGAGCTCTTTACCCAGAAGCTCGCCACCACACCCGCTCAGGTGTTGCTGCGTGCCTTCTTGAGCCTGACCTGTGCAATCCCCATATATCCCGTACCCAATCTTGGACCCGTCGAGTGATAGAGAGCATATAGTTGTGGCGTTATATGTGCTTTTGTCATCGTGGACCTAGTGTTATTGTCCTTATAGCGCACCACAGACCAGTGGCATGCAAGAAGGTTGGTGTTTGTTGCCTTTTGGTTACCTCTGGTTACCAAGATATGCCTTAAGAAGGGTTAGCACCCAGGATAAAAGCGGAGTCCCGCAGAGCAGTTCTTTGTTGCATTGGTAGGTGAGCAAGTTGCTGAAAGTGATGTGGCATAATAAACAGGTGGTATGGAAGGACTATTCCCCCAGCCACTTCTGCGGCGCCACAGGCACATTCAATGGCATCGATGAGTCACTGCCGGGCGTCCCGCCGCGCACCAAGTGCGAGCCGGCCTCCGTGGGAGAGTACTGGTGAGGCCTCGGGTCCCTTGTCTGTCGACACCCGCTTGTTACATGGATGTACATCCTGTTGTCTGCTCATGATTGCCTGATGGCAATCAGATGTCTGATGTTTTCTGATGTCCTCCCAGAGCACGATTGTTTCTGACTCCAATCCGTATGTATTCAATCCTCAGTCCCAGACAACTCCCAGCCAGACAATAGTCCCAGGATTAGCCATGTCAGAATGTGCAGCAGAAGTCTCAGAGCGCTCCAAAAAAGGTTCTTGAAATTCAAAGATCAGTAATTTTCAAATTTAAATTTGCAGGTACGGCGACTGGACGCGCACGTTCCTGAACACGACCTGCGGCGGGCCGTGCGCGAAGATTCGGGTGTTGCCGATCTTTGACCTGTCGCTGCCGCGCTTTGACAGCCACCACGGAAGCTTCGGCCGCGGCCGATTCGATGACAAGGCGACCGATTGCCGCCACTTCTGCAACAATGTTGTCGACGTCTGGAACACAGTCTTCTTCAATATGATCTGCTCCTAAATTGTTAAGAGTCAGACACAGATATTTCTTTGTGTGTGAGGTAAATCAGAACCCTTATGCAGACGCCAGAGGAGATGCTCTCATGCAGACAGGAAGATTACATACAGATGACTGAGAGCTGCATAATCAGCCAGGCATTGTAACAATTGGAGGATTGCACATGCTCTTAGAAATTGAATGAAGTGCATTGTGATGATACTGCTCTCTGGAATGAAGACACTGTTGTTGCTTGATAAAGCCGCTGATTGACACGTTTTTACTAATGATTTGATGGTGCAAAATAAAACTCACTGAAGGCCTTGCAAGTATTTGTCATGATGACAGATTACCACACCGATGCTGGCTAGTTCAAATGCTTGAAATGTCATTTAATGGTATCTGCACGGCAGCTTGATAGGAGATCTGAGGCTTGCACGGCATGCAAAAGCTCGCTTTACACGTGCAGAAGCCACTTCTGGCGAAGAATACGAATAAATGACCGTAATAATGAAAATGGAAGCTTCCTCTGAAAATAAGAAGACAACACTCCCACTCAGCAGATGGCAGCTACAGTATATGGCAAGCAATTAAAGCGCAATTAGCTTGTGGTTGTTTGATCGGATTCCAACTCGCTTTCTGCTCCAGCAGCTGCTAGCAAGCTCACCCGGCATTCTCTAATTCAATGTGTTGGACTGGTGTGTGCTTCAGGGGCTTTCAATGGGTTCGCAGCGCCGATCACTCGCCGGCAGCAAGCTCTCAGGCTTAAATTCACTTGTGTGTACACTGGAAATTGACGGGTGCAACATTCGTCCGGGACCCCATTGGAAAATCATGGTTCCCTTGATCAATTTTGCCAGTGGTTCACATCATTTCGTCCTCGCTTGTCCAAGACTTCTCATTCCAACTTTTTTAAAACACATCATTCGAGGTTGGCGTGTGCATGACACCATTCATGCAGGGCTAGACAGCCTGGCGTCATGCAGCCAAGCCTGATAGCTAGAAACAAAATCAGATGCACGTCAAAAGTGCATCTGCTTTACGGTCTCCCTCACCTTACTTCTTGTAGCAGACGGCAGCGTTGTGCCGGTCTTGCTCCTGGCATTTGCGGCTTCCATTCAGCCCTTCTTCTAGGCTTCAGCAGCCGCCACACGCCTGGTCAGCCAACTATCTCCCACCCAGGCCCCCTTTACTCCAGGCCTTGAACACACCTCAAATCCTCCGCATGCTGCATGGCTGGCAGGAGCTTGCCGCTGGATTCGGCCTCAGCCAAAGTGGCTTGATAACACCAAAGCAGCTCAAACGGTGAGCCAACCGCTGGTTGACAGGACGTTGCATCAGCTTGCCTAAACACCTCGGCACTTTTGGCATGCAGCACATGACTGGCCCTTATGGCATGGAGACGTCTGCAGGACGCCGGTCATTAGACCGGCTCAGGCCAGGCTGCCGACGGCTCCAAGGGAGACGGTGCGAGCAGGGGACGTGGTGAGGGGTTCGCTGGAGGGGGTGAGCGTGCGCAGCAGGTCGGGGCCGAGGGAGGCAATGCCGCCGCGTAGGTTCAGGGGGGACCCCGGGGAACCCCCCGCGGTGGCCGCCGGGGCGGCTGACGGCGACGGCCCGGCCGCTGAGCCGGCGCGGCGCAGCATCGACGCATCGTGCTGCTGCGCCGTGGGGCTGGACGTCAGCTGCAGGAGCTGCGCCTGCGCATCCGATTAGCACAGTGCATCCGATTAGCACAGTAAGATCGTGCACGCAATCCAGGATCTCAGTGGGACTGCGGAAAGAGCATGCCGACAAGGGCGCAGACCGGTTATCCACTGCACATGCCAGGCTCTTTTCGACTTCACGTCTGCCGTAAACCCCCTCAAGTCCTTACCAGAATATAGCAGCCGTGGAGACGTTGAGAAGCTGGCACTGTGGACTCACATGTGCCCTCTGCAGATTGGGGGATCACAACAAGCGCATGTCATCGATGAAGCAAGCAAACCCCAGCTCTGTCACCCTGAGACAGAGGCAATTGCTTTCCGCTGGAAGACAACTACGCAATTCATTGTATCAAAGTCGCGGCGTGCACCTTGGTGGCGGACAGCTGCTGAGTCAGCTCCATGTGGTCCTGCGGCGAGCGTCGGCGGTGCAGCTGGTCCGCGCACTCCACCGCTGCACGGAACTGCCCCGCGCTCGGATTGTCGTAGCCTGCACGCCACCAACAGCACAGGACCGTCAGCCACCAGATTTGCCTTGGTTGCGGAGAACCCATTCACACCTGCCAGCAGTGCCAATGTATGCAGCTGTGCCTATCTGAGGAGGTGACAATGAGCATGAGGAGCATCATCATCAAAAGGATGACCCGGCCCAGTCACCGGATGGCAAGTCAATTCCCAGTGCCAGGCTGGATTGAATCAGGCAATAGAGTAGCGGACACTGTGAGGCTTTGTAGAACTCATGACCCCCTGCTACAATCTCTTCACACTGCCATTTCGCTCACTTGAAGGGATGATAATCTGAGCAAGGGGAGAGGGGACCTGTGCGCATTGCCAAGGAGGAGGGTAGAAGCCCTGTTGGAGGGCTAAGTGCCTGCAGTCGACCTATTTACCAAGGGAAAATGTAAGAGAAAGTAAGTCTTCACCTGTGAGGAGTGCCAGGGAGGAGGGCCAGAAGGGCCAGGCCCCGGCTGCGCGGCGCGCGGAGGTGAGCACGCCGGCCGCGACCAGCGAGGGGCGGAACTCCAGGAAACCGCCAGCGTACACCGCCTCCGCCATCATCTGCAGCGCCTCCCCTGCCGTCCGCTCCAGCGCTGCCGAATCCTACGCGCAAATTCTGCCTTTCAGCATTGCTCTTTGGGTAAAAGATGACCTGCTTCCATATGGGGCACAACTAGTAGTTCAGCAATCTTCAGACAAATGGCTACTGCCCCATCCAAGCTTCGAGGTAGGTTCCCAGCAAACATTGGGTGCCACATATGGGACGATCAAGGAAGAGGCAAATCGTGACAGTGATTGAACCAAGAAAACGGCATCCATTGGGTAAGGCAGGAGCTCTGCAAGATTGCAAATAGAAGGGCCGTGCCTGGAAGTCGCAGCCAAGGCGCTCCATGTAGAGGTGCAGGATGCGCAGCGCAGAGATGGCGCCTGTGTCGCCGCCCAGCACGGATGCCAGGCGTGCCACCGTGTCGGCCAGCGCGCCCGGGGGACACCCGGCCGCCCGCTCAACATCCTCCTCCGCCGGCTCAGCCCGCTCGCCTGAAGTCACCACAGTTTATTGTGAGCCACTTGCATCACTGCAGATTTCCTGCCGAGACGCCGCGCCAAAGGTGCGCAATCACCAGGGAAGCGCTTCTGCTATATCACACTCCAACAGGGATGACATAACGTATCCCCAAAACACGAGAAAGAGAACAAAAAGAGGAAATGCTGCAATCAATACTGACCAAGGAAACGGCGGGAGCTCTGCATGATGATAGATGTCAGTGCAGAGAGACCTTCGCAATGTGTGGGTGCCATGACTGCATCACATGCGCTGAAGTCAAGAGGTGGGCACCTGAAGCATGTCAGACGTCCCCGGACGGCAAACAGAACAAGCGAGTTGTGGGGCAGCACCTTGCTTGGCGGAAATGAGGGCGATGGCGCCGAGGACGGGGGGCGAGAGGGTGTCGCGGTGCAGGCCCATGCGGGAGAGGCGGTCGAGCAGCTGGACGCTGTCGTGGATACACTCCTCGTGCAGGCCAAGGGCGCGGCCGAGCGCCACCAGCCGGGCCACCGCCTCGCGCCTCTTGGCGCCGCCGTCATCCTCCACCACCGGCTTGCCCCCCAGCGGGTGGCTCTCCTCAAACTCCTGCGCGTTCAATTCTCATGATGACTTTTCTTTTGTTTTCTTTTTCTTTGCCGATGCTGAAACAATCAGGGTGCGGCGCGGGCTGTTTCAAAAGGTTCAGCTAGAACGCTCTAGCATCAGAGAGAGCATTGGCCATCCGGCCGCTGTTTCTTGGGCTGCTCTTGTGTTGAAGGCAGGCGTGTGATGGGGATTGGACTTTTGGAACAAGGGGCTTTGTCCCATGGCACATTGAGCAGCCGACGGCTGAAGCATGCACCAAAAAGGTCATGAGGAAGCACAATCCAACAAGTCGGTTGCAAAACGTACCAAAGAGCCCACTCTGTCTTCAGCTTAAGCACAAATCACACGACTCGGATTGAAAGACACGGCTCAGGCACATAATGCGTTCGAAGCAGTTTGGCACTGCCAATTCGAGGAGTTCAAGTCACCTTGACGGCCAAAAAGGCCTTGGCGCATCGCTGTGCGCAGGCGGCCTCGTCAGAGCAGAGCAGCTCGGTGGGCAGCTTGCGCTGCGCGGCTGTGGCCAGGGGCGCCACCAACGCGTCAACCTCCTCGCTCTCGATCCACCCCGTGCTGCCGCCCATCTCAAGCTCCACCCGCACCCCCTGCACCACGCCAACACTCTTTTGTTCAACACCAATGCAGAACACTTTTTCAGTACCGTTATTCATAGTTGGAGGTCGTCAACTTCCTTGTAGCATCATGTAACGCCCAACTCATGCTTTTGTGCTCCTGCCGCCGGACATACATTTTCGTCTTAGCTCCTCCGCTGGGTGCTCATGCGCGCAGTGAATGCCATGTGCCCCAAGATTGCTTTTCCTGGACATGTCTATCGGCGCTATAATATGGAAGCCTTGCCCCCCATGGAACATCTGTCAATCAGCACAGGAGCGGATAAATTTTGGCACTGAGGGAGGAGGGAGGAGCGGTCACCTGGGAGTTGACGGTGGCGGCGGCTGGGAAGTGGAGCGCGTCCATGAGGGCGTTGACTGCATCTGCAATGGCGCCCGGCGGCGCCTCGCAGCGGCCGATCTTGCCGCGCAGCAGCAGCAGCGCGCATGACTCGCCCAACGCTTGGCCCGCAAACCCGTTCTTGCTCACCTTCAGCCTGCACAGGCGCCAATGCATCAGCCCAGTGGTTGACATTGCTAAACCTTGCACAAATGGCACTGGGGTCGGCCACTCCCTCATCTGGACTTATGATGAACAGGTTGTCGCGTTCTTGCCCTTGCATGATGTGCTGTGGTATCAGCCTGTTCCTCAATTGGGTTCAGAGACGAACAGCAAGTCACCAACAGCAAGCTGTGGTGATATGTTGATCTTGTCTTGGGGTCCAAACTTTGCCATTACGAAGACTGTGCGAATTGCAATTTTAGAAAGCACTACTGGAACGACACAGATGCTCCTGCCCCGCGCCTTTCAGGGCCTGCATGGTTGATGCACCATATGGGAACTCTCGGCAATGCAGTGCTGTACACAAGAGCGCCAGCAGACATGACCAAAATCTGGAAGCCTGAGTCATACAACATGGGGACAAGGCTGTCTGCTGCCTCATCATATCAACCATGTCCTCCAGCAATTTTCCACAGCACAGCAGTGCTGGAACACCCATAGGATACACCAGGTAGATGGTCTGACCATGTATAGATGAAGGTAGTCACAACTGTTACAGGGGTACACAAAAAGAGCCATACCTGAGGTCCTGCAGCCACTGCAGCACAGCGAGGATGGCGGTGCCGACTGTGAAGGCAATGCAGGTCAGGTCCGACTTGCCCTGGGGCATCATCCTGCGCAAAGGCATCAGAATCAGTGTCACTTCCAACGCCACGGCTTCAATGCTTCTGCTCTTCATAGTCACTGCCAAGCAGTACCAGTTCAAGGGCATTCATCCATTCATGTGCTGGACAAAACGCACTAAGTGTGCTCAATGCCTGGGACTCCGACAATTCCCTTTGCCCATTGCACAGAGAGGACACCAGATAACATCCACTGAAAACATGGAACTCTTCGGGTGTGGCATGCTGATGTGCTCAGGTGACTCCCACATGCAATGAGCAAAGAGGATTGGTGGTCTCCAAACATTCCGGACAATGGTCCACCATGTACAGAGGATCACCATGTTTAATAAACAGCATCATTACAGGCTCCTCTCGTACAGTGTCCTTACTGACAATGGCGGGCAATGGCAGGTTTGCAGAGGCGGCGTCGCACCTGAGCTGGCCCTGGCGGGTGGCGGCCTGGAAGATTTGGGCGGCCTTGAGCTGCGCGGACAGCACCCCCGATCGCGTCAGCGCCTCTATCACCACGTTGTACACTCCCACATCCGGCCGGTGGCCCTGCCCCTGCATCTCATCCAGCGCCTGCGAAAGAAAACAACACCATAAATATCTTCCAATGCATTAGTCACGATTTTTGAAGAGAAATTTAGGCAGAGCGAGGCTCCTTTTTCTGAGGCTTCATGGAAGCACAAGCCTTACGCGAGCAGGAGCAACGGCCCTTCCATGGACCAGGGGCCGAGAGTGACCGCCAATGACCGCCCAACCACATGCTTGATCACCATCCTGTCGGAGTGAATGCCTTGGTGCACGGCAATTGACCCAGGCTCAAGAGGCAATAGTTCAAAGGATCTGGAGGATCTAACATCGCCCTCCACTGTCATCTTGTCGGAGCCTGGTGTCAGAAGTTCCGGACTCTCTAAACCAATGCCTCCGCCACTATGTTCCAGCATCTCGTGGAACATTTGCTGGTGTTTCCTTCTTGATCTGGTTTGCCAAGATCTGCCCATTCGCATTGTAATTATCCAAAGACCTATCGCCTAATCAGCATGATGAAAAACTCTAAAAGAGTGCGTGGCGGTCACCTGGAGTGCGCGGCACCACTGGTTGCCGCGGTCGAATGCTGAGATGAGGATGGCGTACGACACCGCATCCGGCTTGCACCCGCACGATGGCATCTGCTCAAACACATCCTGCGCCGCCTTCCACTGACCCCCTGCGCACAGCGAAACTCTTCTCGCTCCCACCCACGGCCCGCTCTCCAAGCACCTCCGCAGCATCCACCCCTATTCCACGGAGCCAAAACCAGCTGCCATGATCTTTGGCAGGCCACAGCTGCGGCGTGTTCCCGCCGAGTAGCGCTATGCAATTTGCTCAAGCATTGCCTTTAACATACAGCATTTCTCAGAGCGTGTTGGGGACCAGAAATCAATTGAGTAGACTGCTGAGAGGGGGGGGTATAGCTCCTTTCCTCTCTGAAAGTCCAGGACGCCCCCAGGGAAGGAGATTCTGTGGTTTACTAGTTTACAGATTACCAGGGAGCGGGGGCCGCACCCTGGGCACATGCGGAGAGGAGTGCGTTGAAGGTGACGGTGTTGGGCTTGCAGTTATCGCGGTGCATCTCGTCCAGCAGCTCCAGCGCCAGCTGCCACCGCCCGGCCTTCTCGCACGCGCTGATCAGGCTGCTGTACGTTATCACGTTGCGCTCGCAGCCCCGCCGCACCATGTCCTGGAATATCCGCAGCGCCTCCTCAATCTGCGCACAGGAGAGCCGCCGTCAGAGACAGTGTAATAAGAGAAGCATGACAGTTGCACACAAAATGAGACTTTCCTCCAATGCCGTGTTACACCATCGCTGTTTTCTCTGCTGCCACCTCCGAACACAAACGCCCCTCTGAAGGCAAATGACATTAGCACAGGCTGGGAGGGAATTCGCCAGAACTTTCTCATCGCAATAGCTCTTGAAGCCCCCCAGCTGTGCACATGCCTCCATCCAGCCGGACCGTGTGCACATGGCTTCGAATATATTGCCAAGACCCAGTGCGGCACAATTCTGCTGACCCCAGGCGGCCGTGGCAAAGAGGGACATGGACTGACAGAGGGAATGATCGCACGAGCGCGCACCTTGCCAGTCTTGCCGTAGGCTGAGATGAGGGCGGTGTAGGTGGTGGCGGTGGGCTGCGCGCCGTCGGCCAGCATGCGCTCGTACACGCGCAGCGCATGCTCCGGCTGCCCGCTACGGTTGCATGCGCTTAATATCGTGTTGTATGTGCGCACCTCCGGCTTGGTGCCCTGCATGCAGCCAACACATGTTTGTCAAATCATCACTTTACCTCCAACACCCGCACATGCAGCCAATTGACCCACTGATTGCCCTGTATATTGCCTAAAAGTAACGGAAAAACAGCCACGGCTTGCCCTAGGTCGAGGTTAAAAGTGTAAAAACTATGCCGTGCATTCTTGCGGAAAGCAGGCGCATCTTTGCATGTTGCATTGATGCAAGGGCAGCCTCATGCAAGCAGGCCGAGTCGGAATATAAGAGGATTGACAGAAGGGGCGTGTGCAGGGGTGTGAGAAATACGGACCTGGTCCTCGAGGGCGTCCAGGACCTGGACGGCCTCCTGCCAATTGCCCATCTTGCCGTGGATGTCGATGAGGATGTTGTAGGTCACCAGGTTGGGCGTGCACCCCTCGCGCAGCAACTGCCCATACACATCCAACGCCAGCTCCAACTCATTCGCCTGTTTCAGTTTAAACGCACATTGAAAATCTTGCACTTTTCAGGTGCTTCTGATGGGCAAACGCCTGCATGCAGAGCTCTTCTGCTTCAGCAACGCATCACAGGTCTCACACACTCCAGCCCTTAAAGCATGCCTGGGGAAGACTTCATTTAGCAATATGTCTGCTGGCGCCATTACAAGGAGGCAAGACTGTGGTGCTGTGGGCCACCGCACGTGCTAAGATGATCTGCTATCTGTCCTCACTGTCTGACATACGCCACTGGTACAGGCAAGCTTGGAGATCCAGGGTCCACCTTGATGCAGACGTTCATGAGGGCGGAGTAGGTGTGCACGTTGCACACGACGCCGTGGCCGCGCATCTCCGCAACGAGTTCCAGCGCCTTGCGCAGCTGCTGGTGGCTTCCACACTGCGAGATGATCGTCGTGTAGGTGTACACGTCGCACAGGTGCGCCAGCTCGTGGTTGTCCGGGAGGGAACGCAGCCAGTCGAACAGCTCTGACGCTCTGCAGCGCGCAAAGCATGCACCCTTGCATTCAATCCCATCTTCACCATATTAAGGCATGTCAATAAGCGGATGCTGCTGGGAACAACCCCTAACTGGCACCAATGTTGGAGGTGGTGCGCTGTCTTGCCATCTGGGGCAAGGTGCCAAAACAAATTGCAGAAACCAACCCCGCTGCTGGTTACACTCTGATGGAATTGCTCTGCGCCACAGGCCGCTCACCGCCTCCCGAGAGGTCTCTCACCAAATCATGGTAAATTAAGCATGCAATCTGTTGCCAGCTGAAGATTGATTGGAGCTGTCCACCTTGCTTGATGCATCGCCAGGCACCTTGCCACATCCAGACATCCCTCCTGGAAGGGGCAATTGGTGACGAACGAAGGCCAAGGGCATTGAGGAGGTTTTTGCATGTGCACGCACCTGTTGGACAGGCCGACCTTGTGCAGCTCCTTCAGCAGGGCCGCAAGAGCGCGCGAGTCGAGGTAGAACAGCCCGCGGCTGACGGCCGCCACGGCCGACTCCTCGGGTGGCAGGCTGCGCACGATGCGCAGCAGGTCTTCTACTGTCATGTCGCTGAAAGGCACCGCCTCGGCGCCTTCGCCCAGCTTCTGGCCGCGGCCTACCTTGGTCACCTGCTGCCATAGCTTCCTGTAGCCCTGCCCCCGCTCCGGCTCCCCCCGGCCTCCCGGTCCTCCCGGACCCCCCTGCATGCGCGCGCGGCTAATAAAAATTCTTCTCTTGCTGTTGGCCCCATGCATGGATGGCTCTGGGGAGACCAGCGTGCTCGCTTGCTCCCAAGCATCCGAGATGAAAGCTACTGAGTATAGAAAAATGGGGACATGTGGGCTGGAAGGTATTACCACGCCTGGAGCACGCATAAAACACCTCTGCAAGGACACAGCACCAACCTGGCTAGGTCTCTAGTGACAACGGTGCACGCTTAATATTAGACCATAATAATAAGAGGGAACCTCAAAACACGCTTTGTAATCCAAACGCATGCATGTGGCGCCCCTTTGGAGTACGATGCTGTGTACATGCACCAACCTGAGCAGCCACGCCATCCAGTGCCAGACTCACCGGTGCCAATCCACGTCCTCTTCCAGGCCCATAGCCCCCTGGCATGGCGTCCCCGCGCCCACCCATCCGTCCTGGGAAGCCGAGCAGCTCCCCACTGCCACGGTTGTTCAGCTGCTGACCTCTCTGAGGGTAGCCTGCCTGCTCCAAACCCCGGCTGTGTGCCCTCTGCAGTCTCCCGCTCACATCGCTGCCGTCCATCGATCCACTAAATGTCTTGCCTAGGCTGAGATTGGACAGCGTCTTTTGCAGGCCGCAGTCCTCCTCGAAGCGATCGTGATGCCCGGCTGGGGAAGCGTGCTGCTCATCCTGGCCATAGTAAGATCCAGGTGCGCCATCCCTGCCGGATCCAAAAGACCCTTCGCCCCTCTGAAGCCCCCCTCTGGATCTGGGCGTCCAACCAGGGCTGCGGCCCACCGAGTTCCCATGCGTGCCGTAGTACTCCCTCCTGGGGCTGCGCATCTCTGGTTCCATGGCTCGCCCTGGGCAGTCGGGACGCTCCCGAGTTGCTGATGCTACCAAAAGATTGCTGCTGAGCTAGTTTGCAGCGCCCGTCTGCATAAACCCCACCGCAGAGACAGCCCTTTACCCTTTCTACACTCCACTAATCGACCGCTGATCAAGCGCTGCCCGGGGATCGCATCAGCAACGGCCCTGCTGTGACCCTGCTCCGCTCATCTTCCGGATTACAACCCCCTATCGGAAGAGGATCGGGGCTGTTTGATGCCACCGTCGAGTGCATCAGATGAATGGTAGCATCTCTGGGTCCCCACGCCTCTTGAACGACGGGCGCAGACGTCCAAAACGGGGGGACCAAAGCCGAGGGGACCCCTCTTGTAATCTTGACCTTTTTTTGCCTTTCGTGGACAGTTCCTATACACTTCCATTTCTGCAATTGCCAAGAGATGGTCTTCCCTGCTGCCGCTCTGACTTGCGGGGTATCTTGCGCTGCGCAGCCGAGATCAGCAGGCCGGCAGACACTCGGGCTAGCCCAGCCCAGGCAGGTCGGCCGTGGTGCTGCAGGCAGCAACGGAGCCTCCGTCGCTGATCTCGCACGCGATAACGGTGCCATCAACGGTTCATTGAACGGGGTCCACAGCGAAGGCGTGGCCCACATTGCTCTGAGCGGTAGGTTCAGTACTAGCACGTGTGTCTAAAAGGAAGCTGTTGGGGTTATCACGTCAGACATCAATTGGCAAGTCGCGCTGTTGATCAGTTCAGTCAATAAAAAGTCTGTGCTGTGCTCCTGTGCAGATTCTCCAACAGAGAAAGGTGCCTCTGTTTCTCGGATCAACTACATCCCACGCTCAAGGTGGCCAAAAGGAATCCCTCCTGTAATGGGCGCGCATCTAATGCCTTCTGGCGAGGTTGCTCCTGTGTCTACTTCGAAAGGTAATCCCAATTCAGGATCTTTCTCTTTACACACCTCAGGATATCGGTTTGGCGACCATCTGAATAATGGCTTGGAAACCCTTCACACTGCTCGGCTGTATGGCTGGTGGGACCATCCAATCGCAGATGAAACAACATCTGCCAATCACTAGAAGTGTGGGGTTTGGGGGGAGTGCTCATAGAGCCTAAAAATTGATGCAGGTGCTGGGCTTGGCGGAATTCCACACAAGTTCTTCTACCCCGATGAGAAGGACGACTATGCAGTGCTCCAGTTTGGGAGCCCAGCAGCAGTCGGATCAGGCTTGGCCACATACGTGCAGGAGGCCTCAGCAGCAGCGATCAAGGTGCAGATCCCTTGCAATTCTACACAGCTCAGCTTCGTTTTGGGATTGCGCCACCGTTGCTTTTGCATGCAAGCGCATGCAGTGCTCACACAGAGCTCTGAGATATTTATTTGACTGGTCTGCATTGCTCTGTTGCAGGAGAGGGGAGCTTTCACACTGGTCCTCTCAGGTGGCTCGCTGTTCAAGGCGCTATCACCACTGATCGGCCTTCCGGGGCTTGATCTTTCCAAATGGCATGTATTCTTCGTGGATGAGAGGAACGTGCCTCACTCCTCGCCAGACTCCAACTTCAAGGGCGCTGATGAGGTTCTTCTGAGCAAGGTGCTCCTCTTCTTTCTGCCCAGTTGAGGCAGGCTTTTTTATAGCTCTACCTCTCAGATGAAAGGAGCTGATGCAGCAGTACACTACTGATCTCCTTCGTTGAGGGCTTCACAAACCTTCTTGCGCACTTTATCAGTGAAGGATATGGTGGTGGACTGCATTTGGGGCTGGGCTTCACCCTGTTTCTGAGGCGGTACAAACCATGTGCAGGTGGCAATCCCGAGGGAGCAGATATACGCCATCAAGGAGCACCTGACAGTAAACGAGGCGGCCACAGAGTACGCAGGACAGCTGCTGCGCTTGGACGAGAAAGTCCTGCCACGCAACCCAGAAGGTGCGTAGACTCTTCAGCGCGTGACATGTGCATCTCCTTATTTCCACAATCTCCACCCCTGCACACCCCCCACAAGTAAAGATTTTGGACTGCGCAAAGCATGTTTACATGCTCACAGACATCAATGGTGTCTATGCCACATTCCAAATGCTCATCTTGCTCCCCATGTACACCCTCACAGGCCATGAAACTTGCACGGGCCTGGGCTGCCATAGAATGACTTCTATACTGTAAAGGTCACTGCAGTGTAAAGAACGAGGCAGGAGCAAGGTTTGGGGGATCGTGGTGCAGGGCTGCCGGTGTTTGATGTGATCCTGTTGGGCTTGGGCCCGGATGGCCATGTGGCATCTCTATTCCCCAACCGCTCGCAGATTGCCGCGACAGACTCGTGGGTTCTCCCTGTGGAAAACTCGCCCAAGCCGCCGCCCGAGCGCATCACCTTCTCCCTCCCAGTCATCAACAGGTAACACACTGCCCTGTATTGTAGTCATGTTTCGGATTATCTGTGATCTGTTATCTTGCCTGCCGAGGACAATTTCAGGGTTGCCTGTGCTCTCACTCTGCCTGCCAGCCAGTTCTGCTTGTCATTGCTGCAGTGCATCTGCCAGCATGTCAGTTATTATGGACGACGTATTCTTTCCAAATACATCGTATCATTTATCTTATGCCAAGCACCGAAAGTTTGTGATACGATGTCTGCGGAGACGCGTTCACGAGCTGTTGTCGCAGCGTGGTCATACCGGTTGGAGAACGTGGGTTGTGACTGGATTTTGGTTGGTGTTTGTTGCAGTGCGAAGCAGATCGGCATCGTGGCGGCGGGAGAGGGCAAGGCGGAGATCGTGCAGAGGGTGTTGGAGGTGCAGTCGCTGCCCGGCGCCCTGCCCGCGCAGCTGGTGCAGCCCACAGCAGGCAGCGTCACATGGTTCCTGGACGTGGCGTCCGCGCAGAACCTGGCCATGCACAAGTGGGAGTCCACCAAGAGCTTCCCTCGTAGCTCCTGAGAGCTCGCGCCATGATGCACACGCTATCGCATCCTATGCACAATCGCTTTCTTGATCTGCTGAGCCACAATAACCAAATCGCTTTCTTGACCTGCTGGGCGACAATAACCGAGGTGTTCCGGGGCAAGTTGTCTTGCAAAGGGATGGGCCAGGGGAATGCACAGTGGACATTTCTTTCTGGCGTGATAGGTTTGTGCGAGAGAAGTTCATGTTTTATGGGTGTGGGCTCTTGAGCTCTTGCATCATGAGTGTCATATCTTGGTTGGTGTTTGAGGGCCTTTTGCTGAGGTTTTAAAAGTATTCCAGACTGGACAAGCAAGTCAGGACAAAGCCTGTGCACATCACCATGAGGATCATGGCATTCTGTGGTCAGCGTGAAAATATGGCAGACCAATTTGGGCACATTGATGCGGTATTAGCAAGCCCAGCCGACGAGCTGAACGAGACACCAGTTTTGCAGCAACAATATTTGACAGGGACATGATTGTTAGGTTTCCTGCATTGAAAGTACAGAGCAAGACACACATAGAAAAGTCCATTGGGTGTTGAGTTTTGGTATACTCTGTGTTGGACTCGCTGGGTGCTATTTAAAAGTATCACAAGCAGCTGCCTGCCCAAGTCTTCCTTGACATCATTGGGCTCCTGCACTGTGATTGCCCGCCCACCTAGTCATCCCAAGAGCTCCCCAGCTGACTGCAGAACATTGCCGTCTGCTGCAATGCTACCTTCATGCTGACTTGATCCTCACAGTCTTCATGTTGTCCAGAGTCTGTCTGCCTGACACATGTGGATGCATCCTGCACATGTTACACCACTTTGTCAAGACCTGTCACAGCAAACCTCAAAAGTAAACTTTCAAGCTTGTCAAACACTGTACAGCATGTCACTCCTCTCTGCATGCATGACCTAATCTGCTTCAACAATCAGAAGGTCAAAGATACTGCTCATTGTTCAGCAGGTACCTAGATCCTAGGAACTGGAAAACGTGTGATGATAATAATAATACAGGAAGTGCACCTGCGCTGAGGGCAAGCCGCTGGCATCCAATGTCCTCTGCTGCTTGAAGGGCACCGCCCACACCCAGGCCGGAGAGCTGCCGTCCTCTCCCGGTGCCTTGCGCTTGGCTGATCCTGGCAGCAGGGGCTTCATGAGGGAGTCAAACAGCAGCTGAGTCTGCGCAGCGGGCCGCAGAGGCAATCTGCTGTCTGCGCCACTGGCTTCGCTGTCAGCTTGCACCGCGTGCCACTGCTGAGAAGTGGCCTTGTTTGAGGAAGCTGCAGCTGGCAGACTGGGGTTCAGAGGAGGCTGGCTGTGTGCTGAGGCCTGGGTGAGGGGCTGCGAGGTGCCAGGGTCAACAAAGCTGACCATCTGGGCAGTGGTGGTGGCTTGTTGCATGGAATCCATCGTGTCTGCCTGGCTCTGAATCTCTCCTGTCTGGGGCTGTGCTGCAGCCTCTGCTGTCTGTGGGTCCCCTGCATTCTCCCTGCGCATGCTCCTGGGGGACAGCGGCGCAGCGGCGGGTGCCAATGCGCTCACCAGGGCCTCTGCTGACTCATCTGCATGGTCACTCGCCTGCAGCTTGGTGTCAAAGGTATCCTGGGACCGCTGCTGGGGCGCAGTGTTCTCATCCTGCAGGCCCGCTGCAGCAGCTTTACCTGGTTTTCGCGCCCCTGCTGCGCCCAGGATGCTATCCGTCTTGGTGGTTGCTGGTGCAACTGGTGCAAAGGGGGCACTCCTCTCTTCTGCCTGGCCTGTGCCCTTGTCATATGCAGGCTCCTCTGCTGCTTTGCTGGCCGCCTGCTGCTGAGGGGTGCGCTGACGTGGCACCAGTCTGGCGGTGCCGATGGAGAAAACTGACCGGACGGCGCGCCGCATGGCGCTCGGCCACGAGTGCGGAGCGCTCTTCCCCTTCACACCGGCGCTGCGTGGCGACGCTCGCGCTGACGTGGCCGCCCTCCCCGCAGCGCTATGGGACTTTGGCCGCAGCCGCGGCTGCCAAGTATCCGGCTCCTGCTTCGGTCCGCTTGCATCGCCAGAGAACTGCATCACTGCTGCCGTTGCTGTGGTGACCTCTTCCTGCTGCTTATGCTCACTGCCCTCTGCGCTGCTGTGGGCACCTGCCGGTGCACTTTGGCCATTGAAGCTATCAGCAGGCTGGAGATTCGCCACGCCATCTGCGTCCGGCTGCATCGCTGCTTGCGAGTCTGCTTCGATGGTGCACGGTGCTGCTGGTGTGATGTCATCATCTTGGCTGATGCCAGCTGGCTGCGCGGCAGGCACCTGGTAGGCTGGCTCTGCGCTTGATAGCTGGTGTGCAATCTGAGCAGCGTCTTGCTGGATCTCAGCCAGCACGCCCTGCACCAGATCAGCTGTGTGCTTCAGATGCACAATACAAAAAACTCACTACAGCAGAGCAATTCGCTTATTAAGTGAAGGTGAGATTCTGTACTTGGTTGCTTCTCCCCGTCTCAGAGCAGGAGCGGTAGCCAAATATATTGGCGCTCAGGAATATAATCCTGTGGTCTTTGGTATGTAAAACAACACAGCACACTCTAGGTGGAATAGAGTGTAAGAGCACGCTCAGCAGGGATGTGTGAAAGACAGGCCTGGCTTGGGCAAAGGAACAAAACTGATAGATGAGAGAAAAAAGAGGGGTGGGAGGCACCTGGAGATTTTGCAGCAGGGCGCCAGCAGTGTCGTGGGGGCTGAAGCTGCCGCACACAGCCGACACCAGGGCCACCACCGAGCCCAGCTTGTCATGCAGCTCCTCCGCTGCCTGACCAGGCTCGCTGACCGCTGCATGCACCCCGCCTGCTGCCTGATCAGGCCGGCACGATGCCCCCTCAGCCCCATCCGCAGCCCTGTCAGCTTCCTGCCGGCTGCCGCACCCTTCCTCGCACCTCTTCTGGCTCGCTGTCATGGCGGCATCTGAGCCGTCTCCCAGCATGTGCTCAAGACTATCCAATACCTGTTCGTCTGGTGCGGTGCACTGCGAGCCAAATCCGCTGTTGTACGCCTCTGTCAGCGTCACATGCATGTTGTGGATGCATGCAGCTGACGGCAGAGTAGCTTCCCTGGTTGCTGTGAGCGTTGCCAGCTGCTCTCTGCTGCTTGCTGCCGCGCCCTGTGCTGCCTTGTTTAAGGCCAGATCAACAGCCGCTGCAGCGTCGACCATGATCTTGTCTGGCTGCTTTTGCTGTTCTGAGTCGGCCTTGCTGGGCTTCTCTACAGAGGCTGGCTCTGTTGGCGGAGAGCTCGGGTAAGGTGGGAAGACTGGGTCGCGAGCTGAACCATCACAGATCGCGCTACTGCTGCCGCACTTGAGCCCGATTGGAACGCCTCTGGAGTGGCCTTGCGTTGGCAGGCCACAGCCCTCAGCAGCTGCTGCAGAGGCTGCCTGCGGAGTTGCCATGTCGAGCCTTTCTGCCGGAAGATCTGGAGTGGCAGTGGCCGGTGCTGCTGGTTCAGTGGCAGACGCCTTCCCCTCAAGGTGCGGCTTTGGCTGGCCTGCCTGAGAGGGCAGCATGCATGCGCGCGCGTCCTGATCTGGCTGGGTGACTGTTGTGGGCTCTGCCTGCTGCGGAACTGCGCTTTGCCTGCTGGCCTCCCTGGCTTGGTGCTTGAGCTGCTCATTCTCCTGGCGCAACCTGGAGCACACGTGCACATTTTAGTATCTGCAGTCCTGCTTAAACCTGCAGTAGCGCAAAGGGAATGGGCAGCAGGAATCCCTTCAGTCAGCCTTCAGGAAGTGGCTGGAACGCTACCTTGCAAGCTCTCTGGCCATGGCCTCATTCTTCTGCAGCACCTCTTCGTGAAATCCTTTGACATACTGCCGCAAAGAAACTGCAGCAACACAGAGCTTGTCAGGACAGAATTTTTGCCCAGGATAATGCATTTGTTGCAGTAAGTGCACTGATGAAGAAAGCGCTAGGCAAAACTCACTTGCAATCCCCCGTGCAATGAAGGCATCCTGCTGGGCCTGTTGCTGCTGCAGGTTTGGCCTGGGAGCCATCATGGGCATCTGACGACCTGCACACCATGCACTTCTAATTCTTCTGAATTTCACAGCGGCTCCTGTTTAAATACAAGTGTGCTGGCATTGTAGTATCCCCAGCACAGCAGGCAAACAGTAGGAAGAAGCCTGCCTGGTTTCTGTGCGCGAGGGGTCCGTGGAGGGGGCGGAGGCATCAGCCCTGCATCACCCAATGTTGAAGGTCACTTCTGCATGCCATGCATGCCCATGATGTTCTGAAGGACACACAATTTATGCCTCCTTGAATCAAACGGGCAACACCCATTTTTCCTACTTCAAGGACTGTTCCATTCCCGTTCATTACTGGTTGTGGTTGAAAGTTCACCTCCAGCAGGGGGCTTCCTAGGTGGCTGTGCAGCTGTGTGAGCTGGCCGGGGCGGAGCAGGAGGTCTGGTAGAAGGCATGCTGTTCATCTGCACTGCGCTCACCGCAGGTGTCTGCGGCTGAGTCCCTGCAGGCACCTGAGGCCTTGCAGGGCTGACAGGCATGCCCACGACTGGTGCCTGCTGACTCGGACCTGCCTGCCTGCACAGCAACACAGCGGAGGGAATGACTCATGGTGATGACGGTAGCATGCAAGAATTTGGTCCAGCAGACTCCCATCACAGACCATCTACAGGGAGATAGCACGTTTTCTCATGAGCACAAAATCAAGGCAGTCTAATGGGCATCACACCCAATTGCTGCCACTGGAGCTGCACTGGTGTCCCGCACGTTGCTGGCGGATGGCACTGCACTGCCTGTCAGCACGTGACTTGTGCCGGAGCCATTGACAGGCGCCACTGGTGGGCCTGCAGGAAGCCCTGATAATGCCGGTGTCGCAGGTTTGGACTCAGCATGCGCACTCGCTTGCCTGTGAAACACGGCCAAGATAGCCATGATATTGAGTAGCAAGATATTCAGATGAAGCATTTGCACAGGGCAACCGAAGGTAGAGCATACGCGCGCTGTCTGGCAGGCGAAATGCATGCGGCAAAGGAAGGCATAATGGCTTACTTCATGGAGCGGAATGTTTGGCCCTCAGGAGAAATGTAGGTGGCATTCCGGGCCTTGCCATTGCTATTGGGGCGGGAGCGGTATGTCACTGACCATTTAGGTCCGAGTTGAGGCAGAGGGAATGGCCTGCGCAGTGGAATAGTATGAGTTAGAATCCCCTTGTGCTGCACAATAAGTGTACGCACAATGGATTATTTTGAAGTCAAAAATTTTCCTTGTACGGTACGACACAATATTAAGTTGACAAAGCACTGCAGTAGATCCAAGCACGTACCCTTCAACCCTTGCATCACTCTGCGTGCATGCACTGTCACTCGCAGAAGGCTGCGCGGCCGCGCTTGCTTCAGGCCTTGGCACTGAAGTGGCTGCTGAGACAGCCTCATGCGTCTGCATGGCAGCCGGTGCCACTGGGTTGCTCTGCACGAGAGGGATGGCTGCAGTGGCCTCGCTCTTGCCAGTGCTGTCTGGTGTGATGGCAGCAGAACTGCGCTGCTCTGGTTCGTTCTTTGCTGCAGGAAGTGCAGGAACTGGCGCGGCAGCTTCGGGTAGCTTCTCTTGGCAGGGGGATGGTCCGGGCATGTCACGGCCTTGCTCGGGTTCCTGCTGCGGGCTGCTGGCTTCTTGGGCTTGGCCGGAGCGCAGAATTTTGTGGGGCGTCTGGGGCGCAGGAGCACCACTGCAGGATTGCACACGCATGGCTCAGCTGGGCTAAATTGGGGTTTTTCCGGCACATGCATGATATCTTGCATTCTGCAACTTGCATGCCCAAGCAAAGGCAGCAGAACTGATCAATGACTCGCAAAAAGCACAAGGAATGGTTTTAAATTGGCAGATTGGGACATGGAGCACCTTGGTGCCAGGCACTTCTTCAGCAGCTGGGCAGAGTCGGTGTCAGGGGAGACGATGCGATTATCGAGCGCCTCTGCCTCTGATAGGGTCAGGGGCATGTAGCCGAACCTGTCCCTCCACATTCCCAGCAGCTGGCGCAGTGACGGCACTATCATGTACTGCACGCCCAGAGAAGCCAGCCGACCCTCCACTGCCTGGAAATACCATGTGGGTCATGGTATACAGATTCAACGTGTCCGGTCAGCACTTCTGAGTATGGAACATGCAAGCATGCACATTCCATGCTTGCCTTCTTCGGAGTGATCAAACGCATGATCCCAAGAATCAAGGCCTTAATAGGTTTGGCAGCAGAAGACAACAGTCCAGACAAATCCCAGCATGTAGGAGCATGCATAAGGCAAGGGAGAGGGCATAAGCATGCAGGGAACGTGCCTCCACAAGTTGTGTCAAGTTGCCATCCCGCCTGTAGCCCTCACGAGTTGCAACGAAGGGCATCTCAGCAAATGCTGTGCCAAACACCCTGCAGCATTGCATGGGTTGTGTCAAGTCCACATCGACTGTATTACATGCCAGCAAACCCATGCGTGGTCCATCATTATGGGTATGACTGGCACCTGAGAGTTGCAGCGCTCACACACATGGCCCCCTTCCGCAGCACTACCACTCTGAAGTTGCCTGCATGGAAGCACCGTGCTATTACACTGCCTGCTGCTGACATGACAGATTTGCACAAAGCATAATATCAGGAGGGGAGGGGGCATACTGAAGTTGTATTGGTCCTCATCACCGTCAGTGACTGGCGACTCATAGGAGGTACAGATCATGTCGATCAGATCTCTGCCGTTCTCCATGATGAGGGGATCTGCGAAGGATGCCAGCATCCATGAGCCACGTTGCAAGAGCCGTTCTGCAGCATGAAGGAAATTACAGAGGCATCTGCGAATTCCAGAATGTGCAAGATCAACCTCACCAAAGGAGTGCTTCAGGAGGCGCTTTGCAGTGTCCACCGTGCTCAATGTTCCTGTCCAGAGGGTGGTATTGCTGTTTAGCATGACACTTCAAGAAGACGTACTACCTGGCAAGATCACCAATGCCAGACTGCGTACCTTTGCTTCTGTGGTCATAGAGGGATGCAAACTCGATGGTATAGCTGGAATCCTCCTCCAGAGGAATGCGCCTCCCAGACCAAGCCAGGAACTCTGTTGTGACCTTCTCACAAGCCTGCGAATGCTCTCACGCTTTGAACTACTAATCTTCGATTTGAAAAGATATTTGGTACTAATACAAGTGGCAGCACTGGCGATCCTCACCTTCGAACAATACCAGGAGTGTCCTGCTGTCAGGATCTCCTTGCCAATCTTCGTGCCATGGGCACATTCTTCGCACTCCACATGCGATCCTATTGTCTCGCACCCATCGCATAGTAGAAGGGTGCGAGGGCCGTATCCCTCCTGGAAGTCGGATAGCTTGCAGTGTTTGCAGATCTCACTGGCATTGGAGCACCAAGACATGTGGGCTCTTTCCCTCAGATAGTACAATGACCCCCCAGAATCAGTACGATGGCCAAAAATTATCGATCAGAGACTGTTTTGAGCAGTCCAAGGCTCGCTGCAGTGTTTTCCTGGCCTGGCCATAGACTCTTTGATCCTGTCACAGCTTCACGTCACAGCCATCGAGAGCTCTGATTTGCAGGCAGCCTGCCAGATCTAAAGCTTGGCTAGATACCCAAAATCCTGAGACCCACGATCAAACCTTCCCATGCACGAAAAGTGGGTCTTTTGGTGCCTGCAGCAGGTTTGGTTTGAATCTCTTGCATGTATCCTGATTAGGTTGAGTCCCAAGGAGCAGTCTTCAGACGGCGTGTCATTCTGGCAGGTTTCATTTGCTACGCAGATTGCCTCCATTGTGCCACTCGTTGCGTTAGCACCCAATTGACATCCTTTGTGCAATTTTCGGCAAATTTTCTTGCACGATGGCAGCTTCCACTCTGTCCGTTCGCAGCTCGATCTGCCGTGCGCAGCGTGTCGCGCCTGTCGCGAAGGCAGCGGGGCCACGCGCGCCCTTTCTGGGTCGCCCTCAGCGCCTGCCTGTGCGTCAGGTGTGCAATTGGCACTTCAAAAGGTTTTAGTGGGTCTTGGTCGTACAGTGGTTGAGAGGAAGGTCCAGCGCCTTGGCTGCTTGGCGCAGAGCCGTGGGGCCCTATTTCAGGATAAAGACAGCTTCATTGTCCATCACCTTGCAGTCTTTTGGACACCTGTAGGACAAAGCATGCACCTGCATCTGTCAAAGGAGGTGCAAATCAGATGGCGCATGGTGCTTGCAGGCGGAGAGGAGTGTGCCCAGCACCGTTGTCCGAGCTGAGACAAACAAAACAGATGTGGATGTGGACGCCATTGTGAAGGATCTGCAGGACAAGGTCCTCCCCCCTCAACGATTGGGAGACAAATGATCGATTGCGCTCATTATGGTGATGAAGCTGACATCCTCCAGCCCTTCATCATGTGTCCTGAGAGCTGCGTCTCGCTGATGCAACGTTTGGTATCTTGCAGTGGGACGGTGTGGAGAACAAGAGCACAGTTGCCATCTACGCTGGTGGCGCTGTCGTCCTCCTTTGGCTGTCTTCCACCATTGTCTCAGCAGTCAACGGTGTCCCTCTGGTGAGCATCCTGCTTCGATGGTGGTGCATGGGATCTGAAAATATTCCCGTTGACAATGACGCCTTCCTTGGAACAAAATATTGCGGACACACACGATGATTGCTTCATCGGCATTGGCTGGCCTCCATGACTAATCCAGCTTGTGCGCCTACTCGTCTTGATCTTGCCTTCTGTGCTGTTTTACAGTTGCCCAAGCTCTTGGAGCTGGTCGGCCTTGGCTACACCGCCTGGTTTGTCTACCGCTACCTGCTCTTCAAGGTATGCTGACCCCCTTTCTAATTTGCACCCATGTATCTGCCACCGCATGTCTAACCTTACAGTGACACCATACTTGCAATCTCCCATATGCTCTGTGCCCAATTTCTACCAGCGCCTGCCTGATCAACCTGCGGGGCACCTTGCATCCTGTGGAAAAGACATCTTGATTTCAATCTGCCTGAGAAGTGCTCATTGCATGTGCAGTCAAGCCGTGAGGAGCTCTTGGAGGACATTGAGGAGCTGAAGAAGAAGGTCACTGGCACCTTGGACTGAGGTCTCACCGCAACGTGGAGTGAGCAGGCATGTAAGAGGGAAGCAAAGAAGCAGACCGGACATGCCATAATATTGAAGGATAGTGACGACGTTATCAGTATGCAGCGGGTCTGTCTGGACTCTATGAGCGTGGGGAATGCTGGCCCCAGTACTATTTGAGCATGAGTGTTTTATGTTTTCGTCTTGTGAACGTCGCATTTTTGACTGCAGCCACACTTACATCTGACATTTGGGAGAGGGCATGCTTGTCCAGTCGACAGCACAAAAGTCTATGCTGCGAACAGATACACTTGTTGATATCATTGTGACGAGATAGATGACGATCCACGAAGCTGGTGTAAATGGTGACTGTAGAGAAGCCTACGGAGCAATTGACTCGTGCATATACAGCTTTTATCTGGGCAGGGCAGTTGGCTGTACATACCGGATTCGGCTTGGCAAAAGGATTGCACATTGAAGTACAAGCAATTCTGCAACAATTTTTACGCTCGCATGCCTGGCTGGGCCAGCTTCAATGGTTCAGCAATTACCATTCAGGCTCATTCCTGATCCATTCCTGACTCAAGTTCACACACAGCACTGGAACCATAGTATGCAATCGCCGCGTCCAGCTTGGACTTCAGGACATTGATTGACGGATCTACAAGCGGAAGGTCATCAGTGTGGCGGCCACCAGAGTACTCCTGACAGGCGGCCAGCCCGCTGAGACAGTAGCAGGTGTGATAGTAATCTACAGCTGTTCCAGGTTTGTCTCGCAAACCCCCGCCGCGGCTATTTTGGCAGCACTGCAGCAGCCAGAGTCGTAGGGCCGCCGTGTTGAACAACGGCCTGTCTGGGACATTTGTCGCTCTGGAACCTTCAGTGGTGCCACTGCTGCTGCATGTGGGCGGCTCTGCAGCAGCGTTTTCCTCTTCTGTGCACAGTACTGCTGCACTCACCTGTGGCACAGCAGATCCCTCAGCTAGAAGTGCCCACATCACGCAAATGCACTTCCTGCAGGCATGCACTTCCCATGCACAGCACAAGCAGACCAACACATGGGCCGCTGGCAGTCAGAAGCCTGCCAATCACCTGGGCTATATCTTCATATTCTAGGGCCCAGTGTGCGAGGCGCTGCGCATCTGCTGTCTCATGCAGCATCGCCGCTGTAGCGGCCGGATCATCTGCCAAGGACCCAATCCCTCTCTCCAACAGAGCATCTGCCTTCGCCTGCACATCCGCATCAGCCCCATAGCCTGCTTGAATGCACTTAGCAGAGATGCCAGCACAACATGTCAGCATTGATGTTGTCTTCAGTGCATCCACAATTCCCATGTCCCAGCTTCTTGCACTGCACACTCACCAGAGAGCCATAAACCACCTTAGGGGTTGCTGCTCAAAATTTGCAATGCGTTCATCATTACAAGACCTACATTGTGGCTCATAACGACTGTGTTGGTGACTCGCCTTCAGCCGTGCAGTCTCGGACTGCGCCTGCTCTAGGGGACCTTGGGGGGCGTCGAGCGGGGGCAGGGTAGGGATAACGATGGGCTGCTGCGGCGGGGGGTCCCGGGGAATCCCACTCTGCTGCACATACTGGGGCCAGACCTGCTGCAGGAGAGGGAACAGTGCCCCTTGCCAGAAGGAGTAGCAGCCGTCCACCAGCTTGTTTGTGCGGCCCATGAAGCCCCCCTCCACCAATCCCTGTGACACACAGAACCAGATAGATACGTCTGGACGCTCAATTCCAAATGAATATTAAGTCCTTTGTAATGACACATAGAAAGGCAAGCAAGAAGGCAAGCAAGAAGACAAATAATCAAGTCACAGCCCTGCAATCGAGCCAAGCTGTCTGCTTGGCTGAAGATTTATTTGATTCAGACGGGTAATACAGGCAACTTTGTTGGCACGAGTGTTGCCTGAAAGGAAAAGTAACCTGTCTGTGGACCGCCCAATGCAGCAGTGAGGGCAGATTGAGGACATCAACGCGGTCTGCCAGGACCAGAGCTGCCAGGCCGCAGTAGGTGTAGCCCCCATGTGCCTCATTCCCAGGCTCCCCTCCCAATCCTCCCTCATAAGTCTGCGCATGCACACCCCCGCTGAGAGAGACTTTATCAGGGTGACACAATCAATTGTGCGCAGCTGGAAAGGGGAAGGAGTGTAAGATCAAATGCAGGAAGCGCGCCTGGCACCGACCGATGAACTCTGCCATGCCGGACAGCTGCAAGACGGCGGCCTTGTCCATGTTGAGCATGTGCAGCGTTGCCACCGCTGTGTAGCAGCCTCTGCAGTCCACCTCACCACCTGCACGCAAATTCAGTGCATATCTGACTTTCTGTCCCATTGACAAGGGCTGAAGGTTATTTGATTGCCCGACATGAGCTCGTTGCTTGCCATGTGCTGGTTGCTACTGGGAAGAGCCCAGAGAGCTGCTTTCATGACCTAATGGCCACCTGTGCATGTGTCAGTCAGCTTTTCCCCATTTGGATGTTGCAGGTTCCAACAGGTGTCTGGTGACCGCACCATCGGATACAGCGATGCCACCGCCAGCCTCAGCTGGCACGCACATCCTCTTGACAAACCCCAACAGGGCCGCTCTGTCCACAGAGCTCAGCGCATCCTGACCCCCGAGGGTGACGAGCGTAGAGGTCGCTGCATAGGTGGGTGCGAGGTGGGGCAGCTGCATGGGACCACCGCCAAAGCCTCCGGTGGGAGCCTGGCATGCGCGCAGGAAGCTCACCACATCTGCAACGACAGTGACAAGGGTCAGCCAGCCTAGACTTATAACCCCTCAGACAGGCGGTAGCTTGATCGCAGGATGAATTAGTGAGAGTTGATCATTAGCACAAGTATTTCCTCAAATTTGAGCAGCTACTTTCAGCAATCGAACGGCTGCAAAGTTGTCAGAGTTGAGCACCAGCGTGCAGATGGTGATCACAGAATTTCAACCTACCGATAGGCTCTACACTGGGAGGAAATGATGCCTGTAGGAGCGCCAAAGAGTGAGTGATCCAGTAACATAGCCAGGGTCTACTACAGCCCAGCGCTATGTGATGTTGTCGCTCCCTAAGGCCTTCATGCAGATACTCGATGTGCCGCGCTCGCGTCAGCTCGAGACTCGACTCGACATCATCAGCTGTGCTGCCTTGATGATCTGTCAGCAAGCTGATGAGGCGCTGTTCCAAGGCGTGCTGTGCCTCGCTTGTTTCTGTTCTCTGGCCATCTTCAATCATCCAATCCAGCTGCTGATGGTGATGCGGAATGGCGGTACTAAAAACAATCTCAAGTCTAAATGCACTTCGAATTATTATTTGACACTCGAATAGAGATCCAAAGCAGCCCTGACAGACAGTGGAATTGATGCCGAAGTGCTACTCTAGATGACAGCTTGTGATGAATGCTTCCCTCCGAACTGTGGATCCAATCCTTATACAGACACATACTACACGAATTACCACGTTTCATTGGCTTCCTGAATCAGGAGTCCTGAGACAGAGTGATCACATGAACTTGGTGCCCAACTCGGGCAGAATGGGCAGCGCAAATCAGGGCCGTGCATGTGACGCCCCGCCAATTTCACAGCAGACGACGGCTTCAGCCAACCAAAATTACATTCTTTGATCACAAAAGACCAATTCCAAAGACAGATCTTATATTTAACCAGATTCTCAATTATTTTTTTGATCAGTTCTTCTTAGGTGCAGAGATGAGCGGCCTGGTCAAATGCCTCCTCGGGATGGGCAACCCTCTGCTGGATATCATGGCTGATGTCGATCAGGCAATTCTGGACAAGTATGAGGTGATCACGGGTTGCCATGACCAGAGCCGATTCCTATTTAGATGCACCCCTTACACCAGATGACTCTTCAACACACGATCAAGACAAGCCTTTGTGGAACCAAGATTGCGTACCTCAAACTTGACCAGACAAAATTGGCATGCTTACAACCTGAGCTGTATGATAAGAATTGCGTCCAACACTGTGACCATGACTTTAAGCTGAACCTTCTTGCTCCACGTCTCATTGATGACACGCTTGTTGCCTGCAGATCAAGCTCGCTGACCAGATCCTGGCAGAGGACAAGCACCAACCCCTTTTCAAGGTAAATTATCTAGCTTCAAGCACTGAGCAACTGGAGAATCCTTGTGGCTGCTTACAAGCCAAACTACTTGATCTTCCACACCTCTCATGCCTTGTGTTGCTGCCTCTCGCAGGAGCTTGCGGCCAAGAGCGACGTGCAGTACGTAGCTGGTGGAGCCACGCAGAACTCCATCCGCGCAGCGCAGTGGCTGCTGCAGGTCCCAGGCGCCACATCCTACTTTGGGTGTGTCGGCGATGATGAGTATGCTGAGAAGCTTCGCAAGGCCGCTCAGGACGGCGGCGTCAATGTGCGCGCCATATCACTATCTCCCACTCTTCGTGAATGTAGAAGGGACCCCAGGGGCGAGTCTTAGCTCTGCCCTGCCAAGACGGTGGTTCACGACAGCGCGCTTGATAGGATGATTTGAACCTCAGGTGCAATACCATGTGGACACATCGACGCCCACCGGGACATGCGCGACGGCTGTCATGGGAGGCGAGCGCTCCCTGGTAGCCAACCTGGCAGCCGCCAACAACTACAAGGCATGCCACGCCTCCTTTCACTTGCCGACACATGCCATCATCATATGCAATACTTAGCCAAACATGTCATTTCTGGAAATCAAATGCAACCCTGCGCATGTACGGCGATCCTGCTGTGGGGTCTTCCAATGCTCTGCATGCTTGCACTCGACTGGCATGCCGTTACGGCGCTAAGGGCTCTTCTTATGCTGTCGGCTGTTTTTATGATGTTGACTGCGGGGATCACAGGAGCTGCAGCCATCTGTGCTTCAGTCAGTGGGCCCGCCCTCAAATGCCTTCTCGCTGGTGGTCTCTCTGTTGATCCACTCACTGACCAACCTAATGTGGGGTGTGTCCGCAGGTGGACCACGTGAAGCAGCCGGAGAACTGGGCACTAGTGGAGGCGGCGCGCGTCATCTACTCGGCCGGCTTCTTCATCACAGTCTCCCCAGAGTCCATCCTGCTGGTGGCCAAGCACTGTGCTGCCAACAACAAGGTCTACTGCATGAACCTCTCAGCGCCCTTCATCTCCCAGGTGCCCCCTCTGCCCCTGCCTGCCTGCGTGTGAACGCTGAATTTCTCTCCTACTTCTCTACTTGTCCTCTTCTCCCATCTATAGCTCCATGAGAAGCTGCCAATGACGTTTCTGGAAAAGCTCACTCTGATAATTGTTGCAGAGCTCATTCTTGCCAAGCAGCCCCTTGCAAACTTGGCATGGTGGTCCTGCGTTTGTTGAAGCGGAGATTTGTGATGGCTGGCGCAGGTGCCGCCATTCAAGAAGACCCTCATGGACGCGATGCCCTACGTGGACTTCTTGTTCGGCAATGAAACCGAGGCACGAGCATTTGCTGAGACCGAGGGCTGGGCAACTGAGGACGTTGCCGAGATTGCGCTGAAGGTAAGACTCCTTTTATCTGGTGTGCAGGAAAAGAGGAGAGGCAGGTCTATGTCTATCTGACCTCCTGACTGAAGCTCTACGACATGTCAATCACAATGGAGGCTTATGTCATGATGTTGCATCTTGCGGTCTTGCAAAATGCATGCAGTCATAAGGAGGAGGTTTACATGTTCTACTCAACTGATTCGGCGCCACGCCCGGTCAGGCAATGCATGCAATATGATATGAAGCGAAAGTTGACTTCTTTCGCTGCCGCGCACAGGTGTCGGCCTTCCCCAAGGAGAACGGCAGCCGGCCGCGCATTGTGGTGTTCACCCAGGGCAAGGACCCCACCATCGTTGCCAGCTTTGGCAAGGTCAGTGACTCACCTCTTGAGCCTCCTACATCACTGAGCTGGATCTGAGATGTTTTGCCCTGGCCGAGCCAGGCCTGATATCCCAGGCCTGATATCCCAATCCCCTGCTTTGAGTGTCATGTGATGGGGTGCCCCACATAGAAGTCAAGCTGGAGCCTAGAGGTTCAGTGGATCACAAATCAACTTTAGAGAAAGAGTCATGCAAACATCAAGACATCTTATGACTGCTGTTGCGTAAGCAGTAAGCCCAACTGCTCTCCCGGAGAGTGCCCAACCTTGCTACAGTCACAGCAAGGATCTAATTGCTCCTTTTTGTGTGTGCAGATTGCGCAGTACCCCGTCATCCCCCTGGCCAAGGAGAAGCTGGTGGACACCAACGGTGCCGGCGATGCGTTTGTGGGTGGTGAGTCATCTCATGGCCTCACCCCCAGCTACAAGCAATTTCAAGATGTGCTTGAATGTTTGTGTTACAGCTGCTGCCCATGCATCTGACTTATGTGCACAGCATCTTCCTGCTCTGATATATTCGAGGAGTGTAATGCCGTGTAAATACTAAGCACCGTGCCCACGGTTGATTGGGTCTTGCTTGGATCTGGCGAGTCCAAGAAGGGGTAGAATTACAGCAGCCTTCAACAGCAGCTTGTCTCTAGGACGCACCCTTGCCTCTTGCCAGGAGAAGCATGCAATTCAATCAGTAATGAATGGGGTGAATCCTGGGATGCAGGTTTCCTCAGCCAGATTGTGGCGGGCAAGGAGATTCCTGAAGCCGTGCGCGCGGGCAACTTTGCTGCCAACGTGGTCATCCAGCGCTCTGGTGCCACCTTCCCCGAGAAGCCAGATGGCTTCGCATGGCTCTAGAGCAGCTGGCCGAGGTTCCCTGGCAGGAATCAGCAGCTGTCTGGGTGGAGGCAGCTGCTTCTGTTGTGTCCTGCTAGTCGATGCATGCTCTGCAATAGGAACCCTCACTGAACTGTTCAGGCCTCTTTAGAGATCATCTTTATTGCAATGAAAATTACTCTTGTAGGTGCAACATGCGTCAAACTGATGATTCTACATAACAAGAAGAATTTTTAAATCCTCATGGCTCAACAGTGACCCCAATATGATTTAGCTACAAACTGCTGCATCTATGTTTCGGACTACAAGTACTGAGTGGGAAATTTGTAGCAGCGTCCAGATCATCGAGTCGCTTCACGAATTTACAATAATATCACATCCTGTCCATTTTTACGTCGTTTGCCTCAACACAAATGCTAGGACTTCACTTAAATGTTCAGGCAACACCTGGCAACACCGTGGGTGCATCATCGTCTTCCAATTCCAGCTCTACTGGTTCCTCTGGAGCTTCATAAGCATCCTCGCCCTCAACTGAAGTCATACTCTCCAGTGCTGCCCTCAACTCTGCCTCTGCTGCCACCTTTGCCTCTGCAGCTTCCTCCACCGCTACAAGTTTAGCGATTGAGGCAGTCTCTGCCGTGAGCTCGGACCACCTCTCACCCTCCTCAAATTCCCATTTCTCCACAAAGGCCGCACCATCCGCCTCAGAGATCCTCAGCGCTTCACACACCCTGCATCATGGCATCCCATGTGCCTTTTAGTCACTCATAATCATATTCACCAGGATTCACTTCTCAATGACTACATGAGCACAAGCCAATGCCAGGCACGGTGCAGGTACTTCGTCATGTTCCTCCAAAGTAGCACGCACTGCTGCAATGCATCTCCCTTCAAACAGATGAATAGATTCGCTAGCGAGCTATTGAATATTCGACCAAACCCGCATCCATCCTATGCATGCGACACATCAAGCACAGGGGTATCCATTGTTTTCTGTGAGTGCAGAGGAAAGCTGAGACAAGGTCAGGTGAAGACGGACTGCTCCTCACCATAACAGGTTGGAATTCAGTAGTTTTGACAGTGGTATGGGGAGGTCTTCGTGCTTCACCCACTGCGAGCGAAGAATTCTATCCCAAGCCTTCTGATCAACCTGCAGTCAGGCCAATCAACAAAGTTACGCCTTGCAAATTTGCAGCAAGCACTTAATTACGGCCAGCAAACCACTCACATATTAACCCGGGAGAATGCACAGAAACATAAGGCCAGCAAAGCACAGATTCTTGTGAAGTCACACAGAAGACGGAGGGAAGCAGCAATGGTGTCATTGCACGGAGTCAATTACTGTGGTGCTGAGGTGTACCTGTGATGGCATCACCACCTGTCTGCCATGGTGCTTGACAAGGGCAATCCGAGAGCCCACTCTCCACGTCCTCTGCATGAGATACTCAGGGTACCGGGTCACATCCTGCAAGGACAGCACTCTGTCGCTCCTTCCACTGCAGGGCAAGTCAGGGCTCATACCACCAATCCTGACATCATGAGCTGAACAAGAAGGCTCCGTGCAGATGCCCTACAGACCAGCCGATGCTTACAGAGCTTCAGATCGTCCAGGACTTGCCAGCTCCAAAAGCAAGCTTCAATCTGGCTTAAAGGAAAACTGATAGTCAAATCAGAATCAGGAGAAATTCCCGCACCAGGGCGTTGCCTCCCAGATGTTCCTTTAGCATGCGCATGCGCAGCGCCAGAACAGGCCGCCGGATGCTCAGGAGGCCCTTCGCTGATGTCACCAGTTGCGTCAGCGCTGCTCCCTCCACTCCGTGGCCCACCAGGAATGCCATGACCCCTCGCACGTCATCCAATGACTGCACCATCACATGCGGCCGCCTGCGCACAGGTGCATACAGCCCGCTGACACCAGACAACACAATAATTGACCTAAGTATCTCCATAGCCCAGGAATGTCCAAGGCAGAGCAAGCTGATTGATGCATGAAGGCCGCTGAGAGGATGAGCATGTACCCTGTTGACAATGACCTGCCTGGCAAGTCCTAGGTATTATAAAACAGACACACAGAAATGCCTGGCAGAACGGAGATGTCATAAATAAGCTTGCTCCTCCCTGCTGACACTGAATGCCTGGCAAGGGCTTTGTCGTAGGTGTGACGACTATATAGACCAGACTAGTACAGATTGGTTACCGGTGGTCCTTTTTGGACCTGGCCATCGGGGCTGATCTGTAACAAGCTTGGCGCAGACAAGGGGCTTGTAAACGACTTTTTGGAGATATAAATGGAGTGTATAAAAGGTGTGGGAGGTGGACTCACTTGACGATGATGAGGCGCTGCTGCTCGGGGGGAATGCCGATGGTGTCCAGGTACTCGCACAGGGGGAACAGCCGCGTCTCCAAATCCTCCAGCAGCAGGCTCGGCCGCCTCTGCAGGCAGCTCGCCATCTGCGCAATGCAAGAAATGAGCTCAGCAGGTGACAGATATTCCTATGCTGCCAGACTGCTAGATGTCTGCTTTACTCTGTCCATGCCCCTGAGAAAGCACGCTGCATGAAGGAATATCCCTGCATGATGGCGGACACAGAGAACGCAGCGCTATAGTTTGCACACACAGGTCTGTCTGCAGCCGAACCCAGGGAGGATGCTCTGGCATGCAGCCTTGTCAATACACTGCATAAACATATAAGAGAGCCTTCAAGAGGGAGCAGCAGCAGGAGGGGGGCGTGCCTCCTCAGTGGAGAGATTGAGGAAGTCGAGGAAGCCGATGGCAGCTTCCAGCTGAGCGCGCGGAGCCGCCAGCAGCTGCGGGCAGCGCAGGAGGCAGTTGCGCACCACCTGCTGCGAGTCCTTCACGCCATTGAAACAGCCCAGCAGGCAGTCCACACTGTGCGCAATCTGCGCGTATTTAAACATCGTTCAAACTCTCCTGCCAAAGGCATCTCTAAGCAACAAACGAAAAGATAAGAGTGTCAAACTCTGCCCACGGCTCGTAGTAGGCTCCTAAACATAGTGTCAGCAAGCATATTGTTAGTATGATCAATGATCTCAATGGGGACTGTTGGGGACTGTAAGAGGGCAGGGAAGAGTGCGCAGCCCGCCTGGGATACAGGGGGCAGGAGCGGCTTTGGAGAGTCGGAGCCGCTGTCCCCAACGACTTCGTCAAAAGACCTGGTCAGGAAAGTGGACCACGCCCATCCAAGCCTCTCCTTCAGAGCCTGCTTGAGCTCTGCAACGTCCTCTGCCTTGATCCCCATGCCTGTCTTGTGGTAATCAGGATCCAGTTTCTTCTCTTTCTTCTTCTTTCTCTTGGGGCGCTGCGTTTGCTGGGAATCGCTAGATTGGTGTGATTCCGGATGCCGCACTGGCAGGCTACCCACGCTTGCTGCGGCTGGAGATTGTGACAGCATCAGCAGATCTGCCAGCGAGGCTGTCAGCAGGCTGGGTCCCACCTGAGGATAAACACAAACTCATCAGTCACTCAATGCCCAGTGCAGCTGGCATGCTGTTTTCTCAAACAGCCACAACCTCTCAAGCAGCTTGACGGGAAGGTCAGGGACTGTTAGCATTGGCAACTAGGATGCTGGGACTCTTGCCTGTGGGTGTGGCCCGAGGGGGAACTGATCTCGCAAGGCCTTTTCCAAGACAGTGGCCAGGACCGGTACCACAGCTTCATGCTGCAGTGACGGCTCTTCTGCCTGGTGCGCTGCCGCTAGAGTCTCACAGCTGGTGTGGTATAGCTGTGCAATTGGAGTTGCTGAGGGCTGCAGGCGACCTCCTTGCAGGAACAACTGCAACCTCCTGAGGGGCTGAACAGCTGATGATACTGCCCCTCCTTCGAGGCTACCAGACGTTCTGTTGCATACTCCACTATGCTCAGTCGAGGGCACAGCAGTTGCCACGGCCCTGCTGGTGCTTGCAAACGCATGTGATGCCACGCGATAGCCAAGTTGTTCATCAAGCCAGCAAGTTTTGCTATCGATTGCGCGCAAAACAGTGGCCGATTGCGACACAACGCCTGCGCCTTGACTTCTGAACCTTGCAAAAACCATGGCTGCTAAGCTTGCCCCTATAGCAATGCTCTATGCCTCTGATGCAATCAAGCACAATAAATTTTTATCTAGCGATCAACTATACGTTCAAAAACGCAGAAAACAATAGTAATTCAACAATGACTAGGGCTAGATCAACAGGTCTAAGTAGAAGCAGATGATGCAGATAATGCCTCCTCGATAATGACTCTGCTTTGAATCAACTTCGACAGCATGATTCATACGATAAAGACAATCTGGGTCATTTTTTGTTTCTGATGGCAGCCGGGCTCAGAAATCGAAACAAGTAATTACTCATCTCTCGATTTGCCACGGTGGACTGGGTCCTCGGGTAGGCGGCGGTCCTTTTGGCCGCCGCAGAGGTTGAGATGCAACTTTGATGCACTCCAACTTCACGGTGGTAGAAGGGTGCACCCACAATGAAGTTCTCCACGACAGTGAGCTCCTCCAGGAGGAAGAGCCGCAAGGTGCTGAGATCACAACCTGGCTGTAGTGTCAGCAAAGCTGATGGTTCTGCGAGCAATAATCAGCCGAAGACATGCTCTATCAGATGTTTATGCAGAGATGAATGCAGATTGCCATGAGTATCAATTCGTGTGCCATTGCATTGCCTGCCGTCGGAGATCCTTAGGGGCAGGGCTAGCAATCTGCTGCCTCTGTGGATGGCTTTCTCAAGAATGCCGAGCGATCCGCTGTGCAGACGTACTGTGGATGATATTTGCATGTATGACGTTGCAGGCTCACTTCTCAGCACCTTCAAATGTCCGGAGGAAACTTATGAGCGCTCCTCTGTCGAAGGAACTGCGCACCAAATACAGCGTGAGTCTTAAATCATTGAAGCAAAGAAGTTCATCAGCTTCTTCGAAGTCGAAAGAAGTGTACCAATTTACTGCCCCTACACTCTCTGTGGTTTTACTCTTACCAAGGCCCACTGGACAGCAGTCCTCCATAGTGCCACCATCAAAGAGCCCCTTTGTGACCTGCAGGTGAATGCTGTGCCAGTGAGGAAGGATGACGAGGTCAGCGTTGTACGAGGAACGTACAAGGTATGTATCCTGCCCTGATTAGCATGCAGATGGCCCTTGGCCCCACTCTGGCCCTCTTTACACACAAGCAGAGAACCATTCTGGCAAGCTTTGATTTTTCCTGTTGCATGACGCAGGGGAGGGAAGGAAAGATCGTGCAGGTATACAGAAAGAAGTGGGTCATCCACATCGAGCGCATCACCCGCGAAAAGGTCAACGGTGAGTCCCAGCTCTTAAGAAGCCGTCTAGCACACCGATCCTTTGATTCTTGCTTCCCTCTGATCTGTATTTAGGTCCCTAGCTGCTTGCAGTCTTCATGTGAAACCTATGACAGAGCCCCACACGATATGGAGAAGTCCCTGGCGCTTTAGCCTTTCTTCTTGGCACATGGATTGTACGAGCAATGGGGAGACGATTATATTGGGAAGGATGGGGATCTAGAGGGCTGGCAATGGCTGTAATGCTGCAGGACACAAAAGTTTCACAGCTATGCCTGCCTAGATCATGTGCAAATGACGATCTGCAGAACACAGACTACTGAAGCCCGTGAGACAGACAGACTAGCAAGTGGGCAGATGGCATGAAAACAACCTCGTGTGCTGCAGGCGCCACAGTGAATGTGGGCATTGACCCCAGCAAGGTGGTGGTGACTAAGCTGAAGCTGGACAAGGACAGGAAGGGGCTGCTCGACAGGAAGGGCAAGAAGGACGACAAGAACAAGGGCAAGTTCAGCGAGGCAGAGGTGGAGGCCATGCAGGACGTGGACTAAGCTGTCTCTTGTGCACATCTCTAGTACTGCTTGCAGATTGTTGGTCAGCCGTGACTGATTCCAGAAACGCTCGTGCCCTTAGCTGCGGTGCAATAAGGACTTGGACCGGTTGCAGCTGCACGCTGCCTGTAATATACACACTGCGGCATCCTTGCAATGCAAGCCTGGCTCGATCCTTCACACGTGTGTTTTTACACACTGCATCGATAGTCTGACCCCAAATATCACTGCTGCTTGCATGCTTTGATCTCAACAGGTCTCAATAATCTTCTTACGAGAATCTTCTTACATTCCGAGAATAATTCCACTAATATTGCCACCAATATTGCTGGATCTGGACATACAGTGGATAAAGGGCAATCGTGGCAAGAGCGCAACTGCTGCCTTCAGATGGTTCTTTGAAGTCTCTCAGGTCAAAAATCAGTGTCTGAGGTTTCAGAAGCTAGTCTGCAGCAGAACAAAAGAAGCATCGACACACAGCAACAGAAAGCATGTCAACGTCATCCAACACACATACTGAGCTGTAGTGTCATCCATACTCAACTTAAATCCAGCAATGTCAAAATGCTGCACACCTTTGGGGCCTTCATTTAGATACTTTGTTATACTTCATATGTACCGGTAATGTACTGTTAGTAGAAGCTTGAGCACAGTCCCCGTGCATGTAAAGCTTGTCATTTGCAGCCCATTGCACTGGGATACCCCAGCACACATGCAGGCAGCGTATACACTGCTCTGAGCGCAGAGTGACTGTAAAAGCACTGCACTTTCCTGCAGGAAGCTCAGCTTCCAAGCAGCTTAGAAGGTGCGCAACAAGGGGCCCTAAGCCTTAGAAATGTCTTCAAGAGACCGCTTAAATATGCAATGGGAAATCTGCAGCCTTGCACGCCGCATTTCTTGTGGCTCAATGCCAGGCCGAATTATTCAATTTCAGCATATTTTTGAATGAACAATTGCCCCAACTGGCTCAGTACTCCGATCCGGCCTGGCTGACCCACACCAACCAACCAGCCAACCCCTCACCAGCACATCATCTGTACTCACATCAGCGCTGCACAAGCTTGCTGTACTGCGCTCACTCACCTTGCAGCTCCCCCACAAAGGCGCCGCCGCAGCCGTCAATTCTGCGCGTCGGCCGGCGTCGGCAACAGTCGCAGCGGCAGCTTGCCAGCTGTGGATCTTATCTTGGGATACTCCCCATTGTCTGCAGCTTGTCTGCACACGCACCTTGCCTCTTGGCAAGAAATGCTTGCATTGATGATTGTGACAATTCCCCATTGCCCAAGGAACTTCCCGAAGATTCATTGATAATGAGGAGAAGTATTTCTGAGCTCAGCCGTGGTAGAACATCATATCAGTCTTGCCCTTAGGGGGCCCGCCGCTGGTGTCATGCTGTTTGAGGTAAGATAGATCCAGGATCCCCGACCCGTCATCAAACATGCCGTTGGCCTTGGTCCAGAACTGCTGGTCTCCCCAGCGCCAGGTCCACATGGAGTACGGGTAGTAGTTCCAGATGCGCCCGTACTCCATCAGCTCCGGGGAGGTGTACATGCCCAGCCAGCCCCCCACAAACTCCGACAGGTAGATGTACGTATCATTCGTCCACCACACCTGTTGAGGCATGATTACTCTTAGTCTCTGCATGCTGTCCTTGCCAAGATAGGCGATGTGTGCAAGCTGCAGGCAAGCCTCCCGCACAGATTATCCCAGCCGCTGTTGGGCTTGCCCCAACCATGCTGGTGTGGCACGGCACATGCAAGCTCAACCAACCTACTGACGCATGCCTGCTTGCTCGATCTGCCGCGAATGCACTTATTGGTCCCATCGCCCTAGCTACGCTGCCTTCAAGCTTGGATCACGGCCATGCACTGCTGGGGAACTTGAGGTGGTGAGAACAGGGTGAGCATGGGGGTCTACGGACAGACTTTAGTAGATGCGCATTTCTCTGGTCTTCAGGAACCAAATGACCTCTAGGTGGGGCACGCCCTCACAGCATGTTATTATAATTTACTCGTTTTCTATTTCCTAGGCATCTAGGATCTAGGTACGTCCAGCAACAAGTGTATCAAATTTCTCCATCTTCTGCGGGCATGGCACTGCAGTATGTATGGCAGTGCAAAAGCTGGGCTAAGAAGAGGTGAATTTCAGGGGCACAGCACCTTGTCATGCGCGACGGCGCGCAGGGGCCGGCCACAGAGGTCGGACTCGGTGTCGAGGAAGAGTTGGATGCTGTCGGCCAGGGAGGGCCCGATGCACCACCAGGGATCGTAGTCGAGCGCCGTCTGGAAAAAGATGCGCCGCTCGGCCACCAGCCGCTCCGTTATGTCCATCGGCAAGTGCCCAAACCACCTGCCGGGCAGACGAGATCTCCTTATCAGTATCCTGCATGCTTGCATCCATCGCTCGCCGGCATGGGGGCTTGCGCGCAGATCCTCCATCAAGCTCAAAGCCCAATACAAGACAGGGTCATCAAGGTTCTGGGGCAAGATGTCCCTGCATGTCAGCCTGAATGGAGGCAAGCTCATGAAGTTTCTGGGGCCAGATCACAGGACCTCCTGGGGGTGACCATGCGCCACGTATTCAAAGTGCGGTAGGCTCAGAAAGCAGAGGAATGCAAATTCAAATTTAAGATCCGGCGCGTACCTGACGTCGTCGTCGATCTTCCACCAGTAATCGAAGTAGTCCAGGATGCGCAGCTCATCGAACATGTGATAGCTGTACCAATTGGTAAATTTCGTGTACGCATAGTTCGCGCGGTTGCACTGCTCGGTCTTCCAGTCACTGGCGAGCACCTCGGCCTCTGTTCTGTTCCCGCGCTCTATCCAGTAGGGGTGGGGGAATTGCTTGATGCCCATGAGGACCACAAAGGGCTCCTGAGGCTCCAGGTAGTTTGTGCTCTCTGGCATCGTCACAAAGACATTGAGGACAAAGACTGTGTAGCCCTGGTCGAGGCCTGCGGCCACCTCGCATGCGCGCTTGTACCTGTTCAGGCAACAGCCCATGTCAGCATGCTACCTTGAGTGAAAAGCCACCGCGCCCGCGGCGGCATTTCATGGCCGCCATTTCACATGGCATCTATCAACATCGGTGGAAAGTTGTATGTGCCATCTGAACAAAGGCCTGCCAGCGGGTCTGTGTCTGGTGCACCACCTGAGATGCACACAAGACAATGGGCCGTCTGCTTGCCTTGCTAGACTTTAATGTACATCTTGTCAGCTGCCCTTGCTGCCACGTACCTTGTCAACACCCAAGAGCCTCCCTTTGAGAGCGTGTGCAATTGCTGAGGCTAAGATGCCATCGTGGTGATTTAGCTTGAGTGTCCTTGCACACGTCAATGTGGTCCTAAAAAATTCCAACAATTGCAGGTGAAGCTAAGAGGGAGCGCACGTGGAGCAGTCAAGACGCTCGAGCATGAGGATCTCGGTGAGCTGAGTGAGGTCCGTCCAGAAGTTGGCGTCCAGCAGCAGGATGAGCACGGTGTTGCGCCTGATGTGGGGCGTGAAGTAGCCCTGCCAAGTGGCCCAGGTGTTGAGTATGCGCTCGTAGAACCGCTCAGGCTCGCCCCCCACCGCCATCACTATAGCGCTGCGGCCGTCCGCCGGATCCGCCGGCCACCTGCACAGTCAACCGGGGGATGTCAGATTCTACAGCCTTCCAAGGCGCCCAGAAGATCACTTCTGCTCCAAGGCATCGTTTCGGTAAACCATAGGCTCTATCAATTGGTTGCACATAAACAACTCCAGCCCAAGCACAGCCCCAAGTTTTCCCATCAGGATGGGTCAAAGATGCTTGATGATAAGTGGTGTGGCAACTGAGGAGATGAGGGAACACTGTCGCCGCCAGTGCTGGCGGTTCTCAGACGAGCGGGGACGGGCCGAAGCACCACGTACATATCTCTGATGGAACTCGCATTTTGGAGTTTCCATTCACAGGCAATCATTGTTAGGCAAGGCTGGAGGTGGGCGCACCGGCGGTTGGGGGTGTAGGTGAGGTGCTCAGTGGGGTGGGGCGAGGGGCGCGCAGCCGAGCACTGGTGGCCCAAGACGCCAGGTGCCTGTTGGTCCAAGCCGAGGCTCTTGTTCCAGAAGATTCGCCCCTGGACCTCAAACATGGTCGCCGGATCCGGCCCCTGCACAGTCTCCCCTGGGGCCTCATACTTTGCTGCAGAGGCTGGGGAGAGGAGGACAGCAGCAACGAGCAGCAAGGCCTGCCATGCTGCAAGGCTTGCTACCCACAGACAGCTCCGCTGCTGCCGCATGCCACGGAGTTGCTGTCACCTGCGTTGCAGCGAATTTAGATTAGCCGTGCTCTTTGGCAGCATGAGGTAGTGTCGCTGACTGTGGGGCGGTGGAGAAGTCTTAGTCAGAGTGGGGCTGAGTGTACCCCACCTCATCGTTGAGGTATTGTAGATAAGCGTGAAAAGAATTCCAAACTGTAGCACCTGGTATACAGAATTTTAAGGAGTCAGCAAGATGCAGACAGGGTGGCTGTGTAATCCATTTTCGTTGCGATGGATAAAAATTGATCAAAGCCAAACCTAGATGGAGCTGCCCCCCACCTTCGATCTTTGTTCTCAACTAATCCCAGTGTAACACAGGCTGATTATTGTGATTCTGCCTGGTTCAAGGGGGTCCCGCAGTGTGAAAGATGGTTGTCGGGACACCAGAAGCAGTATGTATTGATGAGCACGCAAACAGACCGCGAGGCACAAGGCATTTGCAGGAGACTTCTTGCCACAACCGTAGCTTTCAGAGTTGAGATTGGGAGGATCGGTGAGGAGGACTACTACCCATAACCCTACCTAGCGAACCGCGTGATCAGTCGAACAGAGGCGTTCCAATCTGACAGTAAACGAAAGCAGGCCTCCGGAATGCCGTTTACAACGGATCCGGAGTCCAGACACTTCTTGTATTCCCGATTCGACGATCAAGAACCTTGAAGAAAAGAAAAGCTGAGCAAGATCAGTGCGATTGCGCAAAGCTTCTTTCCGCGCAAGTATAGACGATCGCTTATTTCCTACTTTGGGTTTCGTACAAGAACAAAGGATGTATGCAAGATAAGGAGCGTTTCTCATGTCTAGTCGAATCTGTCAAGTCCGGAGTTCAATTGATTAATCGCAGCCTGAAGAACCACGCTCGATTGTGTCTGTACTAGCCTGACCCTCGGAAGCTCAGCTTTGGACACACGCTGCAGTCAAGTACAGCAATTTTATACGGATTGGGAAGGTAAGAATTTGATTGGCACATCCCAAAAAGCGGTTGAACCGCACATCTGTGATAGAGCCAAGTGCTATTGCCCCTTGAAGTGCACTGTTGTTGAGGGTTCCCTGGTTCGCAGGAGGCGTTGTGAGCCACTCGATGGGCCAGCAGTCACGAGGGGCTCCGACCAGATTCAGACCGTTGCCAGAAGTCGCCCTGACGCTACTGCTGCTGTTGCTACCTCTGCTGGCAAGCGCCTACAGAGTTAAAGGGGCCACTGCAGCTGGCAATGATGCAGCTCAGGAGGCACCTGGGCACAGCCACCATGGCCCCTACCACAGCCACGGCGGTGTTCTGCAAAAGGTGGACACTTTTCCTTTGGGGTAGATCCATGCGTTGCATGCATGCAGCAACAATTGCCCAGCAAGAAAGCATGTGCACCCTGCATCCTGCCATATTAGGATCACGTTAGGATGAATCATGCGTACGGAGTGATCACTGTCCTATGCATACTCTGTTGTCTAGCATCAGGACGGAGCATCAGGGGACCTTTTGCTCTCAAGCCCACCACCTTTGAGGCTCTCTTGACTTGATGTATCAGCAAGCACTGTGTGGCATGCCCATCCTTTCCAGATCGACATGGAAGCCAGAGATGTTGGGTTGGGCCTGGAAATTTCTTTGCAGTCTGTGATGTGTTGTGACACACAATTAGATTACAATTGCATCTTGTTTCCCAGATGTCCTCTGTCTAAGGCACAGGCAGGTCAGTGAGGCTCAGCAGGCTCTGCCCAGAGCAGAGCCTATACAGGCAGCCTAGGCATCACTGCATAAGTCATGATCATAAACATGCTTCGTTACACATGTTGTGCTGGCGGCAGATGAGGGCTATGCAGCGGCTGAAGGCGGTGGAGTGGGAGATGCGCATGCAGCCGCTGGAAGAGCTGCTGGAGAGGTACAAGACGCGCCACAACGCATGCGTCAACGCCAAGAAGCTGCCGGGAAAGTACCTGGTCGTGCGATTTGAGGACAAGGACGCCGGCATCGGCAACCAGCTGCCCAGCGTCGTGTCGGGTGCGCCCTGTACAGTTGACACCACCCTAAAATCCCTGCTTCTTTGTCAGTGCATTCAGCGTCGTGTCGGATGCGTCTCCTGCAGAAGCTGCTAAACTGAAACCTCTGATGCCTGGGGGGGTTTTGATGATCCGTACAACACCCCTTTCCAGCCTAATCAGAGTCCTGCTGCTCAGCTGGAATCCGATATCTACCTATTCTGGTGCATGCTCAGAGATAACCGCATACTTGTTGGGTGCATGCTTAGAGGTAACCGCATGGGCCACCCAAATTTTACGACATGCAGATAGAGGAAAGCAAGTTGCTCTGTTCAGGCTACCTGACTGCTGAAGGCAGGATTCTAATAAATGGCAAGTTTGCAGCAAATCATCTTTGACTTGGCTCAGCCCTCCTCAGATCGGGTGGCATCACATAACAGCAACTCGCTCGCTCTGCTTGACGTCACCCTTCCTCTTTCTGGAATAACAGCAATGTTGCATGGATGGTATGGATGACAGCAACTGCTGCACTGCAGGGCTGCTGCTGGCGCTGATGATGGACCGGTGCCTGTTTGTGGAGTTCCCCTTCTTCAACAAATTCTTTGACCACGAGCTCGACTTCAGCTGGAAACGGCACGCCAAGCGGCTGCTAGCACATGGGCACAACGCGACCGAGCCAAAGAACATTCCTGAGCGCATACCCTTCGGTTACGTCACAATCGCGGACGTGTGGATGTTCAAGAACATGACGGCGTACTTTGACAAGCACTACGGCATCGAGATGTGGAAGGACCTTGATTGGAGCGCCGCTCTGCTTGTCAACAACCCGCACCACAAGGTGGGTGACAAGGGGGCTGTCTCAAACTCATGCAATGAATTTCAGATGTATCTGGATCCCAGGGTCCAGAGGTATCAAAATTTAGGGGCTGTTGGGTCAATTACACGGCCCCACAGTATCTGGCGGCTGAGTCTGTGGTATCGCGAGAACATTATGACACTAAGAAATTCAGCTGTGAAGGCTGGGCTTCTTTGGGCTGCCACTTTCCAGCAAGGAAGCATGCAGCGCCATGTCAAATCTGCTCCAGTGTTAGGGGAAAGTGCTGAGCAGGCGGTTTCTGAGAAAAGCTGGGAAGATAAATGTTGGGTGTGTGTGGTGTGCAGGATTTCATCGAGACATATTTCCCGACGAGGGACATCTTTGCGCCGCTGGCCAATTTTATCCTGCGCATCAAACCCAAGTATGACAAGAAGATCAAGGAGTTCAAGCACAAGAACTTCAAGCTCTTCAACATCGGCATGCAGGTGTGCATGTCTCACACTCTGCCTCAACTGGATCTGTGCTGCTGTCAATGTCCCTTGCTGTACTCGTTGAGACATGTGCTGCCTGGTCATACATGTGCTGCTTCTCTCATTCCATACTTTGCATGCGGCAAAGTTAAGCACTGCTTCATCGCTTGTCAGCCTTGCATGCTGATTGCCACTGATCTCTAAATGGGCAAACGCTGATGGTACTCTGTAAGCTGCCGTTATAATGCAATATTGCCGAGCATCTTAGGAGCTTAACATGCTGAACAGCACAATTCCCAGAACAAGCAACTGCTATATGCAGTCCTCAGGTGGCTCCCAACAGGTCTTTAAATTGTGCTTGACGGGAAGTCAAGGTCGACTTACTAATGTCGATGTAAGATGTCAACGTCATGTCAATGACTTACTAATGTCGATGCCTGGGGTGCAGATCCGGCGCCGCAAGTGCAACGGCGACGAGAATGAGCTGCTGTGCGAGCTTCGGCCGACGATCGAGTCATACTGCACGGTCGCGCGCCACATCCAGCTGATGCACGGTCTCCACGACAACGATGTGCGCTTCTTTCTGGCGGCCGACGAGCCGGAGACCTACACCCAGGTGGCTATCGCACCCACCGCTGTTTTGTGATGAGAATACTGAAGTTTGATGTCAGGTTGCAGAAGGCTTGTTGTGTGCATGTGTGAGGGCTTGTCCAAGTTCAGTGCGCAACATCATGCACATGGGATCCCGATGAACAGGGGAGCGCAGTGCAAGATGCTGCAGCAAGATGTTGTCTGCTGCACGTTCTGGGGTGCCTGGCTTGGACACACTCTTGCTGAACATGACCCACTTCCCAGGCAGGAACTGCCTGTCAGGCTGGATGGATTCCTGAGAACAGAAGGCAAACTTGCGCAGGTGATCAAAATTCTGGGCGCGGACCGGGTGATATTCACGGACAACGGGATCGCGCCGAGCAGCAGCGAGAAGGGGGTGTGGAACGCTGCGGACAACCCGGGGACGCTGGAGAGCGCGCTGCAGGACATGGCGCTGATGGCACACTGCAACGATCTCGTGATGACCGTCGCGTCCTCCTTCGGCTACGTCGCCGCTGCATGGGGCGGCTACTCGCCGGTGAGCTTCTGTTTCCATTTTGTTGCAAGGCTTTGATGAGGGAAGCTTTGAGGCTCCTTGGCTTAGAGGCCGAAGGATTTCAGGCTTTGGAATCGGTGGCACCCTCTGTGATTCTTCCAAAATTGTGTCTTATTGATGGGGGGCAGTGATTTGGTGATGGTGTGTTTGGGTGTGAAACAGCAGCACAATGGCCGGCTGAGCACTGTTGAGTGCATGCTGCGCAGTTCTCGCTGTCGCTGCTGCTTGTGCAATGCTCTCCTGCTTACTTGCGTGCCGCTGCATGCTATCGCCCAGATACTTTGCATGTGTGCATGTGGGTCTGTCTGTGAGGTTGTGTGCCTCTCCTCAAGGCGCCAATGCAAGCGCCTGACAAAATGCCACCGTGCGTGTGTATGACTCACTGAGGCCAGCTTATGTGTTTCCTTCCCCAGGTGCACATGGTGTACGGGAAGCACACAAACTCGCAGAACCCGTACTGGTACCGGTCAATCAGCAGCGAGCCCTGCTACTGGCAGGGCAAGAACATGCTGCGCGCACTGGACGCCAGGGCAGTCAACCAGTTCAGGTCCAACCCGCTGTGGATGCAGTACACGCAGTGCCACAATGACTGGAACACCGATGAGCAATCCAGCTAAAGGCAAGGGTTGTTAGAGGCGAATGAAGTGGCGGGACGATTGCATATGCGGTGCAACTGTGACAGGAAGCGAAGGATCGTGACAGGGGATCGGCTGGCTACATGCCATAGAGGAGACCCCACAAGCGGTGCAAATTCTTCAGCAAGAGGCAGTCTGGCCGAGTTTTGAGGGACACGGTGCATAATGTGATGGGACTGTCAGGTTTTGGTTGCTGCCTGTCATGGAGGGGCGTTCACATGCTAATTTTCTTCCTGCAAGATGGATTAAGAATTTGAGGAAGTGAGGGATTGAGGGTTAAGATGTCTAACATGAGAGGTGGAAGGGTGAGACTGGATGCCTGAAAGGGGTGAATCTAAGGCCTGAAAGGGGTGAATCTAAGTAGTCCTGTAGCTAGCTGTTATAAGTAGCTGATAATTAATGCCTGCAAGGGAAGACCATCATGATGATGAGCGAGGCTGATCAGCCTCTATCATACTATGATAAATGACAAAGACATTGCAGCACAATAGCCGTGGTTGATAGACTGCTGTGAAGACACGTTTATTGTCAAAAAAACTTTACATTGGCAAAACATCATTATTCCCAAACACATCCTTGAAGGTACTCAAACTGCTGCATGGACCCCATTCACTGGCATGCATCCAGGGACATTATGCCAAAAATAATAGTAGCTACCAACCTCTACAGGATCCGTCACACTCTCCCAGTAATCTGCATCAGCCCAGAACAAACAGCGCCCCTTTTTGGCGCTAGCACTGCCTTGTATGTCTGGCATTCTACCTTCAAGGAAGATGTATCCTTCCGCAGGGCGAGCCCCAAAGCAAAAGAAGGGCAATGATCATCAAATAAAATTTATACCACTCATGAGAAGTCACAAATCAAGAATATTTTGAGACTAAATCAATCAAGGGCTTTCACACCCCAGCAGCAAATACCTAGATTGTTCCAAATCACGTCAATACCCATGTAGTTTTCCTGAGGCAAAACATCATCTGAACTTCTGGGCGCAGAATGTCAATTCCCTACAACAATTCACTACTCTGCCTCGTCAAACAACTGTCCATGCAGTCCTGTCAATATTTGTTGTACAGCAAATCTGAACATACCACTCTAGAGCACCGTACGGCCTGGGCCGGAGATCAAAGGTGTGACATTGGCTTGACCGCTGCAAAGATCCTCTCATTTACTGCAACTCAAGATAATCTATTGGAAAACGGCGATAGCACAACGCGGCAACATCTGCCTTCTAACCTGTCCCCTGACAACTGTACCGCACCGCCTACATATTTCAAAATAAATCCTAGGACTGCTGTTACTGCCGCCAAATCAATTGGGAGTGAGGTTAATTCTGGGATGAGTAGGAGGTCCAGCATTGGTTGGTCCCCCCAATGGAGCACCCCAGTCGGCTGCTGGGCCAGGGGGGATACCACACCTGCCAGCAAGCAGCAGTCAGCGCCAAGCCGAATACTTGTAAGTACTGCAGCACTTTATGAAGCATCTTAAGAAGATTGAGCTCGTGCTTTTGACGCAATCATAGGGACAAACAGATATCACATCTGGCATGCCATCAAACATCACAGTGTGTGCCATGCATCCATGAAAGCAGCAGGCAGCTGCATGCTGAGGTTCAAGCACAAGAAAAAAGAGAGAGGTGATGAAGGAGGCGAAACAACAGACCTGAAGTGGGTTGCATTGCTGTGACTGGTCCGGCGTAGCGCGAGCCTTCTGGACGGTTCCCTGCCGTTCCAGGTACTGGAAAGCCTTTAGAGCATTTAGGCGGCCCTGCGCCAGCACCGTGGTGGCGTTAGCTTTGCCTGTTGTTAAGGACGTGTCCAGCGCACTTGCATGCAACACGTCCCATGGAAGCTGGCAGAGATTGCAGCCCCAAGGAAGCTGGTAAGGATGCCCTAGAGGACCATGCTCCTCTAGAAGCACAACCCACAGCCACAATGCCGGTGACCTTTACAGCACAAATGACGCGTCTGCTCCCACTGGAGACAAGGCTTGCCATTCAAAACACCGCACTTCGTTACTGCCTCAGGTGGCCCTCAGGTGGCCCTCAGATGACTCCCAACAGGTCGTTAAAAGTGTAACAATCATCATAGTAACAAGTGCCAAATGGGGCGTGATTAGCTCCTGTCCCCAGGCCATGCAGTGGTCCATATCACTGGAAATCTACACTTCACGCCCCTCTAGAGAAGAAACTGCACATCCACCATTCGCCCATCTAAAAGTGCCCGTGTATCTACAGTTTGCTTCCCTAAAAAAAGAGCAAGAGGCCCGCGCTTACATTGCTGCCGACTTTTCCCTGCGTGGTACTGAGCACATCCACGCCGGCGCGCATCGCAGCCTTCAGCTGCTCCGGCGTCAGCGATGGGTTGGCCGCCACCATCAGGGCCGCCAATCCACCGCCGACCGCCGCAGCATCCGAAGTTGAACCCGTCGGAGCCGCCACGTCTATCCAGGACCTGCGCACGCGTCAACCACCCTCAAAACCCTGCCCTCTCAACCCCTGTCCTTTTGGTCTAAAACCTTGACTTTGCAAGTGTCAATGCTGAGGTCAGGACCATCGACCCCGTCGGAGCCGCCACGTCAATCCAGGACCTGATTCCGCACCAAGCACCCTGCTAATTACTCCATTCCTGGTCAAAACCCTAAAAAGGCGGCCAAAAACTGGACTGATGGCCGCCGCGTCCTTCACATGTATCGGCAGCTCAGAGGGGAAAAAAAGGCTTGCTTGCGCGGCAGAGACAGACAAGGGCAGAAAAAGGTCCAGCATTACAATAATGCTTGGGAACAAATGTGAAGGCTGGGGCTGCATACATCAAGATTTGTTGCAGGGCAGCGAGCATAGGACGTGGCAGCAGAATACAGCTTTGCAGGTGCACAACGAGGCGATTCTTGAGCGCATACCCGGTGTTGCCACGGACGACATCGGAGGAGTCCGAGTATGTGAGTGAGACGATGTTAGAGAGGCCGAGCGAGGCCGGCACGTGAACGGGCGACTGCGTGTTGCCGGCGGACGCCGTGAAGAGTGCGCGCGTGCGGCCCCTGCTGTCTGCGCAACACCACAGGCGCGCCGCTGTCAGATTGTGTGTGGAACAGCTGGCCCAGTTGGCTGCATGTGATGCTCGGACCTTTGAAAGCAGCAGGGGTGATGCGTCTGACCACATGTGTGTGGCCACCTGCCCAATGGTGACGCAATTCACCAAATTTGGCACTCCCATTCTTTGAGGCATGCAGTGGTGCTCACGGGCCTTATAAATGAACCATTTGCTGAGCATGATGATACTGGGTTCACGTCAAAAGACTCTCCTCCATTTGGAAAGATCTGAAGTGGCCCCAGGGTTAAAAAGTCCTCCAGCTAATTTTGAATGGCCCCCAAGGGCCACGTAAGGCTCTACTAAGAGCCACACAAGGATCCATCAAATAAATCATGAAGGGGAGCAACAGAGAGGAAACGGCACCGGCACACCTCTTTGCCCCAAACTCTAAGACTATCAAACAATCTCAGATTAGTCGCATGTGTGACACCGAGTAACCTCTCACCGTGTATTATTAGTCGAAAACACTAAAAATCAGCAAGACAGAGGGAACGCGCACCGGCACACCCTCAAATCCTGAACGGTAAACTTATGAGGTACAGTAATATTAGATTACTCGCATGTATGGCACCGAGAAATCTTGATTTACTTTGTTAAAAGCATTAGTGATCTGCAAGAGGGAGGGAACGCGCACCGGCGCGCTGGATGACGGCGCGGAGGGCGTCGGAGTCGGTGAGTGAGTTGGATCCCCAGGCGGCCACGTAGATGCCAGTGCGCTGGCGGCCGCCCATCGCGGCGATGTTCTCAAAGTTGTTCTTGCACCACTCGACGCACGCGATGGCCGCCGAAAAGGGCACAGCCAGCGCAGCATCCATCGCCACGCACGGCATAATCGACACCTGATCAGCGCCACACGCCTCAAACATAAGCCATGCGCCATGAACCGTAAGCCATGCCATAAAATTTGCCATAAGCCATGACTTATATGCCGTGAGCCGTGAGCCGTGAGCCGTGAGCCGTGAGCCGTGAGCCGCGAGCCGTGAGCTGTGAGCCGTGAGCCGTGAGACATAGTTCATGCCTAGTGCAGTACTTGACAAAGATCTACATCAATGCCCCTCTCAACGCATTAGCGCCGGTCGAAGCAAGCTGCACTCCTTTCAAGAGCTTAGAAAGTCCTGTCCTTCTGCCGTCAAGATCCCAAAGAGGGCCAAGAGAGCCACGAGTGAGAGCCAAGACCTGAGACAGAGAGTCGAAACGACATCCAGGTTCCTAAGAAGTACCACGAAAATTTCTCTCAAGAGCCGTCAACAGAACAGCATCCAGAAAAGGGTCAGAAAGTATTAAGCATGCAGGAATGCACCTTGGGTGAGACGCCGAGCTGTGAGCTGCTATCGCCGTTGTTGACACCCCCCAAAACTGCAGACGTGCCGCTGCCGTGACCGTTGTAGTCCCAGCTCACGTTGGTCTTGCCCCCCATGAAGTTCGCACCAAAATAGTCATCGATCACCCCTGCGCACCGCGAATCAACACCCGTCGTGAGCTGTCAAGACAAATGTCCCACATTTGAACTCCTGACACCTAAGTAGGACACAATTATACTGCCAACTTGGTTCCTGCATGCCAATTAGGTACTAGCCAGTTCAAGGGAAGCAACAATCCCAGAAGGTAGCAGAAGTATCAGCTCTTCTGAAGAGCAGCTCAAGTCCTTCAGGACCAAGCGTTCTTGTGGTTTGAGCTCACGGTATGGCCGACCAGAAATCCTTCAGCCTACGATTCCTTTGCATGGGCAGGGCATGTACTGAGTGTTGTAGTCCTGTAGTACAGTTACTCATACATGTAATAAGTGTTAAGTAGTAAGAATGACTCACCGTTGCCGTCGTCATCCACGAAGGGGAAGCCGGCGTACTCGCCCGGGTTGTACCAGTGGTTGTTGGTCCAGGGCATGCCGGAGTCGATTTGGCACACCGCCACGCCGCAGTTCCCAAACGTGTACCCGCTCCACACCGCAGCCGCCTGCACCACCATGCATGATTACTAATCCATGACTGATTGCCATAATATTTTTCTTTACATGCTTTCCTGCCTTCCAAGGCTAGGTGCGTTCTGGCATCAGTTCTATAGATTGCTTTCAAGGTTTCCCTGTCCTTATGTGACCGACACATGACTGCTGTTTTCATGCGGGGACCAAGAACACCTGGAAGCAGCCAAAAAAAAATGTGCAGGGACGGAAGACAGTACAATCCACTGCTTGAGGTGCCCAGTCCTTGGGTGGACATGCATATTTGTTGTCCCCATGAGCACAGCAAAGAACATGGCATGCTCGCGCCAAGCTCAGGCAGAGACATGGCTGACAGTCGATGATCAATAATTTGCTTGGTTCATGTCCCTGGTCTACCACATCCATTGATGCAGGCAGCTTCGACAGTATTCACACAGAAAGAGTCTCAGTGATCATGAGCTGCACCTGGAGCTTGTCAAGCGCCCAGCCCGCCGAGCCGGTGCTGCCGTCGCCGCTCATCAGATAGTCCATCTCAGCCCACTCCACCACTGCACAACACAGCAGCCGCCGTCATTAGCAGTTGCCAACTGCCTTAAGACTACTTGCAGGCAATTGACTCAGTGACCCAGGAAGACAAAGGACACCGTAGCCTGTGGCATGCAGCGTCCAGAAAGCCTTGTGCATCTGACAAGGCAACGGCTGGAGGGCACAGCAAAGCGCAAGGGGATAACTTGAAGGGGCATACGTTCGCTGCCAGCCAGACGAGCAGCCTTCCTCTCCGTGGAAGCGCCGTCCGTCACATTGACAACAGCAATGCCCGTCCCTGCCATGACCTGCGCGAGGCAACACACTGCTCTCAGCTGGGTGGACGCCCCAGCATCCGGCTTTGCTCACACTCCCTCTTGCTGCTGCATGATCGCATCTGCTCGAGGCTGTGGCAATCCAGGTTCTCAGGGCATAAAGAAGCGGTCCCCCACCTTGATCAGGTCGATCCCCGCCCACTCATTGACAGTGTCGACTATTTGGCTGTAGTTGCCACCGTCCAAATCCCTGAACTTCACCAGCAGGCGGCCTGGCCTGAAGGGTAGCGTTGTATTGCTGAAAGGGCTGATGGGAACAGGCCTCTCTGGTGCAGCCACGCTCAGCAGTGCACTGGCCAATGCTGCGACTGCATTTGGTGTGGCAACTGCCTTGGGCCTCGCGGCTCGTGCCGGTGAAGGCGCCTGTGCAGGGCCGTAGCTTCTAGGGGCAGGCAGCTGCTGGGGAGTCGCTGGATAGAGGGCTGCTGCTGTGATCAGGATGCTGAGCGCCTGGGAGCCAGGCAGCCTCCTCCACCCCATTCAGCAGAGCGCCTCACTGGTTAAAGCATCCGCCCAGGCTGCAAGAAACACATTGCAGGGGTGTGAGGGGAGGCAATATCGGCGTTCATCAGAAGAATACCATCTCTGCTAGCTTGCTCTGCAGCATTCACAGACAGCCAGGGCTTCGCCTGATTGGGGCAATGGATGACTATGTGCTCAGCACGCCAGCAAATGGTAATAAACATGCATTTAAACAACATTCAATCGGCTATACTTGATCCACGGTGTCTGATCAGGGCCCTGTCATAACGCCATTACTAAGATCAGATCAACTTCTCTGGTCTGCTGATGAACTCACCAATGCATTTGGAAGTCTTTTTATTGCATATCACCTATCTGTCGCATCGCCACGTTCTCAAGGCGGCCCTCATCGGAGCAGGGGTCGATCAAAACGCTCTTGTGCTGTGTCGTAGCGGGTTTCGATGTCGTTCAGCGTTGGCCTGGCGTGTGTTGCTGCCTTTACGCAGCGTACAGTGTTAATCGTGTGAAGAGCACTCAAATTACATGCCTTCTGTTCCAGATTATCTGAGCAATGAGGCCGATCGGGATGACATCAATGACTTCACTGGATCAGCGACGTCACAGCAACAAGTCTAACGCGCCCTTTTTGAATTGAGATTCGACAGCTTTGAATCTTGTCTGAATTTTCCTCCTGATTGTCACAGGTAACGGCTGTCCCCTCATGGAGTCCAATATATCACCTATGGGGACATGGGATAGTATGTACATGTTCAAAGCACCGCAAATTCGAACGCACTGATCAAGCTGGTCTAGAGAGATCTCAAGCTGGGATGCCGCTCTAGCTAATTAGGATTGAATGTGTACAACCTGCACATACCACCTAGACTCTCTACAGTAAGGTTCACACACAACACATCACAATCGGTACATGTAAGCTACAATACAATGTGCCATCCTATTGGTTTTGAAGACGCATGCCGTGCTAATTTACCCGGAACTGCCAAGAGCAACATTTGGAAATCGTATCATGCAATCGTTCCCTGACAGAGTCTGAGATCCAAGAATGCTCGGACCAGAAAATTATCTAGACATGTACAGCAGTCCTACGAAATCTTCTGCCGGCTGGTACAGTGGCTTCAACCTGTCGTGAGCCAAATTTTGACCGTATACTTCTGTCATATTGTGGCACGTCATCCCAAAGGGCCGCCGGCACGCACTGCCAGAACTCGGTCCAGCTGCGCACCAAGCTTAGCAGCCTTGGCACGAGCCTCCGCCACGCGCGCGCCGGCATGCATGGCCGTCGGCGTCAGATGCCCAACATCCGCCGCCCTCGCCTGCCCCGCGGCGGAACCAGCCTCCGGCGACGCCTGCCTCTCATCACCATGCGCAACAAATGCTTCCTCTGCCTCTTGATCTGCCTCCACAGCCCTCCTCTGACTGCTGTCGGCCAGTGTGTCCTTTCCGGGGCTGCCGAAGGAAGATGATGCCTCGGCCCGGTCGCTGTTGCTGACGGATGCGGCGCCGCTGTCGTCTCCATCCCTCCACGTGCCCCGGCCCCGGCCGCGCGCACCGGCGCGCCGACCGTAGGCCTCCGACTGAGTCCCATTCTCATCCTCCTGCCCAGATCCCACCTCTGCCAGAGTGGCTGCAAAGCCGGGGCCGTCCGCATCCAAGCATGGGCTGCTGCGCGGGAGATCGTGGTCAGCCAAAGGGGAGGGCGGGGCCGGAGGCTGCGGCAGGGCGGCGGGCTTCTGGGGCCGCCTGTCGGCGGCCCACTCCAGGATGCGGTCGGCGACGGACTCGGCAGAGATGGCGCGGTCCGGCGGCTGCTCCAGCAGCGCGTGCAGGTGGCCTGATGGCGGCTGCGGCGGCTGCGCGTAGTCCTGCCCCAGCAGCTGCTGCAGCGTGACGCGGTGCACCAGGCACTTCAGGCGATCCACCTGTCCCACACAACCCTTGCTCAGCTCACACGGCAATCCATCAGACCAACACTTGGGCATGTTGGGAGCTGAGGTTGGCCACTTACAACTTTGCAAACAACAATTCAAGCAAGGAAATTTCAATGGCAAATGTAAAAAATAACATAAAGCCGACGTTAGGCAACCAGGCATTTCAGCAATTGGAGGCACCTGCAGGTGGAGCAGGGCGTGGCAGTCGATGCAGGTGCTGCAGTTGGGGTCAGGCGGCGTTGCCTCCTCCGTGCACAGCTGCGGCAGAGCCTCGCACAGCGCGCGGCCCACGCCGGCCACCTCCCTGGCCGCCGACAGCAGCGCATCGTCGTGCGCCGCCGCCGCTGTTGCGCAGCCGTCCTCGCTGTCTCGCGTCTGCTGGCGTAGGCGAATTACCACGTCCTGTGCAGCAAAGCATACTATGGCACGCGAAAACTTCTAACTCTTGTGTCTGCAGAGCAAAGTAGCTTTGTCCATTTCTCCCCTCACACATTCTTCCTGTCTGGGCCTACAATTGTTTAGCCATTGGGATAATCATCCTCCTGTGCCCATCAGCTAGCTGCTCTTCTTGCTATCTAGTGAGTCAGTGCGTCTGATCATCAACGACAAGGAGATCGATGCTGCAGGCATGGCTGAGAGGTTAGTGCATACCTCCAGCTGGCGAGCGCGCTCCTTGTAGCGGCTGGCGCGCTGCGCTTGCTTCTGCAGCTGCTCCTGCAGCGCGGCCGCCTGCGCCTCGCTGGCCGCCAGCTCAGCGCTGACCTGGCCAGCAGGCTTGGGCGGATTGTGCGCCAGTGCCAGCAGCGTGGCCCACATGGGCGCTATGCCCATCCTGTTTAGCAGCTCCTGGTGGGCGCGCATCAGCTCACCCAGCCTCAACGCCACATTCACCGCGTCCGCGCCGCCTGCCATGGAACAGCGAGCTCATTGCAGGCATTCCAGAGGACAGTATTTTAGCCACCGATACGCAGTCTTCACCACTCACATGCTTCAAAGAAAGGTCCCTTGCAAGCCGCAGTGTGAGCAGCTTCTGCATCGGAGCAATGCTGGACAGCTGCGCGGCTGCTGCGTATGGATGATCACATGATGCAGACAAAGCAGCGGTGGTACTGTCAGCTGACATCCTGTGCATGCGCAAAGCTTGGTAGCAAATAGCTCGCACGCAACATGCCACATCGGGATGTCTATCTCTTCATTGACAGCACAAGGGATGCAGTTCCTCTCGCTTCTTGAATTGTCTGCAAATGGCCCAGAACTCCAGAGATTTCTGAGGAACATCAGAGGAACATCAAGAGAGAATCTCACCGGAGCACATGTCGCTCACGATGGCGACGGCCACCTTGGCGACCGCCTTGGTCAACTTGCGCTCCAGCTTGAGCCGCTGTACCTCTGCGCGCAACTCCTGCGCCTCGGCAGCGGCAGCATCGCTGTGCGCCTGCTCGGTGCCGGCGGCTGAGTGCTGCAGCTGCGCCACCTGCGCCGCCAGCCGGCCATTCTCCTGGCCCAGCGTCTCCACAGCCCCCTGCAGCTGCTGCATCATGACCTGCGCCAGGACAACTACACTGCTCGAATCCCAACATCACTCGCAAATTGTCCCTTTTGAATCTATATACATGTGAGAAATCAGCCGACTTTGGAAAGTGCTACATGGCGTGGAAGTTTCAGGCACTTGAACAGCAGCAGCAACAATATTGTTTCGGCTATCTTCAAGACAAATCATGTAGAGAATTTTAATGCAACGTGCAAAATGAAGGGTGCAGGTGGGGGCACCTGCGCTGCGGACAGGCGGGCCGCCACGTCAGCGCGCTCGCGCAGGATGGCCTCCTTGCGCTGGCACATGGCGGCATACTGCTCGCACACTCCCGCGGCCGACCCGGACGCGCCCGCCATAGAACCCTGCGCCGTGCTCTGGCTCTCCAGTGCTGCCCAGAGCCTGCCGTTCTCCGCCTGAATGGCCTGTGATAAAACCCCACTCCTCAGATATTCTCTAATAGCATCCTCTGCTTGGGCCAGTGATTCTCACGAAGGGACGATGTATGAGTGAAAGCCCAGCTCACATGACTGGAGAATGCAGGCGGGCCGTTGCCCTGCTTGGAAGCAGGCAACTGCCAGGCTGAGAGGCAACAAGCAGAATAAGTAAGGGGCAAGAAGCAGAATGGCTGAGAGGCAAGGAGCAGAATAGCCACGACCATGTAATGCATGGAGCACACCCCGCACACGCGGAGACAAGAACGAGAACAAGGAAACATAGCCATGCGGCTCACCTCCAGGCGGTCGATGGCGCGCAGGAAGGCAACGCGGCGGTCGGCGGCCAGCGACATCGGCGTGCCTGGAGGGCATCCGCCGCGGTTGCCTGACAGCCGGCCCAGCTGCGCGCGCAGCCGCCGCACCAGGCCGCCATCCCTGCCTCCCGCCGGGTTCCCTCTGCTGGGCGTGCACTGCTGATCCGCCCCCGGCTGTCCCGCAGGGCCAACCTCGCTTGTGCCCTCCTGCGCCTCCGGCAGAGTTATGCTTGCTCCAGAAGAGTGGCGCAGGCGGGAGGGCAGGGGAGTTTGTATCGAGACGGCCGGCGGCTGCCGCTCGGCGCTCGCGCGAACAGCGGCGACCTGCGCCGACAGCTGCGCCACGAGATGGTGCGCATGCTCGGCCGCGCTGCGGGGCGTGTTCTCTACCGAGGCGCCCTGCCGGATACTCTCCTCGCGCCAGGCTGAAATGGCCTGTGGCGTCGGCTGCACGAAGACCGGCGTAAGCTGCTGGGCTGCCTCCTCGCCATCGCCCGACGCTGCTGCTGTCTGCCAGTAGCGGCTTGCATGTCCCTGGCTGGTTCCAGGCTCGCTGTGCAGTCCAGGAGCAGTGCGCTCTGGTGAAGGGCTGGAGTCAAAGGCGAGGAACAGTGGCCCCACACCAGAGCTGGCAGCCTCTGCAGATGGCCGCGCTTCCAGCACCACAGCACCGCTGCTGACCTGGGAGCCGCTGGCGGCCTCTGGGCAGCTGCCGGGCTCTTGCCTGGTGGATGCTGCATCTCCCACTGTGCCTGTTGGCGAGGACGGCGCGCTGCTGTCTGACTGCTGGGCTGCGAGCGTGAAGGCTGAGCCCAAGTTTCTGGGCAAACTTCCAAGGTCGTCAGCGTCGGCGGCGTCCGGTGGATGACCACTGAGAGCATGAGGCGTTGCATGCGCCAGCGCTGCACGCAAAGAGGTGTTCTCCTGGCGCAGGCAGGCGTTCTCCTGGTTCATGTCTTTCAGCCGGGCGACGTTGTCCAACTCTTCCTGGTGCACACAAGCAATGGATCACATGCTTTGATTTTTTCTTCATGCCACAGGAGTTTTTCTGGGTACACAAGTACAGGGCTGCCTTCTGCATTGCAGCAATTGAGAATACACATACAAGAGCCTCGCTCGGCATGGCCTATGTTGTGTCAGGTTGAGAGATGCTGCTTCTCTGCTGCAAGAATGGTAGGGATGCGCTTGCAGCGAACGCAGGCATTGATACACTCCAGATGGTGACGGGTCGCTACCTGGAAACGTTGGTGCAACTCGGCCATGTTATCAGCGAGGGACAGGCCTTGCTGCGCTTCGTCCCACAGCCTTGCATTCTCCTCCTGCAGGCTCGCCACGCTGGTCAGCAGCTCCTGCACCCGCCCCTCCTTGGCTGCCAGCTCCGAGCTCAGCTCCCTGCATACACACAGGCTCACCCTTATGCCTTCCCTTGTCGGCAAGTGAATCATTGAAGTATCTCACCAAGAGCTCTTCCTTAACCTTGAGCCTTTCCTTCACTTTGTCAGGGTTTCCATGCCGAGAGTTTTAGGTGCTTCTGTGAAATTGGCTGTGTGTGGTGGGTGATCAATGCACTTCCTTTTATTCCAAAAATGGACTTCACTGAAAACAAAAGCCCTGTACTCACCTGCACATGGCCTCCAGGCTCTGGATCTCAGCCTCTTGCTCAGCACCATACTGCTGTGCCGAGCACTCTCCGCTGGCGCCTGACGTTGCACGCGCCTCCGCAAGTTCGGTTTGCGCATTGTGGGTGGCGACAACCTCTGTGGCGCAGCTGTGCCTCTCCTGGCGCAGCTGCTCCTCAAGATCTGCCGCAGCCGCATCCAAAGATGCGCACTGCTGCCGCAGGGCCGTGAGCTCACCCGCATGTTTGGCCTTTGAGGCCGCGCACTCGGCAAGAGCCTTCTTTGCAAGTGCCTGCGCCCGGCTCATCTTCCCCTGCGCCTCCGACGCGCGGTGTGAGAGCGCATCCGACACCGCCGCGGCCTCCTCGGCAGTCGCCTGCGCTGCCGCCTTGGCCTCCTGCGATGCTGCGAGTGCACCCTGCAGCTCTGCTGCCTCTGCAGAGGCCGACACGGCAGCCGCCTCCGCCTCGCGCAGCCGGCCCTGCAGGTCCTGAAGCTCCTGCCAGAGCTGGCGCGCTTCGGCATGCGCTGCGGCGCACTGCTCTTCTGCATCTCTGCAGCGGGCCTGCTCTTGTGCCGCCGCCTCTGCCTGCGCTGACAAGGCCGCCTGTGCATCCTCCAGCTGCCTCTGTAGCTCCTGGACCATCTCCTCTCCCTCTGCGACCGGTGTGGCTGACTTCTGCTCCTCGGCATTGATGGAGATGTCGGCGGCGGCGGCCGGAGACGTGGCGGAAGCTTCCGGCAGCTGCCAGGCAGCTGCCGCCTTCGCCGCCTGCAGGCGCTGAAGCCGCGCGCGGCTGTCGCCAAGCCGCAGCCCGAGCGTGGCGGCCCGCCGCTGCGTCGCCGCGAGCTCCTGCCTAGCATCCTGCAGCGCTGCGGCGGCTGCCTGCTCGCCATTTTGCGCGTCTGCGACGTCCTGCTCCAGCTGCTGACAGAGAGCCTGTGCACCCGCCAGCTGCATGCGCAGGGAGCCTGCCTCTGCCTGGCTGGCGCTGCTGGCCGCCTGTGCGTGCTCCTGCTGAGCCTGCGCCCTCTGCACATGCCACGCCCATCTTGTTTAGAAGTATTTCATCTCATGCCTGCTGCGCTGGAAGCTGTATAAGGACACATGAGGACCAGGTCGGCCACTCTGATAATAAAGAATCTGAAGGATGGATGTCTACGAAAAAACAGATGTAGCAGGTCAAGCCAGGACACACTGCAGACAGTGGGAGGAGTGGGGCCGCACCTGCAGAGCGTCTCTAATGGACTGCACCTCTCTGCGCAGGGCCTCGCGCTCTACAGCATTCTCGCGGCCTATCCTCTGCAGCTCACCGTCTTGCTCCGCTACCTGCGCCCTCACTTGCACCAGCCTCTCGTCTGCCTCAGCAGCCGCCACGCTCGCCTGCGCACACATTGGCATACGATCGCTGCAGTCTTCATACCTTTCCAACCATGGTCCACGATATCAGCCTCCCCTTAATGCTGACTGACAAAGCACACACCAAGATAAATTGAACGTTGGATTCCCTGCCTAGTAAAGTCTGCAAGCCCTCTTCTAAGGGGTAGTTCGTGGCCATGTGCAGAAATTTACACCTCTGGATCCTAGTATCGAGATAAGCACTAGATCTGTAGCATGCCCTCGAGACATGGATGCGTGTGCAGAAAATCTAGACCCTGGTATCCAGATGAGCCCTGTACCTCTAGCATGCCATCAAGAGAGGGATGCAAAAGACAAGCCTGCCAAGGCATTGGGTTATTTTTGATTTAAGGGGGAGGCACAAAGTTCAGCACCTGCTTCTCTGCAGCCTCCGCGCGGTGTTGCAGCTGCTCCGCGCGATGCTGCAGGGCCTTGAGGGGCGCGTCGGCCTTCCACAACGCAGCGATGCGCTCGGCTTCCAGCGCAGCCAGGTCGGTGCCGGCCGAGCGCAGTTTTGCGGCCAGCGCCTCGGCCCACACCTTGTGCTTCTCCGCGCTCGCCAGCGCCTCTGCATGGATCTCCTGGGAGAGGACAACATTGTGATTGCAGCAAGGTTGCTGGAAGTCAATTCAGGTGTTTTTTTCCCAGAATGATTCGTGCTGGACAGTGCATCCGACGCATGCGTGAGTTCAACAAGCTTTCTGCAGGGTTGAGTCAAGACTCAAACTTACAAATGGATACAGTATCATAGACTTTCATGGTATAAGGTCCTGCTGGCTGGTTTGTCCTTAGTTGCGACGGATCGGCCAGCAGACATTTCCTAAATCATGAAAATTCAAGAACACAGGATTATTCTTCCAATATTCAAACTTGTGTGCTGCTGTCTGATAATACAAACACTGTTGCTTTGAAATTGCTCATTTCATCTACAGGGTAGAATTGGGGCTCACCTCGCCTGCCCTGGCGCGGGCCTGGGCGTCGTGCAGCTGCCGCCTGAGGGAGTGGGTGGTGAGCTCTGCAGCCTGCAGCGCTTCTCTCACCGCCTCCAGCTCCTCCTGGGCCTCGTCGGCCCTCTTCCTCTCCAGGCCGCGGATCTGCTCTGATGTCTCCAGATCCTCCTCTGCGCCCGCCAGCCGAGCCTGCAAGCCATACGCTGGTGTCAACCTTCACTGCCATGCCCTGATATCTCCTGCTCGTTACCCGGTTGCATTTGCTTCAACCCTGCTTGGCATTACATCTGCTCTCTGCTGCACACACAGCCCACATGATGCAGGTCATTTGCAGATCAAATATGGCAAATCCTGCAATAGTTCATCCGCGCACCTGGGTGTCTTCGAGCAGCGTTCGGCTGTTGTCCAGGTCCAACAGGGCGGCCTGCAAGGCAGCCTGCACGGATGCGGTGGCCGCCTCCGCCCGGCTCTTCTCCGCGCTGAGCGCGCTCTGCAGCAGCGCAGACTTGGCCCGCAGCGACTGCAGCTCCGCCTGCTGTGCACTGACCTGCTGCGCCAGCTGCTCGGCCTCTGCTTCGGCCGCCTGCCTTTCTCCGGCGGCCGCCTCGAGCGCGGCCGCAGCGTCGGCGGCTTCCTCGCACATGCTGGCAGCTGCTGAGCGCACGCGCGCCAGCTGCTCCACAGCCGCCTGCCGCGCGGCGTCGGCCCGGCGCGCCCGGGAATCCAGATCCGCCGTTTCTTCCAGAACTGATGCTACCATATACTTCACCTCGGCACTCTTCTTCTCTTGGGCCCTCCTCTGCGCTGTCACCTTCTCGTTTTCTGCCCGCATGCCGCTGAGCTGACCAGATAGCTCCTCAATGCGCAGCTGCATTTTGGTCGACCGCGCTTCCGCGAGAGAGCACTGCTCGGCAAGATCGGCAGCGCGGCGGTCGGCGGCTGCGCTGTCGGACTGCGCTCGGGAGAGCTGCTTGCGCTGCTCTGCTGTGTCGGCCTCCATTGCGGTGATGCGCTGGCGCAGCAGAAAGGTGACTTGCTGCTCGGCCTGCAGCAGCTCGGCCCAGTGCTGCAGCTCCGCCGCCCGCAGCTTCTCCCACGCCTCGCGCGCCTGCTCATATGGGATACCTCAGAAACGCCCTTCGCTAAGAGCTGTGTCTGCGATAGAGTGCCTTCAACATGCTCACGACCTTTCAAGCATGATTCACAGGCACTTCTTCATATACTCTGGAGGCTCAGATACTCCAGCAGCCACCTATGTCAAGGGTACCAAAGGCGTATGCAAGGAAGGTATCAAGGGATTTAAGGCATTCATAATTGGGTTGGGGGACCGCTGTGTAGAACAGGGAATAGGTGAGCACACACCTGGTCAGCACTCAGCGTAGATGCATTGCCAGCGATCTCAGCCTGGGCAAAGTCGAATAGCTTTTGCAGCCCGTCTGCGCGCGCATTGGCGGCCGACACCTCGTCACGTAGCGCGGCCGCCGCCTGCGCATGGCCCCGCGCCTCAGCCCGCAGCCGGGCCTCTTGAACCTCGGCCGCCCGCTCGAGCTCTTTAATCGCCGCGCCTCGGTCCGTAGCCAGCTGGCGCAGCCCGTCAGCCTCGGCCCGTAGCGCGGCATGCTTCTCCTGCAGGTCCTGGGACATGGCTTCCACCGAGGCCTTCACCTGGAAGAAGCATGCTTTTCTGTTCACTTGTCTTACTGGATGCACTTCTTCTACCAGGATGACCGTATTGATATTGCCAGAAATCACTGTCTTGTCATGATGGGCGCTGAATTGGACAGTCAGAGTCAGCCTACGGATCATCACAAGGTTGGTTTCAAGCAATGTGGATGACTGATTGACCTGGAACAGCTCATCCTGAAGCTCCTGCACGCTCTCGTCCAGCAGGGCGGCCCGTTGCTGGTGCCTCTGCTTCTCAGCCGTTGCCTTCCTGAGCTGCTCTCTGACCTCTCCCAGCTGCTCCTGCAGCTGATTCACCTTGCTGGCGCTCTCAGCTGCCTCACTCCTGGCAGCCTCGCACTCAATCGCAAGCTGCGACAGGCTCTGATCGTGCTGCGCAAGAATTTGTGCCCTCTCCTGCTGCGCCGAGGCTCGTTCGGCGGACATCTCCTTGTGTGCTTCCATCAGTGTCAGTATGAGGGTCTGCACTTTGTCTTCTGCCTCTGCAGCAGCTGCTCTGGCGGAGGCAGCCTCGCTGCGAAGGGCAGTCTGCTCCGCTTCTAGCTCTGCAATGCGCCGCGCGCCGCCGGCCGCCACGGCCGTCGCCACCTCGAGCGCTCGCGACTGCTCGGCTGCCTCGGCCGCGCGGGCATCGGCCGTGCTGCGCTGTGCCCGCTCTGCCACGTCAGCCGCCACCTCAGCGGCGGCCCGCAGCTCACGGATCTCGCTCTCCAGCGCCGCAACCGCGCCCTCAAGACCAGCTGCCCGCACCTGCCACTGGTTGATCTCCTCGCAGAGCCCCAGGTTCTCCTCTTGCAGCCGGGAGATGTCGATCTCAAGAGTGGCCGTCACCTGTGCAGCGCCAGCTGCGGCCTGCTGCAGTGCGCGGACCTCCTCCTGGCTAGCGGCCAGGCTCTGCTGTGCGCTGCAAAGGCGCTTGGCCAGCTCGGGGTCCTCCGCCGAACTCCCAAGCAGCGAGGCAGCCTCTGCGGCCGATATCTCTGCCGCGTCATGAGCTGCATCGAGCAACTTTTGCAGGCTCGCAGAGTGCTCCCGGGACTGTGCCAGCTGCTCGTCCAGGCTCGTCACAGCGGTGCGCGCAGCTTTTGCTCCCGCCTTGCTCGCTGCCAGCTGGCTGGTCACTGCTGCGAGCTGCTGCGTGAGAGTGTCTCGCTGTCCGGCTGCCTCGTGGGCTGCGTCAAGGAGCTTCTGCAGGCTTGCTGAGTGCTCCCAAGACTGTGCCAGCTGCTCTTCCAGGCTCGTCACTGCACTGCGCGCAGCTTGTGCCTCTGCCATGCTTGCTCCCAGCTGGCTTGTCACTGCAGCGAGCTGCTGGGTGAGAGTGTCTCGCTGTCCGGCTGCCTCGTGGGCTGCGTCAAGGAGCCTCTGCAGGCTTGCTGAGTGCTCGCGAGACTCCAGAAGCATTTCCCGGCTGTCAGCCCCACCGCGCGCAGCTTCTGTTTCTGCCTTGCTCGACTCCAGCTGGCCAGTGACAGCTGCAATCTGTTGGTTGAGAGCCTCCTGCTGTGCGGCAACCTCGTCGGCTGCGTCCAGGCGTTTCTGCAGGCTAGCGGCATGCTCGCGAGACTGCTCAAGCTCATTCTCTACAGCTCCTGAAGCCTTGCAGGCGGCATCAACCTGAGCCTGGCTGGCAACCAACTGCCCTTGAAGGGCGCTGATCTGCTGCTGCAATGCCGCATGCTCCTCAGCTCTTCTCTCCGCAGCGTCCAGGAGTTTCTGCAGGTTGGCAGCCTGCTCGTGAGACTGTGCCAGCTCGGCATCCAGAGCTGCTGAAGCCTGGTGGGCGGCATCAACCTCTGCCCTTCTGGCACCCAAGTTGCCCAGAAGGTTGCTGATCTGCTCATGCAATACTGCACACTCCTCGGATTGCGTTTCCGCCTGCTTGCAAGACTCTGCCAGCTCGAAATGCAGGGCGTCTGAAGCCTTGCACGCCGCATCAGCCTGTGCTTGCCTTGCTGTCAGCTGCTCTTCCAGCCAGCCGACCTGCTCCTTAAGTGCTGCGCACTCCTCAGAAATCCCATGTGCAGCATCCAAGCGATCCTGCAGGCTGGTTGCCTGCTCGCGAGACTGGGCCAGTTTGATCTCCAAGGCTTCTGAAGCCTTGCATGCCGCATCAGCCTGTGCTTGCCTTGCTGCCAGCTGCTCTTCCAACGCAGCGACCTGCTCCTTCAGTGCTGCGCACTCATCAGCACAGCCATGCGCAGCATCCAGCAAAGCCTGCAGGCTGGCAGTGTGCTCCTGAGACTGTGCCAGCTGGATCCTCAGCTCTGCTGAGCTCTTCTGCAATGCGTCAGCTTCCGCTTGGCTTCCCGCCAGCTGCCCTCCTAGCGTGCTGACCTGCTCCTTCAGTGCCGCACACTCCTCGGATGTCTCATGTGCGGCGTCGAAGGAAGCCTGCAGGCTTGCAGCGTGCTCATGGGAGCGCGCAAGCTCCTCCCGAACAGCGTCCAACGCCGTCTGCGCTGCGTGTGCCTCGGCATGGCTGTCGGCCAGCTGTCCCTCCATCGCAGCTACATGCAGCTGCGCCGCTGTGAGCCCCTCTGCTGTCTCATGCGCCGCATCAAAGAGCCCCTGCAAGCCGGCAGCGCGCTCGCTCGCCTGCGCAAGCTCCGCCTGCAGGCCTGCCACCGCCGTTTCCGCGGCTTCAGCCTCTTTCTGGCTGCCGTCAAGCCGCCGGCTGAGTGTCGCCACCTGCTCCTTGAGAGCCGCCTCTGTGCCTCCCTGCTCGTGCAGAGCCCTTTCCAGCCCCTGTAACTCACCGCGAGCCACAGCGAGCTGCTGCTGCAGTGCAGGCACGGCGGCCAGCTTGGCAGCAGCAGTGTTTAGGCTGTCCTGGAGGGAGCATCTCTCCAGCTGCAGCTTTGCCAGCTCAGCCGCCTGATCTGCCACCTCAGCGCGCAGCCGCTCGGCTTTTCCTTGGAGGTCGCCGAGCGCGGCGCCGAGGGTATCCTTCTCTGCCTGCTCCGCTGCAAGCTGCCCCTCCATGCGTGCGAGCTTATCTTCCCTGTCGTGGCAGGCGGCTTGCAGGTCGCGGGTGTACCTCTCGATCTCTGCTTTGGCGGCTTTGACATCCGCCAGAGCGGAGCAGGCGCGCTGCGTCTCACGCTGCGATGCCTGCGCGTCCAGCCTGGCGGCCTGCAGGTCCTGTGACAGCGCCGCCAGCTCGGATCGGGCCTGCGCGAGCTCTGTCATGAGGCGTTCCTGCCGCTCCTGACCCTCCTCAGCGGCATCAGATGCCGCTTCTTGCTCCTGCGGGGTTGGCAGCTCAGAGCGCAAGGCCTCAACCTGCAGCAGTAGACAAGAGGGATGAGAGCTCATGTATTGTACTGCCAAATAATACAGTCCACATTCAAACAACCTATCATCCCCCCTGAAGAAGTTTCATCAACACCGTCACATAAAAGACAGTACCCAACACTGTCCAAGATTTGAAGCATGTCCCCTGAAGAAGCAGATGAAGTTCACCTGTTGCTCGAGCTCCTGGATTTTCCGCCGCTGGTCGGCCGCGGTGGCGCGCTCGCGGTCATAGAGCGCCATCAGCCGGTGCCACTCCGCGTTCTGCGAGCGTGCCACCTCGAGCTCCGCCTCGAGCGCTTCCAGCCGGCTGTTCTTCAGCGCCAGCTGATCCCAAACCTCCCCTTCCTGAAAGTGCGAGCTCGCTCCTCCGCCCTGACTGGCTGTGGCACCAAGCGGGGATCCAGCAGACTGGGGCCATTTGCGGCCGCCGCTTGAGCCGCTGCGCATGGCGCTGCCAGCACCGGGGGCTGCTTGCGGCTGCCGGGGCGCGCATCGCGCGGGCGAGGGTTGCGGCGGCGCAAGAGAGCGGCGCAGGTGGTTTGCGTGCAGCGCCTCGATGATGCGCGACAGCTGGCGGGTGTCGGCCTGCGAGGCGGCCAGCTCGGAGCGGGCCATTGCCAGCGAGTCGAGCGTTGCGCGGAGCGCCATGTTCTGCGCGCGCACCCGCGCCATCAGCGCGTCTGTGGCGCTGGTATCCTCTGCCGGTCCTGCGCACATCCCATGCAACACTATGAGCCGAGTTCCCCTCTCTTCAGAGAACATTCAAACAAGAGGCCCTCACAAGGTTGTCTGTGCAAATTGCAAAATTGAATGGGCTTGAGACAGGGACACTCCAATATTGGGCAAGCTGCTGCCTGTCATTTTCTTAATTGAAGCTTTGCCTGAAGTGATCAGGATGAAAAGGGTATCTTTGGAAGATTGTTTGAAAGGCAGGGGCTGACCTGTGCACGGCGCCAGAGCAGAGAATTGGGCGTCCATCAGGCGGCGTGCCTCCTGCTGCGCGAGTGACAGCTGCTCATGCGCATTCTCCAGCTGCAGAGACAGCTCTTCTGACACCAGCTTTGCCGCCACGGCATCCTCCCTGGCTGCGGCCGCCAGATTCCTCACCGCCTGTGCCTCGGCCGTCGCCGCTTCAAGCGCCACTGTGAGCGCACTTTTCTTGCGCAGGGCGTCTCTGAGCTGTGCCTCAAGTTCTGCCTGTGCTAGCCGACACTGATCAGCTGCAGCCGACTGCTGAATGATCGTCTCCTGCATGCTGGCAACCTCCTCCTGTCTCTCTGGAGCGGCAGCATACCGAGTGGCGCCCGCCTCTGCCGTCTTCTCGGCGGCAGATTTGCTGCTTGTCGGTGCCTCATCAAAGAGCGGGTTCAGTGCGTCTGCTGCAGGGGTTAGGCCGGGCCCCGAGCTGCCACTGGCCGAGCCTTGGTCTCGCCCATTGGCTGCTGCTATTTGCTGCAGGGCTGCTGAGTCCCAGGCGCTCGGCGTCCACCCGCGGCTCAGTGATGATGCGCTGCCCGGGCCGCTGCCCAAAATGCTGCCCAGATCGAGCCGCGCGCAGGCAGCGGCTGATAGCGGGGTATTCAGGCGGTGGTGCAGGGCGCTGATGTGGGCGCTCAGGGGCGTGACAGCCGTCCGGGGCTGGCGCGGCCCGGCCACTGACGGCCGCTGAGTCAGCGCCGAGTCACAGCGGCTGCTGGGGCTCGCGAAGCTGAGCTCCTGGGGGCCCGTGCGCTGCAGCTGCGTGTGCCAGTCGCCCAGGTCCGACGGCGTGCTCTCTACCAGTGACGCCAGCGCGCTGTCGGATATCCTGCCGCCCTGGGCCGGTGTGGCAGCTGGCGCCTCGGGGACGGCTTGCGCCGCACCTCCGGCTCGCTGCAGCGCCTCTTGCAGCGCAGAAACTTGCCCCTGCACACGGGATAACAAGCCCATTCAGTCACATGCAGAAAAGCATTGTGTTAGTGTCAGTGTCACTATCTTGCTCCTTCCCATGCACCAAGAAGTCCCTTTCTGAATGCCATGTCTTCGATGGATTGTCCACATTGCGCCGTCAACACCTCGTATAGAGTTGGTGTTTTGCTCAACAGGGGCATTGCTTGCAATCCATGGGGACGCTGACAAGGGTGGAGCCGAGCTGCTCGCACCTGGAGCTCCTGCTGCTGCTGCTGCAGGGCGTTTCGATGGTCCACGGCTTCTGCCAGCCACTGCCGTGCCTGCCCCAATTCCCGGGCCATCCTCTCACGGCCGGGAGACAGCTTCTGCTGGCTGCCAGGGCTGCCCTGCCCGACGGGCTGCCCAGGCTGCCCGCCCTTCTCCGGCGTTGCCTCGGTGGACGCAGCTGCTGCAGGGTCAACTGGCAGCGCTCGAGCTTGCCGTCCTGCGGCCCTCCTGTGCACATCGGCCTGCGGCGGAGACAAGCAAGTTCAAGCGGCCCTTCGGCAAAATATAGGCGTAGATATCTGAATGATCTCTTATGTTTCGGCCCCCCATCGTTTTTAATGCAGCCATACTGAGGATGAAAGGCGGCTCAGACACAGTTGTCCACCACATATCGTATGCAAGCAGTTGAGCCGGTCAATGGGTATGACTGCCATTGGAGTGGGCAATAAAGTGGGTACCAAAAATGTGCCTGCGCATAAGGTGTAGGTGTCTCTCTCCAGCACAGCTCTTCCATGTCACGTGTTCACAAGCTTGTATAGAATGGTCCAGCAGAGGATGTCACATGGGGGAATTGAGGGGATTGAGAGGCCTTCACCTGGCGTGCGTCGTCGGCGGACCAGGGCCGGCCGCGCTCGCGCTCGGAATCGTGCAAGGCCTTCTGCGCCTGCTGCAGAGTGCGGCCCAGCGAGTCGCGCTGCCCGGCCAGGTGATCCGCGCGCAGCTGCTCGTCGAGCAGCGCCTGCTGCGCCTCCAGCAGCTGCTCGGAAACTGCCTCCAGCTGCGCCTCCAGGTGGCTGCCCCGCCGCTGCTCGTGCTGAAGCGCCATCGAGATCTGCGGCACCGCCACCAAACTTCCAGTGATCTTAGAGAGGAGTCTACAGAGATAATCAGGGTTGGCTGGTTGTTTGCGCACAGGAAGTTTTGAGCGGATAGCAAATACAGCAACCCCATCAGACATGAGACATCAGCAACATTTAGAGTCATTTTGGTGTTGTAAAGAACATGGTTTGATCTATGTATGTCGGTGGTCACGTGAGACTGAAATGGCGGGAGACGGATGTCCGGGCGCACCATGCAGAGCTGGTCTCTGTGCTCCACCTCATCTCCCTGCCAGTGCCCCTCCAGAAAGGCCTGCTCCCGCATCTGCTGCCCAAATTCCTGCTTGCAAGAAACCCAAGTTGGGTTATACAACTCCTCAGGCCTTCACCCAGCCAGCAGGCGACTGCTGCAACTGCCACATAGCCCCCACAACCAAGAGATAGCAAGGCCTCTGAAGAAAATATCTGTGTCCCAAGTAAACACATGGTAGGTACCGTAGCAGACTTCAGAGCACGTTGGCGGGAGGGTATATTAAAGGAGTGGCAAGGGCTCACAGCAGTCAAAGGCAGAGGGAAGTCTTGCAGAGCAGCAGCTTCCTGCAGCTGCTGGGCGCGCATGGACAATGCGGCGTTCTCTGCCAGCAGCGCCTCGATGCGCGCGCGCTCCGACTGCAGCCGCGCCTCCGCCTCGCGCACTCGCGGCGGCGTCTGCTGCGCCGTCTGCTGTGCCGCCTCGAGCCGGTCCTGCAGGGCCGTCTGCACACCAAACCCCCAGCCATCCACTTCAGGCAAGTAACCCGACATATTGGTCAATCAACATCTCTCTACGCAAAAGTGCTGAGATTCTCTCCCTCGCTCGGCTCCAAGGTTCCCTGCCCCTTCCTCTGCTGTACTAATGGGACTCAGTAAAGCCACGGCAGTAAAAAGACGTATCAAAATCTGCCTCCAAGTGCACTGCACAGCTTCAGACAGAGACAGGGTTGGTGGTTGAGTAGCATTGGGAAGGCTGGCCTGGCGGCGGCACCTTTTCGTTCTGCAGGGCGATGACTTGCTCGCGCTCGTGCTGCAGCTTGCCGTGCATGACCTGCAGCGCGTCGTGGGTCTCTGCCCACTTGGCCGCCGCCTCCTCGCTGCCCTCCACCTGCTGCTGCAGCTGGAGCACCTGGCCGCCACCCGAACAGTCCCTTTTGAAATTTGCATTCCTTTAGACCCTATGGCGTCAGATGACCTGCACGTGAGGCTGCCTAATATATGACATTCAAAGTAGGGACATGATGCAGCTGTTTGAAGTACACCTTTGCACTGAGGCATCGGGCACCACGGCGTGCACCACGGTGTGACACATCCAGTCATAACCTGAACAGTGCAGCCAAGGAGCAAGGTGCAGATGTGTCATCCTCAAGGCCCCAGGCATGAAGATGTCCATTATAAATCACAGGGGGAGACAGAGTGCAAAGTCACCTGGGACTGCAGGCCGTGCTCCTGCAGGCTCTGCAGCTGCTTCTGGGCCTCCACCTGACGGCTGATTGCTTCCTGGGCAGCCCCCAGGGCCCCGACCTGGTTTGCCTGCTCCAGCAGCAGCGCCTGCAGCGAGCTATTCTCCTGCAGAGCCTCCTCCAAGCGGCCCAGCACTGCCTCGTGGCGCACCATGAGAGCCACCCTCTCGCTTGTCATCGCCTGCGCTGCATATTCAATCTTCAATACATGCAGCAATCTTCCCACTGGTGATGCTTACCTGACAGAGGATCAGCAACGCGCATGGATGTTTATGAGAGCTGGGGTTGCTGTAGACTGGCCAGATTTGTGGATACTGTGGCAAGAAAAACCCTGCAATTTGATCAGACAGCAGCAATGCGGTATGTTGGGCAGAAAGGGTCGGCCAAGGGCAGACCTGGATGGCGCGCTGCAGCTGGGCCTGCTCCGAGTGCAGTCGCATCACGCGCGCGAGCGCCTTGGCCGCAGCCGCCGCCGCGCCGCCACCGGAAGCGCTCTCCTCCTCCGACTCTGAGCTCGCGGATGAAGCTGCCTTCCTCTCACCCTCATTCCCCGTCGTTTCCACCTCCGTAAGCCCAAGTGGTTTCCCATGCGCGCCCTCAGCCGTGGCGTCATTGTCAAGCCCCGGCACTGAAGGGAGATCAGCCGGCGGCAGCATGGCTTGCCCGGCAGCGCTTGAGCGGGCGTCTTCAAAACCGAGCGTCCTCGGGACGGCGCCGCCGGAGCGGCTGTGGCGCGCGCGCTTGCGCCCGGTCTCCGTGTCGGCGCCGCGCACGTCGGCAGCTCCCACGCCGGCGGCCGGTGTCAGCGCGGGGCTCTGCTGCACATTGTCTGTTGTACCTGGCTGTGGGTCCTGCCAGGCGGAGTGCGCGCTTCTCCCTTGGTCACCTGCCGCCCAGTGCCATGGTTGGGAGACTGCTGAGCTGACCTTGGGATGTGCAATTTTGGACAATTTGTGCAAGGATGTGCTGCATGTGCTCAGGAGCCATCCAGAGGTCCAGCAGATGGCAGTGTAGAAGTTGATCGAGTGTATCTCATTTGTGCATTGAGGGTACAGAGCAACAAACCTCTCGTATCTTGCAGATTTTTTTCGAGCGTGGCCACCCTGTCCTGCAGAGCTGCATTTTCCAGCAGAAACCGCTCTGAGTTGTCGCTGGCTGCCGCCAACTCCATAGCCATCTCATCCGCCCGATCCTGCAGGCGTCCACATCAGTCAGTCTGTCCTTGGTATCCAGTTTTCCTCATGGTACAATTCCTCAGAGTGACATCCAGGCAAGGTTATCGTGTCATGCTCTGACATGCATGAAGCATGTGTGCTACGAAGTCTACCTCAGCAGCTTGCGCTCGTTGCACTGCCTCCTGCAAGGCGTCTGCGTGCTGCTCTGCATGCTCTTTCTCAAGCAGCAACTCGGCTTCTAGTGTCTGGCACCGCTGTTCTGCTGCCTCTGCGCGCTTCAGGAGGTCTCTGTGGCTCTCAATTGTGAAGACAGGACATGGCACACATCCGTTTCCATTCCCCTCCGGAGATGTGGTGGACTGCAGCAGATCACGTGTGTCTGTGGCATCGGTGTCCTCCTGAAGCCGTGCAGCCAGAAGAATTTTCTCCTGGGAAGCGATGGCATCAGGTGACGAAGGCAGGCTGGCTTCCTCCCTCGAATGCTCCCTGCTCTCAACTTCAGGCGACGCAGGCTCCTGCGCAGCATTTCAAGTGTAAAAGCAGTAACTGAGGACCGTTTGCAAAATGCAGGATATAAGATTAACAGGGCAACAGTGGGAAAGTATGAAACAAGATGGCAGGCCTGCTGGTCTCATTCGTACGTATTTGCGCCCTTCAACGCAGATATATTCAATAAACCGACAAAACAACACTCAATTGATTGGTCCTTTGCAATAAGTACTCCATCTCAGCGCACCTCAGGTAGCAAGGCTTGCACGATGGCTGCAGCATGGCGCTGTACTGTCGTGAAGCTGGCCTCCGAGCCGCAGTAGCTCTCTCGAAGGTCTGTCATATCACTGAGCTGATACTGAGCGAATGGCGACGCTGCTGTATGCGTTTGATCGGGGCTTCCATAAGCTAAGGTGCTGGCCATGCGCTGATAAGGCTCGGCCAGGGGTGACAGCTGGAAAGCCCCCAGCTCAGGGTCAAACATGTACAGATCACTGTCGGGGGCTCCGCAGTCCCCACCGCTGCCATCAGGCGGATGTGCCTGCCTCAACTCACCCAATCTGATGGATGTTCTGGGAGAACTGTTCATGAAGCTACCCTGCCCCTGCCCCAGGTGCGCTGGGCTCTGTCTAAGGTTTGTGACTGGAGACAAGGGCGTGCGTGACCGGTCCGATGGCGACGCAGGGCCATGACCTTCCTCTTTTGCAGTCATCACAGATGCACTGGCGCCAACTTCAACAGCGGTGCCTGGGCCATTGGTGATGTCTGCTCAATTTTTAATCAGTATCATTCATTAATACAAATCGCAGCTCATGCATGCCACCCCTCAGGGCAAAATTTGCGTCCCCCACGGCTCCCATCGTGTTTTCGCTGCAAGTTCGCTGCGCTGGGAAGCTGTTGCCTGTGTAGGCAGTCGGCCACGTCTCCGGGATGAGATCCCCGAGCTGACTGTGCTCGCTGCTTGCTGGGCAGCTGCACAATCCAATAGAAACGTGAGAACAGCGCAGCCCGATCGCAGCCATTCCTCGATCAAACATGCAGAGCATGGCCTCCTCCTCGCGTGCCTCCTCGAGCCTCCACGCCAGCAGCTCCGCCAGGGAGGGCAGCATCACCAGAAAGGCTGTCGTCCCGAGGGCCCGGGCCGTGGCCACTTCCCCGAGCCAGGAGCCCCAGTCGCGCAGGCGAATGTCCCAGAACGCGGTGGCCCTCGAGCGGGAGGTGCTGTCGTGCCCCTGGCCGCGCACAGCTCAGGCGTCCCGTGCAGTCCCAGAGGGGCGAGGCTTGCTATCCAACACAGTGAGCGCCTTGCAGCAGGTGAGAGGCTGCTTTTCTCTTCGGTAATGGGCTGCGATCGCAATTCGCGCGGCCGTGCCTAGATGGGGATAGTTTCTGGTGTCCTGCCCCCCTTTCAGGGTACTAGTTTCAAACCACGTTGTTCAGACCAGCGAATTGTGCGTGGGGCGTGAGTCTTGGATGCATCAAGTCTATCGCTTTCTGTAGAAAAACTTGATTTGATCGGGGCAAACATGAAGCTGGTACCCTAGAGTACAGTGGATTACATACATCACGAACTGTCAACTGGTCAAAAACGGTGTACATGAAGGAGTACGAGACAATCCTAGTCCATAAGAGGACACTGTCAGTGTATCTAATGTTCATGCTGTGGCTGTACAGCTGTGGTGTGGAGAAGGCGGCAGGCTCCCAGCAGATGTCGAGGCGCTTGCTGGAGGCTTCACTGACGCTGAGAACCCTTGCCTCCTCGAAGAGCCTGCTGATGGACTCGCCCGGGTGTGGCGGTACCAGGGCTTCAGGCTGTGAGCGGCCGCACCATGAACCGCTGCAGCAATTCAGAGATTATTGTTTCAGGAGAAGAAAACTGCATCAGTATTTTTGACAAGTTGCGGCCGTCTGTCAAGGATGGCCAGCAACGAGGACTCAGCACCCTGCAGGAACGTCAGTTCCTGCAAACAGGCTGCTAGGGTCGCAAGCGCTGTGAAGAGCTTGCTTCAAGTTGCGCAAACCAGCAATTGTACTATTTTTTGGACCACCACAAGTACAGACAACTGAGGCACCGCTTGCATGACTGGTATTGGATGTTGTTGCCCTGCGGCGCGCCCTGACTGTGTACTCCTAGGCCATTTAAGTGTGTTTAGCATTGCTGCAAACCAGCAGCTGTGTCCCCTCAACAATCTCTCAATTTTGGGTTTAGGGAGGCTGGATTTGGCGGACAGTTTTCTATCACTGTATTGAGTGTATCGGGCATCACCCTTTGATTTCCAGGGTCAGGTGTCAAGCAAACGCAGTGGTGTCTATCTAGGACATGATGTTCCATGCACCATTTTGAGTGTGTTGTATCAGGCGGCTGGTGACGACCAGAACAATTTTGGAAGTGAAATTTTACCTGCTGTATTTATAACGTGGTTGGCATTATGCACAACTGCAAGCAGGCTAATTAGCTGTACAGAATTCAATGCAGACAAAGGGTTGCAGGCAAACATATCTCTGCTGTGTCAGGGTTGTTTTAGGATGTCACTAAGTGTTCTAGGCCTAGATACAGGGACATGTGTGTTTAAAGGAATGTCACATGTGATTTTAAAATTAGATGGATTGAAACCATTCACTGGAGACCGTCCATTCTCCAAATTAGCTATTGTTAAAGCCACTTGTGATCAGTGTCTAGGCCACCCTTACACAAATGCTGTCACCGTCCAACTTACACTTACAGCTGTCGCACTCACGAGCAGAACTGTTATTGCTAGCTAGGCATCTAGGCCTAGGTACCTTACTGGCACAAAGACAGGAAACAGGCTCCTGCAGTGTCTGTATCTTCCAAACAAGCAAGGACAAAGCTCTTTGATGGGCACGCCATGTACTGTCAAGCATACAACTCCAGAAAAAGCATGCCTCCTCTCCTCACTCGGAAGACTCCAATTCGTCAGGTTTTTTGGAAGTGTCTTTAAAGGCTGATTCCACAGCGGGTTTAGGAGAGCAATAGTCTTGAGAGGACTTCAGATACGTTTCCACACAAAAGCGCATTTCCTGGCCGGATGCCTTGGGTTCCTCCGTTGCTGTGTTCAACTTTATTCTGGCCAGCACCGCTCTGGTAAGTTGGGTTCCTAACAGTCTTATGGGTCTCTCTCAGTTCACGGGTGCATTCCCTAGAGCACCACGCCTAACGAGCGTAGTACATGTACAGGCTGTTCGAGGCCGCGGCTGCTATGAGGTTGACTTCTGGGTGCCACGCGAGGTGCAGCAGCTTTGTGTTGAAGTCCAATGAGGTTCCATCGGGCGCGGCGCCACCGGCGGCCGCCGCCGCATCCGGGGGCGGGGCCGGGCTGCCGCCGCCGTTCTGCAGCGCTGCGCGCTTTGCGTTGTTGCCCCTTGATAGCCCAAACCTCCCATGCGACTGCAACCACAGCACAGCAGGCGGTTCATAGCCATCCTTGGTTGGTGCGCCAACAGTTCTGACAGTGGACAGGCAGACAGAGCAGCTTCGATGGTCTCATGGCAGACCACAGCGCCCCTCCTGCGAGCACTGAGAAAACAGGACCCAGGACTTCCTTCAAATAAGGAATGGCATGCTCCAATATGCTGCCAGACAAACTCTTTAAGGTCTGCCTTTGAGAGGCACTCCCCAGACAACTGTCCAGCAATTTAAGGTCGCCCCATGATCTATGTCTCGCATGGCATGTAGCCCTGCCTTTCACCACAAGCATGATCTTCTTCCTGTGCTTGGCATGTGAAAAATCTCCTTTTGAGCTTGGTTCACACCTTGGCGGGCGTCTGCAGGCGTTTGCGCTGAGGGTCCCGGCTGGCTTCCAGGGTGACGTCAGCGCCGGCCTCGCCCTCCTCCATGCCCTCCACTGACAGCGCCCGGAAGCAGTTGGAGTATGTGCCCGTCGCCAGGTGGCTGCCGTCGCCGCTGAAGGCGCAGTCGAACTTGTCGAATATGCAGTCGTTCTCGTACAGATCGCACAGCTGCGCGCAGACACACACCCACATCAGCGCCAACTCAGAGATCATGTGCGTGTTGATCCGTGGCCTGGTGCGGACAATTTTGATGTGTGGCAGGAGTGCATGGCTTTGTCCGTAGGGGCCTTTCCTTTCAGCTGCTGTTGCCCTTCATGGCCAACGCAAGGCCATGCGTTACTCTGCTGCTCAAGCCAAGTTCTTGGCGGCCAGAGTGCAACCAGCATGAGATTCGCCAGAAACAGCTGGCAAACAGCAACTGCCCCAGAGTACTGCACATGTCGGGAGCAGAGAAGCTTCGTTGACTCTAGGAAAGTTCTAGTCCTCTGTCATGAGGGTGCCCAGCAGCATTGTACATTACAGTTTATTGCATACCAATAATCCATAAGGTGCCACCTTGATCTGCTAATGAAGGCATCAAGAAGGAAGGACGTAGAGAGGCACAAATCATTCAAGAAATCGTCTGAGGCCTTAGCGTCCACAGGAATACATGCATTGCAGGGGGAGCCAGGGCACGCACCCGGGGTTTGAGGTGTTCGTAGATTTGCTGTGAGTTGTAATGGTGCACACCAGGCTTGGACGGAGGTCTTGACGACTGTCTTGACTGGAAGACAAAGACAGGCCTGGCTCGCTTTGTTGAAAAGTGCGCACCCGGGGTTTGAGGTGTTCGTGGATGGGGTAGGTGGCGACGGGGGAGGACTCCATGTTGACGTCCCACAGCTTGAGCGTCATGAAGTCGCGCGCCAGCATGTAGCGCCCGTCGCGGCTGAACTTCAGGTCCGACAAGGACGACAGCAGCTCCGTGAAGAACGAGCGCGGCCCCGGGGCCTCCGCCTGCTGCCCCCCGGTAAACACACCCCCTCAGCCATGATGTCATGTTATGTAATAGGGTGGCCCACTAAGAGGTCATTTTGGGTCATCTGAGGCCTTAGAGGTCCAGAGGAATGCATGATGTATTGGGCAGAGCGCCAGCCACCACAATCAAAGGGCTGCACCCTGAAGCCCCCTTGAGATCTGGAGACGAGGGAATGCTGAATACAACAATTCAATAAATCGCCCTGTAACCATATCCCTAAGGCTGCACCCTTCAGCCATTCAAAACTGGCAGAGCTCCAATCACCATATCCTTGAGGCTGCACACTTCGAGCCCAAGTACAAGTGCTTCTTGCACACCACTCTATCATCTGGGGCTGTCATTAATGCACAGCCGCCGGCTTCTTTAACATTGTAGAGGGTGGGATGCTCAAAGCACAGCCAGACTTCTGTAGGAAGGTGGGGAGGCAGAGCATCAGGGGGCGTACCTCCTCGTAGACCTTGCAGGAGTTGTCCAGGAGGGCGCTGGCGCGCAGGTCTGCCATTCGAATGGCGCCCTTGCTGGTAGCAAACGCGAACGTGTGGCAGTGCCGCGGGTGGAAGTCAGCTACCGTGATCACCTGTGCCACATATGACAATACTCGTCGGTAGGGATGAGTAACAGCACAAGATAATATCCATATCTGAAGCTATCCTTCAGACGGCTGTTTCCTGTCACCAAAGATCCTGTCCGCCCACTACACACTACACCCCTCATCAAAATTTATCCTGCCGGCTGCCTATAGTCAGTGCAAACCCACTGTTGACCCGGGCATTTCTGCCCTATGCTATTGACCACGCAAATACTCTGCAAGCCTTTGTTCCGAGCATCCATCCTGCAATAGTTCCTTGCCATGCTCAGCAGTCATCCTTAGCACTGCAGACGTACAAGAGAAAAAATGGAAATTCACAGCAACTCTGTGGATAGCAGCAGGTCCTTGTCAGAGCGCCGCTACATGCACTGGAACCCCAGAATCTCAACACAGATCAGGGTTGAGATGTGCGTCTGAGTGTCTGGGGTCCCCACCTCTGTCAGCTCGTCCATGTTGGCGGGCTTCATGTCGACCACGTTGAAGGCCTGGTCGGAGATGTCGAGGTGCCACAGGTTGACGCGCAGGTCGTCCGCCGTGATGAATGTCTCCTGGTCGCTCGATAGTGCTATGCTGTTCACGTGGTAGGTGTGCGCGTTCGCATACTTCCTCCGGCACCGCGCCGCCAGCACTACCTCGGTGCTCGCCACCTGCGCCCCATATATGTTGTGTCCCTAGATCCGAGCACCACGGAATGTCTCCCCAGACCCCCACGATGGTCTCTTTCTGTGGAGAGCTACTCCCCAAGGCAGGCGCATTTTTGAAGGGACTGCAACTGGAGGGCTGCCCCTGATTGTGCAGAACGAGTCACAGAACAGGAGTGCTTCGCATGTCAAGCAGTCCGTGCTGAGAGAGGACCGCACCTGAGGAACCCTCAAAGTCCTCAATTCCGGTACCTGCGAGCCATGCATGACAAGGGCCACGTAAGACACAACACCTGGGACAGAGCAATACCATACTGAGGGATTCCACCACCACTGAACTTGAGAGCGGCCAGAAGGTAATAAAGGTCACCTTTGGGGAGCGCGGCGCAAGCTTCTGGTCTGCCAGCAGAGACAACTTGGTCTTTGCTGGCGATGAGAAACTGTTCGGCCCCCTGCACAGCCATCACAGCAATTATTCTAACCCTAGGTTCTGCACTGGCCCAGCTCTGTCAGCTGCATAGTTTGAAAGGGAGCAGAGCTCCACAAATGTCAGCTTCCGGGCACTTACCCTGCTGGTATGGACCATGAAGGCTGCTGCTCTACTGTGTTGTAGTTCGTCAAGTGCTGGACCTTCTTCTCATAGACCTGCAGCAAACTAGGAACAGACCTCAAAATTTGCAGAGCCCAAGACAACATTTCATACAAGAGAGACATGCTACCACCAGTCTCTGGGGGGTAACTGAGAGGTTCAGAACTGCATATTTAAGCACTTGCCTTCCAGAGCTTTATGGTCTTGTCATTGGTCGACAGGATCATGCGGCTGGCTGACGGCTGGTTGACCCATCGCACTTTGTTAATCTTCTCCTCAATCTCAAAGGACTTGAGGTAGTCAAACTCAGGCTCGTGGCTCTGGAACTCTGTCATGTATCGGAACTCGAAAGAGCTGAGCCGCCCCCTGGGTTGCCTCTGCTCCATCCCTGCTGTCCGCTGCAGCACCACAGTGAACCAGATGATTCAAATCTCTCTGCCGTGTGTGACGCAAGCAAAATATCGTAAGTGCCACAATCACAACACGGCGCTGTGGTACACAGTGTGGGCTGGGTGCGTCCTTATGAGCCCAAAAGATTCAGCAATTGACTGCGTTCAGCCGAGTCCCCCATGCGCAAGACAAGCAGGGGGAGGATTATGGCAATGAAGGGGTGTGGGAGAGATGTACCCCTTGTGAGGCCACCCTCTCAAACAGAACCACCCGTCCCCCTCTGTCCCCCGTGGCAAGATGCTGGCCGCTTGCATCGAACTCGATGGCTGATATGATGTCCGCTGCGATGGCAGTCAGGACACATGTCTCAGAAATTGCACAGATAGGAAAACACAGGGCACTGTCTTCCAGAGTTTGAGCTTTCCCCGTGCTGCGCTCCAATGCGGTCATGTTCTGATGCCCACATGTTCCTCTTCGCTCTTTGACTGTGCTGTCCCTGACCTAAAGCAGATGGGATGCAAGGTTGGCAAGAAGAGCCATGTTGTGTGACCTCAGGCAATGCGTAGAGGGGCCTGAGTATGCCTCTCATACCAGCAAGACTGCCCTGTGCTGTTTCTACGTGCAGGAAGCACCACCTTTTTTTCTGGAAGGGTGGTACTCGCACTGCATGCTGGTGTTCTGTGCTGATTGCAAGACAAATCATCTATTGAAATTTATACCAGTGCCTGCTGAGGCTGAAGTCCCTTCACCATCTTGTTTTTGGTCGGCGCAATTCTGGCACGTCTGCGGCTCAGTCAGGCCTCCTCACCTTCCTGTATTTCCTCTCCTGGTGTTCTCTCGCCAAAGCACTGCAGAAACTGCCAATTGAGCGGCTGGCTCCCATCCAGAGCGAGGGAGCCTGGGCCTGGACCCGCGTCCATCCGACTCCACCTCCCCTATGGAAGCCACATGGGGCGTGCTGCTCCCCTCGGACGCCAGTCAGGGCCTTTCGATGTCAATGATGCCTGTCAAATGTCTGTACGGATGCTGAGCAGGGTCAACAATGAGCAGACATGTTCAACAGTTCCCAGTGTGGGCGTTGTTTGACGCAACAAGAAGGTGACAAAACACCCAAAAACCTGCCTTGATGCCTCTGATTAGAGAAATGGCTATCGAAGGTGCCTTGACAGCCGATGCAAAGCAACCTCTGACCATGCATAAAACTACGGATGCAGGCGCCATGACCATTTTGAAGGGCACACTCGTGGTTTAAGACGAGGCAGTTAACTGGAGCGACTCCTCCCACGTGATGGCACGGACGTCATCGCTACAGAATGAAGCACTTCGAGTGGAACTTTGGGGCTGTAGATTGGTGAGAAGGAGGCCTTTGGAAGGTCAGCTATGATGATGGGGTTGGGGAGTCTGGATGCTGCACGGATAGGCTGCACAGTGCCCCCGAGATGTATCAGCAGCCAGCTTCCATCCTGCCCTTCAGGTCACTGTATAAGACGATCTGCGATGCCTAATAAAATACAGGCTCTAGGAGACAAGGTGAGGACGATAGTGTGCTCCCTGCAACCTGATCATTAAATTTTGTTTCTGCAGAATTGCAATACCGAACCTTCATTCGTCATGAATAACGCGCGTTTCCTAAAAAAAGTTGATATTTTTATCACAACAGACCATTGCATGCTCGTGACCGGGGCAAGCTCTTATTTTTTCAGGTACAAAGACCCAACACAGCGCTGCGAGCAGCTGTAGCCGAGCGCACAGGAGTGGCACAGAACATCTATGTGCAGCCGTCGGGGAAGGGGCTAGGATTCTACACTGGGGAGGATGGCTACCTGTATGTGGACAATCTGCGCATTGATGACATCCGAGCAGAGGTGTGCACTTTGGCCCTGTGCTCTACTCCTTACCTGACTTTACTTCTCCGTGTGCTTAACGATGCCCTCGTGGCAAGCTTGAAAGGCACACCGCATGCAGAGGGAATTTAATCAATCAGTCAGTCACATCATCATTCAGCTTCCAGTCAAAGCAGAAATTGGTGTGTGCGCATGGTGCAGGTGAAGGACAGCCCGTTCTACCTGTACAGCAAGAACAAGATCACCGCCAACTACCAGGCCTACGCAGCAGCGCTGGAGGGATTGGACCACTTTGTGGGCTATGCTGTCAAGGCCAACAACAACCTGCCCATCATGCGCCACCTGCAGTCCCTCGGCTCTGGCGCTGTTCTAGTGTCTGGAAACGAGCTGCAGGCAGCCGAGGCAGCCGGCTTTGACACCACGCGGTGCGCCCCTGAATCATCAAGATGTTCAGCATATCTTCAAAATGGTGCACTGCATTCACACCGCGATGCAGCCCTTTTCTCTCTACTTGGCGCTTGCAAGCCAAGTGCCTTGTTCGTTCTTGCATCTCTCTTCTCTTAATTGTGATTCAAAAGATATACTGCTTTGGACACGGTCCTCCAAGACACGGCCTCACCTGCTTTGTCACAACTGGCGAAGGACAGAGGCTACTGTCACACCTGGTGTTGCACGAGTGCGCAGGTCTCTCCAAGGCTTCTGCTCGAGTCTTCTGGCCGATTACATGACATGCAAGGGATGTTACTGGGGGCAGTGATGCTTTTGTTTTAATTGCTGAGACTCGTCGATGCAGATACCTATACCTGAGCCCCCAGGCTCTCTCCAAGCATCCACACACAAGCCCTGAGACACAGGTCTTAGACTTGTCATTTCATTTCATCTAGACGTCATCACAAGTGCCCACAATCCTTGCCGAGATTGTCTGAGACACGCTTATTGTGTATTGTAGGACAATCTTCAATGGCAATGGCAAGTTGCCGGAGGAGCTGCGACTGGCGATTCAGAAGGGCGCGCTGATTAATGTGGACTCCGAGTTTGACTTGGAGAATATCGCAGCTGCGGCGAGGGCAGTCGACAAAACGGCGCGCGTCCTGATCAGGATTAACCCGGACGTTGACCCCCAAGTGCACGCATATGTGTCTACTGGGCTCGCCAACTCCAAGTTTGGCATCCGCAACAGTCACCTCCAGGTCAGCATGCTCTACCACTGCTGATGACTTACGCCTTCGCAGACGAAACAGTAGCACGATCAGAAACACCACGCATGTTACTGCGGAGCCGTGCTGTGCTGGTTCTGAAGAGTGAGAGTATGGTGGCCATGCTACGCCTTGTTCAGCGTGATAAGTACTCCATGCACTGGCACCAAAAGCCACAGACTCCGACAGTCGTGTATGCAATGCCATGGGGCCCTCTGGTATGTGGATGGTGCACCCATCACGCTCAACAATTAGCGGAGCAGTAGGCCAAGCCCAGCAATTAGTGAGGACACAGAATGTTGCAGCCTGTCAGGTGTTTGGTGTTAGCATTTCATCTTGCATTGACAATTATTTATTTTGCGCGCACAGTGGTTCTTGAAGAGGATAAGTGAGGAGCCGCTGCTGGAGCTGGCGGGCGTGCACAGCCACCTGGGCTCCACAATCACCAAGGTGGACATCTTCCGGGACGCGGCGCAGATCATGATCGGCTTCATCCAGCAGATCCGCGCCGAGGGCTTCCAGCCCAAGTACCTCAACATCGGCGGCGGCCTCGGCATCGACTACCACAGGAGGTGACTCACGTCCTCCCTCTTCTCTGTAATTAACTTATGCGTGTGCCATGGGAAACCCATCTCCATCTGACGTCGAGCAGACAGGTGCTGGGCTGCATGTGTTGCAGATGTAATATCCTGCTACTTGCCAGCTCCACATCTGCCTGCAGTGAGAGAAACTTGCTACACACAAAATTGGAGCACAGTAGTGCAGCACGAATTCAGCGGCTCCATTACGACAATCATTGGAGACTTGTTCAAATCTGCAACAGGATTGCCGACAAGAGCAACCCCCCTGTAGGCAAGAAGGGCCAGGTCAGCCTGATTTGTCCTTCCACCGAGCTGCTTATCTCCCTTTGTGGCACAGGGGAGACGCATTCCCTTCACCGGCAGATCTGGTGGACACAGTGAGAGACCTGGTGGCAGACCTGGGCCTCACCATGATCCTGGAGCCGGGCCGCTCCATGATCGGCAACGCGTCGGCACTCGTCAACACCGTAACGGGCACCAAGACCAATGGCAACAAGAACTTCATCGTGGTCGACGGATCCATGAGCGCACTCATCCGGCCCTCCCTCTACGACGCCTACCAGCACATCGAGCTCACCGCCCCCGGTGTGTTCCTCATGCATGGCTGCATCTTTTCAGGTCTTCCTCTTGGAAGGGTGTAGGGAGCAGGGCAGGGCGCTGTTCAGTTCATATGCAGCGGCATGCTTCCCCTGTACAGAGGACACGCTCCATGCACGGGTTTGTCCTGCTTCCCTGGCTTGTGCCATGTGCTGTGACCATTCTGTATCGTGTACCTCATGCATAAACGACACGAACGACAGCAGTGTGCAAGGTGCAAAGCGCTGAGCACATTGCAAAAGCCTAGGCTCTCTTTTGAAGCGCTAAAGCGCTAGATCAGCGGGTGTAAAGATTAAGGATTGGGTGGTACTGAGGCTGTTTTGCGGCTGTGCAGGAGACGGCGCGGAGCAGGTGTTTGACATTGTGGGACCCGTGTGCGAGTCGGCAGACTTCTTGGGCAAGGAGCGGCCGCTGCGCACGCCGCGCGCCGGGGATGGATTAGTCGTGCATGACGCGGGCGCTTACTGCATGGCCATGGCTTCCACGTACAACCTGAAGATGCGGCCTGCAGAGTACTGGGTGGCCGATGGGCAGCTGAAGCAGATCAGGAGAGGGGAGACTCTGGAGGACCACCTGAAGCTCTTTGAGGGGCTCTAGTTGCAGCAGGATATCCGTTGGTGTCCTGCTTGGGTTGCGGCAAATGCATGTTGGGAAGGGATTGAGTCAGTGAGGCTACACAATGTTTGTACCATCAAATTAGCTATTGTTGCAATGAAGTCAAGGCGCTTGCTGTTGGCAGAAAGATCAAGTGCTGCCTCAGTGTGTGTTGATGCATTATTTTGGACTCGGAAACAATTTACAAGAGGAGTCCGGAGACATCAAATAGAAATAATCAAGTAAAACTTCCTGCAGCTTTGAAGCATATTCTGCTCCAGCACAGCATATATCTGTACTGGTGTACTCTATACAATAAAATACAATATAAAATGGCACATGAAACACTGGCATGATGTACTGCTGCACTATTAAGATGTCTACAGCGTATGAGCTACACTGACAGCAATCTGTCAGAGCTTGGTCACGTCAAGAAATTGTCACTTCAGATGGCACTGCGCTCATGCTTCAGGCTGCAGCACAATGCGGGCGACACTCGGCGGAGGTGTCTTCTGGGCAGTTGCCCCAACAATCTCCAGTGCGTCGTTTGAATGCCCGTTCAGAAGCTTCGTGGTCACCTGCATCCAAGCATTCCATACTCAGGAACCAAAGGCACCCCCAGTACTAGGATGTCAAGTTGAATGTCATTGTCAAGCTCACAGGGCCCCGCACAACATCCTAACTCTGCATCAGAGCTGCTCAAGCACCACCATTCTTAAGAACTTGCTACTCCCTGAGCCCGGAGATGCTTTGAACATCATGCTTGTTATCCCATCCCATGCATCTCGCTTGCGATGCAGCAGGCACCACATGCCATCATTGTCACCACACACTTTTCTTCCCAGAGGCCAGGTGTTTTTGCGCTGCAGATGGTTCTATATCGGGAACCTTGGAGTTTGGGGTTCAAATTTGCATAGCAGGTCAGCACAGAAGCTGCAGGCATCATGTATGCAAGGGGGGCATACGAGATAGAAGCAAGGAGGCACCTGGGAGCAGCCAAAGATGGTGAGCCGCCGCAGATTGATGCAGCTGTCTGCCAGGACTCCCAGCCATGCCTCAGGGACGCCCCGGCACCATGACACATCCAGCTCCTCTAAACTCTCCCTGCACCCACATGCAGTACCCGGATCAGTCACCATACGTAAGCATTTGTCATCTCCACAAACACTAAAATCTGAGCTGCCTGCCATATGCCAGACATCTACTAGAGAATTGATCCTAGACCACGCAATAAGAATCACAATGTTTAGGCCCATGGACCACGTATACATTAGCGGGAAAGTACCAGATGGGACCTCATCTTCACCAAGTTGTCCAATGCACCATCTAGCAGCATGCTGGGCTAAGATCAAAGTCAGAGCGTCAACTCACTTGCAGGAAGTCGCCAGAGCCTTTATGGAGGCAGGCCCCACATGGGCGATGCCAGACATGTTTAGGCTGCGCAGCTTGCCGCTCAGCGTCAGAGCAGCAACGCCCACGTCCGTCACCTTTGTGCACCGCCTCAACGACACTTCCTGCATGTCCAATAGCCAAAGCCTCAGCCCTTATGTTCCACAACCTCTTTGATGGTGCAGAACTTAGCTTCTGCAAAACATGCACCAGGCCGTTGTTAGTTGTGCGCTAGAGCCTCATCCCTGACATCCCACGGTTTGTCCCCAACCTTCCTTCAGATTCTCTTCATATATGCACCAAGCACTCGTCATTCCTGCACTTGTACTTGGCTGCCCACTTCTAGCAGGGTCCTCTGTTTCTGCTTGTCAATTCCTTGCAGCCTTCACACGTCAAATGAGCGCTTTCAGAAGGAGCATGTTAAAACAATGCAATGAAGTGAAGCCGCATCCTGATGTGGTGCTCCCTGTGCACCTGTATATCCCGGCAGGACTCGCTGAGAGCAACCAGCGCTGCGTCAGTCAGGCGGCCGACGTCGTCTGCTATGAGCGCCGTCAGCTGCGGGGCGGCTGCCGCTACGCCGCGCACTCCGCGGTCCGTAACGGCGCTGCAGTTGCTCACCCCCAGCCGCCTCAGCGGGCACGCCAGCGCGACTTCCGTCAGCAGATCATCAGTCACCTGTGACAACAGCCCTTCCAATCAGTCATGCATTACTCATCCAGTTCCATGTGTAATAAAGCTATGCCCATACTCCCGCCAATACACCACGAGACACCAGTAGCATGCAGCAGTTTTATGCAGGGCCTGAGCCAGCAGTGGCTGTCACCCGATAAAAACAGCACTTACTAGGCACCATGAGTAAGAATCAAGCAACAGTGTTCCAGTGCTGAGAGAAGAATTATACAAAGGAAACACACAGAGATGAAGGCACAGCGCACCTCTGTGTCGCCGTTGAGTTCAAGGACCCGCAGGCTCTTGAGGGAGGTGAGGCACTGCTGCAGCGACTGCACGCTGATGCCCCGGCACTCCGTCAGGTCCAGCATCCTGCAGCACCGATCCCCATCTCAGCACATCCTCTGCTGCTCACAATCGCGCTGTTACAGCTCAAATGTGAATTTCTGTATGTTGTGAGGCCAGGCAAGTGCACAAATCTGCATGTACTGTGCTGCTCAGTACGGTCATCAGGCATGTTTGGCAGGCTGTCACGCCAAACGACTCTCGAGTGCATGGCCCCCAGAAAAGAGCTCTTGTCAGTTTTGTATCACGCGCCTCAGAAGTATGGTATATGCTCACCACCGGCAGATGCCAGCGATACTTTAATATATTGCAGCTCAGTAAATGCTTCATAGGTGCTTGATACCGTAGGTGCTTCGTAAGGCAAGGCGCTCACTCTAGATTCGGCGTGAGCCGCGCGATGGCGCAAGCATCCTGCAGGCGGGAGCACTGCGGCAGGCGCAGCTCGGCCAGATCAGGCGCGGCCGCCAGCAGCTTTGCCAGGTCAGCATCTGTCGTTCGGTACGCGCCCCCCAGTGTCAGGCTCCGCAGCCGGCTCAGCTGGCCGCCCGCCACCATCGCAGCCGCCACCGCATCGCCGAATCCACGGCCGCACAGTCCCAGCTCAAGCCGCTCCAGCCTGCTCAATACACGTACAAAATCACTCAAAAAAAAAAAAAAAACCAAAGTCGGATTCGAAAAAAACCACGATACTGACCACATACGCTGGTCCTAGCGTATACCCAAATTCCCTCCAAGCCCTCAATATGAGGCCATTGCATTCGGTCAGTAAGCTTCTGGGAAAGCGTCTGGCTGCGAGCCTGCTTGTGCCACCTCTAATTCACCCTCTCGACCATCGGTTGTTCATGACATTTTTCAAGCAGTCAAGGCCAACGCGAGTCTTTCCGCAGTATGCAAGCAGGTCTCAGGGGCGGTCAAGGTGTTCCTCCAAGCACTCAAGGCCAAGGTAAGTCTTCCTGCAATGTGGAAGCAGTTCTCAGAGGAGCGCACCGCGGCGTGGCGCAGGGCACGAGCGCCTCAGCGAGTGTGGCGGGCATGAGCTGAGAGCACTCTGGCAGCACCACTTCATCTGGGCCGTCGTCTGTGAACAGCCGCAGCACCTCCGGAGTCATCCGCCGCGCATCGGCCACCGCCCTCGCCAGCTGCACCTGCCACACCATAGTACAAACTGTGTCAGATGGCAAGAAGAGTAAAACGTGCGATTCTTAGCTTGCAATGTTGGCAACGACAGGGAAGGCACGCTGATGGCTGCTTGGGCGGCTGGCACCAATGTTGTTGGGGCTCTGTGATCGGCGCAAGCAGGTCTGCCAGGTCAGATCTGCGCACTGCCTCAAACAAGCACTGGCTCGTGGCAAGCAATTGTGTCAACTGGCAATGAGGAGATTTGAGAGGGCCAACAGAAGAATCTCCTTGGAGAATGCCTTGGCCTGTTGACCTCACGAGAATCATATCTGTCTCTGACTGACGACACAGAAATGTGACGGGCTTTACTGGTACATTCACCTTAATCATGGTGGGCATGCCATACAGCGTCTCCACATCGTCGATGTACTCCACCAGGACTGCGAGGCACATGCTGAACAACTTGCCGACACGCGGCGGCACGCGCGGCCTGAGCGCCGGGTCGCGCCGCGGCCGCCAGTCGGCCTCGGCCTCAGCCGCCGCCACCGCCTGAGCCGCCGCGGCGATCTTGTCCTCGCGCGCCGCCGCAGCCGCCGCCCGGCCCTCCACCAGCTGCCGGGCGCTCGACCACGGTCCCAGCGTGCGCGCCTGTCAACAGAGGCGTTCCATAAAGCACAGCAGCAGCCGTATCTCTGTCTGCTTGTTTGCATGAACGTGAGGTGCAAGGGAGGCGTGAGCTTCTAGCGGCAGTGACAAGTGTCGGCGACGCAGCGCTAGGGCGCTGTGAGATTCCTTCAAGGTATGTTGGGGAGCTCTGCTGGGGTGTGCGGCACTGAGCAGGGCAGGCATCCAGTGAGCTCACCTCATTGCCTCCTGTGTGTAAATTGTCCTCCTCGGCGCTGTCGTCGGCATTTGCGTAGTGCGCAAAGTGCGCGGCGCGCCTGAGCAAGCACAGCAGATCTGAGCAGGCTGGGGCAGGGGCATACAAGCAAGACATCGTGTGCCAGACTATGCACTTCATTGATAGAAAATGTGATTATTTTGAAGAGCAACGCAGTACATGAATCACACATGGAAATATGCCTGAAAGAAAAAGGCCCGTTTGACGGCATGGATGTATACCGGCGTGCTGCTGCCGCCCATCCTGCTCTTCGTTGTCCGAGTGCATCAGGTGCTTGCACAGCCTCTTCTTCAATTACTTGTTGATTGGGATCGGCATCTGCAGCATCCTCACCAGAAGCCTCAGGTTGATCTGGTGCTTCATCACCTTCTGCAGCCTGTCTGCCCCGTTTCCGACCAGCCCTTTGGGCATTGTCATCCACGGCTGCTTTCTTATTGCGAGCCATCCCTATAATTTACTGGACAAGATCTCAGCGTCGCTGATTCCTCTTCCCGCGTGCCACCGGAGCTGATCTGTTCTTAGTCAGGATTATGTGGCGTCGCTGCATGCATCGTGTGTTGAGGAGATAGACTTCTGGTGCGCCACCCTTGCCAGCTCTTACAGCAGCCTTTGAGTGCCCGTTGCTTGCGTATACTGTTGAAGTTCAGGATGGGTTGTCATAGTCTGCCCAATGTCTCGGGCCGCTGGGCCAGGGTTCCCCGGCCCCAGCGTTTGTGCATGCGTTGTGCCCAGCAGGTTCTTGGGGATGAGCGCCACCTTGTGTTTGAGTGCCCTGCCTTGCAATCTGTTCGGGACAGATATCCTGGGCTGTTTGGTGCAGCCATTGTGACGATGCAGCAATTCATGTGGCAGTTGGACATTGTTGGTGTTGCACATTTTGTGATGGATTGTTTTGATTATTTGGATGCTGCCAGTTCATCCAATCAGCCCTAGGCGGCTGGAGTGATGTAATCTTCCTTCCTTCCTTCCTTCTGGTCTGTATGTTAAAGCTGCGCATGTGCAAAATTCTTTGTAATTCATTGCTATCTGTAGGGCATCATGAGGTCTCCATTGTGCAGAGGCCTCAATGTCTCCATTGAGCACTGCCACGGTGGCACCTCGAGCTCGCGAGGCGAACGCTCTGATCATGTCACTATGGGGACTGATTCTGAGAAATTTCAAATCAGAAGTTCTGAGGTGAGCTGCATATCAACTCTGAAATTTCCAGCATATTTCTAAGAAATATAAGTCAGTTTTTTCTGAGTTGTATAGCACGAGATCACAGAGTTCTCTGCTGCCAGGTTCTATACGTCTGGTCAACGTTCTGCAAGTGAGATCTTGGGCTGCTAAGGAACTAGAACTCAATAAATAAATATGGCGCTAAACACTGCGGCACTGCTACCCAAGACAACCTTTAAAGCATGGCAGCGTCTCAATAAGATGCCCCGTGCTTCTGTCCTCAACATCAACAGAGGTCAGCAGTGATGGCTGACAATGCCTTTCCCACCACTTACTCAGGTATGGAGGTGCATTGTAGGAAACGGTGCACATTGTTATCATCTCCAACTGCCAGTTCACTCATGCGATCAAAGACAGGGATCTTTCTGCCAGCTACTTGGCTGGTTTCTTTGCGCCCTCCTCTGATTTGAGACCTCCCACAGGAATGCCCTTCTTTTTCACACTGCATCAAGCACACCACAAACCTTGTCAGACGGAGACCACAATAGCATGAAGAAAGCAGCCAGGGATGTCAAAGCATAAGAGAGTGCATAGCAAGGACTCCTTGCCTGAAGTTGTCGCCATAGCCGATGTATCTCTTTGGCCGCGTCTCGGTCTGCTCCTTGGGGCTCAAGACCTCAAACTTCCAGCCGTGCCTGTTGCAGAAAGCCTCTGCATCTTCCTGTGAGTGGAAGTTGAGACTTGCGCGGTGCACATTCTCCAAGGGGTCTGCAGTTGATGTCCAGCCGATCAGCGGATTTTCCCACCTGCAAGTACAAGAAGTCTACTTCGGTAATTGAAGCGCATAATGTAATCATCCCATGCAGAGTAAAGCTCAGCACATCAGCCATGGATCAAATTTGAAAATTCTCCCATGTGTATGTGAAGCTGTTGTTGGTATCAGCCCAAAAGTCAGCAGGAGGAAGCGTTTTACTTCTGCTGAGTCTCGAACATTAGCTTCCAGCCTGGGCCGTTGCTTGCAGCTCCAAGGATGTTGGCCTTCCCTTGCTGGCCAGCTGTGCGAGCAGGCGAGTATATGAGCACCTGCACGCATACAAAAGCCTTCAATACTCTTCTCCCTTTGGGCTCAAAGCACTGGTATGGATGGGATGCAAAATTTCGCCAGCTGTGCGTAGAGCAAGCTTGGTTGAGAAAATGTCTTCATGTTATGTTGTCCCATAAGAAAGAGGGTCTCTGCAGGAAATCAGAGGTTACCTTTCGTGCATATATTTCAGTTGGGGCGCCTGAGGCAATGCCAATCTCGCCACTGCTCAGAACTAGGCCTTCTGTCGAAGTAACATCCCCAGCAAATGCTCGCACTGGGTGCACGCCCCGCAGCTGTAACAGGGTCACAGCTTGGCGAACACCCCTCATCATGTTGCCAACTACAAGCTTATATGCAAACTTGATGCTTCACCAAGAATCTTATTGCAGATTCTTTTAGTCCTTCACGTCTTGACCTGCACACAGGTGCTGGAATTTGTGGATTGCAGCTTCAATCCTTCAACCTAGACTGTACCTTACGGCACCGTTACTAATGCATGTCGACCTGCCAAGCTCGGGCCCAGCAAACGGGATCTGATTGCTAGATAATGCGATTGCAACTTCAAGATCACCCATGGGGGATTTTTCAACGTATGAAGTGGATCCTGCCATGTCAGGGCTTTGTGTCAGATCTTCAACTTAGCAAGGCATGCCACTCTGGTTTTCGGCTGCCCATTCCAGATCACAAATCATTTATCAGATCACACCGAGATACTAGATCATCTCTTAAGTTTGTAAAGGAGCGATCTAGAGTCGTAAGGGTGAAAGCGTCCTTTTACACGGTGCTCCAAGTTGACAAACTTGCCAGCAAGGAGGAGATCAGGAAAGCATACAGACGACTCGCACGCAGATATCATCCTGACGTAGATGGGACGCCAGAGGCCCAAAAGCGTCTCCAGGTGCTGATACCTGCATGCTAATCCCTTCCCCCGCTCCTTACCAGCTAAAAGTCTGCCACTTACATTACCAAGCTTGCAGGCCGTCATCGCAGCATACAATGTGCTGTCAGACGACTTGGAAAGAGAGCGCTATGACGCACTCAGAGGAGCGCTGCCTGGTAATGGCTTCAGAGATGGTGAGCCCCTCATGCTCCATACTTGGTGCTGTCACATGCATGGTGCATCAGATCATATCTGTGGAGCTGGTCCTCACATATTGTCCTCTATACTTTTGAGCAGGTCATGACGGAGACGTCAGTGGGGAGGACGCGGTAGTTGTTGTGTCACTGGACTTCTTGGAAGCAGCCCTTGGCAAGCAGCATGCTCTGGAGGTGCACATCCCCTCAGCATCAGCAGCGCATTGCCCATCAATTCATGGGACACGTTTCCCGGCAATGAAGCGCAGCTAACTTGGCAATGCAGCAGTCTTGTGATGAGCATCTGGCTATCATGGCAATGCAGTAGTCTTGTGATCAGCGTCTGGCCGTTTTGATTCTTGCAGGTGTCAGTGAAAAGGACATGTCCTGACTGCGTCGGCCTGGGAGCTGCTCCCGGCACGCATCCAGTCTTCTGCAGCCTCTGCAGCGGCCGTGGGCATGTCCGGACCAAGCACACGTCACATGCAGGTACACCCCCTTTCCCTTTGAATCTTTGAAGCAACCCATCTGCTTCCGTCTCCACAGCAAGTCTACCGTCATGTCTGCAGAGCGTGTAAATAAAAAAAAGATTGATTGGGAGACACCCTTTCCAGCAGCCCGTCTTCTTCATTACCCTTGGCCATCTACAGGCATGGGGCTCTATATCTCTGTTTGTTAGATGTAGACCCCCTGCTACAGGTATCAGTGCTGCAGAACATCAACACACAATCCAGCAGGGTGAGTAACAGCAGAGCAGGAGAGGTGGGACACGTGGAGACAAGCAGGAAGGGGCATCAATAAGAGTATATCTGTGGGGACCCACGTGTGTGGTAGATATGTATGCAGACGGCAATGTAGGGAGATTGAGGGGTAGGTGGCGTTTAGCAGGCCTGGCGGTGGCGGGGAGCGCAGCATGCCCAGCGTGTGGCGCGACTGGGATCGTGCGGCAGGAGTGGTGCACTCGATGCGGCGGCGACGGCCGCGCTCAGACGCGCGTCTCCGTGAACGTCTCAATCCCCGCCGGTGCGACCCCCCTTTGAGCTCTGAACCCAGGCAGAATTTTTGGTAGTGTGTAGTGCCGTATTTAGCATTCCCTGTTGAACAGGGGTGGTGGACTCAGCTTTGCTCCTGCGGAAGCATCAGGCTGACGTTGACAGCAATGGCTGGAGATCAGTGGCCATACCAGCTAGGCATGACTAGTGATCCAAGGAGGGGCTGTCGCCAACAGCCCATGCTAACGTTTGCAATCTAAAGCTTACCATGATACTTGAGTGCAGGTGTGGATGCAGAGAGCGTGCTGAGGGTGAAGGGCCTGGGGGACGCAGGCAAAAACAGAGGCGTCACGGGTGATCTGTACATCACGTTTGCGATCAAACCCCGAGCGGGGATTGTGCGGCGCGGCCTTGATCTGTACTCAGATGTGCGCCTCCTTTCCAAAGCACATGTCAGGTTGCAACACAAGGGTGCACCTCCTCGTTTTCTGCCTCTGCGTGTCTTGGGACATTTGGTATCAAGGCAGATGGCAGGTGGCAAAAGAGGTTCTGTCCCCCTGTGTGAAACCAGTCTCTCGCTTTCGTGGCTAGACAGCCAGTTGATGGTTGGACCCTGAACAGCTTGCATGTCTCTCACACCTGCGCTTGCACTTGGAAGGGTCGCCCATCTGTTGTGACTCTTTTCCCCACTTCTCACCATCCATTGAATATGTCCTGTGACAGGTGATCGTGAGGTACACGGACGCCATCCTGGGCGGCAGCGCGGCGGTGGCGACGATCCGCGGCGAGGCGCGGCTGCCGATACCCCCGGGGACCCAGAATGGGCAGGTGCTGACGCTGCCCGGGGCCGGCATCTCACCGGGGGCCGCCGCTATCGGCGCTGATGCTGGGCAGCCCGGGCAGCCCCGGCAGCTGGCAGCGGGCAGCGGGCAGCGCGGCGCGCACCACTACACTGTCGTGCTTCTGCTGCCCTCCCAGGCGCGTTTTCATCCTTTTTTCTGGGTTAGGGCAGTTAGTTTTGGAATGCCAGAGATTGAATGGCTGTGTCGGTTTGTCAGGACCATGGCAGGGTGTGCGTGGTGGGCTGCGGATAAATCGCGATAGCCAGGAATTAAAATGCATGTGAGCTCGGGGATTTGCCGTACCATCCAAGCTGTTCTTGCAGGCGGCTTGACAAAGAGTCTCCTTTTATGTCATCAGGTGTCTGATGAAGAGCGCAGCACCCTGCAACGGCTGAAACAACTGCAATGTGAGCTGCGCAATGGCGTGGACCTAGGCAATGAAGGAAATGGAAAAATGCCATGCAGCGGTCAAGGCCAGGGATTGGGGGGACAGCAGACTACACAGGATGCAGACAGAGCAGCAGGCCCAGGGTGGCCAGCAAACTCTGTGCGCCTGTGATGCTGCAAAAGTTTGAAGAAGTGAATCAGATGACTCTGTGACATTGGATCGAAATTTGCTACACTGGCACCGTGCGTCACCTACAGGCCTAGCCTAGCTGAGCTAGGCCTCTGGCCAACCAAATACGGTTGCCCATGCGTTTGCGCGAGACTGCTGTTAGACTAATCTTTCAATGAGGCTTAAACAATGATTAAGTGCATGGACAATTGCCATCATGTCAAAAAACAATGGTGGATCAGATCGTTCAGGAAGACTGATGGAATGCACGTGTGGAAGTGCCAAGTAAGCGATTGCCTTGATAGCTTCTGCAGGTGCACTTCTTTCCCACATTCCAAATTGCGGTGTATTCCAATAACAAAAATCACGACGACATTTGCGTGGCTGCGGACGTAGATTTACTTGAACAGCGGTGCAAAAGCCTTGACCTGAAGTATTGATCAAGATGCGCTGACGGAGTGTATTGAAATAATTTAGTACTTATGAGTGGGTAAGGCCGCATCTTATACTTGAAGAAATATTTGATCTCCTGCTGAGTTGTCCGCCTCGACCACTTTCTGAGCACCATCTGCTGTCTGACATCAGGACTTCCACCCTGTTGCCCGTCCTTGGAAGGAATATAGAAGACAAAACAAGACGATCTCCTGCAGCAAGATTACTGCTTTGCAATGGGATCATTTTGATTCTTTTTGGTACGCTTCCCCCCGAGCACATAATATCTTCAGACTGACTTGTGCCCTTGTCTTTCTCCTGGATTTACCTCCCCATGATTGGTCTGGCAGGTGCATTCTGCTGTTATTTTCCACATGTTATAGAGGGATACCACCCGCACAGAAAAGGTGAAGATGAAATTCTGGCGTCTATTCGATGGGGTGGTGTCTTGCTGGCTGTTATTGGGGCCCTGTACACACTTGCAGGTGGCCTGAATCTCCAGGTAGAGGATCCCTCTTGCCCAAAGGTCCACAATTTTGCAGTAGAATCGTTCACCTTTCATCTTCCTTAAATTCTTGATGCTCATTCTTCTGCCATGACGCCACATGTGCAATATCTGCATGCAGGGATACATGCATGGCTTGCTAGTGCATCGTTTCACTGTGGCTCCGCTGCTTTACTTTTGCTACCATTTCGGCAAGATTTACTGGGTTGAGTTTGTTGCTTACATCGTCATTGATCCGCCAATGGCAATCGCAACATACTGGTTGCACCGGAAGGATGTGGCGCAGCTCACCAGCAAACGAAGATAGACAATAGAGCATGACAAAGGGTACAGGGGTGTCTGTAGTACTGCCAGCTCCCATTTTTAGAACTCAAATATGTAGCAATTACAATGCAGACTAGCTAGTCATGACTTATGATAGCTGCGACAAAATTGCAGCTGGTTCCCAGGTGCCATCCAGCAGCTTCATCAGGCACATCTCAGTTGGAATATTACTTTGCCGCCAGAATCAGTGTATATACATATATGGCTTAATCTCTTCATTGGCTGCAGCTGATTCTGGGTCTTGCGCATGTCACTGTAGTACCCTGCAGGCAAAGGAAGGGCCATTCCCTGAGAGATATGAATGGCTTCTGCAGAAGTGCAGGGCCCTGATATGCCTGTAAAATAAGGAGAGGAACGCTTTCCTTGCGAAGTCCACACTTCTGAGATTTTAAAAATACTTTGATCTTTCAGGGTTACTGCCAGAATGTGCAGATGCAACGTATCAGGCTGCGAATTAAAAAATACTCCTTCTTTAAATCATTAATGCCAAACTGCAAGACCATAATACACCAATTATGGCTCAGGAGGTGTTGATCCAGTGACATCCAATGCGGTGCCGAATACTCGCCTGTCACGATCTTCTGGTAGCCTCGTCTAGTGCTTATTTGGATTCGAAAAATTCGAGTTTCGCAGGTCTTCGTCGGTGACCGTGCTGCTGATCTTGTATATCAAATATCCTGTCACCAGGAACCCGACAGCAAATGGCCACATGTGCGGAGCCTCCCGTGCAATGGTCTTGTACACAGGCTCAACCTCCCACGGGTGTGGAGGTGCCTTGCTGTGCTTGTGATGCAGCAGATCAGTCGTCATTGTCGCGTCAAGAACCTGATCAGAGCTGCTCTGTTCCTTAATGCATGTATGGACAGAAATAGCTGCCCTAGACAATGACATAACCCCCTTTTTAAAGGGTCAGGAGAGATTGGCAGATTTCAAAATCAATTTTCAAACCCACGAAGGGCCATGCAGCTTCTTAGTCATGTCTTGGTTGCAGAACATGCCAGACCTGCCTCACTCACTGCTCCACCGTGAGGTCGCTTGTGTGTGTCACTTGTTTGTCAAATCCAAACTACATGCATCATGCATTATGCAACCGTGAGCCCGCACTCAGTGCCTCAAAGTACCATTGATAACTCTTCATATGAGCAAGCAATGCTGTTCAGCAATCAAGAGCCCAATACTGTCCGGGATGAGCTGAGTCATGGTTATGGCTGAGTGCAAGCTGCGCCTTTTGTCGCCAATACTTTTCATAAACTCTGTGGCAACTAAGTGTGCAACACTGTGTCTTACTTAGATCATCACTGTCCTAATCAACATAGTATTTCCAACGGAGCACATCAAAGGCTGAAATACACGCTGAGAAAGCTTCCGCAAGAACACCAAGACGGAGCTGGTGTAGAATACGGTATTTAGAAACCCAGTAACATCCAGTGGCACTACGCAGAAGCTGCACTAGTGGGCACAATTCAGATTCGTACACCTAACACACCAAAACATCACTGCTGTATATTCTCTCCTGCAGGTCAAAAGGTATGTGTGCAGGCTTTGCAAACAGTACAGTACTGTGCAAATATGGGTACCTTTTCAAAATTGTATACCTGAACACACCGAAGCTCAATGTTGTACATTTTCTCCTGCTGGTCAAAGGGCGTATCTGCAGGCTCCACAATAATTTTGCTATTATGTACAATTTCTTCTTATATAAGACTTTTTAAAGTACAGACGATTATGAGCGTGTCAAGTCCCCAGCTGCAACTGTGCGGCTGAAGCAGCCAGATCAGCAGCCACGTTGCCCTTCACATTTGGCACTGCCAGCCTGCAGTGATGCTTGCGATGCTGTGTCCAGTCAGCTCCCTGGCAGTCAACGCTGCAGTAGAACGTGGACCGGCACCCGGCACACTTGCGCCAGCAGCCCACAAGCTTGCAGCGGTGACACTGGGCCAGCTGTGTGCTCATCAGCCTGAACACATCTTTGCCCACCTGCACAAGCAAAAGACCCCTCAAACAATTTCTTGTGGTGTCTGAGACCAGGCTGTAAGCTCTTCATGCATGCAGGCCCATGGCATGCTTGCTTGGAGGCACATAGTATACCCTTTTATACAATAATAGTGTCCAACTCCTTGTCAAACCATGTGGGAACTTCTAGCGTGGAAGAGCAGGTTCCTGTGTCCCACCTCTCGACAACAAGGGCATAAAAAGTGACAGCGCATGGGAAGAATTATTTACCTGCACAAAGTTGACATGATAGACCATGTCCAGTAGTTTGTACAACTGGGCCTCAGTCATTGCTGCTCGCGCATGCAGCAGCTCCAAAACACATGCAAGCTGTCCCCACAAGCCATCACTGACATCAGTATTTTCATCAAGTTCTTGTGAGATCGTCCTTAGAGAGTAATCAGCAGCAAGTCACAGCTCTGGATCAGAAACGGGCGGCGTACAAGAGTTCCCGCAAGATGGTCACCAGAAAAAGATCAGCAGCTAGTCACAATACCAAGTGACACCAATGCAGGGCAGATCTCCTTCCATGAGACTAGAGTGATCACTTGCTTGAACAGTTCCTAGCCTTTAATCTGTATCCATCTGTTAATTCTGCTGTCTTCAAGCTCCCCAGCTCCTGTTTCTGCAGCTCGATTTACTTCTGGGCAGGCCATACCACGACTGTCCCACCTTTCTCAGGTACTCTCCTAGATTGGACGCACTATTTATAACTCAGCAAGCAATTGGGCTGCGCAAGAGTCAGGCAGCAGCTGACCTGATTGCAGCCCATTTGGGTGGCTGCTGTTCTCCACGGGACTGCCCAGGTAGCAGCATCTTCTGCACCGGGGAAGCCGGCCATGTCAGCGTATTCAACGGCAGCCGTCAGCGCATTCTTGTACCACCTGTTTAGAGGGAATGGCTCCTCCCGCGCATCCACCCCTGCATGACAGCAACACCTTCCTTTGACCTCCTGATACAGCACATGAGCTGTTAGGCAACTGCATGACAGGCATGGTTGCGTACATTTCCTTTGCCTGTTGCAATTGCATCCTGTGTGGTGGCGATCAGAAACCCAGACAAGTGACTCTCACGAGAGTGCTTTCTGGCAAACAGAAGGGCTAAGAGTGCAAGTGAGTAGATGAATACTCTGCGGAGAGGAGAGGAGGCACACCTTGTTCAAGCAGGGGACGGACAGCAGCAACATTACCGACGCTGGCAGCGCACATCAGCAGGGAGAGCGACTCGGTCTCTCCCGGCCGCGGCTCGCGCACGTACTCGCGCCCGGACAGCTGCCCGCCGGGCAGCCGCGCCTCGGGCGTCAGCAGCAGGTGCTCTGAGGAGATCTCTGGAGTGAGCCGCAGGCCGTTCTCAAACAGCGCTGCTAGGATACCCGGGTATTTGAACGTGACTGCAGTGAACAGTGGCGTTTGGAAGGGTGAACGGTCCACATGGCGCTCCAAAAGAGGCGCCAGTTCCAGCCCCTCTCTCCTGCGCATGCCACATGCGGAATAAGCATTTATATGCATAGCAGAAACAAATCCCTTTCTTGCACTTGTGTGCAGGTCTGGCAGGGAATTTGACGGACATGCATGCAATATTTTTCAATGCAATCACGAGAAGCAACATCTGATTGCAGATGGCGCAGTGCATGCAAGACATGCATGCACACAATTGATGATGAGCCACAAATACACGGACTGAGAAGTGAGTGCTAGCTGTGGGACGAGCACATGGGCACCTGCAGGCGGCCGCTACAAGCTTGACAGTGCTCTCATGGCCCCAAGCCACGGCCCGGCCCAGCACTGTCAAGCCATGGTCGCTGACACGCTCTGTCAGCGCGTCAGTCAGGGCTTCGTCGCGATATTGCAGCAGGGTGAAGATGAGTGCAAAATTGTCAGCCCCGTCTCTCTGCGCCCATGCACACATGGCAGTTCACCTCGCATCCTAGCAATATGACCCTCCTTTCACGACGTAAGATCCTGCATGCATGATGACGCTACTTGGAACTGTCAGACCTCACTCTACTAAGCCTATCATGCAACAAAATCATTGTATATCAAGGGTAGTGAAGGCAAGCGCACCGAGCATGCAATCCTCAGTGGAGTGTCGCCGGTGTGCACGAGGTTGACGTGCATAATTTCCGCCAGCGAGAGGATCACTTCGTCGGCCTGCTTCATGACTGCCCGCTGTGCCACAGTGAGGTCTCCGCGGCATGGCCGGTGCAGGAACTCAACCACCGCCGCCCGATGCTCCTCCTGAGCATGCAGCCTGAGCAGCTCTCTGGTGAGATACGACGTCACCGAGGCGCCCTCTGGCTCATTGTATCGGCCCATGGCTTCCCACAGGGCTGACCGCTTGTCCCCACAAACTCCCAAGATGTCAGCCCCCGCTTCAATCAGCATCTCGCACATCTCCACGTTGGAGTGCGCAGCCGCAGCCACCAGCGGGAGCTCCCCTGATGGGGAGGGGCGATTGAGCAAGTCGGTGTTCCCAGACTCCCGGAGCAGGGTGAGCAGCGCAGAGACGGCCGGTGCACAGCTGTTGAAGATTGCCCAGATGAGGGGCGAGGTTGGCGGGGGGTTGGGGCCCGGGGGTGTCCTGCCAGGCCTCAAGGCTGTGGGCCACCACCGCTGCTGCGTGAAGTACACCCCCTCTCTCTCCATGTGAATTGTCAGCAGATCTGCACCGAAACCCAACCACAAACCCCTCAGATTTTTTCCTGTGCGCCCCAGCAATGCCCCACAAAATAGTAGCCCCCACGCACATATGCACACTCTCTTTCTCCCACCAATGGCAAGTTCATGTTTGCATGCTCGGTGTGTCCCCCCAGGTGTCACAGCAGCAAGCACGCATGTCGGAGAGAGAGCTTACCAAACTGATATCCTACCGCGCGGAGACTGTGGGGCTGCATTGGGTCGTCCTGGTATCTGTGCAGGCAGCAGTTGAAGAACAGGGCCATGAGCACGCGCCCAAGGGGCAGCAGGTAATCCCCACGCTGCAATGTATGCTTCACTGCTGCCACTGCGTTGCCCACTCTGCACACGAGGCCTATGGGCATCTCCAGTAGACCCACTCGTAGCGCATCCAGCGACACCCCCAGATCCAGCAGCTGCGCCGCTACCTGCAAGACAGGGCAGAGTGAAGTCGCAAGCTGCCACCTTTGATCTCTTTGAAAGTTTCATTGCAGGATGAGCTACGAATTCCGAGCTGAGCCTGTCTTTCTCCAAAGCATTCCCTGAAATCTCATCCGCCTCCTTGGCATTGCCTGTTACTCGATCAGGCTTGGCGCAAGCAAAGGAAAATTGCTAGTTGACTCTGCGCTCCAGTCCTGCCTAGAAATCCTATGCCGCAAATTCAAAAGTGGCTGTCAAGAGGCAAAGCAGTACCTTCTCACCCCTCCGCGCTTGCATCGCGGCCAGGAGGGCATGCGTGGGACGCAAGCTCTCCCCCTCATCTCCATCCAACACACGGTCCACCGCAAATCTGGCGAGCTGTTGCTGCAAGGTATCTGCCGAGCCATGTGCAGCGTACAGCCGCTGCAGGAACTCCGCAGCCTTCTGGAAAAAGCTTTGCTGCCCATCGGCCTCGCTGCAGCTGTACTGGGCAGCCCGCAGCAGAACACTGCTCGCATGCACCGCCCCCAAGTTGATGGTGGACATGCGGTCGTCGATTGCGAGCGCGTTCCAGAGCCCGTGGTCCCCGGCCGCTGCGGCAGTGGCGAGCCAGTGACAGCGGCACGCGTCTACAGCGTTCGGGTCGGCTCCCAGGGACAGCAGCAGCTCAAACATGGGCAATAGGGACGCGCATGTCAGTGGAGTTGTTGCCGGTGGCGGCTCTTGCGCGTCCCGAGGGTGGCCGCAGGTGTGCTTCTGCTTTCTGCGCAAAGACAAGTACCTTTCAGGCCTCCCTACCTGCAGGAGGTTGAGTGCCATCTGCATCTTTTACAGCAGCAGCTGCCCGCTGTTCTAGATACTATTCATTTCAAATGCATGATTGCCCAAGCATGCCATGAAAGCATGGCAGGTGTCAGCATGCATGTACCCTTCCTGTTGTAGCTATTGCAAGCAGTGCACCAATCTAGCACTTACGAAGCATGAGCACCTGTCTACACCGTCAAGCCAGCTGCACCGCTTCGTGGCCACAGCCAGCAAGGGTGTGACCCCAGTGCCCCCTGCCCTGATGTCCACCGGCAGGTGTTCGCCCTTCACCAGGAAGCTCACCATCTGCTGCTGATTCGCCAGCGCCTGTGCACAGCAACACAAGCCCCATATTAGACTCTGAGCCGCATCAGGACAATGCCAAAACCCTGCATTTTAGTTTAGCACTTAGGAGGGTGTAGATGGACATACCGCAAGGTGTGAGATGCTCAGCTCTGCACCATGCAGCGGCTGTATGCACATTTCTGGGTTGGTTTCACAGATGTTTTCGCTTTTGCCGATGAAACGAGTCTGCGCCTTCTTTGGGAGCCACTTGAGGTCTGCTGCATCCCAGCCTCCTGGTTTCCATGAGTAATTCCAGGAGATATTTTTGTCAGCTCCAAACCCCAGGAGCACCTCAGCTGCAATACAGCAAGACCTAGGTCAGGCGCTGCTGAGCGGGGACACTGTTGCAGAGGTAGGAGACATCTTGCTGCGCATTGAGAGTGCATAATTTTGAGGGCATGATGACAGGAGTCTCCTAGAGACACAAATACCATTGTGCAATAAACCAAGGAGTTGCTCCGGAAACTTCTGGCAGATCAATTCTGACGCAATTTGCGTGATCTATAGCTTGAAGACGGCGTGTCTTTATGTTCAAAGGTGGCAAATCGAACAGCATCAACTTGCCTGCCTGGACGTTCCCAACAATACTAGCAAACTGCAGCAGCGACAAGGTTGTCTCCGGCTCCTGGTAGATAGCGATGTCCCTTTTGCTGTGACCTCTCAACAATACTTTAAACCTCCCATGCTTATCGTCCAGGATGCAAGCCACAAGCTTTCGACCTACGTCTTCCGAAAGTATTTCCTCAGGGCTGGCGATGTCACTCTTCTTGGGGCGCAATCTGCCCATCCCCGGCGCGCATTTGACAGTGACTCACTTAATCAAATGTCTGGGAAAATCACCGTCCATCGTTACCCATCAATCAGCAAAAATCCGACAAGAAGAGACCAGTTTGCGAGTTCAGCAATGGCATGAAGGACCTGTGCAGAGGGAGCTGTTCATTCCAGCACGCACAAGTCTACAATCAAGTATTATAGTAGAAGGGGCAAACCGGAAAGGTGTCAGTACAGTCTGATCGTCGCAAGTGTAACACGATCCTTAAGTGGAAGTTGAGCCCTGCTGGGCGTGCTGCGTCCAATCCAGTCATTACGCAGCTTCCACCAGCTGGTGCACCCCTCAGGCAGGGAAAGGTGTTGCATGTCTAAATCTACATTGAACACTTAATGTGTGCACATCTCGACCTTTATATCTACATCTACATCATGGATCTATCTCTGTTGCAACAAATGTATGCCGGCATCATGATGGCATCTCCTATGCCAGTTTTGGAATGCATGAGACCCGCCGTGGCCGCCGAGCGTGTTATATTAACTGTGGCCACTGCTGAAGGTGATCAAATATAGAATTACAAGTGATCATGGCATGGAAAGCCAATGGATCTGTCATCTTTGCTGCAGCTAGCAACTGCCTGCAATCTACAGAGCACTAGCTGAGATACTTTTAAAACGAGCTCAAAGTCAAGCTAAATCTTAGAAACTGCTGCCATAATGGTTAAAAACCATGTGTTGAATTCAAGATTGGATTCCTACGCAACTGAGTATCATACTGAGCCCACCAATATGCTGTGAATTGCATTTTGTGTGGGAAAAGCTGTTCTATCTAAAAGCGTTCAGATCTGGCTTGCAGATCACAATTACAGTCCTTGCAGTTTCAGAGAGCTGCATATTCTAGGAGCTTTATAAAGCTGACAGATTAACACACTGATGCGGAGGCCGACTTTCTAATACTATAGATGTTCACCTCAAGAGCGGTCGATTTTGATATAAGGCATTAGTACAGAAGGCTGAAAAGGCACTATCATGTTCCCAGGGACATCTGCTCGGCCGCAGACACCAAATCAGCAGCCACAACGCCCTTTGCATTCAGCTTGGGAGGCCTGCACAGCTGGCGGTGCTGTGTCCAGTCAGCTGCCTGGCAGTCAACGCCACAGTAGAACGTGGACCGGCACCCAGCACACTTGCGCCAGCGGCCCACCAGCTTGCAGCGGCGGCACTGCGCCAGCTGCTTGCTGAAAAATGCAAAGATCAATGCAAAGATCTTGCTTTCTGCCTGCACCAGTCAAGGCAACGTAATCCTAAAAAGCTGTTTGCTTTTCAGAATTGAACGGCCCCTTTTCTGGACTCTGAGATTTACAGCATGCAGTTCATTTGCACCATAGAAGGTTCCTTGCTGAGGTATGACGGCTAGAAAGAGTGTCATGAGCTTCACCTGACTCGCACCGAGATGGTAGACTAGGTCCAGTACTTTGTACATCTGCTCCTCGGTCATCGCTGCTCCAGCCTTTAGCAGCTCCAGCACACAATTCATCTGCACCCACACCAGGAAGAAGCTGAATGTTTTGCCTAGTCATCACGTCAGGCCGTTTTGGTGTGCTCCAGCCATTTTCTGTTGAGGCCTGGCATAGTTAACACATTAACTCAACCTCAGAAAAGCATGGTAAGGCAAATCCTCCCTTGGAGTTGTGCACGCCTTATGGGCAGCGACGGGGTGTGTATGTCACCACAATGCATAACTTGACACACCTGTTTCGGACCCCTTATGCTGGGGTCACCGTCAGAGGGCGCTTCTCCACCAGGGAAGCCGGCCAGGTCGGGGAAATCAATCGCGGCCGTCAGCGCATTCTTGTACCACCTGTTGAGAGGGAAGGGCTCCTCTCGGGCATCCACCCCTGCGCTCACCCCACACCAGTGCGTTGCAAACCTGTTATGCACACATTGAATGCAATGTAAACATATTGATCAGATGGAAAACTTGCCATGCAATTCTCTTGCCAAGTCTGCTCAAAGAAAAGGTAGGCCCTCAATCGGTGCTGTAACAGAGGTTGGTATAACAGTGTGAAACATGCAACGTGCAATTTAGGCATTGAACTTACATAGATGCTCTTAGAAAATGGCAGTAAGGTGGCAAGGTACCGCACCCTCCTCAAGCAGGAGGTGGAGAGCGACTGAATTGCCGACGCTGGCCGCGCACATGAGCAAGGACACCGACTCGGTTTCTCCCGGCCGCGGCTCGCGCACAAACTCGCGCCCGGAAGGTAGTAGTTGGCCGGGCCGCCGCCGGCCCGCCAGCTGCGCGGCAGGCGATAGGAGCAGGTGCTCTGCGGCGACCTCAGGTGTCAGCTGCATCTTGTTGTCCAGCAGCAGTGCCAGCACGAGGGAGTACTTGTGCACGATCGCAGCAACGATCGGCGTGTGGAAGGGCGAGCGGTCAACATGGCGCTCCAGAAGGGGCGCCAGCTCCAACCCATCTCTCCTGCGCAATGAACAACCAAGCTTCTTTCATAGTCGACAGCTAGTGCTTCCACCCTTGGCCCATCAGAACCTGGTACAAGTGCCCATTTTTCTACAAAGAAGATTTACCCAAGAGGAAGCCATGAAGTTGCCAATCCTACAGGGGAGTCACACCAGGCGACCTTCCCTGTACTGCTCGTGTGGCTGAGCCAGAGCATGCATGTCCAGGCCTCGCACCCCAATATGTACAGGCCTGTGCTCATGCAAATGAGTATCTCAGACGGCAAGAGAGTGGGAAAGGAGAGCATCATGCGCACCTGCAGGCAGCTGCCAATATGCAAACAGTGCCCTCATGGCCCCAAGCCACAGCCTGGCCGAGCAATGTCAGCCCATGCTTGCAGTCTCGCTCTGTCAGGGCCGCGGCCAAAGCTGGGTCGTTCCTAACCAAAGCTCTGAGGAGATCATCTTTCGCGTCCCCAGTCTCTGGCCTCTGAGCATCACCACACAGCTTGTTCAGTGCAGAACTTTGTCGCACCATGTTGATCAGGAAGGTGAGAGGCAGTGGAAACGAGCACCAAGCGCAGCGCACCTCGCATACAGATCTCAAAGGAGTGGGCCCGGACTGGACGAGATTGAGCTGCATAGGAAAGCTGGCCAGCGCTTTAACCAGGTAGTCTGCCCGCTGCATGACTGCAAGCTGCATCGGTGTCAAGCCGCCGAACATAGGGCGGTGCAAATAATGCACGACTTCTGCTCGACGCCGTCCGAGTGCTTCCGATAGCTTATTGACGAGCAACATAGCCACAAGCGGGCCCTTCTGCTGATCATTGCGTTGCAGTATTGCCCAAAGTGGACAGGCCCCAGAACGGTCTGAGGCCAGAACATCAGCGCCCGCCCGAGTCAGCAATGTGCACGTGTCAAGGCTGCCGAGTCCGGCAGCATCAACAAGCGGAAGCTGGCCGTTGGGGTCGATGCGATTGATGAAGTCTGTATCGCCAAGGGTGAAAAGGGCAGCAACAAGCGCCCTGGCTGCTGGCAAGCAGCCGTAGCTGACTGCCCAGACCAGGGGCGACAAAATTTTCTCTGCGCCAAAGGTCAGTGGCGCCCACAAATGCTCATCCCTGAAGTCCAGCCCATCGTCCAGCATGAAGTGCACCAGCTCGACTGCATCGCAACACAACGGTCACATCACTTCGGCAGTCCCATGCCAGATCACACATCTGGTTGCACGCCTGAGTTTTGAAAGCCTTCAGCGCCACATGCATCAGCGTCTCTTGAGTACAGTATCCTCCCGCAATGTGGGCGCCTCTCTATTGACCACCAGGTTGGGGAGCAGGCATCAGGTCTCACCAAAGTCTTTGGTCGCTTCATCATTGCCATCTGCCGAGTACTGGAGATAGAGGCAGCTGTTGTAGTACAGAGCCATGATGACTCGCCCAAGGGGCGCTAATGGCTGCCCACGCCGCACCACGTGCCGCACTGCTGCGAGAACATTACCAACCGGGCAGTTCCATGCGAAGCCGACTGATAAATCTTTGCCGCCTATCCGCAGGCAGTCCAGGGACACACCGAGCTCCAGTAGCTGTATAACAACCTGCACACCAAGAGCAGACGTGTCTTCCAGGAATTTGGTTGTGCCTGTGAGAGAACACATACCCCCGATCAAAACAAGACAGGAAGATAAGAAAACTTGATCGCCATGCAAGCTAGCACCTGTGTGGCTTGAGGACTGCGCAGAAGCCTGCTAGCTTGCACCCGTGTCCTGTTGAATGGTGCTAGCTCAGTCGCATCAAGACATATCCATGTTGGGGAACGAACCATACTGCAGCGGTCATTCTAGAACGCTCACTAGATAATTGAACTGAGCCTGCGGGACGGTTGACAAACACTTTCGAGCTTGCGGGAAACTGCATGCAGGGTCATGAAATACATACATTGCGCTAAAAAAAGCCCATTTTCCTAGTAACGTTGGCCATTTCTGGGGTAGCAGGGACGCGAAATGGTAGCTGGTGAACGTGCGGGAAAGCCCTCTGGAAAATTATTTATTGAACGTGATTCGGAAATGTGCGGGTGCTAAAATGAGCACTGCTGTATCATAAAATGATCAAACGAGCACTACAGTATAATAAAATGAGCACAGTGTATGTACCTGAGCACCCTGGGACCCCACTATGGCGGCAAGGAGTACATGCGCAGACTCCAAGTGCCATCCGCCCTTCCCATCCGACACGAGGTCAGCCGCAGGCCGGCTTAGGTCCTCAAGAAAGTCTTCGGAGGCTCCACGGGCCGCGTACTGCTGCTGCAGGCATTGCAGCGCGTCTGAGAAGAAGCCGACCCGGGCCCCGGGCCGGCAGCTGTACTGCGCAGCCCTGTGCAGCACTTGGTTCGGCCTTAACCTGTCCAACATGGCAACGAAGGAGGCTCCGAGCAGATCCCACAACCCGTAGTCCCCGGCTGCGGCCGCAGCGGCCAGCCAATTGCAGCCGCACTCGTCCACAGCCTCGAGGTTGGCTCCCAGTCTCACCAGCAGCTTGAACATGGGCAGCAGGGAGGAGCAATTCGTAGCGCCAGCTGGCGGCGGTGTCGTTGATGCCGAGGGGTGGCCGCAGGTGTGCGGGTCAAACCTGCGCAAGCACACACACTTCTTCTTTATATGCAAAAGAACTAAGTTGTCAACTTGCCTTCTCAAGCATTGCTGTGCGACATTTGCTTTTTGCCTCACAGGATACAAGACGCCCCCGCCAACAAACATTATTGACAGTATGGCTCCACCACATAGGCTCTGCATGCCCCTTTGGTCTCATCACTTTCATGGCATTGCAAGCAATGTCCTAATTTGGCAACATTGAACAGGAGACAAGCACCTGTCCACCCCATCAAGCCAGCTGCATCGCTTCGTGGCCACAGCCATCAGCGGAGTCACCCCTGTGACGCCTGCCCTGATGTCCACCGGCACATGCTTGTTGTTCACCAGGAAGCTGACCATCTTCTCCTGTTTTGCCAGCGCCTGTGCATGGCAGCATGATTCATCTAAACGAGCAAAATTGGAAAGACTGCATGTGTGATGTTCAGAGTGTCAGGGACGACAGGACCATAAGACGACCGAAAACACAATAAAAAGGAAGGACAGAAGAGGCAATCTGGCACAAAGAAAATATGGAGCAAGTGCCATAGAATATCATGTCACTGCCTGTTGTATGTCATGATTCGCAGAGGCACACACCGCCAGATGCAGGATGCTCCGCCTTGCATTGGACATGGGCTGTAGGCCCATGTCTGGGTCCGCATCGCAAACGCTCTCGCTCTTTCCAACAAATCGGATTCGGGCTTTTGGCGGAAGCCATGGAACATCTTCAAAGTACCAACCTCCTGGTTTCTGAGAGTGGTCCCAATGAACGTTTTTGTCAGTGCCCAAGCCCAGGAGCACCTCAGCTGCAGCAGAACATGCCTGGAATCAACTTGTGTAGAGTATCACAGAAGTATGAAACTATTTTTGACACAGTATCAAAGCATCACGCAATTATGCAGTTGTGTAAATAATGTGGACCATGGTGCTTTAGCAAAACCTTGGATCTGCAATGGAGGCCATTTCAAGGCAGATGATGGTATCAAATAATGGGGAAAAACTCTTGAAATTATATGTGTCATATTGGGTAGCATGCGCTTGCCTGCCTGCACGTTGCCAGCAATGCAGGCAAATTGCAGAAGCGATAGCTCTGTCTCTGGCTCCTGGTAAGCGGCGATGGCTTTTCTGCTGTGACACCTCACTAGTACTTTGAACCTCCCATGCTTATCATCATCAAGGATACTAGCCACAAACTTGCGCCCTATGTCCTCCGAAAGCACGTCCTCAACGCTAGCAACTTCAGTTTTTCTGGGGCGCGGTTTGCCCATGTCCCGTGCGCGTCGACAACTAAATCATCTGATCAACTGTCTGACAATATTCAAGCACTTCGTCAGCCATCCTGAGCGATGTTTTCCGACAAGTGCTACCAGGTTGTGAACGGTAGCATGAACAGGTTCGCAACATGCAAAACTAGGTCACCTTCGCAGCACCTCGACCTTCAACCAAGTGAATAGAGGAGACGATGTAGAAGAAGGGACTGCATGCAGTCGAGCATTGCTCAGTGAAGTTGGCGTCCGCGCAATGTGGAACTGCTGGGCATGCTGTGTCCAGTCATCGTGCAGCTTCCCATACAGCTGTACTTTTGCGCATGATGCAATGCAATATTCATAAGCTGCAGAATCGACCAGTCACTTTAAAGAGATATGCGTTTCAGCAATCAATGATTGCCAATCAGGGCCAGGTGGGAACAGCCAGCGCTGCAAAGCTTGAGGCCGCCCAGTGGGCATGCCTCACCTGCACTATCATTAATATTACACGCGTTTTCTGCCAAGAGGCAAGGTGCGTCCTCCAGACAAGCTGCAAGTAAAGGCTGCCACATTCCTACCACTTGTTGGCTTCGCCAGATCCAAGCAAGACCCAATCAACCGTGGGGACGGTGCTCAGTATTTCTACCGCCCCCCGCCAGCCGGGGCCATCTGCTTGAAGCTCATAATTATCAGAATTATGTACGAACCACTGTAAGTGATGTGATGAGCTCACGGCTCAAGTCCAAAATCGAGGTCAGTCCTATAATCAATCTACTGAAGGCAGATAATCTTGTGTGTGGACTGCACCATTCAGTTGCGCTCTGATACTGGACTACTAGTCAGCAACTTAGGATGACTGTGCAAGCGCTTGCCTGAACTTTGTCCCTAGTGCTGCAATCTGCAACAGAAAACCATCTCATACGTTCCAAGCTCAACCAGGAAAAACGCGTTATCTTCAAAAGCGTTCAGACAGGACCATATGCATACAAGGGGTGCTCACTAGCGCTACCGCCAGAGCTTGTCCCTGAGTCACTCACATGGCGGGCCTCTCCCATTCCAAAATGTGAAGAATAAACACACTGGCGCAGAGCTGAGTACATACTGTACAAAACATCCTGTCAAGAAATAGACAGGAATTGTACAGAGGGCTGCAGTGTTCTCCGGTCCCCATGTGCAGGAATTTAGCTGAAGGTGCCAGTCAAACAGCCACAGCACCCTTGATGTCTTGCTTGGGGGGTCGTAGTCTCGGAGGAAATTGGGTTCTGTATCGTTCGGAGCTGCAGTGCTCCCTGTGCAGTGTCCAGTCAGCTGCCTGGCAGTCAACGCCGCAGTAGAACACGGACCTGCACCCGGCACACTTGCGCCAGCAGCCCACCAGCTGGCAGCGGCGGCACTGCGCCAGTTTCCTGCTAAGAAACCTGAACGCGTCCATTCCGCCCTGCATCGATTAACACAACCCCCTTACTCACCAAAGAAAACCTGACCTGACTAAGGGCAAGTGGGATTCCGGCAGTAGTTTCTCACATCTCCCAAGACAAGGCAGCATTGTCCTGAAAAAGGACATTGCTGCAGAACAAGGCAGCTGCCATCATTCTGAGGTTGTGATCTTCTGAGCTGAGCTCAAGCTGTTGCTGGAGATGACTTGAGACGAGAAGATGTACCTCATTATCATTGAAGTGGTATAAGGTGTCCACCACTTTGTCCAGCTGGCGCTGAGTCATTGCTGCTTGGCATCCATGTGCTTGCAGGAGTTCATACACGCAGTCCAACTGCACCCGTATAGGATAGTGAATCATCCATTGGCCCAGTGGGCACAAACTAGAGGAAGAGGAATGTAGGCATCGAAGCAGGGCGAGCGCCAATCGCAAGGCACAAATGTATTTTCCGCCGGCTATTCATCACCTGAGAAAGAGGCTGGCATGTGAAGTGCATGCACATGATGAAAGGTGCTATTACAATCATTTAAAGACTCGCTGAAGCATTCAGAGGGTCACTGCGCAGTCCACTTAGCGTGGCAATGGTTTCACCTGACTCTGGCCCATGTTGCTTGTGGCGCCGTCAGGGGGAGAATCTCCTCCAGGAAACCCAGCAAGGTCTGGAAAATCAATCGCGGCCGTCAGCGCATTCTTGTACCACCCGTTGTCCGGGAATGGCTCCTCCCGCGCATCCACCCCTGCATTGACCCCATATCAGTCACATTGAAGCCTACATCGCGCTGAGCAAACTGGCTATGAACAAGCAACCAAGGCAAGCCCTTGCGGGCAGTAGAGCTCACATATATTACATGCATGGAACACTCATACAGCGCCTGACTACCTTGTCTGGATGCACAACCTGCCTCCTCTCTGATGGGCTCTTTCTCTGCAACTGCACAGAAGGGATGGGACTTGACTGTGTATAACGAGGAATGAGTCAGGAGGTTTGTCACTGCGATGAGAAGAATCTGCACCTGCTTCGAGCAGCAGCTTGACAGCAAGAGCATCGCCAACACTGGCAGCGCACATGAGCAGGGACAGCGACTCGGTATCTCCCGGCCGCGGCTCGCGCACAAACTCGCGCCCGGACAGCTGCCCGCCGGGCAGCCGCGCCTCGGGCGTCAGCAGCAGGTGCTCTGAGGAGATCTCTGGAGTGAGCTGTAGGCCACAATCCAGCAGCATAGCAATTGCGGTCGGGTACTTGTGAGTGATTGCTGTGAACAGCGGCATGTGGAAACGAGAGCGCTCCATGTGGCGCTCCAAAAGAGGCGCAAGCTCCAACCCCTCCCGCCTGCAAACAAGAAGCAATGCCTCTGCTACATGCTCAAGATCTTGAAGTTCTCAGCTTCTGCAAGGGCACTGCATTGTGCAACAAGCTCTTTTTGGCATGGGTCGCAAATCTATCCTTGATGTTCTTATACCTTGTGCAGTGAGCTAGCCAAGTGCATCCTGTAGATGCCTCGACACCCCATGAAGAGAGCACCAGGGGACTTGCATGCAGCGGAACTGAATCAGAGACCGGAGAGAGGATGGCAGTGTGCGCACCGGCATGCACCTGCCAGAATCCCGATAGTGGCACCCTGGCCCCAGGCCACGGCCTGGCCCAGTACTGTCAGCCCATGCTTGCTGTCGCGCTCTGTCAGCGCCTCCACCGTAGCTGGATCGCTCCTCGAAACCAAGACGCAAATGGTTCCCTCCTTCTCCTGCCCAGCCCCCGGCCTCTGTTCCCACAGAACAACTCTGCATCAACCTGACATTGCGGACAGAACATTCAGGGGCACCTTGACCCAAGACATCCAGAGCTTCAGCATGCCCACTATTTCGGGTGCCTAAGTGAAAGACAGCCATAAGAGCAACCAAGGCAATACACAGGAGCCCAAGTGCAACGCACCTCGCAGACAATCCTCAAGGGGGTGGCAGCGGTGTGTGTGAGATTGAGCTGCATGGGAATCTGGGCCAGCAGCTCGACCAAGAAGTCTGCCTGCGCAAAGGCTGCCATCTGCACCAGAGTCAAGCCGCCAGGGCGAGGTTTGTGCAGGTATTCCAGGACCTCCGCTGGCCGTTCCTCGTAAATCTGTTTCAAGTGCGCCACAAGCAGCCTTGCCACAGGCTCCAAACTTCTGGCATCGGGACGGGCGGGTTGCTGCAGTGGGCACCCGCCGTTGCCGTCGAAACACATCACATGCGCGCCCGCAGCGATGAGCATCGCGCACGTTGCCACGTTGCCGGTCCCGGCGGCCAGGACAAGCGGCAGGCGGCCATCAGGATCTTGGCGATTCACAAAGCCGTACTCGCCCAGGCTGCACAAAACGCTGAGCAGTGCGGAAACTGCCGGCGTGCAGCCGACCATGATGGCGGCGGTGAAGGGCGCAGAGGCTACCTCCTGGCCTTCCAAAAAGCACATGCACAAGCGCTCCTCCCTGAAATCCAGCCCGTTCTGCACCATCAGCTTCACCAGCTCGCCTGCACCACAGCACCGTCGTCAGCACAGAGCTCCCATGTGCACGCATGTGCCAGGGCATTGTCTGCATTACTACGTCAGCAACTAGGGACAGTCCGCATGCAGGCACTCGCGTGAGGAGTTGTCAGTCTCTTCTCGCCATCTATTTGACAATCTGCTGTTGTTCCAAGCTCCCCAGCCCCGACTTTGGGCAGGCCATGACATAACTGGCCCCAACCCCCTCTAGCGCTCCTCTAGATTGGGTGGACTGCCACAGCTTTGCCTCCATCTCAGCCCTCGGAAGCATAGAGCCTCTCACCAAATTCCTTCGATGCACCCTCTACGGGACCGTCCTTGGGGTATGGGTGCAAGCAGCTGTTGATGAAGAGTGCCATGAGGAGCCGCCTCTGAGGCACCAGGGGCTCCCCACGCTGCACCAAGTGGCGCACAGCCACGAGGACGTTGCCAACTGGGCTGAAATAGTCCAAGCCAATGGGAAGGTCCTCCCCATTGATCCGCAGGCAGTCCAGGGGTACACCCAGTCCCAGGAGGTCCATGACAACCTGCCGAGGAATTTCACAGGCGTTGGAAAGAAGTTTGGCAGATTTAACGGACATAGTGGGGCAGCATTAGACATGTCAGAGTACTGTGAGCACCACTTCTGAAGCACGAGCATCAAACGCAACCCTGGCTACAGCCACGGTGAGAGCAAATTGCATGGGTGGAAGACATAGGACCTGGGCGCCGCGGAACCCCGCCATGGCCGCCAGAAGGACATGCGAGGGCTGCACTTTCCACCCTCCAGCTCCGTCTGGCACAAGGTCTGCCGCAGGCTCGCTGAGTTGCCGCACAAGCTCCTCTTCTGAGGCGCCCTGGTCCTTGAAGATCTGCTGCAAGCACTGCAGCGCGTCCGTGAAGAAGCCTGGCCGGCCCCCATGCGCGGCGCAGCTGTACTGGGCAGCCCGGTGCAGCACCCGGTTCGCATGCACCTTGTCCATCCTGATGGCAGCCATCCGCTCAGCGGTCATGAGGGCGTCCCAGAGCCCATGGTCCCCGGCAGCGGCTGCGGCAGCCAGCCAGTCGCAGCCGCATGCGTCCACGGCCTTATAGTCGGCGTCCAGGTCCAGCAGCAGCTGGAACATGGGCAGCAGGGACGCGCATGTGTCCTCGGCGTCTGCCGGCGGCTGATAATCCAAATCGCGTGGGTGGCCGCAGCTGTGGTGGTCAGTACTGCGCACACGTCATTTTCATTACTATTAGTTTTTATTATCATCAATATTAATTTTGCTGCAGCTTGTCTGCAGGACGTACCTTGCCTTTGGCAAGAAAAGCATATAACAATAACAATAACAATAACAATAACAATAACAATGTACTACTAAACGCTTTCCCTGCCAGAGGCAAGGTGCCACTTCCAGCAAGCTGCGTGTAAAGGCTGCCACATATCCTACCCCTTGATGAACTCCGAACAAGACCCAGTCGACCGTGGGCACGGTGCTCGGTATTGCGCACACATGGCAATTTGTAAATCACTGGGCATGACAGCGAGCAGTCGCTCCTGCTCAACAAATAGTCCAAGATCTCTGCAAGAGTTTGACAGGTGCCATGCTGTTGCAACCACTGTCTGCTGTACTTGTGTCTGAAACAGCGTTTGCCCACGGCCTGTGTTGGCAATGGCATTTGCACTTCTGTGGGCATGAGCCAAAGTAGACATTGAGCATCAACATGCCAGGCCACGCCAGATGTACTGCTGAACTGAGCACAGCAATTCTACCTGTCAATTCCATCGAGCCAGCTGCAGCGCTTAGTTGCCACAGCCATCAGCGGAGTTAGCCCTGTAACTCCCGCCCTTATGTCCACCGGCAGATGCTTGTTTTTGACCAAAAAGCACACCATCTGCGGCTTATTGGCCAGAGCCTGTGCAACAGAGCATTACCATCGACAACGTGTCATTAAGTGCAACACTGCTGCAACCCCGCCAACCCTAAAAAATCCCTGAAAGTACCGTTATAGTACCTTTCCCTTCGTCTGTCATCATGCCTTCACTGCCAGCCTCATGACCCATAAGTGCAAAGCTACGACCAGACACAGTGCAACAGCGTATATTACAATAAAGGACATAATGACTGCCTTGAACATCCAGGAGAGGCAGGAGCACACACCGCCAAGTGCAGGATGCTCAGCCGTGCATTGGACATGGGCTGTATGCACATTGGTGGCTTGGTGTCCCAGATATTTTCGCTCTGGGTAGCAATGCGCATCTGCGCATTCACTGGGAGCCACTTCACATCTGACTGATGGAAGCCTCCAGGTCTGCTTGAGTACTCCCACTCAATGTTTTTATCAGCTCCCAGGCCAAGAAGCACCTCAGCTGCAGCACACCATGCTTCTCATCAGATCCTGTTGAACACTGCTGACCAGCAGGATGCGTGATACAAGAAGAGGGCAGCGCAAGTTGGACAAGTGATCTGGACCTGATCCCTGCTATTGAGAAGATCTTGAATTGGTAGAAAGGACCTTGACTTGCTGCCCGTACTCTGGAGCAATTACAAGAAAAATTGTTTCGGCACAAAGTTGGGACAATGCACTTGCCTGCTTGTACGTTTCCCACGATGCAGGCAAATTGCAACAGCGATAGGGTAGTGTCCTTCTCTCGGTATGTGGCGACGGCCTTCTTGCTATGACCTCGCAGCAAAATTTTCAATCGTGTATGCTTATCGTCAACAATGCTCGCCACGAGCTTTCGGCCCACGTCTTCCGAGAGCACATCCTCTGCACCTGTATGCTCGTCTTTCCTCGGGCGTGTTTTGCCCATTATTGGTTATCCGGCACCTCTAAAACTCCTGTTCATCTCTTAAAAACAGAATGATTATCGTCACCCAGTTAACAACAAAGAGGTATAGTAACAATTGTAGATTTGAAGGTAGAAAGCCATTTGGAGCAAAATTTTCTCAGCAAGAAATGCTTCTCCATGCAAGCAGTATAATCAACAGTAAGCTCTGCAGTTGAAGCACCGCCACTCTTTTGCAACTATCAATGCACTCATTGCTAGTTTGCTGTGCTTTGTCTGCTGGGTGTGCTTTGTCATGGGTGACATCACCCAGTGGTCATCCTATGGGTGGCGACATCAGCATGTCCAGAGACGATTGCATTGTTTTTCTGGTGCCACCGGAATTTCATTACACTCATGCAGGAGGCAAATAATGCCCTTCGATTTTTGGTATTCCCAGGATTTTTTTGTGCATATTCGGCCAGTCAGACAGCCAACGTTGGTAAAATGTAGCAACTGGGCGGCGCTGGCAAATAGGAACTCAATTTAGAACTCGCAATGGATCAATGCAGGATGCATGCAATCATCCCTTTTCAATGGTGCTGCCCATTGACACTTCCAGATACATATTATTCATGGGGCCATGCCCACCTTTGTAGAGTGCATCAAACCATACATCAACAACTGCACTGTAGACAGGATTAGTTTTGACAAGCCATCAAGAAACCTCCCAAAAATTGGCCGGTTTTAAGGGCTGTCCAACTTTACTGAAATGCGCTAAAGGCTGCTCTGCTGGCCATGTGCAGACCACTGGTCGTCGCAGTACAGACCTGACACAGTACGGTAGTCACAAACCTTTTAGCCACCAGATCTTGATATAGGATGAGCTTCAATATTGTCAATGTCTTCGGTCATTACAGGCCAGCACTGCTTCAGCCAGTAGCTCAACGGTCCGCCAATTTTACAATGCAACCAGATCTCATAAATTCGCTGGGAGTACTACGGACAATGACAAATCTGGATCAATGATTTTGTTTGCAGCCATGCATGCCAAAGGAGGATCTGCACCTACATCAACAATGGTGGCACGTACTTGGTCCACATGTCTAGACCATGATCATGAGATCCCCAGTACATGCAAATGTCTCAAGTAAGACCTGCACTGCTCTCCCCTGTGCATGCCATTAAATTGTGGGTCAGCTGCAGCATGGCTGCACAGCCTGTGCAGCCATGCTGAGCATGACCTGCAAAGCACAGCGAATCTTATGCTTCTCATCACATGCCCAAAATACAGGGTTTGAGCTTGCTTGGTGGCAACCTTTGAAGGCGTGCAATCTTTGACTACAATGGAAAACAGTGCGCCCATACGGCAAGAAAATTTTTCTTTCTTTCTTTCTCTGCCAGCAGGCCAACAAAAGAAAGGCAAAACACCCACCTGAATCTTTCGTCGTTGACTGCGTTGGAACTCGCCGGATAAAATGGGATCTACATAGTCCCGCACATGATGCTGCCGTCATGGCTCGTGCAGTCTGCAGTGCTTCCTGTGCAGTGTCCAGTCAGCTGCCTGGCAGTCAACGCTGCAGTAGAACGCGGATTTGCACCCGGCACACTTGCGCCAGAAACCCATGAGCTTGCAGCACCGGCATTGGGCCAATATTTTTTTGAGGTAGATGAGTACTTCCCTCCCCAACTGCATACAGTACACAATTGCCACACTCAAAAAAGACTGAGGCTCCTCATTTCTAGTTTACACTTGATCTGATCCCAACTGCAGTTGCATTCCAGCTGGCGTTTAAACACAATAAGGAAGCAGGTTTTTGATCTAATCGAAACAAAGATCATGGGCGCACTTTTGTGTTGCCATTCTTGTATAGGGTGTCCAGTAGTTTATACATCTGGTCCTCAGTCATTGCTGCTCTCCTTTGAAGTACATCCAGCACGCATGTCAGCTGTACCCAGACCACAACAAAAGATCAGCCGCTGTGGCCACATGCAGAAATGCAGGACCATGGGCCACTGTCCTCCTCTAAATTGCAAATTGTCGCTGTAAATTGGCATCCGGTGGCGCCATTGCTTGCCTGCAACAAGATAAATGAGGAAGCTGCGACATGTCCCTAATCTCGGTGATCAACATGGTGCAGTGCTCCAGTGGATGTACCTGGGCTCCACCCATGTTGTTCTTGGAGCTGTCAGCAGACTCTGCTCCACCGGGGAAGCCGGCCAGGTCTGGGAAATCAATTGCAGCTGTCAGCGCGTTCTTGTACCACCTGTTGTGAGGGAATGGCTCCTCCCGCGCATCCACGCCTGCATGCAATAGTTTTTGGTTTGAAGATGTGACAAGCTGGTATCCCGAGCATGAAAGGAAACCACTCGCTTTAACTGTTGCCAGAAACCTTGCAGCAGCCTATTGTTCTCAGAATGGCAGGCACGGAGCTGGCGTTTCTTGATCAGCAAGGCTGACTCAGCATGACTAATATAAATGAGACCGCACCTGCTTCGAGCAGCAGCTTTACAACCTCAACATTGCCCATGCTGGCAGCGCACATGAGCAGTGACAGCGATTCCGTCTCTCCCGGCCGCGGCTCGCGCACGTACTCGCGCCCCGGGGCCATCCGGCCGGGCCGCCGTTTTCCCGCCAGTTGCGCTTCGGCCGGCAGCAGCAGATGCTCTGTAGAGATCTCCGGTGTGAGCCGCAGCCCATTCTTGAGCAGCAGTGATAGGACACCGGGGTGGTTGTGCACGATTGCTGTGAAGAGCGGCGTGTGGAAACGCGAGCTCTCCCCGTGGCGCTCTAGGAGCGGAGCCAGCGCCAGCTTCTCTCGGCTGCGCAAGAATCATATCATTGTCATAAAGTCTGGAAACTCATTAGTACCCTTGCAACGCTCCTGGTAAAAGCACGGCCCCTTGGGTCCCCAGAGAAGGACAGAAGATCGGCTGCAGGCTTCATCAATCCCCCTGCAACACCCCTGGAATATTGTAAACTGAAAGTACCCTAGACCCACTTGGCGGAACAGCATCTTCCGCTGTCATCTGCGGTTTTGAATGTAATGCAGGAGGTGCTGTGCAGTGTAGGCAGACAGACTGCTGTCTGTGGGTGTCACCGACCAGATCACAGATCTCTAAAATTAGAGATTAGAGATTGGAAGTTCCAATAAGTACAGCTGTACAAGTATCCTAATTAGACCATCAGAATCCTTGGACTGGGAGTCCTTGGATTGCAGAGCATCACGTGAAGCAGAGCATGAAGGCTGATCAGCAACAGCAGACCACCGCAATCAGGCCTATTGCATATGAGATCTGTTCGCCTCGTCTGGCGAGGGGCGGTAGAAATACTGAGCACCGTGCCCATGGTTGATTGGGTCTTGCTTATATTTTGCGAGTCCATCAAGGGGTAGAATTATGCCAGCCTTTAACTGCAGCTTGTCTGCAGGACGCACCTTGCCTCTCGGCAGGAAAAGCGTGTAACAACAACAATAACAATAATAATAACAATAATAATAATGATAATAATAATGATAATAATAATAATAATAACAGTAGTAGTAGAGATAGTAATAGTAACATATTAATAGTAGTAATAGTAATAGTAATAGTAATAGTAATAGTAATAGTAATAGTAATAGT